>Ga0326727_10000028_pt1 | contig 608713 bp, 569 predicted proteins | sample MB2enrmetagenome_FD_207643 | JGI IMG/M metagenome (GOLD analysis project Ga0326727, IMG submission 207643) | Lab enriched peat soil microbial communities from McLean, Ithaca, NY, United States - MB29MY | ecosystem: Environmental > Terrestrial > Soil > Wetlands > Peat | place: USA: New York... | reverse complement strand
ATCCCCTTCAGTCCTTCCCGGCCAACCACGGCCAAAGGAAGGACGCTGACACATCACGTCAGAAGGGGGTCATTATTGGATGCGAAAACCACCCCTCAGGGGGTCATTATTGCAAGCGAATTCACACCAAAAGCCGGATCGTCGTCTCCCCAGATGCCGCCGAGCCAGCGGCTGGGCAGGAGCAAATCCGGCGACACGACGATACCGGTCAGGTAGCCGTCGAGTTCCATAGGCGGCATGGTGGTTTTTGGCGCCGCCGGCGATGCCAAAAATTCCAGCCATGTCGAGATCGGGTCGGCGTTCATAACGCCAGTTTGGCAGAGCCGGCGCGCCAGTTCCACGGCAGCAGATTGTCGATCCTGTTGATGGGGTGATCGTTGATCTTCCCCAGGATGTCGGCGAGCCAGGCGTGCAGGTCTACGTCCAATTGGATGAAATAAGGGCTCACATCTATGCCTCAAAGTTGGGGATCGGCGCGGCTGCCGGCTGGTCGGTATAATAATTAGCATAATTACAAACGGGCTGATGACTTCTTCTTATCAAGCAAGGTTTTAATTGCCAAATGCGACGCGTGCTCGGCATCACAACTTTCAAAAGTTGAACCGTTCGTCCTCCGCGTGGCGCTAGATGCTGCGGGAAACACGCAGAGATTGGACCCGGCATAAACTCAATCATAAACTTTGCTGGTTAAATTGAATTGTTGATATTGTGTAGAGATATGAGGGCAGCAATGCTGACGGATCTCTATTCATTAGAGCATGTGACGATATCCCAGTCTGACCTCAACAGAATAATGGGGCGTCACGAGCACTACCTCGCAAAACAGGGTGGTGTGCGTGCTCTGCTTCGATCTGCGAAGCTTGACGGCTTGGTATTGGCGAACCGGGATTTGTCAGAAGCGGACCTATCTGGAGTCTCGTTAGTCGGCGCAAACCTTTATGGCACGAGACTCGCGCACGCCAGTCTTTATTGTGCTGATTTGCGTGACAGTGATTTACGTAATGCCCATCTAGAATACGCCGATCTTCGCGGCGCGTCGTTCAAAGGCGCCGACCTCGCTTACGCAGTAATGAATTACGCCGACATGCGTGCAGCAACCATGATGTTCGTTGGTGATAAATATAAGGTCACGGGAAATGCGCAAAACGAAGCACCGTTCGGCGCAGTGAATTTTTCGAACTGTAGTCTTCGCCAGGTCTCCTTTGGAAACGCTAAATTAGCAAACGCAAATTTCACGGACGCTTTGTTGCATGGAGCGATGTTTCGCGGTGCACAACTCGAAAATGCCTGCTTTCGCGGCGCGATACTCCTAGGGGTCAATCTTGCGGAATTGAATGTTCCTCCGGAAGCACTCAAGGATAGTCTGACCACCCCCTCGTCAGCCGCTCAAGCGCGAGCCAAGGACCTCTTGGCAATGGTCAAGGCTCACCACGAGTGGGTCGTCTCGGAAAGCAAGAAGGGGAACCCTGCGAACATTGACGGTGGAGATTTACGGCCACTAGGGACGGCATTGAAGAGCCTCAGCCTCGCCGGACTGTCTGCCTGCAATGTTGTTGCAGTTTCCGTCGATTTTTCTGGCTGCCAACTCCAAGCGGCCAAGTTTGATGGCTCGGACTTGCGGGCAGCCAGTTTTGATGACACAGACCTTTCAGGTGTTTCGTTCGATGGAGCGAAGCTGGCCCATGCCAGTTTTCGCAATGCTCGAATTGACGACTTCATCCTGAGTAACGGCGAGGTTCTCCGAGCCCGAGCAGACGGGGCCCAAGTAGTAGCGGCCCAGTTCGGCAATGCCCGCAGCAGAACTGCAACCTTTATCTCGGCGCTTAGTAAGCGATCGCTTTAGGGGTACTCCCGTACTTCAGACGTTACCCGTTGTTCACAAGCGACAGACCTTGCGCCCACGTCAGTTTATCGTGGCCAACAGCATCAGCTATTTGTTCTGGGGTGATATTATGCCAGTCAAATCGCAGGTCTTAAGCTTCCCAGAACGCAATCTCTGTGGACGCATGTCTGTTCCTAAGAGCTTTGCATGCTGCAGCTTGGCATCGTGGAAATCCAAGCAGCGAGCCAGCGGTGCTCGGACACATTTATTTCTTGCTTTATACGGCACGACCAGGCGGATTTTGAAAGCGGTCGAGCCTTACGTGTCACTGTTCTGTATCTGAGCGTACGTATGTTTCTTTATGCCAAGCGAAACATGGTCTTGCCGGTTTGGTCCGCTCGATGTTATCTTGAAATTGCTCAGTACACAGCGTCTTAATATCGCTGGCGCACGCGACGGCTTTACCCGATGCTGGGTTTTGTGGAGCGCGCCGTGAAATAAAAGCTAGTGTAGGCTCACGGGCAGCCATGGCTTAGGTGGGGGTTATATTGTTGAATGATCAAGGTTTTTCTCTCGCGTTTGGGAGACACTGCGTGTGTCCGGTCTTGTGGCTCCGGGCCCTCGGCATGACCGGTTGATTGGCTATGCTCGCGCTATCAAAATTGTTGCCTGAAAACGACACGGCTAGTCCGAGCGGGACAGAATATTGCGACCGCGGGCGCTGGTACGCGGTACAATGCCAACCTCATCGCGAAGGGGGCGCTGCCGTTCATCTCGCAAACCAGGGCTTTCAAGCGTTCTTGCCACGTCGCGAAAAGACCCGTCGCCACGCACGCAAGATCGAGACCGTTCGGGCTCCCTTCTTTCCCGGCTATTTGTTCGTGCACCTCGATCTCACGTGCCAGCGTTGGCGCAGCGTCAACGGTACCTTCGGTGTGTCTCGTCTGGTGATGCAGGGCGACCGCCCGGCACCCGCGCCGCACGGTGTGGTCGAGGCGCTGATCGACGCTTGTGGTGAGGATGGCGTGTTGCGCTGGCAGGCCGATCTCGCAGTGGGCAAACCTGTACGCGTCGTGGTCGGTCCGTTTTCTGACTTGATCGGCGAACTCGAGCAACTGACTGACGCGGGTCGCGTACGTGTGTTGCTAAATATCATGGGCGCAGGCACGCCGGTGTGTCTGCCCCGAACCTATGTTGTGCCGGCCGAAAGCGTGTTGTGAGGCCTCGGCACTTTTGCGCAGTCAAAATTGGGTGAAAAGGTCTTTCACCCGATGTGCGGTAGCGTACCCAAACGTTCTAGCCAGGTCTTTACCTGCCCGAGAAGGCCAATCAGGCTAGTGATCCGACCCTTTGATGCGGTGGAGAATACTCCGCGTCGACGTCGATAAGTCCGCTTATCGTGGATAACGGTCTGGCATCGGCCTAATGCTTAGTGACCTGCCTCACCTATGATATTTTCTAGGTCTGATCTGCCTGACCAATGAACGCCTGGCGGTCAGTGACACGACGATCAGTCGAAACACGGTAACCAGACTTTCATGCACCTAATTGCCGAATGCTATGGCGCCGCATTATGATGGCTGACCTTTGTTCCAAACTGACACAATGGGTACGCGCTGGTGTGGCAAGTCCTTTGCGGACGGCATATCGCAGCGTTCTGATCAGGCACAAGGAAATGCGCGGTATTCGGGACGTAGCGTTTGGGATTTTTCTCGCTGTTTTGCTTCCGACATTCGGGAGCGTAGCGGCTTTCGCGCAGAATATGGGTTTGCCGGGGCCGAGTGCGCTCCAACAGCCAGCTGCCGAAGCGTCGGCTTTGGCGCCGGTCGCGACGCCGGCGTCGACAGCAACCATAACAGACGAGAATTACCACCTAGGCACTGGCGACAAGCTACGCATCACAGTGTACGGAGAAGACGATCTCAGCGGCGAATTTCTGGTTGATGGCTCCGGTCAAGTTCAGCTGCCATTGGTGGGGCAAGTAAAAGCAGCGGGGCTCACGATCCATGAGTTCGTCGCAAAAGTTGTGACCGCGCTGGAGGATGGTTATCTCAAGGATCCCAAAGTTAGCGTTGAAGTTGAGAATTATCGGCCCTTCTATATCATGGGCGAAGTCAACAAACCCGGCGAATATCCCTACGAGAGCGGATTGAATGTATTGGGCGCGGTCGCATTGGCAGGCGGTTATACTTATCGTGCAGACGATGGAGAAGTTTACATAAGGCGCGCCGGTGCAACAAAAGAAGAAGTCTTGCCAGCAGATGCATCCACCAAAATCTATCCCGGCGACATCATCCGGGTAGCGGAACGGCTGTTTTGAACCAACCAAGGCGCCCAACTGCGCAATAATTGATCATTACAAGTTGCAACCCCTTAATTTTCCTGGGCGATTTTTATTGCAACGTTTTGGAGAAATTTGGTGAAGAGAGTACCTGGGTGATCGTCAGACCATTGCCCCGTGTGTTGCGGAATGTTACCCTAAAGGTGTAAAAATGTGGGTTTTTCTGATTAAAACATGCGGGTGAGGGTGGCTATGAAACCTATTAAACGCTGGCAAGAGAGCGTCTGCGCTACTCTTGTTGCGGGTATTTTGAGTCTGCCTTTGGGCGTTGGTGCGGTGACCTTAACGAGTGCACCGGCCTACGCGCAAACGGCGCTGAGCTTGTCGCAAGCTTCTGCAATCGAGGCTTCGCTTACGGCCGCTATCCAGGCTGCGAAAGGTGATCCAACGCTGATCGAAGCCGCGATTTCGCAGGCCCTCGTAAATGGGATTTCCCTTTACGGTCCAGACGCGGCCTCTGCAGTCACGGCTGCCGTGATGACAGCGGCAGAGGATGCTCACGTTTCCCAATTCGAAATCGGTGCGGGTTTGGCAGATGGGGCAGCAACGATTGCATCAACCAACCTGACGGCCGCACAGACAATTGCCAGCACAGTTGCTAATGAAGGCCGCAGCGGCGAGATCAGATCGTTCGAATCGACCTCCACATCACTTGGCTATTCCAATCTTGCTTCGCTTGCAGGTGCGGGCGCCACGACGACCGGCGAGACGGGCGGAACAGCTGGCGGTGGACTAACGGGCGGCGGAAATCTGGGCAACGCCTTTAGCGGCGGATTTAATGGTGGCGGTGGTGGAGCTGGTGGCGGGGGCGGCTGTCTTAACCCGTCTTGCACTAAGCTCTGAGACGACGTGAATACCTGATAATTGAACATTGGGTATGCGAGGGGGACTATGACCCATAGACGGTTTACCCCGGCATTAGTGACGGGAGCGCTGGCCCTTAGTTGTACAGCGCTCACGCCCAGCTGGGCCCAAAACTATGTGGTACCGACTTATATCGGTATGACGCCGGAGGACGTGGGCGTGATGGATCAAGCCCGCCCAGCCTACGACGCCAAAGGCATTCCCCTTGGTGCGTTCCGCTTGTTTCCGTCACTCGATCTGAGTGGCAGCTACGACGACAATGTGTTCCGGCTTCCCACCGCGGAATCGGACTATTTCTTCACGGTTTCGCCTACGCTACGTCTCAAATCGCAGTGGGGTGAACATTTCTTTGAAATCTACACCGGGCTCAACAATTACGAGTACACGAAATACACGGGCGAAAATCTGACGGATTGGATCGTCGGAACGGATGGACGGCTCGATATTTCCCGAGCCGCGGAGCTGTCCGCGAATGTGTTCTACGGCGAGTTTCACGAACTGTGGTCGTCACCGAATAGCATCGCGGGCTATCAAGCATCGCCCAACCGTTACTATCAAACGCACGCCGATGTGCAGGCGGCGTATCAGCCCAATCGCCTTGGTGTTGGTCTTGGCGGCAGTTACGACCGGTATGTCTGGACTGCGACGCCCGAGATCGGTGGCGGCTGGCTCTACAACAGCGACCGTAACCAGGACGAATATCAGGCCTATGGCAAAGTGTTCTACGATTTCTCGCCGGGCTACTCCGCGTTTGTGAAGGTAAGTTACGACGATCGGCACTTCGACCTACTGTTCGATCGTTCGGGGGATGATCGCTCTTCGCACGGCTACCGCGTCGATGGCGGCATGGATCTTCAGATCAGCCATTTGCTGCGCGGAGAGCTGTTCGTCGGTTATCTCGATCAACACTTCGATCAGAACGTGCCGACGCCTTTACCTAATGTCTCAGGGCTCGATTTCGGCGCTCAGCTTGATTGGTACGTATCGCCGAGCCTGACCGCGCATCTCACGGCTAGCCGTCAGCTTGCTGATGTGATTCTGACGGGGGCGTCTGCGGCAGACAATCGAAACGTCGCGCTCAGCGCCGATTACGAATTCCGGCCAAATGTCATCGTTCAGGTGCGAGCTTCTTATACCGAAAGCCACTATGTGGGCACGACGCGCACCGACAACTATCCTGCCGCGGGTATCGGCGTCAAATATCTTCTCAATCGCTATGTGAGCGCTGACCTCAACTATAACTATAGCAATCGTTCGGCGAACGTCACGAGCGTTAACTTTGACGACAACACAGTGAGCCTCGGGCTGAACTTGCACATATGACCTCTGCATGCATCAGCCTCGTGCGTACCGCGCGTGCACTTGGCGCGGGTCCGTTCTCATGCTGATGACATCAAAACCATGACCGTACAGAAGAACTTGCCACTGGTGGAGGGTGTTAACCCCGAGCCACAGAGTGAGACGCATTTCGCCGAAGAGCCTGGATTCAGTCTCCTCGATCTTCTTCGGGTCGTTCGCGTTCGCCGCAAAGTTATTTTCGGCACAGCCGCAACAGTTGTCGCTCTGGTTACGATCATCGTTCTTCTGCTCACACCGCTTTATTCGGCGACCGCCGTGGTCATGCTCGATCAGCGTAAGAACAATCTCGAAGATGTGACCGCCGTGCTTTCGGGCCTGCCTACAGATCAGGCGGCGATCCAAAATCAGGTACAGATATTGACCTCGCTGGAACTTGCAAATCGCGTCGTTAACAAGCTCAAACTCGATCAGGATCCGGAATTCAATCCCAAGCCGAACGTCTTTTTGGCGCTTTTCGGGATATTGAATCCCATAAATTGGTTTTCGTCCAGCTCCAGAACCCAGGCGGATGCGCAAGGTTTCGACCTGGAACGCGGCAAGATCGTGCATCGCTTCCTTGATCGCCTAACGGTCAGCCCCATCGGGCTTTCGACCGCTATGAAAGTCTCCTTTGAATCACAAGATCCTAACAAGGCAACTCAGATCGCCAATGCGATCGCGAACGCCTATGTCGAGGACCAACTTGAAGCCAAGTTCGACGCGACTCAGAAAGCCACGCAATGGCTTTCAGGGCGGATCGGTGAGTTGTCCCGTCAAGCGCAGGTCGCTGACGCCGCCGTGCAACAGTACAAAGCCCAGCACAACATCAACACCACGGCCAATGGTGACTCTGTTGTTGGGCAGCAGATCGCCGACGTCAACGGGCAGTTGATTGTAGCCAAAACCGACCTTGCGGAAAAAGAGGCCAGCTACGGCCGCTTAGCCGCGTTGGCACGAGAGGGCCGGGCCGCGGATTCTGCGCAGGTCCTTGCCTCGCCTCTGATCGCAACCTTGCGCGGGCAGGAAGCTCAGCTCACCAACCAAATCGCAGACCTGTCGTCGAAATACGGCCCGCGACATCCCAAGATGCTTGATCTTGAGGCGCAAAAAGAGAACCTCGATGCCAAGATTAATGAAGAAGTCCAACGCTTTGTCGATTCCGCAAAGAATGACGTTGAAGTCGCTGAATCGCATGTCGGTTCACTTGAAGCGAGCTTGCACCAGGCCGAGGCGCAGGGTGCTGGGCAAAACCAGGCCGAAGTTCAGCTCACTGCGCTGCAGTCTGCCGCAACATCCGCGCGTGCGATGTATGAGGCATTCCTTGGCCGCCTCAATCAGACGCAAGGTCAGGAGGGAATTGAAACGCCAGATGCGCGCATCATCTCCGTCGCCGAGGTACCGCAATCTCCGAGCTTTCCCAAAAAAGAATTGATGATCGGGATTGCTATTCCAGCCGGTTTGATCCTGGGACTGCTCCTCGCCTTTACAATGGAACGCGTCGATCTTGGTTTTCGTACCACCGCTGAGGTCGAAGGTCTGTTGCAGATTCCGGTTCTGTCGACAGTTCCGGAAGTTGCCGGCAGCGAGAAAGCAGGCGACAATCCGGCCGATCTCGTCATCGACAGACCGACTTCTTCTTTCGTTGAAGCGGTTCGCGGACTGCAACTTGGCCTTGCCCTCTCCAACGTCGACAAGCAGCCGAAGGTAATCGTGATCACATCTTCAGGCCCGGGGGAAGGCAAGACGACGCTAGCGATTAGCATGGCGCGTATTGCCGCCCGGAGTGGCCACAAGACGGTACTTGTCGACGGCGATTTACGCCGGCCCCGCGTCGCAAAGCACCTTGGCTTGGAGGTGCCGCGAGGCTTGATCGAGGTGCTGGTTGATCGAGTCCCGGTCGACCAATGTCTATACGAAGACCCGCGCTCCAGCGTGCAAGTTCTTCCATGCCTCCATACGCCGCCCAGTCCGGCGGACGTGCTCACCTCGAACGCTATGGAAACACTTATCCAAACCTTGCGCACTAGTTTCGACTATGTGTTTATTGATTCTGCGCCAATTTTGCCGGTCAATGACGCCAAGATTCTAAGTTTACTCTCCGATGCCGTGCTGTTCGTAGTGAGATGGGAAAAGACACCGCGGGAGGCCGCTGGCAATGCTGTGCGTGCCATGCTGGATGTCCATGCCCCAGTCGCTGGCGTCGCATTGACGCGCGCCGACAACGAACGCTTCCGCTATTACAGCTATGGTTACCAGAGCTATTACAATTACAGCCACTATTACCATGACTGATCCGTCGTTGGTGAAATTCATCTACCGAATAGCGTCGGGCATCTTGCTTCTGCTACCTGCAATCTTGCTCGCCTGTTTCGGCGTTGTGGGCCTTCGCAACGGCACTGCCGAAGATGCCGCCGTTCCGGTGCCTATCTACATGGTGGCTCAAGTCCCTATGGCCAGAGCAGCGTATGCCGACGCGACGGCCGCGCTTGCCCACGCCGATCGGCGCAACGGCGAGGCGATTATTACCCGTGCTGAGGCCGAGTGGCACGTGAGTGCTCCGCCGACGGAAGTCGCCTCTCTGCTTACGGCGGGATTGATGGAAGAGCCGGCTTCGGCGCGCGGTTGGACGCTTTTGTCCGAAGTGCTCGTTGTAACGGACAAGTTGAAGGCCGCAGACGCCCTCACGCAAGCGCTGGTGCTTGCTCCACGGGAGTATTGGCTTATTGAAGCTCGTGCGCGCGACGCGGCAATATTGTGGCCAGAGCTTGGAAATGACTCGCAGGCAATGGCGCTTGAGCAAGCGCGCATGCTGTGGAAAGAGCCCGTGCTCCGCAACCAGTTGCGGCTTATTTTGCAGACACCCGAAGGTGTATCAATTATTAACCAAGCCTTCGCTGATCAACCAGACGAGATCCGCGCGATGAACCGTTGGTTGCGGCGAGAACGCGAGCGCGAGACGACTTCGCCATGAACCGAGCTACGACATTATCATCCGGCGACGGATCGCCGTTATCGTTCGCAGAACGATTTCGGGCCTTTGCACGAACAGCGACAGTTTGGCTTTGCCTCGCCGTGCTTGCTTGGGCGCCGCTTCCACTCGGCGGGGCGATAGCGTGGGCTGCGGGGTTGCAGGAAATACTCGTCGCCGCTTGTTGGATTCTGTGGCTTGCTTCCCTCGGCCCGAACGAAACCTGGCGTGATGTCCGCGTTGTCGCCATCCCCTTGGGGCTAGCAATCTTGGTGCTTCTGTGGGCTGTGGTTCAGATCATGCCCGGCGTTCCCGCGTCATGGGCACACCCGATCTGGGCAATGACGTCGGACGCACTCGGCCGGCCGCTTCCCGGCGTGATCTCTTTGAACCCTTGGCGAACGGAAACGGAGATTGTCAAACTTGGTAGTTACATTATGGCTTGCTGGCTCGCTTTCCGCCTTGCGCGCCGTTCCGAAACAGCCAATACATTACTCACCGGCATCATTGCGATCGGTGCATTGTACGCAGTCTATGCGATCGTCCTCGCCTTTGCGCACTATGGGCAAGTTAACGTCTTCTATTCGGTGCCGTACACACCACCGGCTGTTTCTGGCCCCTTCATGTCGCGCAACAACTTCGCTGCGTTTTCCGGACTCGCCGTCATCGCAGCGACGGCAAAGCTGTTCTCGATGGGTGGCGAAACGATTGTCACCACGCGCGGTGCCCGACAGTTACTTCTAACCATCTTCCAGTTTGTCTTCGGCCGCGGGGCGCCCGTACTAATTGTAATACTTCTCTGTTTAGGTGCCGTTGTGGCCTCAGGCTCGCGCGCAGGCTTCGCCTCCACGATGTGCGGCTTGGCCGCCCTTGCATTGGCATCTCTTGTCATGTTTCGACGAAGCTCTTCGCGCTTATGGGCAGGTGCCGGCGCCCTGACTGTGATGCTCCCACTTTTCATGCTAGTGATCCTGAACGGCGATACGCTTGCAAGCCGGCTCAACGAACTCTTCGACACCGGCACAGTTGACGCCGTCCGCCTGACTCTATGGGCCGCTGCCAGCCGCATGATCGCCGATGCACCGTGGTTAGGGCTCGGTCTCGGCACCTTTCAGGACGCCTACCCACTTTATGCCACACAGGTTCTTCCTTATGTGTTGGATAAGGCGCATTGCGACTACCTCGAGTTCGCGGCCGGCATCGGGCTTCCGGCCGCAATTGCATGGTGGGCCGCGATGTTGGGGCTGGTTGTTGTGTGCATTCGCGGCGTACGCATCCGCCGTCGCAACAGACTATATGCTCTGGCTGCCATCGGCGCGAGCGTTCTTATTGCCGTCCACTCGATAGTCGATTTCAGCTTACAACTGCCCGCGATCTCACTTCTCTACGCGACACTGCTCGGCATTGGTGTTAGCCAGTCATTTTCGACACGGTGATGAGCGCAGGGTTGCCCACTCGGACAATTGTATTCTCCTAGCTGCCTCGGTCAATGCAGCTCCGGATATGTTGGAATGCAATCCCGCGCCTGTGGCCGCGATAATGGGCGCTATCGAAGGTGAACTGCCGGTCAGTCCTCCATGTGTACACACCAAATTGTAGCAGGTTGTTCAGGACCCTGAATAAGGGGCTGCGCCTTCGTCACCCCGCGCTGCTCTCCGCTGCGCGTCGCCGCCGGTCGCAGGTTTTGTTAGCCTGGGCTGGGCCATCTTCGGCACCTCGGCGCTTCGCATCCTTTCCGCACTGCTGAGCGCGGTACGACCGGCGAACCTCTTTGATTTTACCACGGACTTTTGTGCCATATCTTCTGGAATGCGGTATTCTGGAACGATAGTGCTCAGAAGGGACAAGACCATCGGCCTGTCCAGCGCGGTGGCCGCTTCGGCTATAGCAGCAAACTGGCGCTGAATGATGGAAAGCTCGGACGTGCGCGGACTGACCATCATCACGCTTGGAACGGGCGTGTCGGTCAGTTCCTCTTGGGCGTGGGCGATTTCTTCAGACAGCTTCTCGCCTGGGCGCAACCCCGTGTAAACAATTTTGATGTCCTTATCCGGCTCTTTGCCCACCAAGCGGATCATACGCCGCGCCAATTCCGCAATTTTGATCGGCTTACCCATATCAAGGACATAGACGCATCCTCGTGGCATGGTCCCACTTGCGCCAAGCACCGACGCCTGCAACACCAAACGCACTGCTTCCGGAATCGTCATGAAGAACCGTTCGATGTCCGGGTGGGTGACGGTAATCGGACCGCCGGTCGCCAACTGCCGTTGGAACAGCGGAACTACCGAACCTGTCGAACCCAGGACGTTGCCGAACCTCACAGCGACAAACCGGGTTGATCCACCTTGGGCGTCCAGCGCCTGGCAATAGGCCTCGGCGCATCGTTTTGACGCGCCCATCACATTGTGCGGGTTGACCGCCTTGTCGGTCGAAATCAACACCATGGAAAAGACGCGGTGTTTGACGCACGCGTCCGCAATGTTTTGTGTGCCCAGCGCATTGGTGCGGATGCCCTCGATGGGATTGAACTCGACCATTGGCACATGCTTCAGCGCCGCCGCATGAAAGACGATGTCCGGGCGGTGCTCTTCGAAGCACTTATTGAGAGTCACGCGATCGCGCACGTCGCAGATCACAGGCGTGCGTTTAAGCTCAGGATGACACTCCTCCAGCTCGTGGTCGATAGCGTAGAGATTGAACTCGGTATTCTCGACCAAGGTGATTTCTGCCGGGGTCAGCTCGGAGAGCTGTCGCACAAGCTCGGATCCGATCGACCCGCCGGCGCCACTGATCAGAACGCGCCTATTTTCGACGAGGCGCCTCAGGCCATCGCAATTTGGAATAACCTGTGGCCGGTCAAGAAGATCGCCAATGGCAACCGGTTGAACTGTCGATTGGGCATCCGTGTTGGCACTGTCGATGTCCATTAGCCTGGGAAGTCGACCAAGCGTCAGACCGTTCCGGTTCGCCAACTCGAGATAGGCAGTCATTCCCTGCATGTCGATCTTATCATCCGCGACAACCAAACGCTGCAGATCGATCTTGCGTTGTTTCAGAAACGCTACAGCCCCCTCCAAGTCCTTTGGCCCACCGAAGACGCCGATACCATGAATGGTCCGTCCGTGCCACGTCGTCTCATCGGTCAAAACGCCAACTACGATGTAGGGAACGTCATGCTGCTTTTGTACATTGCGAAGGAAAGTCTCCGCACGCGTTGCCTTTCCGACAAGGATGATCGGCACGCGTTTAGGCGCCTTTAGGACACTCCACGCCATAAATGGTTTTGGGATGCGGTGGTCGGCAAACCCACGAGTCAAGATACGTGGCGCAGCCAACAGCGCCATCATTGCCAAGCCTGCGATAATCGTAGCAGAGCGTGGTAGTTGCTCAGCACGCGTCAGAACAAATACTAGCGGCACAAAGACCATTAATGTCAGCGCCGTCGCCCGGAAAATGCCGACGCAGTCGCCAAAGGAGGTATATCGCCAAATCCCGCGATGGAGCCCTTGACTGTAAACCGCTGCCGCAGCGACTGCCATAAAAGCCAACGCATAGGCAAGCGTCAGCGGTACGGTTCCGCCAAGATCCACGTAGGAACGGCCTTCAACAATATTGATGGCGACAAATAGCGCGACACCCGACGCCACAGCGTCATAGGTGAGCGTCATGAGCTTCAGCCAACAACCTCGAACGAGCTTAGTTTGCGCCAAAACCCCACCCCCGCCAGCGGCGGCCACAATGGCCACAAATCCCCAGGATATTGCACTCTACGACGCGCCTTTTTTAACTAATTGCACAGCATCTTACTGATTGTTGGCGAGAAAGAAAGTGGTTATGGTCAAATACTATTGATTTTGCTACATGCCCTTTTTAGCATTGTTCTCGATTACACCAACCTGCGCAGGTCGTGACTCGTTTGGGGTTTACGGGAAGCGCGAATACTTATTCACCATGGCAAACGGGAGGTTTGCCATGGCAAGAGGGATCGGACTTCACAAGGATTTTGACGCTGCGACATTGCGGCGGCTAGCGCGCAAGTCGAAGGACAGCGGCCAAGGCCGGCGGCTTTTGGCGCTGGCTGAGATTTACGACGGCGGTTCGCGCAGCGAGGCTGCGCTGCCGGGCGGGGTGACGCTGTAGAGCATCCGCGACTGGGTGTTGCGGTTCAACAGCCACGGCCCGGAAGGGCTTATTAACATCAAGGCGCCGGGGCCCACGCCCAAATTCAACAAGAAGCAGCGCCGAGCGCTCAAGGAGATTGTTGAGGCGGGTCCGATCCCGGCAATCCATGGGGTGGTGCGCTGGCGGTTGATCGACCTGGTGCAATGGCTGTCGGACGAGTTCTCTGTCTCGCTCGATGAAACGACGGTGAGCCGGTACTCAAGGCCATGGGCTTCCGCAAGCTGACGGCGCGGTCGCACCATTACGCCCAGAACGAGTTCGCGGTGGAGGCTTTTAAACTTCCCGACGGAAATCGAAGCGATCTGCACGCGCCTCAAGCCGGACGTGAAGATCGAGCTATGGTTCCAGGATGAAGCCAGTATAGGCCAGAAGAACAAAATCACGCGCCGCTGGGCCAACGGGGAACCCGCCCCCGCGCGCCGCACGACCAGCGCACCCAATGGGCCTACATCTTCGGCGCCATCTGTCCGGCCAAGGGCGAGGCCATAGGCCTCGTTCTGCCGTGGTGCGACACCAACGCGATGAACGCTCATTTAGCCGAGATCAGCACCGCCGTCGATCCCGGCGTCCATGCCGTCCTCATCGTTGATCAGGCGACTTGGCACACGACGGCGAAACTGCGGCTGCCCAAAAACATCACTATCCTGCCATTGCCGCCGCGCGATCCCGAATTGAACCCGGTCGAGAACCTCTGGCAGTTCATGCGCGACAACTGGCTGTCCAATCGCGTCTTCGAGTCCTACGACTAGATCGTCGCGCTCTGCTGCGAAGCCTGGAACCGCCTGCGCGACCAGCCCAGGCGTGTCATGTCCATCGGCCACCGAAACTGGGCTCATGCATGATCGTCAACGCAGGTTGGTATTAGAGCATTTTCCGCTCATTCTGGGTCGTATCCGCAAGCGGTGAAGTAGTTATGGCACTTGGTGGCTGGGAATGTCTGGATGGCGTCGGCGATGGCGGCCTAGAGGTCATCGACGGTCCTGGCGGCAGTCTTTCGCAGGTACGCCTTGAACTTTGAGAGGCCTTCTCGATCGGATTGAAGTCTGGCGAATAGGGCGGCAGGAAGATCAGGGTTGCGCCCTTAGCTTCAATGGCCATCTTTGCGCCTGCGACGCGGTGGGCGGGCAAATTGTCGATGATTACGACATCGCCGGGCCGAAGGGTTGGGGCGAGCACCTGTTCGACATAGACGAGGAAGCCTTCGCCGTCCATCGGCCCTTCCAGAATGAAGGGTGCCCTCATGCCGGTGACGCGCACTCACGCGGTGAAAGTGGTCGTCTTCCAATGGCCGTGAGGCACGGGGGCTCGGCATCGTTCGCCACGCGGGCTGCGGCCGAAGCGGCGTGCCATCTTGGTGTCCACCCCGTTCGCCCGCTGTCGCGGTCTCACCATCAATGAAGACGAACCGCTCGGGTTCCAGTTCGGGCTGACCTTCAAACCAGGCTTGCCGGCGTCTCAAGATGTCGGCGCGTTGCTGCTCTGACACATGTGCCGTCTTTTTTTGAGCGTGATGCCGTAACGCCTGGAAAGTGCCCTCAGGCTCTCTTGACTATGTTGTATCGCTCGACGGACCGCCTCTGTCGTCGTCGCGCTGCCATGAAGAACTTGTCCCATAGTGCTTCCTTCCATTCCGCGGACAAGAATGCACCATCAAAACCCGGGACTAAACACCATCCTGCCGCTGCCGCCACGGGCGCCGCGGTTGCTCTCCTTTTCCGCGTCGTCACGAGCGTCGAGAGGATCAGGTGGCTCTTCAAGGTGCTGTTCTCGCGCGCCTTCCAGAGCCGGAACTGAAGGCCATTTTCTTGGGCAGCGCCGAAAACACCGAGCTGCGGCTCACCTCAAGGTACTTGCGAGGCGAGCCGGCAGACCAGCAGCGGTTTCCCGCGGCCGCGGTCAGCCGAGGACGACGTTGTCGCGTCCGGCGCGCACGGGCTTGGTGGCATTTCGCGTATCGACGACGAGACGGGCGTTGCGTGTCACCATCTCGTAATCGACATTCGCATGATCCGTCACGATCATGACGGCGTCGTAGCCGGCCAGCGAGGCGGCATTGATCGGCACGGACCGGCGCAGACCGATGCTGGGATGCTCGTGCATCGGCTGAATCTCCTCTACGTACGGGTCGTGATAGTCGACCTGTGCGCCGAATCGGAGCAGCTGCTCGATGACTCGCAGCGCCGGGCTTTCGCGCAGATCTTCGATGTTTCGCTTGTAAGCAACCCCGAGTACTAGGATTCGCGAGCCCTTGAGCGATTTCGCAAAACGTTCGTTCAAGGCGTCGGCGAGCGTTGTGACGACTTTTTGGGGCATCCCCCGGTTGATCTCGCCGGCCAGTTCGATGAACTTTGTGTCCATATCGAAGGCTCGCGCCCGCCATGAAAGATAGAACGGGTCGATAGGGATGCAGTGGCCGCCAAGTCCGGGCCCCGGGTAGAAAGGCATGTACCCGAACGGTTTGGTTTTCGCCGCTTCGATGACCTCCCATATGTCAATGCCCATACGCGCGTAGATGAGTTTCAACTCGTTGACCAATGCGATGTTGACCGAGCGAAAGACGTTCTCCGTGATCTTCACCGCTTCGGCCGTCTGCGTGTCTTTGACCTTTACGATCTTGGAGAGCGCCAACCCGTAAAGAGCTGCGGCGACCTCCGTGGACTGTGCATCGATGCCACCGACGACCTTGGGAATGGCGCTTGTCTCGATGCCGCTGCCCGGATCCTCGCGCTCCGGCGCAAAGGCGAGCAGGAAATCCCGTCCAGTCTGCCGTCCGCTTTTTTCCAGGATGGGGCGAACAATCTCTTCCGTGGTCCCCGGATAGGTAGTCGACTAGAGCACGACGAGCGAGCCCTTTTTGAAATGGCGGGCGATCGTCTCGGTCGCCGTTACCACCGGCGCCAGATCGGGCTCGCGCGTCGGCCCGAGCGGGGTCGGTACGCAAATCAATATGGCATCTATGTCGGCCAACGCGTCAAAATCCGAGGTGGCTTTGAAGTTGTCCGAACGGACCATATTGCCGATCGTCGCACTCGCAATTGAACTGATGTAACTCATTCCTTTGTTGAGTTTTTTCACTTTATCGCTGGCAATATCGAACCCGGTTACGCGGATGCCGGCCCTCCAGAAGGCGTGCGCCAACGGCAGACCGACATAGCCAAGCCCCAATACAGCCACGGTCACAGTTTTGTTACGGATTTTTTCAATCAAATCATACATAAGCGCCCCGCAATCAATAACTTCCACAAACGATATTTAACAAGTTATGCGCAGGCGCAACAGACCGATTGACGCTGATCGGGCTCACCGCATAGCCGCCAAATCTGCCAGCACAATAGGGCATATCGGTCGCAGCGACGCATCGGAGGTTGCGGAGTTGTTCATTCCAGCGTAGATTTCAGCTTAATAGCTCCCGGTGCTCGCGTTGTTGAATGCTGCAATTCCGGGGTTGCGCCTTGTGTCGCTCCCCACTCAAAACAAAGATACTTAAGTTAAGTATCAAGTGTTGATAGCATATATATCAGAACAATAAGGAGTACTTCCTAAGTTTTTAAGTCAACAAATGATAAACATCCTGATGATTATATTATGACGCATTGTATTCTGATATTGGTCCGGTATCCTTCCAATAAATGGTATAATGCCTTGAAATCTCGACGATAAAGACTTATACATGCTGTAACGCTGCTAAAGGCGTGATTGTGCCCAAACTGGGTTGGTCCGGGGGAAATCGCTAGGCAATGGAACCGCTATCGTTTAGCCAAGAGCCTTGGTGTCCGAGTGCGCCGGAGTCCGCGGCACGGCCGGTAGCAGCTGATGCCATGGCGCATGGCCTTCAATTGTCGCAGTGGTTTGTCGTCTGCCATAGAAATGCTGTGGGTTCTTGGGGTCCTCTACTTATGGTTTCCGCGGCTTCGCGAACGATCGGCGCCCGATTGTATCGCCTGCAGAGCGCGCGAAGCAGACTTATCGCGCATATCGCGCGCGGGCGGATTTTGCTGGATCTCGATCGGTGTAGTCGGATATGGCGGGGAGAAAAAGCAAAGCCCGCATTCTCGCATTTGAGGTCATGTCATGTTGGATGACGTGGCCACGCAACACACGGCACACACGGCCGCCAGTACTGCCGCACTTGAACTTACATTTAGAACAGGCAAGGTTACGGAAGGTTCGACGAGCGAACGCTGGAACGTTATCCACACCCAGCCGCACGCCGAGAACCGCGCGATCATTAATCTTGAGCGCCAAGGCTACCGCATTTTCTGCCCGCGCATGCGAAAGACCGTGCGTCACGCCCGCAAGGTAAGGTGCATATTCGCGCCCTTATTTCCGAATTACCTGTTTATCCGATTGGACATCACGGGCGACCTCTGGCGTAGCGTAAATGGCACGCGCGGTGTCATACGCTTGATAGCGCAAGACGAGACGCCGCAGCCGGTTCCGACGGGTATCGTTGAATCTCTTCAAGCTCGAATGAGTGAAGACGGCTCGATGAATTGGGCGCTATCACTCAAGATTGGTCAAGTCGTTCGCATATCCCATGGGCCATTCGCTGATTTTGTTGGGACGCTCGAACGTCTCGATGCCGCTGACCGTGTACGCGTGCTGCTAAACATGCTTGGTCGTTCTGTTTTCGTAGTCTTGCACTCCAAGGCTCTCATACCGGTGGCGTGACTTGAAACCCGCCGGAACTTCGCAAGTACGTCACGGATGAAACGTCGTTTCACCCGAATGGCGGTAGCTTGGGGAAATCGTGTCAACGGATATCAAGACACTATTAGGTACCACGCTGAAGATACTTTCAGCGAACGTCTCCGCCGGGGCAAGCCTGACGATCGTGGCGCTAGTGGCAGCCCGGGCGCTGTCGATCGATGCATTCGCAGACTTCAGCGTCATCTCGGCGACGGCCCTACTCATCAGCCTCGTGATGGATTTCGGTCTCGGCGTGGCGATCATAAAGCGCTATGCGACGTCGCAGGACCCGCGCTATCTGTCGATGTTTTCGACGCTTCGCCTGCTTATCTTTGGCACCTCCATCGCCATAGGTGCATTACTCTGGATGGCGGGTCGGCCGCTGTGGGGTTGTGCGCTGACCTGCGGCAGCGGGGCAAACCTGTGGATCAGTATGCGCACGGCCGATCAGGCAGTTCAGGACTACCGTACCTACCTGAACAGCAGCCTCATGATTACGGCCTTGCGCTGTGTCCTGGGTTTGGTCGCAATGCTGACCGGCTCGGCGGAAACCGTGGCCGCCGCAATTTACGTCGTTCCGACCGTGCTGCTCGCCGTGCTCCACCGTGACCGCTATCTGGAGTTCGAATGGGCATCCTTGCCGCTGGTGCGCAAGATCTCTGGTTACGCGGCAGCGACCTATTTGTCCGGTCTCGCCTTTGTCACCTGTCTCTACGTGCCACAGTACTTCATCGCGCTACGCTTCACGCCGATCGATATCGGCGAGTACGGCCTAATCCTGTCATTGACGGGGCCGCTGACGCTCGTGACCGCGGCACTTCGGGCCTATCTCCTCCCGCGCTTCGCGCGTGGGGGCGCATGGCTCGACCAATTCGGCGGGGCACGCCGGTTGCTCCAGCTCGTCGTTGTCGTCGTGTTGTCGGTCACTGTCGTGGTGGCGACGGTGGCATACGGATTGAACTGCTTTTACGCGCTGCGCTACCCCGAAATTGGCGCCAGATACTTGTTGTTCATGTTTTTCTTCGGAATTTCGACGATGTTGGCTCTGTTCAACGTGCGCGTTCATGAGGCCGGAATCCCCGGACGCGAGGCCGTCGTCAACGCGGGCCGGCTCTTGTTTCTGCTGGGTTCGCTGATGGCCTTGGCCCACTCGTTGTGGTCAACCATCTGGATCGTCAGCGTCACGATCACGGCGTTCGAGGTTATGCTCGTGTTCGTCGTCTGGAGTTCGACGCGCAAGTCTGGTCGCGCTGCGGGATCGCCCGGCGCGACTCCTCTAACAGACACACCGGAGTCCGCGCCTGTCGCGCGAGATGCATCGTCCTGACGGGTCGGCTTGAGTACTCTCCCCGCCGATCGGTCGCCTGATTCGGGAATCTAGACGCTTGTTGCTTTCACCGTAGCGGCGGCTAATTAGCGAGTGTTCCTAGCACGCCCAGGAGGCTCACTATTGGAACCGTCGCAATTTTGGGCCGTTTGGCGCCGAGAACGAAGGTATAGCGTGAGCAATCAGGCGAGATGTATACGATCTCCGGCAAAGGATCGGTGCCGTCAGGTATTTGCGCCGCATGACCGCGATATTTTTGATGCTGTCGGTGCCAGGACGACCTTCATTCGGGCATCCGCCGAGCGGCGCAGGCCCCACAGAAGTGCCGTTCGCGGGCGGCCGTTTGCGGCAAAGCGCATCGCGATGTGGCTCGACCGAGCTTGGAACGAAGATGAATTGCATATGGGCGTCTTAGACCTTCGCAACATCGCCGGCAGGAAGCGTTGCGATGTTCAGCCGCGCTCCAGGTGCGCCCCCACCCTTAATAAGACGAACGATGTCTTCGTCGTTGGTCATTGAGGAACAACTCACTTAGCGTGTGGCGACCACAATTGTCGATACGGGGGCGGTCTTGTGCGGACTAGCTGGTTTCCTGCATCCACCTAAACAATGTACTTCGACCGTTCCGCTGTTGAAGGCGATGACTGACTCCATCGCCCATCGCGGACCAGATGACCAAGGCCACTGGTTCGACGCCCAAGCGGGCGTGGCGCTGGGCCACCGGCGCTTAAGCGTCGTCGATCTGTCTTCGGCCGGGCACCAGCCGATGCTGTCTGCCTCTGGTCGTTGCGTGCTCGTTTTCAACGGAGAGATCTACAATCACTACGAGCTGCGAGCCGATATTGGAGACGAGGTAATCTGGCGCGGAACTTCGGACACCGAAACGCTGCTTGCCGCCATCGAGAAATGGGGGTGCGAGGAAACTCTGAAGCGGTGCGTCGGCATGTTCGCACTGTCGGTTTGGGACCGGGACGCGCGGACGCTCACGCTCGCCCGCGACAGAATCGGGGAAAAGCCGCTCTACTACGCCATGCTCGGCGACGAGTTCGTGTTCGGCTCACAATTGCGGGCGCTCCGTCGCTGTCCCGCGTTCCCGAGCGAGATCGATTTCGGTTCGCTGGCGCTCTTCATGCAGTTTGGCGCAGTGTGCGGTCCTAAAACGATCTATGCCGGTGTCTGCTCGCTGCCGCCAGGATCCATGCTTGAGGTGCGCTGGAACGGACGGCGCGAATCCGATCTGGTGCCGCGGCGTTACTGGTCGCTGAGCGACGTTTTGGCGCGTCCGCATTTCACCGGCACGGCGGAAGATGCGGTCGACGAGCTGGAACGCCTCCTATTGCGGTCGGTGCGCGGGCAGTTGATGGGCGATGTACCGCTGGGGGCGCTACTGTCCGGCGGCATCGACTCCAGCGGCGTCGCCGCGCTGATGCAGAAGGCGAGCAGCCAGAGGATCAAGACCTACACAGTCGGATTCGTCACCTCCTCTTTCAATGAAGCCAAGTACGCCGCCGCTGTGGCCGAATACCTCGGAACCGACCACACCGAGTTGATGGTGTCCGAGCGCGAGACCCTCGACACCATTCCGCGGCTGGCGGAAATCTGGGACGAGCCGTTCGGCGACCCCTCGGCAATCCCGACATACCAGATTTGCAGGGAGGCAAGGCGGAATGTCACCGTGGCGCTGTCGGGAGACGGCGGCGACGAGCTGTTTGGAGGCTATGCGCGTTACCGTTCGGCAGCCGCGTTGGAACGCCTGCCCGGGAAGCGCGCACTCAGACGGATCAGCGGCGCCTGCATCTCGAAGTGGGCTCACGCCGTCCTGTTGCGCCTGAGGAACAAACGCTTGGCGCGCATGGTCAACAGCCTACGTGTTCTGTCGGAGGCGGTGCAGGGCGAGACGGTGGCCGCCCGCTACATTCGCTATCTGACGCAGCCGCAGACGAACGGGCTGGTACTGCGGCGGGTGGCTGACGTGCCCCAGCTCGGCCGATTCCAGGATGGCCGCGACCTCCTCGATACCGTTTCGTCGATCGACGCCCTGACCTATCTGCCGGACGACGTGCTGTGCAAGGTCGATCGCGCGGCGATGTCGGTGTCGCTCGAGACTCGGGTGCCGCTGCTCGACCATAGGATCGTCGAATTCGCGTTTTCGCTGTCCTCGTCGATTAAAATTCGACACGGCATGTCGAAATGGCCCCTCCGGCAGGTGTTAAATCGGCACGTGCCGTCAAGGCTGACGGACCGGCCGAAGATGGGTTTTGGCGTACCGATCGATCAATGGCTGAGCGGCGAACTCCGCCCGTGGGCGGAGGACCTGCTGCAGACCGCGAAGAACGATCCGCTACTTTCTCCCGAGCGGATCGGCGCCGTCTGGAGATCCTATCTTGCCGGCAGCCCGGCATGGACGATGCTGCTCTGGCGGCTTTTGATGTTCACGTCGTGGCGCGTTGCCAACCGCTGACGGCCAGCGATAGCGGCCGGTAGATCGTGTTCGCAGGGTGGCACGCCGAACAACTCGAAATTTGAGCCCCGTCAAATCAGTCGATCTGAGCGCCGTGAGAACCCGGCCGACGCGGCCGCCCGGCCTGGCTCTCATGACGCTCATCATCGCCAGGTGCTCGCTCGTAGTATGGATGAGGATCGTTTTCCTGGGCACGCGCAGCGAACGCCTTAGCCGGGCGTTCAAACCATTCAAGCGGCAGTCGGGCGACCTGTTGGCGCCCGCTGGGCCCGAGGATGCGTCGCGCGGCTGACCTGAAAGGCGCGCATTTGGCATTGTTTTAGAGCTGGTTAAGTTAGGAGGACGGAAAGTTGCGTGTTACGTATCTCGATCAACTGTTCCGCACGCCGGAAATGTACGGAATCACTCGTTCCTACGAAATGGCGCGCCGTCTCGTGAAAAGCGGCCATCAGGTGCAGGTCGTGACGAGCTGGAGCGAGCCGACCGAGAAGAAGGGTTGGTTCGTCACGACAGAAGACGGAGTCACTGTTCATTGGTACGTCTGCCCATATTCGAACAACATGGGGATTGTCCGGCGACTGCTCTCGTTTTTCGTCTTTCTGGTGGCAGCATTGCATCGTGCGCAAAACCTGCCGGCAGATATTGTTTTTGCATCGAGTGTACCGCTCACCATTGCCATACCGGGTGCCTTCGCCGCCTGGCGGCAACATGTGCCGATGGTGCTCGAGGTCAGGGATCTTTGGCCGGAAATCCCGATTGCAATCGGCGCGCTGCCCGGTCCCATACTGAAGGCGCTTGCACGGGCGCTGGAGCGGTTCGCCTACAGGAGTTCGGCTCGGATTGTAGCCGCGTCGCCTGGGATGCGGGACGGCATTTCGGCTGCCGGTTACCCAAGCGGGAAGATATCAGTTATCCCAAACAGCGCGGATATCGATCTGTTTGGTGGGAAGAATGCTGATGCGACGCGCCTTCTCGCGCTGCATCCCGAGTTGAAGGGTCGGAAGATCGTGCTCTATGCAGGAACGTTTGGACGGATCAACGGCGTCCAGTATCTGGTGGACGTCGCCGCGCGTTCCCAGGCGCAGTCGAGCCCGACGGCATTCGTCGCAGTCGGAGAGGGCGCCGAATTTGAGGCCGTGCGCTCTCTTTCACGGGCTAAGGGCGTTCTCGACTCGAATCTCTTCATCTATCCGCCAATTCCCAAGCTCGAGATTCCTCATGCTTTTGCGGCGGCAACCATCACGTTGTCGCTTTTCATCAATCTGAAGGAGATGTGGAACAACTCGGCGAACAAATTCTTCGATGGTTTGGCGGCGGCGAGACCCGTCGCCATCAACTACCTCGGCTGGCAGGCGGACCTCATACGCAAGGAGGACGTTGGCGTGGTGTTGCCACATTCAGATCCGGTTGCTGCCGCCGATCTCATCAACGCGCGCTTGGCCGATGCGGCGTGGCTCGAAGGCGCGTCGCAGCGGGCGCGGCGATTGGCGGAGACACACTTTTCGCGAGATAAGCTTGCAAAGGAGCTAGAAGGTGTGCTGCTGGCGGCAGTCCAGAAGCGACAGGCCCCGGTTCGTCCGAGAGCGGCAGACGAATGATTCGCGAAGGCGTCAATTTTTGTGCGACCTTGGCAGGCCGTGCATTCCTTACCAAGCCACAAATTGCCCACGTCGGTCGGTGCGCCGCGCAAATAGCTACGAAGAATTTGTCGCGTCTTCCGCACTTACGGGAATGGGCGGCTAAAACCGTCCACGGTCGACAATGATGGCCGCGTCCAAACCAAGTTCACGCGATAAGCGCGCAATATTGGCCACGATTAGCCGCACTGTCTTTGATGCGAGCAGTTGGGCCTTCTGGTGGACTGTTTCTCGGTTGCCCGACGGCGTGGGCGTCCGGTTAGCGTATTTGAAGAATTTTGGCAGGTTGCCCGATCTCGCGAGCCCGAAGACATTCAACGAAAAGCTCAATTGGCGAAAGTTACACCAGCGCGATCCGCGACATGTTATCTATTCGGACAAGGTCGCCGTGAAGGAGCGTATTGCGTCGCTCATCGGGCCTGACCATGTTCTGCCAAATCTGTGGGTCGGGGAACGACCCGAGGAAATACCGTTTGACCGGCTGGAGCCGCCCTACGTCATTAAGACAAATCATGCATGCGGTAACCACATCTTCGTCCGTTTCAAGTCGGATGTTCAGCGCGACAAGATCATTGGGTATCTTCGCCGGCAGTTAGCCTACGACTATTCGAGCAAGTACAAGGAATGGGCCTATCGGCACATCGACCGCAAAGTGCTCGTCGAGCCAATGATCCCGGGCACCGAAGCCTCGCTGCCGGATGACTACAAGTTTTTCGTGTACCACGGCAAAGCGCTGTTCGTGCAGCACAACACGAACCGCTCTTACAAGCTCAAGGTCACGTTCTACGACCGCGATTGGCGGAAGCTGCCTGCCAAGCTTGGTTGGTACGACACGGAGCCGGGAGACGTCGAAAGACCCAGCCACTATGATCTGATGATATCTATGGCGGATCGGATCGGAAGCCAGTTCGATTTCGCCCGCATCGACTTCTACCAGACGCCCCAAAGCGTCCTCTTCGGAGAGGCCACCTTCTTTCCCAATGCCGGCATGGTGCCGTTTGCGCCAGCGGCTTGGGACTTGCGGTTCGGCGAGCCCTGGCAGTTGCCCGATTGAAGCGGCTGATCAAAGATCGACTGATCCGGCCGCACGATCGCGCTGTCAGCGACAGCAGGCGGCGGTGCACGAATTAATGCGCGCACGGTCGACTTCGTATCGGCCGAACGCCTAGGGTTGTGCGCAATCCGCTTTTCCTTTTTCAGATGCTTGTGACGAGGATGTGGGCTCAGCAAATTTGTCGGATGCGTGGGATTTGGGACGCGGCCCGCGGGCCGTTTGCCCGCAGTGTCGCATTGGTCGCGATAGGGACCGCCGCTAGCCAGCTCATTGCGATGCTGTTCATGCCCATCGTAACCCGCGTCTACGGCCCGGATGCGGTCGGTGCGGCGAATGTGTTCTCGTCGATTTCCAGTATCGTGGCCCCGGTCGCAGCTCTGGGATATCCCGTAGCACTGGTTCTTCCATCGCGGGAAAGCGATGGTCTGCGGATCGCCCGGCTGTCGATTGCCATTGGCGGCGTGACATCTTTGATCGCACTGGCAGCCGTAATCGCGGTGAACAGGCAGCTTGTGCACCTGCTTCATATCGAGGAGATCGCGTCCTTCACATACCTCATACCGGTGTCGATGTTCCTGACCGCCCTGATGTCCGTCATTGATCAATGGACGATCCGAAGGGCGTATTTCGGGATCAAGGCGAGGGTCGCAACGATGCAGTCGTTCCTCCTGAACGGCTCGAAGGTGGCCCTTGGATTGGTCAACCCCACGGCGGCCGTACTGGTGGTCCTGACCGCGTTCGGACCCTTGCTGCAGGCGCTCATGGTGGCAATAAGGCTGCCAAGGAGGGAGGCGAAGCGTATCATCGGGCCGGTGAGGTCGCGGGACTTTCGCTTGGCGCGAGAGTATTCGAATTTCCCTTTCTACCGGGCACCCGAACAGCTCCTAAACGGGCTGTCCCAAGGTCTACCGGTCCTCATGCTCTCGAGTTTCTTCGGGCCCTCCTCAGCCGGCTACTACGGCTTGGCGGTGACCACGCTCGGCCTGCCGGTCACGCTAATCGGCAACGCGATGGGCGACGTGTTCTTCTCGCAGGCAGCCAAAGTGACGCGCGAGGGCGGGCGAATCCGTCCGCTGCTGAGCAAGGCGACCTTTGCTCTGCTGGGAGCCAGTATCGTGCCGTTTGGACTCCTCATAGTGTTGGGTCCATTCCTGTTTGGATTGGTTTTTGGCGCAAATTGGACAATGTCCGGCGCCTACGCCGCGTGGTTGGCCCCTTGGTACATGTTCGTGCTTGCGAACCGTCCCTCGCTCATGTCGCTGCAGGTCATGGCCAAGCAAAGGCTCTTTTTGGGCTACACAATTACATCCACCGTTATCCGGGCCGCCGTCCTGTTCGGAAGTTACGACGTTTGGCGGAGCTCCAACGTTTCCATCATTTTTTTTGGTACGGCAGGCGCCGTCCTCAACATCGCGCTGATCGTGACCACGTCTATATTGGCCCGCCAGCACGATCTCCGAAGGTCTCGACTCAACGGCCAGATACATTGAAGCCGCGCATTCCTATTGAAGCGAAGTTCAAGGCCCGCGAGATTGTGCGTGCGGTATGCGGTTCGCCGTTGCGCGTCGTTTTTGCATTACCGACGCTGCATGCTGGAGGGGCACAACGGGTGATCGCAACGCTGGCGCGCTGCCTCGACAAACAAAAGTTTCATGTCACCGTTCTTGTCGGGCAGATGACGGGTTCGCTGTACGACCACGTGCTTCCTGGCGATGTCGATATCTTGGACCTTGGCACCAGTCGGGTGCGGTACGCCTGGCCGGCGGCGATAAGGGCGATCAGGAGAATGCGGCCCGATGTCGTCCTGACGACGACGAACGAGCTATCAATTTTGTTGTGCGCGGCACGACGGCTGCTGCCGGACTCTACGAGACTGGTCGTGCGGCCGACCATCATGTTGGGCGCTTATCTGGCGACGCTGTCGGGACTCGATCCTCGCCGTCTGCTCTATCGCAAGCTGTTCACGTCCTGCGATGCGCTTGTACTTCAGTCACCCGAGATGGCCGCCGACTACGAACGCGAGATCGGCGCCAAGCGCCTTGCGCGCACGAGGTTGGTAGTCATACGCAATCCGGTCGCGCTGGGCGAGATCTCGCGGTCTGCCGGGGATACGTCGGCCGATACCGGCTACAAACGGGAATGGATCAATCTGGTGTCGTCCGGCCGTCTGGAGCACCAGAAAGGCTTCGACATCGCGATCGAGGCGATGGCCCGGTTGGACCGGCCAAACGCCAGCTTGACGATCCTCGGCTCTGGCAGTCAGGAAGCCGAGTTGAATAAACTGGCAGGAACGCTAGGAGTGGCCGACCGGGTACGTCTCATCGGCTACAAGTCGAATCCATACCCTTTCTACCGTCAGGCGAACGGCTTCCTCTTGTCGTCGCGCTTCGAGGGTTTTCCCAATGTTGTGCTCGAATCCCTCGCCTGCGGAACCCCAGTGGTTTCCACGCCAGTGGCCGGATTGACGGCGCTACTCAAAGGCATTCCCGGATGCCAGGTTTCGTCCTCCACGGATCCCGCTTCACTTGCCAGAGCGATGCGTGAATTTATCGATGGAGCGATGCCGCGCGTCGAACTGTCGGCGATTGCATATTTCGATGCTCCGTTGATCGCCCGCCAATACGGCGATCTGTTCGAGGAAATCGTGACAAAACGGGAGGGTTCAACTCGAATGCGAAGTGAGATCGATGGTGACCGCTGATCCGAGCTTGATTTTGCATTGGCGCCGGCAGTGGCAAGCCCCGAGAAGCTTTGTGGGCCGACGTAGGCGGATGATCCGCTCGGTCAGGAACAACCAATCGCAACTGGCCACTGTAGCATTTGGCGTGCTGGTGGTCTGCGCTGTTCTCGACCTCAACTGGGTTCTCGGGGTGGCCACCGGAATCACGCAGGTCGTGTCGGGCCTTTACTTACTAACAGTGATCATTTTGATAACGCAGTCCCGCTGCATTGCGCTCAACTCGCGCGTCGTAGTAGCTCTGTGTGCAAGCTTGATTGCCTACATCTGGTTTGGAGCATTTTTCAGTGCCACCTTCCAAGGATACGTTCCTGAGAACTACGTTCCTCAATATCTGAACGGCGTTCTTATCATTCTAGCCGTATCGTCATTCGTTATTGCAGCGTCACCTTCTGATTTGCAGCGATCGGTACGGATTTTCAAGTACGCGTTGCTCCTGTCTACAGTCGCAACGATCGCGACACCGCTCTTCGGCTTCTACCTGCAGACACAAGACAGGCTTGATACGCTTACCGGTCGCAGTTTTGGATTGTTCGAAAATCCTAATGATGCCGGCTTTGCTGCGGTATTTGCCTTGGTGTTTGTGCTCATTTGTCCGGCGCGGAACAAGTTGGCGCAAATCACCGAAACAATCTTACCTCTGATTGCCTGCGCCGCATCAATGTCGCGCGCAGCCATCATTGCGTTGATCGGTGTCGCTCTGATTTACTTAGTCTACAAGGGCCGCATCTCAATGCTTGCAGCACTCGGTATTGGACTTGGCGTGGCCGTGACGCAGGGAGTACCGCAACTGGTGACTGGGGCTGTAGTCGATCCTGGCCAAATGAACAGACTCGACGAAATGATACAATTCTTCAGTGGTCAACTCAACGAGAACTCTACTGGGCATCGGTTCACTTTGTGGGCCATCGGACTGGAAAGAATTGAAAGGGAATTTCCGCTGGGCGGCGGTCTCGGAACCTTACACTTCATGCCGGGCGGTGTATTGGTGAATGGCATATGGCAGGGCGTGCATAATTCCTATCTTATGATTCTGGGCGAGTCCGGTTTGTTGCCGTTCCTGATGTTCGTATTCGCGCTGCTGCTATGGTTACGTGCGGCTCTTCAGCGCAATACACAATGGTACCAGTTGGCTTGTTTTTTTGCCCTTCAGTGCATCCTGATGACGGCGCATAACACCTTGTCTATTCGTTTTGTGAACCTTGTGATCGGCTTCATGCTCGGTCTGTTGGCGCGCGTCTCCATCCGGAGTCAGATCATGCACACGCGTTCGGTGGCCAAGCGTGATCCCGGAACGCTACTAATCCGAAGTCTTAATCGCAGAGGTGAAAAATGAGTATGGCAGGCGCCGGGCTCGATGCGGTGACGCGATCCTTAAGGCGTGCAATCGACAGAGTTGCAGTCAACCTTATTCACAGCCAACAATGTGACGTACGCAATCTGAGAAGGAAGGAAGAGGTCGATCTGGATAGTATTTTCTGTTCAAGAGAGGTACTCGAATCGTGGTCGAAATCGGAAGAGGCTGTTTCGCAGTTCAAGATCCCCGACGGGACCGGCGGCGTCAACAACGGGGACAGACGAGCTATCTATTATCTGATCCGCGGGTTGAAGCCCAAGCGTGTTCTAGAGATCGGAACACATATCGGAGCCTCGACGATCAACATCGCCACGGCGCTCAATTGGAATAGTCAAGAGGATGGTGGCAAAGGTGAATTGACAACCATCGATATCAGAAACGTCAATTCCCCCACAGAAAGACCTTGGTTGAAATACGGCATGACGTATTCCCCGGCAGAGATGATCGAGAAACTTGGCTTCAATGACTTCGTCAGCTTCGTAAACGATACGTCGGTCCACTATGCAAAGTCTTGTTCAAGAAAGTACGACTTTGTTTTTCTGGATGGAGACCATAACACAGCCACAGTGCTTCGCGAAATACCCATAATGTTACAATTGCTGATGGAAGGTGGGGTTGTGCTGCTTCACGACTATTTCCCCAAGTGTAAACCACTGTGGGCCAACACAGCTGTCGTTGACGGGCCGTACTTGGCGATCAAGAGGCTCACAAAATTGGGTGCCGAGCTTTATGCGAAACCGCTGGGCGCTTTGCCCTGGCCCACGAAACTGAAATCCAATGTGACGAGCCTAGCCATGCTGCTTAGGGCGTGATCGAAACACGGGTTTGTTCTGCTCTGTGGGAAATTCACTCACCGCGCAGAGAACGAAAGAACTCTGAAAGGTAAATGAACTCATGTCAGTCCTCTGTGAAGAATTTCAAGATTGTTGCTTTGGAATCGGCGACGTTGCCCCTACTGTTGTTCAAGTGGTGACGGGAGTTTGACACATCTGGCTGGGTTGATGCGGGGACGGGAGGAAGCCGCGAGAGTGTGGTGGGGCAGGGAGCCGGATCTGTTCCGGTGATGTCTGGAGCTGAAGCATGAAAGAAGCATGAAATAAGCATGAAATAAGAGATTAAGCGCCAGATGTACAGACGTCGGTTATCGAGCGCGCGATCGGACATCTGAAAGCTGAGCACCAGATGGGCCGAAGTGGCCTCGTTCACCGTGCCGGGATACAGCCAAGGTCGTTCTTGGCACTATGTGATACAATTTCAACCACTTGCTTCGTTTGCTGAGACTTTTGTTGCTCCACCTCTTCATCACCCAGGTCGAGCACCTTCGACTCACTCCGAAGTGAAAGAGTATTGTTCAGGGCTGGCCGATCACGAGGATCTATGTTGAAATATCCGTTGCATTCGCAATCGCCAGTAGGCAAGGGTTCCTGCTCTCACTTGGCTTTTCATGGGCCGCGCATCTTGGCCATCGGGCCAAGTCCGCCTCCCGAACTTGGCACCAGCATTCCTTTTGACATAATGTGTCAATTCTTGCGGAATCGCTTTTCCCAGCTGTCGGTCATCGACACAAACGAGATAACCCGGAGAGGCGCCTGGAATTGGCTGTGGTCTCGACAGGCCGTCCGGACTGCCGCAGCGATATTCGTAGCTGATTTGATCCTGTTGGCAGTGAGCCGACCGAAGATCTATCTGCTCGGTTCCTGGCTCGTGATATTCGGCGCCTTGTTTGGAAAGCGCGTGGTGCTAAGAAGCTTCGGCGGTGATCTTGACGAGTATTATCGTCTTGGGGGATTTCTTCATCGTACCGCAATAAGGATCATGCTGCATGCCGATGTGGTGTTCCTCGAGACGCATCACCAAATCACCTTCGCCAAACGCCTTCGTCCGAAGGCGAATATCGTTTGGCTAGCCAATTTTCGCATCCTGAAGCAAGTTCGCATGGCCGGCTCAGACGATCCGCAACTGGCCGATGTCTGGCCGGCGCCGCCAAGGCTTCGCCTGATATTCATCGGGCATGTGTCGCGCGAAAAGGGCGTCGATGTACTGTGTGATGCGATGGAGTTATGCTCCGACTTGGCGAGCTTGGTCCTGTGTGGCGACCTAATTGATGCGGATCTTGCCCACTGCATCGAAAGGATCGGCGCTATGCATGTTGGCCGCGTGGACAACGAATACGCCATGCGGTTGCTCGATGCTGCCGAGGTGCTCGTATGCCCAAGCAATTGCCCGACGGAGGGGCACCCCGGTGTGGTCATCGAAGCGTTCATGCACGGCACGCCGGTGATCGCGTCCGACTGGCGATCCATTCCAGAAGTCGTGACTGACGGCAGCACCGGACTGCTTTTCGAGTCACGCAACGCGCGGAGCTTGGCCGCCAAGATACGGCAAATGGCCGATCTCGCAACTAGGGACAGGCTCGCAAAGGCGGCATCTTCCAGCATGATCTTTTGGGACGCTGAACATTGGAACGATGTGCTAATTCAGGCGGTCGAAGAGGCGTTGCGGTCCTGAAACGCGGAATGACACGATTTGAGCTTACAACCGAGTAGCGCATGAGTGACATGCGGGTCTATCGTGACGTTCTGAAGAGGCCGGCGGACATTATTCTTGCCGGTATCCTCCTCATCCCCATCGGTGTGCTGGTCGCGCTGACCGGTGTTCTGGTCGCGATTGTCGACGGCGCACCGGTGTTCTTCGTGCAGACGCGCGTTGGCCGTCACGCGCGGCTGTTCAACATCATCAAGCTCCGCACGATGACGCCTGCTCCTGGGATCACGACGATAACTACGGCGGTTGATCAGCGCATCACGCCTTTGGGACGTCTGCTGCGGAGATGGAAGCTCGACGAAATGCCACAGCTTTGGAATGTGCTGAAGGGTGAAATGAGTTTCGTAGGGCCACGGCCGGATGTCCCAGGATACTACGAGCGGCTCACGGGACCGGATCGGGTTCTCTTGCGGTTGCGTCCGGGAGTAACCGGCCCTGCAAGCCTCGCATTCCGGGACGAAGAGGATCTGTTGGCGGGGCAAAGCGACCCGAAGTCCTACAATGACAATGTTCTTTTCCCCGCAAAGACGGCAATGAATGTTGAATACTACAACTCATGTTCCTTACTCGGTGATTTGCGGATTCTCATCCGGACCGCAATTGGCAGGTAGGACTTGGGCCCACAGTCAAAGTGTCAAACCACAATCCTCTCAGACGGGAGACTTCCCTGCGACATCACTCCAAAATCCCGCGCCAGCGGGTTAGTTCAATCCCTAACGAGTCACAACCTACGCAGGTTGGTATAAGCGGCTGCACCGAAAACATCATTTCCGTTGGGAAGGCAAGCATGTTGTCACTCGGTCGGAGGAACCTAGTGTTAGGGGCAGTGGCGCTTGCTCTTTGGGGGCAGTCCTCGATAGCATCGGATGAAGCGCAGCAGCAAGACAGAACAGGTTTCATCGCCGGAAAAGCCGGCGCCTACAATTTGAGAACCTCCGCTGAAGCGGAAGCTATGGCGCAGCTGGGGCTTATGATAGTTTTGTACAATCCCGCTGCTCTCACGGCGCCGATGCGGCTTGCCATCGAAAAGGCCGGCGTGAAGTACATCGACTATTTTCCGCAACAGATCATGTATGATCGATGCAGCCCGAGCCTCCACGCCGTTGGGGTATGCCCACTGGACGAAAAGCAACGCGTGGTGAACGAGATAAAGGCACACTTGGCCAAGTACGGACAGGACCCGAACCTAGTAGGCTATTGGGTTCTTGACGATTATCCGGGCGGAGACGTTCGCGACCTGCTGAAGCAGATTCACGCCGCAATCATGGATTCCAATGCATCTCTGCATGACCAGCGCCCGGCGATCTGCGGGTTCGGCGCTCAATTCGGTTACTCGGGCGGACCGCACTGGGGCGAACCTGCACCCAACGAGCACGTGTTTCCTCAGGGCGCGATAAACTTTGATGCGGACGCATGCGACATGATTGGGATTTATGCGTATGGCGTGGGGGCCGTTCAGAATGCTCGACTGATCGACTGGTCGATGAAGCAATTGCTTCCGCGTATGCTCACGATTCTACGTCAGCATGGCTGGGATCCCGCGCGGTCGCCGTTGATCGGAATGCCGCAGACTTTCGCCTATACCGATCCCGAGTACCCGACTCCGTGGGTCTTGCCTCGATCACAGGATGTGACTGCACAGACCTGGGCTTACTGCCGAGCGGGGGCCGTCGCAATATTGGCCTATTCGTGGGACGACGGATTCAAAGGCGCCAAGGTCGAACTCTACAACAGCAAAGCCCTGCAAAACGGCCTGAACGATGGTGTCACGAAATGTCGTGCGCTCTGGCGACGGAACAACTGAGCGCACATGCAAGACGATTCTGGTGCCGGTGTACTGGTTTCGTGCAGAGTGTCGAAGGTGAGCATCGGGTGCGAATTCTCGATCGGTGCGACTTTTCAGCAGGCCGTGGTTCAATCGTGTGCGCTAAAGTGGCAATGATCAAAACAGGGAGTGGGGCCGGCATGAGTGGGGTGAATCGGTCGCGGATGTTCCTCTCGCCCCCTCACATGTCGGGGCGCGAGCTTGACTTCATTCATGAGGCGTTCAACACTAACTATATCGCGCCGAGCGGCTCAATGCTTCCGGCATTCGAGAAGGCCGTGTGCGAGTATACTGAGTTTCCCTATGCCGTCGCTGTCGCTTCCGGAACGGCCGCGCTTCACTTGGCAGTTCGCTGTCTGAGGCTTGACCCCGGCGGCGAAATCTGGGCGTCTACGCTAACCTTCATCGGGGGCATTTCCGCGATTGTTCATGACGGTTTCACGCCCGTGTTCTTCGACGCGGACGAGGCAAGCTGGAACATGGATCCGGCCTTGCTGGCGGAAGAGATGAAAGCGGCTGCGAAACGGGGCAGGCTGCCCAAGCTCGTGCTGCCGACCGAAATCTACGGTCAAGCTTGCGATCTCGATGCCATACAGAACGTGTGCGCGGAATACGATGTGCCGGTGATCACGGATTCCGCGGAGTCGCTGGGAGCGCGATACAAGGGACGACACGCGGGCAACGGGGCACTTGCCGCCGCGCTGTCGTTCAATGGCAACAAGATCGTCACCACATCGGGCGGCGGGATGTTGCTATCCTCCGATAGGTGCATCGTGGACCGCGCGCGCTATCTCGCGACCCAGGCACGTGAGCCGGTAACCCATTACGAGCACGTAGAGGTCGGTTTCAATTATCGGTTGAGCAACATCTCGGCCGCGATCGGTTGCGGCCAGATGGAGCACATCGAGGCGCGCGTGAATCGCCGTCGAGCGATCTTTGAGCGCTACTACGAGCGCCTCAGCAATATTCCAGGCATCAGCTTTATGCCGGAGGCGCCGAACTGCCGCTCGACCCGCTGGCTAACTGCTTTACGGTTCGCTCCGGCGGACTTCGGCGTCAGTCGTTCTGCGGTGCAGGACGCCCTCGAAGCGGAAAACGTCGAATCACGGCCGGTTTGGAAACCGATGCACTGCCAGCCCGTCTTCAAGGGCGCGCGGTCGGTTGGTGGTAAAACTTCCGAGCGAATTTTTACAGAAGGTCTCTGCCTGCCATCCGGATCTGCAATGACTGATGCGGATGTCGATCGCGTCAGTGAAATCGTCGCCTGTCAATTCCGAGCTTAGGATGGAATGATCGGGCTGGATTCGTGTATGACTGAACCTCGCCATCCCTGATTTCTGGACGTCCATTTGCTCGATGTACCGGCTTATCAGCGGGCGAAGCAATGGAACATACCAACTGCGCTAAGTACGAGAATACAGCCTGGCCATTCCTGACTTCCGCATATTCATGTGCTCGATGTACCGCATGACCATTTCCGGTGAGCGCCAGCCGCCCGCATGCATGATGGCGACGAGTTCGATGCCGGCGGCGGCCATGTCCTGGGCGGCGCCCACGCGCATCAAATGCCCGGAAAGGCGTCGCACGGTCACGGTGTCGAGCCCCGCTTCGGCGGCACGGCGCTTTAAAATTTCCGAGACGGTGCTGGCGATGATGGGCACGTTCAAGGCCATTTCGACATCGATATGGTGGAAAAGTGGACCGCCCGTCAGGTCCGCGGTTTCCAGCCAGCGCACCAAAAGGCCGACAATCGGACACATGAAGAGCAACGGACACCTCGGCCGCAATTACCTCAAGGGCCGTCACGGCGATCACACCAACGCCGTGCTCAGCGCCGTCGGCCACAATCTCCGCCTCGTCCTCAGATGGCTGAGGCTTCTTTTGTCCCTGATCCTACTCGCGATCCGCACCGCCTTCGCCGCGCCGTCAGCCTTCAAACCGGCTTCTTAACGGACGACGCGATAAGTGCCCTTTTCGCGCGTGACGAACACTTGTTATTGAGGTGAAGTTTGGCTCGTCACTTCTGCGAGTTGTGACGACGCGCCGTTCAACGCTACCCAACCCCAGTCATTCTTGGCATCCTGGCGGGATATCCACTCGTATCCCGTCTGGTTCCAGGCAATGATCTCGTCGGTGAGGTTGTCGAGCACATAATCGCCGTCGTTCGTCGTTATCGTCAACACTGCGTGGCGTTCATTCTGTGCGGTAACCACCACCGCGATGCGCAGGGCACGCAAGGGAAAGCCAGCCTCGGCGAGAAGCTTGCGTTTTGTCAAGGCGTAATCGTGGCAATTGCCGTAGCCGTCGGTCGGGATGGTCCAGTATTCGGCCCGATCGAAATGACGTTTGTCGTCCTCGGGCCAGATCGCTTCATTGACACGCGTGTTGATCGCTCGCAGCTCCGACCAAGCCGCGGGCGTCAGCTGCATGACAGAGGCTTCGGTTGGGGTGGACTCGCATTGGTCCTCGAAACGCATGCAGAAGCTGATGAAGCCGGGCGGCGGATCACGTTGCGGAACACCTGTCGGCATTGGCGTGGTGCTATCGGGTAACGGTGCGGGCTGCGCTGGGATTATCGTGTTTAGGGATAGGGCATCTGATCCACCGGGAACAGCCTGGCAAGCGCCGAGTAAAACAGACAATCCCGCAAGCAGGATCAAGCTTGTCGATCGCCCACACACGTTGCGCGCCTCAAATTTGGGTGCGCAGGAAAGCTATACAGATCGGATTTAAATCGAGGTTAGATCGAGCGCCTAAATTTAGTACGTATTTTATCGATCAGTAGACGTCGTGCTTCTAAATTGACATCGTCAATCTGTGTCGGATGCGCAGGATCAATGCCGTCGACACTAGGGTTCATTTATTCACTTCATGATATTTTTCTAGGTTTTTTGGGCTTCTTCACCTAAGCAAAGCCGCAAATTAGGGAAGGGTGATTATGGTGTTGGCAGGTAAGCGCACAGACAGATAAGTGTCGTTCCTTATAGGACAGGATTTTCATATTTCGATACAGGATTTGTTAGCCATACCAGGCCGCTCTGGCCTCCTCACCCGGACCATTGCAGGCCATCCCGAAGCATCGCGCGCCTTCAACCGACGCTTAGCCCGCGAACGCCTGGGTCTCTGACTCAATTTCTTTAGGTCGAGAGAAAGCGGCACGTTGTTCCTTCGAGAACTGCGGCGCTAAGATGTCCTGTTGCGTAAGCGCCGGTGTCAACACTGATGCGGTTAAAGCGCTGGACTGGCGCTTCCATTGGCGAATGGCCATGGACGACGATCTTGCCAAAATCCGCATCCGATAGCAGGAATTCGTCGCGGATCCACATGAGGTCTTCGGGCATTTGTCGATCGAGGGGCACGCTTGGCCTCACCCCGGCATGGGTGAAGTAATATCCGCCGATTTCAACCGAATATTCGAGCTCGTTGAGAAACCTCAGATGGTTTTCTGGTAACGCTACGCGCAAGGCATCCCTTGCCTCAGTAAAGACTCTTTCGTTGTCAAACAGCGGCGGCGTCACGCCGTAACTCAGGAGCGTCTCGCGACCGCCAAAGTCGCGCCAGTTGCGATACAGCGCGGGGTCTTCCAGGAAATCGAGCATGACCTGATCGTGGTTGCCACGGATGAAGCAGACATTCAATTTCTCACGCATAGCCAGCATCGTGTCGATGACGCCCTTGGAATCGGGTCCGCGATCGACGTAATCGCCGAGAAAAATGATTTGGAATCTGGTCGCCGAATTGGCGCAATCCTCAGCGATGAGCGCCAGTAGACTGTTCAATTGCACAAGGCAACCATGGACGTCGCCAATGGCATAAACGCGCAACCCGTCGGGGATCGTGCGACCCTCTTTTTCGCCTGACAGCAGGCGTCGAAGATGTACCCAAACGCCTTTCGACCGCGGCTCAGCCTGCTGGGTATGAATCAAGCTCAAATTCCACCAATTGCACCTTGATCTAATGCGAATTGCGTTGTGTTAGCAACCATTAGGCCGCCCGACAATGACGCCCAGAGGCGCCAGTAACATCTACTCTACCAAATGCATTTCGCAATGTCAGGTATTACGGCCTAGCGGCAACACTTGTGCATCAGCCATGTTTGAAGACAGCGCGGCAGCAATCCTTCTTGAAGTCCTGTCTGCGACGGCCCGCACTGGGTCGTCTGCCAGATGGGCATATCTCTCAGTAGTTCGCGTCTGACGGTGACCCAAGACCCTACCTATCAGGAGCAGGCTGTCACCGGCCATTGCTGCAACGCTTGCGAACGCATGGCGCAGATCATGGATGCGCACGTCCTGTAACCTTGCTATGACGCGCATGCGCCTCCATGGGTGTTGGATGCCAATGAAGTGGTTCTCGGGCGATAAGCCAGGCAGAACCCACGGGCTGATCGAGTTCTCCTTCAGTGTCGAAAGGAGTGCAAGGGCAGGGGCACCGAGAGGAATGGTCTTGGGCCCCGTCTTTGAGTCCGGCAGCCTTAGGACTGAGTGTTCGAAATCGACATAATCCCATTTCAGTTTGAGAATCTCAGAGAGACGAGCGCCCGTAAGAACGAGCAATCGGATGCAAGCGACAACGGAAGGATGCTCCGATTGGTTCCGGTCGACTTCCGTCAATACACTGCCAAGTCGTCCCAGTTCTTCCGCTGTCAGAAGACGTTCGCGCGGCTTCTCCGGGTACATCTCAATGCCCCTGGCCGGGTTAGCCAGAGTCCGTAAGCCCCATTTTTCGGCCTGGGAGAAGATCGATTTCAACAGAGCTAAAGCCCTGTTTCCCGCCATCCGGTTTGTCTTGAAGCCGGAGTGCCATCTGGCGACATCAGCGCTGGAAACCTCGTCTACACGCAGCGGGCCGAACTTGGGTAGAATGTGCAGGCGGATGAGGCATCGATATTCGGCAACTGTGGAAGCTTTATTGCGGGGCAAGGCATAATCCGCGATATAGCGCTCGACAAGTTCTGCCATCGTGCCTGCCGCTTTCTGCTCGTCACGTGCCTTTGCGGGATCTCCGCCGTCCGACACCAAACCACGGAGGATTTCAGCTTCCTTCCGTGCCATATCCGCGGTCAGTTGACCTCCGTGTTCGCCCAGAGTGAGCCACCGCCGCCGGCCATTGGATTTGTAAGCGAAGAAGTAGTGCGGACGGCCCTTCTGCCGGCGTGCACCAAATCCCTTGATTTCGCGGTCCCAGATTTGCTCGCCAGGCTGCAGAGCGTCGACCACCGTCTTGGTGATCCGCACCATACTTCGTACGCCCATGAGTGCCACCCTAGCTGCCATCTAGCTGCCATCTAGCTGTAAAAGGCATAGCATCTCAGGAAGTGCAGGGGAACCGTAATATCGATCAACTCATTGAAAATGTTGTGTATTATGACCCGTCAGCTATTGTGAGGAACTCAGAGAAATAGCGCTGTTTTAATCTGGGGGACTGGGGGTCGCGAGTTCAAATCTCGCCGCTCCGACCAATTATTCGAATAGCTTAGAGAGAATTGTTCCGCCGGGCACAGGCGTTGCAATCCGCTATTCTTCAAAGGGGTCCGTCAGCGAGCGTTTGGCAAGCAGGAAGATGTCGGCGACGAGTTGGAAGGGCAGCTTGTCCGTTTCCGATTCACGGGCCGCGATCAACTCCGCGAAGCGGCCGTATAACGACGAATAGTCCTTCTCCGGAATCGCCGTCGGGACCGGCGCGCCACCGATGCTGAGTTCGGTGCCATAACGCTCGAGACGGAGCGGCTCCGCTTCGGTCTCGATCACGATGGAGCAGTGCTGCTTGTCGTTGTAGCGGAAATCGAACTCGGCTTCCAACCGCGCATCCGACTCCGTGCGGAAGACGACGTTCGCCGCGATGGGACAATCGCAATTCGCCGGATAGAAAAGTTGCGCGGCGTCCACGAAAATCGGCTCGGGGCTGACCTTTGTGAGGATCGAGATCGCGTTGATGCCGGCGTCGAGCACGCCGAAGCCGCCGGTCTTCCAGATCCAGGCCTGTCGCGGGTGCCAGAAGCGCACATCTTCCTTCCAGACGATGCGGCCGCCGCGGATCGCGTGCGCGGCGAGCCAACGCTTGGCATGATCTACGGCCGCGGAATGTCTCGCGTGCCAAGTCTGGAACAAGGTGCAGCCGTTTGTCCGCGCCAGATGCACGAGATGGTCGAATTCGGCGGTCGTGGCGCAGGGCGGCTTTTCGAGCAGCACGTGCTTGCGCCGCATCAGCGCCTGCTTCGCGCTGCCGTAATGTGTCTGGGGCGGCGAACAGATCGCGACGGCATCGAGATCAGCCACGCTCGCGAACATCTCCTCGATCGTCGCGTAGTTGAGAAGCCCTTCAACGACCGCCGAGCCGCTGACGCTGGCGATGAGGTCGAACGCCGGGTTGGTTCTCAGCACGGGAATATGCTGTTCCCGTGCGACCTTGCCGACGCCCACGATGCCGATGCGAAGCCGCTCCAAGCAATCACCCGTCCGTTTGCGCCGAGAAAACCGACCTCAACTCACGTTTGGAACGCCGGCGCTATTGCGACGCCCGCGCTTTCTGATTGCGCGGCCGGGCCTCGGTCAACGCCCCGCTCGCCGCTCTTTCGATCAGGTCCAGCGCTTCTTGGATAAGATCGCGCATGGCGGTCTCGGCGGCCTCGGCGTTTCCGGCGACAATGGCATCGGCGATGCGCTTGTGGTCGGCCACGCTGGCGCGGCGCACGCCTTTGAAACGGTTCTGCATGCGGATGCTGAAGCGCAACGCCGTTTCGGTCACGCCGGTCAACTGCGCAAAGAACCGGTTGCCGCTGCCGCGCAGCACGGCCACGTGGAAGGCGATGTCGGACGGCAGCGGATCGTCCTCGCCTTGATCGGCCGCCGCCATCCGCGCGATGGCGCCCATGATCTCGACCTTGTGTTCGGGCGTGGCCTCGAGGGCCGCGAGCGCCGCAGCCTTAGGCTCGACGGCCAATCGCACCTGAGCGAATTCCCGCAGCAAGGCGAACGAGATTTTGCGCTCGAGAAGCCAGCGCAGCACGTCGGGATCGAGGAGATTCCAGCTCTCTTCCGGCTGCACCCAGGTGCCCTGTCGCGGCCTCGCGCTCAACAGCCCCTTGGCCGTGAGCATCTTGACGGCTTCGCGCAGCACGCTGCGGCTGGCGCCGTATTGCTTGCAGAGATCGGCCTCGATCGGAAAGGGGTTCTTGGCGGTATAGACGCCGGAGACGATCGCGATCCCCAGCGCCTGAACGATGCGGTAGGTGAGATTCTGACCATCCGTGCCGGCCATCGATGTATGTCCTCAAGAAGCCGTGCCCGCCTGCGAGCCGCGAGCGAAGACGTAGCGAGCCTCCGGCAAGCCTTGAACACCGACATTGTACACGAACACATTCCCGGCGCCAGTTTCGCCCGCCAACGCCGCCTCGCTCAGACCGTGCCGCGCCGTGGTCACGCAGAGGAAATCGCGCGCGGGACCGGCGAAGGTGACGCAAGTGGGCCGGCTCGCCGGCACCTCGAGCACCAGGTCGGGGCGCCCGTCGGCCGCGTAACGCACGATCCGGCCGGCGCCCCATTGGGCGCTCCAGAGGTACCCTTCGGCATCGACCGTGGCGCCGTCAGGGAGCGCGCCCGCCAAAGCCTCGGCGAAATTCGCGCGGCCGGACAGCGTCCCGTCTGCGGGATCAAAAGCGTAGCGCCAGATCACACGCCCTGGCGAATCGGTGAAGTAGAAAGTGGTCCCGGCCGGACTCCAACAAATGCCGTTCGAGATCGTCAGCCCGCCAAGGCGGCGATGAACGCGGCCCTCGGCATCGACGCAGAAGAGCTGCGCGCGGCCCACGGCATCTTCGCGCTCGGCCATGCCGCCGGCCCAGAAGCGTCCCTGACGGTCGACGCGGCCGTCGTTGAGCCTAAGGCCCTCGATCGACAGGCGCTCAAGCCAGTCGACCGCGCCGCTCCGCGGATCGTAGAGCGCAAAGCCGCTTTCGAACGCCGCGATCAGCCGAGTGCTGCCTGCCACAAATCCGAAGGAACACAGCCGTTCGGGCGTCGCGAAGCTCGCGAGCGAACGGCTGCGCCAATCGAAGCAGCAAAGGCGCCGCCCTTCGATGTCGGTCCACCACAGCGCCTGTGTTTCGTCGTCCCAGAGGATGCACTCTCCGAGCAAATTGCCGGCCTTGATCGTGTCGCACGGCTCCATCGCGCGCTTACCAGAACACGGCATAGAGCGCCGCCACCATCGCGACAATCACGACGGCGGCGAGGTTGAACGTGGCCGTCGTCGAATAATCAACGTCCACGGTGTCGATCGTCGAGGTCCGCAGTTTTTGTTTCCCCAAGAGCGAGACAATGACCGCAAGCGCAAGACATAGCAGAAACGATGCAGGCGTCGTAGAGCGCGAAGACGGCGGCGTCGCGCGGCGATTGATGCATCGCTTTTCCTCTGTTGCATGCGAACCGAGCGCGGGGAATCACATCAATGAGATGATTAATAGGATAAATACAGGCTCGCAAACCAGCCAAATAACCAAAGCGTTCGCACCGAAAACCGCACAGCCTACCGCCCGTAGGGGCGTCTCTTTGACGCGTCCCACTTAGATTGCGCGGTGGAAACATTCCAACATGAGTGCCTCTTGCGAGTTCCTTTGCCCGTTGCGCGAAAGCAACAATCCCAGCATTGACGCGTGGATAATTATATTATAAATAAGATTATAATATATCCGCCTTTGCAACGGGCAGGACCTTAATGGGGAGGGCTATGTCGTGAACTCACTACAACGTGCACTTCTATGTGGCGCGAGCATCTTCGCGGTCACGGTACCGGCGTTTGCGCAGGACGTGGTCGAAACCGTCGTCGTGACGGGCTTCAGGAAGAGCCTAGAAGACTCGCTGCTGATGAAGCAGGACTCACCGCTGATCACCGAGGACATCTCGACCAAGGACTTGGGCGAACTTCCCGACATCACCATCGGCGAAGAACTCAACCGTCTGCCGGGCGTCAACACGCAACGCGACCGCGGCAATGCCAGCGAGGTGGCGATCCGCGGCCTTGGGCCTCGCTTCGTGCTCGGCCTGGTCAACGGCCGCGAAGTGGCCTCATCGGAGCCGGACCAGAACGTGCGCTATGAGTCCTATCCGTCCGAAATCCTCGCCGGCGCGCAAGTCTACAAGACCCAGGATGCGTCCCTGATCGGCGGCGGCATCGCGGCGACGATCGACATCCGCACGCAGTCGCCGTTGGAGTACAACGGTCCGGACATTCAGTTGCGCGGGGGCCCGTCCTACTTCACGGAGGGAGCCAGCCTGCCGAACTACAGCCCGTGGGGATTCCGGGGCAGCGCCGGCTTGCATTACGCATTTAATGACGATTTCGCTGTGTCGCTTGCCGCAAGCGTGCAGCGCGAGAAGAACGGCTTTGCCGATCTGTCCTTCTGGACCGAAAACACCAACCAGCCAGACACGTTGTGGGGCGATCCGGCCAATCTGACGGGCAGTGCTCCGACCAAAGTTGTGACCTTGCCCAACGGAACGACCGGGCTGACCGGCGGTAACCCCGCACCTTGGGGCGCTCAAAGCGAAGTCAAGGAACTCCAGCAAGACCGCTATGGTCTGGCGGGGGCCGCGGAATGGCGCGCCAACGACCACCTCACCTTCAAGGTTGACGGGCTGTGGTCGTCCTACGTTATTTCCGAAGATCAGTATCAGCAGTGGGATGACTATTCGGGCAATGTCTGGAATGCTGGCGATTGGTATTCCTGCGACTCGTCCAGCGTGACCGCGGGTATCATCACCAATGCCGAACTGGCGGCTTGCACCAACTCCAACAACGCCTACGGTAATAACGGCATTCCGGGTGTCACGCCGACCCATGGCTCGGCCGCTGGCGTCTATGTCAACGGTCTTTCCACCTTCAAAGTCGACAGCATGGGCCATGTCGTGACGGCCGATCTGGTCAGCGGTCCGGGCGATCCTTGGGCCGACATCCAGAACAACATCGCGCGTTACACGCAGCGGCAAACGCTGGTCGTAGGCGGCTTCAACATGGCCTACACGGCCGACCAATGGGTTGCCAAGCTGGACGTGTCGCACTCCGAAGCCTGGCGCAACAACCAATGGCTCGACTTCCAGACCACCGATCAATGGGAGAGCCAAACCGGCTACAACATGCTGGAGGGAACGACGCCTTACGTCACGGCGGGCTTTAACCCGGCGATCCCGGCCAACAACACCACCGCCTATTCGGCCGGTTCGCGCGCCAGTGGCGGCTCTGGCTGGTGCAACAATTGCCTAGACGTGGGTCCCGAAGAGACGCGCGACCATATCTCGGCCATTGCCGGCGATGTGACGCGCAACTTCGACAATTCATTCATCACCGCGATCGACTTCGGCGCACGGTGGGCGGCGCGTGCCAAGACCCACCATCAGTGGGACTACACGATCTGGACGCCAAACGCGACGCTGCCGACCAGCGATTTGCGCAGCTTCGCCCCTCCGGGCCTCGATGTTCCGAACATGCTCTATGCCGATTGGAACACCGTGGCGCCGCTGGTTTATGGCAACACGGCCAACACGCTGCCGGCAGCGCTTGGCGGAGCCGCGGGCAATCCCGATCTCGGCGTCTCGAGCTGGGGCACCGCGCAAGAAGGCGCAACGGCGGCCAATGGCTACCAGAACCAGATCCTCGACTGGAAGGTCCAGGAAATGAGTTGGTCTGGCTATCTGAAGGCCGAGTTTGCGCACGACTTCGGCAGCGTTCCGATGCAAGGTGGCATCGGCGTGCGTATCGAAGACCTCAAGACGACCAGTTCCGGCTCGCAGCTGAATTCGTCGACGGCGGCCATCACGCCGATTTTGGTGGGTAACCACTACACCGATGTGTTGCCGAGCCTTTACGCCAACTTCCACTTGGCGCCGGATCAGTTGCTGCGCTTCGGGGCGTCGATCTCGGTTTCGCGGCCGCCGCTGGACAATCTGAACACGGGCTATTCTCTGAGCCCGTCGGCAACCGCCGAACCCTCTTCGAACAGCGGCGGCAATCCCAAGCTTAAGCCGCTCAAGGCGGACAATGTCGACCTCGACTACGAATGGTTCTTCCACGACGAGTCGATGGCCTCGGTTGCCGTCTACTACAAGCACATCATGAACTACATCGGCGCCGGCATAACCCCGGAGGTGATCGAAGGCCAGTCCTACACCATTACCGCGCCGATCAACGGCCCGGGCGGCGACCTCGAAGGCGTCGAGCTGACCTTCCAGTCGCGGCTCTACTTCCTGCCGTACTCGTTCCTGCAAGACTTCGGCGTCTACGCCAACGCTTCGTTCGCGACGTCGAACATCAAGGAATTCCATCCGCTTCTCGATCCTTATTCGATGGGCGGTCTGGCGCATAATTCCGATGAATTCGACGTCTATTACGACCGCGCCGGCTTTGAGGCGCGCGTCGCTATGAAGTACCATAGCCGCTACACCATGATCCCGGGCTGGTTCTCCGAACAGCTCGACACGCTCGATGCCGAGACCACGGTCGACGCCACCGTGTCCTATCAGTGGACCGACAACATCGGCTTCCGTCTGCAAGCGCTCAACCTGACCGACCAGGCGACGCGCTACTCCGGCGGCCGCGCCGACACGACGGGAAGTGCCGCCGGGCTACGCGGCGAGAACGATCCGAACGATTTGGCTTGGTACAGCGTGTTCGGCCGGACGATCATGTTCGACATCTCATACAAGGAGTGAGTGCATTTGCGGCCGGGGGATCGAACGGTCTCCCGGTCGCGTTCTCGAGAACAAGAAGAACTGCCCTCCTCGGTGTGCATAGACTGATCGGCGCCACACAGGCGCCGATTTTTTTTGCGCCCGTTAGGCACCGAATTGACCGGACTTCATTTATCATATAAATCAGAGAAACCACGGCCCGGCAGGACCCGCTGCGAGCCCGTTCTCAGGGAGAAGGCCAGGTGAAATCTCTTTCCGCCACGCTCCTGATCGGAGCCATCGCGCTCTTCATGGCGCAACCCGCCGCGTCGCGCGAAATCTATTTCGGCGCCGATCTCTCCTTCGCCAACCAGATGGACGATTGCGGCGTCGTCTATCGCGAGAACGGCAAGCCCGTCGACGTCTATGCCTTGTTCAAGGAGCATGGCGCCAACGTCGCGCGCATCCGCATCTGGACCGACGGCAACCCCACGTCCTACAGCAATCTGGCGGACGTCATCCGCAGCTTCAAGCGCGCCAAAGCGCAAGGCCTGCAAACGCTGCTCGATTTCCATTATTCCGACTGGTGGGCGGACGGCGGCAAGCAGATCATTCCCAAGGCCTGGGCGAAGATCAAAGACCGGGACGCGCTGGCCCGCGTGCTCTATCGTTACACCTTCGACACGCTGACGGCGCTCGACAAGGCCGGCGTGATGCCCGACATGGTGCAGCCCGGCAACGAGATCAATCACGCCATTCTCGACAAGGCGCGCTGGAAGACGGGCGCCATCGACTGGAAGCGAAACGCCCTCTTGCTCAACGCGGCGATCAAGGCGATCCGCGACGCGGGGCGCAAGGCCGGCCGCCACCCCAAGATCATGATCCAGATCGCGCAGCCCGAGAACAATCCGCCGTGGTACGCCGCGGCGACCCAGGCGGGGGTCACCGATTTCGACATGATCGGGATCAGCTATTACCCCAAATGGTCGACGGATTCGTTCCGCGGCCTCGGCCGCACCATCAACCTGTTGCGCAACCGCTATCCCGGCAAAGAGGTGCTGGTGGTCGAAACGGCCTATCCGTGGACGCTTGGCGGCAATGCCGCCGCGCGCCTGCTGGCCAAGGATAATTTGATGCCCGGCTATCCCGCCACGCCGCAAGGCCAGGAGGATTTTCTCGTCGATCTCAGCCAGACCGTCATCGCCAACGGCGGCGTCGGCGTGTTCACTTGGGCGCCCGATTGGGTACCGGCGTTGTGCCGGCGCGCCAAAACCAACGCCGCGGACTGGCCGTCGATGACTTTCTTCGACGGCCAGGGCGAGGTGCTTCCGGGCATCGACTTCATGCGCCATCACTATGCGTTGCCGGTGAACGTCAGCTTCCGGCTGCACGGCGCCAAGGCCGGGCGGAGCTACAAGCTGTGGGGCGATTTCTTCGGCGACCCGGATTCCACCGCGTTTGCCATGCGGCGCGACGGCGGCGACGCGGTCTATACGACGACGCTCATGCCGGGAACCTTTATCCGCTTTCAGATGTTCGCGGACGCGGCCATGCAGAAAGCGCTGCTTCCCGCCGGCAAGGACCCCGACGGTATGGTCTCCGAAACCATTCCCGACAAGGATGTGGTCTATGCGTTCGACCTCGGAAAGCCGGAACCATAGGAGGGTGGGATGCGCCTGATCCGCCGCGCCTGTCTAGCGCTTGCGCTCGTTCTCTCGCCCGCCTCGGCGCACGATTTTCTGTTCGGCGCCGATCTTTCCTTCGCCAACGAGATGGACGATTGCGGCGCGGTATACCGCGACAACGGTGTCCAGAAGGACGTCTACGCCATCTTCAAGGATCACGGCGCCAATCTGGTGCGCATCCGGTTGTGGAACAACGCCGGCTGGACGAAATACAGCAATCTCGGCGACGTGGAGCGCAGCATCAAGCGCGCCAAAGCGCAGGGCTTCAAGGTGCTGCTCGACTTCCATTACTCGGACGACTGGGCGGATGCCGGCAAGCAGATCGTTCCGGCGGCCTGGGCCGGAATCAAGGACGAGGGCGCGCTGGCCCATGCGCTTTATCAGTACACGTACGACACGCTCACCGCGCTCGGCAAAGCGGGGCTGATGCCCGACATGGTGCAGGTGGGCAACGAGATCAACAGCGAGATGCTGATGCCGGCGCCGCCGGCGCAGGGACAGGCGATCGATTGGGAACGCAACGCGCGGCTGTTGAACGCGGCGATCAAGGCGGTGCGCGACGCCGGTCCCGCCATCAAGGTGGTGATCCACATCGCCCAGCCGGAAAATGTCGAGCCCTGGTTCGCGGCCGCCGTCAAGGCCGGCGTGCGCGATTTCGACGTCATCGGTATCAGCTATTATCCGAAATGGTCGAAGTACACGCTCGCCGGTCTCGGCGGCACGATCAACCGCTTGCGCTATCGCTACCCGCACGCCAGCGTGATGGTGGTGGAGACGGGCTATCCCTGGACGCTGCGCTGGGCCGACGAAGTGAACAACCAGCTCGGCGCCGATGCTCTGTTGCCGCAATACAAGGCAACGCAGGAAGGACAGCGCGACTATCTGCTCGACCTGACGCAGACGGTCATCGCCAATGGCGGGGTTGGCGTCGTGTATTGGGCGCCTGATTGGGTCTCGACCGACTGCATGACCCGCTGGGGGCGCGGTTCGGCCTGGGAGAATGCGACCTTCTTCGATTTCGACGGCGAGGCTTTGCCGGCGATGGGCTATATGCGGGCCGACTATCACTGGCCGGTGACGGTCACTTTCCGCTTTCACGGGCTCAGCGCGCCACCCGGCCAGCCGTTCTATCTGTGGGGCGATTTTCTCGGCAGCAAAACTTTTGCCGTGCGCGTTCCTGACAACGGCGTCATCACGACGACCATCATGCCGGGCACCAAGATCCGCTTTCAGGTGTTCGACGGTCTGGAACTCCACGCGCGGCTGCTCTCGGGCGACAAGGTCGTGAACGGTTTCGCCGAAGAGACGATCCCTTCGGGCGACGTGACGTTCGACTACGAACTGTCGAAGCCCGCGCCGTAGCTATAGCACAAACGGCCGCGCCCGAGCGGGTTGCGCCGTCACGACGGCCGCGGCCGGCTGCAGGCCAGGCGAGGTCGCCCCCAGCCTGATGTCTCCGGGCGATTTCGAAGCCTGCAGAATGGCGCTGCAAAGGCCGTTGAAGACGGCGCGGCTTGCGGCCTTGTCGGACTCGTGACTGCGCGGGTCGCCGTTGCCGACGCCGATGAGGGCGCCGGGACCGGAAATCCGGAACGCGACCACATTGTCCGCCGTCGGAACGATGCGGCCTTGGCTGTCGGCAATCGCGACCGTCACCACCGCAACGTCCTCGCCGTCGGCGTCGATCGCCGCACGGTCGGCGGTCAGCATGATCTGGGCCGGCGCACCGGTGGTCTCGCGCTTGTCGGTCAGGACCAAGCGGCCGCCTCGGTAACCGCGCGCCTCGAGCGTACCGGGCGCATAAGCCACGTCCCACTCGACGTGCTGATAAGGTTCGACGCGGCGTACGCCCAGGCTTTGCCCGTTGAGCAACAGCTCGATGGCGTCGAGATTGGAATGGCACCACACCTTGATCGTCTGCCCCGGCTGCCAGTTCCAGTGCGGGAAGAGATGCAGCACCGGCTTTTTTCCCCACCAGGCCTGGTAATAGAAGTAATTGTCCTTGGGAAAGCCGCAGGCGTCCATGATGCCGAATTGCGAGCCGACGTTCGGCCACGCGTTGAACGGCGTCGGCTCGCCGCGATAATCGAAACCCGTCCACACGAAGCCGCCGGCGATGAACGGGCGCGGCATCACGACACTCATCCATGCTTCGGCGGTGGAGGCCCACCAAGGGGCCTCGGTGTCGTAGGCCACGCAAGTACCGCTCGCCGGATCGCGCAGGTAAACCCCGCGCGTAGAGACCGTCGAGCCGGTCTCGGTTCCCATGGTCGGTTTCTTGGGATCGCGAGCGTGATAGGCGGGAATTTTGTCCGTGCGGTAATTGCAACCGAGCACGTCGAGCACCGGCGTGATGCCGAGGCCCCAGGCGTCGGGATTGTCGACCGCCGCGGTGATCGGCCGTGTGGGATCGAGCGCGTTGCACAGCCGCTTCATGGCGAGCGCGATACGCGCGCCGCGTTCTGTGCTCTGCTGCGGTTCTTCGTTGCCGATCGACCAGGCGATGATCGAGGGATGGTTGCGGTCGCGCCGGATCATCCGCTCGAGCTCGCTGAGGCCTTCTTCGTCGGACGACATCCGCCGCGTTTCGTCGACCACCAGCATGCCGAGCCGGTCGCAGGCGTCGAGCAATTCCGGCGTCGGCGGATTGTGTGAGGTGCGATAGGCGTTCGAACCCATCTCTTTGAGGCGCTCGATGCGCCAAGCCTGCAAACGGTCGGGCAGGGCGCTGCCGACGCCCGCGTGATCCTGGTGATTGCAAGTGCCGTTCAGCTTGACCGGCTTGCCGTTGAGCAGAAAGCCGCGCTCGGGATCGAAGCGCGCCGAGCGGATGCCGAACGCCGTCACCGCATCGTCGACGACCGCTCCATCCGCAACGATTTGCGTCAAAAGGTGATAAAGCCGCGGGGAATCCACCGACCACAGCTCCGGCGCATGCAGCACATGATGCTGCAGAACCGTGCGCCGTTCCTCCGCGCCCAGCGTAAGCAAAGCCGATTGGAGCGCGGCTATGGCGCGCCCGTTGGGTGCGTACAGCGTAGAGACCACCCGGCATGGACGCGGCTTGCCGTCGTTCACGATCTCGGTCGCGATCGCCAGCGAAGCGGTGGCGCCATCCAGCGTGCTCTTGACCCAGACGCCCCATTGCGGGACGTGAAGCGGCGCCGTCTTGACCAGCCAGACGTGGCGATAGATGCCGGCGCCTTCGTAGAACCAGCCTTCGCCGAGCGTGACGTCGGCGCGCACCGTCAGCACGTTCTTGCCGCCGACATTGGCGAAATCGGTGACGTCGACGCGGAACGGCGCATAGCCGCTTTGGTTGCGCGCCACGAAATAGCCGTTGAACAGCACGACGGCGTCGCGGAACACGCCGTCGAATTCGAGCGACAGGCGCCGTCCGAGATCGGAAGCGGGCAGTTCGAACACGCGCCGGTACCAGCCGATGCTGGTTTCTGGATAATCGCGGCCGAGCGGCTTGAAGCCGTGGGCGGCGCGCGGGTCGTCGCCGGTGGCCGGCGGATTTGCGGACGGCGCGAACGGCAGCTCGACGGCCCAATCGTGCGGCAGATCGAGCGCGCGCCAGTCGCTGTCGTCGAACTCGAGCTTGCCGGCATCGGCGACGTCGCCGGCCTTGGCGAAGGTGTGCTGGAAACGGCCGAAGCCGAAATCCTTCTCCGGGTCGCAGGCATGGCCGAGATGGAAGCGCCAGCCGAAATCCAGAAGCAGCCTCTCGCCCACCGACAGGGCAACCGGCGCCGCCGCCTTGGTTGGGAGATGCGCGGCGTGACGATGGTGAGGCGAATGGACGGGACGCGCCGCCACGCCCGCGCCGGCCACCGCCGCCGATTTGATCGCATCGCGTCTGGTGAGCGTCATCGAAGTGCCTCAGCTTTGGCAGTGATCGTATCGAGATAGCGCCGCGAACGGTGCCACGCCGCTGCGGCTGTGATCATGTCGCCAATCGTGCGCCGCGGCCGCCACGCCAGGACGCGCCGTGCCTTCGCGCTGTCGGCGATCAAGCTCGCCGGATCGCCTTCGCGCCGCGCTTCGACCACCGGCGCGAAATCAGGCCGGTCGAGCGCCTGGCGCGCCGCATCCACGATCTCCTTCACGCTATAGCCCGAGCCGCTGCCGAGATTGAAGATGTCCGTGTTTCCGCCATCGAGAAGATGGCGCAGGGCGAGGATATGCGCATCGGCAAGGTCCATCACGTGGATATAGTCGCGCACCGCCGTGCCGTCGCGCGTGGGATAATCGGCACCGAACATTTTGAAGCCGCCGGTCAATCCCAGCGCCGTCAGGACGCTCTCAGGCGCCCCGATCAGCGGCAGCACCAAGCGCGGAATGAGATGGGACTCGGGGAAATGCGCTTCGCCCAGCCCGGCATCCGGCTCTGCTCCGGCGACGTTGAAATAACGCAGCGCCACCGACCTCACGGCGGGCAACGTGCGCAGATAGGTCTCGGCCTCCAGCTTCGACTGACCGTAAGGATTGATCGGGCGGGTGGCAGCGTCCTCGCGGATCGGCGCGGAGTCGCCGCCATCGCCGTAGACCGCCGCGGTCGAGGAGAACACGATGTTCGAGACGCCGCAGGCGGCCAGCACGTCGAAGAAGATCTTCGCCTTGTCGCGATTGTTCGTGAAGTACTTCTGCGGGTCGGCGACCGACTCGGCCACTTCGATGAAGGCCGCGAAGTGCAACGCGGCCACCGGACGGAATTCCTCGCAGGCGGCGTGGACGAAACCCGCGTCGCCGATGTCGCCTTGCCGGAAGGCGGCCGCATCGCCCGTCGCCCAGCGATGGCCGTTGACCAGGCTGTCGAGCACGACCGCGGCATAACCCGCGTCCGTCAACGCATGGACGACATGGCTTCCGATGTAGCCGGCGCCGCCGGATACGAGCACGACGCCTCGGTCAGGCCGCACATTCATTCTCGGTTTTGTTGAGGGCATACGTCGAGATCAGGGTCGATTGCGGGTTTTCCTTCTGTACGAACGACCACCAGGCGACGGCCTCTTCGCGCGGCACCAGCGCCAGGATCGCCCCGCCGAAGCCACCGCCGGTCAGCCGCGCCCCGCGCACGCCGTAGCGCCACGAGGATTCCACCAGCGCGTCGATCTCCGGAATCGAGCACTCGAAATCGTCGCGCTGGGAGATGTGGCTCGCCGCGATCAGCTCCTGCTGCTTGGCGGCGTCGCCGCGTTCCAGCGCCTCGACGAATTCGAGCACGCGCAGATTCTCGGTGATGACGTGACGGGCGCGACGCGCGACCTTCTCGGGCAGCGCCTTCAGGCGCGGCAGATCGGCATAACCGAGCTCGCACAAGGTGTCGACGCCGAGCCGGTCGCGCGCCTCGGTGCATTCCGCCATGCGCTCGAGCCGCTTGGTGTGGCTGTCGCCTTTCGCCAAATCGTGCTTCTTGCCGCAGTCGACCAGCATCAAGGCGACATCGGGCGGCAGACGGACGTTGCGGAACGCCAGCGTCCTGGTGTCGAGCAGCAAGGCGTGCCCGGCGTGGCCGATGGAGGAAGCGAACTGGTCCATCTTGCCGCACGGCACGCCGACATAGTCGTGCTCGGCCTCGTAAGCGATCAGCGCGACGTCGTCGTCGGTCCAATGCGATTGGGTCAACCCGCGCACCGCGCGCACCACGGCGACGCACAAGGCGGCGGAGCTCGAGATGCCGCAGCCGATCGGCACGTTGCTCTTGACCGAGACCGCCAGCGCGGGCAGCTCCATCCGCGCCGCGATGACGCGCAGGCACCCTACGACGTAATCAGTCCAGTGGCCGCGCCGTTCCTCGCTCAGGTTGCGCTCGCATGGCGGTTCGTCGAAGGTCTCGCTGGAAATGACGGCGAGCCCCGTCGGGCCCTCCATCTTCTCGACGGTCACCGTGGTGTGAAACGGCAGCGGCGTGGGCAGCACGTGTCCGCCGTTCGGCGCATAATCGGTGTGCTCGCCGATGAGGTTGGCGCGCGCGGGAGCCTTCGCGGTGAATTTGTTCATAGACAGGCCTCGATGCTCACATTTCTCAGGGATTCTGCCGCCGCTTCGGGCAAGACATCGACCAGGAACGAGCCCGCACCGAGCTCGCAGCCCGCGATGAACTTCAACTTTTGCGCCGTCCGCAGCAGGGGATAGAATTGGATGTGGAAGGGGAAGAACGCCTCCATGCCGCGCGGCGCGGCGTAGACGATCATCACATAAGGGCAGGGGCGGCCGAAGAACTTGTCGTATTTGCCGGCGACGGCGGCCAGCAGCGCCGCGCAATCGCGCACCTCCTCCGTGTCGAGTTCGGCCGGCGACGGACGAAAGCGCTTGGGAACGATCCAGACCTCGTAGGGAAAACGGGCGAACGGCGGAACGAGGGCGCTGGCGCTTGCGGTTTCGGCGATCCGGTAGGCGGCCTGCGTCGTCAGCTTGGCGAGATCGCAGCCTTCGCCAAAGCTCTTCGCCATGTTTTCGATCACCGGCGGCAGGTAGGAAAACGCGTAGATCTGGCCGTGCGGATGATGCAGCGTCACGCCCGCTTCCTCGCCGCGATTCTCGAACGGCATGACGCAGGCGACAGAAGGCAGCTCCATCAGCGCGCGCACCCGCTCGCCCCACACGCGCACCAGCAGCTCCCGGCGCTCTTGCGGCAGCGTGCTCATCGAGGCGCGATGGTCCGAGGAATAGACGATGACCTCGCAATTGCCGGCGGCGCTTTCCACCTTGAGGTCCAAACCGGGGATCGGGGCCGGTTTCGGGGCGCTCTTCTGGAACGACGAAAAGCGGTTGTCGAACACCGCGATCGAAAAATCCCGCAGCGGAATTTCGCCGTCGGCGGCGCCGGGGCAGAAGGGGCAGTCGTTCGCGGCCGGCTTGTAGGTGCGGGTCTGGCGATGCGCCGAATAGACGACCCATTCGCGGCGCAGCGGATGCCAGCGCCGGTGCGAAAACGCCAGCTCGTGGGCTTTCGCGCTCCACGTCCACTGCGCTTCGCCGGCGAACGGGCCGTAGAGATGCAACAGCCGCCCGTCTGGCATCGCCAGGGACGTCGGCTTGAGTTCGCAAGCGGGATTACCGACCGTCATCAACGAAGCGCCCATCCGTGATCGAGACCGTCGCCCGCGTCCAAAACACCCTTCCACCCTCGCTCGGCTCTGCGGCGGTGGAACGGAGCGAGTCGCGCGACAACACCCGGACCATATATCACGTCCTGCATCTCAGTCTTTCTATTTATCATATTAATCTGTTATTTTGTCAAGTCGCGAAATGTTGGCTTTCGGACACGGCCCAAAGCCTATAATCAGCTTAACGCAAGTCGAGGCGAGGCGGCAGCACCATGAAACAGCGCGCATTGGGCAAGACGGGCTTTCAGGTCAGCGACGTGGGCCACGGCCTTTGGGGCATGGGCTCGTGGACGGGCTCCGACGACGAGGCGAGCCGCGCCGCGCTCCGGCTGTCGATCGAAACAGGCTGCAATTTCTTCGACAGCGCTTTCGTCTACGGCAACGGTTTGAGCGACCGGTTGATCGGCGAGGTGGTGCGGGAGTATCCGACGCGCCCCTTGGTGCTGGCTTCGAAAATCCCGCCCGCCGATTTCCGCTGGCCGAGTTCGCCCGCAAAAAAATTGCACGAGGTTTTTCCGCGCGCCCATGTGCTCGATTATGCGGAGCGGATCCGCGCGGCCTTCGGCCGGCCGATCGATCTCTTGCAATTCCATGTCTGGGAAGACGCGTGGGCCGGCGAAGCGGAATGGCAGGACACGGTGGCGGAACTGAAGGCCTCGGGCGCCGTCAAGGCGTTCGGGATCAGCCTCAACCGCGGGCAACCGGAAAACGGCATCGCCGCGATCGAAACCGGGCTCGTCGAGAGCGTCCAGGTCATCTACAACATTTTCGACCAGGCGCCGGAGGATCGTTTGTTCCCGGTGTGCCGCGCCCGCAAGGTCGGCGTCATCGCGCGCGTGCCGCTCGACGAAGGCAGCCTCGGCGGCAAGCTGACGCTGGCGACGCGCTTTCCGGCGGGCGACTGGCGCGCCGGCTATTTCAATCCCGCCAATCTGGCCGAAACCGTCAGGCGCGTCGACGCGCTGAAGGCTCTGCTGCCCGGAGACATGAGCCTCGCCGAGCTCGCGTTGCGCTTCATCCTGAGCGAGCCCGCGGTTTCCACGCTCATCGTCGGCATGCGGACGGCCGCTCACGTGCGGGAAAACCTCGCGGTCTCGGACAAAGGTCCGCTGCCAGCGCCGCTTCTCGCCGCGCTGCGCGCCCATCGCTGGGACAGGCGCACGGCGTGAGCGCCTACCACCAGGTGGCGTAGAGCGCGATCAGGATCGCGATGATGGCGCCCGAGGCGATCTTGAACGATATGGTCGTCGAGTAGTCGATATTCGTCACGTCCACCGTCACCGCCTCCGGCTTTGGCCTCTGCAGCAGCGAGACGATCACGGCCAAGCCCAGGCAGACGAGGAAGGTGTAGCCCATGCGGTTCATGAACGGGATGTTGCTGAGATAGGTGAGGGTCCTCGCAGCATCGGCGTGCACCTGGACGAATCCGAGCTGGGCGATATTCTCGCCGAGATAGCAGACGCCCGAAATCAGCACCGAACCGACCGCAGCCACCAGGGCGCCCGCTTCGGTTGCCCGCTTCCAGAACAGGCCCAAAAGGAAGATCACGCAGATGCCCGGCGTGAAGAAACCCGAGAAGTCCTGGATGAACTGGAAGGCCTGCTTGAAGTTGCCGATCAGTGGCTTAGCGACGATCACCGCGATGATGAGGGCGGTGATGGCGGTGATGCGACCGGTGATGACGAGGCCCTTCTCGCTGGTCTTTTTGTTGAAGGTCTTGAACACGTCCATCGTGAAGATGGTGGCGATCGAGTTCACCTTCGAGCCGAGCGAGGCGATGATCGCCGCGATCAAGGCGGCGAACACGATGCCGAGAAGGCCATGCGGCAACAGGGTCATCAGCGTCGGATAGGCCCGATCGTTGCAGATTTTGGTGATGTCGTCGGGACAGGCCATCTGGGCATGGGAGGCGATCAAGACGGCCGCGATGCCGGGTACCACCACGATCAACGGAATGAGCAGTTTGAGAAAGGCGGCCAGCACGATGCCCTTCTGGGCTTCGTGGATCGACTTCGCCGCCAGGGCGCGCTGGATGATGTACTGGTTGAAGCCCCAGTAGGAGATGTTGGCCACCCACATGCCGCCGAGAATGACCGACAGACCCGGCAAGTCCTTATAGAACGGATTATCGGGATGCAGGATCATGTGGAAGTGATTGTCCGGCACCTTGTGCAGCAACATCTGGAAGCCGTGGACGGCGCCCAGCGCGCTGACGTCGCCGGAGATGTGGGTCAGCGCGATGAACAAGATGACGAGGCCGCCGAGCACCAGCATGGTCACCTGCACCACGTCGGTCAGCGCGATGGCCTTGAGGCCGCCATAGAGGGCATAGACACCGCAGAAGGTAGCCAGAATGATGAGGCTGTATTGCTGCGAGATGCCGGTCACCGTCGAGAACGCGGTCGATCCGAGCCACAGGATCGAGGTCAGGTTGACGAACACGTACATGAGCAGCCAGAGGATCGCCATCACGAACTGGATGTTCGGCCCGTAGCGGCGCTTCAGGAACTCCGGCATGGTGTAGATCTGGTTCTTCAGGAACACCGGCAGGAAGAACACGCCGACGATCAACAGCGTCAGCGCCGCCATCCATTCGTAGGAGGCGATGCCCAGGCCGATGGCGTAGCCCGATCCCGACATGCCGATGATCTGCTCGGCGGAGATGTTGGCCGCGATCAGCGAGGTGCCGATCGCCCACCAGGGAAGCGCGCGGCTGGCCAGGAAATAATCCTGGCTGTTCTTCGCATGCCCCTTCTTCTCGCGCGAGACGAGCTGCGCCAGCACGAAGATGAAAACCGCATAGAGAATGACGACTGCTATGTCGATGGCCGAAAGGTGCATGCGCGTGCTTCCCCTTGTTGGTCAGCTTTGCCGATTTTTTGCATTCAGTGCGATTCGCGATCCACCGTGGATTCGCTTTTGCCGACCAGGAAATCCAAGTCACAGCCTTTGTCGGCTTGCAGGACATGATCCATGTAGAGGCGGTAATAGCCCCGCGCGTGCTTGGTGGCGGGGCGCGAACCACGCCAGCGCGCGAGCCTGTCCTCGATTTCGCCTTGGCCGACCATGAGATCGAGCCGGCGTGCCGGCCCGTCGAGCAGGATTTCATCTCCGGACTTGACGATGGCGAGCGGACCGCCCGCCGCGGCCTCGGGCGCGACGTGCAGGATGACCGTGCCGAAAGCGGTGCCGCTCATGCGCGCGTCGGAGATGCGGACCATGTCCTTGATGCCTTGCGCCAGAAGCTTGCGGGGCAAGGGCATGTTTCCCACCTCGGGCATACCGGGGTAGCCCTTGGGGCCGCAACCCTTGAGCACCAGAATCGAATCCGCGTCCACGTCCAACGCCGGATCGTCGATGCGCGTCTTGAAGTCCTCGATGGATTCGAAGGCGACGGCGCGTCCCCGGTGGACGTAGCGAGAGGTGTCGGCGGCACTCGGCTTCATGATGGCGCCGTCCGGACAGAGATTGCCGTGCAACACCCAGATTCCGGAAGTCTCCAGCACCGGCGCGGAAAGCGTGCGGATCACCTCGGGATTGAAGCGCTCGGCCTCGGCCAGCACTTCTCGCAAAGTGCGCCCGGAAACGATCGGCGCTTCGAGATTGAGCTTGCAGGAGATTTCGCACAGCGCGGCGGGCAGGCCTCCGGCGTAATGGAAATCCTCCATCAGAAAGCGCCCGGAGGGCTGTAGATCGACCAAAAGCGGGACATCGCCCGACAGGCGGTCGAAGTCGTCCAGTTGAAGCGGCACGCCAAGTCGGCCGGCGATCGCCAGAAGATGCACCACGGCGTTGGTCGACCCGCCGATCGCGGCGATGGTGCGAATGGCGTTTTCGAAGGCCTCACGGGTGAGGATTCGCGACAGGCGCACATCCTGGCGCACCATGGCGACGATGGTCCGTCCGCTCTCATGCGCCAGCACGCGGCGGCGCGAGTCCACCGCCGGGATCGAGGCGTTGTAGGGGAGCGACAAGCCCATCGCTTCCACTAGACAGGCGAAGGTCGAGGCCGTGCCCATGGTCATGCAGGTGCCGGGACTGCGCGACATGCCGCTTTCCGCCGCCATGAAGTCCCTGAGCTGTAACTCGCCCGCCCGCACCGCTTCGCTGAACTTCCAGACGTCGGTACCCGAGCCGATGTCCTGGCCGCGGAACTTGCCGTTGAGCATCGGGCCGGAGGAGACGACGATGGTCGGCAGATCGACGCTCGCCGCGCCCATGATCTGGCCCGGCGTTGTCTTGTCGCAACCGCCGAGCAGCACCACGCCGTCGATGGGGTTGCCGCGGATCGATTCTTCGACCTCCATGGCCAAGAGATTGCGGAACAGCATCGCGGTGGGACGCATCTGGGTCTCGCCCAGTGACATCGCCGGGAATTCGAGCGGCAGACCGCCCGCCTCCCACACGCCGCGCTTCACGTGCTCGGCAAGCTCGCGCAGATGGCCGTTGCAGGGCGTGAGCTCGGACCAGGTATTGCAAATGCCGATCACGGGACGGCCGTCGAACACGTCGTTCGGCAGCCCTTCGCTTTTCATCCAGCTGCGGTGGATGAAGCCGTCGCGATCGCGCCTTCCGTACCATGCGGTGCTGCGAAGTTTCTTGGTTGGCGCCGACATCTCCGGCTCATTCCTGTTGCGTTGCGGCTGCCCGCCCCGATTTATTTATATGATAAATCGGATTGAATCCAAGTACCAGCCGGAAAATCCCTGCACTTTGGCGCACCTATGAAGCCGCAAGGAACGGCGGGCGCTAGCTATCGATTAACGCGAAAGTGAGGCTCTCACCACGGTTTGGGGGTCGTTAAAGGTCGAAATTCGCTATTGTAATATAATATGCTCATTTCAATCATTCCAAAGTCTGCGTAACTTTCCACGGGGCAAGCTCGCTGGAGCTATTAAGAGATGGGTTCAAATCCCGCCGCTCCGGCCGAATTTCCGCTATGAGAGCGGGATGACGGAACGCAAACCTGAGTTTCGCTGGGTCACTCTTGTGCCGTTCGTGGCGCTTGCCGCTTTCATGGTGTTATTCGTCCGTCATCTGAACCAAGACATGGCCGCGCGCCTTCATGTGCAAATCGACACGGTCGACGTGCCCGCGCCGCGTTTCGCTCTGCCGGCGCTGTCGTCCGCCCAGCCCGGTCTCGCCAGCGCGGATTTGAACGGCAAAGTCACGTTGGTGAATTTCTTCGCCTCGTGGTGCGTGCCGTGCCGCGCCGAGAATCCGCTGTTGTTCGCGCTCAAGCGCGCCGGCATCCGCGTCGCGGGCGTCGCCTACAAGGACAAGCCGGCCGATGCCAAGGCGTATCTTGCCGGCGCGGGCGATCCTTATGCGGTCGTCGCCGTCGACGCGCAGGGCAAAGTCGGCGCGGCGTTCGGCATCGACGGCGTGCCGCAATCCTTTTTGATCGACCGGCAAGGCGTGATCCGCTTTCGCCAGGCCGGGCCGTTGACCGACGAGGTGGTGCAGGACGAAATCGTGCCGCGCGCCAAGGCGCTGGCGCCGTAGGCCGCGGAACGCGAATCGCTTGCCAACGCGCCGGCGAAGCTGCGACAGTGCGTCCGCCCGCGCCCGCAAGAAGCGATGAAAGATTTCCTGGCCGAAATCGGAGTGGACAGATTCCTCGCAGAGACGCCGCGCGCGTTGCTCGCCCGGATCGAAAACCCGCTGGTTGTAAGCCAATTGGGCGTCATCGCCGCCGCGGGCCTCATCGCCTTTTGGGCCGGGGCGCGCCTGCGCCCGGCCTTGACGCGCTTTGCCTCGCACCGCTTGCCGCAACATCTGGCGCCGGGCTTCCTGCGCGTTTGCGCCTCGCTTCTGCCGCCGATTTTGTGGCTGGCGGCGTTGGGGCTGGCGATCGCCGTGGGCGGCGCGCTCGGCCAAGTCCTGCCGTTCATCGGCGCAGCGAGCGATCTTTTGCTCGCCTGGATCTGCATCCGCGTGCTGTCCTTCGCGGTGAAAAGCCCCTTTGCCTCGGTCGCCATTTCGCTCACCGCCTGGTCGATCGCCGCCTTGAGCATCCTGGGTCTGCTCGATCCCTTTGTGGCCCAGCTGAAGGCGCACGGCCTGTCGTTCGGCGATTTCCGGCTGTCCTATCTCACCATCGTCGAAGGCGTGATCGACCTTGTCGCGCTGTTGTGGCTGACCACGCTGCTGTTCCAGTTCCTACAGCGCCAGATCGCGCGCTCGCAATCGCTGACGCCGTCGCTGCAGGTGCTGCTGACCCAGCTGTTGAAGGTTTTCCTGCCGATCCTGGCCGTCGCGGTGGCGCTCGGCGCCATCGGGCATCTGACCGAATTGACGGTGGCGTTCGGCGCGCTCGGCCTCGGCGTCGGGCTCGGCCTGCAGCGCCTGGTCTCCAATTTCTTCGCGGGCCTGACGCTCTTGGTCGGAAAGACGATCAAGCCGGGCGACATCATCGCCTACAAGGACAGCTACGGCTGGGTGACGGCGATGGGCGCGCGCTACGTGACGCTGCGCACCCGCGACGGCGTCGAGCATCTGGTGCCCAACGATTATTTCCTGGAGAACGGCGTCGACAATTGGTCGTACTCCGACGTGCGGTTGCGCCTGCACGTGCCGGTCGGCATCGCTTATGAATCCGACGTGCGCCTGGCCATCACGCTGTGCGAGGAGGCGGCGAAGAGCGTCGAGCGCGTGCTCGATCATCCCGAGCCGCTGTGCCTCTTGAAAGGCTTCGGCGACAGTTCCATCGATCTCGAATTGCGCCTGTGGATCGAGGATCCGAAGAACGGCACCGCCAACGTGAAAAGCGACGTGCTGCTGGCGGTGTGGGATCGTTTCAAGCTGGCTGGTATCAAGTTTCCCTTCCCGCAGCGCGACGTGCACATCATCTCGGGGGCAGCATGATCACCACCGATCCGTTGCAATTGGCCTGGCAGCTCGGCCTCGCGGCGGCGCTGGCCGTGTTCATGGGGCTGGCCTTCGAGGAGACCTACAAGAGCGAAGATCGTTCGACCCCCGGCGGCATCCGCTCGTTTCCGATGCTGGCGCTGGGCGGAGCGATGCTGTTCCTGATCGAGCCGCATTACGCCGTCGCCTTCACCGCCGGACTTCTGGTCCTGGCGGTTTGGCTTTATGCCGCGCTCAGGACCGCGCGCGAGCCCGACTCCACGATCATGATTCCGGCAAGCAATCTCATCGCCTATGCGCTCGGCCCCATGGGATTGACGCAGCCGACCTGGCTTTGCGTCGCCGTGGCGACGGTCGCGGTGCTGCTGCTCGGCTGGCGCGAACGGCTGCATTCGTTGACCAGGCAGCTGCCCAAGGACGAGGTGCTGACGGCGGGCAAGTTCCTCATCCTCACCGGCGTGGTGCTGCCGCTGGTTCCCCACCGGCCGCTCGTGGATTTCTTGCCGCTGACGCCTTATCAGGTGTGGCTGGCGGTGGTCGCGGTGTGTTCGCTGTCCTATGCCAGCTATCTGATCCAGAAATACGTGCCGTTCCGCGATGCGGCGCTGCTGCCCGCTTTGTTCGGCGGACTTTATTCGTCGACCGCCACCACCATCGTGCTCGCCAAGCAGCAGCGCGACGCCGGCGCGGCGCGGCCCGAACTCCAGGCGGGGATCGTCGCGGCCACGGCGATCATGTACGTGCGGCTCGGCATCGTGATCCTGCTGTTCAACCCGTCCTTGGCGCTGACGCTGGCGCCGGCGCTCGCGGGCTTGTTCGCCGTCGGCGCGGCACTGGCCGCCTTCGCTTGGCGCGGACGAGAAAAGGGCGCGGCGCTCGGCCTCGAGCCGACCAACCCGTTGCAGCTTCCCTTGGCGCTGGTCTTTGCGGCTTTGTTCATCGTGATTTCCGTCGCCTCGGTGTGGGCCAAGTCCGCGTTCGGCGCCACCGGCGTCTTCGGCCTGGCGGCACTGGTGGGCGTGACCGACATCGATCCTTACGTGATCAACGTCGCGCAGGGCGTCATCCATGGCTTGACGAGCCAGGCGCTGGCCGCGGCAGTGTTGATCGCCGCCTCGTCGAACAACGTGATCAAGGCGATCTACACGCTGAGTTTCGGCGGCGCGCGGACGCGGCAGGCCGCGATCCTGCTCGCGCTGTTGGCCGCGCTCGGCTTGGGCGCCGCTGCGTATTACATCGTCGCGGCTTAGCGCATCGGCTTGAACGTCATCCCCAGCTGATCGAACAGGAAGCTCAGCTCGTCGGTCAGCTGGCTAATGCGTTCGTCGAGCGAGGTGCCGTAGCCGTGGCCGGACTTCATGCTGGTGCGCAACAGGATCGGTAGGCCGGACGCCGCCGCCGCCTGCAGCGCGGCGCTGAACTTGCGCGACTGCATGGGATTGACGCGCCCGTCGGTGGCGCCGGTCAGCATCAGCACGGCGGGATAGCGCGTGCCCGCGACCACGTGATGATAGGGCGAATAGGCGTAAAGCGCCTTGAACTGCTCCGGGTCCTTCACCGTGCCGTATTCGGTGGTGTTGAACGCGCCGTTGGGGTCCAGTTCGGAGCGGATCATGTCGTAGATGCCGACCGCCGAGACCACCGCGCGCGCCAGTTCGGGATGCTGGGTGATCTCCGCGCCCATCAACAGGCCGCCGTTCGAGCCGCCCAACAGCGCCAGCTTGGCGTGCGAGGTGTAGCGCTCGTCGATCAGGTATTGCGCCGCCGCGGCAAAATCGTCGAACACGTTCTGCTTTTGCGTCAGCATGCCTTCGCGGTGCCAGCGCTCGCCGTATTCCGAGCCGCCGCGGATGTTGGCGACGGCGTAGATGCCGCCCGCGTCGAGCCACAGCCGCCAGGTCGCGCCCAAGAAGCTCGGCGTCATGCTGATGCCGTAACCGCCATAACCGTACAGCAGCGTCGGATTGTTGCCGTCGAGTTTGGTGCCTTTCTTCATGATGATGTTGACGGGAATCTTGGTGCCGTCCTTCGAGGTGGCGAAGCCGCGCGTCACCGTGGCGTCGGCGAAGTGGACGGGCGAGACGATGCGGATCGCGGTCTCGCGCGCCTTGCCGGTTTTCGGATTCCACAGCGCGTAATAGCGGGGCCTGAGGTAGGTCGAAACGTCGAACAGCACCTGCCCGTCGTTGAGCGGCACGATTTCGTCGTTGGCGGCGATGTCGGGCAAAGGCAGCTTGCCGGCCGGCGTGCCGTCGAGGCCGAAGACGCGCACCTGGTTGGGCCCGCCGACGATGTCGCGCACGAACAGCCGGTTCCGCGAGAAGGCGAGGTCGAGTTCGCCCTCTTCGGCGCCGCCCGACAGGATGGCGACGTCGCTTTCCGGCACGATGACCTTGGCCTGCTTGAGGCCGTCTTGCGTCGGCGTGTCGAGCTTCACGACCTTGCCGTTGGGACTGTCCTGGCGCGAGATGCCGTAGATCGCCCCGTCCGGCCCAAAGGCGGCGTAGACCACGCCGTCGCCGTAATCGCCGACGCGCACCGACGCGCCGCCTTGCCGGAGCACATAAAAGGCCCAGACGTTGCCATCGCCGCGCTGGACCATCGCCATGACCGTCGACAGGTTAAAGCGATTGTCGAGGAAGACCTCGGAAACCTTTTCCAGGCCGTCCTTTTGTCCCAGCACCAGCGGATCGGCTTTCCACCCGCCGCCGAGCTTGTGGAAATAGACCTGCATGTTGAAGCGGCGCTCGTCGGCCGGCGCGTCGTCGCCGGGATAGCGGGTGTAGAAGAAGCCCTTGCCGTCCGCCGCCCAGGCGAGGCTGCCGCCGGCGGTGGGATGCTGCACGTCGGGAATCGGCGGCTCGATTTCCTTGCCGGTCGAAACGTCGTAGACGTGCAGCGTGCCGTCTTCGCTGCCGTTCAGGAACAGCGACACGGCGATCTTGTTGCCGTCGGGCGAGGGCACGTACCAGTCGAACGAGGTGTGCCCACTCTTGTCGAGCGTGTTGGGATCGAGGACCACCTTGCGGCTCTTGGGATCGGCGGCCGCGTCGAGCGTCACGATCATCGGCTGCTGGAAGCGGTAATCGTCGTAGGTCGCGAACACGCGCGCCCCGCGCGCCACGAAGCCGCTATAGGACGGCGAGGTGGCCTTGACCAATTTGGCGAGTTCGGCGCGGACCGGCTTTTCGCTCGGCAACGCGTCGAGGATGCCGCGCGTATAATCGTTCTCGGCGGCGCTCCAGGCCTGCACCTTGGGATCAGACCAATCCTCGAGCCAGCGATAAGGATCGGCGATTTGCACGCCCTGGATCGTGTCGACGACGGAGTCCGTCGGCGTGACGGGAAGGCCCGCCGCGAAAGCCGCAGCGGCGAACGCCGCAAACGCGCAAAGACGCAAGAGCTGTTTCATCACACATCCTTCGACTGGCCTCGCCGCACGCTAGCGCATCCCTTCGGCAGCGTTAATGCCGTAACAAGGTTTTCATAACCGCCAAAGGGCAAATGGGTGTAGAAGTGCGATTCCCGTTTGCGGAGGAAGTGAACGGGAAGAAGACGTGAAAGAAACGCAAAGAAAAACACGCAGCAAAAGTACGAACAAGAAGAACCGGAGGATCAAATGTTACAGAGTACCGGCGGCATCCGGCAACAAAATCAGCAAGACACTCCGCAGAAATTGAAGAAGCTCCTCGTCAAGCGCCTCTGGGCCGGTATGGAACAGGACGCGGAGGAAGTCCGCCACAAGCTGGAAGACATCGCGCCGGAGGAATGCATCGCGATGGGGCCGGTTGAAACCGACTGATCAAGCCAAAACCGCGAGTAATTTGCATCTGCGAATGCCGGCTGGACTCGCAGTGGCGAACGGTTGCGGCAGGAGAACGCCCATGGTTGCCAAACCCAGCATGCCCGTCTCGGTCGTGTTCCGCGACATGGCGGTCTCGGAAGCCGTGCAGGCCTTCGCGCGCGATCAGGCCGCCAAGCTCGGCCGCCGCTTTCGCCGCATCGTGAGCTGTCGCGTCACCGTGGCCGCGCCGCCGCGCAAAGGCCATCCCTTCCAGGTCCATGTCGACGTGATGTTGCCGGGCCGCGAGATCGCCGCGAAAAGCGACGGGCACATCGCCCCTGACGACGTTCAGGCGGCGCTGCGCGACGCCTTCGCCGCCGCGACCCGGCAAGTGCTGGCCTATGCCGGCCGCAGCCGGAGCGCCGAACAGGCGCCACGCCTCTGAGCACGTTGGTGTTGCGTATCCCGTAAGGAAGCTGCCGAACTTCGCCGCGCGCCGCTCAAGTCTTTTTAGGTTCGCGGACCATCCAGGGCATCATCAAGGCGATGGGGATGGTCCACAAAGTGCCGGCCAGCGCGTAGTACAAGAACGTCACCACGCCGTTCGCATGCGGCAGCAGGCGCACGCCGATGCCCATGGCCAAGAGCGTGTAGACGAACAGCCACAGCAAGGTGACGATCGCGCCGATCAGTTTCTTGAGGCGCGTGGACATCGGGTAGATGGACCTCCAGGCGCGGGAGGGCTATCAAGCGCTCCGGACCCGCACCGCATGACCAGTCTAGCTCCCTCCGCCTTCGCATCTCAACCGCGCAGAGCCGTCGGCGTCTGGCTTTTGTGCGTGGCGGCGCTGATCATCGCGATGGTGGTGGTCGGCGGGCTGACGCGACTGACTGGCTCAGGCCTTTCGATCACCGAGTGGGACCCGATCGTCGGCGCGCTGCCGCCGCTGAGTGATGCTGCCTGGCTCGACGCCTTTCACAAATACCAGCAAATCCCGCAATACCGCCTGGAAAACGCCGGCATGACGCTCGCGGCGTTCAAGGGCATCTTCTGGTGGGAATGGGCGCACCGCTTGCTCGGTCGCGCCATCGGTGTCGTGTTCTTCGTGCCGTTTCTGTGGTTCGCCTTCACCGGCGCCATCGCCAAGAAAGATTGGCCGCGCATGGTGCTACTGTTTGTGCTCGGTGCCCTGCAAGGCTTCGTCGGCTGGTGGATGGTGGAGAGCGGCATCGAGACCGCCAGCAACGTCGCGGTGGCGCCGTATCGCCTGGCGATCCATCTCGGCGTCGCGGTGATCCTGCTCGGCGCGATTTTGTGGATCGCGCTGGAATATCTGCGCAGCCCCCCGCCCGGAGCGCGTCGTTCGCTGCCGCTCACGACCGCTCCGGCCTCCCCGCAAGGGGGAGGCGAAAGTAAAGTCGCATCTCTTTCTTCACCTCCCCCACGCGGGGAGGTCGAAGCACCGAAGGTGCTTCGGGTGGGGGGATTGCTGTTCCTCGCGCTCGTCTACCTCCAACTGCTCCTGGGCGCGCTGGTCGCGGGATTGCACGCGGGGCTGATCTACAACACGTGGCCGTCGATGGACGGTCGTGCGTTTCCCGAGCATCCGTTCTTCATTTCGCCCTGGTGGAAGAATTTCTTCGAGAATCCCGGCCTGGCGCAATTCGATCATAGGATCGGCGCCTATCTTGTCGCGCTTGCCGCCTTCGCCTTGTGGTGGGCCGGACGGCGGGCGGGCCTGACGGGTCTAGCGCGGCGCAGTTCCAACGCCGTGCTCCACCTCACGCTGTTCCAGATCGTGCTCGGTATCGCCACGCTCTTGTTGCAAGTGCCGATCTGGCTCGCCGCGCTGCACCAGCTCACCGCCGCGCTATTGTTCTGCGCGGCCGTTTGGCAAGCATTTGAGTTAAGAAAGGTAGCGTCACCCTGAGGTGCCCCGCGCGTGCTTCGAGGCTCGCTGTGCTCGCACCTCAGCATGACGCGCGGGGCCTCGAAGGGTGCGTCAGGCCTCGCTCAAGCCCTGATCCAAATCCGCGATGATGTCGGCGGCGTCTTCGATGCCGATGGAGAGGCGCACCGTGTCGTTGCCGGCGCCGGCCGCCGCGCGCTCGGCGTCTTCTAACTGGCGATGGGTGGTCGAGGCGGGATGGATGATGAGGCTCCTCGTGTCGCCGATGTTCGCAAGATGCGAGATCAGCTTCACCGAATTCACCAGCCGCATGCCGGCCTCGTAGCCGCCTTTGACGCCGAAGGTGAAGACGCTGCCGGCGCCTTTGGGGCAATATTTGCGGTGCATCGCGTAGCACGGATTGTCTTCCAGCCCCGCGTAATTCACCCAGGCGACTTTCGGATTGGCCTTGAGCCAGCGCGCCACCGCGAGCGCGTTGTCGCAATGTTTTCGCATGCGCAGGCCGAGCGTCTCGATGCCTTGCAGCACCAGGAACGCGTTGAACGGCGATAGCGCCGGGCCGAGATCGCGCAACGCCAAGACGCGGCAGGCGATGGCATAAGCCATGTCGCCGAAGGTCTCCCACAACCGCATGCCGTGATAAGACGGGCAGGGCTCCGACAGCGTCGGATATTTGCCGCTGCCGTAATCGAACTTGCCGCCGTCGACGATCAGTCCGGCCATCGAATTGCCGTGGCCGCCGAGAAATTTTGTCGCCGAATGAAGCACGATGTCGGCGCCCCATTCAAACGGGCGGATCAGATAAGGCGTCGCCAGCGTATTGTCGACGATCAGCGGCACGCCCGCCTCGTGCGCGATGGTCGCGATGGCCTCGATGTCGGTGACGATGCCGCCGGGATTGGCAATGCTTTCGATGAACAGCGCCTTGGTCCGTTCGCTGAGCGCCGCGCGGAAAGTTTCCGGCTTGGTGCCGTCGGCCCAATTCACGTGCCAATCGAACTTGGCGAAGGAATGGTTGAACTGGTTGATCGAGCCGCCGTAAAGCTGGCGCGCCGCCACCACTTCGTCGCCCGGTCCCATCAAGGTGTGCAGCGCGATCAGTTGCGCCGCGTGGCCCGAGGCGACCGACAATCCGGCGCGCCCGCCTTCCAGCGCGGCGATGCGTTCCTCCAGCACCGCGTTGGTCGGATTCATGATCCGCGAATAGATGTTGCCGAAGACCTGCAGGTTGAACAGCGCCGCGGCGTGGTCGGAATCCTCGAACACGAAGGCGGTGGTCTGATAGATCGGCGTGGCGCGCGCGCCGGTCGCCGGATCGGGCTGCGCGCCGGCATGGACGCTCAACGTGTCGAAGCCGTAGTCGGACATTTTGTTCTCCCATTTCCCTCATGCTTCGACAAGCTCAGCATGAGGGCTAAAGTAAACCCCTCACCCTGGTCGCCACGCTGTCGCTAGCGACTGTCGAAGGGTGAGGGTGAATTCTAACCTCGTTTTAGGCTACCGCCTTTGCCGAACAAGAGCGGCTTGCGGTTGTCGATGACTTTGCGGTTGATGCCCATCCAGCCGATCTCGCCGGAGAGCCGTCCATATTCGATCTTCGGGCAGCGGTCCATGACGACGGTAAGCCCCGCCGAGCGCGCCGTGGCCGCCGCCTCTTCGTTGATGACACCGAGCTGCATCCAGATCACGCGCAGGCCGAGCCGGTCTTTCTCCTTAAGCGCTTCGTCGACGATCGCCGGCGCGAATTCCGAGGAGCGGAAAATGTCCACCATGTCGACCGGCGCCGGCACTTCGGCGAGCGCTGCATAGACCTTGCGGCCCAAAATCTCCTTGCCCGCCTGGCCGGGATTGATGGGATGGATCAGGTAACCTTTGTCGAGCAGATATTTCATCGCGAAGTAAGACGGGCGCATGTCGTTGGCGCTGGCCCCGACCATGGCGATGGTCTTCACCGAGCGCAATATCGATTTGATAAGCTCGTCGGAATAGGTGGGCACGGCTCAACGCTCTCCGGATTGGTCGGCGGGCGGCGCGCTTTCCCGCTCGTCCTCCTCACGCGCATCGTGCAAGGCTTGCCAGAGCGCCACGCCGTTGTCGACGATCTGCTCGCGGCCGCAGGCCGGGCAGCGATAGGTGCGCATGTCGCGGCCCGTGAAGGTGGACTTGTCCTCAAGGTCCATCTCGGTGCCGCAATCGGGGCAGGGCATGAAGGCAACCCGCTTGGGCTTGCGCGGCAAGCGCAGGCCAAGCCGGTGCGCCAGGATCGCGCCGGCGCCGGCTGCTACCAATCCGACCGCGGCGATGGCGACCAGAATCGAGACCCAGGAATTGCTCATGCGAACCTCATCGGACAGCGCTTTCGCGGAAGGGGCCGAGCACACCGAGGCAGGACGGTTTCGCCACCATCCGCGGCGCGGTTTCTTCCGGCAAGGGCGGCCTTGCTCTATAACATCGTCCGTGGGCGGCCATAGCGACATTCCGGCGATACGGCAAGGGCGGATGGTGCACTTTCAGTACAAAAGGGCGGGGCGGATGGGTCCTGGCCGCCCTCCTGTTCTGGCTGGTCGTCGTTCTTGCCGGCATCCCGCTGATTGCTCGCTACCTTCCCGATGCGGATCAGCTCGATCGGAACGTCGATTTGATCTGTGCGCTCTATTGCGCGGTGTGCGCGGTCACCGTCTATGTCGTGGACCGCGTGCGGGCAGCGCGGCTGAACCGACGGAGCGCGCAACGGCCGGACCGCTCGTCGAACCCGTCAAACGGGACGACGAGTTCCTGTATATCGCGATGCCCTATTGGCCCTACATTCTCACCGCCGGAGCGCTGTTCGCCTTGGCCGCGTCGTTGTTCACTTAGAGCGCCGGGCTGGGGCTATCCACTTGCAGCGGATCGGGGCCGTATTTGTTTTCGCCCTCCGTTCCCTGTTGGGCGAAAATGATGATCTGGGCGATTGCGGATATGATGCCGATATAAGGGATCAATCCGACAAGAAAGAATACCAGCAGATAGCAGCCCGAAGCGTTCAAGTCATGCAGCCTGCGCACGGACACCGCCAGGAACGGGACGGCCACCGCAAGCGCATACAATACGTACACGACCGCCCCTACGGTGAACGCGGCTTCTACGACCGTGTCGTCATACATCATTTCCGATGATGCGAGCAGATAGGCTACGCCGATGACGATTCCGCAGACGACAAGAATTGTAAGGAGCACCAGCGCATTGAGCAGGACGAAATACCAGTATTCAGATCGCCGCGCGCGGCCGCGATCGTCGGTATATTTTTTGAGGCATGTTCGTACTGCTTCGCCAAATTTCTTGAGGCGTGTTCCTGCTGCTTTTTCAAAGTCCATGGTTGCCCCCTTTACGTCGACGGCAGGACTGCCGTTTGTAAAGTAACCATAATATCTTTATGGACTTCGTTGCGGAAGAAAAACCGCGGAGAAATTTTTCGGACGAATACGTAGTTGACACCACAAACGAAAAGTGCTAGTAAAATGGGCCTTAGAGGATAGGCCCATGAGCGAAAATCAGTTCGCAGCGAAGCACTTTCACGACGAAGAAGAGGCCCGAGTCTGGTTTGAGGCCGCCCGTTGGGACAACAAACCTAGCTGCCCGCATTGCGGAAACGAGAAGCACTACACCACCAAGAAGGTGGGCGTTTACCGCTGCGGCACGAAGGGTTGCCGCAAAGACTTCACTGTTATGACCGGCACGGTGATGGAGCGCAGCCACGCCAAGCTGACGCAGTGGGCCGTGGCATTCTATCTCGGCGCGTCAAGCAAGAAGGGCTTTAGCGCCCACCAGCTACATCGCGCACTTGGCTGCGAATACAACACCGCTTGGTTTTTGCATCACCGCGTTATGGAAGCGATGCGCCGTGGCGGCCTCGGTCTTCCGCCCATGGGAGGGCCAGGGAAGATCGTGGAGGCCGACGAAACCTATTTCGGCAAAATCCCCGAGTCGAAACTTCCGGGGCGCGGCAAGAGCCGCAAGAACCTCAGGGGACGCGGGCCGCTCTATAATCGCGCGGTGTTGGCGTTAGTCGAGCGCGGCGGCGAGGTCCGGTCATTCCATATTCCGTTCGCCACGAAGGCGAATGTCATGGCAATCGTGAAAGACAACGTTCATCGCGAGACGCATCTTATGACAGACGAAGGCGGCAACTACTGGGGTGCTGGCGAGCATTTCGCCGCACACTCGACTGTCACGCATTCCAAGGGCGAGTACGTACGTGGGCGCGTCTATAGCAACACGATTGAGGGCTATTTTTCGATCTTCAAGCGCGGCATGAAAGGCGTTTATCAGCATTGCGCTGAGAAGCACTTGCACCGCTACTTGGCCGAATTCGATTTCAGGTATTCGACCCGTGAAATGTCAGACGAAGAACGCACAATCCTTGCGATTAAGGGTGGTGAAGGAAAACGTCTGACCTATCATCAATCTGCTTAAGCCGGACTTTTCTTTCCAGGCTGCGCGGTTTTTGCGCTGGCGCGCGAAACGTAGTGTTTCTTCCTAGCTATTGAGCGAGACTCCCCATTACGTTTTGGAATATCCTTTAGCGAAGTTGGCGGTCCAGAAAATGCGCCCTGCAGAATTTTTCGCAACCGTTGTTCGGCCTCGCTGGTATCTGCGGATACCGCTTTACGCGCTCCTTTTGCCATTTGCTTTAATCCACCTGCTCTATAAACATTTGACTAGACGACGCAGATGGTACGGCAAATTTGGGATTCCTGAAACAGAGCAGCAAAAAAAGTTTAGGCACGAAGCTAGCGTCACGACTGGTCCAGGCGCAGCTCTACCTGAAGGAATCAAGTCTACACTTGACACTGCCGTTCACAAGTACCTCAGACATTCAGCGCTCCGCGGCCTCAGTGTCTACACAATATCAGATATGCTTATGTTACTGCGGATAGTGATCGCGAGAATAATGCTCGGAAGGGGGTCGCCAATGGCTAAGACTTATCTATCAAACAGGATCCAGAAACTTACGCGAGTTGTTGGTACAAATTTCTGGACCAAAGTCGCTAAGCAAGATGATTACGCGCTAGCAATGATGACTACGAGTGTGTTGGACGAATTTCTTGCATTTGCTATCGTCATAAGAAGTGGACGCCTTACAGAAAAGGCACTCTTTGAAAGGGTTTTTAAAGGTGATCGCGCAACGCTCAGCACGTTCGCTGATAAGATCACTATCGCAAACTTAGTCGGAATCGTAACGGACGAGGTAGCTGCTGACCTTCGCATCCTAAAGAAAATCAGGAATGACTTTGCGCATAACGAACTTGATAAAGGGCGAATTTTTGTTGATTTCTCAGAGAAAGAAATATCGCAGAACTGTCAACGTCTGAGTCTTCATACGGAATTGACAGACGAACAGAATAAGCTTTGCGGCACTGCGGAACGCAAAGCATTTATCTCATCGGCTGTGACGATAATGATATACATTCAAGTGTTCATCCAAATCGCGGCGATACGCGACAGGATTCTAGAGAAATATAAGGCTGAAGTGAAAGACGCGATGCTTGCGGCCAAGGAAAAGCACAAGAGTGGCGTTGTCCCCGACATTGAAACTATCGTGCCGATAAAATCTCCTGGATCAGTTCAATAGCTGCATCTTCTTCTAGATCGTCACGCGAAAACGTGAGCAGACCAGAAATCGCCGCCTGGATCATGGCAGGCGTGATCGAATGCTCCTTGCCGCAGCAAGGACACCTATATGTCCCATCGGGGCCACCCGCTGCCTTTTTCTCGTCACCAAGTGACGGCCTGTCGCACATTCTCTAGGACTTTCTTCTTGTGGCGTCAACTACGAGATCGTGATTTTTCGTGTGGTATTATGATACCGCAATCGTGAAATGCCGATATTTCATGGTTTCGCTTGACGGCGCGGCCGCGCGCCTCTATACGGCCGCGCTCTACCACGGGTTTGCGACATGAAGACCTATTCGGCGAAAGCCTCCGAGATCGAGAAGAAGTGGGTGCTGATCGACGCCGAGGGGCTGGTGGTCGGCCGGCTCGCCTCGCTGATTGCTCTGCGCCTCAAGGGCAAGCACAAGCCCGGCTACACCCCCCACATGGATTGCGGCGACAACGTCATCGTGATCAACGCGGCGAAGGTGGTGCTCACCGGCCAGAAGTTGAAGAAGAAGGTCTATTACCACTACACGGGCTTCATCGGCGGCATCAAGGAACGCACCGCAGGAAGCATCCTGCACGGCAAGTTTCCCGAGCGCATCGTCGAGAAGGCGGTCGAGCGCATGTTGCCGCGCGGGCCGCTCGGCCGTCGCCAGCTGGCGAACCTGCGGGTTTATCCGGGTGCGGAGCATCCCCACGAAGCGCAGCAGCCCGAGAAGGTCGACATCGCGGCGATGAATCCCAAGAACACCAACTTCAAGAAACCGAAGGCGGCGTGAGATGGCGGACGAGGTCAAGAATTTCGGCGAGCTGAAATCGACGCTGATCAAAGCCAAGCCTCAGACCGCCGCGGCCGAAGCGGCCCAGCCGGCTGTCGGCAAGCGCGACGCCAAGGGCCGCGCCTACGCCACCGGCAAGCGCAAGAACGCCGTGGCGCGCGTCTGGCTCAAGCCGGGCTCGGGACGCATCACCGTCAACGACAAGGACGAGAAGATCTATTTCGCGCGGCCGGTGCTGCGCATGATCGTGCGCCAGCCCTTGATCGCGGCGGGGCGCGAGACGCAGTTCGACGTCGTCGTCACGGTGAGCGGCGGCGGCTTGTCGGGCCAGGCGGGCGCGGTGCGCCACGGGATTTCGCGCGCGCTGGTGGTGTACGAGCCGGCGCTGCGCGCCGTGCTCAAGCCCGGCGGCTTCCTGACGCGCGATCCGCGCGCGGTCGAGCGCAAGAAGTACGGCCGTCCCAAGGCGCGCCGCAGCTTCCAGTTCAGCAAGCGCTGATCGCAAAATCCGCTCGCGCGGCGGCGTGAAAAGCCGCCGTCGTGCGGTTCACGCCCCCGTCGTGTGCGCCGCGCGGACGGCGGCGGCGATGTCGCAAACTTCGTCGTAGTTGGCGATCACCGCGCACTTGTCGACTTCGTTGGGGCGTTGCGAGGGCGCAGCCGGCGCGATCGCGATCCCGGTTGCACCGCTCAAGCGTTCGGCAGCCTCGGCCGTAAGCACGCCGTCGGCGAACGTCGTTTCGTACGTCAGCGTCAGCCGGTGCCGGTAGTCGGCGAGAAGCTCTTCGATCAAAAGTTCGGCGCGTAGAAACAGGCCGCACAGCCGCCGCACCAGAACCGGATCGAGACGTTTGCCGGCCAGACTCGCCGGGATGTCGGCTTTGCGGATTTGCGCATGCCAGATGTGGGTGTTGTTGGCGATGATGTAGCTGATGACCTGGTCGGCCAGGCTGTCGCGCTTCAGCTGCACGAACAGCGTGCGCCGCGCCTTCAACGCCGACAGGAACAGCGGTTCGTCGTGCGGGAATTGCCAAAGCGGCTTCAGCACGCCCCAGGCGTTGTGCTTGATATCGATCAGCGCCTTCAGCCCGTAGCTTTCGAAGGCCAGTTGCTCGAGGTAGGCGTCCGCCAGCTTGACGCACGCGTCCCAATCGAGGATCGCGAACAGCGGATCGGGCCGGCGCTCCAGGAAGTTCTGGAACGCAAGCAGGGTGAGACGGCGGTCGTCGTGAAAGATCTCGCCGAAGTCCTTGATCCGGCCGCTGGCCGCCAGCACGCTTCTCAACGCCGTCGAGCCGCTGCGCGCATTGCTCACGACACAGAGGATGGGATGGTCCGGCATGTTTTCTTCCCGGTCGTCGGCGCGGCCGCCGGCGCTAGATGTCGATGACCTCTGCGAAGGCTTGCGCGCTTTTGGCCAGGCTGAAGTGATCGCGCACTCTGACCCGCCCCGCTTCGCCCATGCGCCGGCGCCGGGGCCGGTCGAGCAGCAGCGATTTGAGCCGCGCGGCCATCTCCTCCGGCGTGTTCACCAGATAGCCGGTCACGTCTTCGACGATCTGCTCGTCGAGCCCGCCGGAGGCGAAGGCGACCACGGGCAGGCTCATCGCCATGGCTTCCAGCGAGGCATTCGGGCAGCCCTGACGCTCGCCCGCCAGAACGAAGACCTGCCACAGGGCAAGAAAGCGATCGACGTCCCAATAGGGCCCGACGAAGAAAACGTTTTCGAGTCCCAACTGCTGCGCCTGTCGCACCAGGCCGGACGCGTATTCGGTCGAAGTTGAATCCGGGCCGCCGACGATGGTCAGCGACGCCCCCGGGATGTCGCGGACGAGAATCGCCATCGCCTCCAGCAACAGTTCGATCCGCTTGTAGGGGACCAGCCGGGTGACGGTTCCGACGGCAAAGCGCAGGTCGACCTGTTCCGGCGGCAGCAGCGGCGCGGGCGGCAAGGGCACGAAGCGCGGCGGCGGCGGGGCGCCGAGCGGAATGACGCTGAGCGGCGCCCGCTTGCCGAGCGCGGGAACGCCGGTGCGATGAAGGCCGACGAAACGGTTAAGCCGCTGCAAGTACTGCTTTGAGGTGAAGGCGATGCGGCGTTGGAATTCCGTCGAGGCGTTGATCTCGTCGAACCACATCGGGCCCGGACTGACGTCGATGAGGGCGATGCGGCTCGGCTCGAGCAGCTTGGCGAGCAGCAGCTTGAGTTCCGGCGGGGCGTTCCAGAAGCAAATGGCGCGATAATTGTTCCGGCAAACGAGGTCGAGCAGGGCCTCGGCCGTGCGCGAGATGAAGGCGGCCGACGGCAGCGCGATGAGCGCCGCTCCCGCCTGTCGGATGGTGTCCTCCAGCTCCGGCACGGAGGTGCCGAACAGGGTCGCGACGGCGACGCGGCTCTGCCGCCGGCCGGCGGCCAGCACGCGGGCCAAGGAGATCGCCGGTCCGCCCAGGTGCAAGCCGTCGATCACGAACAGCGTGCCGTTCGCTTCGGGATAGCGCGGTTTGCACAGCTCCGCCGCGACCTTGCTCAAGCCCAGCCAGATGCGGGCCACCAGGTCCGCTTCGTGCTTGCGCGGCGGCAGCGCGCGCATGTCGTGCGTCGTCACGTGCATGATGCCGGCGACGTAGCCGTCGATGTCGGCGGAATCGCGCACCAGAATGGCGTCGCTCGGGCAAATCTCGGCCGTTCCGCCGACGTCGGAAAGCACCAGCGGACAGCCGCAGGCGATGGCCTCCATGAGGGACACGCTCAGTCCCTCGAAAACGCTGGTATTCAGGTACACGTCGAAGGCGGCGAAGTAGGGGATCGGATCGGTGGTCTCGCCGACCAGAATGATGTCCGGGGCCACGCCCAATTCGACGGCGAGGCGCATCGTCGCTTCGTAGGCGACGCGGCCCGCCCCGTATTTGTGGTCCCAGCCGCCGACGATCATCAGTTTGGCCGGGGCGAATTTCTGCACCTTGGCCAGCACCCGCACGGCCCTGGTATAGGCCTTTTGGCTCTTGAACTGGCCGACCATGCCGATGAGCAGCACCTCGTCGCCGATCCCCCAGTCGCCGCGGATCTTGGCGCGCCCCTGCAACAGTTCGCTCGGTCCCGGCGCAACGCCGATCTCGTGCCGCACGGTGACGACCGGCACGCGGCAACCGGCCTCTTTGATCTCGCTCTTGACGGAATCGGCACAGGCGACGACGAACGGCACGTTGGCGTGGTTGTACAGGCTCGGCGACTCGTTCCAGCCCTGCTGGGAATTGTGCATCACCGGCACCGTGACGACGCCGGCCCGCCAAAGAACCTCCAGATCGTGGCGCTTGATGAGGTGGGTGAAGAGCGTCGGATTGCCGCGCGCCACCAGCTCCGAGGCCAGCTCGATCAATCCCGGCGCGCCCGGGTCGTTGAGATAGACGACGAACAGGTTCTTGTGGAGCGGCACCTCGTGCGTGGTGATCGTCCGGCTGCGGACATAGATGTAGACATCGACGTCCGGATCGTCGGCCAGCGCCGTTGCGACGTCGAGGACGATGCGTTCCGCTCCGCCGCGCACCAGCGTCGGGATGAGCATGGCGATCGACGGCCGCGCCTTGCGGCTGGCGACGCCTTCGATCATCTCCGCGGGCCGGATGGCGACGCCATTGGCGGCGCGCGCGACGACGTGCCTTTGCGTGGCGACGGGAAGCGCGGAGGTCTCGCGCGGGTTGATCAGGCCGTAGGAGCGGTAGAGCTCGTAAAGCAGGCTGCCGGTCGCCGGGTTGCTCTTGGTGACCATGGCGCCGTTGCCCGTCGCGTGCTCGCAGGTCTGTTTGCCCCAGAATTCGTTGCCCCAATGGATGCCGTACCAAGTCGGCGGCGGCGCCCGATAGGACGAACCGGCGTAGTCGACGATCGTGTCGATCAGCGATCCGTCGTTGATGATGTTCTTGCGGATGTAGCCGTCGAGCTCGAGGAAATGCACGCAGTTGCGCAGGATCTTGTTCAGCGTCAGCCACGGGACGGTTTCGTTGGCGACCTTGTCGGCCAGTTCGAAGGTCAGCCGCATGAGTTCGGATTTGGGCGGCACCTTGATCAGATTGCCCATCAGGCCGATGCGGTGGGCGCGGAAGACGTAAGGTTCGGCGAAATCGAACGGCTTGAGGCAGGTGATGTCCATGTCCACCCAGATGCCGCCGTGCTCGTACAGTAGCTTGTAGCGGAACAGATCCGAGAACGGTCCGTAGCTCATGCGGCCGACGCCGGCCGACGGGTCGGTTTCGGCCTTCAGGAAGATGCGTTCGCGCGGCAGAATCTGCGTCGCATCGCGCAGCACGACGCCGGGTGGCAGCGGCTCGTCGAGCGCGTCATAGGCCCACAGATTGAAGGCATGACCGTGTCGGGTGAAGGAGAGCAGCGCCAGCTTTTCCAGCTTGGAAAGGTGCGTGCCGATCCACAGACCGTGGATCGCGTTCGCGTCGCTGGCCTCTCGCCGCGACTTAACGCTCGGCCGCCGCGGCTTGCCGGCGCGCCGCTTAGCCGATGCCGATTTTGTCCGCCGAACCATCGCTGTCCAACTCTGTTGTCTCTTGAGGATCGTTCGCCGGCGTACGCTGCTCCATGGCGCGACACTTGCGCTGCAGCCGTTCGAATTCCGCGAACCAAACCTGGCGGTTCAGCCCGAGTTCCGTCTCCAGCTTGCCGGCTTGCGCTTCCATCGCGCAGACAATATGGCGCAGTTCTTCGAGCGGCAAGTTGTTGACGGAATACTGCGGCGGATTGTTCACCGTGTTGATGCCCACGTTGCAGCCCCAACTGTCGGCGAAGCGGCAGAACTCGCCGAACTCGTGCCAGTTCTGGCGCATGAAGCAGAAGGTCAGCGACAGGTCGGTGTGGCGCTCCAAGGTGTAGGCCCGCAGTTTCTTCAAAATGGCCATCTGCTCGTCGAAGTTCGCCTTGACCCGGATTTTTTCCACGGTCTCCTTCGTCGCGCCGTCCAGCGACACGGCGAAACCGAAATTGAGCTTCTCCATGAACTGCTCGACGCGCCGGTTGTATTGCGTGCCGTTGGTGGTGATGTGGCAGCTGACGTGCGGGGCGACTTCCACCATCATTTGCCAAATCGTGTGGTACTCCGTGATCAGGAACGGCTCGCCGCCGAGGAACTTGGCGCGCACCAGATGCGGCAGGTATTTGCGCAGGGATTCGATGAACTCCGCGGAATAGACCGTCTTGGCGGGCGGCAGCTTTTCGCGGTGGGCGCGGATCGCCGACGAGAACGTCCCGTTGCACATGACGCATTCGAGATTGCAGGCGTTGCTGATCGAGAATTCCATGCGCTGCGGCCACAGCGGGTCCGCCGCCGGAACCGTGAAGCCGTCGAAATTGAGCATCGCGGCTCTGGCCGTCCAGCCGTCCTCCGTCTGCTTGCGGCAGAAGTCGCAACCGGGTCCGAAATCGTCGGCTTCCAGCGCCCGGCGCAGAATCTGCGCCTGAGCGCCCGCCCACATCGCATCGAAGCTGTCAGTCTGCACGTTTCCGAGCACGTGCTGCCAGTTCCAGCAGCAGACTCGCACGCGCCCTTCCATGTCGAAGAAGACGTTGGTATACGGCGCGTAGCAAAGCGAGCGGACGGCCTTGGCGGATAAGTCGCGCGCGGCGTGAAAACGCGTCAGAACGGCACGGTCCATTTCCCATCGCCCTTGCGCAAGACGTCCCGCTTCAGGCTTCCCGGGCACCAGAAAAGCCTCATTAAAACAATGCTCTCAACACCGACAGGTAACAACCGCCGCGTTCTATCGGCGGCTGTGGAATCTAGGCGCAGAGAAGCCTTCGCGATTCTTGCCTTTGCCTGGACGATCCACCCGGCCGAGCGTAAGGTTACCAGTAAGTGGCCTGTACGGTCCAACACTGTCTTAGGGGGACGCAATGGATCGTTTGATCGTGGAGCTTTCGGCCAATCGCGACCGTTGCGGTGGCATCAGCCTGATCAGCCCGGCCGGACGGAAGATACGCGGGCCGTTTCCCGTGGCCGCCCGCGCCAGCGACAACCTGGCGCTCGCCAACGGCAATCCGCAGCGCGATCCGCTGCTGCGCTTTGGCGATACGCCGACGGGAAGCTATGTGATCCGCCGGATCGTGAAGAGCGGACAAGGCACCAAGTTCTCCGCGTCCCGCTTCGGCCCGCACGGCCTCATCGTGATGGAACCCGTCTCGGGGGACGCCGCGTGCGCCGACGCCAACGGCCGCTTTCATTTCCTGATCATCGGCGGCGATCTGGCGCCCGACAAGAAACTGCGCTCCACCGCCGGTTCCTTGCGGCTCCGCAACGACCATCTGCGCAGCCTGATCAAGGCCGTGGCGCAGCGCTCCAACCTGCGCTGCGAGATCGTCGAGGTCGAGCAGCTGCCGCAGCGCGGCTCGGTTCACGTCGACGCGCTGTGTCGCGACGACGATCCGATCGACTTGCCGCTCGGGGTTGCGTCGTTGCTTCCCGACCGCATGCACGAGGTCGTTCTCGGTTCGACGGCCGCCGCTTTGGGCTTGATGACGAGCTTCGTCATCGCACCGAGCGCGGCGTCGGTGAAACCGGTGGTGACGGCGACCACGATCGCGCAAGGCACGGCCACGCCGGTCAGTCCGGCCGCGCCCGGCGCGGCGCACCACGGTCCCTACGTGCGGCTTGCCTACGAAACTCCGTCGCCGCAGCAGCCCACAGGGGGCACCACCGGCGGCCAATCGTCCGGCCCCTCGGGGATTGGTCACGATCTCAACCAGCCCGGCTCGACCCTCCAGCAATTGCAGGGCATTCAAGAACATCCAACGACCGGCGGAACACAGCAAGGCGTCGACACGCAGGGCGTTACGCCGACCGGGCAGCTGCCCTCGGTTCCGAGCGTCCCAGGCGTGCCGGTCCAGACTAATACCAGTCCGCCGCCGCAAGTTCAGACTCCGCCACCGCAAGTCCAGACGCCGCCGGCACCGCAGAACCAACCGATGACCCCCCTCCAGCAAGTCATTCAGCAGCAGCAACAGATCAATGCCATTAACGCGGAGAAGCCGCCGGCCAACGCCACGCAGCAACAGCTCAACCAGTGGCAGCAGAATCAGCAGCAGCGGATTCAGAACGTCACGAACCCGCCCGCGCAGCCCTCGACACCGCCTGCGCCGGCGAAGACCAACACCGTCATTCTCGACAATGGTCCGTCACCGCCGTCCGGCTCCTCGTCGTCAAACAGCGGAACACCCAAATGAAGACGTCAGAAGCGATCGTTATTGCCGTCCTGGGTCTCTCCGTTGGCGGCTTGTTGTTACCGTCCCGAGCGCAGGCCCAAGCCTGTCCCCCGAACTCGGAAGCCTATTCCACGGAACAAACAGCGACGGGCACCGTCACGCACTGCCGCTGCAGCAGCGGCTACGTTCTGAGCAACGGCAGCTGCCAAGTCCAACCGGCGGCCACCCAGCTTGACTGTGATGCCGTTCGACAACGGGTGGAAACGGACCGCGCGGAGATCGACAAGCTGCAAAGCACCAGCGAGGCCAATCAGGAAGAATTGTCGGCGTGGACGAGCATGGGCAAGGGCGCCCAAAAGGAATTCTTGTGGTCGGCCCTCGAGTTCGTCGCGGGCGAGTATGCGGCCGACGCCGAACAAGCGGCGGAGTCCGTGTCCAAGCTGGAGAAGCAGGCCGCCTCTCTGACCAAGAAGATGACCAAGGCCTCCAAGCAGAAGACGCGGCTCAAATACCTCATGGATTTGAAGAAAGTAGAGTCGGAGCTCGCTCCCAAGCGAGCCGTCTTCATCTCCAAGAAGGTCGTCGAAGCGGCGGCCAATGCCGACCAGGGCTGGCAAGTGGCCAAGAAGGAGATGCAGGCGGAATTCCGCGTCGCGGCAAAGCATGATTCCGGCCTGCAGAAAGAGCTACAGGACCCGAAATTCCGGGAAACCTTCCTGGGCGATGCGGAGGACAAGCCGGCGGAGGAGGTTCTCGATTCCCTCGCGGACCAGGCCGTCGACGACGCTTCCAAAGCGTTGGTCACCGCCGAGCACTACGCGAAGCTCGCCGGCCCGACCGTTCGCGTCGGCGTTTTCGTGCGGGACGCCTCCTATGAAGCGCTCGAAGTCGTCTTGAGCAGCGATCGCGTTTCTCAGGAAGCGGATGTTGCCGGAAGCCTAGCGAAAGCCGCGGGCGTGCTGCAGGACCGCTACAAGAAAGACGTCGACATGTCGCGGCAGTGCCCGGCGCCGGCAAAGTGATCGATTGAGAACACGTGCGCGGCGGCCCGCGGCAAGGTGGGCCGTCAATCGTTGCCCGCCAGCCGCCGTTCGATCATCGCCTCCATCGCCTCAACGATGGCGTTCACCGCCTCGTTCTTGTAGGCGAAGGGCGCATCTTCTTCGGGATGCACCAGCATGGTGGGGTTGGCTTCGAAGAACAGCAGCCTTCCGTCGGGCAGTAGCGAAAAGTCGATCCCGGCGTAATCGAGGTCGAGCCGTTCGGCGATGGCGCAAAGCGCCGTCATCGCGCGCCGGCCGAGCGCGGACTCTGGATCGCGCAGGAACGCGGCTTCCTCAGCGCGCCGCCCGGCATCGTCGCGCATCTCGGCGGTCTTGTAATGCAGCAGCCAGCGCGCGCCGATGGCGAGATGATACGGATACGGCTTGCGGTCGACGAAAATCGCGCGGTATTTGCGGAACCAGCCGTCGCGCGCGCGGTAATCGACGAACTCGGTGGCGTAGAAAGTCTCGCCGTGCGGCAACGTCGCGCCGAGTTCGTCCGCCGTGCGGACCAGGCGCGCGCCATGTCCGCCATGCCGCCCCGCCGGCCGCAGAATGAGGGGAAAGCGCAGGCCGGACACCAGAATGGCTTGCGTCGGCGAATGTTCGCCGCACGCCAAGCGCAGCGTTTTCGGAACCACGACATCGGCGATACCGGCGAGCAGCTCGGGCATCGCCGAGCGCAAGGTGCGCGCGACGCGGTGGGGGCGATTGAGCAACGGCCGCGGGCATTCCCTCGCATAACGTTCCGCCGCGCCTTGCGCCGCCGGCGCAGCGTCGGGATCGCCCACGGCGTTGAACACGACATCGTGCGGCGGCAGCGCCTGTCCCGGCGGCGCATAGGCGAGATGCCAAAGAACGCGGCTGTAACGGGGGCGCGGCAACAGATACGTATATGGAACATTGCCGCTGCCCGACGCGGTGAGGATCAGCACCGTGCGGCGGGCGCCCGGCGACGGCTCGAGGAAAATCTGCTGCTGACTGTAGGCCGCATCGCGATGCCGCTCGGCCTCGGGATCGCCGCGCCAAGCCAAAATGGCGGCGAGATTCTGATGCGCCGCGATCAGCGCGGGGTCGATCAGCAACGCCTTGCGGCACGGCGCCTCGGCCAGATCGTAGCGGTCCCGGCGCAGGTAGAGCGACGCCAGGTTGGCGTGCGCCGCCGCCAAGGTGGGGGCGCGCGCGATGGCGTCCTGCAGCACGTTTTCGGCCGCTATCCAATCGCCGAGTTCGATGTAGGCGTTGGCCAGGTTGAGGCGCATCTGGTTGAATTCGGGAAACAGCGAGAGGATGGCGCGATAGGCCTTGGCGGCCTCGGCAAAACGGCAAAGCGCCTTGCAGGCGGCGCCGCGCAACAACAAGGCCGAGGGATGTTGCGGCTGCTCGGCCAGCAGCGCGTCGGCCGCGGCCAGCGCCGCTTCGGGCGCGCCGTCTTGCAGCAGTCTCTCGCCGTCTTTGAGACGCTGTTCCGCGGTCGTCGGGAGCGGTTTTGCTATGGCGTTGATCGCGGTTCTCCCTCGCTTTGCCGGTCAGCCTCCTTCCGCGCTCCAGCCGGAAGGCAAGCCTTTAGGCGGTGACGGTGTGCGTGCTGGACTGTGTTCCCTGCGCGGCCGTGTAGGACTGGTTCGCCAGCCGCATGAAGGCGCCGAGCGCCGACTGGTCGCCCTGGATTTGTGTCTGGAGCCCGTTCAGATAAGACGCCAACTCGCTTTGCGTGATCGTGCCGCTGCCGTTGCCGTCGATGGCCGCGACCAGATTGCTCGCGGACGAGCCGGAGGTGTCCGAGCCCAGCGCCGTGGTGAGTTGGCTTGCGGAGACCGTGCCGTCTTGGCTGTTGTCGAGCGCCGAGAGAATCTGCGCCGCCAGATCGTCCGAAGATTCGCCCGCGCCGCCGTGATGATGGTGATGGTGATGATGGCCGTGGACGCCGGCCATCTGGCCGAGGGTCGCGAGGCCGCTTTGCGCGGCGGTCTCGAAGCTGCTCTGCGAAATGCCGGTGGTGGAGGTGCCGCCGAGCGCGGTGTAGATCTGGTCGGCTTCCGCGGCCGTTCCGCCGACGCCTTCGATCGCGCTTTCCATTTCCGATTGGGAGATGGTGCCGTCGCCGTTGCTGTCCAGGCTGGCAAAGAGCTGATCGATTGGATTGGTGCTGCCGGTTGAGGTGGTCGGCGTCGAAGTCGTTGCGGCGCCGCTTTGCGCCTGCATCATCACCAGCGCGCCGATGATTTCGTCGCTCAAGGTCGCCTCGCTGCTGGTGGCGACCGAGTTGTTCGCGGCGGGTTGGCTCGCGGAAGTCGTCGAGGGGGAAGACGAGGGATAGCTCACGGTCGAAGTGCTCGGGCTCTGGTTTTGCGACAAGCGGGAGAGCAACGACGTCATGAACTGCGAGGCGTAGGACCCTGCGACCGACGTGATGGACATGGCAGCCTCCAAGTTCCGTCCAAGCGGCCCGGACGGTCTTGCAGGAATCGTGCGGTTTTTCGCGCGGCGAAGGCCCGCCAAAAACAAAGTTATCCAAGCGTGAAGGCGGCTGCGATTGCCGGGTTGCCGGCTATTCCGGGCAGAAACATCCCGGAACAAATTTCCCGGTTGCTGGTCCCGCTTTTGCTTTTCTTCTCCATTGAGGCGGTTTCGTGCCGTTTTGGCACGCGGAGAGGATTTGCCATGCTTGAGGTCTTGATGCCCGGCGCGAAAGCCGTCGCCAACGCGGCGCTGTCGGTGATGCCCGCGGGGGCGCGCCGCGCCTTCAAGGAATATCACGAGCTGCGCTATTGGCGCGGCGTCAAGCGGCCCATCGCCGGCGACCGCTCCAAGCTGGAGCACGAGCGCGCCCATTACGAATACTTCTTCACGACCTTCTTCGGTCTCGGCAGGTCCGACTACGCGGGCAAGGCGGTGCTCGATATCGGCTGCGGGCCGTGCGGCAGCCTGGAATGGGCCGATGTCGCGCGCGAACGCGTCGGCCTCGATCCCTTGGCCGACAAATACCGCGCCCTGGCGCACGATCCCCAGGCGATGAGCTACTGCAACGCGCCGTCCGAGGCGATCCCCTATCCCGACCGGCACTTCGACGTCGTCACCAGCTTCAACAATCTCGATCACGTCGACGACGTGGAAAAGACCATCGCCGAAATGAAGCGCGTCGCGGCGCGCCGCATCCTTCTGATCGTCGAGATCGGCCACGCGCCGACGCCGACCGAGCCGCATTTGCTGGACGAAAGCATCGTCGAGCGCTTCGCGCCGCAATTCGCGCCCGATTTCTCCGGCGAGAACGTTCGCCTGTTCGGCGTGCGCGCCGACCACAATCTCTACGCTTCGCTGAAGGATGGCGTGGCTTATGTCCCGGGCGAGCCGGGCATTCTGGCCGCGCGGCTGGAGCGCATCCGTCGGGCGTAAAGGCGCTGGCGCCGGCGCGCGCGAGCGCGTAAATACCCGCCCATGACGGCGAAAATCTTCATCGACGGGTCGGCGGGCACCACCGGCCTGGAAATCCGCGAGCGGCTGTCCGGCCGCGCCGATCTTGCGCTCATTCGGCTTGCCGAGGCCGAGCGCAGGGACGTGCGCGCCCGCGCCGCGGCGTTGAACGAATGCGATCTGGCGATCCTCTGTCTGCCCGACGAGGCGGCGCGCGAGGCCGTCGCGCTGATCGAGAATCCCGCGGTGCGGGTGATCGACGCTTCCACGGCGCATCGCACCGCGCCCGGCTGGACTTACGGCTTTGCCGAATTGGAGCCGGGCCGCAGAGCTGAGATCGCCGCCGCCAAGCGCGTGAGCGTTCCCGGCTGTTGGGCGACGGCTTTCACGGCGCTGGTGCGGCCGCTGGTCCGCGCGGGCATGCTGCCGGCGGATTTTCCGGTCTCGGTGAGTGGGGTTTCCGGCTATTCGGGCGGCGGCAAGGCGATGATTGCCGAATTCGAGGACAGAAGCTCGCCGGCCTATGTCGAGACCGTGGTGCGGAGCTACGCGCTGACCTTGTCGCACAAGCATATCCCCGAGATGCAGCGGCACGCGGGCCTTTCGCATCCGCCGCTGTTTCAGCCGATGGTCGGCCGCTTTTATCGCGGCATGCTGGTGGAAGTGCCGCTGGCGCTGTGGGCGCTGCCAAGCAAACCCACCACCTATCAAGTCCACGAAACGCTGGCGCAAGCCTATCGCGGCGAGCGCTTGCTGGAGGTGGCGGCGCTGGCGGAAGGCATCGTGCCGGCGGGCGCAATGCGCGAGGCGTTGGCGGCAAAACCTTCCGTCGTGACCGTTCCGCAATCGGCCGTCGCCTCGCTCGATGCCGAGCTGTTGAAGCACAGCAACGGCATGAAGCTGTTCGTCTTCGGCAACGACAAATACGGCCAGGCGCGGCTGATCGCCTTGCTCGACAATTTGGGCAAAGGCGCCAGCGGCGCGGCGGTGCAGAATCTCAACCTGATGCTCGGCCTGCCCGAAACGGCCGGCCTGGTCTGAACGGCGATGGCGATCGCGTCCATCGACGAAGCTTTGGCCGCGCTCGGCGTCTCGCGCGAAACCCTGACGCAAGAGGAGACCGCGGCGCTCGACCGCGACGGCTGCGTGATGCTGCGCGGGCTGATCGCGGTCGACCGGATCGCGTCGCTGCGCGAGCGCTTCGAGCGCGCCGTCCGGCCGCATGAGGAATGGCCTTATCCGCGCGATGCCGGCATGCGCTACGCCATGCTCGACAAGGACGCGGCGTTCCGCGAGGTGTGCCTTTCGCCGCGCGCGCTGGCCTGCGCGCAGCACTTGTTCGGGCGGCGGTTTTTCCTGAACTCCTTCGAGGGCCGCGAACCTCGCGAGGGCCGTGGGCAGCAGAACCTGCATCGCGATTGCCCCGACCCGCTGGGGACGGGGCATGTCGTGACGATGCTGGCCTTCCTCGATTCCTTCGGGCCGGCGAACGGCGCCACAAGGCTGATCCCCGGCAGCCATGCCAACGACGATCCGCTACCGCATTCCGATCCGCGCGAGATCGTCATCGCAGGCAAGGCGGGCGACGCGCTCCTGTTCGATGCGCGCCTGGTCCATTCGGGCACGCGCAATGTCAGCGGCGCGCCCCGGCGCACCTTGATCGCGGCCTATCACGGCTACGAGCAATACGCGACGCGCTTCTTCAAGCTCGAAGCGCCGGACGCGCCCGAGGCGGTGCGCTTTGTGCTTGGCGCCTGAATGCCGGCGTTTGCAGCGCTGCGCGTGTTCCAGCAAATGAAAAAGGACGCCGCGGTTGGGCCGCGGCGTCCGCATTCCGGCAGTCCGCAATCGGTTATTTCTTGAACGTTTCCGTCTGATCGTAGTTGGTGCGATGGCTGTTGTCGGTGAAGCGCGTGAAGTCGGTGACCCGCAGATACGGGCCGTCTTGCATGATCGTCAGCATGTTGACGGCGAAGCCCGGGTTGAAGTCCACCGTCAGCGCATTGGCCTCGGTCGGCAGGTTGGATGATACCGACGGCGCATAGGCGACGGCTGGCTGGCTGCCCCAATTGCACGCCGTGGGAACGCAAGCCCCGTAGACGTTGACCGACAAGGGCGCGCCGGGCATCGCCGGCTGGGTGATGACGATCTTCACGATTCCGCGCGTGGCCGGGTTGGTGTTGACCCAAGTGCCGATAAAGCTCGCCAGTCCGGCGGCGGAAGCAGGCACCGTCAAGGCCGCGGCCAAGGCGGCTGCACAGGTCAATTTGGCAATGATCTTGAGCATGATTGTTCCCTCATCTTGTTGCTAAGTTTGGTTGAAGATGCGACGCAATTTTCTGTGCGCGGCCGACTTGAAATGGCTCGGAACCCAATTGTTGTGCGTAGCGGGAAAGACGCCGCGGCATTGTTCTCCCCCAAGAGCCCGTCGATACAACTCTACAGCACATCATCAGAAAATAACACGAATAAGTTGTGTTCGGGGTCGACACAAATTTTGCGCGTCAAAGCAATGGTTTAATTAGGATTTCACCCGCACATAAGTCCCCGGCGCGTCGCCGAGGGTCTTGAGTTTTCCGTCGCCCGGTTGGCGCGCGGGAACCTTCTTGCCGGAATGTTTTGACAGCCAGCCGTCCCAATCGGGCCACCAGGAGCCGGGATGTTCGACTGCGCCCGCCTGCCATTCCTCGACGGTCGCCGGCAGCTTGGCGTTGGTCCAATAGTGATACTTGCCGGCCGCCGGCGGATTGATCACGCCCGCGATATGCCCCGATCCCGCCATGACGAAGCGCAGCGGGCCGGTGAACAGCTTGGTCTCTTTATAGAGAGAGTGTATTGGCGCGATGTGGTCCTCCTTGGCGGACAGCACATAGACGGGCAGCTTCACCTTGCCGAGGTCGAGCCTCACCTCGCCGAGTTTCATCTCGCCCCTGGCCAGCGAATTGTCGCGATAGCATTCGCGCAGGTAGAAGAGGTGCATCTTCTCCGGCATTCGCGTGCTGTCGGAATTCCAGTACAAGAGGTCGAACGGCGCCGGCGTCTTGCCCAGCAGGTAATTGTTCACCACGAAGGACCAGATCAGCTCGTTGGCGCGCAGCATGTTGAAGGTGTTCGCCATCTTGCGGCCTTCGAGCACGCCGCCGGCGGCGTCCATCTGCCGTTCAAGCGCGGCGAGCTGCGCATCGTCGACGAAATTCTTCAGCTCGCCCGCCTCGCTGAAGTCGACTTGCGCCGCACAGAACGTCGCCGAATGGACGCGCTCGTCGCCCGTCTGCGCCATGTAGGCGAGGGAGGCGCCGAGCAGCGTGCCGCCGATGCAATAGCCCGCGGTGTTGACCGCGCGCGCGCCGCTGGCCTGTTCCACCGCGTCGAGCGCCTCGAAGACGCCCTCGCGCATGTAATCCTCGAAGGATTTCCGCGCCAGCTTGCGGTCGGGATTGACCCAGGAGACCACGAACACCGTATAGCCCCGGCCGACCAGCCACTTGATGAGGGAATTCTCCGGCCGCATGTCCATGATGTAGTATTTGTTGATCCAAGGCGGGAAGATCAGCAGCGGCCGCTCGTAGACCTCGGCGGTCGCGGGCGCGTATTGCAACAGCTCGAACAGCTCGCCGCGCCAGACCACCTTGCCCGGCGTCAGCGCCAGGTTCTCGCCGACGGCGAAGGCGTCCGCGGTTTGGCGGATGACGAGCTGGCCTTGGCCGCGTTCGAGGTCGGCCAGCAGGTTGTCGAGGCCGTTGACCAGGTTCTCGCCTTTGGTCGCAAACGTGGTGCGCAGCACTTCGGGATTGGTCAGCACGAAATTGGTAGGCGCGATCGCATCGGCGAATTGCCTGGTGAAGAACGCGGCGCGCGCCTGCGTTTGCGGATCGAGGCCTTCGAGGCGCGCTACCGTGCTTTGCAGCGCGTTCGCGGTCAGAAGATAAGACTGTTTGATGAAGTCGAAGACCTGATTCTCTTGCCACTCCCTGTCGCGGAAGCGCTTGTCGCCGGGCGCGGGCGCGATCACCGGGGCAGGCGCGCCGCCGAGCAGGCGGTCCACCGCTGATTCCCACAGCGCCAGGTAATCGCCCCACAGCGTCAGCTGCGAATCGAAGATCGTCGTCGGCTGCCTCGCCATGCCTTGCAGCAGCGCCAGGAAGGTGCCGCCGAGGTTCAGCGGATCGCGCGGCTCGCGGAATTCGGCTTGGCGGAGCAGGACCTTGGCGAGAATCCGCTGGGCGCGCACCGCCGTCTTCATCATGTTGCGGACGAATTCGGCACCGTCGCTTTCCGCCGGTTTTTCGCCCGCCTGCGTTGGCACTTCCGCCGGAACGCCGCCTGTTTTGGTTGCCGCGTTTTTCATCTCGCCGTCCTGTTGCGGCCCACTCTTTCGGCAGCGTTTGCGAGCGCCTTGCAGCAGGCTAGCGAGGAGTCGCCCCTTGGCGCAAGTTTATCACAAGAATTCATGTGGTTGCGTCGAGTTTCGGTCTTGGATTGCCTGTTGCAGACTTGTATATGGTGAACAGTCGCGCCGCGCCGCGCGCGTCTCAGGAGATTTTGCGATGATGGGCCTTCACGCCGCGAAAAAGGATTTCGTTCGCCTCGCCGCGGTTCTGGCATTGGCGTTGAGCGCCAGCGGCTGTTCCACGATGTCCGACATGGTACCAGACATGCCGAGCGTGCCCGATTGGGTCGACCCCACAACTTGGTTCGGCGGCGACGATACGTCGACGACGACGACGACAACCGACAACAGCCAGACGCCCGATCTCGCCAACTTGCCTCAGAAGCCGCAGACCACCACGCCCGACGACCAGAAAGAGGCCACCGACACGCTGGCTGCCGCCGGCAACCAAGCTAAGTACAGCGCCGAGGCGCTGCGCGGCGGCACCGAAGCGGCGGCCGCTCCGCCGCCCAACGAGGCGCCGGTGAAAGTCGCCGACATGGAGATACCTGTTTCCTCCGCTCCCGCGGCCAGCAAGAGGGAAGCGCCCACGCCGCCGCCGGTGCCGCAGACCGATCAATCGGTCGTCGCCGCGCCGGCGGGTCCGGCCGCGCCTGGCACGTTGCCCGCGCCGCCGCCGGGAATGCCCGTGCAAGTCGCCAGCGTCGCTCCACCCGTGCCCGCTCCTGCACCGGCTGAGGCGCCGGCTGCGCCAGCGGCCACTCCCTCGGTCGCACCTGCGGTGCCTGCCGTTCCGATGCAGACCGCCTCGATCGCGCCGTCGGACGCCGCGCTTGGCTTCAAGCCTTCTGCGGCCCCGCCGCTCGATCCTTCTGTCTCGCAATTCGTGGCACCGACCATCATCGCGCGCTACGACCAGACCGCGTCGCAGGCCGGACTCGCCGCCCCGGCGCCTACCGGCGTGGCAGCCGCCGAACCCGTCAAAAGCCGCAGATCGCACAAGCCCGTGCCGATGGGCGAGGGCGGCCCTGAGACCATGACCGGCGCGGTGGTGGCCAATCTCTCCGCCCTGGAGCCAGGCGCCGCGACCTACGCGCCTTATGCCAGTCCCCAGGGCGTTATGCCCACGGCCGTGATCTTCTTCCCGGGCGACACGGTCGGCCTGAACGCCGCCGCGCGCGAGCAGATCAGGGCGGCGGCCGAGCAATATAAGGCGCAAGGCGGTGCGGGATACGTGCGCGTGGTCGGCCATTCCTCCAGCCGGACGGCCAATATGCCGTTGGAAAAGCACCTGGAACTGGTGTTCAAGAAATCGCAGGAACGCGCCGCAGCCGTCACCCAGGAGCTGATCCGCGACGGGGTCCCGGCCGACAAGGTGCTGAGTTCGGCGGTCGGCGACAGCCAGCCCGTCTATTACGAATCGATGCCCAAGGGCGAGGACGGCAACCGCCGGGCGGAGATTTTCCTGCAGAGCTGACCTAGCCCGCGGGAAGCTCGGAAGTCGTGGATCAGACCGGCAGTCGAACGGCGTTGGCCACGGCCTATATGCGCGCCGCCCATCAGTTGTTGGACGATCCGCCGCTTTTATTTTCCGATCCCGTGGCGTTGCCGCTTCTGGGCGAACGCGCCGGCGAGATTATCCGCGGGCGACTTGACCGCTTCCAAAGTCCCGGCGGGAAAGCCCTGCGTTCCCATGTGTGCTTGCGCTCCCGTTTTGCCGAGGACCGGCTGGCCCAAGCGGTGGCGCGCGGCGCGAAAGCCTACGTTCTGGTCGGCGCCGGGTTTGATAGTTTCGCGTTCCGCCAACCCGATTGGGCGCGACGCATCCATATCTTCGAGGTGGACCATCCCGCGACGCAAGCCGAAAAGCGTGAACGAATAGCATCAAGCAATTTGTGCGTTCCAGACAATATGACCTTCGTTGCCAACGATTTTTCCGAACGGAGCCTGGGGGAGGCCCTGGCGCGTACGGGCCTGTCTCGCGAGGAAGCGGTGTTTTTTTCTTGGCTTGGGGTCTGTATGTATCTGAAGCAAGCGGCGATCGTCGAAACGCTGTCCGCGATGGCGACCTTCGCCATCGGCAGCGAAGTCGTGTTGACCTTCAAGCAGCCCGATGGAGCCGAGAATTCCGGCAAATTGGCCGATACGGTTGCGGCCGTCGGCGAAGCCTTTGTCAGCTTCTTCACGCCCGATGAGATGGACGCCTTGTTGCGCCGGTGCGGTTTCTCCGACATCGCGTTCTTGACGCCGCAAGATGCGCAAGCGGCCTATTTCACGCCGCCGCGCCACGATTTGCCCGCGCCGGCACGGACGAATATCGTCTCCGCGGCAAAATAAGCCGGCGATCCGGGGCGCCGCGTGCGGCCGGGACGGCTGCCATCGCGACAACATAACCTGAGCATCGCCAAAACCATTGACGCAGCGGGCGAATTGCCTTGATTCTGCGTCCTCCCGGAGCGGTTCCGGGCCAACCGAGTGCCGGTCATGAAAGACGAGTTCCACCGCATCAAGCGGCTGCCGCCTTACATTTTCGAGGAAGTGAACCGGCTGAAGGCTCATGCGCGCGCGGCCGGCGAGGACATCATCGATTTCGGCATGGGCAATCCCGACATGCCCACCCCCAAGCACATCGTCGACAAGCTGTGCGAGACGGCGCGCGACCCGCGCTCGAACCGCTATTCCGCCTCGCGCGGCATCAAGGGCCTGCGCAAGGCGATGGCCGGCTATTACCAGCGCCGCTTCGGGGTGAAACTTGATCCCGATACCGAAGTGATCACCGCGCTCGGCTCCAAGGAGGGCTTTGCCAATCTCGCCGCGGCGATCACCGCGCCGGGCGACGTGGTTCTGGTGCCCAACCCGGCTTATCCGATCCATGCCTTCGGCTTCATCATCGCCGGCGCCGCCATCCGCCACGTGCCGGCGACCTCGCCCGAGGAATATCTGAGCCGCATCGGCAGCGCCGTGCGCCATTCCATCCCGGCGCCGGTCGCGATGGTGGTGAATTACCCCTCCAACCCGACGGCGCAGGTGGTGGGCCTCGACTTCTACAAGGAGATCGTCGCTTTCGCCAAGAAGCACGAGATTTTCGTGCTCTCCGATCTGGCCTATGCCGACATCTATTTCGAAGGCGAGCCGCCGCCGTCGATCCTGCAGATCGATGGCGCGCGGGACATCTCGCTCGAATTCCAGTCGCTGTCCAAGACCTATGCGATGCCGGGCTGGCGCATCGGCTTCGCGGCGGGCAACCGGCGGCTGATCTCGGCGCTGGCGCGGATCAAGTCCTATCTCGATTACGGCGCCTATACGCCGATCCAGGTCGCCGCCACGGCCGCGCTCAACGGCCCGCAGGATTGCGTGGACGAGATCCGCGCCATCTACAAGTCGCGCCGCGACGTGCTGGTGGAAAGCTTCGCGCGCGCCGGTTGGACCATCCCGTCGCCGCCTGCTTCGATGTTCGCCTGGGCGCCGCTGCCCGAGCGCTATCGCGAGTACGGCTCGATGGAATTTTCCAAGCAGCTGTTGATCCACGCCAAGGTCGCGGTGTCGCCCGGCATCGGCTTCGGCGAATACGGCGAAGGCCATGTGCGCATCGCGCTGGTCGAGAACGAGCATCGCATCCGCCAGGCCGCGCGCAACGTGAAGAAGTTTCTGTCGCTGCGCGTCAACGAGCCGGCGACGCTGGAATCGGCGAAATGAACGCTCCCCTTCGGATAGCGCTTGCGGGGCTTGGCACGGTCGGCGGCGGCGTGGCGAAGATCCTGGCGGCGAACGGCGCGGCGCTCGGCAAGCGCGCCGGTCGCGCCCTCGAGATCGTCGCGGTTCTGGAGCGCAACGAGCAAAAGAAGCGCGGCTTTCCGGTATCGCTTTGGATCGACGATCCGATCGCGTTCGCCGGAACCGACGCCGACGTGGTGGTCGAATTGATCGGCGGCGAGGACGGCCCGGCGCTGACTTTGGTCGAAGCGGCGCTCAAAGCCGGCCGGCATGTAGTGACCGCGAACAAGGCGCTGCTCGCCCGGCACGGCGCGCACCTGGCGCAGCTGGCGGAACAGCACGGTTGCGCGCTGAAATTCGAAGCGGCGGTCGCCGGCGGCATTCCCATCATCAAGTCGCTGCGCGAAAACCTGATCGGCTATGGCGTGAACGGCGTACGCGGCATTCTCAACGGCACCTGCAATTACATTCTGACCCAGATGGAATCGACCAGCCGGTCCTTCGCCGAAGTGCTGAAGGATGCCCAAAGATTGGGCTATGCCGAGGCCGATCCCACGCTCGACATCGGCGGCGGCGATACGGCGCACAAATTGGCGCTGCTCGCCGCGCTGGCCTTCGGCACGGCGCCCGCGCTCGACGCCATTCCGGTGGAGGGTATCGCGCACATCACGCCGGTGGACATCGCCTTCGCGCGCGAGTTCGGCTTTCGCATCAAGCTGCTCGGCATCGCCAAGAAAACGCCGCAAGGCATCGATCAGCGGGTGCAGCCGGCGATGGTGCGCGCGGGAACGCCGCTCGGCGACGTGGACGGAGCATTCAACGCGGTGGTGGCCGACGCGGGGCCGGCCGGTCCCTACTTCTTCGAAGGGCGCGGCGCCGGCGAAGCGCCCACTGCCAACGCTGTCATCGCCGATTTGCTCGACATCGCGCGCGGCGACATCGGTTTTGCCTTCGGAATCCCGGCCGGCGAATTGATAACGCTACCACCGGCGCCGGTGGGTAGCGCGGTGTCCGCGTTTTATCTACGATTCCAGGTGCTGGATGTTCCCGGCGTCTTGGCGGAGATCGCGGGCAAGCTTGCCGAGTGGCGCGTGTCGATCGAAAGCATGATCCAACGCGGCCGTGCCCCTTCGGAAGCTGTTGCGATCGTCATGATCACGCACGAAACCACGCACGAATCCGTGGCGCGCGCGCTGAAGACTATTGCGTCTTCCGACAAGGTCCTGGAACCTCCCTGCATGATCCCGATGGAAGCGGGCTGAACCAAATTTGCAGGAGTTATTTTCATGACCGGACTTTTGGACCGCGCCTTCGCGCTGGAAGTGGTGCGCGTCACCGAGGCCGCCGCCGTCGCGGTGGCGCCGTTCATCGGCCGCGGCGACGAGCACGCCGCGGACCATGCCGCGGTGGAAGCCATGCGCCGCGCCTTCAACATGCTGGCGATCGACGGCACGGTGGTGATCGGCGAGGGCGAACGCGACAAGGCGCCGATGCTCTATGTCGGCGAAGAAGTCGGCACCGGCGGGGTCGAAGTCGACATCGCGGTCGATCCGCTGGAAGGCACCACGCTCACCGCGAAGGCGCTGCCCAACGCCCTGGCGGTGATGGCGCTGGCCGAGCCCGGCACGCTGCTCACCGCGCCCGACACCTATATGGACAAGATCGCGGTCGGGCCTGGCTATCCCGAAGGCGTCGTCGATCTCGATGCCGAGCCGGCCGAGAACATCCGCGCCTTGGCCAAGGCCAAAGGCGTGGAGCCGCGCGAGATCACCGCCGGCATGCTGGACCGGCCGCGCCACGAGCGTCACATCGAATCGGTGCGCAGCGCCGGCGCCGCGGTGCGCCTGATCAGCGACGGCGACATTGCCGGCGTGATCGCGACCTGCGATCCCGCCACCGGCATCGACATCTTCCTCGGCCGCGGCGGCGCGCCCGAAGGCGTGCTGGCGGCCTCCGCTTTGCGCTGCCTGGGCGGTCAGATGCAAGGCCGCCTGTTCTTCACCTCCGACAGCCAGAAGCTGCGCGCCAGGAAGCTCGGCATCGCCGATCTCGCCCGCAAATATCACGCCCAGGATCTGGCCTCGGGCGACGTGATCTTCGCCGCGACCGGCGTCACCGACGGCGCGATGCTGCAAGGCGTGCAGCGCAGCGTGGAGCATGTCGTCACCCACAGCGTGGTGATGCGTTCGAGCTCGGGCACGGTGCGTTGGATCACCGCCCGCCACCGGCGGCGTTGACACTGAGTAAGAGCAAGTCGCTTCTCATTACGCCGCACCATTTTCACCTCCCCCAACGCGGGGAGGTCGAAATGTCCGAACACAGCGAGGACATTTCGGGTGGGGGGCTGTAGCAACAATCCCCCACCCGACGCATCTTCGCGCGCTCGCTGTCGCTACGCGCCGCTCGATGCGTCGACCTCCCCGCATGGGGGAGGTGAAGTGAGGCGGAACATTTACTCGCGGCGAATCGGCTGCTCACCCTTCGACAAGTTCCGGGTAAGGGTCTAGCTTAGCCCTCATGCCGAGCTTGTCGAAGCATGCCGCGCTTGGCGTCGAGCGCTCCTTTTCGGGCCGGCGCTGGCGGCTTGCCGAAAGCGACGAGGCGGCGGTGCGGGCCTTGGCGGAGACGCAGCAGATTTCGCTGGCGCTGGCGCGGCTCTTGATCGCGCGCGGCGCCGGCGCCGATTATCTCGATCCGACGCTCAAGAAGCTGCTGCCCGCGCCGTCGCGCTTGCACGACATGGACAAGGCCGTGGCGCGCGCGCGCGCAGCCGTCGAGCGCGGCGAGCGCATCGCCGTGTTCGGCGATTACGACGTGGACGGATCGTGTTCCGCGGCGCTGCTCTACGATTTTCTTGCGGCGTTGGCTGCGCCGCCGCGCCTTTACGTTCCCGATCGCCTGACCGAAGGCTATGGGCCGTCGGCGCGCGCGCTGTTGGCGTTGAAAGAGGAGGGTGTGAGCCTCGTCGTCACCGTCGATTGCGGCGCGGGCGCGGCCGAGGCGCTGGAAGCGGCGCGTGGTGCGGGCCTCGACGTCATCGTACTCGACCATCACGCCGTGGAGCGCGCCGCGCCCGCCTTCGCACAGGTCAATCCCAATCAGCCGGGCGACGCCTCGGGGCAAGGTCAGCTTTGCGCCGCCGGGGTGGTCTTTCTGTTCGCCGTGGCGCTGAACCGGGCGCTGCGCGAGGCGGGATTTTACGCCGCGCGCCCCGAGCCCGATTTGCGCGCCGCGCTCGATCTCGTCGGTCTTGCCACGGTTTGCGACGTGGTGCCGCTCACCGGCGTCAACCGCGCCTTCGTGCGGCAAGGCTTGGCGAGGCTCGCCGAGCTCGCGCGGCCGGGATTGGCGTCGCTGGCGCGCGTGGCGGGCGCCAACCCGCCGTTCACGCCGTATCATCTCGGCTTCGTGTTCGGGCCGCGGATCAACGCCGGCGGACGCGTCGGGCGATGCTCGCTCGGCGTCGATCTGCTGACGACGCGCGATGGCGCCGCCGCCGACGAATTCGCCGCCGCGCTCGACCGGCACAATCGCGAGCGCCAGGCCATCGAGAAGATCATCCTCGAAGAAGCCGAGGCGCAAGCGGGCGCGCAGGACAATGCGCCGTTCCTGTTGGTCAGCGGCGAGGGCTGGCATCCTGGCGTGGTCGGCATCGTGGCGGGACGGCTGAAGGAGCGGTTCGCCAAGCCGGCTTTCGTCGCGGGGTTCGAAGGCGGCCTCGGCCGCGGCTCGGCCCGTTCGGTCCCCGGCATCGACATCGGCGCGATGGTGCGCGCGGCGCGCGATCAGGGACGCCTCGAGGCCGGCGGCGGCCACGCCATGGCGGCGGGATTTTCGCTGAGCCCGGCGCAGCTCGAACCGTTCCGCGCCTTCCTGTCGGAGGCGTTCGACGGCGTCGTGCCGGCCGAGCACGAGATGATGCTCGACGCCATCGTCTCGCCGCGCGGCGCGGGGCCGGGCCTGGTCGCGGACCTGGCGCGCGCCGGGCCGTTCGGCGCGGGCAATCCCGAGCCGGTGCTGCTGGTGCCTGATGCCCAAGTGGTCTTCGCCGACGTCGTGGGACGAGATCACGTGCGGCTGAGGCTGGCTGGCGGGGACGGCGCGCGGCTCGACGTCATCGCCTTTCGCGTGGCGGCCAGCGCGCTCGGCCAGGCCTTGCTCGCCGCGCGCGGGAAGAAAATCCACGCCGCGGGCCGGCTGCGCGCCGAGGAATGGAACGGCCAGACGCGGGTGCAGCTTCACCTCGACGACGCCGCGCCGGCGGGTCTCTAAGCCGGCTTGCAAACCGCGGGCCGGGGCCTTATAGCCCCGCTTCCCCGCCGCAAAAGCGGGCGCGCGCCCTTCGTCTATCGGTTAGGACTCAAGATTTTCAATCTTGCAAGAGGAGTTCGACTCTCCTAGGGCGCGCCAAGCTTTATCGCTCACGGCAAGCTCGCTTCGCTCGCTGCCTCCACGAGGGCGGCGGACTGCCGCCGGGGCGCAGTCGCGCCCTGAAGTGTTCGCGCTTTCATTCAGCCCGGTGCGCCGTACCGCAACTTGCGGAAATCGTTGTTGGGCGAAGCCACCGGACTGGATAGAACTGCGAACCGGACGATCTATTTTTTTCGTCCAGGGGGTAGCGCATGGCGAAAGCGCGAATGCGGTATGCGGCGGCCGTCGGCGTCGCCGAGCACGGTAATTCGGCGCTGCTCATCACCGTCGCGCCAGACGGCGAGTTCCTCGACCGTCGGCGCATCGATCTCACCCGCGGACTGCCGACGCACCCTTATCACCACGAAGGATCGTGGGCGGTGGGCCGTTACGTGAACAGCCCGTGGGCGCGGGCGATTTCGCTCGCGGATGCCGTCGCACTCATCGAGCGCGTGCACGAGGCCGCGGCGCGCGGCGCACACGAAAGCCTCGATGCGTTGGCCGCGGCGGTAGCCGCACCGATCGCGAGCATCGCGATCCGCGTGTGCCCCGAGCTTCCACCGACGATCGAGGAGCGGATTGCCGACAATCGCGCGGCAAACGTCGCCGATTCCGTCATGTATCGCCAAGCCCTCGCGAACGCAGCGGTAGAGCGCGGCTGGTCGGTGTATTGGTACGACCGCGAACGCGTGTTTCGCGACGCGGCCGCGGCGCTCGGCGGCAAGGATGTCGATGCTTTCCTGCGCGCGATGGGCCGATCGATCGGGCCACCCTGGCAGGCTAAACACAAGCTCGCGGCGGCTGCGGCTCTTGCGGCCCAAGCGCAAAGGTAAGCCGAGCGGGAAACTCGTTACCGCTCATAGAGTGCGATTTAGCGGACAATGCTTGCGCGTCGCAATCAATACCCCGTTCGCGCTTTCATTCAATGCCGGACTCATGACCTATCGGCGCAAACGGACATGAGTCTCGCTTTGCGCCGATAGGCCGTATCGATCGCTGATCGATCAGTGATGGTGGTGGTCGCCAGGGCCGCTTGGTCCGTGACCGCCCGGTCCGGGACCATGACCACCCGGTCCGGGTCCGTGACCACCCGGTCCAGGTCCATGACCGCCGTGGTCGCCATGCCAACCCGGTCCGCCATGTCCGTGGTCGCCGTGCCCGCCAGCCCCGCCGTGCCAATGGAAGTCGTGATTGCGCCAGTGCTGGTATTCGGGGCGGTCGTGCCAACGCCACCAATGGTCACGGTCGCGGAAGATGAAGTCACCGTCGACGTAAATGCCCGGCCCCCAGATTCCATAAAAGTAATCGTAACAGCGGCGCGGCACGGGCAGATCTCTATCCCGATACCACAAGCATGGGCGATTGTAGTCGTAATCGGCATAGAAGCCCGGTCCGCCGATCCCGATGGACACGCCAACCTGAGCATGCGCCGGTGCGGCGAACGCGACGGCCGTACCACCCAGCATCAAGCCGGCGGCAAGAATCTTTGTCAGCGATTTCATCTTTGTCTCCAAACTGACAGGCGCCTCTCCAGGGTTACAGTGTCGTGTTGCACAGATGAACCGCAGATGAACGGCGCCCACAGAATTCATACAGGCGGTCGATATGGCGAACGGAGAATAGCATTCGCCCGGCCGCCGCTACAGGGAAAACCAGCTTTCGTCTTCGCTTTGGCCGGCCGCGGGGATACCTCCGACGGAATCATACAGAGTCGCGCCGAGAACCCCGTCGCCCAGTACGCCGTCGTCGGCCAGCGGCATCATGATCCGTTCGCCTTGTCCGAAATGATCCACGTGACTGAAAACCATGCCGCGCCCGAGAAATAGCGCCGGTTCGCAGGCCACGCGCTTGGTCCGCGCGAACAGCCGCGGATAATCTTTCGGCGGATACAGCTCGGTCATCGGCGTTCCGCGGAAACTCTTGGCGAAGACGTGCTCGATCCTGTCGCCCGCCAGCCGGCCGGTGAATGTGTCGGTCGCGCGGTCGTACTTGTAGACCCATAAATAAGGCAATTGGGCCGCGATTTGCGAAGGGCGGATATCGTCCCAGCTTGGCATCTCCCGCAAACCGCGCCGTTCGTCCCAGTGCTGCGCGATATGTTTCAATTCGGGCGAGGCGATGGCGCGGGCGAAATCTTCGAAGCTCATGATGGCTGCCCCTTTGCAGGCGTAGCGCGACCGACGCGGAGGAAACCGACGGATCGATTGTCTATGCCGCAGCAAGTTATATGAGTCTTCGCGCACGCAAGCGGTCGCAGTGACGCACGTCCGGCCCGCACCTTACGGCTGCGCGATCCGTGTTTCGATGAACTCGCGGATGAAGGCGGATTGCGGGTGCTTGGCGATGTCCTCGGGCGTGCCGTATTGCTCGACCTTACCCTTATTCATCACCGCGACGAGATCGCCCAGCGCGAACGCTTCTTCCTGATCGTGGGTGACGAACACCGTCGTCAGCCCCAGCTTCTGGTGCAGCGCGCGCAGCCAGCCGCGCAGTTCCTTGCGCACCTTGGCGTCGAGCGCGCCGAACGGCTCGTCGAGCAGCAGCATGCGCGGCTCGATGGCGAGCGCGCGGGCGAGCGCCACGCGCTGGCGCTGGCCGCCGGACAGTTGGCTGGGATAGCGCTTGCCGAGGCCTTCGAGCTGCACCAGATGCAGCAATTCCTCGACGCGGCGCGCGATCTCGGCGCGGCGCGGGCGTTCGCGGCGCGGGCGCACGTCGAGGCCGAAGGCGATGTTCTTCTCGACCGTCATGTGGCGGAACAGCGCGTAATTCTGGAACACGAAGCCGGCCTTGCGCTCGCGCGTGGGCAGCGCCAGCCAGTTCATGTCGGCGAAGCGCACCTCGCCGGCATCGGGAAATTCCAGCCCGCCGAGAATGCGCAGCAGCGTCGTCTTGCCCGAGCCGGAAGGGCCGAGCAGCGCCACGAAAGCCCCTTGCGGCGCGGTGAAGCTCACCCCGTCGAGCGCCGGATAGGTTCCCAGCTTCTTGCGGATGCCTTCGACGATCAAGGACACGTCGTTCTCCATCAATGGCGGTGCGTGGCGGCGATCTCGTCGGCGAAGTGCCATTCGAGCAAGGATTTGGCGATCAGCGTGACAATGGCAAGCAGCGCCAACAGCGAGGCCACGGCGAAAGCTCCGACATACTGGTAATCATTGTAGAGCACTTCCACGTGCAGCGGCATGGTGTTGGTCAGCCCGCGGATGTGCCCGCTGACCACCGATACCGCGCCGAATTCGCCCATCGCGCGCGCGTTGCAGAGCAGCACGCCGTAGAGCAAACCCCATTTGATGTTGGGCAGCGTCACGCGCAGGAAGGTCTGAAAGCCGGAGGCGCCGAGCGACACCGCGGCCTCTTCCTCGGCGCGGCCCTGATCTTCCATCAGCGGGATCAATTCGCGTGCCACGAACGGAAAGGTTACGAACATGGTGGCGAGCACGATGCCGGGCAGGGCGAAGATGATTTGGATATTGTGCTCGCGCAGCCAAGGCCCGATCCAACCTTGCATCCCGAAGATCAGGACGTAGACGAGGCCCGCCACCACCGGCGAAATGGCGAACGGCAGGTCGATCAGGGTCAACAGGAATCCCTTGCCGGGAAAATCGAATTTGGCGACGGCCCAGGACGCCGAGATGCCGAACAGCGCGTTGAGCGGCACGGCCAGCGCGGCGACCAGCAGCGTCAGGCGGATGGCGGCCAGCGCGTCGGGCTGTGCGATGGCGCGGAGCGCGAAAGAAATTCCCTTCGCCAGCGCCTCGGAAAACACCACCGCCAAGGGCAGCACGAGGAACACGCCGATGAAACCGATCGCGATCGCCGTGAACAGCAGGCGCGTCAGCGGATGGTCTTCGGTCGGGCTGCGGAATTTGCTCATCGCTGCGCCGCCGCCCAGCGTTGCAACAGGTTCAGCGCCAAAATCACCGCCACCGAAATCGCCAGCATCACCACGCCGATGGCCGAGGCGCCGGCGTAATCGTACTGCTGCAGCTTGATGACGATGAGCAGCGGCGCGATCTCGGAGATCGCCGGCAGATTGCCGGCGATGAAAATCACCGAGCCGTATTCTCCCACCGCGCGCGCGAAGGCCAGCGCCGCGCCGGTGATCAGCGCCGGCAGCAGCATCGGCAGGATCACTCGGCGCATGGTCTGAAAGCGCGTGGCGCCGAGCGTGGCTGCGGCCTCTTCGGCGTCGAGGCCGAGATCGACCAGCACCGGCTGCAAGGTGCGCACCACGAAGGGCAGGCCGATGAACGACAGCGCCACCACCACGCCGAGCGGCGTATAAGCCACTTGGATGCCGAGCAAGGAAAGCGGCGCGCCGAGCCAGCCTTGCGGCGCGTAAAGCGTCGACAGCGCGATGCCGGCCACGGCGGTCGGCAGTGCGAAGGGCAGGTCGACCAGCGCGTCGAGCAGCCGTTTGCCGGGGAAGCGGTAGCGCACCAGCACCCAAGCCACGATCGGCCCGAACGCGACGTTGACGAGAGCGCCGATCGCCGCCGCGCCGAACGACAGTCGCAGCGCCGCCAGTACGCGCGGATCGGCGATGGTGCGCACGAATCCGTCCCAGCCGATTTCCCACGGCCGGATGATCAACGCCATCAGCGGGATGAGCACCACCGCCGAGAGGTAGAACAGCGCAAAGCCCAAAGACAGAGCGAAGCCCGGCAACGCGCGCGGGCTTCGGCTACGCGGCAAGGCTAACGCACGGACCATCAGCGCCCCGGTTGGTAGATCTGGTCGAACACGCCACCGTCGGAGAAGTGCACGGCTTGCGCCTTCGTCCAGCCGCCGAATACCTCGTCGATAGTATAAAGCGGCAGCTTGGGGAACTGCGCTGCGTGCGCGGCCAGCACCGAAGGATCGCGCGGGCGATAAAAGTCCTTCGCCTCGATCTCCTGCGCTTGCTTGCTATAGAGGAATTGCAGATAGGCCTGCGCCACCGCGCGGGTGCCGTGCCGGTCGACGTTCTTGTCGAGCAAGGCCACCGGCGGTTCGGCCTGAATCGAATTCGAGGGATAGACGATCTCGAACTTGCCGGGCTGCTCGCGCACCGCCAGATAGGCTTCGTTCTCCCACGACAGCAGCACGTCGCCGATGCCGCGCTCGGCGAAAGTGGTGGTCGAGCCGCGCGCGCCGGTATCGAGCACCGGCACGTGCTGGTAAAGCGCGGCGACGAAAGCTTTCGCCTTTTGCCAGCTGCCGCCCGGCGCCTTTTCGGCATAGGCCCACGCCGCCAGATAAGACCAGCGCGCGCCGCCAGAGGTTTTCGGGTTGGGCGTGATCACGTGGATGCCTGGCTTGATCAGATCGGGCCAGTCGCGGACCTTCCACGGATTGCCCTTGCGCACCAGGAACACGATGGTCGAGGTGTAGGGCGTGGAGTTCTCCGGCAAGCGCTTCTGCCAATCGGCGGGCAACAGCCCCGCCTTTTGCGAGATCGCATCGATGTCGTAAGCCAGCGCCAGCGTGACGACGTCGGCGTCGAGCCCGTCGATCACCGCGCGGGCCTGCGCCCCCGAGCCGCCATGCGACTGGTTGATGGTCACGTCCTGGCCGGTCTTGGCTTTCCATTGCTTGGCGAAGGCGGCGTTGATGTCCTGATAAAGCTCGCGCGTCGGATCGTAGCTGACGTTGAGCAGCGTGACCGGACCGGCCAGCGCGGCGCCGGAGAACAAAGCCGCCGCGACGAAGAGAGAAGGCACAAGGCGTTTCATGTCGGTTCTCCGCTCAGAAACCGATTTGCGCGCGCAGCGCGATGGCCCGCAAGTTCTGGCCGCCGTTCAAGGTCGGCAACACCGGCGCGCCCGTCGTGGTGACGGTCGCTGGCGCTTGCAGGCGGCTCACTTCGATCCATTCGTAGTTCAGCGCGAACCGCACGGCGGTGTTGGGATACCAATTCAGGCCCAAGGTTGCGATCCTCTGATCGCCGCCGCGCACCGTATTAGTGAAAGTATACGTTTTGTTGGACGCTCCGGTCCAGGCGGTGACGACGCTGGCGGAATCCAGCGCGTGGCTGTTCAGGTCGAGGTCGCTGTAACGCGCCGCCAGTTCGAACGCGCCGAATTCGCCTTTCGAAAGCGAGAAGGGATGCGCCGGCTTGGGCGGCGTGAAGGCGCCGGTCGCCGGGCTGTAGCCGCGGCTTTCGCCGGTGAGGACCCAGCTTGCCTCGGCATACCAACCGCTGAAGACGTTGCTGTTCGGCTGCACGATGGTGGTGGCCGTCGCGGTTGCACTGGAATAAGTCTTGTACGCGACTGGCGCGCGATCGACCTCGAAGCCGTAATAGCCGGCTTGGGCGTAGAAGTTCTGGAAGTTGCCGGCGGTCTCGACGCCCCATTGCGAGACGTGGTTGGCGGGCAAAGCCCCCGTGCTGGCGAGCGCAATGCCGTTCGAATCGATCGTCAACTCCGGCGGATCGGACAGCGTGACGCTGTTCTTGGCGGTGGCGCCCGGCGTCGTGGCGAGCGTCGCGGTGCCGCGCGGGACCGAATTGGGCGGCCTGATCACGTAGCTGCCGTTGATGCCGATCAACCAATGCGCGTCGGAGGTCGCGATCGGCAAGTACGACAGCCGGCCGAGCGCGGCTTCCTGCTCGCCGTAGACCGGCGCCGCCGTGGCGCCCGCCGCGGCCAGCGCTTTGGCGCCGTCTGCGATCTTGTCGCCGGTGTAGGACAGCGCGCCGAACAGCCTATCGCCGGTGTAGAGAATGGTCACCGCATCGCGCCCGTCGCCGCCGGCGATGTTGCGCTGCAGATCAGACGGCGAATTGCGTTCGAGGAAAAGCGTGTCGCCGGCGCTGGTACCGTCTTCGATGTTGGCAGGCGGCGGAAAGGCGCCGACGCGGAACGCCAACGGCCCCAGCCCGTCATATTCGAGATAGACCGATTGGATATGGCCCGGCGTTTCGGTGCCGCCGCTGCCGCCGAAATCGTAGTTGAAATTGTACGACCAGTCGCCGAACACCTTGCCTTGGACGCCGAGATAGACCCGGCGGAAATTGGCGCCGCTCGACAGGTCGGGACCGTAAGCGGCGGGCAGCGAAGCCGCCGCCGAACTCTGGCTGTAGGCGCCCCAGTCGAGCTGGGCCAGCGTGCGGATCGCGGCGGTGAAGTTGCCGTCGGCCGTCGAGATGGTCGGCCGGCCGCCGTCGAGCGAAATCTTGATCGCCGAGGTCTGCGAGTCGGCCACCGTGCGCTGAACGTCCGTATACTGATCGGATGTGCTGCGCTTGAGGTCCCGCACCTGCGCCGACAAATCCTGGATTTGGTTTTCCAGCGCCTGGATTTGGGATTCGGCGCTCGGCGCCGCCGACGTGCCGTCGCTCGCGGGCTTGCCCGCGGCCTCCGCCGCAAACGCCAGTGTCGCCGCCGTGGCCAACAACGCCGCGACGAACGTCTTTTCCGTGCCGTGCATAAAGCGCCCTCCAAAGTGCCGGCCGGCCAGGGTCGGGGAGGCCGTCCGGTCTTGCGCGGCCCCGCCGGCCGCATAATCACCACTATGTCACTAAACTCCATCAAGTCAATAGAGATTAAATGAGTAAACACCGCCCGTGATGTAGATTCGGTCTTAGAACGATTTGATTAAGCGCCCTTGCGGGGGCGCGGCGGCTTCTTTTTGGCCGCTTTTTCGTCCGCCAAGGCGTGGGCGAGGGTGTGCTGCTCGAGAATCTCGGCGGTGGCGTCGCGCACGCTGAGCAGCACCTTGCGGATGGCGCAGGTCACTTCGTCGGCGCAATCCTCGCAGCGGCGATAGGCGGTGCGGCTGGCGCACGGCGACAGCGCCAGCGGGCCGTCGATGGTGCGGATGATTTCCGCGAAGCTGATGTCCTCCGGGGCGCGGCCCAAACGGTAGCCGCCGAATTTTCCCCGCATGCTGTGGACGATGCCGCGCCGCTTCAGGTCGAGCAGGATCTGCTCGAGGAACTTCCGCGGCACGTCGGCCGCCTCGGCGATCTCCGCGATCATGACCGGTTCGTCGCCGGGGTGCGAACCCAAGGCGATGAGCGCGCGCAAGGCATAGCGGGCTTTCTGCGACAACATCGGAAGCAACCCTATAAGGTCTATGAATTGTATCGAGATAGGGCGCGCGCGTCGATCACGAAATCCAGTGCAGTCCCGCGCCGGCCATCAGCATGAGTCCGAACAAGGCGCGGTAGACGACCAGCGGCCAGGTCGAGAAGCGTTGCAGGAAGCGCATCAGCCACCAGATCGCGACGTAAGCCGACAGGCTCGAGACCACCAGGCCGATGCCGAGGATTTCCCAGCCATAAAGTGGCAGCCCGGCTTTAGCGAGCTGCCAAAGTTCGTGTCCGCCGGCCAAGGCGATGGCCGGAATGCCGAGAAGAAATGAGACGCGGGCGGCGTCCTCGCGCTTGAAGCCGAGGCCAAGCGCGGCGGTCAGCGTCGATCCCGAGCGCGAGAAGCCGGGGACCAAGGCGCCCACTTGCGCGATACCGATGAGAAGGGCGTCGAGCAAGGTCAGCTGCGCGGTGCCGCGCCGGTGTTTGGCGGCGAGCTCCGCCCAACCCATCAACAGCGCCATCACGAAGCACGCCAGGCCGACGATCATCGGCGCGCGCAGCGGCGAATGGCACTGGTTAAGCACTTTGCTCAGCGCCAGACCGGCAAGGCCGATCGGGATCGTCGCCAGAACGATGCCGACGCCCAGCTTCAGCTCGCGATCCGCCCAGGCGCCTTTGGCCAGTGCCGCCAGCGAACCCTTGGCGACCGCGACAATGTCGGACCAGAAAAAGGTCACCACGGCGGCCAGCGCCGCCAATTGCATCGCCGCGGAAAATGCCGAGCCGGGATCCGGCCAGCCCAGCAAGGCGGGAACAGCCCGCATATGCGCCGTGGACGAAATAGGCAACAATTCGCTGATGCCCTGGACCACGCCGAGCAGCGCGACCTTGGCCGGACCAAGCGCCACGAAGCCGGTGTCGAGCTGGCTGGCACAGTGATTGAGCGACGGCGATGACGCGAGAATGGACAAGCTGGCTGGCTCCCTCGAAGGCGCCTGCCATAGCAGGGCATTATGACGGCCGTCCAGCCGGCCCGGCAGGGGTCGGCGGGCATTCGCCAAGGCTGCGACGATTGGGTTATGATCCGTCGCACCGGACCGACATGGGGCAGGTTGCATGATGGTGAAAAAGCAGGGCGACTGGCTGTCGGCCAAAGTGGGCGACGAACTGGTGATGATGAGCGCCGTACATGGCAATTACATCGGGCTCAGTGAAGTCGGTGCCCGGGTCTGGGAATTGCTCGAGACGCCACAGGAATTCGAGATGCTTTGTGTCCGGCTCGAACAGGAGTTCGACGTGGCGCCGGAAACCTGCCGCGCCGAGGTGACGGATTTTCTCAACGCGTTGGTGAAGCATGGCGCGGTTGCGTTCGATCCGCCGTCCGCTGCGTAGGTTCGCCCAGGTCAGCCCGCGCCGGCGTCTGCTCGTGCTGGAAGCGGTGGCGTGCCTGTTGGCGGCGCGGCTGGCGCTTGTGTTCATCCCGTTTCCGCGGCTGGCGGGTTGGCTTGGCACCTTCGTGCCGCCGACCGACCAACGCGCCGCGCGCGCGGCTGCGAATGCCGCGCCGGGCGATGCCGAACTCGCCAAGGAGATTGGCTGGGCGGTGACTCGCTCGGCGCGTTATGTGCCGTTCCGCGCGGTGTGCCTGCCGCAGGCGATGGCGGCCCTGGCCATGTTGAAGCGACGCGGCGTCGCCGGCGTCATGCATTTTGGGGCGGGAAAGGGCACCGACAAGCCGCTTGATGCCCATGCGTGGCTGGATGCGGCGGGCGTCGAAGTGACGGGTTATCCCGTCGCGCCGCACCTCGCCGAGATCGCCTGTTTCGTCTAAGTGCCGATCGGAAATTCGCGAACGCTGCGCACCGATCATTGCCGTTTTCTTGAAATCGGCGATCAAGGCTCGTAAACTCTCGATTGTAAAATGGTGTTAAGACAACAGGTTAGGGGATGTATTCGTATCGGCTTGCCGGATTGTCGGTCGACAGCGAGATCGCGCTGCCCGGCCTGATCGGCATCGTGCCCGCTCTCGACGCGTTCGACGTGACGATCCGTCGGGGTTCGGTTCCCCTGATGCTTGAGGGGGCGAGCAATTCCGGCCCGACCTGGCAAATCGCCGGCGAGCGTTTCTTGCTGCGCATTCCCGACGTGGCGCGCTTCCTTTTGACCAAAGGGCGCGAGATCGCCTTCGAGACCGAGAACGGAACGTCGCCGGAAGAAGTTGCGATTTTCCTCATTGGGACGATCTTCGGCATCTTGCTGCATCAGCGCGGGAATATCGTGCTGCATGCCAGCGCGGTGCGCGTCGGCGGGAAGGCCGTATTGTTCTGCGGGCCTTCGGGCGCGGGCAAATCGACCATCGCCGCGGTGCTCGAGCGGCAAGGTTTTCCGCTCGTATCCGACGACGTTTGCGCGATCGACTTGCGCCGTTCCGGCCAGGTCATCGTGCAACCCGACGGGCGGCTGCTGAAACTGTGGAACCACGCCATCGAGAATTTACGGTTGTCCGAAAGTCGCGGCGCGGCGGTTCGCGGCCGGCTCGAGAAATTCTACGTCGAGCCCGGCGCGGCGTTCAGCGAGCCCTTGCCGCTGGCTGCCGTCTATGCGCTGCGCGAGGCGCGTCCGCCCCATGCGCCCGGCATCGAACGGCCGAACGTCGTCGATTGCGCGCTGCTGCTGCGGCGCAACGCCTACCGGCCTTTGCTGGTGCGGCGCCTCGGGCAAAGGGCCGATTACTTTCATGCCGCAACGGCCATGGCCAACAGCGCCGGCATCTTCTTTTTGACCCGCTCGCTCGATTTCGCCCGGATGCCGGACGTCATCTCGTGGCTGCGCGAACATTGGGCGGGACTTGGGCTCTTGGAAACCGCGGTGACGTGATGCGCACCATCTGGCTCGCCTCCTATCCCAAATCCGGCAACACTTGGTTCCGGATGTTGGTGGCGAACCTGTCGGCAAAAGACGGCAAACCGATGGACATCAACGATTTACCGGAACGCGGCGGCATCGCCAGCGCCCGCGGTCCGTTTGATTACCTCACGCTGATCGATTCCGGCCTGCTCGCGCACGAGGAGATCGATTGTCTGCGGCCCCGCGTCTACGAAGAACTGGCCCGCGGCTCGCAGGACGACGAGTACGACGAGCCGCAATCCGCGCCGCCCGTACGCTTCGTGAAAGTTCACGACGCCTACACGCTGACGCCGAAAGGCGAGCCGCTGCTGGCCGGGGCGCGCGGCGCCGACGGCGCCATCGTCATCGTGCGCGATCCGCGCGACGTGGCGCCGTCGCTCGCCCACCACAACCACTCCACGGTCGACAGCACCATCGCCTTCCTGAACGATCCCAAGGCCGCCTTCTGCGGAAAGCCCGACCGACAGCACAACCAGCTCCGCCAACTGCTTCCGGGCTGGAGCGGGCACGTCGCAAGCTGGCTCGACCAGCGCGATATCCCGGTCCATCTGCTGCGCTACGAGGATATGAAGGCCGATACCTCCGCGAGCTTCACCGAGGCGCTGGCGTTCGCGGGCATGTCCGCGACGGCGGCACAGATCGCGCAAGCCGTCGCGCTGTCCGATTTCGCGATGTTGCGCGAGCAGGAGCAGAGCAAGGGTTTTCGCGAAGCGCCGCGTCCGGCGGCGAGCGGCAACTTCTTCCGCCGCGGCGAGACCGGCGCTTGGCGCGATGAACTGACGGCGGAGCAGGTGGCGTGTATAGAAGCCGCGCACGCACCGATGATGCGGCGCCTGGGCTATGATCTGTCGATCGCGGCCGTGCCGGTCCAGGCGGAAATGGGAGAGGTTGCATGATCATAAAGAGGCAAGGCGATTGGCTGGCGGCAAAGGTCGGCGACGAGCTGGTGATGATGAGCGCCGAGAAAGGCAATTACATCGGCCTCAGCGAGGTTGGCACGCGGGTGTGGGAATTGATCGAAACCCCGCGCGACTTCGACGCCGTCTGCAGCCAATTGGAGGCGGAGTTCGACGTGACGCCGCAAGTGTGCCGCGCCGAGGTCACGGAATTCCTCAACGAACTGGCGAAGCATGGCGCGGTTACGCTCGATCCGCCGCCCGCCACGTAGCTTCGTGTGAATTCATGAGCGCGATCTTCGGCATTCTGCGTTTCGACGGCGCCGAGGTGAACCCGCGCGAGCTGGAGCGCATGTCCAACACGCTCGCCCATCGCGGTCCGGACGGGCGCAAGTTCGTCGTCGACGGTCCGCTCGGCCTCGGCCATTGCCTGATGCGGGTGAACAACGAGGACCGTTTCGAAGCCCAGCCGCTGGTGTCACTAAGCATTGCCGCCTTCGAACCAGCGCAGGAACGAACCGACGATAATGCCGCGGTGAAGCGCATATTGGTACAAGCTCTCCTTGCCCTTCGCCGCTTCGGCCTCGGAGGGCCAGGTGTCGAGTAACGCCTTCATGCGTTTCACGTCGAGCACCCGACTTGCCAGCGGCGAGCGCTCGATGCGTTCGACGTTGTGGCGCAGCTTGTCGATCCGGCGGCTGGCCAGATAGTGCCACTCTGGGCATTGCCGCCCTCTGCGCGTCTGCGACAACAGCTCCTTTGACAATCGATCGGCGAGCACGCGGCGCGCGAGCCAACGCGATTGTCCATGCCGAAGGAACTGATCTTCGGGAAGAGCCAGCGTGAATTCAGCAAAGCGGCGATCACAGTAAGGGTCGCGCATTTCCAGCCCGTAACGCAGGCGCGCGATTCCCTCTATGTCGTGATGATGTTCGTTCCTCAACATCGACGCCCGGATGCTTTTTCCGTCGAGGTCGGGATGAAACGGGATATCATGGCCGATGTCGCGGGCGTGGGGCGCGTAGCCGATCTCGGCCGCAAAATCCGGTGAAATCAGGCAGTAGCGCAGCCAAGGGTAACCTCCGAAACGGCGGCTATGCCGCCAACGCCTCATTTGGCGCGGCTCAAGCAGGGGAAGGGCGTATTTAAGAAAGACATAAGCGAATGAACGGTTATCTTGGCGCGCCGTGCGGTTGAGTTCGCTCAACGCGGTGAAAAAACGCCCGCCGCGCAGAAGTTCTCGGAAGCGCGATTGGCCAGGCCAGGACAAGACCACATTGCCCATCGTGCCGGCCAACGCAACTTTGGCTCCCGCTTGCGTGGCGCGCAGAAAGAAAGGCTCGAACCATGTGGGGTTGAACGCGTTGCGCCGGGGCAGGCCCATTTGCGCGGCCTCGCTTTCCGGCTCGCTGTCGCGCAACGCTGGTGCATCGTCGTCCAGTATTACCCATTCGATGTTCGGATAACGCGCAACGACCTGCGCAGCCAGTGCGCGTTCGTCGAGTGCGTCGTAGGGGTGGGGCGCACCGGGCACGCGCGTATAGGCGGTGAGGCGTTGGCCGCCGAGGAGCCTGGCCGCGGTGGCCGTCACAGCGGCGGAGTCGAAGCCGCCTGACAACATGGAGGCGATCGGCTCAACGCGCTCAAGGCGGTAGGCCACTGCGCGGTCGAGCAGCTCGCGAGCGGCCTCGACATAATCGTCGTCGCGCGAATACCTGATCGGCGATAGCTTCTCCGCGTTCCAGTAATTGTTGACGCTGCACGCGGTGCCGCGGAACGTCATGATGCCACCGGAGGGCACCCGATGAATGTGGCGATAGAGAGTTCGCGAACCGTTGCTGGGAGCCAGCGTGATGAAATCCGCCAGCGCGATCTCATCAAGCTCCCGCGGTATATCGGGGACCGACAGCAAGGTGCGCAATTGCGTTGAAAAAGCGACGAAGCGATCGCTGACGGCGTAATAAAGTGCGCGCACCCCCAAAGCGTCCCGCGCCAAAACAAGCTTGTTTTCACGCGAGTCCCATAGCGCAAATGCGAAGTCGCCATACAGCCGTTCGGCAGCGGATTCGCCCCACCGCGCGTAGGCGGCGGCTAGCAGAGCTACGTCGCCGATTTGTTGCAGCGGATCCAAGCCAAGCTGTTGGCGAAGCTCTTTTCTCTCGTCCAACCTGACATCGCTAACGAGTGTCTCGCCGGAGGTTATTTGTAGCGGCTGCCGGTCAACTTGGTTGGATCCATAGCGGGATAAACGGTGAACGAACAACGCCCGTGCGTCTCGCCAGAAGTGCTCGCAACTTACGGCAGCACCGTTAATACTTTGAGCTAACCATTGAGCGAGGGATTCGTCGATGCGTTCACCGTCGAACCTAATGATCCCGGCGAACTCGCTCATCAATCGCCGCTAAAATGGGCAAAGGAAAGCCACTCCATGTCGACGGCCGCCGCTCACTGTCAAGACGCGGACGCGTTGACGGTAACATGGTCGCCCAGAGAACCGGGGGTGTGGCTCACGCGCCCAAGTTCTGAGGGGGTAGGAAGGATGACCACGGGCTTCCGCCATGGCTTCCGAACCATCTCTGGCTCTGCCGCCACAACCGCGGCTGTATCTGTTTCCGACATGCCCCGCCTCCATCGGAGAATGTATCTCACTAACAATAAACCAGACTATCTTAGCAACTGTTCCGATAGTCAATTTATTTCACTGATTTATGATTGCGAATCTTCACTCGTTGCGACCCGCCGCAATCCATGCAGCAGACTGCAGCGGGTCGCAGCAGTCCTCACGGCCGCGAGGGATAAATCCCCGTCGTGGCTATGCACCAGTTCATCGACAAAGCCGGGCTCTGGACGCTGACCGGCTGGTTGCTGCCGGTCATGCCGATCGCCCCAACGGCCATCGGCTTGTCTGCCGGCGAGCCGGCTATCGCGTAGGTTTTTGCCGCCGTGTTGGCATCCGTGGCCAACAGCGCGCCGCTAGGCGAATAGGTACCCGGATTGGCGGAACTGCCATAAAGTTGATGCGTATGCGCCGGCAGTTGCGCAACCGTCAGCGTCACGGTGGACTGGCCGTAAACGGCCCCGAAGGGTTGACCAGCTCCGTTGGCGAGCTGGCCGTAAGGCGCCCTGCCGGAAAGGTTTGGCAGGTTGAAATTGGTCGTGCCGTTGCCGCCGAACTGGGTGCCCAAGAGCGAGAACAGTGCCGTGTAGGACGAGATCGGCAGCGTCTGGCCGGCGGCCTGGATCCAGCCGACCGGACACCAGTTGAAGGCGAAGAGGCGGACTTCGCCGAGATAATTCTCCTGCGCGTTGGCTTGTGTGATACCGGTGATGCTCAGCGCGCCGACGAGGATCGCGGTCGCGACGTGTTTATTCATGGATGATTCTCCCTTAGGTAGTGTGCTGTATTGCAACTGTAGATATATAGAATAAGCGTGATACACATAGTTATTAGCAGCATTTCTATATACACGCAATGTTAGATTTCGCTTTTATACCTCCATAAGTGGCAATATATAGCGCGACGCAAATGCTCCTCATGCCTTCCGTGTTTCTTAGGAACAGCCTGCAATACCCGCTTCGCTTAATTCGTCAACGACAAATCGCGCGCGTCGCTTAAAGCCGCGCAGCGTGGTGTTCCGGTATCGGTGCGCGTTCGCCGGCGTCCGACAATCGCCCCGCCTTGAGCCACAACACCCGCTCGCACAAGCGCAGGCTTTCCGGGCGGTGCGCGATCATCACGATCGTCGGCCGGGGCTCGAGCGCGGCCAGGCGCTTCAAGATTTCCTGTTCGGTCGCCACGTCGATGGCGTTGGTCGCTTCGTCCAGCACCAGAAGGCGCGGCGCGCGCAGGACGGCGCGGGCGAGCGCGATGCGCTGGCGCTCGCCGCCGGAAATCAGCGTGCCGCGTTCGCCCACCACGGTGTCCAGTCCCTGCTCCATGCGCCGCACCAGCGCCTCGGCGTCGGCGAGCCCGAGTGCGCGCCACATCGCGGCTTCGTCGGCTGCAGGATTGGCCCAGCTCAGATTGCGCCGCACCGTATCGTGGAACAGGAACGGGTCTTGCGAGACGTAGCTGATGCTCTTGCCCCAGGCGGCAAGCACGGCGCGGTCCAAGCTCACACCGCCGACGCTGATGCGGCCGCTTTGCGGCGCCAGCAGTCCCACCAGCAGATCGGCGAAGGTGGTCTTGCCGGCGCCCGACGGTCCGCCGATGCCGAGAAACTCGCCGGGCGCGATGCGCAGATCGAGATCGTCGACGCCCGCCGCCGGTCCTTCGTTCGCCGACGCGTAGTGAAACGACACATGCTCGAACGCGATCGTGCCTTCGGGCGGCACGGCGCCGCCGGCGGGTTCCTCGTGCGGCATGACCGCCAGCTCCTGCTCCAGTTCCCGGACCTTTTCGTAGGCGGGCAGGGCATAGGCGAAATTCTGGAAGCCTTGCTGGATCTGTCCGACGGGTCCGCCCATGCGCGCGATGATCAAGAGCAGCGCGATGAGCGTCGGCCCCGGCACGTGGAAGGCGCCGTAGCCCGCCAGCACGATGGCCGCCCCGACCAGCGCCGAGAGCAGGGCCAGCCCGGTGCTGCTCAGGCTGTTCTGCCGCATGTTTTCGATCTGCGCCCGGCTCAGCAGACTGAGCGTCTCGCCGAACTCGCGCGCGAAGGCGTGTTGCAGATTCTGGCCGATGGCCATCTTCAGCCCGCCGAGATATTGGGCGGTCGCGCTCAGCAGATTGAGGTTGGTCTGCGTCACCAAATTGCCGAGCCGGCGCGCCCGTTGCAGCATCGGCAGGATGGCAAATCCGGTCACCACGAGAAACGCCAGCGACACCGCGGCCAGCGCCGGCGACAAGAGGAAGGCGAGCAGGCACTGGACAACCAGCATCACCACCGACACAACGCCGCGCAGCAGGAAGAAGATTCCGGTGCCGACGCGCTGGATATCGCCGCTCATCAGATGGGTGATGCGGGCGTGGCGCAGGCGCACCAGCTGTTCCCAGCGCGCCGCCGCCAGAAGCCTGGCGATCTCGCCGCGCCGCGCTTCGATGAAGCCGATCTGCAATTCGGCCAAAAGGATGTCGCGCTTGGTCGTCACCAGGCTGCGCAGGACCATGAGCACGGCGAAAATGCCGACCAGCAACGTCAACCGGCCGAAGGCGCTTTCGATGCCGACCGAGCGGAACAGCGCCAGCACCGCCGCGTGCAGCCGCCCGCCCGTCCTTTCGGTGCTGAACACGAGGGCGAGCAGGGGGATGAGCAGAACCAGGCCGAGCCCCTCCACCACGGCGCCCGCGCCGACCAGCAGCACGGCCAAGAGGCTGCGCCGTCCCGCGTAATCCAAGAAATCGCGCGTAAAGGCGCCGGCCGAGGCCAGAAAGCCCGGGCCCTTCCATGTCCTGTCGTCTTGCTGGTCCACGCGACGGCCGCGACGCAAGGTTCCCCGGGCGATCATCGCACAGTTTCGCCGCGCGCACAGCGTGGCGCCGGGGCGGTGGACGCCAAGCGCGCCATGGCTAGTATGGCCTCAGGATTCGCTTTCCCCGAGGAACACCCATGTCCCGTTTCGACGAAGAAGAAGACGAAAAGCCCGAGATCGCCTTGCCCGAGCCGCAGCCCTCGCCGGTGCAACAGGCGCTCTACAAGTCGCGCACCGTGCTGATCTTCGGCGATGTCGACATGAAGATGGCCGAGCGGGTCTCGGCGCAGCTCTTGGCGCTGGCGGCGGAAGGCGAGGGCGACATCCGCGTGGTGATCAATTCGCCCGGCGGCCATGTCGAAAGCGGCGACACTATCCACGACATGATCCGCTTCGTCGGCCCTAAGGTGAAGATGATCGGCACGGGCTGGGTGGCCTCGGCCGGCGCGCATATCTTCCTCGGCGCCGAGAAGGCGAACCGCTTCTGCCTGCCCAACACGCGCTTTCTCTTGCATCAACCGCTTGGCGGGGTGCGCGGCCAGGCCTCGGACATCTCGATCGAGGCGGAAGAGATTTTGAAGATGCGCGAGCGGCTCAACCGCATCATCGCGCGCGAGACCGGCCAGAGCTTCGACAAGGTCGTCGCCGACACCGAACGCAATTTCTGGATCGGCGCAGAAGAAGCCGTCGCCTACGGACTCGTGTCGCGCGTCGTCAAGAGCGCGAGCGAGGTGTGAGGACGGAGTAACGCAAACGCTTTCCTCCCCCGTCGTTACGGGGGAGGGCCGGCCGAAGGCCGGGGAGGGGGCGGGCGCCAATCCTCCGTACACGGCCACTCACTGGCCTGGAAGATCGAACTCCAACATTTTGTCGAGGCGTTTATCTTGACGCCTTTTCACTATGAACCGAAAGACTGCAAACGAACCTCGCACCCGTCGTTCAGAATAGGTCGCAAAATCCCGACACTGCGCCGTTCCATATCGTTTCGCCTTCGCGGAACTCGCGAACGTCGCGAATTCCAATTCGTTGTTTCCCGGCCATATCCATGGCTGTTGTGCCAGCTTCAATACGTCGCATTGTGGCGTTGCGAGAACACCTTCCTTCCTATAGTGCCCCTCTATTGATCTAAGACTTAAGTTCACTGATCTTCACAAAGACTCGCTGACTCGTTTCAAATTCCGATTGCTTCACCCCCCTCACTCAACGTAACGTATGCACGCCTTTTCAGGACGCGGGGGGAAATCGATGACGCGCGACGGCCCAAGAAAGCGTCGGGCCGGATAAGTCAAGTGCCGGAGGGGGAGTCGATCTGCGTACTAAACCTGGCGGTGGCAGTTAGCGTCTACATCCTGTTTGGCGCGGCAACCGCGGCAACGCGTTGGCCAAACATCGGTTCGCGAAGCAAGGACACTCGCTGCGCGGTGATGTAATCGGGTTAAGGGGGGATGCCATGCAAGAGGCAGAATACACGGGCTGGGGACGCTGGTTGCAAAGCAAATTCGTGCTCGGCACCGCACGGAAAATATACCTCGTCATCGCGAGCTTGAGTCTTCTGGTCGCGATCCTCGCCGCGGCGGCGGCGCTTCTTTTCCAGGTGTTGGCCCTCACGCCAGCACCCAGTGTGACAGTTCCCGAGGCACGAACGCCCCAGCCGGTGGCGATGGACGTCTCCACGGTATCGCGGAGTCTTCAGCCACCCACCAACGTTCGCTTTGTCCCCACGCCGATCACCGGCCCTTTGGATCAAAATGACGTTGTCGGTTACTTCGATGCCGACACGCCGAACGGCCTGGCGGCGTTCCCCGACGACTTCGACATCTTCGGCGGGCCTGATGCGAACCAATTTGAACGTGTGTCCGTCAACGTACGTTTTCCAACGCGCACAGTCGTCCGGGCAGCGCTCAAGCCGTCGGCCGCGCTCCTCACTACCATCAACCAGGCGCTCTCCGGCTCTGCTTCGCTCCAGCGGAGTTTTACATTAAACGTCGTGGCGCGCGACCGGTTCAACAATACGACGCAATCGACTCCCGTCACATTCTCTCTCGCTCTGGGAGCCTCCTCAGCGGCGCCGCAGGGACAGGGAACGGTTCAAATGTCGGACCTTCAGGTCTTGGCCCGCGCCATCGCGCTCCATCTCGATCCGGCGAAGACACCCACCTATTTCGATCAGTACCGCAGAGCGCTAAGAGTTCCCAGCGAATGCGGCGCCTCCAACGACGACTCGGACTTCATCCGCGGGTTCCGTGCCGCATATGACAATCTTCAGTCGCAGTTGACCACGTCCAACATCGACGCCTTCTATGCCGGCGTTTGCGCCGCGTGGAAGGAAGGTGCGTCGAGAGAGGCGTCGGCACAGCAGGCCGCGGACGCAGAACGGCAGAGCGCGCTGAACAAGAATGCCGAAGCGTTCGCCAAGAACGTGGTCGGCAAGATCGGCTTCAATGCGGGCAAATCCGAAGCTCTGTACGTCGTCGTCAGCGCGATTTCGGCGTTCTTATTCATTTCGCTGTTCCTGGCGTTCCTCGCCATCGAGAACCACTCTGACGCGTTGAGACGGGCTGTGGAAGCCCTGGCGGACAGAAAGAAGGACTAAGGCCGCCTTGCGACACCGAAGGAGGCATGCCGTGAACTTTCGACGTGTGAAGACTTGGCGCGTGCGGTTTCTCTGCGTCGCGGTAGCCGCGGGCGCCCTCATGGCAACACCGGTCGCTGCGCAGACATGGGGCCAAATCTTAGGCGGGATCATCAACCAAGCCATCGTCAATAACGCCGTGCAGAAATGGAACGCTGTCGATCCGGACGTGCGGCAGTGCTTGGTCAATACGTATAGTCTCGACCTGAACGGTCTCGCCCAGCAGGGCATCACGCCCGACGATTATCGTCTCCAGAACCAGATGCAGTACTGCAACCAGCAGGTGGCGCAAGCGCGATATCAGCAACAACAGCAGCAGCGAGCATATGAAGAGCAGCAGGCGGCTTTGCAACGCAAAATCGAGGCGGCACAGACGGCCTGGAATGCGCTCGATTCCCAGGTGCGCCAATGCCTGACGGATAGAGGCATTGTTCCCGACCAATATGCCAACGCTGGTACTTCGCCGGACGATTATCCGGTCAATGCTCAAGTGCAGTCTTGCCAAACCACCATTGCACAGGCCGAAGAGCAGCAACAACAAGCGGAAGCCAGGCATAAGCAACTTGTGGACACATACGGGCAAGCACAGGCTGACGCTATCGAAGGCCACACCGTTCTTGTTGGCATGTCGAAGGATGCCGTGCGGGAGGCGCTTGGCGCGCCGGACCGCGTGGACACGATTCCTCCCGACGACGAAATGTGGGTATATGGCCCGCAGCGCATCTCTATTTCGAAGGGAAAAGTGACGTACGTCGGCCATTGAGCTTAATGAAATAAAGAGCAACGACCGTTTGCGCTATTGGCGCACATTGCGGCGACATTGATAGTTGCTGTGCTTGGTTGCTTCACCATGTTGCATGCTAACGTCGTTGTTCGCGCGGCGGTTGGAATGCCCGCTACAAGCTGCCGTCGCCGCGATCGCCGCTGGTGATTTCACAACGGCCATGTGCGACATGCGCCAAAATGGCGCTTCCACCCACACTTGAAATCCGTCCTTCCACGCCCACATCCCACTTAAGACCTGCGAGGCTCGCGGCGAGAGGCGCCGCGAGCGCTCGCGGAACTTCGCGGCGCATTGCGTCGCGAGCGTCGATGGCGCGGCTTGATTGAACCTTCTGCTTCGATGAATTCGGTTCAATTGGGCGAGGGCAAGAGCGCCTCGAAACGGAAAGGGTTTGGTCGGCAATATCAAGAGGTTGGAGGCAAGAAACGGGATTTGAATTCGATTCTCAAGAGTGCGAAGGGTGACGAGGTTCAAATGGGCAAACGCACCGGCGGCAAGAGAGGCGCGCCGTTCGGCAACAGCAACCGGCTCAAGCACGGCCGTTACAGCCGCGCCGCGCTGGCGGCGCACAAGACGGCGATGGCGCAGTTGCGTCACGTCCTGCTGATGGAGGCCTGGTCCAAGCTGCTCGCGCGCACCGAAGGCAGCGAACTGGCCCGCATCCTCGGACTTCGCCCGCAACCCAATTAGAGTGACGGCCTCGACTCGGAGGCGACATGGCGGAGGAACAAAGCGGCGCGCCCTGGTGGCGCGGGGCCGTGGTCTATCAGGTCTACATCCGCAGCTTTTGCGACGGCAACGGCGACGGGGAGGGCGATTTTGCCGGACTGATCGGAAAGCTCGATTACATCGCGGCGCTGGGCGTCGACGCGATCTGGCTGTCGCCGATCCATCCGTCGCCCAACCGCGATTGGGGTTACGACGTTTCGGATTACCAGAGCGTCCATCCCGATTACGGAACGCTGGCCGAGTTCGATGCGCTGCTCGCGGCGGCGCACGCGCGCGGACTGAAGATCCTGATCGACGAAGTCTTGTGCCACACCTCGGACGAGCACGCCTGGTTTGCCGACAGTCTTCGCCGCGGCGACAAATCCGATTGGTATGTCTGGGCCGACGGGCACGCCGACGGCACCGCGCCCAACAACTGGCTGTCGGCTTTCGGCGGGCCGGCGTGGAGTTATCGCCCCGAGCGGCGCCAGCATTATCACCACAAATTCCTGCGCCAGCAGCCCAAGCTCAATTGGCGCAACGCTGCCGCCAAACGCGCCGCGCTGGAGTTGCTCGATTTCTGGCTGGAGCGCGGCGCCGACGGCTTCCGTCTCGACGTCGCCAATGCCTATCTGCACGATGCGACGCTCGCCGACAATCCGCCGGTACCGCCGGCCGAGCGCGACGCGGCAGTGTGGGCCGACGCGGCGTACCTGCAGCTTCATCTGCACGACTGCAATCTGCCTGAGAACGTCGCGTGCCTCGACGACATCCGCCGCACCGTCGAGCGCCATGCGGGCCGTTTCGTCTTCGGCGAATTCTCGGAAGGCTTCGAGCGCGCCGGCGCTTACGCCGCGCCGGACGAAGGCCTGCATTCGGCCTACACGTTTTTCTTTCTCAAGCAGCGCAAGCTAGCGCCGGATTTCGTCCGCGCCAATTACGCGATGTTCGCCAAGCATCCGCGCCATTGGCCTTGCGTGTCGTTCTCCAATCACGACATCGAACGCACGGTCAGCCGTTTCGGCGGCGGCGCGGCCGGCGATCCGGCGCTGGCCAAGCTGATGCTGGCGCTCTTGTTCGCGCTCAAAGGCACGGTGCTGCTTTATCAAGGCGAAGAGTTGGGCTTGCCGGAAGTGGAGTTGCGCCGCGATCAGCTGCGCGATCCCGTCGGCGATCTGTACTACCCGCGGTTCAAAGGCCGCGACGGCTGCCGCACGCCGATGCCTTGGGATGCCGAGGCGCCGAACCTCGGCTTTACCACCGGTACGCCGTGGCTGCCGCTTGGGCCGGCGCATCGCGCGCTGGCGGTGTCGCGGCAAGACGGCGATGCCTCATCGACGCTCGCTTTCGCGCGCCGCTTACTCGCCGCGCGGCGCGCCAGCGCGGCGCTGCGTCTTGGCGACATCACCTTCCTCGATGCGCCGGCGCCGCTGCTGGCCTTCCGCCGCGATTGGCAAGGCGAAAGCGTGCTGTGCGTCTTCAATCTGGGCCGTGGCGATGTGCGGTTCCGCGACGGTGCGCTGACCAAGGCACAACCGACGGATTGGGGTTGCGGTAAGGCGAATTTGGACGGCGGTGCGCTGTCACTCGGCTCCTTGGCTGCGTGGTTCGCCCGCCTCGAAGGCCTTGAGCGCGGCGTCGAAGGGTAGAAGGACACAGCGATGGCGGCTGGGGAACCGCGCGGCATCGGCCAGCACTTCGAACGCATCGCAGTGTCCGTCGCCGGCAAGCATCCCGCTAACCGCCGCTCGGAGTGTCGCAACGGCTTGGACGTCCAGGCCGGGCAAGGCATCGGCCAGGATCGAGGCCGAGGCCTGGGCCAAGACGCAGGCCTTCGTCTCATGCGCCAGGGCCGCGACGTGCCCGTCTTCCAGACGCAGATCGACCGTCACCCGGTCGCCGCAAGCCGGATTGTGCGCGCTGCCGCTAAGGCGCGGCTCGGGCAGGCGGCCTGCGCCTTTGGCCGCCGCGGCCAGGCGTAGCACCTCTTTGCTGTACAGCAGGTCGCTCATGCCAATCGCGACAGGGTTTCGGGCTCGTCTATATCCAAGAAAGGGCCATCGTCCATGACGGCGACCTCATGGGCAAGACTGCCATGTTTGTCCAGCAAGGCCTTGGCGCCACGGTCTCCTGTCAGTGTCAACATCTCGGGAAAGAAGCGCCGCGCCCACAGCACCGGGTTGCCCCTTCGCCCATCCCGGACCGGCACGCAGATCGCCCGTCCGGCTGTGGGATCGAAGGCGGCAATCAGGGAGTCGAGCAAACCAGCGCTGACGAAAGGCATGTCGCCCAACAGGATCAACGCGCCGTCGCAATCCGCCGGCAAGATGTTGAGACCGCACTTGAGCGACGAGCTCAAACCAGTTGCGAAGTCATTATTATCCGCCAACAGAATATCCAGGCCGCACAGCCCGTCCGCGATCTTTGCCCCGTCGTGGCCCGTGACCACGATGACCGGCTCGGCCTTGCTGGCCAAAGCCGCTTCGACGGCGTGGCGGATCATCGGCTTGCCGCGCACCGCCAGCAGCAACTTGTTCACTCCCATGCGCGACGACAAGCCTGCGGCCAGTACGATGGCGCCGACGCGCATGCGGCTAAGCCACGGCGCGCGGCAGGCGCAGCCGCGCCCGCAAGCCGCCTTCGGCGCGGTCCTCCAGCACGACTTCGCCGCCATGGCTTTCGGCGATGGCTTTGACCAGGGTCAGTCCAAGGCCCGAGCCACCGGTCTCGGAGTTGCGCGAACTTTCAAGCCGGACGAAGGGCTCGAAGACGCGCTTCAGGTCCTTTTCCGGGATGCCGGGACCTTCGTCCTCGATCACGATCTCATAGGCGTCCGGCGCCTCGCCGATGGCGACGTCGGCCTTCTTGCCGTAGGCGACCGCGTTCTCGACCAGATTGCGAACCGCGCGCCGCACCTCGTTGGGCCGGCAGCAAACCGGCGCCGGGGCGTGGCCTTTCCATTGCACCGGCTCGCCCATGTCATCGAGATCGGCGCAGAGGCTTTCGACCAACGCCGCCAGATCGACTTGGCGCCGCTCCTCGCCGCCGGTCCCGCGCGCCGCCGACAGCACGGCCTCGGTCAAGACTTGCAGTTCGTCGAGATTGGCCTGCAGCCGCTCGCGCAGTTCCGCATCTTCGACGAATTCGGTGTTGATGCGCAGCGCGGTGAGTGGCGTGCGCAGATCGTGTCCGACGGCGGAGAGCAGATGGCGTTGGCTTTCCAGCGTGCGCGACACCTGATCGGTCATGGCGTTAAAGGCGATGGCGGCGTTGCGCACGTCGTCGGGACCGACTTCCGGCACGCGCGGGGCAGGGCCGCCGCGCGCCGCCACCGAGGCCGCGTCGGCCAGCTGCGACAAGGGCCGCGCCACGCGCCGCGCGATATAGGCGGTTGCGGCCGAGGCCAAGGTGATGGCGAGCACTGCGGCCAGCGAAATCTCGGTGGGCCAAGGCACCGGCGGCGGACGGAAGAACTTGCCCACGAGCTGCACGTTGGGCGCGACGGGCAGCGTCAGCACGATGACCTTGGTGCGCTCGGCCTCCGACGCAGTTTGTCCGGCGCGATCTTCCGGCAGGATGTTGCGGTAGTGAACGGTCACCGGAAAGCCGCTCAGCTTGTCCGGCAGCTGGCTACGCAGCCGCGCGGCCAGCTTGGCCTCGTCGGCATTCATCGGACCGGCGATATCGGGTCCGTTCTTGATGGTGAAATTCCACACGATGCCGTTGCCGGTGAGGGCGCGCGCGGCCGCTTCGCGCGCCTCGGACGGAATGGAACTCATCAGGGCGGCAGCCGAGACCGCGCGGTCGGTCATCCGTTCGGTCAGCTCGGATTCGCTCAGCCTTTGGTTGCCCAGTTGAAACCAGATCGCCACGCCGAGATTGGAGAGAAACACTGCCACCGCCGTCACGACGATGAGCTGCATGCCAAGGGTGCGCGGCCATGCCTTCATTCGGTCACCGGCTCCATCGCAAAGATGTAGCCGCCGCCCCACACCGTCTTGATGTAACGCGGGTTCTTCGGATCGGGCTCGATCTTCTTGCGCAGGCGGCTGACATGATTGTCGATCGAGCGGTCGAACAGGTCGGCGTCGCGCCCTTTGGTGAGGTCGAGCAGTTGATTGCGCGTCAACGCGATCTTCGGCCGCTCCAACAGGGCGGTGAGCAGCCGGAATTCACCGCTCGACAGCGGCATGGCGACGCCGTCCGGCCCGATCAGCTCGCGCTGGCCGGTGTCGAGCGTCCAGTCGCCGAAGCGCACGCGCGCTGCCGCCGGCGGCTTCTGGCGCGGCGGCAAGGCTTGGGTGCGGCGCAGCACCGCCGCTGCGCGCGCGATCAATTCGCGCGGGCTGAAAGGCTTTGGGATGTAGTCGTCGGCGCCCATTTCCAAGCCGATGATGCGGTCGACCTCCTCGCCGCGCGCGGTGAGCAGGATGACCGGGATCTGCGAGGTCTCGCGGATCGAACGGCACAGGCTCAGCCCGTCTTCGCCCGGCATCATGATGTCGAGCACCACCAGATCGATGGCCGCGCCCTTCATTACCTTGCGCGCTGCCGCCGCGTCGGGCGCGGTGGTGGCGCGATAGCCGTGTTCGCGCAGATAGCGCGCCAGCGGCTCGCGGATATCGCGCGCGTCCTCGACCACCAGAATGTGTGGCTTCGAGTCGTCCTTGGGCATGGCGGGGAATTCTAGCATGACTCAGTGTGCGGCGTCGCTCAGGCCACGGCAAACCGACAATTGCCACAAACTTTGTCGCCCTCTCGGCTCGCTACAAATTGTGCAACAATCCTATTTTGTTCTTGTAAAGTTCCCGTTTTGTGTTAGTGTTTACCACGAAAGGTTCGGGACAAGGGGGATTCCTGCCATGAAAACAAGCCTGAAGATCGCCTTGTTGCTGGGGATTGCGATCGCCTTGGGCGGCGTGAGCGCGGCGCAGATGGAGGGTCCTGAGCCGCCCGACGGGCCGATGCAAGGCTTGATGCATGGCCATGGCCGTTTGGCCGACCGGCTGCTGGCCGAATACGACACCAACCATGAAGGCAAGGTCACGCATGACGCCATGAACCGCGCGATCTATGCGCGCTTCATGGCGGCGACACATGGCGCGCAAACGATGAACGAAGACCAGTTCGCGGCGCTGAATCTGGCCGAGTTCCATCAGCATGCGACGGAGATCTTCCGGCGCCTGGATTGGAGCGGCCGCGGCAAACTTTCGCTCGAAGATTACGCAGCGCCGCAGCGCGTCCGGTTCATGAGCATGGACCGCGATGGCAACGGCGCCGTCTCTTGCGGACGGGGGAACAATTCGGAAGTGGGAAACAATGGCCCGAGGCGCAAGTCGCGGTATGCCGGCGGGCGCGGCGGTTACGGACTGGCCGCATTTTGCGCTGCCAACGATCTCAACCAGGACGGCAAGGTCACCCGCGGCGAACTCGACACGGCCGTCGCCAAGCGTTTCACGCTGGCCACGCACGGCGCTGCCGCCATGAGCTTGGAGCAGTTCATCGCCGATCAGGAACAGGATTTCCGCGCCGCCGCCGCGCGCGCCTTCAAGCGGCTGGACAAGAACCGCGACGGCAAGCTGACGCTGGCGGAATTTGCGGCGCCGGAACTCAAGCTGTTCGCGCGGCTCGACAAGAAACACGACGGCGTGCTGACACCGGACGAGATGAAATCGGGCCGGCGTTACGGCGGCGCGCGAGGTTATAACTGAGGTTGGCGCAGCACTTTCGTCATGTCCGCGAGGATGGAGATGGCGATTTCCTGCGGCGTCTTGGAGCCGATGGCCAGCCCCACCGGGCCGTGGATGCGCACCAGTGCCTCCGCAGCCACGCCTTGCGCCGCCAGCCGATCGAGGCGCGTAGTATGGGTCTTTTTCGAGCCCAGCGCGCCGACGTAAAAAGCAGGCGAAGCGAGCGCCGCGGTCAAGGCGGGATCGTCGATCTTGGGATCGTGGGTCAGCGCCACCAAGGCGCTGCGCCGGCCGAGCGGACGCCCGGCCAGCGCTTCGTCGGGCCAATGCGGCATCAGTTCGACGTCCGGGAAACGCTCTTTTGTGGCAAAAGAGGAGCGCGGATCGATCACACGCACGCGGTATCCGGCGAGCGCCGCCATCTTCGCCAAAGGCTGGGCGATATGCACCGCGCCGACGATGACGAGTTCCAGCGGCGGATTGTAGACGGTGAGGAACCAGCTCTTGTCGTCGAGTTCGATGATTCGGCTCTGGTCGGCGCGCGCGGCTGCGGCCGCGGCCGTGCCAAGAGGCGACCCATCTGTCTCAGGCTCAAGCAGCCGGTCTCCGCCCGTGGCAAGATCGACCGCGCGTACCAGCGGCTTTCCTTCGCGTCGAGCATGGAGCAGCGCGGTAATGGTCTCGCGCTCGATCGCTGGTTCGACGAGGATTTCGATGCGCCCGCCGCAAGCCAAGCCCACCGACCAGGCCTGTTGGTCGCTGACGCCAAATTCGAGCCGGCGCATTTTACCGTCGGCGATGGCCTCTTGCGCCTGTTCGATCACCACGCCTTCGACGCAGCCGCCCGAGACCGAGCCGGCGAAGGCGCCATCCTCGCGCACGGCGAGCTGGCTTCCCGGCGGACGCGGAGCGGAGCCCCAGGTCTTCGCGACCGTGGCAAACGCCACTTTGCGGTCCTGGCTTTGCCAGCGCGCGGCGCTCTCGAGAGGATCGTCTGCCAACATGCTCATGCCGCCGCGACCGCGCGTTTTGCCATCACAGTCACCAGATGGGCACGGAATTCGCCCGAAGCAAGAAGGTTGGGCTGCAAACCGTCCGGCTCGGTCTTGATCGCGTAACGGCCAGTCAGCTCCATCGGAATCCCTTAAAATGTGAGTTGAAAGCAGTCTCAACTGTACGTTGAATAAGTGCGACAAGTGTGCGACAATATGACTTCACGCGCGCCCTCATCTGTGTTAACCTTATTTTTACCATCATGAGTATGGGGAAGGGGATGGATACCAGCGTGACGACGGCTTCCATGGCGGAGCCAACCCAGGAAATTATCGGCGAAGTCAAGTGGTTCGACAGCGCCAAGGGCTACGGTTTCATCAAACCATCAAGCGGTGTGCAAGGGGATATTCTCCTGCACCAGACCTGTGTCCGACAGTCGGGTTTCAAAGTGGCTTATGAGGGCGCTCGCGTGGTCTGCGAAGCGGTCCAAGGCCCGAAAGGGCTGCAGGCGCGCCGTTTGTTGTCGCTCGACAACTCGACCGCCCAGGCGGGCGAAGCGGCGGATCATCGCGCTTCACGTTACGCGGCCGAGCCGCGTGGACCGGCCTTCGACGCCACCGTCAAATGGTTCAACCGCGGCAAGGGCTACGGCTTCGTTTCGCGCGGTCCCGACACGCCGGATGTGTTCGTGCACATGGAAACATTGCGGCGGAACGGCATCCGCGAGTTGCGGCAGGGCCAACGCGTACGCGTGCGCGCCGGCGATGGACCGAAGGGCAGTTTGGCCGCGGAGATCACGATCCTGGACGCCTAGGACTAGACGATCGGCCGGCTGCGTGGCTATGACTGCGCCATGCGCATTTTCTGCCTCGTCTTATTGGCATGTAGCCTGCTCGTGGCGTGTTCGCACGACAAGTCGCAAAACGGCTTACCGACGACGCGCGTGGTGATCGACGGCCAAAATGGCCCAGTGACCTTTACCGTCGAAGTGGCGGCCGACCAAAAGTCTCAGGAACGCGGGCTGATGTACCGCACCAGCCTCGCGCCGGACGCAGGCATGCTGTTCGACTTCCACAAGCCTCAGCCGGAAACCTTTTGGATGAAGAACACGCCTTTGTCGCTCGACATGATCTTCATCAAGGGCGACGGCACGATCTCCACCATCGCGGCGAACACCGTCCCCTTTTCAGATGACCTCATCCCTTCCAGCGAGCCGGTGCGTGCCGTGCTCGAGATCAACGGCGGGCGCGCTTTTGCGCTCGGCATCAAGCCGGGCGGCAAGGTACATGCCGCCATTTTCGGCAACGGGCCGTGAGCGGGTTGAAGACAAGGCGGGTTTTCGTGTACGGCCTCAAGCCTGGGAACGGCTCTTGCGGGGCGTGGCGCAGCCTGGTAGCGCATCTGCTTTGGGAGCAGAGGGTCGCGTGTTCGAATCACGCCGCCCCGACCACGCCGTTCCGCCTTTAGGAGATGATCTTGCGCGCGCGCATCTATCGGCCGACCCGGACCGCCATGCAGTCGGGCAAGGCCCGCATCAAGGACTGGCTGCTGGAATACGAGCCGTCGACGCCTCAGCCGATCGATCCGTTGATGGGCTGGACCGGCTCGGCCAACACCCTGGAACAGGTGCGGCTTTCCTTCGAATCCAAGGAGGAGGCGATCGCCTATGCCGAACATCACGCCATCCCCTATGACGTCTTTGAGCCGCATAGAGCCACGCCCAAGCCCAAGGCCTATGCCGACAATTTTCGCTACGATCGCAAGGTCCCTTGGTCGCATTAAGCGGTCGCAGGCTGAATCGTGCTATTTTGGACGCCGTCGGCCCCGTAGCTCAACCGGATAGAGCAGCCGCCTTCTAAGCGGCAGGTTGCGTGTTCGAGTCACGCCGGGGTCGCCATGATCGCTACGCGCTTCGGCCGCGAAAGCGCCACGATTTTGGGGCATGGATTGCGAAGGCCAGGGCTGGGGAATGCGCTCGCCAGGACTCACATCGTCAGCAAGCCAGCCGCGCACGCGCTCGAGACGCGATCACGCGGCCGGGCACGCGTTTGCGTGATATAGTCGTCTTGGAGCACTCGCATGCGAAAAAGACTGCAATACGCATTCGCCGCCGCGATCGGCTGCATCTTGGGCGCTTGGATCGCGGTCGACGGCGTTTTGCTGGGCGCCATCTTGGGCGCCGGCGTCGGCATGTTGATCGTGCTGTTCGTGCACGTCTATCCGCATGTCGGTTACGCCGAACAGAGAATCGACCCGCCGTGCCGCCGTCGCCGATTCAATTGCTGAATTGGCGGAAGAAGCAGGTCGGCGCGCCGGTGTGACAGGCCGGGCCCGTCTGCTCGACCTTGAGCAAGACGGTATCGCCGTCGCAATCGAGCCACGCTTCCACGAGACGTTGGACGTGGCCAGAGGTCTCACCTTTGCGCCAAACCGCTTGGCGAGAACGCGACCAATAGGTCACGCGACCGCTCAAAAGCGTCTCTGCCAGGGTCTCGCGGTTCATCCAGGCGAGCATCAACACCTCGCCGGTCGCGGCGCTTTGCGCGATCACCGGCACAAGCCCATCGGCGTTGAACGCGACGGCAGCGAGGAATGCTTCTTTCGACAAGCCTTCGCTCATGACGCGGCCATCCTGGCAAAGCCCGCTTCGAGATCGGCGATCAAATCCTCGACGTCTTCGAGGCCGGCATGCAGGCGGATCACCGGACCTTCGGCCTCAAACTTGCGCACGCTGCGCTTGAACGTGGCCGGGATGATGAGGCTTTCATAGCCGCCCCAGGAATAACCGATGGCGAAGTGGCGCATCCCTTCGATCAGGGCGGTGAGCTTCTTTTCGGAAACGGCTTTCAGCACCACGCCGAACAAGCCGCAAGCGCCCGAAAAATCGCGCTTCCAGATGGCGTGGCCGGGATCGCTTTCCAGCGCCGGATAGAGCACGCGCGAAACTTCGGGCCGGCCGGCCATCCAGCGCGCGAGGATCATCGCGCTTTGCTCATGGCGCTTAAGGCGCACCGGCAAGGTGCGCACGCCGCGCAGCGCCAGGAAACAGTCGTCGCCGCTGGCGCAAAGGCCGAGATTGCCGACCGCATCGCCAAGGCGCTTGGCATGACTTTCATTGGCGCTGATATAGCCGATCATCACGTCGGCGTGGCCGCCGATGTACTTGGTCGCCGCTTGGATCGAGAGGTCGACGCCATGCTTGAGCGGCTGAAAATGGATCGGCGTGCCCCAGGTGTTGTCCATCAAGACACTGAAGCCCCCGGCATGCGCGGCCGCGGCGATGGCCGGGATGTCCTGTATCTCGAACGTGAGCGAGCCCGGGCTTTCGCAATAGATCGCTTTGGTGTTGGCGCGGAAATCGCGCGCGATCTCGGCGCCCGCCAGCGGATCGTAATAGCTGGTCTCGACGCCGAGCTGCTTCAGCATCGTCTCGCACAGATGCCGCGCCGGATCGTAACAGCTGTCGACCATCAAGAGATGATCGCCCGCGCCGCACACCGACAAAATCGCCGTGACGATGGCGTTGAGGCCCGAAGGCAGGCTGGCGGTGTAAGCGGCGCCTTCTAGCGCGCTGATGGCCTCTTCGAAGCTTCGCGTCGTGGGCGTGCCGCGCCGGCCGTAGACGTAATCCGCCTTGCCGGACAACAACGTCGCCACGTCATCATGCACGATGGTCGAGGCGCGATAGACTGGCGTGTTGATCACGCCGAAATGCTGTTTCGTCATCCGTCCGGCGGAGACGGCGATCGTCTCGGGTTTATCGCTGGCCATACGCGCGTCCTCTTTGGGACGGGAGTTATCAGCCTGTCCACCGGCGTGACAAGTGCAAACGGCGTATGGCCGCTATTGGACGGCCGTCTTGTGCCGGTTGGCCCTCTCTTCGAGCAGCGAGCGCAGCGGGAAGTTGAACAGCCAGAAGACCGTCCCCGCCAAGGCGCCGATCGCCGCGCAGAGCAGGAAGAAGTTCTCGTGACTCATGCGGCTGAAGTAACTGCCGATGTAGCCTTGCAGCAGGTTTCCGACGGAGCTCGTCATCAGCCACACGCCCATCATCATCGACAGGATTTGCGGCGGGGCGACGCGTGCGGTCAGGGATAGCCCGATCGGCGAGAAATACAGCTCGCCCAGCGTGATCACGGCGAAGAACGCCAAGAGCCACAGCCAGCTCACCTGGGCATGCGCCGGCGTGAAGCGAAGCGCTGCGATCATGACCAGGAACGAGGCGCCCATCATCAAATTGCCGAGCGCCATCTTAGTAAGCACGCTTGGCTCTTTGTTCCGTTTTGCCTGCCAGGACCAGAGGCCGATCACCAGCGGCGTGAACAGCATGATGAAGCCGGGGTTGAAGGCCTGGAACCAGGTATAGGGGATCTGCCAGTCGATCAGGCCGGGAATGAGACGCCGGTCGGTGGCGTCCTGGGCGAACAGGGCGATGGTGTTGCCTTGCTGTTCGTACGCCGCCCAGAACAGGCAACCCGGGATGAAAAGCAAGAACAGCGCAATGGCGGCCTTGTAGTCGAGATCCGTCATCGGCGTCTTTTCTTCGACCTTTGCTTTGACACGCCCTTTGCGGTCCTGCGGCAAGGTGTGAAGCGTGGAGAGATAAATCGACAGGCCAACCATCATGCCCGCGCCGGCGGCAAAATAGCCCCAGTGATAACCGTACGCCTCGCCAAGGGAGCCGCAGATGAGCGGCGAGAAGAACGCGCCCAGATTGATTCCCACGTAGAAGATCGAGAACGCATAGTCGATGCGATGGTCGCCGGGCTGATAGAGATTGCCCACCTGGGTGGAGATGTTCGGCTTGAAGAAGCCGTTGCCGACGATGAGCAGCGCCAGTCCCAGGAAGAACAGTTGTGGCACCATCAGCGTGAATTCGCCGACCGCCATGATGACCCCGCCAACGACCACGCTGTTGCGCTGGCCGAGCCATCGGTCCGCGATGAAGCCGCCGAGAATCGGCGTCAGGTATACCAGCCCCGTGTAGATGCCGTAGATGTCCGAGGACAGTGGCTGCGGCCCAAGCGGGCGGCCGCCGTTGTAAAGGACCTCGAAGAAATGCTTCAGCGCGTGATAGCCGATCACGCTTTCGGCGGTCGGCTGCAGCAGCAGATAATTGACCAGCGTATAGATGAGGATCGCGCGCATCCCGTAATAGGAAAAGCGCTCGGCGGCCTCCGTGCAGAAGAGAAACGACAGCCCTATGGGGTGTCCGAGGAACTCGATCTTTTTTTTTGGCTTGTCCGTGTCGTTGGCGGCTTCCTTAGCCATTGCCCGTCCCCTGTGTTCAGGGGAGTGTTGCGCTGAATTTAAGGTCAAAGCAACTCGACCTGCCGCTCCTCGCGCGAGTAGGGCGTGAACCCCATGCGCTGGTAGAGCGGCAGGGCGCGGGGATGGTCCAGCGTGCAGGTGTTGACCAGCAGAGTCTTGATCGGCCGCGACCAGGCGTTGGCCACCGTGTGGTAAAGGAAGTAATAGCCGAGCCGCTTGCCGATGTATTCGGGCATCAACCCGAAATAGGCGATGAGGCCGATGGTCGGATCGCGGAAATCGAGCTCGGCCATGCCGGCGGGATTGCCGTCCGCATACAGAACGTAAAGCTCCACCTTGGGATCGCGGAGGATCACGGAGAGAGCGGCATCGTCCATCTTCTTGCGGTCGACCCAGTAATAAGGCCCGCCGATCGTGTTGTAGAGATAACGATAGAAATGGAGCGGCGGATTCTCGCACTTGAGGATGGCGACCTTGCCTTTGGGCTGAGGCGGCGGCAACGCCAACGGCTTGGCGCGCATCTCTAGAAAGGTCACCGTCATCGGGATGATTTTTTTCGGCGCCGTCATCGCTCAACCCGTCTCGACCGCCGCTTCGGGGTGCGCACCCCATTCGGCCCAGGAACCGTCGTACAAAGCGACGTGGGCAGCGCCGGCGGTCTCGAGCGCCAACAGGACGATTGCGGCAGTCACGCCCGAACCGCAGCTGGTGATCAGCGGCGCGGAAAGCTTGAGGCCCTTTTCCGCGAACAGCGCTCGCAGGGCTTCCGGCGGTTTCAGCGTACCGTCGGCTTCGCTGAGAAGCGTGTAAGGCACGTTGATGCTGCCCGGCATGTGGCCGCCGCGCACGCCCGGGCGCGGTTCGGCTTCTTTGCCGGAAAAGCGCGGCCGGCCGCGCGCATCCACCACTTGCGCGGCGTGCGTTTTCAGATTCTGCATCATCTCGGCAAAATCACGCAGGATCGTGCGGTCGAGACGCGCGACGAAACTGGCCGGTTTGGGTTGCACGGGCGCGCCGTCGAGCGGGCGTCCTTCGCGCCGCCATTTCGGCAAACCGCCGTCGAGCACGGCCACGTCGCGATGGCCCATGGCGCGCAGCATCCACCAGGCGCGCGGGCTCGAATAGATGCCTGCGCCGTCATAGACGACGATGCTGTGCTCGCTGCCGAGCCCCAACGCGCTCACCAAGCGCGCGAAATTTTCCGGCGGCGCCAGCATGTGGGGCAGGGGATTGGTCTCGTCCGACAGCGCCTCGATGTCGAAGAACACCGCGCCCGGAAGGTGCGCCGCGGCGTACTCGGCTTTGGCATCTCGGCCCGCCTGCGGCAGGTACCACGAGGCATCGGCGAGGCGCAGTGCGGGATCGCCGAGATGGGCGGCCAACCATTCTGTCGTGACTAGGCGGTTCATCGCACGAAAGGCACCTCGATCGGAGCGCGCCGCTCGGCCAGCCAAGACGGCACGGGCAGGCCTTTGGCGCGCAGGAACTCCGGATTGAACAATTTGCTTTGATAGCGCGTGCCGTAGTCGGCCAACACCGTCACCACGGTATGACCAGGCCCCATCGCTTCCGCCATGCGCACTGCACCCGCGATGTTGACCCCCGACGATCCGCCCACGCACAACCCTTCATGCTCCAGCAGTTCGAAAACATACGGCAACATTTCCTCATCGGAAATCTCATAAGCGTCGTCGATCGGCGCGCCCGCGAGATTGGCGGTGACGCGATTCTGCCCGATTCCTTCGGTGACAGAGGAGCCGTGGGAGGCGAGCTCGCTGGTCTTGATCCAGGAATAGATCGCCGCGCCCAGCGGATCGGCCGCAGCGATGAGTACGCGTGGATTGCGTTCTTTGAGCGCGACGGCCACGCCGGCCAGCGTGCCCCCGGTACCCACCGAACAAACAAAGCCGTCGATGCGCCCCTCGGTCTGCTCCCAGATTTCCGGTCCGGTCCCTTCGATATGCGCTTGCCGGTTGGCGAGGTTGTCGAATTGGTTGGCCCAAACCGCGCCATTCGGCTCCGTCTTGGCGAGCTGTTCGGCGATTCGGCCGGAAATCTTCACGTAATTGTTGGGATCGCGATACGGCACGGCGGGCACTTCGATCAGCCGGGCGCCTAAAAGGCGCAAGGCGTCTTTCTTCTCCTGGCTTTGGGTTTCGGGAATGACGATCACGGTGCGAAAGCCCAGTGCATTCCCGACCACGGTCAAGCCGATCCCGGTGTTGCCCGCCGTGCCTTCGACGATGACGCCGCCGGGGCGCAGCGCACCGCGCGCGAAGGCGTCCTTCACGATGTATAGCGCCGCACGGTCCTTCACCGATTGTCCCGGGTTGAGGAATTCGGCCTTGCCGAGGATTTCGCAGCCGGTCCTCTCCGAGGCGCGCCGCAAGCGGATCAGCGACGTGCGGCCGATGGCGGCAAGAGCGTCTGGTTTGATGTTCATCGCGGCTAAGAGGCAAACCCGGATGCAACCTAGTGGCGCGAACAGACCGCATCAAGCAGCGCGCACGGAACTTGCTCCGACACAGCCGAAATGCGGGTTTATCCCGAAATGGGCCAGCCGAGCCATGTTCCGCGCCTTTCGTGCCGCTCTTGGGTTCCTGATCGCCTATGCGGTCTTAGCGCCGCACAGCCTGGCGGCCTATTTTGAGACGCCGTGGATGGTAAATGTGAAGACAGAGCTCGCAGCCGCGCATCCGGCCGAGAAACTGCGCACCATGGTCGAGGACGCGTTAAATCAACTGCGGTGAAAGTAGGCGGTGTGATGGCTCCCCGGGCCGGATTCGAACCAGCGGCCAACCGGTTAACAGCCGGTTGCTCTACCACTGAGCTACCGGGGAACTTGAGGGCGGGTTGTCTAGCGCGTCTGGTGCCGCGTGGCTATATCAAAGTGCTCACGTGCGCCTTCGAGCAGGCGGAAGAAAGAATCCGTCACGAATTCCAGTTAAGCACCCCTTCAGAAAAGAAGAGGGCCGGGTGTGTTAACCCGGCCCCAAGGCGTTGGGTAATGGTGGGGTGTCTTCAAGGGAAGACGCGTGCACCATGTCACGCTACGGTTAATGAACAGTTAACAGGGCGATTCGTATATCAAAATTTGGCCTTACTATCTTAAATTGTGTGGATAAACGGCAACAAACATTGCCGGAACAAGGACTTTTTTCCGCTCTCGAGCTGGGATTTGGAGGCCACGCCCGGAATTGAACCGGGGTAAACGGTTTTGCAGACCGCTGCGTCACCACTCCGCCACGTGGCCCCACGCGCGCCTCGAATTGCGCGCGAATCGATCAACTCCGGGTCAGACCCTAAGCGCTTGGCGCTATATCAGAAGGATGCACAAAACGACAGCCGGTCGTGCGCCGCCGCGATGATTGTCATCGTGATACCCCGTCAGTATAAGCGCCGCGACAGCCTCGAAAGCCTCGAAGATGCCGGATTACGCCACCCAGCGCGCCAACATGGTCCACGCCCAATTGGCCACCAACGCCGTCACGGATCCGCAAATCCTGGCGGTCATGGGCGAAGTGCCGCGCGAGCGCTTCGTGCCCGTGGCCAAGCGCGCGATTTGCTATTCCGATCTGACGGTCGAGGTCTCACCTGGGCGTTATCTGCTCGATCCTCGCAGCTTTGCGAAGCTGCTGATGCTGGCCGAGGTGCGCGAGAGCGACCGTGTTCTGGATGTTGGTTGCACCAGCGGCTATTCCTCGGCGGTCTTGGGCAGGCTGGCGAAGTCGGTCGTGGCCCTGGAACAGGACGGTGAACTGGTCCGCTTGGCTAGCGAGCTTCTGCCGGCGACCGGAGCCGGCAACGTCACCGTGACTCAGGGCGCGCTGACCGAAGGCGCGAAGGACAAAGCGCCGTTCGATCTGATTCTCATTAACGGCGCCATCGAGGATCGGCCCGAGACGCTGTTTTCACAATTGGGTGAGGGCGGGCGGCTGGTGGCCGTGATGCAACAGAGCCCGCAAGGCCGGGCCACGCTTTTTGTGCGGGAAAAGGGCCAAATCGGCGTCAGGGCAGGGTTTGACGCGGCGGTTCCCATGCTCAAGGGATTCCGCAAAACCGTTGGATTCGTCTTCTGAGAATCCCACATAACAACTGTCCGAAGAGGGGTATTGCCATGAGGATTGCCTCGGGGCTGGCCGTTACGGCTGCCATGGTCTTTTTTGCATGTGATGCGACGGCCCAACCGAGCTTGACGCTGCAGGATGCGCTTGGCGTCGCCTATGAGACTAATCCGCAACTCGAAGCCGCTCAGGCGGGGCTGCGCGCCACCGACGAAGGCGTGGCCCAGGCCAACGCCAATTGGCGGCCGCAAATCGCTGCCAGCGGCACTTACGGTTTCGAGGAATACAAGATCACCGGCGTGCCGGCGTGGATCGGTACACATCCGCTTAATGCCCAGATTGGCTTGACCGAGGAGCTTTTCCGCGGCGGACGCACCTATGCCGAAGTCCAAAAGGCCAAGGCGTTGGTCCGCGCCGGCCGGGCGCAATTGCTCGCTTCCGAACAGACGGTGCTGCTGGCGGCCGTGACCGCCTATATGGACGTGGTGCGCGACGAGGCCATCGCCAATCTGCGCCGGCAGAATGTCGAAGTGCTGCGCAAGCAGCGCGACGAAACGGCGCTGGAATTCAAAGCAGGGTCACTGACGCGCACCGACGTCGCCCAGTCCGAAGCGCGGCTCGCCGGTGCCGAGGCCGATCTGACCACCGCCGAAGGCCAGCTACAGATCAGTCGTTCGAACTTTGCGCAGACGATAGGGCGGCCCGCCGAAACCTTGGAACCGGAACCGGCGCTCCCGGCAATCCTTCCGACCGGCGAGGACGACGCGCTGGCCATGGCGCTCAAGCAGAATCCGGCGTTGGTCTCGGCCCAGGAAAACGAGCGCGCCGCCGATTATGCCGTGGACGACGCCCTCGGCGCGTTGCTGCCCGACGTGTCGGTGCAAGGCGGCTATGCCTATACGCAGCAATCCTATTCCTCAACGCTCGGCGCCGGGCAGGTGACGCACGGCTTCGGCGTGCTCGGCCAGGTGAACATTCCGCTCTACCAAGGCGGTGCCGAAGACGCGAGCGTGCGCCAAGCCAAGGAGCTGCACGCCCAAGCCCAGCTCACGGTCAGCGAGACGGACCGCGAGGTGCGCGACGCCGTTGCCAGCGCCTGGCAGACTTTCCAGGCGGCGCGCGCCTCCATCACCTCGAATCAGGCGACCGAGAACGCCGACGAAATCGCCTTCACCGGCGTGAAGAAGGAACAGCAAGTGGGCGGGCGCACAATCCTCGACGTGCTCAATGCCCAGCAGGAGCTGCTGAACGCCGAAGTCGCCGTCGTGACCTCGCAGCGCGACGCCACGGTCGCCGCCTATCAAATCCTGGCGGCGGAAGGCAACCTGACGGCGAAAGCGCTGGGGCTGCAGGTCAAGCTCTACGAACCGCTCGCGCATTATGATAACGATGCGGCACGCTGGATCGGCCTCGGCGATTAATGGCCGCAGGAAATTCCATTCGGTTCTTAACTCCTTCTTTGCGTTTGAGGTTCAAGTGTTTTAGGGTTTGTTCCTCAGCTAACGGAGCGCTACGCGATGGCATCGAGCCCGCAGCACGAACCGACGATGGAGGAGATTCTCGCCTCCATCCGCAAGATCATTTCGGAGGACACTTCCGAGCCGCAGCCGGTGGTGGAAGCAAGGCCGGCACCGGCGCCCGCGCCGGTCCAGGCGGACGTTCTCGAGCTGACGCAAGAGGTTCACGACGAGCCGCCGTTCGCGCTCAAACCCGCCCCCATGCCTACGCCAGAACCCGTCGCCGTGGCCCCGGAGCCCGTGGACGATGTCGTATTCGAGACCATCGAGGAGCCTGCCGTGACCCCACAAGCCCCTGTCAGTAGCGTCCAAGAGGGCTTCTTCTCGGAGAAGACGCGCAAGGCGCTGGAAGACAGCTTCGCCAGCATCGTCGAGCCGGAAGCGCCGCTGCCGGCGCGTCCTTCCGTCGCGCCCGCGGCGCCGGTCGACGCACGCACCGTCGAAGCGGTGTTCGAAAAGGCGGTGCGCGAGGCCTTTGTCCCCGTGGTCAACGACTGGCTGACCACCAACGCCGAGGCGGTGGTGGAGCGCATGAAGCCCCTCATCCGCGAATGGTTGGACGAGCACTTCCCGGCCTTGTTGGAAGGGGTGGTACGCAGCGAAGTCGAACGCGTCGCCACGGCACGCGCCACCAAGCGCTGAGCCCAGCCGGGGCCGCGTCCCGGATCAACCCCTTGACGGATCAGTATCCGGGCTGGTTCACCGAGAGCCCGGAGAGGATTCATGCTCGACAAGACGTTCGATCCCAAAGAGGTTGAAGGGCGAATCTATGCCCGTTGGGTGCAATCCGGTGCTTTCCGCGCCGGGCGGCGGCCGGGCGCCGAGCCGTTCTGCATCGTTATTCCGCCGCCGAATGTGACGGGCCGGTTGCACATCGGCCACGCCCTCAACAACACGCTGCAGGACGCGCTGGCGCGCTTCGAGCGCATGCGCCGCAAGGACGTGCTGTGGCAGCCGGGCACCGATCACGCCGGCATCGCTACGCAGCTCGTGGTCGAGCGCCAACTGGCCGAGCGGCAGATGAGCCGCATAGGGCTCGGCCGCGAAAAATTCCTGGAAGAGGTTTGGAAGTGGAAAGCCGAATCCGGCGGCGCGATCTCGGAGCAGTTGCGCCGGCTTGGCGCCTCGGCCGACTGGTCGCGCGAGCGCTTCACCATGGACGAGGGCTTGTCGCGTGCGGTTTTGAAAGTGTTTGTCGAGCTTTACCGCCAGAACCTCATCTACAAGGACAAGCGGCTGGTCAATTGGGACCCTCGGCTGCAGACCGCAGTTTCCGATCTCGAAGTCGAGAACATCGAGGTCAAAGGCCATCTCTGGTACATCAAATATCCGTTGGCGGACGATCCCGAGCGCTTCGTCACCGTGGCCACCACGCGGCCCGAGACCATGCTCGGCGACACGGCGGTCGCGGTTCATCCCGAGAACGAGAGGTACCGCGATCTGTTGGAGCGGAAAGCGCAGGTGCGGCTGCCGCTGACCGGGCGGTTGATCCCGATCATTGCCGACGAATACGCCGACCCGGAGAAAGGCACCGGTGCCGTCAAGGTCACCCCCGGCCACGACTTCAACGATTTCGAGGTCGGCCGCCGGCACGGGTTGCCGCTTGTCAACATCCTCAACAAGGACGGCACGCTGAACGACACGGTGCCGGAGAAATATCGCGGTCTTGATCGCTTTGTCGCGCGCAAGGCGGTGGTGGCCGATCTGGAAGCTGCGGGATTGCTCGACAAGGTCGAGCCGATCGTCCACGCCGTGCCGCATGACGAAAAGACCAAAACGGTAGTGCTCGAACCCTTCATGACCGAGCAATGGTATTTGAACGTCAAGCCGTTAGCCGAAAGAGCTTTGAAAGCGGTTGAAGACGGCAAGACCAAATTCGTGCCGGAGAATTGGGCGGGCGTCTATTTCAACTGGCTGCGCAACATCCAGCCCTGGTGCATCTCGCGCCAGCTCTGGTGGGGGCACCAGATTCCGGTTTGGTATGGGCCGGGAACACTGGGGTGGGATGGCCTACCCATAGATATTCCGTGCTTTGTCGCAGAAACGGCCGATGAAGCTTGTGCTCAGGCGCTAAAGTTCTATCGCACGAAAGGTCGTCCAGGCGGCAAACCCTACGCGCCAAACCTCCAGTCAGTTACGGTCGTTGAGGACATACCAACTGCAGGAAGTTTTGATCCGGAGCAGATCACCCAGATAACGATCCGACGCGATCCCGATGTCCTAGACACCTGGTTCTCTTCCGCGCTGTGGCCGTTTTCGACGCTGGGTTGGCCGGACGAGACGGAGTTTCTAAAGCGCTTCTATCCGACCTCGGTTCTGGTCACCGGTTTTGACATCATCTTCTTCTGGGTCGCCCGGATGATGATGATGGGCCTCCACTTCATGGACGACGTCCCGTTCCGCACGGTCTACATCCACAACCGCGTCCTCGACGAGAAGGGCGTGAAGATGTCCAAGACCAAGGGCAACGTCGTCGATCCGCTCGATCTGATCGAAGACTATGGCGCCGACGCGCTGCGCTTCACGCTGGCGCTGGCGGCCGGCCAAAGTCGCGACATGCGCATCGGGCCGTCGCGCGTCGAGACCAACCGCAATTTCGCGACCAAGCTGTGGAACGCGTCGCGTTTTTGCGAGATGAACGGCTGCGAAACCCGGGCCGATTTCGATCCGGCAAAAGTCGGCCAAACCGTCAATCAATGGATCGTTGCCGAGGCGGCGCGCGCGGCGGCCGAGGTGACGGCGGGACTTGAAGCGCTGCGCTTCAACGAAGCGGCCGGCGCGGCTTACCGCTTCGTCTGGGATGTGTTCTGCGATTGGTATCTCGAATTCATCAAGCCGCTGCTCAACGGCACCGACGAAGGCGCCAAAGCGGAAGCGCGCATGACCGCCGCGTGGACGCGCGACGTGATCTTCAAGCTGCTGCATCCCTTCATGCCGTTCATCACCGAGGAATTGTGGGCGCTGACCGAGAATTCCCGCGCCCGGCGCGAGACGCTGCTGATCGAGGCCGAATGGCCAAGGCTTGCGGCTTTGCCAAAGAACGAAGCGGCGCGGGCGGAGATGCAATGGGTGGTCGACCTCGTCTCCGGCGTGCGCTCGGTACGCGCCGAGATGAACGTGCCGCCGTCGGCCAAAACCGCACTGGTGCTGAAGGGCGCGAGCGTCGAGACGCGCGAGCGACTAGATCGCCATCAAGACATCATCGCGACGCTGGCGCGACTGTCGGGAATGGAAGCGTCGGACGCTATTCCGCAAGGCTCGGCGCAATTCGTGCTTGGCGAGGCGACAATCGCGCTGCCGCTGGGCGATGTCATCGATTTGGCCAAGGAACGCACGCGGTTGGAAAAAGAGCTGAAGAAAGCCGAGGACGAAATCGCCCGTTTCGATGCCAAGCTGTCGAATGAGCAATTCGTCGCGCGCGCGCCGCAAGAGGTGCTTGATGAGCAGCGCGAGAAGCGCGCCGAAGCCATGCAATTGAAAATGCGATTGGGAGAAGCGCTGAAGCATCTTTGGGGCTGAACAGGAGGAAGCGGATGCCTCAATCAAAGGGAATGGGATGGGCTTTCGGCATGTTTTCCGTGGCCGCTCTCGCTTTGCTCATAGCCCAAGCCGCGACCCATCATCCTGGGCCGCATCACACGGCGAAACGTGTCATCCGCGCCCCCGCGATGGAAATCGCCATCACTTTCGACGATCTGCCGGTGCATTCCAACATGCCGCCGGGCACGACGCGCGTGGCGATCGCCAAAGCGATCATCCATGCGCTCAAAGCTGATCGCGCGCCGCCTACTTACGGTTTCGTCAACGCCCATTGGATTGCCGAACAGCCGCAAACCACGGAGGTGCTGAAGCTTTGGCGCGCGGCCGGCTTTCCGCTCGGCAATCACAGCTGGAGCCACATGGATGCCAACACCAACACGGTCGAGGCCTTCGAAGCGGACGTGCTGAAGGACGAGCCGACCTTGCAGAAATATATGGGCCGCGCCGACTGGCACTGGTTCCGCGAGCCCTATCTGCATCAAGGCGACACGCCGGAAAAACGCAAGGCGATCGGCGATTTCTTCGCCGCGCACCGCTATCGCATCGCGCAAGTAACTCTAAGCTTTGATGATTGGGCCTATAACGACGTCTATGCCCGCTGCATGACCAAAGGCGACAAGGACGCGGTCGATTGGCTGAAGGACACCTGGCTCGATGGCGCCTCGGTCGATCTCATCGCCGGCCAACAAATGTCGCAAACGCTTTACGGCCGCGACATCCGGCACGTGCTGCTGATGCACATCGGCGCCTTCGACGCGGTGATGCTGCCCAAGCTGCTCGAGATGTACAAAAAGCGCGGCGTCAAGCTGATCAGCCTCGCCAAAGCCGAGCGCGATCCCGTCTATGCCGACACCAACCAGCATTTCACCTCGGGCGGCACGATGCTGGAAGAGCAGCTGAAGTTGCGCAACATCCCCATTCCGCCTCTCGCGAGCGATCACGACACGCTGCAAAAACTCGCCAGCTTGTGCCAGTAGGCGTTTACGCAATCGGGCCCGGCCGTTATAGGAAAGGTCCCACCGGAGGAGCTTCCATGAAAGCGACCCTTGCTTGTCTGCGCGGCCTTGCCGCCGCCGCCGTTTTCGCAGTGCTGCCCATCACGGCCGCCACAGGCCAAGCTGCGCCCGAAAATGGAAGCGCTCCCAAGTACATGGACCCGAGCCTTCCGATCCCCGAGCGGGTCGACGATCTGATCTCGCGCATGACACTAGAGGAGAAAGCCTCGCAACTCGTCAACGACGCGCGCGCCATCCCACGGCTCGGCATCCCCGAATACAATTGGTGGAGCGAGGCACTCCACGGCGTGGCGCGTGCCGGCATCGCCACGGTCTTCCCAGAGCCTATCGGGCTTGGCGCCACTTTCGATCCGCCGCTGGTCCACAGCATGGCGGTCGTCATTTCGACCGAGGCGCGCGTCAAATACGCCATGGCGATCAAGGCAGGCGAGCATCGCATCTATCAGGGTCTCGATTTTTGGTCGCCCAACATCAACATCTTCCGCGATCCGCGCTGGGGACGCGGCCAAGAGACTTACGGCGAGGATCCCTATCTCACCGGCCGCATGGCGGTGGCGTTCGTCACTGGCATGCAGGGCGACGATCCGAAATATTACCGCACGATATCCACGCCCAAGCACTTCGCGGTGCATAGCGGGCCGGAGCCGACGCGCCACTCCGTAGACGTCAAGATCAGCAAGCACGACGAAGAGGACACCTATCTTCCCGCCTTCCGCGCTGCGGTGGTCGAAGGCAAAGCGGATTCCGTCATGTGCGCCTACAATGCCATTAACGGCCAGCCCGCTTGCACCAACGATTTCCTGTTGGAAGATACGCTGCGCCATGCTTGGAACTTCCAAGGCTATGTGGTGTCGGATTGCGACGCCGTCGCCGACATCGCCGACGGGCTCGCCATCTTTCAGTCGCCGGGCCATCATTACGTCAAGACGTTGCCGGAAGCGGCCGCCGTCTCGCTCCAGCACGGCGTGGACAATGATTGCGCCGATTTCGGCTATGGCCCGCACGACGACAGCGATTACGCGCGTTATGTCGAGGCGGTGAAGCAGGGGCTGGTGAGCGAAAGCGTGGTCGACGAGACGCTGCGCCGCCTTTTCACCGCGCGCATGAAGCTCGGCATGTTCGATCCACCGGAGATGGTGAAGTACGCGCAGATTCCGCAAAGCGAATTGGACTCGCCGGCCAACCGCGCGCTCGCCTTGCAAGCCGCGCGCGAAACCATGGTGCTGCTCAAGAACAATGGCGTTCTGCCGCTCAAGAAAAGCGTCAAGCGCATCGCCGTGGTGGGGCCGCTGGCCGACGCGACCGAGGTTCTCTACGGCAATTACAACGGTACGCCGTCGCACGCCGTCACCGCGCTCGACGGCATCCGCGCAGCGTTTCCCAAGGCCGCGATCGGCTTCGAGCCTGGCACCAATTTCCTGCGCCCGGTCGATCCCGTACCGACGTCGGTGCTGTCGACCGACGACGGCCAGCCGGGCCTGACGGTGGCGTTCTTCGACAACGACGATTTCTCCGGCACGCCGCTCCTCATCCGTACGGACGACGGCGTGAACTACGGCTTTGACGACCATCCGCCGTTCCCGAACGTGCCGCAAATTGCGGCGCGCTGGACGGGGGTCCTGACCCCGGACAAGACGGGACCTTATTGGATCGGTCTCTCCGGCCGCTCTGGCAAGCTCTGGATCGACGGCAAGCTGATCGTCGACATCAACATGCCGCGCCAGCGCGCGCCAAAGATCGCGCAGATCGTGCTGGAGGCCGGCCACCATTATGCCATCAAGATCGAGCGCGGACTGGCGCCAAGTCTGATCTTGCAATTGTTGTGGAAGCCGCTCGAGAGCAATCCGCTGCCGCGCGCGGTGGAAGCCGCCAAGAAGGCCGATGTCGTGATCGCGGTGGTCGGCATTACTTCGGAGCTCGAAGGCGAGGAGATGTATGTCGACGTTCCCGGCTTTTTCGGCGGGGATCGCACCAGCCTCGATTTGCCCAAGGACGAAGAGAATCTGCTCAAGGCGGTGAAGGCCACCAAAAAGCCGCTCATCGTGGTGCTGATGAACGGCAGCGCGTTGTCGGTGAATTGGGCGAAAGCCCATGCCGACGCGATCCTCGATGCCTGGTATTCGGGCGAAGAGGGCGGGACCGCGATCGGCGAGTCGTTGTCGGGCGCCAGCGATCCGGCGGGCCGTTTGCCGGTCACGTTCTATACCGGCGTGAAGCAATTGCCGCCTTTCGCGGATTATTCGATGAAGGGGCGCACCTACCGCTACTTCAAAAGCAAGCCGCTCTATCCCTTCGGCTACGGCCTCAGCTACACGAATTTCGCCTTCAGCAAGCTGAAGCTCTCGCAAATGAAGCTGAAGGCGGGCGACACGTTGGGCGTGGACGTGACTGTGAAGAACACCGGCCGGCGCGAAGGTGACGAAGTCGCCGAGCTTTATCTCGGTTTCCCGAAAATGCTAGGCATGCCGATCCACGCCTTGCGCGGCATGGCGCGGGTGCATCTCAAGCCGGGCGAATCCACGCGCGTGCATTTCGCGCTCAAGCCGCGCGATCTCAGTTCGGTGACGGAAGCAGGCGACACCGTGGTCGAGCCTGGTGCTTACAAGCTGAGCGTCGGCGGCGGCCAGCCGGGCACGACTAAGGCGTTAGCGACGGCCACATTCCGCGTCGCCGGCAAGCTGACGCTGCCGCAATAGGAGACAATTCGCCGCTTGCGGGGAAGGCGGTGCGGCCCTATTTATTGTAACAGTAGCTATTACAGAAGGACGCATCGTGCCCACTCTGTTCGATCCCTTGAAGGTCGGCGCGCTCAGCCTGCCCAACCGTATCGTCATGGCTCCGCTGACGCGCTGCCGCGCCACGCCCGACAGCCGCGTGCCGACAGCGCTGATGGCGGAGTATTACGTCCAGCGCGCCACGGTGGGCCTCATCATCAGCGAGGCCACCGTCGTCGATCCGATGGGCATCGGGTATCCCGCCACGCCGGGCATTTGGAGCGATGAACAGGTCGAAGGCTGGAAAGCCGTGACCGGGGCCGTGCATCGCGCCGGAGGGCGTATGCTGCTGCAGCTTTGGCACGTCGGGCGCGTTTCCGATCCCAGCTTTCACGGCGGTAAACCGCCGGTGTCGGCGAGCGCCATCGCCGCGCCAGGCCATGTCAGTCTGTTACGCCCCGAACGGCCTTATCCCGTGCCGCGCGCGCTCGAGACGGCGGAGATTCCGGGCATCATTGCCGCGTATAGGAAAGGCGCCGAGAACGCCAAGCGCGCCGGCTTCGACGGCGTCGAAATCCACGGCGCCAACGGCTATCTACTCGACCAGTTCCTGCAGGATTCCACCAACCATCGCAGCGACGCTTACGGCGGCACGCGCGAGAAGCGCGCCCGCCTGATGCTGGAAGTGGCCGACGCCGTGGCAGAGGTCTGGGGGCCGGAGCGCGTCGGCATGCACCTGGCGCCGCGTTGCGACTCCCACGGCATGGGCGACAGCGACAGGCTTGCGACTTTCACCTATGTGGCGCACGAGCTCGGCAAGCGGCGTCTGGCCTTCATCTGCGCCCGCGAAGCGCGCGAGGAAGACAGTATCGGCCCGGCCGTGAAAGAGGCTTTCGGTGGCGTCTATATCGCCAACGAAGGCTTCACTCAGCAAAGCGCCGAGCAAGCCCTCAAGGACGGCGTGGCCGACGCGGTGGCCTTCGGCAAGCTGATCATCGCCAATCCCGATCTGGTGGAGCGCTTTCGCACCGGTGCCCCGCTCAATCCATGGGACGCGTCGACCTTCTACGCCTCCGGACCCAAGGGCTACACAGACTATCCGATGCTCGCGACCGTCTGAGGCCAGCGGTTCTTTGCCACGCTTTAGGACAAGCCGCCGGCGCGCGCACAGGCTATACTGTGGCCATGAGCCTGGCAGAACAGGTCGAGCACGAATCGCCTAAGGCCGCGCAAGGCTGGACCATCCCGACGCTGATCGGCGAATTGGCCGGCCGCGGCGCGCGCGAGGCCGTCGTCGCAGTCGAGCCGAAGGGACTTCAGCGCATCTTAAGCGCGGAACTCGCCGCCGAGGTCACGGCGCTGGCGTGCGGCCTGATCGAGAGCGGCATCGGGCCCGGCGAAACTGTCGGCGTGATCGCGCCCAACGGGCCTGATTGGGTGATCGCGCGGCTGGCGCTCGGCTGCACCGGGGCACTGGTGCACGCGCTCGACGATCTGTATTCCGATATCGAATTGAGGATCGCACTCGAAGAAGCTCGTTGCGGCTGCATCCTGACCAGTGCCGGCCACGTGGCACAGCTGCGCGCGATCGATCCGAACTGTCGGCTTTTCGTGCTCGCCGATGCGCCGATGGACGGAGCGCTTTCCTGGCGCACGCTGTTCCGGCCGCAAGGCGGCCCCATTCCGCCCGTCGATCCCGAGGCGCCGGCGATGCTGGTCTACACCTCTGGCACCACCGGCAAGCCGAAGGCGTTTCTGCTCACTTCATCGCAGCTTTGGGCCAATGTCAGCGCCATCAAGGACTCGGGCCTGCTCTCGGCAAAGGATCGCGTGCTGCTGCCGCTGCCGCTGCAGCATGTCTATCCCTTCACCGTCGGCATTCTCACGGTTCTCAGTTGCGGCGCCACGATCGTATTCCCGGAAGAAGTGGGCGGGCCGCAAATCCTGCGCGCGCTTTCGGAGGCCGAAGTCACCACTATCGTCGGCGTGCCGCGGCTGTATTCGGCGCTGGTCGCCGGCCTCAACGCCAAGCTCGCCGCCGCGGGCGGCTTCGCCGCGGCGATGTTCCGTATGCTGATGGCCGTGAGCATCTGGGCCAAGCAAAAGCTCGATATCAACGCCGGCTGGTGGCTGATGGCGCCGGTGCGCAAGAAACTGGGGCCGCAGCTGCGCATGCTCGGCTGCGGCGGAGCGCCCTTGCAGCCGGAAGTGATCTGGCCGCTCGCCGGTCTCGGTCTCGATGTGCGGACCGGCTACGGCCTGGCCGAGACCGCTTCGATCTTCACCGGCAATCTTCCCGGTAAGACGCGGCTGGGCAGCGAAGGCAAGCCGTTTTGCGGCGAGCTGCGCATCGTGCCGGTCGAGACCGCGCCGGAGGGCGAGGGTGAAATCCAGCTGCGCGGGCCGACTGTGTTCTCCGGCTACCGCAACAACGAGGCGGCTAACCGCGACAGCTTCAGCGAGGACGGTTGGTTCCGTACCGGCGATATCGGCCATCTCGACATTGACGGCTTTCTCTACGTCACTGGCCGCATCAAGGAGATGCTGATCTTGGGCGGCGGCAAGAAAGTATTGCCCGAGGATCTGGAGAAGCATTACGCCAGCCCGTTCATCAAGGAAATCGCCGTGCTGGAACGCGACGGCGCTCTGGTGGCGTTGGTGCTGCCCGATCTCGAGGCGATCAAGAAATCCGGCCATCCGCGTGTCGACGACATCATCCGCGTGGCGCTGTCGGAAAGCGCGATGGCGCTGCCGTCCTACGAGCGGCTATCGGGCTATCGGCTGGTGCGCGAGGCGCTGCCCAAGACGCGGCTGCAGAAATATCAGCGCTTCCGCTTGCGCGCGATCTACGATATGGCCGAAAGCAAACGGCCGGCGCCCGAAGCTCCGCTTACGGACGAAGACAAAGCGCTGCTGGCGAGCGAACCGGCTCGCAGCGTGTTCGAAATCCTCAAGGCGCGCTACCCGGACAAGCCGGTGAATCTCGAGGCGAGCCCGCTGCTCGATCTCGGCATCGATTCGCTCGAATGGGTGACGCTGGCGATGATCCTGGAACAACAGACCGGCGTCCGCCTCGACGAAACCGAGGCCGGCGAAAGCCAGACTGTGCGCGACATTCTGCGGCACGCCGCCAAGGGCGCGTCCGCGCACCTCGATTATTCCGCCGCCATTGCGCGCTGGCTCAAGCCCGCCGGGCCGTTGCTGAGACTCGCGGCGAAGCTGCTGCGCGGCTGCAACGCCCTGCTGATGCGCGCGCTGTTCCGGCTGAAGGTGGAAGGCCGCGAACATATCCCGCCGCGCGGCCCGTTCCTCATCGTGCCCAATCATGAAAGCGATCTCGATCCGTTGCTGATCGGCGCGGCTTTGCGCGGACTCGATCTCCATTGGGGCGGCGATGCCGCGCGGCTGTTCGGCCGGCGCTGGCTGCATCCGCTGATGCGCGCGCTCAACATGTTCCCGGCCGACGACAAGCGCGCGGGCGAGACGCTCGCCATCGCGTCGGAGGTGCTGCGGCGCGGCGGCTGCCTGGTCTGGTTTCCCGAATCCTGGCGATCGCCGGACGGCAAGCTGCAGCGGTTTCTGCCCGGCGCCGGCCGGCTGTTGACCGAAGCGCGCGTGCAAGCGGTGCCCACTTTCATCGAGGGTGCCTTCGAAGCCATGCCGCGCACGCGCAAATTCCCGCTGCTCGGCCGCACGATCACGATCATCTTCGGCCCACCGCTGATGCCGGACGATCTCGTACGCGGCGCGCCGCAAGAGATCGCCGACAAATTGCATGACGCCGTGGCGGCGCTGGCGAAATAAGAACAGCCTGATACGCAAAACCCTTGTCACAAGAGGCCGCGAGGCAGTAGGGGAAGGGTGCTGCCGACGTCCAAGACAGCGCAGCGCGAAATCCTGACGACCGGGCCACCATGACGACCTTCGATAAGTCCAAGCTCCCCTCCCGCCACGTGACCGAGGGGCCGGAGCGCGCGCCGCACCGTTCCTATTATTACGCGATGGGGCTGACGGAAGAGGAGATGCATCGCCCGTTCGTCGGCGTGGCCTCGTGCTGGAACGAATCCGCGCCGTGCAACATCGCGCTGATGCGCCAGGCGCAGGCGGCCAAGAAAGGCGTGAAGGACGAGGGCGGCACGCCGCGCGAATTCTGCACCATCGCGGTGACCGACGGCATCGCCATGGGGCACGAAGGGATGAAATCCTCTCTCGTCAGCCGCGAAGTGATCGCCGACAGCGTTGAGCTCACCATGCGCGGACATTGCTACGACGCGCTGGTCGGCATCGCGGGCTGCGACAAATCCTTGCCAGGCATGATGATGGCGATGCTGCGCCTCAACGTGCCGAGTGTGTTCTTGTACGGCGGCTCGATCATGCCGGGGCGCTACAAGGATCGCGACGTGACGGTCGTCGATGTGTTCGAAGGCGTCGGCCAATTCGCCGCCGGCAAAATGCCGGCATGCGATCTCAGCGAGCTCGAACGTCACGCTTGCCCAGGCGCGGGCGCTTGCGGCGGACAGTTCACGGCGAACACGATGGCGTGCGTCGCCGAGGCGATCGGCCTGGCGCTACCTTATTCCTCAGGCCCGCCAGCCGAGATTTTGAGCCGCGACGATTTCGCGCTGAAAGCCGGCCAGGCAGTGATGTCGCTGCTGGCGAGGCGCATCCGCCCGCGCGACATCGCCACACGCGCGGCCTTCGAGAACGCGGCCGCCGTGGTGGCGGCGACCGGCGGCTCGACCAACGGCGCGCTGCATCTGCCGGCGATGGCCAACGAAGCCGGCATCAAGTTCGATCTTTTCGACGTGGCCGCGATCTTCAAGCGCACGCCTTATCTCGCCTCGCTCAAACCCGGCGGGCAATATGTGGCGAAGGACATGTGGGAAGCGGGCGGCGTGCCGATGCTGATGCGCGCGCTGCTCGACGGCGGTTATATCGACGGCTCGTGCATGACCGTGACCGGCAAGACCGTTGCGCAGAATCTCGCGGACGTGAAATTCAATCCGAACCAAAAGGTGATGCGCGACGTGGCGCATGCGCTGGCGCCGACCGGCGGACTAACCGCGCTCAAGGGCAATTTGGCGCCCGACGGGGCGATCGTGAAGGTGGCGGGCTTGAAGCATCTCAAGCATCGCGGGCCGGCGCGCGTGTTCGATTGCGAAGAGGATTGCTTCGCCTTCGTGCAGGCACATGAGTACAAGGACGGCGACGTGCTCGTGATCCGCTACGAAGGACCGAAGGGCGGACCGGGCATGCGCGAGATGCTATCCACCACCGCGGCGCTGTCGGGGCAGGGCGCGGGCGAAACCATCGCGCTGATCACCGACGGGCGGTTTTCCGGCGGCACGCGCGGGCTGTGCGTCGGCCATGTCGGGCCGGAAGCCGCCGACGGCGGGCCTATCGGATTGCTGCGCGACGGCGACATCATCGTGATCGACGCGCAAGCGGGCACACTGGACGTCGAGCTTTCCGACACCGAACTCGCCGCGCGCAGAGCGACATGGAAGCCGAAAGCTCCCGCCTTCGGTTCCGGCGCGCTTTACCGCTATGCCAAGAATGTCGGTCCGGCGCGATACGGCGCCGTCACCACTCCCGGCGCGGCCGACGAAGTGCGTTGTTACGCGGATATTTGATGTTTTCTTGGCGCGGCGTTTTGCCAGACCTCGTGCGGTTTTTCTCCTCTAATGTTCCTGATATGTTCTTACCATGTCGTGGAACGCGTTGCAAGCACCGGCGCGCCGCCGCAAACCGCCGCAGCTTGGCGAGAGTTTGCGCTGGCTGTTCCTCGATCTGAACGCCTACTTCGCCAGCGTCGAGCAGCAGGAACATCCGCGCCTGCGCGGCAAGCCGATCATCGTCACGCCCGTCGATTCCGACGCCACTTGCGCCATCGCGGCGAGCTACGAAGCGAAAGCTTTCGGCATCCGCACCGGCACGGCGGTTTACGAGGCCAAGCGGCGTTGCCCGGGCCTCATCGCGGTTCCGGCGCGCCACGACATCTACGTCGAATACCACCACCGCATCGTCGATGAGATCGAGCGGCACTTGCACGTCACCAAAGCCTATTCCATCGACGAAGTCGCTTGCGAACTGTTGGGCGAAGAGCGGCGCCGCGAGAACGCATTGGCGGTGGGGCGCGAAGTGCAGCAAGGCATCTTGAAACGCGTCGGTGAATGTTTGCGCTCGTCGGTCGGCCTCGGTCCCAGCGTGCTGCTGGCGAAAACCGCCAGCGACATAAAGAAGCCGATGGGCCTCACAGTGATCGAGCAGGAAGCCTTGCCAGGGCCGCTGTTGCGGCTCGGCCTCAGCGATCTGGCAGGCATCGGGCCCAATATGGAGCGGCGCTTGCTGTCCGCAGGCGTGGCGGATGTGGCGACGCTGTGGGCGCTGACGCCGTCGCGGGCGCGGGCGGTGTGGGGCTCGATCGAGGGCGAGCGCTTCTGGTATGCGCTGCACGGCAGCGATCCGCCCGAGATCGAGACGAAGCGCCAATCCATCGGCCACAGCCACGTGCTGGGGCCGGCCTTGCGCCATCGCGAGGCGGCGTATCGCGTGGCGCGACGACTGCTCGCGCGCGCTGCCAGTCGCCTGCGCCGCGCCGGCCACAAAGCCGGCCGGCTGTCGCTATGGCTGAGGACCGACTTCTATCGCGACAACGCCGCGAATTTCCCACCCACCGCCGATACGTTTGCGCTGCTCGAAATTCTCGACCGGTTGTGGAACGGCATGGTCGGCCCGCGCGAAGTTCTGCCCGTCCGCCAAGTCGGAATCACGCTGCTCGATCTCAAACCGGTGGCCGAGATGGAGCCCGACCTGTTCGGCTGGACCCTCGATGCGGAAGAGCGGCCGGAGCGGTTGCGCCTGTCCTTGGCCATCGACGGGCTCAATCAGCGCTATGGCGTGGACACGGTGGCGATCGGTCCGGCGCCGCAAGGGCTGCCTGCCTATATGGGTGCGAAAATTGCCTTCAACCGCATTCCCGAGCGGCAGGATTTCGCCGGATAGGGTTAATCCCATTCTCGGACCGGCTCGACTTGACACAAGCGTCCCGTACAATCGTCGCACGTGGGGTGTGGGCGATGGCTTGGCGTTACGGGTGGAGCATCGAGGAAACCTACGGTCGGTTCATGACCGCGGCGACGGTCATGCTGGCGGCCGGTTGCGTCAGCTTCGGCACTGCTGCGCTTATTGAGAGACATTCCGAAAGCACTCGCCTCACCGAGCCGCCTTCGCTCAGGCTGTTGCGGCAAGAGACCAGCGAAGCGGGCATCGCCGCGCCGCACGGCGTTCGGTTCTGGTTTTCCGATGATTACCGGCCCGGCGACCCGCGCCTGGTCGACGTCGTGGCGGCGGGCGACGTGATGATGGGGTCCGAGGATCTTGGCCTCAATCCCGCGATCACGCCCCATGTCGACGCGGCGGCGCTGATCGGCCCTGATCTCGCAGCGCTGTTCCGCCATGCCGATGTCGCCTTCGCGAATCTCGAAGGCCCGCTTTACGACGGCCCGGAGCCCACCGCGAAGGATTGCGCCGATTGTTTCGCCTTCCACAGCCCGCCTTATTACGCCGCCGTCCTGCAAAGCCTCGGGATCAACGTGGTCAGCCTCGCCAACAATCACAGCGGCGATTACGGCGAAGCCGGGCGCGCCTCGACCATGGCGGCGCTCGGCACCCACGGCATCGCTTACGGCGGCCTTGATCGCGACGGCGCGCGCGCGGCCACGCTCGTCCTGCGCGACGGGCGCAAAGCGGCCGTGGTGGCGTTCGCGCCGAATGACGGAACGCTGAACCTGAACGATCTACCGGGCGCCGAAAACCTGATCGCTGCCTTAAAGAAGACACACGACCTCGTCATCGTCTCGTTCCACGGCGGGGGCGAGGGCTGGGATCACGTTCACGTGGTCATGGGCGACGAACAGTTTGACGGCGAGGACCGCGGCGACGTGGTGGCCTTCGCCCACGGCGCCATCGACGCCGGCGCGGACCTCGTGATCGGGCAGGGTCCGCACGTGCCGCGCGCGCTGGAGCTCTATCGCGGCCATCTCATCGCCTACAGCCTCGGCAATTTCTGGACTTATGACGGCGTGATGAACTACGCCGTGTCGGGCTTGGGGCCGGTGCTGGAAGCCTGGCTGGCGCCCGACGGGCGGATCGCCGGCTTTGCGCTGCATTCAACGCGCCAGGCCGGGCTTGGTGTGCCGCACTCCGATCCCGACGACGAAGCGGCGCGCTACGTTCTTTATTTGACGAAGACGGATTTTCCCGCGACCAGCGCGGCGCTCGACGGCGCGCGCGGGCGCGCAACCTTGGGGTCTTGAGCGATGGACGAGAAAACCAGGCTATGGATATGGGCCGGCACGGCGGCCGCGATCGCGGTCGTGCTTTGCCTTGCGAGCTACGCCGTCTACCGGACGGTGTGGGGCAGGCCGTTCACCTTTGACCAACTGCTGCTGCGGCAGGCGGTGATCGAGGCGCTCGACAGTCCGCAGACCCTGACGCAATACGGCGTCACCGACGGCAAGTGGTACGATTTCACCAGCGGCAAGCTCGACGACTATTCGCCCGAGGCGCGCCAGCGTCGCCTCGAACGCACTTATCGCTTCCAAGCCGAATTGGTGCATTGGGACAGGGAGAGTCTGTCGCCGCAAGACCGGCTGTCCTACGATATTGTGCGCTGGACCTACGCGCGTCGCATCGCCGAGGCGAAGTATCCTTGGCTCGGCGAGAACGGCGCGCTGTATCCGGTGAACCAGGCTTTTGGCATCCAAATCGCGCTGCCGAATTTCCTGATGAGCACTCATCAGATCAAGAACGGGATGTTGGCGCGCCGCTACGTCTCGCGGCTGTGGGCGATGGGAAATGTGCTCGATGCCGCCGGCCGCGACGTCGAGCGCCAGGCGCATCTGGGCGTGATCGCGCCCGATTTCGTGATCGATGAATCCGTCGCCGAAATGCGGGGGCTGATCGCGCCTCCGCCCGGCGACAATCCGCTGGTGCGCCATCTCGCCATGCGCACGTTTGTGATCCATATGGATCCGGACGAACGCAATCACGTGATCCATGATGCGGTTCAGGCGCTCATGTGGGGCGTCTATCCGGCCTATCGCCGACTGATCGCGGTCGAGCTCAAGCTACGCCCCCGCGCCACGCACGATGCGGGCGTCTGGCGGCTGCCCGGCGGCGACGCCTATTACGCCGACCAGCTCAAGACGCTCACCTCCACCGACATGACGCCGGACGAGATTCACGCCTACGGGCTTGCCGAAGTGCAGCGCATCACCGCCGAGATGGACGAGGTCTTGCGCTCGATCGGATTGGTCGAGGGACCGGTCGGCGAGCGCATGGACGTGATGATGGCCGATCCGCGGTTTCTCTACAGCAACGACGAAGCGGGCCGCGCTGCGATGCTCGAGCGTTATCGTGAATTGCTTGGCCATGTGAAATTGCTGCTGCCAAAATATTTCGCCCGTGTGCCCGACATACAACTCGAAGTGCGGCGCGTGCCGCCGTTCTCCGAGCAAGGCGCACCGGGCGCCTATTATGAGCGGCCTTCACTCGACGGGGAGCGGCCGGGAATCTTCTTCGCCAATCTGCGCAACAGCGAGGAAACGCCGATGTGGGCGATGCCGACGCTCGCCTATCACGAGGGCATTCCTGGCCATCATCTGCAGATTGCCACGGCGCTCGAGATCGCCGATCTGCCGCTGCAGCGCCGCACCGCCGTGCTGCCCGCCTACACCGAAGGATGGGCGCTTTACGCCGAGCATCTCGCCAAGGACATGGGGCTTTACGACAACGATCCCTTCGGCGATCTCGGGCGCCTGCAGGCGGAATTGTTCCGTGCCGTGCGCTTGGTGGTCGACACCGGCATCCACGCCGAGCATTGGTCACGCGAGGACGCCATCGCCTATATGGAAGACAACACCGGCATGGCGCCTTCCGATGTGACGGCCGAGGTCGATCGCTACGTCGTGTGGCCGGGCCAGGCTTGCGCCTACAAGATTGGCATGAAGACGATCATGGACCTGCGCGTGCAAGCCAAGCAGGCTTTGGGCCCACGTTTCGATCTCAAATCCTTCCACACAGCGATTCTCGACGACGGGGCCATGCCGCTGTGGCTGCTGCAGCGTCATGTCGCCCACTGGATCGCGGAAAAAGAAGGTTTACAGCCTCTGGCGCATTAGTCATGTGTGAGAGCTTTTCCTTGCTCGCGCGGCCGCGCGACCATAAGCTTCGCCGCCGCAGTGGGGGGACGTCGCTCATGCGCTCTTGGATCGCCGCGCTGTTTGCGCTCGTTTGCGCCGCCGCGCCCGCGCTGTGCGGCGAGCCGCAGGCGACGGCGAAGGACCAGCAGCTCGCCTGGCTGCAAAAGGGCACGATCTTCAACGCCGGCCTGCGCGGCACGCACACCATCGCGCTGACCTTCGACGACGGCCCCAACGCCTATACCGGCGCGGTGCTCGACGCGCTGCGGCAATACAACATCAAGGCGACGTTCTTCATCGTCGGCTTCATGGCGCACGCCCATCCCGCGATGCTCGAGCGAATCGCCGCGGAAGGCCATCTCTTGTCCAACCACAGCGCCACCCATCCCGAACTGACCAGCCGCTTCGACGACGATCCGCAGACGCTGCTTTACCAGCTGCGCGATGTGAACAATCAGATCGCGCCGCTCATGAAGCAGACCGACAAGCTGTTCTTCCGCGCCCCTTACGGCTATTGGCGCGCGGCGCACGCGGCGATCCTCAACAACGATCCGGTGCTGCGCAACTACACCGGACCGATCTATTGGGACGAGGGCGGCGAGATCGCCATGCGCGACGGCTATGTGATGAGCGCGGCCGACTGGGATTGCTGGCGCCATCACTGGACGCCTCACGTCTGCGCCAAGGGCTATCTGCGCGAAATCCGGCGCGACAACGGCGGCGTGGTGCTGATGCACTGCATCCATTCGCAGTCAGGTGCGCTGGTGGCGGAAGTCGTGCCGCCCTTGGTCGAGGAAGGCTACAATTTCGTGCGCCTCGACCAGGTGCCCGAATACCAGCAATACGAGACGCCGCCGAGCGCGCCCGCCGTGGCCGACGCGGCGCCGCACCGCCGCATCGCTTTGGCTTTCGCGACCGCGCCGAAATAGCCTATCTCTTCCGCGATGGTCCTGTTGCTCTTGTTTCTGGCTGCGCTGTGGGCCGGCACGCAGAATGCGCTGGCCGGCGGCGGCTCGTTCATCACCCTGCCGGCGCTGATGCTGACCGGCATGGATGCGCGCGCCGCCAACATCACCTCTTGCATCGCGCTCTTTCCAGGTCAAACCACCACCGGCTTGGCCGGGCGCGACTACGTCACCGGCGCCGAGAGTCTTTCGTTCCGTGCCCTGTTCGCGATCAGCCTGGTGGGCGGAGCGCTGGGCGCGGTGCTGCTGCTGGTGACCCCGCCCGTATTCTTCGCGCGACTGGTGCCGTGGCTGGTGCTGTTCGCCACCGCCGTCTTCGCCTGGGGCAGTTTCCGTCCGCAAACCGGCGCGAGCCCCAAGCTCGGACGGCTGAGCGCGGGCGCGGCGCAATTCATGATCGCGATCTACGGCGGCTATTTCGGCGGCGGCATAGGCTTTCTGATGCTGGCGGCGCTGACCGCGGCGGGCCTTGCCATCCGCAACGCCGGCGCCACCAAGAACGCGCTCGCCGCGGTGATGAACGCCTCGGCCGTGGCGATCTTCGTGTTCTCGCGCGAGGTGCATTGGCTGCAAGCAGCGGTGGTCTGCGCCGGCGCGATGCTCGGCGGGGCGACCGGCGCTTTGATGCTCAAGCGCGTGAACGAGGCGGCGCTGCGCGGCTTCGTGATCCTGATCGGCGTGGCGCTGACGATCGGTTTGTTCGTGAAGGCGCCGTGACCGAACGGCCGGCCTCGGCCGGTTTTCCGCGCTCCGCGCCCTTGTGGTAAGCTTGTCTGTGTAGCGCCCTTGATAAAGGGCGGGCCCGCACCCGTAATGGGCCTGGAGCGGGGAGGTGAAGAATATGGCATTGCGCCAGGCTGACAGCGGCAGCCGGTCGGGGCCCGGGCAAGGCGACGAGAGCGGTTTCGTCCAGCATCTGGCGGATTCAGGTAAGCTCCAGCCGGGGGCGTTGGAACGTGCCCGCATGCTAACGGCTGAAAGCAGAGAACGGCTGGCGACGGTGCTCACCCGACTCGGCCTCATCAGCGAGCGCGACCTGGCCGAGGCTCTCTCCTTGTATTTGCACTTGCCGCTTGCCGAACCGAACGACTATCCGCTCAAACCCCTGCTGGAGGACAAGCTCGGCGCGCCCTTCCTGCGTGACGCCATGCTGCTGCCCGTCAAGGAAGAAGGCGAGCGTGTCATCCTAGCGGCGGTCAATCCCTTTCACCGCCAGGCCATCGAGGCTGCGCAGTTCGCCCTTGGCCGGCCGATCGGCCTCTGCGTTGCTCGCCAGGGCGACTTCGAAGCCGCCTTCGCGCGTCTTTACGAGGCCGCCAAACCAGTCGAGGCCGCCGAACACCCCAAGGACTTCGCCGACGAGCGGATCGAGGATGACGTCGACCGGCTCAAGGACATCGCCAGCGACGCGCCGGTCATCCGCTTGGTTAACGCGCTGATCGCCCAGGCGGTCGAGATGAAGGCGTCGGACATCCACCTCGAGCCGATGGAATCGGAGTTCCGCGTCCGCTTCCGCCTCGACGGCACGCTGCGAGCGATGGAGGCGCCGCCGCTGCGGTTGGCGCCGGCCGTGGTGTCGCGCGTCAAGATCATGGCGAAGCTCAACATCGCCGAACGGCGCCTGGCGCAGGACGGCCGTATCGCAACCGCCGTGCGCGGCCGCGACGTCGACTTGCGTGTCGCCACGACGCCGACGATCTACGGCGAAAGCGCGGTCATCCGCATCCTCGACCGCAGCCAGGTCGAGCTGAAGTTGCCTTCGCTCGGCTTCGCCGACGCCGTGCTCGAACGGCTTCGCGCGCTTGTCCGCCGGCCGCACGGCATCGTGCTGCTGACGGGTCCCACCGGAAGCGGCAAGACCACGACGCTCTATTCGGTGCTGACCGAGATCAATTCTGTTGAGAAAAAGATCCTCACCGTCGAGGACCCGGTGGAATACCACCTGCCTGGCATCAACCAGGTGCAGGTCAAGAGCCAGATCGGACTGACCTTCGCCAACGCGCTGCGTTCCTTCCTGCGCCATGATCCCGACATCTTGATGATCGGCGAAATCCGTGATTTCGAGACCGGTCAGATCGCCGTCCAGGCCGCGCTCACCGGACACCTTATTCTGTCGACGCTGCACACCAACGACGCGCCCAGCGCAGTGACGCGACTGCTTGACATGGGACTCCAGGATTATCTTCTGTCCTCGACGCTGAACGGTGTGGCAGCGCAACGGCTGGTGCGCAAATTGTGCCCGCACTGCCGCGAGGCCTACGAACCGCTGCCCGAATTGGCCGAGCGGCTGGGACTCGAGGCCCTTGCGGAAAGCGGCCAGCTGCGGCTCTGGCGCGCGGCGGGCTGTACATCCTGTCGCAATACCGGCTTTAGCGGTCGAACCGCGATCGTGGAAGTGCTCATTGTGGACGACCCGATCCGCCGCGCCATCATGGACAAGGCGGATTCCAGCGCCATCCGCAAACTGGCACTCGAAGGCGGAATGCAGACCATGGCCGTGCACGGCCTCAAGAAGGCGCTCGATGGCATCACATCGGTGGATGAAGTGCTGCGCGTGACGACGGCGGATTGAGATGGCGCTGTACCATTACAAGGCGATGAACGGCGCGGGCGCCATCGTCAAAGGCAGCTTCGAGGCGCCGTCGAAGGCCGCCTTGCTCGACAGGCTGCGTGGCCAGGGCCTTTATCCGCTCGCCGCCTCCGAGCGCGAGGCGACCGGTCGAGTCGGTAATCTGCTGGAACGGCTATGGTCGCCGTCCAGCTACCCGCCGCAGGCGCTCGCCTCAGCGATCCAGGAATTGGCGATGTTGTTGAAGGCCGGCCTTGATCTCGACCGCGCCTTGGCGATCTTGGTCGGGCTTAGCGATGTCGGCCGGCTGAAGGAGCCGTTGTCGGCGGTACGCGAGCGCGTACGCAAGGGCGCGAGCTTCGCCGCTGCCCTCGGCGCCGATCCGAAATTCCCGCGATTCTACGTCTCGATGGTACGCGCCGGCGAGGTCGGCGGCACGCTCGGCGACGCGCTTCAACGCCTGTCGGACTACATCACGCGCTCGCTGGCGATCCGCGAGGCGATCCTGTCGGCGCTGATCTATCCCTGCCTGCTGCTGCTGACGGCGGGCGGCTCGGTGCTTTTCATTTTGGTGTACGTGCTGCCTGAGTTCGAGTCGCTGTTCGCCGAGGCCGGCAAGTCGCTGCCGTTCGCCACGCGCGTCGTGCTCGACATCGGCGCCGCGATCCGCGGCTATGGCTGGCTGGTCGTGCTCGCCGCGATTGCCTTCGCCGTCTGGTTTCGCCAGGGGATCAAACGCGAGGCGTTCCGCTACCAGATCGACCGGATGCTGATGCGCCTGCCGCTGCTCGGCCGTCTGCTCGTCGCCATCGACGTCGAGCGTTTGATGCGCACTTTCGGCATGCTGCTCCAGAGCGGCGTGCCGGTGCCGTCGGCACTAGCGATGTCGAAGGAGGTCGTGGCGAACAGCGTGCTGGCGCGGGCACTTGGCGACGCCGCCACCGGCCTGCGCGAAGGCGAAAGGCTGGCGCAGCGCCTGGCGAAAACGGGGATGTTTCCGACCATGACCGTCGACCTGATTCAGATCGGCGAGGAATCTGGGCGCCTCGACGACATGCTGCTGCGCCAGGCCGATCTCGATTCCGTCCGCATCAAGCACAAGGTGGACCGGCTCTTGGCGCTACTTGTGCCGGTGCTGACCATTGTGCTGGGATTGGTGGTGGCCGGGCTGATCGCATCGCTGCTCGTCGCGATCCTGAGCGTCAACGAATTGGCGGTGCAATAGGGGTGGACCATGCGCATCGTTCGCTTGCGGAAAAGGGCACGTCGCCGCGAGGACGGCTACACCCTGATGGAGCTGCTGGTGGTGCTGGCGATCCTGGGAATGCTCGCCGCGATCGCCACGCCGATGGTGTTGCACTATCTGGAGACCGCGAAAGTCTCCACCGCCAAAACGGAGGTCTCGAACCTGTCGGCCGGCCTCGACCTGTTCAGATACGACGTCGGTCGCTATCCGACCACGGAGGAAGGGCTCAAGGCGCTCGTCGTGGCGCCTCCCGGAGTAGACAACTGGAACGGACCCTATGTGAAGAAGACGACCGACTTGGTCGATCCGTGGGGAAAGCCCTACAATTACCGCTCGCCGGGGCAACACGGAGAATTCGATCTTTATAGCAATGGCCCGAAGGGTGATCACGCAAGCGCCAAGCCCGAAATCGCGAACTGGTAAGGGCGCCGTCCTTGGGCGCGCGCGCGGCTTCACGCTGCTCGAGCTGTTGGTGGCGCTCGCCATCCTCAGCGTCGGTCTCACCGTCTTGCTGGCCGGCTTGTCGCTGTCGTTAGGGCGCGGCCGCAGCGACCGCGCCGAGACCTCGGCGCGCGCCTTTGCGGTTTCGCTGCTCGATCAGGCGATAGCCGATCCGAGTGCTGCGGTTGGCGAGACCAGCGGCACCTCCGGCGGCTATGCTTGGCACGTCTCGATCGAGCCTTACGGCGACGACGATGACCAGCAAGCCTGGCATAGCCGCGCGGCCGAAGTTTCTGTTTCCGTTTCTTGGCGCGAGCCGGGCAAGCGGCGTGAAATTGCGCTTCATTCGCTGCGTCTGATCGGCGAGGCCGGCCAATGATTCGCCGCGCCGAGGCTGGCTTCACGCTGCTCGAACTGATGATCGCCATCGCGCTGCTGGCGATGCTCACGCTGGTGCTGTTCGGCGGCTTGCGTTTCGGCACACGGGTTTGGGAGGCTTCCGAGACCTCGATAACCGGCACAGATCGCGTGCTGGCGGCCCAGGCTGCTTTGTCGCAAGAGATTTCGGCCGCGTATCCGCTGTTCATCCGGGAATCGGCCGACACTGCGCACGTCGCCTTCACGGGAGGCCCCGACAAGATGACCTTTCTGGCGCCGGCGAAATCGCCGCGCGGCGCGATGGAGTGGGTCACCATCGGTACGCTGGAGGACAACGGCGCGCGCAGCCTAGCCGTATGGGCGGCGCTGGAGCTCGCCCCGGGCGCCCGGCCTCGGCTGCAAGCGGTGCTGCTCAAGGGCCTGCGCAGTTTGGACATCGCCTATTATGGCGCGCCGTCGCCGCGCGACTCGCCGTCCTGGCGGAGTGACTGGAACGGCGGCGTGACGATCCCAACACTTGTGCGCATCCGCGCTACATTCGTCGACGGCCGGATAACGTGGCCCGATCTCACCATCGCGACCCATGTGTCCATCGACCAGGGTTGCGTCTACGATCATCTCACCCACTATTGCCAAGGCAGGATATGACCACGCCGCATCCAACCGCCGCAGATTTGCGCGCCACCGCCGCCGTGCTGCTGGCGGAATGGCGCCGCGAACTCGCTGCATGGTGGCGCGAGGCTGTCGCCCGGCGCGTGCGGGACGATCGCGAATATCTCCGCTTCGACTTCGCAGCCGACGCCATTGCGCTGACACGCGTCAACACCGACGGCGAGCAGCTGCTGGAACGCCTGCCGCGGTTGGACGCCGTCGAGCTCGGCAGCATTGCGGCCGGGATGCCGCGGGTGCGGGCGCTGCTTCAGCGCACGCGCGATGTCGCCGTGCGGTTTCCGCGCGCCAGCGTTCTGCATCTCGACCTCGACCTGCCCGCGGCTTCGCGTGCGACCTTGCGCCAGGCGGCTAGCTTCGAGCTCGCGCGCCTCAGTCCGATCAAGCCCGATCAGCTTTATTTCGACGTGGCGGCGGCGTCGATGGGCGCAAAGGCGCTGGTGACCCTCCGCGCCATCAAACGTGCGGAGGTGGATGAGGCCGTCGCGCTGTGCCACGCCAGCGGCCTGCGCGTCGGGGCCATCGAGTTCGAAGCCGATCCGCGGGATGCGGACTGGCGCGCCTATCCGGTCGACCGCTTCGCCCTCCTGCGTTTCTTCTGGCTGCGCCGGGGCGCCGTGGTGCTCGCCGCAGCAGTTCTGTTGCTGCTCGCGGCCGTGCTGTTCGGCCTCTATCTTCGCGGGGCGTCCGAGGACAACGCTTTGTTCTCGCAGCTCGTCGCGATGAACGATCAGCTGGCCTTGGTGCACCGCATGCAGCAGGACGCCAGCGACCTCCGCATGCAGATCGAGTTTCCGGCAACGCAGAAACGCGCCCCTCTGCTGCTGGACATATTGGCGCAAGTCACCAAAGCGTTACCGGACGGAACTTGGCTCACCGAATTCGCCTACAAAGACGGCACGGCTCACATACAGGGGTATTCGAAGTCGCCGTCGGACCTGATTGGGGATATCGACCAGTCGCCGTACTTCGCCAACGCACAGTTCGAAGCGCCATTGGTGGGCGCGCAAGACGGCAGTGAGCGCTTCGATATGACATTCGATGTGAAGTCCGCGAGGCGCCCATGATCGGCGTGCCGGCTTTTCTGCGCGGAAGGCGAGGGGCGTTTAACGCGCTGGCCATCGTCGGCGCGGCGATATTCCTGTTCGTGGTGGTGCCGTTCGTGATTGACGTCGCGGTGCAGCAGCAGGATATCGCCGACGTGAAGGCGCAGATCACGTCGGCCCAGGCCGTGCTCGCTTCGCGACCGATGCTGGAAGAACGCTTGCAGGCGCTCGGTGCCGATGCCGCCACTGTGCCGGGACTGCTGTCGGCCGGTAGCGCGGCGCTGGCGCAAGCCAAGCTCCAGAGCGCGATGGCGTCGATCATCGCCGCCAACGGCGGCACGTTGGTCAGCGCCCAGCTGTTGCCGCCCATCGGCGAACGCGGCTTCGACGTGGTGGCCATCCGCTACGACGTCACCTTGCCGCTGTCGCATCTGCGCAGCCTGATCTATGGGGTTGAGACCCATACGCCGTACTTCTTCATCGACGACGCCGACATCCTGATCCAACCGAACTGGAACCCGTCCGCTCCCGGTGCGCCCGCCCCGACGGTCGAGGTGCATTGGACCGTCAGCGCCTACCGTTGGAGCGGAAGCCGATGAGCCTGTCCCGCCTGCGTTGGTCGCTTGCCGGTGTTTGTGCCGTTCTCGTCGCATTGCTCGCCTTCGAGATATTGGCGCCGCTCCCGGAATGGACGCCGCCCTCTGTGCCGCCGGCGGCCGTGTCGATCTACAACGCGGAGCCCCGGCCGTTCGTGGCGCCGCCGACGCAAGCCTACCTCACCATTGATGCGCGGCCGGTGTTCAGCCCGGCGCGGACTCCGGTCGGGCCGCTGTTCGATGCCGTGGCCGGCGGAACGGAGGGCAGGACGTCGCTCGGGGACATGTCGCTGGTCGGTATCATTCTGGATCGCGGGACGCGGCTGGCCATGCTGCGAACCCCAAGCAGCCCGATGGCGGTCGCTCTCAGCGTGGGCTCGACAATCGATGGCTGGCTCGTAGTCGAGATCGACGATGATCACGTCGTATTGCGCTCGAACGGCAGCGATCAGGTCCTCGTGATGAGCCGCAACAACGGACCGCCGGCACCGTCTTCCGTGTCGGCTGAGCCGCAGTAGATCGCGACCGGTCCTTAAGGGTTGCAAATGTGGGCAAAGGCGTATTGATTGGACTTGTCTGGGCCCAGTGAAATCGTGGGGGGCGTCATGCAAAGCTGCGGCAAGATTGGGGCTGTCCGCTGGTCTGTCTGCGCACTGTGGCTGCTGCTGATGTCGGCTCCGGCAGTGGCGCAGACCCCTGGTGCGCCATCTACCCCCGCCGCCAGCGATGAGCCCTCGCAGCAGGGCATCACGCTTAATTTCGTCAATGCCGACGTCCGCGACGTCGCCAAGGCGATCCTCGGCGACTACCTCAAGCTCAATTACGAAATCGCGGCGAACGTCCAAGGCACGGTCACGATCCAAACCAACCAGCCGCTGTCGCGCACGCAAGTGCTGCCGATGCTGGAGGAGGCGCTCAGCCTCAACGGCATGGCATTGGTCCGCTCGAACGGTGTCTACCGCATCGTTCCGACGGACGAAGCGCGTCGCGAGATGGGGCCGGTCCAGACGCCAACCACATCCGCCAATCCGGGCTATGGCGTCGAGCTGTTCCCCCTGAAATACGTCAACGCCGCGACGCTGGAAAAGCTCCTGCAGCCTCTGGCCGAGCGCGAAGGCAGCATCCGCGTCGACCCCAGCCGGAACCTGCTGATCGTCGAAGGCTCGGCGGCGCAGCGGCAGACCATCGCCGAGGACATCGCGCTGTTCGACGTCGACTGGCTAAAGGGCATGTCGTTCGAGCTGTTCGCGCCCCAGAATATGGACGCCGAAGAGCTGGCCAAAGAGCTCAACCACGTGCTTGGCGGCGTCGACAGCCCGATCGCGAACGTGGTGAAGCTGGTGCCGATCGACCGGCTGAACTCGGTGCTGGCGATCGCGCCGCAGCGCCGCTACATCGACGAGCTTCGCGGCTGGGTGGCCAAGCTCGACAAGCCGGGCGAGGGCAACGATCGCAAGATATTCGTCTACCTGGTGCAGAACGGCCGCGCCGCCGATCTCGAGCGGACGCTGAAGCGCACCCTGTTCGGCGGCAGCGAGCAGACGTCCCAAAGCGCCTCCGAAACCACGACACAGACCACGCCGGGTTCGGCGTCAGGGCGCGGGGAGACGCCGGTCGACAATCTCAACAATACTTCCGACAACGTTCCCGCCACGTCGGCAGCGAGCGGCGACAGCGGCCAATCCGAGGGCGCATCGCGCAGCTACGAGACGGTCGAAGGCGTCAGAAGCCAAGGCATGAGCGCGGTGCATATCACCGCCGACAACAACAACAATGCGCTGGTGATTCTGGCGACGCCGCGCGAATACGCGGTCATTGAGAATGCGCTGCTCCAGCTCGACGTGGCGCCGCTGCAGGTGCTGCTCGAGGCGTCGATCGCCGAGGTGACGCTCAACAATAACACCCAGTTCGGCTTCCAATATTTCTACCAGCCGAACGGGAAGAACAGCCTGGTCCTCTCCAACTCGACTTCGCCGACGATCACCGCCGCCTTCCCCGGTTTCTCCTACATGTTCTCCAACGGCAACAACATCCAGGCCATCCTCAACGCGCTCGGAACTATCACGCACGTTGAGGTGATCTCGTCTCCCGAGGTGCTGGTGCTGAACAACCAGACGGCGCGGCTCGAGGTCGGCGACGAGGTCCCGGTGCTCACCGCGCAGGCGGTCTCGACGATCGGTTCCAACGCGCCCGTGGTGAACGCGGTGCAGTACCTCGACACCGGCGTGATCTTACGGGTGACGCCGCGCGTCAACCGCAACGGCCGCGTCATGATGGACGTGGAGCAGGAAGTCAGCGGCGTGACCGATCAGACGACGTCGGGCATCGACTCGCCGACCATCCAGCAGCGCAAGATCACCAGCTCCGTTGCCATAGACGACGGCCAGACCGTCGCGCTTGGCGGCCTGTTCTCCAACCAGGTCACCAAGACCAAGAGCGGGATTCCCTATCTTCAGGAAATCCCCATCATCGGCAATCTGTTCGGCAACAACGGCGAGGTTCAAGCCAAGACGGAATTAATGGTACTGATTACGCCGCACGTCGTGGACGACGCGCGCAAGGCCAAGGCCGTCACCGATGAGCTGCGCAAGAAGCTTCCGGAAGTCCAGCCGCTGTTCGATCAGCGCTGAGCCGCACCGCCAAGCCGGCTGGGCGCTGGTCGCGGTGCTGTGGACGCTGGCGATGCTGGCGATGATGGTCGCGGCGGTAGAAGCTCTCACGCTGACCTCCGCGCGCTTCGGGCACGCCGCCCTCGAGCAGGCGCGGCTGGCGGCCGACATCGATGCCGGCGTGGCGCGGGCCGCGCTGGGGATCGCCGACCAGCGTCCGCAACAGCGCTGGCGCGTCGACGGCGACGTCCGGCGCTTCCGCTTCGAAAGTGACGATGTTGAGATATCGATCCAGGACGAGAGTGGTCGCGTCGACCTCAACGCCGCCGAACCGGCGACGCTGAAGCGGCTTTTGGTCGCCGCGGGAGTGCCGGTGGCGCAGGCCGAAACGCTCGGGGACAATATCGTCCTTTGGCGAACGCCCGCCGATGATGACACGTCGGCTGCGGGGGAAAAGCTGCCCGGCGCGGTCGCCTCCGACTATGCGGAGGCGGGGCTCGACTATGGGCCGCGCCGCGGTCCGTTTCAGAGTGTCGAAGAGCTCAACCTCGTGCTCGGAATGACACCGCTTCTGTACGCGCGGCTGGCGCCCGCGCTGACAGTCTATTCGCGCGCCGCCAATGTGAATCTGTCGGTTGCGCCGCCGCTGGTGCAAGAGGCTTTGACGACGGCCTCCGCCGGCGACGACACCGGCCCGCATCTTTTGGCGTCGACGGCCCCGCTCATCGGCGGCAATGCGGCGACAACGGCTCTACCTGGCACGGTGCCCGACGTCGACAACCTCGCCGGGCGCTCATTCGCCATCACGGTCCGCGCCCGACACGCAGGCCGTTCGTTGACGCGCGATGTCGTGATCCTATTCACGGACGACAAGCTTCGTCCGTATCTGATCGAGGCTTGGCACTGAGACTCACGCCGCTGGGACGAGAGGGCCGTAGAGCCACACCAGCCAGCCGCCGACGGCCAGGAAAGTACCGAGCGGCAGCTTGTCGCTTAGCGCCAACGGCCGACCGGCCAACGAGCGATACAGCGCAAACGCCAGTCCTAGCGCCGCGGCAAACAGAATCGCCGTCGGCACACCGAAAGGACCGAGCCAGGCACCGAGCGCGGCCAGCAGCTTGGCGTCGCCCATGCCCAAACCAGCTCGTCCGCGCAGCCGTCGATAGGTCCATGCCAACGCGACTAGGCCGCAAAAGCAAATCAGTGCGGCGAACACATGGGCACCCAGCATGGTCGGGTCGATTCGATACGTCACCCAGAGACCCACAGGAATCAGCGGCAGTGTGATCTCGTCGGGCAGAAGCAATGACCTTGCGTCGGTGAAGGCAAGACACAACAGCGCCCAGCCGAAAATGCTACTCGCGATCAATATCCATCCAGCGGTTTCGGCCGCCGCCCAGACAACCACTACAAATGCCGAAAGTTCCATCGCAACAGGCAGATAGCCGATTGGCTGGCGGCAGTAGCGGCAGCGTCCACGCAAGCAAAGCCAGCTCACGACCGGAATCAGATCGGCGACGGCAAGCCGGTGTCCGCAAGAATCACAACGGGAGCGACTCCAGACAATAGACTGCCGTAACGGCAGCCTAGTCGTGAGAACGGCCAGGAAGCTGCCTACAAATGGAGAAAGACTAAGTGCGATAAGCAGTTGTGCGCCGGACAGGTCTGCACCCATATCCCGTCTGCCCTCCAACATGAAGTAACGGTAAAAGGTACACTTAATTCTTGTCCCACTTAACGCTTCGCCTTATTCTACACGGACCTAGCGGAGGGGGGACCCATGCGCATGAAACTCGCATTGGCATTCGTCGCGGCTGTTTGCCTGACACCAGCAGCCGAGGCCGGCTTAATCACCACGTCCGTGAACGACAACGCGCTCGTGACGCTCGGCGGCAATACACGTCCCGAGGCGGCTGCTCAAAACGATCGCGGTCCGGTTGCAGACAGCATGGTGCTCGAGCACATGCAACTGGTGTTGCAACGGTCCGATGCGCAGGAAGCCGCCCTCGACGCGTTGATCGCCGACCAGACGAACCGTCAGTCGGCGAACTATCACAAATGGCTGACGGCCGCGGAATTCGGCCAGCGCTTCGGCGCGGCACCGGACGACATCGCGAAGATCGAGTCCTGGCTCAGCGCCCACGGCTTCAAGGTCAATGGCGTCGCCGTCGGCGGCATGACCATCGACTTCACCGGCAATGCCGGCGCCGTGCGCTCCGCCTTCCACACCGAGATCCACAAGCTCAGCGTCAACGGTGTCAACCACATCGCCAACATGAGCGACCCGAAGATCCCGGCGGCTCTGGCCCCGGCGGTGGCGGGCATCGTCTCGCTGAGCGATTTCCGTCCGCATACGAACTTTGTATCGCATGCGCAGAATCCCAACCTTACCGGAACCTGCGGCTCTTACGGCTCTTGTCTGGCGTTGACGCCGTCCGATCTGGCGACGATCTACAATATTAGTCCTCTGTTCGCCGCCGGCGTCACCGGCAAGGGCGTCACCATCGTCGTCATCGAAGACACCGACGTCCACAATACAGCCGACTGGGCGACGTTCCGCTCGACCTTCGGTTTGTCCAGCTACACCTCGGGCAGCTTCACCCAGGTTCATCCCGGTACCGGCTGCATCGATCCCGGCGTCAACGGCGCCGAGGGCGAGGCGATCCTGGATGCCGAATGGTCCAGCGCCGGTGCACCGAACGCCTCCATCGTGCTGGCGAGCTGCTCCGATACGTTCGTCACCTTCGGCGGCCTGATCGCGTTGCAGAACCTGTTGAACTCGTCGAGCCCGCCGCCGATCGTCAGCATCAGCTATGGCGAGTGCGAGGCACTCAACGGCGCGACCGCCAACAAGGCGTATTACAACGCCTATCAGCAAGGCGTGAGCGAAGGCACGACGATCTTCGTATCGACAGGTGACCAGGGCGCCTCGGGCTGCGAACGGGCCACGACAGACCGTGACGGCATCGGCGTCAGCGGTTTTGCCTCGGCGCCATTCGACGTCGCGGTCGGCGGCACCGACTTTGCCGACACGTACGCCAACTGCAAAGGCCAGAGCTTCCCGGGTTGCGACAGCGCCTACTGGAACTCGACGAATACGTCGGTGTTCGGTTCGGCGAAGTCCTACATCCCGGAGATCCCTTGGAACGACTCCTGCGCCGGCCAGCTGTATTCGCTGTTCAGGACCGGCTCGGCGGTGACGTATGGCGCGAGCGGCAACTGCAACACCGGCGGCTATCTGACGACGGTATCCGGCAGTGGCGGGCCGAGCGGCTGCGCCACCGGCACGCCAATCGTGGCCGGCGTGGTCAGCAACTCGTGCAAAGGCTGGCCGAAGCCGTCATGGCAGACGGGCGTGTTCGGCAATCCGGCCGACGGCGTGCGCGATCTGCCGGACGTCTCGCTGTTCGCCTCGAATGGCTGGTGGGGCCACTTCTACCTGTTCTGCGACAGCCTTGGCGGCGGCTGCACGCCTGGCCAACCGGCAAGTTGGGATGGCGCGGGCGGCACTTCGTTTTCGTCGCCGATTTTCGCCGGCATCATGGCGCTGGTCGAGCAGAAGACGGGTTCCAAGCAGGGCAACGCCAACGTGGTGTTCTACCAGCTCGCCGCGGCGGAATACGGCAAGACGGGCGATGCCAACTGCAACTCGTCGAAGGGCACGGCCGTCAGCTCGACTTGCATCTTCTATGACGTCACGGCTGGCGACATAGATGTCGATTGCGTCGGCCAGTACAACTGCTATCGGCCATCCGGCCAATACGGTGTGCTGTCGACGTCGGACACCGCCTACCAGCCAGCCTACGGTACCACCTCGGGGTGGGACTTCTCGACTGGCTTGGGAACGGTGAATGTGAACAATCTTGTGAACGGCTGGTAACAATCGGCGGTGACCAAGCTTGAATGCGTCATTACGTTGTTGAACTCGGGTTCTGTGGGGGAACGCCATGTACGCACTGGCTAGCAATGCAGTGAACAATTCGTCTTCGCGTCATGTTCTGGCCGAGGAACGCCGCGAGAGAGCCAACTGGCTCAAACGAGGGTTGGTCGCCTCGTCGTCGCTATTGGCGATCGCGGCAGCGCTCGACTCGGCGAAGGCGATCCCGCTGGCCTGCGGCTTGCCGTCAGGCGGCGTCGTGAACTGCACCGGGACGTCGTATCCGGCCGGTATCGTCTACGTGGGTTTTGACGACCTCACACTGAACGTCGGCTCCCCCGCCGGCCAGACTGGGGCGACGACCGTCACAAGTGGCATCCTTCTCGAAAGCCCGGCGTTCACTGCAGCCAGCGAAACCGAGACGCTGAACGTCGGCAGCAACGTCGCGGTGACCGGCGGGATCTATAACGGCGAACGCGTGGAGGCGACAAGTTACGGCAGCGCGTACGCGAACATCTTCAACGCCGGATCGGTCACCTCGACCGGTGCAAGCGGCATCTTGGCGCAATCCGTGGCCCAAAGTTACTTTGCGAGTACGCCGGGCTACGCCGCGACGTATGTCAACAACTCCGGCAGCGTGACGGCGTACAAATATGGCGTCGCCGGACTGGCGCGGACGATTACTATTAGCGCGACGACCTCCTATGCGGTCGCGAATGCGACGGTCGTCAACACGGGCGATGTCGAGACCACCGGTTCGCCGCCCTCGCACTTCGGAGCCGTGGGCGTCGGCGCTTATGGGGAGGCTTTAAGCGGCGGCTACAACGCCTATGCGACGGCCAACGCTTCCGCCACCAATTCGGGCACCGTGACCACGATGGGCTACAAAGCTCCGGGCGTTGCGGCCGGCACGAATGCGGTGGCCGAGGGGTACGGCGGCAATGCCGGGGCCTGGGCATATTCAACGGTCGTCAATTCCGGCGCCGTTACCACGTACGGATACAAGGCGACGGGTGTTCTCGCGTCCACCAACGCCACGGCCTACTCGTACTCAGGCACAGGCGGCGAAACCAACACCGCCAGTGCCGTGTCGACGTTGACCAACAGCGGCGCCATCACGACATCGGGCGATTACAGCTCCGGCATCAGGGTGACCACGTACGCCAACGCCTACGGCGGCCAGTACGCCGTCGCGGCTGCGACGACGACCGTCGTCAATTCCGGCGCTATCACGACCGCAGGCACGTACGCTACGGGCATTGCCGCCTATACCTACGCCTCCGCTTCAGGCACGGAGAGCGCGACGGCGACCGCCAGCACCTCGGTGACCAATTCGGGCGCGATCGTGACCAGCGGCGACTATGCCTTCGGGATCGATGCGGAGAGCCAGGCATATGCGGGCAAAACCAGCTTGTCGTGGTATGCGAATGCCACCGCCACCACGACGGTAACCAACAGCAGCGCCATCACCACCTCGGGTTACTACGCGGACGGCATCCACGCCACAGCCCAGGCCGGTGCGTATGGCATCTTGGGTGGTTATGCGACAGCGTCCACCGCGGTCATGAACACGGGCGACATCGCGACCGGCGGAGAAGGCGCCATCGGCATCGAAGCCTATACCAGGGCGATCGGCGCCGGGGTCGGTTACGGCACGGCATACGCCTCGTCGTACATCAAGAACAGCGGCGCAGTCACGGCGAAGGGCGACTATGCTTCGGGCGTCCTCGCGGTTTCGTATGCCCTCGCCTCAGGCGAGGTTTACTCGGGCAGGGCCAAGGCGACCTCGGCCGTCGTCAATTCGGGGGCGATCAACACCTATGGCACCAACGCCATTGGTGTCGGCGCCTATGCGCACGCGATTGCCCAGAGCGAGGCTATTGACGCCCAGGCCAGTGCTTATGCCTCTGCGTCGGTGACGAACTCCGGCTATGTTGCCACTGGTCCTGGCAGCTATTCATTAGCTGTCGGGGCGCAGGCGGTCGCCGAGTCGATCGGAACGTTAAGCAGCGCCGGCGCCAAGGCGACGGTCATGAACAGCGGTGACATCCTCACCAGCGGTGCCTACGAGTCGTACGGCCTCTTCGCGGTCACGAAAGCCACAGCTCTACCGGACTATGGCCTCACCTGGGCCACGTCCGTTACGAAGGTCGTCAATTCCGGCGACATCTACACCTACGGCACGAATTCGGACGGTATCCTCGCGAGTGCGACGTCCCAATCGGGCGTGTGGTACGCGGCGTATTACAACGGTTTGGCCACGTCGTATGCGTCGACCTCGGTAACCAACTCCGGCGCGATCGCCACCTACGGCGATGCTGCGGACGGAATCCGTGCCACGAGCCGTGCTAGCGGCTATGCGTATTACGGCGGCCTGTCGACCGCCTACACGACGGTCAACAATTCCGGTGCGATCACGACGGCCGGATTTGACTCTGCTGCGATCGACGCCAGCTCCGATGCGAGCAGCTACTCGTCGGTCATGCGGCCGCCGAGCTACACGACGGCAGTCGCCACGACGACCGTGGTCAATTCGGGCGCGCTGACGACGTCGGGCGATTTTGCCGACGGCATAGCGGCAAATTCAGACGCTTTCGCCGATGGCGGCTACACCTCCACGGCGACGGCCACTACGACCGTCAACAACTCCGGCGCCATCACGACCTCGGGCTTCTCCTCGGCCGGCATCGATGCATGGTCCAATGCCTTTGCGGACGGTTTCTACTCGGCGACGGCGACGGCCACGACCACGGTGACCAACTCCGGCGCCATCACCACCTCTGGCGACTACGCGGCAGGCATTTTGGCAACGTCCTATGCCAGTGCTTTTGGCCCGAAGGTGACCGCTGACGCGACGACCGTCGTCACCAACCAAGCGGCGATCACCACGTCGGGCTACGCTGCGCCCGGCATCGTCGCGAAATCGGGTGCGATCGCCAACAGCTACACCGGCGGTCCGGCGGTGGCGACCGCCATGACATCCGTCGTTAACTCCGGCCACATCTCCGTGTCGGGTGAGGGCTCGGACGGCATCGACGCTTCGTCGTATGCAGGGGCCAACAGCAGCAACACCGGCAGCAGCGCTGTCGCCAGCACCACGGTGACCAACAGCGGCAAGATCGCGGTCACGGGCGATTACGGCAACGGCATCGCCGCCACCGCTTTGGCGTTCTCGTCATACGGGTCCTCCAGCTCGACGCTGTCGGTGACGAACTCCGGCTCGATCTCCGCCAGTGGCGAGGACGCGGTCGGTGTCAGTGCGCTGGCCGATCAGGTAACCATCACCAACGCCGCCGGCGGTTCGATCACGGGCGGCACGGGCACTGACGGCGCCGGCATCTGGGCGTTAGGGGACAGCGTGACGGTCAATAACTCCGGCACGATCGGTTCGCTTAACGACCACGCCGTGGTGTTGTACAGCGACGGCGCGACGGTCCTCAACAACAAGACTGGCGGCACGGTGACGGGCTTTGTCACCATGAACGCGCCGAGCGTCAAGTTCTACAACGCCGGCACCTGGATCGCACGCGGCGGCAACAGCAACTTCAAACCGTGGACCGGCGGCTCCAGCATCGTCGTCAACAGCGGCACCACGCTGGTGGTGGGCAACCAGGTCTTCCTCGGCCTCGGCGAATTCGAGAATGCCGGGCTGCTGTCGTTGTCGTCGGTCAACGCCAATCAGGGCGCGCGTCCGGCTTACGAGACGCTCGAGATCACCGGCGACTTCGTCGGCAACCCAACCTCGATGCTGGAAGTCGGCTCGAACATGACGACCACGGCCGATGTGTTGAAGGTCGATGGTCCCATCACCGGCACCACGCATATCCAGGTCGACGAGCTCGGTGCGCCTGGTCTCACGTCCGGCAACGGCATACTGGTGGTCGACGCCTCGACGGGCACGACCTCCAGCAGCAACTTCAGCCTGGTGTCGAACACCGTGGCTGGCACGTTGCTCGACAATGCCTACGAGTACAGCCTGGGTCTGGTTCCGGGCACGGGCGGCCACGGCGGCTGGTACCTCACCTCGCGGCTCTATCCGGGAACCTTCGAGTTCTCTGGCGTGCCGTCGTCGGGCATCGCCTTGGCCAACTTGGCCAACGGTTCGCTGCTCGACTTCTTCGGCGCGCAAGAGCAGGGGCCGCAGCAGCAGGCATCGGATGCGGCTCCGGTCAAGGTCGCCAGCACCGACAATAGCTTCGTGCCGACGTCTCCGCTCGGGACGGGTGTTGCTGGCTGGGGCCGATATAACTATGCCAGCCTGAATATGTCGCCGAGCGGGTCGAAATACGGCAACTACGCCCTCGACGCCTCGACCGGCAATATCGGCGTAGACCTGACGGTCAACGCCAACGGCCAGACCGGCATCTTCGGCTTGATGGTCAGTCCGTTCGGCGCCAATGCCAGCTTCGACAACTTCGGCTCGGCGCACATGTCGTCGTCGGGTACCGGCATATCGGGCTACCTCCTGTGGATCGGCGGGCCTTGGCATGCGGGCATGATGTTCTCCAATGACATCCTAAGCACGCACTTCACCGACACCTACATCCATACCAATGCCGCGGTGAAGATGAACGGCTTTGGCTTCCAGGCGGCGGGCAGCTACGACGGCTGGCTGGACGATGGCGTCTACTTCGATCCAGGCGCGTCTATCAGCCTGCAGCACCTCGGCGGCGGCTCGTTCCTCGACGGCGCCGGCGACACCGTCTCGTTCGGCGATACCAGCAGCATCATCGGCCGTTTGAACATCAAGGTTGGCACCTCGTTCGACACCGGGTCCGTCGTGTTGAAGCCTTACGGCGAACTGGGTGTGAACTACGAGTTCGACGGCAATACGCTGGTGACGCTCGGCAATTACAGCTACACCTCGTCGCTCAAGGGCGCGACGGTTAAGGTGGGCGGCGGCTTCACGGCCGACATTACCGAGTACGCCTCGTTCTTTGCGAATGCCGATTATATCGGCGGGGACAAGCAATCGGGCGTCGAGACCTTCGTGGGCGTACGCGTCCTCCGTTAGACGCTGTTTTCTCGAGAGCAAGAGTTCGGGGGCGGCTGCCCAAAGCGGCCGCCCTTTTCTTCAGCGGGATGCGGCGGCGTTTACCCTCGCCGGGACCATGATTTTCCGCCACCGTGTCCGCGATCCGGTATACTGGCGCGGCGGTGTCCGTGCGGCGAACGGCAGGCAGGAGAAGCTTTTTGGCCAACGACAGAGAGGCTTCAGACGCGGCAGCGCCGGAACTCCAGGGCGCCGCGCCCGGTCCGGCCCCCAACCAGGAGACCCAGATCAGCTGCTCGCGCGGCTTCGCCGAATGGCTGCTGGCCAACCGATGCAGCCTGGCGTTCACCTCCTACCAGACCGGTGAGCTGTTCCTGGTCGGCGTGCTGCCGGATGGACGGGTGTCGTTCCACCAGCGCCATTTCGTGCGGGCCATGGGACTGCACGCCGAATCCCACCGGCTCTATCTCGCCGCCCTGCATCAGGTATGGCGGCTTGAAAACGTGCTGCGTCCCGGCGAATACGCCAACGACGGCTTCGACCGGCTGTACGTGCCGCGCAATGCCCAGATCACCGGCGACATCGACATCCATGAACTCGCGGTCGAGCCGTCCGGCCGGGTGATCTTCATCAACACGCTCTATTCCTGCCTGGCGGCGTTCAGCCGGACCGACAGCTTTATCCCGCTGTGGAAGCCCAAATTCATCTCCAAGCTGGCGGCCGAGGACCGCTGTCATCTGAACGGCCTGGCGATGGAGCAGAGAAAGGCCCACTACGTGACCGCCGTCTGCCGCAGCGACGCCGTCAACGGCTGGCGCGACCGTCGTGCCTCCGGCGGCATGATCATCGACGTGAGCGACGACCGCGTCGTCACCGAAGGCCTGTCGATGCCGCACTCGCCGCGGCTGTTCCGCGGCCAGTTGTGGGCCCTCGATTCCGGCCGCGGCTATCTTGTGCGCGTCGATCCGGCAAGCGGCAAGTACGAGAACGTGGCGTTCTGCCCAGGTTTCCTGCGCGGCATGGCGTTCGCCGGCAAATACGCCGTCGTCGGCCTGTCGCTGCCGCGCGACGGCAACTTCGCGGGCCTCGAACTCGACGACGAACTGAAGAAGCGCGATGTCGACCCCTGGGCCGGCATCAACATCATCGACACCGCCTCTGGCGACATCGTGCAATGGCTGCGTCTGCAGGGGCATCTGCGCGAGACCTTCTCGGTCTGCGTGTTGCCCGAGGTGCGCTGCCCTATGGCGATCGGGCTGATGACCTCGGACATCATGACCCACATCACGATCGAGAATCCGCCGGAGCCGGCGTCGCAGGCGCAAGCCGCCGCGCTGGCCGCGGAGCGGCCGTGAAAGATCGGCGGGCTCCGCAAGAGAGCAGGGAGGGCAAACCATGACACCGCAACAGCCGGCTCGCGCAGTCGGGGCCGTGCCGCCGGGAAGGCGCGGCAATGGACGCGCGCGAACGCCAGTCGCGCGTCCCGCCCCTGACGCCGCGGCGCTCAAGGCGGCCGAAGCGTTCGTCGCCGAAGGCCGTGCCGGCCTTAGCAAAGGCGACCGCACGCTCGCCGAGCTGCGCGCGCGCCAGGCTCTAGAACGCGTCGCGGAGCATCTGCCATCGTTGCTGCTGCTCTACGATTGCTGGCACGAGCGACCGCAGAAGGGCGTCGATTACGAGAACCTGCTGCGCCAGATCATCCGCCTGCGTCCCATTTCGCCGCTGCTGACGATCGAGCTGGCCTATCTCTTGTTCGCGCGCGGCGAGCGCGTTGAATGCGAAGGCTTGGCGCGGCGCGCCCTGCGCCAGGCGCCGCGGCATCCGCGCGCCCACGGCCTGCTCGGCCTGATCTTCACCGAGACCAATCGCGCGCCTGCCGGCGAGTATCATTTCCGGCGCGTGCTCGAACTCGAAGGCGAGACCGCGCGGGTTTTGTTGAATCTTGCCAATTGCCTGAAATCAATAGGGAAAATGGAAGAAGCGGAGGCCAACTACAAGCGCGCGCTGGAGCTCGAGCCGACGCTCGTCGATGCTCTGATCGGCCTGTGCCGGCTGGAGGAGGCGCGCCGCGACATCGCCCGCGCCTGGGACTATCTCAAGCAGGCCGAAGCGATTGTGCCCGACGCCGATTTCGGCCTCTCGCGCGCCATCCTCTACGGCCGCGAAAAGAAAACCGATCTCGCGCTCGAGGAACTCACCAAGAGCCGCAAAGAAGGAACGAGCCTCACTGCCATCGCGCTGCTCGAACGCGGGCGCTTGTTCGACAAGATGAACCGCTTCGAGGAAGCCTGGGCGGACTACGTCGAAGGCAAGCGGCTGTGCCGCGAGGTCCAAGGCCGCGGCTACAACCAAGCGGCGGCCGACGATCTGGTGCGACGGCTGACGCGCTTCTTCATCCGTACACGGATGGAATTGTTGCCGCGCGCCGTCCTGGCCGAGGGCCGGCCGCAGCCGGTGTTCATCATCGGCTTCCCGCGCTCTGGAACCACCATGGTCGAACAGACCATCACCGCCCATCCGCAAGTCTCCGCCGGCGACGAGCTTCCCTTCATCGCCCAATTGGCGCACGCCGCGCCGCGGCTCCTGGCCAGCGAGCTGCGCTACCCCGAATGCCTCGCCGATCTGTGGATGGGCGACAACCGCATGGTGCTCGATCAGTTCCGCGACATCTATTTCCAGCGCGCCGAGCAGCTCAAAGTGTGGGAAGAGGGCGCCGCCTATTTCACCGACAAGATGCCGCTGAACGAGACAAATTTGGGCCTCATCCACATGATGTTCCCGAAGTCGCCGATCATCCACGTGCGGCGGCATCCGCTCGACATCCTGATCTCGAACTTCTCCAACTTCCTCACCCACGGCTTCGAACAGGCCTTCGCGCTGGAGACCTCGGCCGCGCACATCGCGCTGATCGACGGGCTGGTCGAGCATTACCGGCGCGAGCTCGACCTGCGTTATCTCGAGATCCGCTACGAGGACATGGTTGCCGAGCACGAAGGCCACGTCCGCAGGATGCTGGACTTCCTCGGCCTCGAATTCGATTCGCGCTGCCTCGCATTCCACGAGAACCAGCGTTATGCCCGCACCGCGAGCTACGCCCAGGTGACCGAGAAGCTGTACGACAGCTCGATCTACCGCTATCGCAACTACCGCAAACATTTGGACGAGGCGATCGAGATCCTCAGGCCGGTGATCGAGCGCCACGGCTATGCCGTCGAATAGCGGCGCCGCAACTTCCACGCAATGAGATTGCCATGACCGAAACATCCTCCAGTCCGAGCGCAACCAATACCGTCAGGCTACGGTCGGCCGTTGCGGCCGTCGTCGTCGCTCTCGTCTTCGGCGGGATCGCCGGCTTCTATATCCGCGGGCTGCATCATTTCTCCGCTCCGCAAGGCTCGCCGCTGCAGCCGGCGGCGAACCGTCCGGCCGCAAGTCTGCCGGCGGGCTTCACGCGATTGGCGCCGCGCAGCTTCGGCAACTGGACGCTGGCCTGCGTTCAAGGCCCGAAAGGCGGCAAGCAATGCGACCTCGTCATGCCCGTGATCGACGGCGCCACCAAAAAGACGGTGCTGAAGCTGCTGGTGACGCGCGGCCCGCAGGGCAAGCCGGTGCTCAGCGTGCTGACGCCGCCCGATGTCGTTCTGCCCGAAGGCCTGACGCTGGTCCCTGGCAGCAAGCCCGCCATCAAGATCGCCTTCCTGCGCTGCGGGCCGGGCGCCTGCCAAGCGCTTCTGGCGCTCGACGGCGCGACCAGCGCCGCGCTCGGCGGGGCCGACGCGCTTCAGATCAGTTATGTCGGCGCCGGCGGTCACAAGGTCGGCTATAAAGTGCCGACGACAGGCTTCAGCGACGGCTACGCCGCTTGGCAGACGGAATCGCCGCCGCTTGCTCAGCAGCCGGCGACGCCTTAGGCGCTCGCGACGCATAGTCGAATAGCAATATCAAAGGTGTAATCAGAGTTCTGGCGGATGGGGTGAGATTCGAACTCACGGTAGGCTCACACCTACGCCGGTTTTCAAGACCGGTGCCTTAAACCGCTCGGCCACCCATCCGAGATTGCAAATCAACTACTTGCAACACCATCCTTCCACAAGGCAGCAGATGTTGCTACCGATTTACCGTCCATCGTCGCCGCAGGAGCGCCATGGAAGCGCAGGGTAGCCCGGCACTCGCATCCTACCGGCACTGTATCGAACGAATTGATGCGGCGTGGCCGGCCTTTCGTGCGATGCGGACTGATCGGCTTCGACATGGCAACGAAGCGGAGAGAGTTGCTGAAGGCATTCTCGAAGACCTGTTTACACAGGTTTTGGATTGGGAAAGAGGCGACCTGATGTACCAAGTCGGCTATGCCGATATCGTGGTCAGCCGCAATCTTGCCAAATACCTTGTTGTCGAAGCGAAGCGGCCAGGCACGCTGATCCCCGGGCGCAGAGCCTTGGAAGCGGCCGTTGCCCAAGCGCGGCGCTATGCCGGCGAACAGAAGATCCGGTCTATCGCCGCGACCGACGGCCGGTTTCTCTATGCCGCGGACATTGAGGGCGGAGGCCTTTCCGATCGCCTGCTCGTCGACTTGGCCACCGTCGATCCGCCGGCCGGGCTTTGGTGGCTCAGCGTGCACGGCATTTATCGGCCCTGCGATGCGCCTGCGATCAATGTCCCTATGCTTTCCGATGAAGGATCGCAACACGAGAGCGAGAATGCCGAAAACGCAGCCGTCGTCCACCCCAAGTATAAATTGCCGGCGGAATGCTTCGCCTATGTTCCCGATGCGAGCCGGCCAAACACATGGAAGCTGCCTTACAAGCTGATGAACGGCGAGATAGACGCTAAGCGGCTACCGAAAGCGATCCAAGCGATCCTGAGCAATTATCGCGGAGCCAAGGTCGGCGGCATACCGGAGGCCGACATAAAAGACGTGTTGCTACGCCTAGCCGCCGCCGCCGATAGTGCCGGTCACATGCCGCCGCGCGCCGTCGCACCGGCGCCAGTATATCAGCAGCTTGCTCTCGTGCTCGATCAGCTTGGTTCGATGCCGACACGGTCATGATTAAGGCATTGAACCATCTCGAAGGTTGAGCCGCCCGCCGTCCTCGTTTACTCTTGCCCGTCAATCCAGGGCTTGATTCGGCTCCATGACCCGATCGCTGCGAGGGATCTGCGCCGTGATCGCGCTTGGCGCGCTCGCGGCCGGCTGTGCCTCCGAAAGGCCGCCCGCGCCGAGCCAGCCCGTCAGCGTCCCGCCCAGTGCCGGCGTCTACAAGATCGGTAACCCCTATCAGATCGGCGACACTTGGTATTACCCGCACGAGCAGCCCGATTACGACGAGACCGGCATCGCCTCCTGGTACGGACCGACCTTTTACGGCCACGCCACCGCCGACGGCGAGCTGTTCGACGCCAACGCGCTCACCGCCGCCCATCGCACCTTGCCCATGCCGGTGAACGTGCGCGTCACCGATCTGGAGAACGGCCGCTCGCTGATCGTGCGGGTGAACGACCGCGGGCCGTTCGCCAAGGGGCGCATCATCGACGTGTCGGAGCGCGCCGCCAGGCTGCTCGGCTTCTACGACCAGGGCACGGCGCGGGTGCGCGTACAGTTCGTGGCGCGGGCCGATCTGCCCAACGGCGAGCCTCAGCCTTTCGGCGCGGGAACGCCGAGCCAAGTCGAGACCGCCGCAACCGCCGCGCCCGCCGCGACGGTGGAAGAGGAAGAGTTGCCCGCCATCCCCGGCGCCGCTCAAGCCGCTCCCGCGCCGCCACCGTCGCAAGCGGCGGCCGCGCCCGCTGCAGCGCCGCCGTCTGCCGGTAGCAGTCCTCTCAACGGCGGCTTGCCGACCGGCAAGGTGGTCGAGGTGGAAGTGCCGCCCGTCACGCATCTTTACGTCCAAGTCGGCGCGTTCTCCTCTTATGCCAACGCGGCGCGATTGGCCGCGCGGTTGGGCGGCGGATTTACGATCTCCGAGGTTCAACGCGGCGGCCAAACGCTTTATAGAGTGCGCCTCGGGCCGTACGATCACACCGCCGACGCCGATGCGGCGCTTACCCAGGTGAGCAGCCGCGGCGCCAACGACGCCCAGATCGTGGTCGATCAATAACCGGAGTTCCCGCATGCCGCGTTCGCGTTTCTTCGCCGCTCTCGCCGCTTTTTTCGTCGCGCTCGCGCCGGCGCATGCGCAAATCGCCACCAGCGCCGAGCACGCCATCCTGATGGATGCGGCGTCGGGGCAGGTGCTGTGGGCCAAGGACGCATTCACGCCCATGCCGCCCGCCTCGATGAGCAAGCTGATGACGCTCGAGCTGGTGTTCCAGCGGCTAAAGGACGGAAGGCTCAAGCTGACCGACACGTTGCCGGTGTCGGAGCTAGCCTGGCGCACCGGCGGTTCCAAGGGTTTCGTGCGGGTCGGCGATCACTTGACGATCGATGACCTGCTCCAACGGATCATCGTGGCTTCCGGCAATGACGCCTGCGTCGTCGTCGCCGAAGGGATCGGCGGCACGGTCGACGGCTTCGTCGACATGATGAATCGGCGCGCCAAGGAGCTTGGGCTCAACAATTCCCACTTCGTGAACCCGGACGGCCTGCCAGATCCGCCGGGGCAATTGATGTCGTCGTATGATCTGGCGAAGTTGGCGCGGCATCTGATCCGCGACTATCCGCAGTATTATCACTACTTCGGCGAACGCAGCTACACGACGACCGACCAGGGTAAGCAGATCAGCCAACCGAACCGCAATACGGTGCTTGAGAAATTGCCTGGTGCCGACGGCCTTAAGACCGGTTACACCGACGCGGCCGGCTTCAGCATCACAGCCTCCGCCGTCCAAGGCGGTGAGCGACTGATCCTGGTGCTTGGTGGTCTGCGCTATCCCGATCTCGACAAATTTGCCGACGCCAAGCGCGAATGGCTCGCCGAGGTGCGCCGCGGCGACGAGGCGGCGCGCATCCTGGCCCTGGCGTTCCGCGAATTCCGCAGCTACCGGCTGTTCAAGCCGGGCGAGATTGTCGGCCAAGTGCCGGTGACGGGCGGATCGAGGCCGACGGTCGCCGCCACGGCCGGCGCCGTGAACGTCACCATGCAAGTGGATTCGCATGACGCCATGAAAGTCACCTTCCGCTATTTCCCGGGACTGAAAGCGCCCGTCGCGCAAGGCCAGCGCGTCGGCACGCTCGCCATCTCCGCGCCCGATTTCCCCGGACTTGACGTGCCGGTTGTCGCCGCCGAAAGCGTGCCGCAAGCCAACATCGTCTGGCGCCTGTACATGGCCGCTCGGCATTGGTTCTCCGGCAGACATTGATGACGGGACGCTTCATCACCTTCGAAGGCGGCGAGGGCGCCGGCAAGTCCACGCAAGCCCGCCGACTTGTCGTGGCACTGGAAGCGCGCGGCGTCTCTTGCGTCACCACCCGCGAACCCGGAGGGTCGCCCGGGGCGGAAGACATCCGCAAAATCCTGGTGCGGGGCGACGTGAACCGTTGGGAACCCGTTGCCGAAACGCTTCTGCTGTTTGCGGCGCGCGCCGATCACATCTCGCGAACCATCAAGCCCGCTCTCGCCGCCGGGAAATGGGTCGTCTGCGATCGTTTCACGGATTCGACTTATGCCTATCAGGGCGGCGGCGGCGGGCTCGACCGCGAGACCATCCGGCGCATCGAATCCGTGGCGCTGGGCGATTTCAAACCTGAGCTGACCTTGATCCTCGATCTGCCTCCCGAAGAAGGCTTGAAACGCGCCCGCGCTCGGATCGGAAACGAAACCCGCTTCGAGGATTTCGATCTCGCGTTCCACGAGCGCTTGCGGCGAGCCTATCTCGACATCGCCAGGCGGTCACCGGATCGTTGCGTGGTGATCGATGCCAGCGGTGACGAAAACACGGTCGCCGCCGCGATTTGGAACGCCGTCGCCGCGCGGTTTGGGCTAAGCTGACCGCATGGCCAAGCCGACCCGCAACACCGCCGAAAGCGACGACGACGGCCCGCGCAAAACACTGCGCCTGATCGGCCAGGAGGCGGCGCTCGCCGTCGTCTCGCGCGCGCTGCGCCAAGGAAGGCCGCCGCAAGCCTGGCTGATCGCCGGCCCGCCTGGCGTTGGCAAGGCGACGCTTGCCTATCGCATCGCGCGCTATCTGCTCGCTTACGGCGCGACCGCCGACGGTCCTGCCGATCTTGCCGTGCCCGCGGGCCATCCCGTGGCCGCGCAAGTGGCGGCGGGCTCGCATCCCGGCCTCTTGCTGCTGAAGCGCGGCGTCGATCCCGAAACCGGCAAGGCGTCGAACGTGCTGTCGGTCGGCGAAGTGCGCAGGCTCGCCGGCTTCTTCGGCTTGACTTCGGGCGCGGGCGGCTGGCGCGTGGCGATCATCGACACGGCCAACGACATGAACGACGCGGCCGCCAACGCGCTCTTGAAGATGCTCGAGGAACCGCCGGCGCGCGCCATGCTGTTGGTGCTGGCCAATGCGCCGGGACGGCTCTTGCCGACCATCCGCTCGCGCTGCCAGCGGCTGAATCTGCGCCCGCTGGCGCCGCGCGAAGAAGAAAAGGAGCTCGCCGCGCTTTTCCCAGCGATGAACGCCGAGGAACGCGCGGCGCTGGCGCGGCTGTCCGGCGGCTCGCTCGGCGCGGCGATCAAGCTGGCGAGCGGCGAGGGGCTCGCCCTGGCGCGCGAGGCCGAGCGGCTGATCGACCGCGCGGCCGCGCCCGACATTCCCGCGCTGTTCGCCTTGTCGGAACGGCTCGGACGCATCACCGACGGGCTCGACATGCTGGGCGAGTTCCTCGCCAACGCTTTGGCCGAACGCATCCGCGCCCGCGCCGGCACGCCGCGGCTCGAGCGCTGGGCATTGGCGCGCGAGCGGCTGATCGCAAGCTTTGCGCGCAGCGACGCGCTCTATCTCGATCCGCGCCAAACCTTGCTCGGCGCCGCGCGCGAATTGCGCCAGGCGGCGCGCCGCACCGGAGCGCTGTGATGCTGGTCGACAGCCATTGCCATCTCGAATTCGCCGATTTCGGCGACGAAATCGACGCGGTGATGGCCCGCGCACGCGCCGCCGGCGTGTCCACTTGCGTCAGCATCGGCACCAGGCTGGCGACGTTTCCGCAAACCCGCGCCATCGCCGAGCGTTTCGCCGAGGTGTGGTGCTCGGTTGGCGTGCATCCGCATGACGCGGCGGTCGAGCCCCTCGACGACGCGGCGCCGCTCATCGAAGCGGCGCGCCATCCCAAAGTCGTTGGCATCGGCGAGACCGGCCTCGATTATTTTTACGACAACGCGCCGCGCACGGCGCAAGCCCACAATTTTCGCCTTCACATCACGGCGGCGCGCGAGACCGGGTTGCCTCTGATCGTGCACACGCGCGATGCCGAAGACGACACCGTCGCCATCCTGCGCGAAGAAATGGCGGCGGGGCCGTTCACGGGCGTGCTGCATTGCTTCAGCGGCACGCAAAAGCTGGCCGACGCGGCGCTGGACCTCGGGCTTTACATCTCCGCTTCCGGCATCGTGACCTTCAAGACGGCCGAAGCATTGCGCGAGGTGTTGCGCCGCGTGCCGCCGGAGCGCCTGCTGGTCGAGACCGACGCACCCTATCTGGCGCCGGTGCCCCATCGCGGCAAACGCAACGAGCCGGCCTTCGTCGCCGACACTGCGCGCGCGCTCGCCGCGCTCAGAGGCGTCGCGTTCGAGGAGCTGGCGCGCGCCACCAGCGACAATTTCTTTCGTCTTTTCACAAAGGCCGCGCGCCCGTCATGAGCGACATGCTTCGCATCACCATCTTGGGCAGCGGCTCCTCCGGCGGTGTGCCGCGGCTCGGCGGACCGAACAATGAAGGCCATTGGGGCGCTTGCGATCCTACCAACCCGAAAAACCGCCGCCGGCGCTGTTCGATCCTGGTGCAGCGCATCGCGGCCGCGGGCACCACGACGGTGCTGGTCGACACCTCGCCCGACCTGCGCGAGCAGCTGCTTGGTGCGCGCATCGCCGAGCTCGACGGCGTCCTGATCAGCCACGACCACGCCGACCAACTGCACGGCATCGATGATCTGCGCCTGGTGTTCCACCATCAGCGCCGCCGCGTCGACATCCATACCGACGCGCGCGCCGCCGAAGGCATCCTGGCGCGCTTCGGCTATTGTTTTGCCACGGCGGAAGGCAGCGGTTACCCGCCCATCGCCAACATGCACGTGATCGCCGAGCCATTTGCGCCGTTCGCGATCGGCGGAGCAGGGGGCCCGGTCGCGGCGCTCGCCTTCGCCCAGCTGCACGGACACATGCGCTCGCTCGGCTTTCGTTTTGGTCCCACCGCGTATTCGAGCGACGTGAACGGGCTCGACGAAGCGGCCTTCGCCGCGCTGGCCGGCGTCGATTGCTGGATCGTGGACGCGCTGCGTTACACGCCGCATCCCAGCCATTTCAACGTCGACCAGGCGTTAGCGGCTATCGCGCGCCTAAAGCCGCGGCGCGCGGTACTGACAAACCTCCATATCGATCTGGATTACGAGACTTTGCGCCGCGAACTGCCCGTAGGCGTCGAGCCCGCCTATGACGGCATGGTCATCGAGGCCGCGGTTTAGAGTCGTTTCGGATTGGAAATACGCGTTGTCATTCCCTGCCGAGCGAAGCGAGGGGAAGGGAATCCATTCGGCCGTGCAGGTTTCTGGATTCCCTTCCCTCGGCTCGCTAACGCGAGCCTCGCCGGGAATGACAGACCTGATTCAATCCAAGTCAAAACGGCTCTAAGTTCGCGGTTTTGGGGACATAATGGATTTGGGGATTCGGCCTTGTCGGTTCAAGGGGCCGACGGAAATTTTTATGGGTTAACGATCGGGCCGGGCGGTTCCTTGGGTTGCGGCGGCTTTCGGCGGAAGCCGACGTAACGTGCCGCCCAGGAATCCGGCAACAGCCCGGCGACGACCTTGCTGCCGTCGAGCGGCGGGATCGGAATGAGGTTGAAGGCGCCGATCCACAGATTGAACGCGACGCCCATCGCCAGCGTGTCGAGCAGCCAAGGCGGCGGCGCGGTGACGCCGGCCAGTCCCAGTCCAACGGCGACGGCGGCAAAGCCCGCCGCCAAGAGGAAGTTCATCAGCGGCCCGGCAGCGGCCACCAGCATCATGTCGCGCTTGGGATGGCGCAAGTTCTGCCAGCTCACCGGCACCGGCTTGGCCCAACCGAACAGGAACGGCGCGCGGATGAGATAGAGGATCGTCGGGATCGCGATCGTGCCGACGAGATCGATATGCGCGAACGGGTTGAGCGTGACGCGCCCGCGCGCTTTCGCCGTGTCGTCGCCCAGGCGCGAGGCGACATAGCCGTGCGCCGCCTCGTGAAAGGTGATCGCCGTGATGGCCACGAAGGCGAAAGACAAAACGGTGGCGAGATCGGTCACGGGCGGCTCCGGTGTCTACTTTTAAACCCGGCGCGTCACCCTGAGGTGCGAGCGCAGCGAGCCTCGAAGGGCGCGCCGGGCGTCGGCGTTCTTCTAACGCCCTTGGTGGCGGAAGTTCGTGGCCTTCTTCGCCGTGAACTTGCCGGCCTTGCCGCCGACCTGGGAGAATCCCTTGGGGTCGGGTTCGCCATGCAAATGCCGATCGGTTTCGGAAGCTTGTTTGCGCCGCGCGAGTTCCTCGGGCGACAGCGGAGTGCGCTTTTTCTTGGTTCCTGGCATGGCGGACCTCCTGGTGACGTACAAGCGTATTATACACCGAAAAATGTGCTGAAGAGCACTCGATTCACGCATTGTTAGACGGGAAGGCCGAATGACTCCGGCCCTCCCGCCCAGCTATCCTAGGGGTGCAAACTAACCCAGGAGCAAAAATTATGAATGACAATACACAGGAAAAATTTGGCGAGGCGATCATCGCCGCTGTTCTTACAACGGGGGCATTTGATAGTGCCGATAATTCGCCGAAGGCAGTTGTCACGCGCTATGCTCAGATTCTGAAGGAACTCCAGCGTTCTGGGGGCGCGCTTGCTCCAAATTCGCTTCCGCATTAGCGCTTCCATTCAAAAACGATAGGAATGCTTCTGCACGGGCGATGATTTTCCCGAATCTTCGTTGGATGTAATCCCGAGCGCCACGAACGCTTTGTCGCGATGGCGCAAGAAGTGGAAGCGTCGGAAGACCCGAAGGATTTTGAGAAGGCGTTCAAGAAGATTGCCTGCCCCAAGAAACGACAGCAGCCATTAGCTTGATTCCTAGGTCTTGGTTGGCATGCGCCCCTTAAAGCTCTGTAACAGCGCTTCGGCCCGCGTCGTGTCGTAGCCCCAGACTTTTGCCATAGCTACCATCATGTCAGGCAACACGAATGTGACCTGGTGGGGATGATCAATAAGGCTCTGAAAGTCTTTGCGATGGCGAGTTTCGCCTCGCAGTTGCCGCCTTATGTCCGTGTAGAACTGCCACGCCAAAAGATCGGCAGCCTGAACTGGAAGTGACTTTTCTTTGGTTACAAATGCGTGGGCAACGTATCTGCTCGCGCGCCGCAACTCGGGCACAGCGAAGATTTTTTCCATAATCTGATTTGCTTCAGGCTGACTCGCATGACCTGCCTCGAAAAAATAAGCCACGTCCCCTTGATAATTCACATCCTCAATCCAGTTGATTACGCCTCCAATCGTGGAATGGGCGCAGAACGTGTACGGCTTTCCCGCTAAGGGGTGATTGGGCATAAACAGTTCATATTGAGCAACATTCACACTGACAGCAAACCCTTTAATCGTGCGACGCTTTATATTGCCGATCATTCTGGCGACGACAGCGATGCGCTCTTGTTTGGTTAGATTCGCAAACGGACCATTGCCGTGCGCGCAATCAACCATGTGGAAGTAGGGCAAGCCTTTCCAGTCCAGAACCTCTTGCCATTCCTTGGCGAGCAGCTTGGCTTGTTCGCTTTCGATCAGGTATCCGGCTACACATAGGATTGGAATGGTCCCGATTGAGCCATCAGCTTGACGAGCTTCGCCTTCGCCGATGCTCTCGTCAAAATATCCTTCTACCAAGACCATGGCGCAGCCACCGTCCGGCAAGACCACATCCACAAGTCGCCCAAAGAAGGCGCCTGAGCTTGCGGCCAATTCTGCGGCCGCGCTCACTTACCATACCCCTTGTGCATGGGTTCGTGAGGTGAAACATCGCCATCTAATTGGTGATTATATACTTGACAAAGGTAGGCCCGAGGGCTAGATTTGCAGCATCAAACAGGTGCTGCCATGAACTTGAACGACCCGATTTTCAGCGACGAAGCCAAAGCCCGCGAGTATTTCGAGACGATCCGCTGGCCGAATGGTCCCGTATGCCCGCATTGCGGCGGCACGGAGCGCGTCTACCGTCTTGAGGGCCAGTCGCATCGTCCGGGCCTGTTCTGCTGCAATGATTGCTCTGGCTCGTTCACGGTCACGACCGGCGGCGTCATGGAAAGTAGCCATATTCCGCTGACCAAGTGGGCGCTCGCCTTTCGGCTAATGGCAGCCAGCAAGAAAGGCGTCTCGGCTCACCAGCTACACCGTATGCTCGGGATTACTTACAAATCGGCTTGGTTCATGGCGATGCGCGTACGCGAAGCTATGGGCCTACCGCTCAAGCCGGAGCCTGTCGGCGGCAAAGACAAGATTGTTGAGGCTGACGAAACCGAACTTGCCCCTTCCCGCAAGACCAAGGGCGCGGGCAACCGTAAGCGTGCGAACAACAAGCGCTTCGTTTCGCTGGTAGAGCGGGACGGCAAGGTCCGCTCTGCCGTGATCGACGGCCGCGACATGCAGGACGTGCGCGCGGCAGTGCGCGCCAACCTTCACCCCGACAGCATCCTGCATACGGACGGCGCACAGTTCTACAAAGGCATGATGCCGCTCGGGCAGCATGAAGCCGTTGACCACAACAAGATGTTCGCCCGCGACAGCAACAACGGGCGCGTCCACACGAATACGGCTGAGGGCTATTTCAGCCTGTTTAAGCGCGGGCTTGTCGGCGTCTACCAGCACGTCAGCCCGGCCCATTTGCCGCGCTATTTGAGCGAGTTCGATTTTCGGATGAACAACCGCGTTGCCTTGGGCGTGAACGATGACGTTCGCACCGAACGCGCCGTGAAAGGCGCAGAGGGCAAGCGGTTGCGTTATCAAGGCGCTGACGCAGCCTGAGACGCGCGCCTTCCGTATGGGCCGTAACAAGCTCAGGCGGATTTTGGCTTTGCTCGACGGCGTTTGACCGCGCGTCTCTTTTTGGTCTTCACATGAGGCTTGTGGGGCGTATTGAGCGCCTTGCGGATGGCGCCTTCCATCCGCTTATTGGCTTCTTCCTCGCTGAACTGATCAGTCTCGCGCGGCTGCATCCGAACCCTCCACAACGTCGGATAGCTGGAAGCCTACAACGGCATCATCGCAACCGGCAGCGGCTTCTCGGTACTTTCCGACTGGGCAAACATAGACCGTGCGGCCCTCTTCGCGTACGAGCGCCAGGATATGCTTGGTTCCGTCAGCGCCCCGGATCGTAACTTTTTTCATGGCGACCTCTTTTTTGATTGCTTTTGTGTGGCTATTCTGTATGAATGACCACGCAGAACATCTTTCGGAGATTTTCGTCATGTCTGAAAAAGCCAAAAGCGGGCCGCCGCCATATGCGACATTTTCCAGTTTTATCAGCTTTCTCAATAGGTTGCGAGACACGACGATTCCTTCCAGAATCGATGCTACCGTATTTGGGAACGCCTCGGGAAGCCTTTCTTACAGCATCATCGCTACGCTCAAATTCCTGAAACTTGTCGACGCCGACGGGGTGCCGTTGCCCGCGATGTCGAAGCTCGTGAATGCCTCCGACGCCGAACGGAAGCCGCAGATCGCGGCGCTGATCAAGGATGCTTATCCGAGCTTCTTCGGCGGGGACATTGACATCACGAAGGCAACGGCGGGGCAGTTCGACGACCTCATCCGTGAGACGTTCGAGTCGAGTGGTTCTACGGTCGACAAAATCGCTGGATTCTTCATCGCGGCCGCTACCTTCTCTGGCATTGAACTTTCGGCGCTAATCAAGAGCCGCAAAAACATCGCGACTTCCGCGACCGCTGGGAAGAGCAAAAAGCAGCGCCGCGCCGCCGACGAAGAGCCGGACGGGCGTGAGCCGCCCCCCCCGACGGTCATGGAAGCGAAGGCTCTGGAATACCAGCTAATCGACCTGCTGAAGAATGAAGAAATCGGAGAAGAGGAAAAGGCCGCAATCTGGACGCTGGTCCGCTTCCTCGCCACGCAGAAAGCGCCCGGATAGGACGCTAATAGAACTGGTCCGCGTAATCGCCCGAGAACGTACGCGCGGGCCGGACCGGAGGAGGCGCGCTGTCATCTGCCAAAGTGGGCGCGCCTCCGACGGGGCAAATCCACCTATCAAGCGCGATGCGTGGCCTCAACTGAAATTGGAACTAGCATGTCACTGATCCCGAAGCCAAAGTCCGGCGATTTTCTGCCCGCATCTGACAAAAGCCTAAATCTCGGCTTTATCGATGACGTTGCGGCAAAGGCCCTGGGAGTTATTCCCGGGCCCATCCGGCTTCAAGTTGGCTTTGAAGGGCCAAAAGGTTGGGGCGCGAGCCATATTCTCGGCAATCAGGATCGGATGGCCAGGATCAAGGACATTGGATTTCGTGGGATTGCCCATTATGTCGAGACTGTCGCCAGGAACTTCCAACGTATAGCTGACGGCGGCGATGGTCGCTTGGCTCTGGTGTATGAGTTTCAACGGATGGGCAAAGAGGTCCTGGACCTCGTCGTCATCGTGAAGGCGAAGGCCCACGACGGAGCAATCATCTGGTCAGTCACAACCGCTATACCAAAACGCGTATCGCACCTGCCGGTGTTATATAAGTGTCCCACGAAGGAAGAAGGCCGGACGGAGAGGTGCGAAGTCTCTCTTGGCGATGTCTCCAATCGCCCCCGCCGTGAGACCTTGTCATTGCCCAAAATTATGCCAAGAGACGGCAAAGGGTCCTAACGCTTACGGCGTCCGGGTAGCATCATCATATATGGCGTTTAACGGGGCGTTACAATGGGTGTTGCAATACCCATTGTAACTAATAGATTTTTTGGTTTCCGCCCTCTAAGCATCTGGTAAACATGACATCTTTTTGGAAAGAATCTACCCGTTGCGGGTGCCTATGGCAAGTATATAATCGCCATCTAATTTCCCATAATATATCTTATACGAAATTCTTCACCGTAACGGGATAGGTAGCTGCCAAAGCCCCTTGCCCCAAAGCGCGCGCCCCTCTTTGATCTGCGCATGGAAAAGCCGAGTCCATCCAAAGACATCGAAGCCTTGCTTGAGATCATGCGGCGGCTGCGCGCCAGCTGCCCGTGGGATCGCGAGCAGAGCTTCGCCACCGTCGCGCCTTACACCATCGAGGAAGCCTACGAGGTCGCGGCCGCCATCGAGGACGAAGACTGGGCGCATCTCAAGGACGAGCTGGGCGACCTCTTATTCCAGGTGGTGTTCCACGCCCGCATGGCCGAAGAGCGCTCCCTGTTCGATTTCGCCGCCGTGGTGGAAGCAATCACCGCGAAGATGATCGCGCGCCATCCCCATGTGTTCGGCGGCCACGCCACGCCGGAGTCCGCCGCTGCGCAGACCCAAGCCTGGGAGGCGCACAAGGCGCGCGAGCGGGCGGCCAAGCCGGGCGGGGTGCTGGACGACGTGCCGCGCGCCCTGCCCGCGCTCACGCGCGCGGAAAAGCTTCAGAAACGCGCCGCAAGGGTCGGTTTCGATTGGGACAATGCCGCGAAAGTGGTCGAGAAGATCGCCGAGGAAGCGGCCGAAATCACCGAGGCGCAGGCCTCCGGGGCCGCGCCGGACAAGCTGGAAGAAGAAGTCGGCGACCTGCTCTTCGCCGTCGCCAACCTAGCGCGCCATCTCAAGGTCGATCCGGAGAAAGCGCTGCGCGCCGCCAACGCCAAGTTCGTCCGCCGCTTTCGTGCCATCGAGGCGGGCCTCGCCGCGCGCGGCAAATCGCCGGCCGAGGCGACGCTCGACGAGATGGAAGCGCTTTGGGTCAAGGCGAAGGAGGCCGAGTAGCCAACCCCAATTGCCTCCCCCTTGTGGGGAGGCCGGAGAGCCGAGCATAGCGAGGCGATCCGGGTGGGGGGCGATGTGTCCGAGGCAATCCCCCCACCCGAAGCGCTTCGCGCTTCGACCTCCCCACCAAGGAGAGGTTATTGATCCACATATCCCCAAGGCTGGGCGTTCACATCAAGGCCGTGGCGCAATCCCCTGCTCCACCGCGATTTTTCCGGCGAAGCGGTGCTCCAGCCGCTCGGCGTCCTGTGGATTGGCGGAGAGCCTGAGCACGATCGCCGAGCCGTCCTTGTCGTCGCGCGCCAGCACGCGGGCGTGGCGATAGACCCAGGCCAGAGCCTCGCCGTCCGACGGCGCAAGCTCCAGCCGCAGCACGATGTTGTCACCTGTCAACACGGCCTCGAATCGGGCCAGCAGCGCAGCAAGCCCCTCGCCGGTCAGCGCCGAGACCGCGACCGGCGCGTTGCGACGCGCGCCGGCACGGGCCTGCAGTCCAGCGCGAACATCCGGCTCCAACAGGTCGATCTTGTTGAGAATTTCGACGAAGGCCCGGTCGCGGCCGGGTTCGACGCCCAGTTCGGCCAACACTTTCAGCACGTCGGCCTTTTGCGCCTCGCTTTCGTCATGCGCCGCGTCGCGCACATGGGCGATGATGTCGGCCTCCAGCACCTCTTCCAGCGTGGCACGGAACGCGGCCACCAGCTCGTGCGGCAAGTCGGCGATGAAGCCTACCGTGTCGGACAACACCGCCCTCGTCCCGCCAGGCAGCTTGAGCCCGCGCATGGTGGGATCGAGGGTGGCGAACAACACGTCCTTGGCCAGCACGTCGGCCTTGGTCAGGGCGTTGAACAAGGTCGACTTACCGGCGTTGGTATAGCCGACCAGCGCGATCACCGGATAGGGCACGCGCTTGCGCGCCTTGCGCTGCAGGCCGCGGGTGCGTTTGACGCCTTCGAGCTCGCGGCGGATTTTCGCCAGCCGCTCGCCGATCAGCCGGCGGTCGGTCTCGATCTGGGTTTCGCCAGGCCCGCCGAGGAAGCCGAAGCCGCCGCGCTGGCGTTCCAAGTGGGTCCAGGTCCGCACCAGCCGGCTGCGCTGATAGGTCAGATGGGCGAATTCCACCTGTAGGCGGCCTTCGCGGGTGCGGGCGCGTTCGCCGAAGATCTCCAGGATCAGCGCCGTGCGGTCGAGCACTTTGGCCTTCCAGGCGCGTTCGAGGTTGCGCTGCTGCACCGGCGATAGCTGCGCGTTGACGACGATGACCTCGGGTTCGCGCGCCCGCGCTTCCGCCGCGATCTCTTCCACCTTGCCCGAGCCGATCAGCGTCGCGGGCACGGCGCGGGCCAGCGGCACGATATGGCGCGCCACCACCTCAAGCCCGATGGCTTTGGTCAGCCCGACGGCTTCGGCGAGGCGCGCCTCGGCGTCGCGCTCGGCATCGGCCTGGCGCGATTTGGGCTCGACATGGACCACGAAAGCGGCGCGCCGGAAGGACTCCGACGCCTGACCATTGGCTTTCACACTCAGGCGGACTCGCTGACCGTTTCCTGCTCCTGGAGCTGGATCGGTCCCATCGGCATGACGGTCGAAATCGCGTGCTTGTAGACCAGCTGGGCTTGCCCGTCGCGGCGCAGCAGCACGCAGAAATTGTCGAACCAAGTGATGTTGCCCTGAAGCTTGACGCCGTTGACCAGGAAAATCGTCACCGACGATTTGCTCTTTCGTACCGCGTTGAGAAATGTGTCCTGCAGGTTTTGTTGTTTTTCGCTCATTGGTTGACCCGTCTATTCTTGGCCCCGCGAAAAGCGAAGCGATTGCGGCAGCATAAGGCGGATCGCCGCCCGGGCAATAGTCCTAGCCGCATTAGGCAATGTCGCAGTTTGTCTCAGGTCTGGTGCGAGTGCTCCGCATAAAGCGCCATGATCCGGCGGGTGAGCGGACCGGGCTTGCCCTCGCCGACCGGCCGGCCGTCGATTTGCACCACGGGAACGGCCCCGCCCGTGGCCGAGGTCAGGAACGCCTCGCGCGCGGCGTGGGCCTCTTCAGGCGTGAAGCGGCGTTCGACGATGGCGATTTGGGCCTCGGCGGCCGTCTGAAGAATGACGCGGCGCGTCACGCCGGGAAGGATGGCGTGACTGAGCTCGCGGGTGACGATCTGGCCCTCGCGATCAACGATCCAGGCCGTGGTCGAAGCCCCTTCGGTGATAAAACCGTCACGATCGACCAGCCAGGCTTCGAAGGCGCCTTTGCTTCGCGCCTCGGTCTTGGCCAGCAGGTTGGCCAGAAGCTGCGTCGACTTGATGTCGCAACGGGCCCAGCGCTGATCCGGGCGCAGCACGACGGCGACGCCATCCGCATGGCGCCGCGCGACCGCCGCGGGACTGATCGGATGCACGGTCAGGATCAGCGTCGGCCGCGGCGGCCGCTCCGGGATCGGATGGTCGCGGCGCAGCGCCCCGCGCGTGATTTGCAGATAGAGGATGCCGTCGCGCGCGCCGTTGCGGCGCACCAGCTCCGCCATCACCGCTTTGAGCGCCGCGCGGCCCATCGGCATTGCCATCGCGATCTCGCCGAGGGAGCGTTCAAGCCGGTCGAGATGCTCCTCTTCGTCCAACAGGCGGCCGGAGGCGATGCGGCAGACCTCGTAGACCCCGTCGCCCAACTGCAGGGCGCGATCCTCGACGTGCACGCCCGCCGCGCCATGACGCAGATAACGCCCGTCGACATAGGCGATGCGGCCGGGCGGAGGGCGGCCGTTCCACTGATCGATCAAGCGTTGAACCCTTCGCGGCCGCCGTTGGTCGAGCCGACGCCCAGCGATTTGAGCTTCCGGTGCAGCGCCGAGCGCTCCATGCCGATGAAGGCGGCGGTGCGCGAGATGTTGCCGCCGAAGCGGTTGATCTGCGCCACCAGATAGTCGCGCTCGAAGATCTCGCGCGCCTCGCGCAGCGGCATCGAGATCACCAGTTCGTTGCGCCCCGCTCCGCTCCAAGAGCCGCCGGTGCCGAGGTCCGAAGGTAGAAGATCGGCCGAAATCGCCTGCGTCGTGTCGTCGGTCGCAAGGATCAACAGCCGTTCCACCACATTGCGCAACTGGCGGACATTGCCCGGCCAGCCATGGGCCTGCAGCACCGCCATCGCGTCGTCGCCGATTTCGCGTATAGCAAGGCCGGAGGCCGCCGACAGCCGTTTCATGAAATGGCTGACGAGCAGCGGGATGTCGTCGCGCCGCTCGGCCAGCGAGGGAACGCGCACCGGCACGACGTTGAGGCGATGATAAAGGTCCTCGCGGAAACGGCCGGCGGCGATCTCGGGCCGCAAATCGCGCGAAGTGGACGAGATGACGCGCGCGTCCACCTGCACGCGCATGGTGCCGCCCAGCCGCGTGAAGGTCTGGTCGACCAGGACGCGCAGCACCTTGCTTTGCGTCTCTTGCGGCATGTCGGCCACTTCGTCGAGGAATAGCGTGCCGTTGTGCGCCAGTTCGAGCAGGCCGATCTTGCGCGGGCCCTCGCCGCCTTCCGCGCCGAACAGCTCGGCCTCGATGCGGTCCGGCTCCATGGTGGCGCAATTGACCGCGACGAAGGCGTTCTGCGCCCGGCGCGAGTGGGCATGGATCAGCCGCGCCAGCAATTCCTTGCCCGAGCCGGACGGCCCGGTGATGAAGACGCGGCTGTTGGTGGGCGCGATCTTGTCCACCGCCTGGCGGATTTGCGAAATCGCGGAAGAAGCGCCGACCAGCTCCGTCTCGTCGCCGGACTTGAGCTTCAGCTCCTGCACTTCGCGCTTGAGCCGCGCCGCTTCCAGCGCCCGGCATACGACGTGGATCAGCCAATCGGCCTTGAAGGGCTTTTCGATGAAATCGTAGGCGCCTTTCTTGATCGAGGCGACCGCGGTTTCGATGGTGCCGTGACCGGAGATCATCACCACGGGGAGATCGGGCTGCTCGCGCTTCAAAGTGTCGAGCACCTGGATGCCGTCGAGCCGCGAGCCTTGCAGCCAGATGTCGAGCACCACGAGCTGCGGCCGGCGCTGGCGCACCGCGGCGAGCGCACCGTCGCTGTCGCCCGCGACGCGGGTCTCGTAGCCTTCGTCGCGCAGGATGCCAGCGATCAGATCGCGGATGTCCTCCTCGTCGTCGATCACCAGGATTTCAGACGCGAGCGGCGCTGCGTGTTTGCTCATCCCCAACTCCCTTTTCACGCGTGATTTTCTGCTTCAACGGGAAGACGAGCGTCACTTGCGCTCCCTTGCCCTCTTCAGCCGCGTCGGCGATGACGATCTCGCCGCCGTGGTCCTCCATGATCTTGCGGACGATGGCGAGCCCGAGCCCGGTGCCCTTGGCGCGGGTGGTGACGTACGGCTCGGTGAGCCTGTGGCGATGCTCCGCCGGCAGGCCGATGCCGTTGTCGGCGATGCGGAAGCTGAGCCGGTTCTCTTCGGCCTCGATCGCCACCGCGATGCGCCCCGGCAAGTCGTCGCCGGCGGCCTGCCGCGCGGCGATGCTTTCGCTCGCGTTCTTGAGCACGTTGGTGAGCGCCTGCGCCACCAGCCGCCCGTCGGCCTCGAACCACACCAGCTCCTTCGGCAGATGCGTCTCGAAAGTGACCTGCGGATGGGCGACGCGCTGCAGGAACACCGCCTGTTGCAGCAGCTCCTGCGCGCATTCGCGCTTCATCACCGGCGTGGGCATGCGCGCGAAGGAGGAGAATTCGTCCACCATGCGCCCGATGTCGCCGACCTGGCGGATGATGGTGTCGGTGCATTGCTCGAAGACTTCGCGGTCGGCGCCGACCTCGCCGCCGTATTTGCGCTTCAGCCTTTCGGCGGAGAGCTGGATCGGCGTCAGCGGGTTCTTGATCTCGTGGGCGATGCGCCGCGCCACGTCGGCCCAGGCCGCGGTGCGCTGGGCGGAGACCAGATCGGTGATGTCGTCGAAGGTGACGACATAGCCCGAGGAATACTGGCCGTGCTCGCTTGATACTTGCACGCTCAGCGAACGCGGCGCGCCGCCGCGCTTGATCGTGACGTCGCCGCCGGCGCGCGCCGCCGGCTCGGAAATCGCCTTGCGGATCAGCGCGGAAAGCTCCGGCACCGCGGCGGCGTAATGCTGGCCCTCCAGCTCTTCCGGCGCGGCGTTGAGCAGACGCGCGGCGGCGCGGTTGACGATGGTGATCTGGCCTTCGGCGTCGAGGCCGATGACGCCGGCGCTGACGCCCTCGAGCACCGCGACGGTAAAGCGGCGCCGTTCGTCGATCTGGCGGGTGGCCTGCATCAGCGCGCTGCGCTGGGAGTCGAGCTGCTGCGTCATGCGGTTGAAGGTCTTGCCGAGCGTGCCGATCTCGTCGTCGTCGCGGCCGACTTCCACCTGCGCCTTGAGATCGCCTTCGGAGACGCGCTCGGCCGCCCCGATCAGACTCGAAATCGGCTTGACCAGCCGGCCCGCCGCCCACAGGCCGAGCCACACCGCCGCCAGCAGCACCACCAGCGACACCACGCCGTACAGCAACGCGAACACCAGCTGCACGCGCGACATCCGCCGTTCGAGATCGTGATATTGGCCGACCGCTTCCTTGGTACGTTTGAAATAGCCGAAGACCTGCGGATCGACGGCACGCACCACCAGCAGATAGGCGTCGTTCAACGCCGGCAGGCGGACCAGCGCGTGCTGCAGGCCGGTGTCGGGATTCCAGTCGACCACGATCTTGCCGGCGCGCGCGTCGGCCAGATCGCCCGGACCGGGCTTGAGCGCATCGGAGTATTTGAGCTTGGTGCTGGAGGCGAGTTCGGTGCCGCGCGAATCCACCAGGAAGGAGCCCACCAGTCCGCGGTCGCGCGTCATGGCGGCGAGACTCTCCACCAGCCGATTCACGTGCACGTGATTGTCTTTGTCGAACAGGTTCGGATCGTGCTGGATGGCGTAGGCCATCTCGCCCACGTCGAGCGTCAGGCCTTGGCCCTGTTCTTGGATATAAAGCGCCGCGACGTTGGTGGCGCCGTTGATCGCGGTCTGCACCCGTGCCGAGAACCAGGATTGGACGCCGAGATTGAGCGTGATCGCGGCGAAGATCGCCACCAGGATGGCCGGTACCACCGCGATGGCGCTGAACATTGTCACCAGGCGCACGTTCAGCCGCGCCCCCGCGCGCCCCGAGCGCCGCTCGCTCCACAGCCGCACCAGCCGCCAGGCGATCAGGGCGCCGAGCGTGAGCACCAACGTTATATTGATCAGCGCCAGGCTGACGGCGATGCCTTGCGAGGGATAGTGCGCCTGCGGGCCGGCCAGCACGGCATAGGTCGCGAACGACGACAACACCGCCAGCATCGCCACGCCCAACGCCAAGAGCGAAGGACGCGAGACAGCGTTCAAGACGCCGATCATCCCGGTCCTGTCGGCCTTTTCGACTGCCTTTGGTTCGGACATTCCCAGCCGCCACCGCGCAGCGAGCTTCTAAGAGCCTATGACTGCTTTGTAATCGGGGAGTGTAGCCGTCTCGCAACGTGTTGCAAGATTGCTGCGATGCTTTTCGACAACAGAGTTAAGGCGCTAGTCCACTTTGAGCCCACGAATCACTTCCAGCCCCAAATCGCGGATTTTCTTGCGCAGCGTATTGCGGTTGAGACCCAAAAGCTGGGCGGCGCGGATTTGATTCCCGCGCGTGGCGGCGAGGCAGATCGACATCAGCGGCCGTTCGATCTCCGCCAACACGCGGTCGTAAAGGCCCGGCGGCGGCAAACGATCGCCCTGGTCGGCGAAATATTTGGCCAGATGGCGCTCGACCGAGGCGCTGAGCGAGGCCGGCTCGTCCTCGCCGTCAAGGCTGCTCGCTTTGGCCGGCTCCTTCAATTCGGCGGCGACGGCGGTGGCGGGGATGGTATCGCCCGAATGCAGCACCACCAGCCGGCGGACCAGATTCTCCAGCTCGCGCACGTTGCCCGGCCAGCGGTAATGGCGCAGCAGATCGAGCGCCTCGGCGTCCAGGTGTTTCGCCGGCAGGCCCTCGTCTTCCGCCTTGCGCAAGAAATGGCGCGCCAGGTCGGGAATGTCCTCCCCGCGCTCGCGCAGCGGCGGCAAACGCAGCGGCACGACGTTGAGGCGGTAATAAAGGTCCTCGCGGAACAAGCCTTGCTGGATCAGCTGGCGCAGGTCGCGATTGGTCGCCGCGATGATGCGCACGTCGGTCTTGATCGGCACGCGCCCGCCCACCGTGGTGTATTCGCCTTGCTGCAACACGCGCAACAGTCGCGTCTGCGCTTCGAGCGGCATGTCGCCGATCTCGTCGAGGAACAGCGTGCCGCCTTCGGCCTGTTCGAAGCGGCCGATGCCGCGATTGGTGGCGCCGGTGAAGGCGCCGCGCTCGTGTCCGAACAATTCGCTTTCGACCAGCTCCTTCGGAATCGCCGCCATGTTGACGGCGACGAAGGTGCCGTGGCGGCGCTTGCCGTAATCGTGCAGCGCGCGCGCCACCAGCTCCTTGCCGGTGCCGCTTTCGCCCATGATCATCACGGTCAGGTCGGTCTGGGTCAGCCGGGCGATGACGCGATAGATTTCCTGCATCGCCGCCGAGCGGCCGATCAGCGGCAGATCGCCCGTTTCCGCGTCGAGCGCGGCGTCGCGCTTGCCGGCGGGCGTCGACAGCGCGCGCTGCACGACGGCGGTGAGTTCCTTGAGGTCGAAGGGCTTCGGCAGATAATCGAAGGCGCCGCGCTCGGCGGCCGTTATCGCGGTCAGGATCGTGTTCTGCGCGCTCATCACCACGATCGGCAGATCGGGGCGCAGCTTCTTGATGCGCGGAATGAGATCGAAGCCGTTCTCGTCGGGCAACACCACGTCGGTGATCACCAGATTGCCGTCGCCCGCCGCCACCCAGCGCCACAGACCGGCCGCCGTGCCGGTGGTGCGCACGTCATAGCCGGCGCGGCCGAGCGCCTGATTGAGAACGGTGCGGATCGCGGAATCGTCGTCCGCGATGAGGATCGTGCCGTCAGGCATTTTTGCTGACCTCGTTTTGCGCCATCGGCAACAGGATGCGGAACACGGTGCGGCGCGGCACGGAATCGCATTCGATCACCCCGCCGTGGTCGCCGATGATTTTCGCGACCAGCGCCAGGCCGAGGCCGGAGCCGCCGCGCTTGGTGGTGACGAAGGGATCGAAGATGTACGGCAAGAGATCGGCGGGAATGCCCGCGCCGTTGTCGCGCACCGTCACTTCCAGCGGCAGGCTGAGCCGCTCGCCCGACACCGCCGTGCCGAAGCGTACGCCGGGGCGATAGCCGGTGGTCAAAGTGATCTCGCCGCCCTGCTCGGGCAAAGCATCGACGGCATTGCGCACCAGATTGAGGAACACCTGGATCAGCTGATCGCGGTCGCCCAAGACGCGCGGCAGCGAGGGATCGAAGACTTCGACGAATTTCACGTTCTTGCCGAAACTGGTCTCGGCGATGCGGCGCACGTGATCGAGCGCTTCATGGATGTTGACCGAGGCGCGGGGAAAGCCGCGCCGATCGCCGAAAGATTCCATGCGGTCGATCAGCGCCTTGATGCGGTCGGTCTCCGCGCAGATGAGTTGCGTGAGGTCGCGCTCGTGCGGCGGCAGGCGTTCCTCGATCAATTGCGCCGCGCCGCGGATTCCGGCGAGCGGATTCTTGATCTCGTGCGCCAAGACCGCGGCCATGCCGTGCATCGAGCGCACCGCGCCCCGGTGCAGCAATTGCCGGTCGATGCGTTGCGCCAGGCTGCGTTCCTGCAACACCACCACCACCGCGCCTTCGGGCTCCGGCAACGGCGTCACCATCAGATCGGCGATGTGCTCGCCGTGGCGCGGCGTGGTGAGATCGACGTTGCGCTCGCCCACCGAGGCGCGCCGCTGCAAGGCCTGGCCGATCAGCTGGAACAAGGGACTGCCGAACGGGATCAGGTCTGACAGTTTCTGCTTCGTCAAATGGCCGGCGCCCATGTCGAAGAACTGCTCGGCAGCGGGATTGACGAACAGGATTTCCTGGCGAGGTCCAAGCACCAGCACCGGCATGGGCAATGCGCTGGCGATTTGTCCCATGCCCGGAGTGTCGGTAAGTTGCTTTGCGGTTGCGCTCATGGAATTTTATTGCCTAATACTTAGGCAGTATATTCCAATGCCAAGATAATGTGCAACACCTTAAACTGCCTGCAATGCCGGCGAGCGGGCGTGCTAAAAAATGCCGGGAATCGGGAACCGTCATGCCGCGCATTGCCATTTTGATCGTCGCCGCGGGGAAAGGCGAACGCGCCGGCGGCTCTTTGCCCAAGCAATTTGCACCACTGGCCGGCAAGGCCATGTTGCGGTGGACCATCGAGGCCTTTGCCCATTATCCCGACGCGCTGCTGCAAGTGATGATCGGCGCCGACCAGCGCAGTTACTACGACGAGGCGGTTACCGGCTTAAGTCTTCGCCCGCCGGGGATCGGCGGAGCAACACGGCAAGAGACGGTGCGGCGCGGTTTGGAATTATTGGAGCGGGAATCGCCTGTTTTTGTTTTGATCCACGATGCGGCGCGACTCTTCGTCTCGCGCTTCGTGATCGACGGCGTGATCGCCGCTCTCGAGGCGGGCGCCGACGGGGCGGTGCCGCACGTTCTCGTCTCCGACACCTTGCGCCGGCACGAGAACGGCAAGTGGGTGACCGTCTCGCGTCAAGGGCTGCTGCGTGCGCAAACCCCTCAGGGCTTCCGCTTTGGGCCGATACTGAAGGCGCATCGCGACTTTGCCAATCAGGACGTCACCGACGACACGGCGCTCGCGGAACTGGCGGGATTGACGATCGTCGCGACGGCGGGAGAAACCAACAACATGAAGGTCACGAGTCCGGAAGACTTTGCGACGGCCGAGGTGTTTCTCAAAGCCAGGCTCGGCGACTTTCGCTCGGGCATGGGCTTCGACGTGCACCGCTTCATGCCCGGCGATCATGTCTGGCTGTGCGGCATCAAAGTGCCGCACGAGCACGCCTTGGAAGGTCATTCCGACGCCGACGCAGGCCTCCACGCGCTGACCGACGCGCTGTTGGGCGCCATCGGCGAAGGCGACATCGGCCTGCATTTTCCGCCTACGGACGAACGCTGGCGCGACGCGCCCTCTCGCACCTTCCTCGAACACGCTGCCGAGTTGGTGCGCGCCAAGGGCGGCATCATCGTGAACTGCGACGTGACAATCGTCTGCGAACGGCCGAAGGTCGGGCCGCATCGCGCCGCCATGCGCGAAAAGATCGCCGAGATTTTGCGGCTTGACGTGGAGCGCGTCAGCGTGAAGGCCACCACCAGCGAAGGGCTCGGCTTTACCGGCCGGCGCGAGGGACTCGCCGCGCAAGCCGTCGCCACGGTGCGTTTGCCGTGAACGCGCGCGCCCTCATGCTTCGACAAGCTCAGCATGAGGGTATGGATGAAATCCTCACCCTGAGCTAATCGAAGGGTGAGGGATGGGAATGGCCATGAAAGTCACAACGGCGATCGCCACCGTGTTCGGCGTCGGCCGCGCGCCAGTGGCGCCAGGCACGGCGGCGAGCCTCGTCGCCCTGCCCTTCGCCTGGCTGATCGCAGCGAGTCTCGGCCATCTCGCCTTATTCTGCTGCGCGATGATTGTCGGCGTGGCCGCCATTCCGCTTTGCACCACATATGAGCGCGCAGTTGGCCGCATCGACCCGCGCGAATGCGTGATCGATGAAATCGCCGGCCAATGGCTGGCTTGCGCCTTCGCGCCATTGACCTGGAAAAGCTACGCGCTGGCTTTCGCGCTGTTCCGCCTGTTCGACATCACCAAGATCTGGCCGGTGTCGGCGGCGGAGAGACTCAAAGGCGGGCTCGGCATCATGGCCGACGATCTGGTCGCCGGCGCCTACGCCGCAGCCATTGCCGCCGCCTTGTTCTTCGGATGGGGTTGGCCGTGACGTTTTCTCCCGGCCTTTTGAAACTGGCCGCCACGATCCTTGACGAGGCGCGCGCCAAAGGCTTGCGCCTTGCCACCGCCGAAAGCTGCACCGGCGGCTTGATCGCGGGACTTCTCACCGAAATCCCCGGTTCGTCGGACGTGCTCGATCGCGGCTTCATCACCTATTCCAATGAAGCGAAGGAAGCGATGCTTGGCGTGCCGCATAGTCTGATCGCGGCGCACGGCGCGGTGTCGGCCGAAGTCGCGTGCGCCATGGCCGAGGGCGCGCTGTCTCACACCTTGGCCGCACTGTCGCTCGCCGTCACCGGCATCGCCGGACCTGACGGCGGCTCGCCGGAAAAGCCGGTTGGGCTGGTGCATTTCGCGGCCGCGCGCAGAGACGGGCCAATGCTGCACGAAGAACACCGCTTCGGCGATCTCGGACGCAGCGAAGTGCGTCTTAAAAGCGTGGAAACGGCACTTTTTCTCTTACGCAAGCTTCTTTAGACGCGCCCGATATATACGGCCGGCGTCTTTCACACTAAAATCCGCGTGCAATCCGGAGCTCGATCGTCATGACCAAACTTCGTCTGGCGGGCGTGATGTCCGCAGCTTTCATCGCTTTGGGTTTGTTGGCGACATCGGCCTGGGCGCCGGTCGTCGACTATTTTCTGAAGATCGACGGCATCAAAGGGGAAGCGGTCGAAAGCCAGCACCAAGGCTGGATCGAAATGCAAAGCCTACAGTGGGGCGTGGGTTCGCAGGCCGGCGGGGCGGGCAAAACCTCCGTTCACGAACTGGTCATTACGAAAGAGATGGACTCTGCTTCGCCCTCGCTGTTTCGCGCGGCGAGCACGGGCCAGCATTTCCCTCAAATCGTGATCGAGGTCGTGGCGCGCGGAACGATGCAGCACTACGCCTTGGACGACGCGATCATCGCCTCGGTGAGACGGCTGCCCGGCGGCGGCCGCCCGATGGAAGAGATCACTTTGCGCTTCGGGCGCTCGACGGAATCGGTGCAAGGCCATCCTTGCCCGACACCCGCCTGTTTGCAGGCAGGAGTCTCATCCCCGAGGGATCCCATGATGCGGACGCCGCATTAGGCGCGAGGCCGCGGCGCGAAGAGGCCTTTCCTGGACCGGCGCAACGAGACTCCGGCAATGCTATGACTTGCCGGGATTCGTATGGAGTTCCGACGATGCACGGCGAGGAGCAACAGGCCAAACGGGCGGCGCTGGAGAACTGCAAGACGCAAGGTGAACGGGCCTACTCCGACATGTATGACGCGCATTCCTCCAGCGCGGCGCGCGCCTGCTACAGCGATGCCAAGGAGTTCTTCTACGAAGCCATCAAATTGGCGGAGGAGCTGGGCGCCGCCGCCGAGGCCGAGGCTTTGCGCAAGCGACTGGAGCATATCAAGGCGGTCTTCCGACACCAGTTCGCGCCGTAAGTTCCCTCGCCGTTCAGCGCTTCTGTGGGGAAGGCGCCGTTGCGGAAATCGCTTGCGCCCGCGCCTCGAACGCCTGGCTCATCGTGAGCAGCACGTTGGCGAAGGCCTTGCCGGCCACGGCGCCGAGCATGCGGCTCTTGAATTCGAAGGCGATGGAAAAATCGACGCGGCAGCGCTCGCCGTCGGGGGTGAAGCGCCAATGGGTCTCGAGGCGGCGGAACACGCCTTCGCTTTGCGTCACCGCAATGGTGCGCATCTCGGGATCGAGCAGCACGCGGCTGATGTAGCGTTCGCGGAATGAGCCGAAACCGACCAACATTTCGGCTTCCAGAATTTCAGCGCCGCCTGCGATGGGTTGGCGGGCGGCATCGCGGGCGGCCCTTTTCAAAATACGCAAGCCGCGGCACCAAGGCAGGAATTCGGGATACTTCTCGACGTCCGCCACGACGGCGTACATCAAATCGGCCGTATACGGAACGATGCGGGATTCGGAGTGTGCGGTCACGACCTTCCCCCCGCCCGATCCGGCTGTGCTTCGCTTCGCCGGATCGGCCTCCCCACAAGGGGGAGGCAACATTTTTTATCACCTCCCCCTTGTGGGGAGGTCGGAGCGGTCGTGAGCGGCAGCGAACGACGCGCTCCGGGTGGGGGGCGGTTGCGACTCATCAGCCGCGTTGGGCACGCGCCGCCTGGAGCGCGGCGAAATCGGCATCGGCGTGATAGGACGAGCGCGTCAGCGGCGTGGCGGAGACCATCAAAAATCCCTTCGCCCGCGCCACGGCTTCCAGCGCCTGGAATTCCTCCGGTGACCAGAAGCGGTCAAGCGGCGCGTGCTTCCTGGTCGGCTGCAGATACTGTCCAACGGTCAGGAAATCGACTCCGGCGGTGCGCAGATCGTCCATCACCTGCATGATCTCCTCGCGGCTCTCGCCCAGCCCCACCATCAAGCCCGACTTGGTGAAGCCCTCCGGCGCCAGTTCCTTGGCGCGCTCGAGCAGGCGCAGCGAGGCGTAATAGCGCGCGCCCGGCCGCACCTTCAGATACAGCCGCGGCACGGTCTCGAGATTGTGGTTGAAGACGTCGGGTCGCGCCGCCATCACCGTTTCGATGGCGCCCGGCTTGCGCAGGAAGTCCGGCGTCAGCACTTCCACCGAGGTGCCCGGGCTGGCCGCGCGGATTGCCGCAATGGTCTCGGCGAAGTGTCGCGCCCCGCCGTCGGGCAGATCGTCGCGGTCGACCGAGGTCACCACCACGTGCCGCAACCCCAGCTTGGCGACCGCCTCGCCCACCCGCCCCGGCTCGCCCTCGTCGAGCGGGCCGGGCAGGCCCGTCTTGACGTTGCAAAAGGCGCAGGCGCGCGTGCAGGTGTCGCCCAGGATCATCATCGTGGCGTGCCGGTGCGTCCAGCATTCGCCGATATTAGGGCAGCCCGCCTCTTCGCAGACGGTGTGCAGGCCGTGGGTGCGCACCACCGCTTCGGTGACGCGGTAGTCATGTCCGCCGGGCGCTTTGACGCGGATCCAGCCCGGCTTGCGCGGCACTTGGCTGTCCGGCCGGTGGGCCTTTTCGGGGTGGCGCAAGGCCCGTTTGGCGGCTTGGTCGATGACGACGGTCATGGCCCATACATATAGGGTGCCCTACCGAAAATCACGCGCTTCCGCTAACCTCCGCCCCCGCAAGCCAGAGGCGGGCCGTTACCCGCCCTGATGGGAAGAATACCTTGACCGCAGCCACTATCGTCTCCGCGTCGGGCCCGGAACTCGCCCCCTTCGACCTTGATCAAGCCAAGAAGACGGTATTCCAAGCGCTGATCGAAGCCCGTGCGCGTTTCGGCGGACGCCGTCCGGCCATCGTCGATTTCGACGACCGCGCCCTCACCTACGACGATCTGGTACGGGCGGCGCTGGCGCTCGGCCACGCCTTGAAGAAAGGAACGCGGCGCGGCGAACACGTCGGCATCATGCTGCCGACCAGTCTCGCCTCGGTCATCGCCTTCTTTGCGGTGTCGGCTTTCGGACGCATCCCGACGATGCTGAACTTCACCGCTGGCGCCGCCGGGATGATCAGCGCCGTGCGCACCGCGATGGTGAAAAGAATCGTCACCGCGCGCCGCTTCATCGAGCAGGCGAAGTTGGAAGCGCTGGCGGCGGAAACCTCAAGGGTGGCGGAAACGCTCTACCTCGAAGACGTCCGCAAGAAACTCTCGCTCTTCGACAAGGCGGCCGCGGGCATCGGTCAATTTTGGCCGCGGCTGGTGGCTTCGCACCCGGCGCATGGCGAGCCGGGGGTGATCCTGTTCACCTCCGGCACCGAAGGCCAGCCCAAGGGCGTGGCGTTGTCGCACGCCAATCTCCTGGTCAACGTCAGGCAGGTGTGCCGGCACGTCGCCATGTATCCGGACGACGTGATGTTCAACCCGATGCCGACGTTCCATTGCTTCGGGCTCTTGGGCACGTTGACGCCGCTCTTGCAGGGCATGAAGTCGGTGCTGCATCCCACGCCGCTCAAGCCGCACGAGATCGTCAAGCGCGTCAAGGAAACGACCGCCTCGATCCTGCTTTCCACCGACACCTTCATGTCGCAATACGCGCGCGCCGCCGAAGCGGGCGATCTGAAGTTCGTGCGCATGGCGGTCTGCGGCGCCGAACGGGTTCGCGACGAAACGCGCCAGCTGCTGCGCAAGAAGCACGGTCTGGAAGCCATCGAGGGATACGGTCTGACGGAGACCTCGCCGATCGCGGCGGCTTGTCAGCCGGGCGCCAACCGGCCCGGGACCGTCGGTCATCTGCTGCCGGGCGTGGAAGCGCGACTGGAGCCGGTGGACGGAATACCCGGCGCCGGTCGCATGTTCCTCAAAGGGCCGAACGTCATGCTCGGCTACATCATGCCGGACAATCCCGGCGTCATCGTGCCGGTGAAGGACGGCTGGCACGACACCGGCGACATCGTCTCGATCGACGAGGAAGGCTTCATCACCATCAAAGGCCGCTTGAAACGCTTCGCCAACGTGGGAGGCGAAATCATCTCTCTGGGAATGGTGGAAAACAACGCGTCGTCGCTATGGCCGGATCACAATCACGCGGCCGTTGCGGTCCCCGACGCGCGCAAGGGCGAGCAAATCGTTCTGTTGACGACCAATCCCGAGGCGCGGCGCGCCGAGCTGCTGGGCTGGGCGAAAAATCACGGCGTGCCCGAACTGGCGGTGCCGCGCCGCATCGTCCACGCCGACAGCCTTCCCTTGCTGGGGACCGGAAAGCCGGACTACGGAAAGATCGAGAAAATTGTTCTGGCCGGAGCATGAGCCGGTTGCTATCAGAACGTGGTAAATTGTTCTTTGGTTAACGGGGCTCTACCGAAGTTTGTGGGTTTCGATTAGGTTAGTCCAACACTGCCAAGAGCGGGCAACGGCCCGCCGCGAGATGGGGAAGAAAGCCTTGGCCGTCGCTACGATTGCCGCCGCTTCGGGGGAGGACATCTTCCCCTTGGATTTGCTTCGCTCACAAAAGTCGGTCTTCCAGGCGCTGGCGGATTCGCGCGCGGAGTTCGGCGGCAAGCGGGCCGCGATCGTGGACGGCGACGAGCGCGTCCTGACCTACGACGAGGTATTGCGCGCCGCACTGGCGCTCGGCCACGCTCTCAAGAAAGGCACCAAGCGCGGGGAATCCGTCGGCATCATGCTGCCCACCAGCGCGGGCGCGGTCATCTCCTTCTTCGCGATCACCGCATACGGGCGCGTGCCGGCGATGCTGAACTTCACCAACGGCACGGCCGGCCTCAGAAGCGCGCTCAAGACGGCGCAAGTCCGCCGCATCGTCACCGCCCACAAGTTCATCGAACTCGCCAAGCTCGAAGCGCTGGCCGAGGAATTGTCGATGTCGGCGGAGCTGGTCTACCTGGAGGACGTGCGCGAGAACCTTTCGCTCTTCAACAAGGTGGCCGCGGCCGTCGGCCAATATCTGCCGGGCATGCTGACCTCGCACCCGGACCACGACGCGGTGGCCGTGATCCTGTTCACCTCCGGCACCGAGGGCGCACCCAAAGGCGTGGCGCTGTCGCACGCCAATCTGCTGGTCAACGTCGAACAAGTGCGCGCGCACATCGCCTTCTATCCGACGGACGTCATGTTCAACCCGCTGCCGACCTTCCATTGCTTCGGATTGACGGCGGGCGCGCTGGTGCCGCTGATTCTGGGCCTCAAGGTGGTGCTGCATCCCACGCCTTTGCAGCCGCACGAGATCGTGCGCCGCATCAAGGCGACGGGTTCGACCATCTTGCTCTCCACCGACACCTTCATGTCGCAATATGCCCGCGCCGGCGAGCAAGGCGATCTGAACTCGCTTCGGCTTGCGGTGTGCGGCGCCGAGCGGCTGCGCGACGAGACGCGCCAGCTGTTGCGCCGCAAATATTCGATCGAGCTGTTGGAAGGCTATGGCGTGACGGAGACCTCGCCGGTCGCCGCCGCCAATCAGCCCGGCGCCAATCGTCCGGGCACGGTCGGCCGTTTGATGGCCGGCATGCTGGCCAAGCTCGAACCGGTGGAAGGCATTCCCCACGCCGGGCGTCTGCTGCTCAAAGGCCCCAACGTCATGCTGGGCTACATCAAGCCGGAGGAGCCCGGCGTGATCGTACCGCCGGTAGACGGCTGGCACGACACCGGCGACGTGGTTTCGATCGACGACGAAGGCTTCATCTCCATCAAGGGCCGCTTGAAGCGGTTCGCGAAAGTGGGCGGGGAGACCGTCTCGCTGGCGGTGGTGGAGAATTGCGCCTCGGCGCTGTGGCCCGATTACAGCCACGCCGCGATCGCCCTGCCCGACGGGCGCAAGGGCGAGCAGATCGTGCTGCTCACCACCTATCAAGAGGCCGAACGGATCGAGCTTCTGGGCTGGGCGCAGAACCACGGCGTGTCGGAATTGGCGGTGCCGCGCCGTCTTATCCATGTTTCGGCAATTCCCGTGCTCGGCACCGGCAAGACCGACTATGTGAAGGTCGAGAAGATGGTGCACGAGGCCGGACGGGCGGCGTGAGATGGGCGCGAGCGTACCGCAAGCAATGCGTCCGCACGGCTTTTGGGGCGGGATGTTCGCCTGGTTCATGGACCGCTCCAACGCGCGCGCGCAGAACGCCGCGTTGCGCCGTCTCGACGTGAGGCCGAGCGATGCGGTGTTGGAAATCGGCTACGGCACGGGGCGGCTGGTGCGCAAGCTCGCCAAGGCGGCGTGCCAAGGCTTCGTCGGCGGCGTCGATGCCTCGGCGCTGATGCGCGACAAGGCGCGGAAGAAGACACGCAATTCCCGCAAGCTCGGCCGCGTCGACCTCAAGCTCGGCGACGCGTCCGTGTTGCCTTGGCCTGACGGCCAATTCGACAAGGCCGCGGCGCTGCACTGCTTCCAGTTCTGGAGCGATCCGGTGCGCGCGCTGGCGGAAATCCGTCGCGTGTTGAGGCCCGGCGGCCTTTTGCTGCTGGTGCTGCGCGCGCATGGCAAAAAGCCGCCCAAATGGCTGCCCAATCCGATCAGCCGCTCCGGCCAGGAGATCGCAGTCACGCTCGAACTGTTGGCCGAAAGCGGCTTTTGCGAGACCCGCCTCGAAGGCAAGGCCGGCTCTTCGCCGGTGATCACGGCGCGGAAGGCTTGAGCCTTATTCCCGCGCGAACGTCGCGATGGCAGTCGTATTATTTGCGTGAACAAGAACCGTACAGGGAGGCGATTATGATCCGATACTGGTTGAGACAAGTTCTTTCCTTTGCCGCGCTTGCGCTTCTCATCTTGGGCTGGACGGCAAGTCCGGCCAGCGCCGTAACATGGTCGACGACGGACCTGCACACCGGCACCCCGCTGCCGTCCGGCATTGTGACCGTCAACAACGTCCAGGTCAGATGGCAGGTCGGCAATTATTTGTCCGACGGCCTGCGAATCTACGGACTGCTCTGTACTCCGATCTCGCTAAAGCCGCCCTATCCCGTGGCGATTCTCAATCATGGCCTCGAGATCGTGCCGACCGGTCCCGGTCAGGCGGTCTACCCGGCGATCGAGGCTTACGGATTCACGGGCTGCACCACCATGGCCGGACACGGCTGGCTCACCGCGATTTCGACCTACCGCGGCGAATCGATCGGCGTGACGTATGTCCGCGGCCCAATCGGTCCGCTCAGCCGTTTCGTCGCGACGTCAGACGGCAAGGTCGAACTCTGCCTCGGTGAAGTCGACGACGTCCTCAATCTTCTCGACGCGGTAAGGGCGATGCCCGATGCCAATTCGAAGCAGGTCCTGATGTGGGGCCATTCGCATGGTTCATGCATCACCGAACGCGCGATCGAACGCGGCGCGCCGATCGAAATCGCCGTGTCGATCGACGGGCCGACGGATTTCATCACCTGGAACCATTCGCCGTCACACCTGCCGGTTTTTGCCTTGCCGCGTTCGCCTGCTTTTGCCGGCAACGATCCGGCCAAGCTCGCGAACGTGAGGTTGCTGCGCATCCACGCCGAGGGCGACGTGGTGGTCACGCCGGACCAGGGTTGCGAACTCGCCTCCAAGATTCCGACGATGGCGAACTATTATCTCACCGGCGACGTGACGCCTCCGGGGGTCTTTGCGGGCAATCCCCCCGAATGCTCGGCCTATTCGATCCCGTGGATTCACGGTCAGCTTCTCCCCGACGAAGTCGCGAACGGGCATTGGGCCCCGACGACGTTCCTGATGTACAGCGGCCTCAGCCACATCGCGATCCTCATCAAGTCGTGGCCGGAGTTCCGGAGCTTCGTGAACATGTACGCGAAGAGCGACAACTGGCACGCCGACATCCCGGCTCAAGTCACACCAATGGAGAACTGATCGTCCGAAGCGACGCAGCTTGAACTTCAGCGTAAGCGAGGCGACGGCGGACTGCGCCGGCCGCTAATGATCACGATGCGGCGAGGCTGATCCTCGGCCCTGCTGCTCTGCCGTGATCTGCTCGTGTCGGGCACAGATTTTCGGCCAGAGCGCCGCGGCCTCGGGTAAGTGCAGATCGAATACCTCCGCCAGCACGGTCAGGTATTCCTCCGCATCGGCAATGAGGATATCCTTGTGGCCTTGCGGCGCAAGTTCGCGCAGCACACGCCCGCGCAGGAGCCGCAACCCCTTTTCGGTATGGCGCTGACACACCACGTTCTGGACGAACACAGATTGCTCTGCGGTCTGCAACCATTCGCACCGACTGGCGAGCAGCGCTTCATCCGCCGGCGTCAGATCGAAATCGAAGGATCGCGCCCCGCCACCCTCGTGATTGTACAGCCGCCACCAATCGCCATCGGCCCGCATAAGCTTGAAGTCGAATTGGTTCGAAACGAACGGCCCCTCCCTTACACGGATCGGATCGAGCGGCCCATCGCCGAATCCGACATCGGCGAGATAGACGTCGGAACCCAGTTCCACTTTCAGCACCAGGTGATTGCCGACAGCGGCGTCCCCCAATACCTCGCGCATCACCGCGCCCGCCGAACGCACGACCTTAAAACCGATTTCGCTTAAGGCCCAGCCGAACAGACCGTTCATCTCGTAGCACCAGCCGCCGCGCCGCGCGCGGACGATTTTTTCGAAAATCGGTCCGCCCTCGATGGTCACCGGCCGCCCCAAGCCGATGTCCAGGTTTTCATAAGGGATGGCCAGCAGGTGCGCGCGGTGTAAGCCGGCGAGCGTGGCGATGTCGGGCCGAACAGGGCCTGTGTATCGGATTCGGTCAAGGTAAGCGTCCAACCGCATGCTGCACCGAGTTGGGAATGGGTTTCGTTAACGATTTTTCAGGCCGAATCAAAATATTTTCAACTTCCCTATAGGGGGGTATTGCATATTGTGAAGTTCATGGTAGATAGGACTTCGTAATAGCAAGGAGGGCGGAAGTTAAGGCGCGTACCCAAATTGGCTGAAGAATCCCAGTACACGCGCAAATTCCGCAAGGAACTGATGGCCGGGCTGTCCTCGCTCGTCCTCTTGGCCGTGCTCGCCCGCGCCGGCCGGGAGATGTACGGATACGAAATCGCCAAAGCCGTGAAGGCCGAGGGCGAAGGCGGGCTGATCTTCAAGCAGGGCGCGATCTACCCCGTCTTGCGCTCGCTGAACGCGCTGGGCTTGCTGGAAAGCCGGGTGGAGGCATCCGCCTTCGGTCCGCCGCGCCGCTACTACAACATCACAGACGACGGCAAGCGCGCGCTCGCCGAGTGGCAGTTCGCTTGGCGCGACATGCGCGAATTCGTCGACGACGCACTCAAAGCAGGCACCGGAGGGACGGGCCATGAATTCAGCGCCATCGCCTGAGACGGTCCGCGGCTATCTGGAGGCGCTTCGCAGAGCGCTGAAAGGTGCCCCGCCCGGCCTCATTTCCGACGCGCTGGCCGATTGCGAAGAGCATCTCAACGGCGAACTCGCGCACAACCCGGATCTTTCGGAACAAATCATCCTGGCCCAGGTGGTCGAGACCTATGGCTCGCCCCAGGAAATCGCAGAGGAGTATCGAGACATGGAAGCCACCATCACCACGCCCTTTCCCAAGCCAGAGCCGGCCGCCGCGCGCCGCTACGGCTTTTTCAACGTGATCTCCGATCCGCGCACCTACGGCGCGGTGCTTTACATGCTGTTGTCTCTGGTGACGGGCGTCTTCTACTTCACCTGGACGGTGACGGGATTGTCGATGACCATCGGTTTCGCGGTGCTCATCATCGGCATTCCCTTCGCATTGTTGTTCATCGGTTCGGTCCGCGTGCTCAGCCACGTCGAAGGCCGTATCGTCGAGGCGTTGCTCGGGGTGCGCATGCCGCGCCGCATGCCGTCTGCTCCGGCTGCCGATCCGTCGGACAGTTCGCGCATCAAGCACCTCTTCGCCCTGATCGGCGACGCTTTGGCCGATCTGCGGACCTGGACGTCGATGCTCTATCTGCTGCTGATGCTGCCGCTCGGCGTCTTCTATTTCGTGTTCGCGGTGGTGGGGCTGGCGTGTTCCTTAGGCATCGCGGGCGACGCGATCTATTGCCTGATCGCCAATCAGAGCAATTTCCAATTCGAAGGCGCGCCGGTGCTCGAACATCTGTTCCACACCGCGCCCGGATTGATTCTGGTCGCCGTGCTCGGGCTGTTGCTGTTCTTCCTGCTGCTGCACATCTTCCGCGGCATCGGCTGGCTGCACGGCAAGATCGCGGAAGGGCTTCTGGTCAGGCTCTAAGTGCGACGATTTTGCGGCCTGCGGCTTGCATCTCTCGTCGGCAATGAGCGAATTGGCACAATCGCTTGCGGCGCCTGCCCAAGATAGCGTTAACGGGCCGGTAATGGTTGACGCCCCATTATGGGATGAGGCTATATGCGTCGCCGCGGCTCGGCCTGCGCCCGTGAAGAAGTGCCGTGGCCTAGCCGGAAGGCCGTAACATTGGGGTCGACGTGGACGGTCTAGACGAGTCCGTATCGCAAGCTTTCGAGTCCGATTGGCGCGCGCGCCGCAGCGCCCTTTCCACCACGGACGGTCGCTGGGCTCTTGTTTCCACCTCGCTGACCGCCGTGATCGCCGGATCGGTGGTTTGGCTGGCGATGAGCACGTTGCCGCCTGCCGATTCCCGCGTCTTCGAAACCGTCCATCACACCGCCGTGCCTTATGCGCTGCTCCAGCAGCTTTTCAACCTCGGCAGCCAGACCGGCGAACTACCCAAGAACGCCGTGCCCGGCCAGGCAAGCAACGCCAGAAGCTCCGCCGTCGAATCGCGCACGGTGACGCTCGATTCCGGCGACACCCTGGCGGGCACGCTCGAGGACGCGGGCATTTCCGCCGACGACGCCAATGCCGCGCTCGTGGCCCTCGGCAAGGTCTACGATTCGCGCAATCTGCGCGCCGGCCAATCCTTCGATCTCAGCTTGAAGAGCGCGTCGCAGGCCGATCAGAGCGCGGACGCGGCGCCGAGCACGCAATTGCTGTCGATCAAATTCTCGCCCTCGATCGAGCACGACATCACCGTCAGCCGCGCGGCCGACGGCAGCTTCGCGGCCAACGACGCCGTCAAGCAGCTGGCGGCGCAAACCCACCGCGCCGGCGCCACGATCGATTCGAGTCTTTATCTCTCGGCGATGCAGGCGGGCATTCCCGCCGACGTCGTGGTCGAGATGATCCACATGTTCTCCTACAAGGTCGACTTCCAGCGCGACATCCGTCCCGGCGATTCCTTCGAGGTCTATTACAACTACTACTACACGCCCGACGGTCAGCCCGCGAAGGAAGGCGCCATCAGCTACGCGGCGATGAAGCTGGGCGGCCGCGTCATTGCGCTCTACCGCTATCAGCCCGACGCCGATCAGCCGGCGGATTATTTCGACGCCAAGGGCCAAAGCGCCAAAGGTATGCTGATGAAGACGCCGGTGGACGGCGCGCGCATCACCTCCGGCTTCGGCATGCGTTTCCATCCGATCCTCGGCTACACCCGCATGCACAAGGGCATCGATTTCGGCGTGCCGATCGGAACGCCGGTGATGGCGGCGGGCGCCGGCACCATCGAATACATGGGCTGGGAAAACGGCTACGGCAATTTCGTGCTGCTCAATCACGGCAACGGCTACGAGACGGCCTATGCGCATCTGTCGCGCTTCGCCGCCGGCCTGCACAAGGGCTCGCACGTGCGCCAGGCGCAGGTGATCGCCTATAGCGGCATGACCGGCATGGCCACAGGCCCGCATCTGCACTACGAGATCCGCATCAATCACGTGCAGGTCAACCCGCAGACGGTGAAAGTGGCCGACGGCCGCAAACTGCAAGGCCGCGAGCTGCGCGCTTTCGAGGCCGAGCGCATGCGCATCGACTCGGACCTCGTCAACACCAAGCTCGAAACCCGCGTGGCCGACGCCTCCGGCGACTTGCGCAAGGGCAAGTAACGCCAGCTTGCCAGTTGCGACGAATTCGCACACTCTGCGCCATCGGCCTATTTACAAAAAGACCGGGAGGAAGGGATGGCCAGTGAAAGTGCGCCGCAGGCGAATCCTGCGGCATTGGGATTGATCGCCTTCGGGCTCACCACCGTGCTCTTGAGTTTGATCAACGCGGGCGTGTTGCCCGCCGGCGGCGAAAGCGTCGTCATTCCGCTGGCGCTGGCGTTCGGCGGCACGGCGCAGATTCTCGCCGGCATTTTCGACGTGAAGCTCGGCAATACCTTCGGCATGACCGCGTTCATCGCCTATGGCGCGTTCTGGTGGTGGTTCGCGCTGCTGCTGTTGCTCGGCCACAGCGGCGTGCTCGACCTCAAGGACGCCGGCTCGACCATCGGTATGGCGCTGGTGTTGTGGGGCGTGTTCACGCTTTACATGTGGATCGGCACCTTCAAGCTGCGGCGCATCCTGTTTTTGATCTTCCTGACCTTGTGGATCACGTTCTTCCTGCTTGGCTTCGGCATGCTGCTGGCGATGCCGGAGCTGCACACGGCCGGCGGTTGGGTCGGCATCGTTTGCGGGACGCTGGCGGCCTACGGCAGCTTCGCCCTCATCGTGAACACGACGCACGGCAAGACCGTGTTGCCGATATAGCGAATCCGAAGAAGCGGAGCTCCGGCTCCGCTTCTTCTTTTGCGAGCTTGACCGCTGTGACGATTCGGCTTTGCCTGGTGTTGTTGTGCGTCGCTTCTCTTGCGGTGGCGGCGAAGGCGCAGATCGATGCGCAACGCGACGGCGATACCGTCATCGGTCCCGATTACACGCCCGCGCCGGAGCTGACGGCGCGGCAGGACGTACCCCATGGCACGCTCCGCGAATTCACCTTGGAGTCGAAGGACAGCCGGTTTTATCCCGGCATCGCGCGCGTCGACAATGCGATCACGCAGAAACGCGATCCCTGGGGCAACCGCATGGCCGCGCCATTCGCGGAGATTTCCGTCGCCGCGCCCTACACGCGCCACGTCTGGGTCTATGTGCCGGCGCAATATGCGCCGGGAACACCGGCGCCGTTCATCGTGGTGCAGGACGGGCATAGCTACAAAGACCGCATGGCGGTGGTGCTCGACAATCTGATCGCGGCCCGGCGCCTGCCGGTGATGATCGCGGTGTTCGTCGATCCCGGCGGCGGCGACGCGCAAGGCAGCGAGCGCGGTCTCGAATACGACACGCTGTCGGGCCGCTACAGCGATTTCATCGAAAGCGAAGTGCTGCCGCGCATCTCAAAGGACTACGGCATCGTCTTCACCGCGAATCCCGACGGGCGCGCGGCCATGGGCGGCAGCTCGGGCGCGGCCTGCGCCTTCACCATGGCGTGGTATCATCCCGAGCGATACCATCGCGTGCTTTCCTATTCCGGCACTTTCGTCAACCAGCAATCGCCCGGGGACCCGGCGTTGCCGCGCGGCGCCTGGGAATATCACGCGCGGCTGATCCCGCATTCCAAGCGCAAGCCGATTCGCGTCTGGCTGGAGGTCGGCGAAAAGGATTTGCACTTCGACGATCCGGAACGGAGCTGGCACAATTGGCCGCTTGCCAATAAGCGCATGGCGAAAGTGCTGAAGATCAAGGGCTATCATTACCAATTCGTCTTCGCCAAGGACGCGGGGCACGTCGACGGCCGCGTGGTCGCGCAAACGCTTCCCGAAGCGCTCGAATGGCTGTGGCGGGGTTACCCGATCCAGTAATACGGCTCAATCCCACGGCGCGACGTGCAGCGTCGCCGCCAGCTCCGCCATGCGCGACTGCAGGGCCTCCATGAAGGCGTCGACGGCGCCGTTCCAATAAAGCGGTTCGCCCACCGCGATGTCGCAATTGAACGGCACCAGCAGGAAGCTGTCTTTCGGCAAGGCCTTGCCGAAACCGTGCATGAACAGCGGATGCACCGGCGTCTGCGGCCTTCCCCGCGCCAGATGCGCGATGCCCTTCTTGAATTGCGAGAGCTTTTCGGGTTCGCCGCGCGAACCCTCCGGAAACAGGATGAGGATGTCGCCGCGGTCGAGCGCGCGCTCGCACGCCTCCAGCGGATTGCGTCCGCCCTGCCCGCCCCGCTCGACCGGGATGATGCCGATGATGTTGGTCGCGAACCACGCCATCGGCTTGGACCGCATGAAGTAATCCGCCGCCGCGACGGGATGCAGGTGCGCCAGCTCCTTCAGACGGAACATCGCCATGATGGTCAGCGTATCGAGATGGGAATTGTGGTTGGCGACGATGATCGCCGGCCCCTTGTGTGGCAGCAGATCGCGCCGGCGCACATTGGCGCCGAGGACGATTGTGAGAACAGGCCTCAGGACGGCCGCGAAGAAGATGGTCCGCAGAATGCCGCTCACAGCACGCCCGCGGGCCAGTTGGCGTAGAAATAGTGCAGGAGATGATAGAAGACCGGCGCGGAGTAGATCAGGCTGTCGACGCGATCGAGGATGCCGCCATGGCCGGGGATGAGATTGCTCGCATCCTTTACCCCAAGATCACGCTTGCAGGCGGAGATGGTGACGTCGCCGAGATAGCCCGTGACCGCGATGACGGCGCCGGCACCGATCGAGAAAAGCCACGGCATCGGCGTGAGATAAGGGCCTACAAAAGCGGCGGCGGCTGACGTCGCAACGAGTCCTCCCAGGAATCCTTCCCATGTTTTCTTGGGACTCACCTTGGGAAGGATTTTGTGCCGGCCAAAGAGCTTCCCGCAGGTGAACTGGGCCACGTCGTTGAACTGCGTCAAGGCCACGAGGAAGAAGAGCGGGCCTGCGCTGTAACCGAGCTTCACGCCGAAGGAGAGCAGCATCGCCGTGTGGCTCAGCGAGAAGACCGTGATCATCAGGCCCCAGCTCAGCGTACCCACCGCGTTGAGGAAGCCCTCCGTGTGGCCAGCCAGCGTGATGCGCGCGGGCAGGAAAAGGAACAGCCAGACCGGGATGAACACCATGAACAGCCCGAACGAATCCACGTGCGCGAAATAGAATTGCACGGGGATCGCCAGATAGGCCCAAAGCAGAATGCTGCGGTCGACGCGCCGCGTCGGAATAAGCGAAAGATATTCCTTCAAGGCAAGGAACGAGACGAAACCGAGAAAGATCGTGGATACGACGCGCGTCGTCAGAATGGCGATGGCGAAGACGGTGATCATCCACCACCACGACACCACCCGCTGCGACAATTCCTTGGTCGTTTCGCCCGGGGCTCTTCGTCGCAAAACCCAGGTGATGACGCTTGCCAGGATCAGTACCGCGTAGACCGCCGCGATGGCGACATGAACCGGCGCGGAGAAGAAAGCAGCTACGGGCGTCATGGGACCGCCAAGGCCGCGCGCGCGCGATTGAAGACCGTCCACGAACCCGCCACTGCGGCAAACGCCAGGACAAGGCTCGTCCAGCGTCCCGGCGCGATGCCGCAGCCCAGCGCGAGCGCCAGCGCGCCAAAGAACACCGCGCGGTCGCTCTTGCCGAAAGGCCCGTCATAACGGCGCGCGGCCCCGATTTGCACGGCGACGACGCCCGTCATCTCCGTGGTCACGGCGATCCCGACGACCAGTCCGACGAGCGGCGCGGAGACGCCGGGAATCACGGCAAAGGGCAGATACAGCGCCATATCCGAAACAACGTCGCCGAGTTCGTTCAGCAGCGCCCCCAACCGACTCTTCTGGCCAAATTCGCGCGCCAGCATGCCGTCGATGGCATTCAGCGCCATGCGCAAGAACAGCACCGGCGGCAAAAGAAACAGCGCCGCGCGCGCGCCGCCCGTCGCCCAGATGGCAATGCCCAGGGCGAGGCTGAGCGCAGCGGCCGATACGGTCACCTGATTGGCGGTGACGCCGGCGCGGGCCAGCGCCGCGCAGATCGGGCGCAGGAAATTCTGGAATTTGGGCTTGAGGTCGTAGACGCTGACCAAACAGATGTTCCCTGGCAAGCATCGCTGCTTAGCAGGATTCTTGCCCGGGAACCATCGCGGCGGCTCAGTGCAGCGCTTTGCTCGGCGCCTGTTCGAGATCGAGGTCGTCGTCGGACGCGGCAAATTCGCGCCCGTCGATGGTGAGGCCGCGCTTGCCGGCGCCGACCTTCACCTTGGCGCCGTCGGCGATCTTGCCTTCGAGCAGCAATTGCGCCAGCGGGTCCTGCAGCCGCTTCTGGATCACGCGTTTCAAGGGCCGCGCGCCGTAGACCGGGTCATAGCCGGCATTGGCCAGCCATTCGCGCGCCTTGGCGTCGAGCGTGATCTCGATCTTGCGGTCGGCAAGCAACTTGGCGAGGCGGCCGATCTGGATGTCGACGATCTTGTCCATGTTCGCCCGCGACAGCCGATGGAAGAAGATGATCTCGTCCAGCCGGTTGAGGAATTCGGGTCGGAAATGGGCGCGCACGATTTCCATCACCTGGGCGCGAACGGCCGGCGTTTCCTCGCCGGTCAGGAATTCCGTGCCGAGATTCGAGGTCAGGATGATGACCGTGTTCTTGAAATCGACGGTGCGGCCTTGGCCGTCGGTCAGCCGACCGTCGTCAAGCACCTGCAACAGCACGTTGAAGACGTCTCTGTGGGCCTTTTCGACCTCGTCGAACAGAATCACCTGATAAGGCCGGCGGCGTACCGCTTCGGTGAGCACCCCGCCCTCTTCATAGCCGACATAGCCCGGCGGAGCGCCGATCAGCCGCGCCACCGAGTGCTTCTCCATGAACTCGCTCATGTCGATGCGCACCATGGCGTTGTCGTCGTCGAACAGGAAGGCGGCCAGCGCCTTGGTCAGTTCGGTCTTGCCGACACCGGTCGGGCCCAGGAAGAGGAACGAGCCGATCGGCCGATTGGGGTCTTGCAAACCGGCGCGGGCGCGGCGCACCGCGTTGGCGATGGCGCGCACCGCCTCGCTCTGGCCGACCACGCGCGCCTCGAGCGCCTCTTCCATCTTGAGCAGCTTTTCGCGCTCGCCTTCCAGCATCTTGTCGACCGGAATGCCGGTCCAGCGCGACACCACCTGCGCGATGTTTTCCGGCGTCACGGCTTCGTTGACGAGCGTGGTGTTCTGTTTCTCTTCGACCGACTTCAGCTTGCGCTCCAGCTCCGGAATAATGCCGTAGGAAAGCTCGCCTGCACGCGCCAGGTCGCCCTTGCGCTTGGCGATCTCTACGTCGGCCCGGGCGCGGTCGAGCTTTTCCTTCAGGCCTTGCGCGTCCTGGACGGATTTCTTTTCTTCGTGCCATTTGGCGGCAAGCGCCGTGGCCTTTTGCTCCAGTTCGGCCAGCTCGCTTTCGAGCGCAGCCAAGCGATCCTTCGAGGCCTTGTCGGGTTCCTTCTTCAGCGCTTCGCGCTCGATCTTGAGCTGCACCACGCGCCGGTCGAGTTCGTCGAGTTCTTCGGGTTTGGAGTCCACCTGCATGCGCAGGCGCGAGGCCGCCTCGTCCATCAAATCGATGGCCTTGTCGGGCAGAAAGCGGTCGGTGATGTAGCGGTTCGACAGCGTCGCCGCCGCGACGATGGCGCTGTCTGTGATGCGCACGCCGTGATGGACTTCGTACTTCTCTTTCAGGCCGCGCAGAATCGAGATCGTGTCTTCCACCGTCGGCTCGCTGACGAAGACCGGCTGGAAGCGCCGCGCCAGCGCCGCATCTTTTTCGATGTGCTTGCGATACTCGTCGAGCGTGGTGGCGCCGATGCAATGAAGCTCGCCGCGCGCCAGAGACGGTTTGAGCAAGTTCGAGGCGTCCATCGCGCCCTCAGCTTTGCCTGCGCCGACCAGCACATGCATCTCGTCGATGAAGAGGATGACTTTGCCTTCGGCGGCAGTGATTTCGTTGAGCACGGCCTTCAGCCGCTCCTCGAATTCGCCACGGAATTTGGCGCCGGCGATCAGCGCGCCCATGTCGAGCGCGAGCAGCCGCTTGCCTTTGAGGCTCTCCGGTACGTCGCCGTTGACGATGCGCAGCGCCAAGCCCTCGGCGATGGCGGTCTTGCCGACGCCCGGCTCGCCGATCAGCACCGGATTGTTCTTGGTCCGGCGCGACAGCACTTGAATCGTTCGGCGGATTTCCTCGTCGCGGCCGATGACCGGATCGAGCTTGCCGGTGCGCGCCAATTCCGTCAGGTCGCGGGAATATTTCTTCAGCGCGTCATACTGGTTTTCGGCGGTGGCGCTGTCGGCGGCACGGCCCATGCGTAGATCGGCGATCGCCTTCGCCAAGTTCTGAGGCGTGACGCCGGCATCTTTCAAAATTCGCGCGGCTTCCGTGCCGGCGGCCAGGGCCAGCCCCATCAGTAGATATTCGGCGGTGACGTAGCTATCGCCGGCTTTCTTGGCCGCTTGCTCGGCGGCATCCAACAGCCGCGCCGTCTCTGGCGCGAGATAAACCTGGCCCGATCCGGAGCCTTCCACCCGCGGCAGTTTGGCGAGCGCCCGCGCCACGCCTTCCTGCACCAGTTCCGGCCGGCCGCCCGCCGCCGCGATCAGTCGTGCCGCCAAGCCTTCCTCGTCGTCGACGAGGACTTTCAACAGATGTTCCGGAGCGAAGAACTGGTGGTTGGAGCGAAGCGCCAGCCCCTGGGCGGATTGAATGAAACCGCGCGCCCGCTCGGTGAATTTCTCGATGTCCATGTCAGCCTCTCAAGCCCCCGACCCGGCCCGTAAAGCAGCCTAGGACGAGTCTCGTGAATTTGGGACACGACCCGGCAAGGGCGCCGTTTCCCTGGCCTTATCTGGGAATTGCAGGGCGAAAGCGCAAGAGGCCCTATTCCGGCGCGGTGTCTTCCTCGCCGTCATCCTCCTCCTCGCCATTGTCGGCGAGGGTGAAGGAGGGTCCGCTGGTCGGCTGCGGGATCGGATTTGCCGGCACATAGGGCTGTTCTTCCGGGCTGCCGGGCAGGCGCGGCTGGCCGGTGTTATTCGGCACGGCCTGGTTCTGCTGCATCTGGGCCTGGGTCACCGCCATGATGCGGTAATAATGCTCGGCGTGCTGGAGATAATTCTCGGCCATTACCCGGTCGCCCGCGGCGTTGGCGTCGCGCCCCAGCTGCAGGTACTTCTCGTAGATGTGCGAGGCCGAGCCGCGGATTTTGACCTCCGGCCCGGTGGAATCGTAGGTGCGGTTGGGATTGTATCCGCCGCCGCCACCGCCACCGCCGCCGTTATGTCCGTTGTGACCGTTTTGCGGCCTGCGGCCGCCACGTCTTGATCGCTTCATTTGGCCCCTGGCTTGCCTTTGTATGGGTCCGGCGCGCGCGCGGACCGCGATGCCACATGCAAAATTCGTCTTTCGCTTTGTCCAAGGCCGACGCGTCCGCCGCGTCCGCTCCGCCAGGCCCAGATTCTTGCGGCCCTTCGGCGGGATCCCTGTCCCCGGGCCGGGAAACTAGCCGTTCCCTTCCGGCTTTCCAACAGTTTTTTCGGGGAAATCGCCGCATCCTGCCGACAAAACGCGTGGAATTCCCGCGAGGTCATGGTGAACGCGCACCGAATTCAGTCCCGCACCGGCCAGCAAGGCGGCGACGCCGTCCGTTGGACCGATCTCCAGAAACGCCCTCCCGCCGGGCTTGAGCAGGCGGGCGATGAGGGGCGCCAACACGCGATAGGCCGCAAGACCATCAGGCCCGTCGTCGAGGGCTTCTTGCGGCTCGAAGCGCAATTCGGGTTCGAGGCCTGCAAGCTCGGCGGTCTTGATGTAAGGCGGATTCGCCAGGATCGCATCGAAGCGACCCGCGGGCATTTCGGCCCAATCTCCGGCGCGGATTTCGCAGCGCGCGGCCACTCTGTGACGGGTCACATTGCGAAGTGTATAAGCGCGCGCTTTCTCCGACTTTTCAATGCCTACGCCGCGGCCGTTGAGAAACTCCTTCAAGAAGGCGATCAGCAAACATCCTGTACCGGTGCCGAGATCCAAGACTGTCAGCTCGGCCGAACGATCTTGGAAGAAAGCAAGCGCCTGCTCGACGATGGTTTCGCTCTCGGAGCGAGGGATGAGCACCCCGGGGCCGACCTCAAAGTCGAGACTCCAAAATTCCTTGCGCCCGACGATATAGGCCAGCGGCTCGCGTCCCGCCCGGCGGGCAATAAGGGAATCGAAGATGGCGGCGATAGCTCCCTCGCCCTTCGACAAGCTCAGGGTGAGGGCGCTTCGAACATCTTCCTCATGCTGAGCTTGTCGAAGCATGAGGGCAGCTTGCCTCTCTGCCTCTTCCCACAACAGCCGCGCATCGAGTCGGGGATTGGATACACCCGCCGCGGCCAGGCGCGCCGCCGCTTCGCGCAGCGGATCGCTCACGCTTCCGCTTCCAGTTCGGCGAGGCGGCTGGCCTGATCCTCGGTCACCAGCGCGTCGATGATCTCGCCCAATTCGTCGCCCGAGATGATGCGGTCGAGCTTGTAGAGCGTCAGGTTGATTCGATGGTCGCTGACGCGCCCTTGCGGGAAATTGTAGGTGCGGATGCGTTCCGAGCGGTCGCCCGAGCCGATCAGGCCCTTGCGTTCGCTGGCGCGCGCCGAGTCCACCCGCTGGCGCTCCATCTCATAGAGCTTGGCCTTGAGCAGCTTCATCGCCTGCGCCTTGTTCTTGTGCTGCGACTTTTCGGTCTGTTGCGCCACGGCGATGCCGGTCGGCAGATGGGTGATGCGCACCGCCGACTCGGTCTTGTTGACGTGCTGGCCGCCGGCGCCGGAGGAGCGATAGACGTCGATGCGCAAATCCTTTTCGTTGATCTCGATGTCGACGTCTTCCGGCTCGGGCAACACCGCGACGGTAGCAGCCGAGGTGTGGATGCGCCCGCCCGCTTCGGTGACCGGCACGCGCTGCACGCGGTGGCCGCCGCTTTCGAATTTCAGCTTGGCATAGGCGCCGCGCCCCTGCACGTCGAGGATCGCTTCCTTGACGCCGCCAAGATCGCTCTCCGACAGCGACATCAGCTCGGTCTTCCAGCCCTGGAGCGCGGCATAGCGGGTGTACATTTTGAGCAGATCGCCGGCGAACAGCGCCGCCTCGTCGCCACCCGTACCGGCGCGGATTTCGACGATGGCGGACGAGGAATCGGCCGCGTCCTTCGGCAACAGCTTGAGCTTGAGATCGTGCTCCAGTTCTTCGACCTGTGTTTTCAGCTCAACGCGCTCCTGTTCGGCGAGCGCGCGCATTTCGGAATCGGTCGCCGGATCGTTGGCGAGCACTTCAGCCTCAGCCAATTGCTTTTCGGCCGAACGGTAAGCCTCAACCGCTTCGATCACCGGCGCGAGTTCGGCATGTTCCTTCGAGAGCTTCACATAGCTCTCGCCCGCTACGCCCGAGGCAAGCTCCGCCTCCACCGCGTGGAAGCGGTCGAGCAGGCGTTCGAGTTTAGCGGCGGGAATCACGGTCTAGTCTTACCAAGTTTCATCTTTTCACCGAACTCCGCAGGCACGACCCGCCAGGGTCCGACGATCGAATTTGCTTCAAATGCAGCCTGCGCCTTGGCTGCCTCAATATTCGGATGCCAAGTGTCTCCAATGAACGCCTCCGGTCTGATCGAATAGAGGAAGACGCCTTCCGCGCTCTCTTCAATCAAGAAGGCAGAATCATTAGTTTCAGCAAGTAGATACTTACTCACAATTCTCAAAACGGTCGCTACTGCGCGGCTTCGGCGGGCTCGGCGTTGCCGCGGGCGGCCTCGATCTCGGCGGCCTTCTTCTCGCACAGCGCGACGATGTGCTCGACCAGATCCTTGTTGTCGATGCGATAAGCCGGCTCGCCGTTGAGATAGACCTGCCCGTGACCCTTGCCGGCGCCGCCGCCGGTGAAGCCGAGGTCGGTCTCGCGCGCCTCGCCCGGCCCGTTGACCACGCAGCCGATGATCGACAGCGACATCGGCGTGGTGATGTGCTTGAGCCGGTCCTCCAGCAGCTTCACCGTGTCGATCACGTCGAAGCCTTGCCGCGCACAAGAGGGGCACGAGACGATGTTCACGCCGCGATGGCGCAGATTCAGCGATTTGAGGATATCGAAGCCGACGCGCACCTCTTCCACCGGATCGGCGGATAGCGAAACACGGATGGTATCGCCGATGCCGCTCCACAACAGCATGCCCATGCCGATGGAGGACTTGACGGTGCCCGAGATCATCCCGCCCGCTTCGGTGATGCCGAGATGGATCGGACAATCTATCGCATCGGCCAAACCCTGATAGGCCGCGACCGCCAGGAACGGATCCGAGGCCTTCACCGAAATCTTGTATTCGCGGAAGTCGTTGTCGTCGAGAATCTTGGCGTGGTTGAGCGCGCTTTCGACCATCGCTTCGGGGCACGGCTCGCCGTAACGCTCGAGCAAATCCTTCTCCAGCGAGCCGGCGTTGACGCCGATGCGCATGGAGCAGCCGTGATCTTTCGCCGCCTGCACCACCTCTTTGACGCGCTGGGCCGAGCCGATATTGCCGGGATTGATGCGCAGGCACGCCGCGCCCGCCTCGGCCGCCTCGATGGCGCGTTTGTAGTGGAAATGGATGTCGGCCACGATCGGAATGCGCGCCGCCTTGCAGATCGCCTTCATCGCCGCCGTGGCGTCTTCGTCGGGACAGGACACGCGCACGATGTCGGCGCCCGCTTCCTCGATGCGGCGGATCTGATCGATGGTGGCGCGCGCGTCGCCGGTGACGGTGTTGGTCATGGTCTGCACGCTGATCGGCGCATCACCGCCCACCGCCACCGGGCCGACGTGAATCTGGCGGCATTTCCGGCGGGAAATGTCGCGATAGGCACGGACGCTCATGTCAACCTTTCGCTTCGGTCACTGACCGCCATTATAACGATCCACGATGCTTTGGGGATCGAGCGAGACGGCTTCGGCCGTCTCCTGGCTCTTGCCTACAAGACCCAGGGCCTGCCCGTCCAGGTCCACTTCCACAGCCCCTGCATCGGATGTGGTTAATGTCAGGCCGACCAGATTGGGCACCTGATAAGTATCGCCGGGCTTGAGCGTACGGTTCATGAAAATCTTGCCGTCGGGCCCTTGCACCAGCACGCGCGCCGCCGCGTGCAGGCGCAGCAACACCCGGAAATTCTTATTCTGCCCGCCATAGGTCACGCCTTGCGGCAACGGCTGAGCCTGCGCGGGCGCACTTGCAGAAGGCACCGCAATGCCCGACGGCAAAAGCCCGCTTTGTTGGCTCTCGGCCGGAGGCGCGCTTGGGGTCTGCAACGAGGCTGCGGGTGGATTGGTTATCTGCACCTCGGCGGCAGGCGGGCTGGTTTGCAGCGAGGCGGCTGGCGGCGGGGTGACGGCCGCGGCGGATTCGGCCGCTTTGGGCGGCTTGGTGACCAGTTGCGGCGGTGGCGCCACTTGCTGTTCGCTCAGCATGCGATCGGCCTGCTGCCAAAGCAGATAAGCGCCGTAAAGCACCACGACCAGGATGACGGCGGCGATGATTTTCCAGCCTTGCGGCAAGCGGCGCTGCTCGTCTTCCGGCATGACGTTGATTTGTTGCGGCGCTTCTTCGTTGCGGCCGGCGATCTCCGCTTTGAAGCGCTCGACGCACTGTACGACGTCGAGCCCTAGATAATCCGCATAAGACCGCACGAAGCCGACTGCGTAGGTGCGCCCGGGCAGCGCCTCCATGCGGTCCTCTTCAAGCGCCTCGAGATGATCTTTCCTGATCTTCAGCGCGCGCGAGACGGTGGCGAGGTCGTCGCCGCGGCGCAGCCTGGCCGCGCGCAAGTCCTGGCCGACGGTTTCGAGCGGCGCGTCGAGATCGCCGGAAATCTCGCGCAGATGGATGCGGCGGCGGTTGAGGCTGCCGTCTTCGTTCAAAGTGAGCCGTGTGACTTTTGTCATCTGACGCAGAGTTTCGGGTTGCGATCCGCGCCCGTCTCAAATGGCGGCGCCTAGGTCCCTGATTAAACTGCAAGACTCGCCGATATACAATTGGCAATCCACGAAGATTGCGCGATTGGGCCCCTCAACTCAGTGCCACCCCGCGCTCCGCCGCAAAGGCCATCAGTCGCGGTCTCAGACTATGGTCCGTACGGCCGCACAGCTTATCGACGAATTGCGACAGTTCGTCCAAATCGAGGCTGCGGATCATCATCTTCACCGGCCCGATCTGGCCGGGCGACATGGAGAGCGTGCGCAGGCCGAGCCCGATCAGAGCCATCGCTTCCAGCGGCTTTCCCGCCATCTCGCCGCACAGCGAGACCTCGCCGCCCAGCTCCGCCGCGCTGCGGACGATCTGGCGAATCAGGGTTAGCGCCGCCGGGCTCAACGTGTCGTAGCGGCGCGCCACCCGCGGATTGGTGCGGTCCACGGCAAAAGCCAACGACAACAAGTCGTTGGAGCCGATCGAGACGAAATCGGCGCTGCGCATGATCTGCGGCAGCATGAAGGCGAGCGCCGGGACTTCCAGCATGGCCCCCACCAGCACTTGGCGGGGCTGAGGCAGCGTCTGCACCCGGGCGCGCTCCATCTCGCGGTCGATCAGGGCGCGCGCCTGGTTGAATTCCGAGACATCGCTGACCATCGGCAAGAGGATGCGCAACACTTTCCCGGCCGCCGCTGCCAACATCGCGCGCACCTGGTAGCGCAACAGCGCCGGGCGATCGAGCGCGATGCGAATCGCCCGCCAGCCGAGCGCCGGGTTTTCCTCTCGCTCCCACCGGGCGTAAGGCAAGACCTTGTCGCCGCCGAGGTCCAAGGTGCGGAACACCACCGGTTTGTCGCCTGCCGCGTCCAGCACGCTGCGGTAGAATCCCATCTGATCCTTCAGCCGCGGCATGGTCTCGCCGATCATGAACTGCAATTCGGTACGGAACAGGCCGATGCCGTCGGCGCCGGAATCCTGAAGATGCGGCATGTCGAGCAACAGGCCTGCGTTCATCATCAGGCGGATCTTCACGTTGTCACGCGTGACCGCCGGCAGTTCGCGCACCGCGGCAAAATGGGCGGCGCGCGTGGCGCGGCGGCTGCGCCTGGCCTCGAACGCCGCGACGACATCCGCCGGCGGGCGCAGCTGAACCTCGCCGCTTTCGCCGTCCACGGCGATGGCATCGCCGGCCCGCGCCGCGTCGGTCACGCCCTCGATGAAACCGACCAGCGGCAGGCCCATGGCCCGCGCCACGATGGCGACATGGGAGGTCGTCGCCGCCTCTTCCAGCACCAAGGCCAAGAGCTTATCGCGGCCGTAATCGAGCAGTTCCGCCGGGCCGAGCGCGCGCGCCACCAGCACTGCGTCGGGCGGCAGATCGGCCGTCGTCTCATGGCCGTCGCCGGCCAGATGCCGCAACAGCCGCCGCGCCAGATCGTCGAGGTCGTGGGCGCGCTCGCGCAACACCGGATCGCCGAGCCGGTTGACGCGCAGGCGCATTTCGTCTTGCACGCGTTCGACCGAGGCTTCCGCCGTCAGGCCGGTACGCACCGCATCGCGCATGCGCTGACGCCAGCCTTGGTCGTGGGCGAACAGGCGATAGGTCTCGATGACTTCGCGTCCTTCGCCGGTCAAGTCGAGTTCGCTGGAACTCAACATGTCGTCGACCGAAATGCGCAGGCTGCCGATGGCTTCTTCCAGCCGGATCAGCTCTTCCTGCGGATTGTCGGCGATCATGCGCTCGACCATGACGCGCGGTTCGTGGAGCACGACCTGGCCGACGGCCACGCCTTCCGACAGGGGTTCGCCGCGGTATTTGCGCGGCCGGTCGGAACGCAAATCCGGCTCATCCAGCTCGGCGATTTTGAACAGGCCGCCTTGCGCCACCACCTCGGCCAAGACCATGGCGACGGTCTGCAGCGCTTCGACCTCTTCCTCGGCATATTGGCGCGCGGCGCGGTTTTGCACCGTGAGCACGCCGAACACCTGCCCGCCGCGCACGATCGGCACGCCAAGGAAGGAATGGTACGGGTCCTCGCCCGTCTCCGGCCGGTAAGAAAAGCGCGGATGATTGGGCGCGTCCGACAGGTTCACCGCCTCGGCGGTGTCGGCGACCAGGCCGACCAGGCCTTCACCTTCCTTCATGCGGGTGCGGTGGACGGCCGCCGGGTTGAGGCCTTCGGTGGCGAACAGTTCCAGCACCTTGCCGGCGCGGCGCAGATAGATCGAGCAGACTTCCGCCACCATGTTGGCCGCGATCACGGTGACGAGCTTGTCGAGACGAGTCTGGGCGCTGGCCTTTTCCGCCATGATCTCGCGCAGACGCCTGAGCAGGATGCGCGGCCCGCCCGGCGAGACCGGAGGCATTACACGACCTCTTTCCTCCCCCGTTCACGGGGGAGGTGATCCACGAAGTGGATCGGAGGGGGCACGCGCCCCCCTCGCCGCTTCGCGGTACTCCCCCCGTAAACGGGGGGAGAAAAAATCGGAGTGTGCGCCCAACTCATGCCACGTCCAGCTCGAAGGCCGAGTGCAGCGCGCGCACGGCGAGTTCAACATATTCCTCGGACATCAGCACGCTCACCTTGATCTCGGAGGTCGAGATCACCTGGATGTTGATGCCCTTTTCCGACAGCGTGCGGAACATGGTCTGCGCCACGCCGGGATGGGCACGCATGCCGATGCCGATGATCGAGACCTTCGCCACGTTGCCGTCGGAGGTGATCTCGCGATAGCCGATGGTCGGGCCGGCCTTTTCCAAGGCGTCGAGCGCCCGCGACAACTCGCTGCGCGGACAGGTGAAGGTGAGGTCGGTGCGTTTGCCGTCCTCCGACACGTTCTGCACGATCATGTCGACGTTGATGCCGGCGTCGGCCAAGGGGCCGAAGATGGCCGCGGCGATGCCGGGCCGGTCCGGGATTCGCAAGAGCGTGATCTTGGCTTCGTCGCGCGAATAGGCGATGCCGGTGACGGGTTTCTTTTCCACGATGTCTTCCTCGTCGCACAGAAGCGTGCCGCCCGCGTCCGGATCGAAGGTCGAAAGGACGCGCACGGGCACACGGTATAGCATGGCGATCTCGACCGAGCGGGTCTGCAGCACTTTGGCACCCAGCGAGGCCATTTCGAGCATTTCCTCGAAGGCGATGCGGGGCAGCCGCCGCGCCTTGGGCACGATGCGCGGGTCGGTGGTGTAGACGCCGTCGACGTCGGTGTAGATGTCGCAGCGGTCGGCCTTGATGGCGGCGGCGATCGCCACCGCCGAGGTGTCCGAGCCGCCGCGGCCCAGTGTTGAGATGCGGTTGTCCGGCGCGATGCCCTGGAAACCGGCGATCACCGCGACCTGGCCTTGCGCCAGGCGTTCGTTGAGCAGGGTCGGCTCGATACCTTCGATCCGCGCCGAGCCATGCATCGCCGAGGTGCGGATGGGTATCTGCCAGCCCATCCAAGAACGCGCCGAAACCCCAAGGGCGCTGAGCGCCACGGCCAATAGTCCGGCGGTCACCTGCTCGCCCGCGGCAACGACGGTGTCGTATTCGCGCGCGTCGTGCAGCGCCGACAGCTCTTTGGTCCAGCCGACCAGCTTGTTGGTCTCGCCCGCCATGGCCGAGACTACGACGGCGACCTGATGGCCGCGCTCGACCTCTTTCTTGACCAAGCCGGCGACATGGCGGATGCGCTCGAGATCGGCCACCGAGGTGCCGCCGAATTTCATCGCGATCTTCGCCATTTGTTCCGCCCGTTTGCCTGCCTGTGCTCGGCGGCATACATAGACGGCAGGGGACGGAGGCTCAACGTCTACCTTTTGGGCCGGGCGCTGTGGAGATTGTCATGACCGATGCCGCGCCCTCTGTGGACGCCGCCGAGATCGCGAAATTTTCCGCCCTGGCCGCCCAGTGGTGGGACCCAAAGGGCAAGTTCGCGCCGCTGCACAAATTCAACCCCGTTCGACTGCAATTCATCCGCGAGACGGCCGCGGCCCATTTCGGCCGGCAAGGACTGAAGCCGTTTGAAGGGCTGTCGCTGCTCGACATCGGCTGCGGCGGCGGGCTGCTGTCGGAGCCGATGGCGCGGCTAGGCTTTGCCGTGCTGGGCGCCGACGCCTCGGAAAAGAACGTCAAGACGGCGGTGGCCCACGCGGCTGAGACGGGCGTCGCGGTGGATTACCGCGCCACCACCGCCGAATCGCTCGCCGGCGAAGGTCGCCTCTTCGATGTCGTCCTCAACATGGAAGTGGTCGAACATGTCGCGGACTTGCGCGCCTACCTTGCCGCTTGCGGCAAGTTGATGAAACCGGGCGGACTGATGTTCATCGCGACCCTCAACCGGACACTCAAGTCGCTGGCGTTGGCCAAGATCGGCGCCGAGTACGTACTGCGCTGGCTGCCGGCCGGCACCCACGACTGGAACCGATTCGTGGCGCCGCGCCTGCTTCAAGCGATGCTTGAAGAAGCTGGGCTCAAGGTCATGAAAACCCAAGGCGTCAGCTTCGACCCGCTGGCCTGGGAATGGCGGCTGTCGAGCGACACCGACGTGAACTACATGGTGGTGGCGGGGAAGTAGACGCGTGTTTTCTCCCTCTCCCCCAATGGGGGAGAGGGCCGGGGTGAGGGGGATGATCACCGAATTCACCGAAAAGAGTCGAAAGCAGCTCGCCGCAAATCGCGCACGCGCCCGAACGATGCGCCGCCACTCCGTCACGATGGAGGACTTGTTCTGGTCAGTAGTACGCAATCGAAAATTAGGCGGATACAAGTTCAAGCGGCAATATCTTATCGGCAATTATATCGTCGATTTCGTCTGCGTAGAGCACAAGCTGATCGTGGAATTGGACGGCCCATTTCACGTAAGGCGTGAGAAATACGATGAGGCGCGCGATACGTTTTTGCGTGCAAAAGGGTATCGCGTCATGCGGTTTAGGAACGATTGTGCCGCGGACAATATCGGCATTGTGCTCGCGACTGTAAGGCACGCGCTCGATACTGGCACCCCCTCACCCTGACCCTCTCCCCCGATGGGGGAGAGGGAAGTATATGCCTAAGTTCTAATTCGCCTCTTCGTCGATGTCCGGCGGCAGGGGCGCGATCTCGACGCCCTCCTCGATCAGCTCCTTGGCTTCGCCGAGCGTCGCTTCTCCGTAGATGTGGCGCTCGTCGACCTCGCCGTAATGGATCTTGCGCGCTTCTTCGGGGAATTTCTTGCCGACGTAATCGGCGTTCGCCTCGACGTATTTGCGCATGCCGGTCATGAACTGGCGCATCTTTTTCAGTTCCTCGGCAGGCGCGGACTTCTTGGTGCCGGCGACGGAAGGCGCCATGATCGCCTTCTCGACATGCGTGGAATTGCACAGCGGGCAAAGCAGCTTTCCGCTCGCGGACTGTTCGTCGTAATCCGCGCTCGAGCGGAACCACGCCTCGAATTCGTGGCCGCCGTTGCAGCGAAGATTGTAGACGATCACGCGCTCACCTTTCCGTGCGAAAGATGGGCCGAAAGCCGCGTTCAAGCAAGCTTGGCGAGAAATGTCAGCAACAGCGTTTCAACGCGATGATAAGCGTTCCTGGCCTGCGCCAGCGTTTCCTCATGGCTCAAAGGCTCCTCGCCGAGGCCTGCCGCCAAGTTGGTGATCAGCGACAGCGCGGCGACCTGCATCCCGCAATGGCGCGCGGCGAGGCATTCGGGAACGGTGGACATGCCCACCGCGTCGGCGCCGAGCGCGGCGAACATGCGCACCTCGGCCGGCGTCTCGAAATTGGGACCGAGCGTGTAGAGATAGACGCCCGATTTCACCGTGACGCCCGCCTCGCGCGCGGCCTCCGCGAATAGCGCACGCAGACGCGGATCGTAGGCCTTGCTCATGTCGGGAAAGCGCGGGCCGAGGCTTTCGTCGTTCGGGCCGATCAGCGGATTGGTTCCGGAGAAGTTGATGTGATCCTCGACGATCATCAGCGTGCCCGCGGTCAGCTCGGGCTTCAAACCGCCCGCGGCGTTGGTCAGGATCAGCCGCTCGGCGCCGAGCTTGCGCAGAATGCGGATGGGAACCGCGACCGTTTGCGGCGCATGGCCTTCATAGAGATGGAAGCGGCCGGCCATCACCGCCAGCGGCGTCCGTCCGATACGCCCGACCAGCAGCCGTCCGTCATGGCCCGACACCGTCGCGTCCGGAAAGCCCGGGATGTCGCCATAGGGAACGCTTTGGGCGTCGGTGAGTTGCTCGGCAAAGCCGCCAAGCCCGCTGCCCAGCACCAGAGCGGTTTTCGGAAACGACTCGCCCCACCGCGCGCGGATGGCGGCGGCGCCCTCGTCGATCACGCTGGCCTGGCTCATGGCCCGGTGTAGCAGCGGCGCGCCTCAATGGACAAGGCCGGGCAGGTTTGAAAGATTAGCCGCATGCGCGCGATCATTGCGGTCCTTGATTCTTTCGGCATCGGCTCGACGCCCGACGCCGCGCGTTTTGGAGACGCGGGCGCCAACACCTTCGGGCATATCGCAGCAGCCTGCGCGGCGGGGCGCGTCGCGCGAGGCGGACGCACCGGCGCGCTCGCCATTCCCAATTTCTTGTCGCTGGGACTTGGGCTTGCCGCGCATGAAGCCGATCCGGCCGTGCCTGCGATAACCAACGGCGCGCCGACAGGGCGCTTCGGCAGCGCGGTCGAACGCAGCAAAGGCAAGGACACGCCGAGCGGGCATTGGGAAATGATGGGCCTGCCGGTCGAAACCGACTGGGGCTATTTTCCCGATCACGTTCCCACCTTCCCCGCCGCTTTGACTGCGGCGCTGATCGAACGCGCCAAACTGCCGGGCATCCTTGGCGATTGCCATGCCTCGGGGACCGAGATCATCGAGCGGCTGGGCGTCGAGCACATCCGGACCGGCAAGCCGATCTGCTACACCTCGGCCGATTCGGTGTTCCAGATCGCCGCGCACGAAAGCAATTTCGGCTTGCAGCGGCTTTACAAGGTCTGCCGGATCGCGCGCGACTTGGTGGACGCTTACAATGTGGGGCGCGTCATCGCGCGGCCTTTCGTGGGCGAACGTCCCGGCGAATTCCGGCGCACCGGCAATCGCCACGACTATGCCACGCCGCCGCACCAGCCGACGCTGCTCGATATCGCCCATGCGGCCGGCCGCGAGGTCATCGGCATCGGCAAGATCTCCGACATCTTCGCAGGTTCTGGCATCACGCACAGCCTGAAGGCCGACGGCAACGAGAAGATTTTCGACGCCATGATCGCCTGTGCGCAAAGGGCGCCGGACGGCGCCATCGTCTTCGCCAATTTCGTCGATTTCGATTCGAGCTACGGACATCGCCGCGACGTGGCCGGCTATGCGGCGGCGCTCGAAGCGTTCGACGTGCGCATTCCCGAACTCAAGGCGGCGCTGCGTCCCGGCGATCTCGCGGTGTTCTCCGCCGACCACGGCTGCGATCCGACCTGGCGCGGCACCGATCACACCCGCGAACGCGTGCCTATCCTTGCTTTCGGTCCTAGGATCACGCCGGGACCAATCGGAAAACGCCAGACCTTCGCCGACATCGGCCAATCGATCGCGGCGCATCTTGGCCTTGGCCTTTTGCCCTTCGGTACGTCATTCTTGTGAGAACCATGGAGCGGAAACATACGCATATCGGCGACGTCACGGCCACGGAGATGGTCCGTTGCGACACGCCCGAGGCCGCTTACCAGCGGCTGCAACAGCTCTACGACGGCGCGATCGCCGATATCGAGCAAGCCTTCGCCGCCTGGTCGCGCGGCGAGACGCTGCCGGCGCGCGAAGACCCGGTTTATCCTTATCTCGCCGTCGAAGTGCCGACGGACTCGATGCCGCGCTCGACCGCGTTGGCTTTCGGCAAGGTGTCGAAGCCCGGCCGCTACGGCACGACGATCACCGCGCCGCGCCTCTTCCGCGCCTATCTGATCGAGCAATTGTCGCTTCTGGTCGAGAACCACAAAGCGAGGCTCTACGTTGGCAAGAGCCGCACGCCGATCCCTTTGACCTTCGCGGTGGAGCGCGCCGCCTCGCAACTCGACGCCAGCCTGCGCCTGAAGCTGGCCGAGCGCTTTCCCCTGCCCCGCCCCGAGGCGGCACACGACACCATCGTAGACGGCGCCAATTGGCAGGGACCTGGACCAGAACCGCTGTCGCTGTTCACGGCCGAGCGCGTGGATTTCTCGCTGCACCGCTTGCGTCATTACACCGGCACCGAGCCGGAGCATTTCCAGAGCTTCGTGCTGTTCACCAACTATCAACGCTACATCGACGAATTCGTCGTCTGGGGCATGAACGAGATCGACGAGGGCCGCGCCGAGCGTTTCGTCGAGCCGGGAAATCGCATCAACGTGCGCGGCCAGCCGCCGTCGGCGCCGCCGCTCGCCAAACTGCCGCAAATGCCGGCCTATCACCTGGTGCAGCCGAACGGCGACGGCATCACGCTGATCAACATCGGCGTCGGCCCTTCGAACGCCAAGACGGTGACCGATCATCTGGCGGTGCTGCGCCCGCATGTCTGGCTGATGGTCGGCCATTGCGGCGGCTTGCGCGCCAGCCAACGGCTCGGCGACTACGTCCTGGCGCATGCCTATCTGCGCGACGACCGGGTGCTGGACGAGATGCTGCCCACCGCCATTCCGGTGCCGCCGATCGCCGAGATACAAGTGGCGCTGGCCCGCGCCGTGAGCGAGATCACCGGCGTGGACGGTCCTACGCTCAAGGAGCGGCTGCGCACCGGCACCGTGGTCACCACCGCCGACCGCAATTGGGAGCTGCGCTTCGAAGAGCTGGCGCGGCGCTTCAACCAGTCGCGCGCCATCGCCATCGACATGGAGTCCGCCACCATCGCCGCCAACGGCTACCGCTTCCGCGTGCCTTACGGGACGCTGCTCTGCGTCTCCGACCGGCCGCTGCACGGCGAGATCAAACTGCCCGGCATGGCCGACGCTTTCTACGAAGAACGCGTCGGCCAACATCTGCAGATCGGCATCCGCGCGTTGGAATTGCTGCGCAAGGAGGCCCACGCCGGCACGCTCCACTCGCGCAAGCTGCGCAGCTTCACAGAGCCGGCGTTTCGCTAGGGCTGCGACACAAGTGGCGATGTAACGGAAGAACAAGGGGAGGTAAACTGTCGCCATGGAACGGATCAAAATCGTCAATAGCTGTCCCGGCATCGCCTGGTGCGTAGGCTGGCTGTTCACCATCGGCTATCTCAAGCTCAGTTTCTGGCCGGGTGCGCTGGCGCTGATCATCTGGCCTTACGACATCGGCGTGATGCTGCACCATTAGGTCCGTAGAATAAGGAACGCTCCATGGAACGGGTCAAAATCATCAATGGCGGCACGCTCGGCCTCGCCTGGTTCGCAGGCTGGCTGTTCACGATCGGTTATCTCAAGCTCAGCTTCTGGCCGGGCGCGCTGGCACTGATCATCTGGCCTTACGACCTCGGCGTCACTTTCAGCGCGCTACACCATTAGAGCCTGATCGCTTCTTGCTGAAACAATCTCGTCATCCTGAGGCGCCCGGCGCGCCCTTCGAGGCTCGCTACGCTCGCACCTCAGGGTGACGCGCCGGGCCTCGAAGGATGACCCCGACGGTTCAATCTCTGAAAATCAGGCTCTAGTTCCGCATCTCGGCAAATACCATGACGCCGAGGACGGCGGTGACGCCGGCCGCCACCCAGCTTGCCCAAACCGGGATATCGATATGATCGACCATGACCGGAATGCCGAGAACGGCGCGGGCTATGTGACACGCCGCGATCAACAGCAGCAGGATCGCAGCCACGGTGGTGAAGGTTTTCGACATCGAGCGCTCCTCTATCCTTCGCGCCGATTCTATTCCAGGCGCGTTGCGTCGTGGGCGATTGCGTCGGATGTGCAGGGCTAAATTTCGCGCCGTCAAAACGGGTTTGACGCGGCGTAGGCGTCGATCGCTTCCAGATGGCGCGCTTTGTCTTCATCGCTCAAGAACGAGCCTAGAAAACTGTTCTTCGCCAGCCGCACCAATTCGTCCTTGCCGAGACCGAGCGCCGCGCTCACGGCGCGGTAATTGTCGTTCACATAACCGTCAAAGAAGGCCGGATCGTCGGAATTGACCGTCGCGCCGAAGCCGAGATCGAGCATCCGCTTCAAAGGATGCGCGCGCATTTCCGCGACCAGGCCGAGCTTGAGGTTCGACAGCGGACAGACGGTCAGCGTCGTCCGTTCGGCGGCGAGCCGTTCGACCAGCCGCGCATCGTCGAGCGCGCGATTGCCATGATCGACGCGGTCGATGCGCAAGAGGTCGAGCGCTTGCCACACATAATCCGCCGGTCCTTCTTCGCCGGCGTGCGCCATGAGTTTGAGGCCGGCGGCGCGCGCCGCGTCGAAGGCGCGCACGAACTTCGCCGGCGGATGGCCGAGCTCGGAGGAATCGAGGCCCACGCCGGCGATGCGATCGAGCCAGGGATCGGCCTCACGGAACGTCGCCAGTGCCTCGTCTTCGCTGAGATGGCGCAGAAAGCAGAGGATCAGCTTGGAGCTGACGCCGAACCGCGCCGCGCCGTCGTCGAGCGCGCGCAGAATTCCGCCGGCCACCGCCGCGAAAGGCACGCCGCGCGCGGTGTGGGTTTGCGGATCGAAGAACACTTCCACATGGCGTACCGCGTCGGCCGCCGCACGCGCCAGATAGGCCAGCGTGAGATCGTAGAAATCCTCCTCGCACAGAAGCACGCGCGCGCTCTGGTAATAGATGTCGAGAAAGTCCTGCAGGTTCTTGAAGCGGTAAGCGGCGCGCACCTCTTCCGCGCTGCGGAAGGGAATGTCCAGCTTGTTGCGGCGGGCGATGGCGAACATCAGCTTTGGCTCGAAGCTGCCTTCGAGGTGCAGATGGAGCTCCGCTTTCGGCAGGCCGGCGATGAAGGAGGCGCTCATCGCCGATACCTGCCACGGCGCGCCGCCGATTGGCAATATTCCTTAGGCGGAGGAATCGGTGGGTGAATTAGCGGACTGGCGCCGGTAGACCAGCGTGCCCGCCACGTAAGTGCGCTCGACGGCGCGGTCGTCGCCGAGCATCGCGAAAGCGAACAGTTTCTCCGCCGCGCCGTGCGCCGCCGCCAGTCGGCGCGCCAACAGCGGCAGCGCGCGCCCGTCCAGCACCAGAAAATCGGCTTCCTTGCCCGGCTCGAAGTTGCCGATCTTGTCGTCGAGCCCGAGGGCGCGCGCCCCGCCCAGCGTCGCCAGATAGAACAGCTTGAAGGCGTCGACGGCGCGTCGAAGCATGGCGTAGATTTTGTAGGCCTCGTTCATGGTGGCCAGCAGCGACAGGCTGGTGCCCGCGCCCACGTCGCTGCCGAGCCCGACGTGAACGCCAGCCGCCGCCGCAAGATCGAACAACCCGCTGCCGAGGAACAGATTCGAGGTCGGGCAGAACACCACGTTGGCACCGCGCTTGGTCAAACGCTTCCATTCGCCAGGCGAAAGATGCAGGCAATGGGCGAAGACGGAGTGCGGCGTGACCAGGCCGAACTTCTCGTAGACGGCGAGATAATCCGGGCAATCGGGGAAGCTCTGGCGCACCGCGGCGAGTTCCTCCGCGTTCTCGGAAAGATGGGTGTGCAGACGCACGCCCGGCGCTTCCGTGAGCAGCCGCCCGGCCAGTTCCAATTGCCGCTCGCTCGAGGTCAGCGCGAAGCGCGGCGTCACCGCATAGCCGAGCCGGCCTTTGCCGTGCCAGGCTTTGATCAGCGCGCGGCTTTCCTGATAGCCGGTCTCGGCGGTGTCGCAGATGCCGGCCGGCGCGTTCTTGTCCATCAGCATTTTGCCGCTGACGATGCGCATGTTGCGCGCGAAAGCTTCTTCAAACAGCGCTTCGGCGGAAACCTTATGCGCCGTCGTGCAGACCAGCGCCGAGGTGGTGCCGTTGGCGAGCAGTTGATCGAGGAAGAACCGCGCCGCCTCGGCCGCAACCTCGCGATGATCGAACTTCGCCTCCGCGGCGAAGGCGTAATGCGACAGCCATTCGAGCAGTCGCGCGCCGGGCGAGGCCATGATCTCGAGCTGCGGATAATGCACGTGGGAATCGACGAAGCCGGGCACGATGAACCCGCCGACGCGCTCGACCGGCGTCGAGCCCAGATGCGGCGCGAGCGCGTCCCAGGCGCCGGCCTCGGCCACATGGCCGTCTTCGACCACCAGCACGCCGTCGTCGAAGGCGGTTATGGCGGCGGGATCGGCCTCAGGATCGCCGGTGAGATGGAAGAGGCTGCCTCTATAGGCCTGTCGCGGCATGGCGACAGCATGATCCGCCCGGCGCCCCGGCTCAACAGCGGCGGGTCGAGCAATTCCAACGTCAGCGTCACCTCATGTAGGCGGTGCTCACTTGCTTTGCCGGTGAGGTAATCAACGCCCTCCGCCACTTCCAGCGTGTGTCCGGCCGTGGTGCCCAGCACTTCGTCCATATCACTTAGCAAAGCGATGGTTGGTAAACCGGCGCCTTTGGCGATTACGCTACGCTTTCCGTCCATTCTTGCGCGCTATTCAAACCCAACATGAAGGCGCCAGAGCCGCATTTCACGTCCATCGCCAGGCTTACAGCCCCGGCTCGGCTTGATAGCCCGAAATGGCCGCCAAACTTATCGAGCGCGCCGCCGGTTATGCCCCATAGGGGATCCAGACATTCTTCACCTGCGTGGCGCGGCGCAGAAATTCGCGCCCCTCGCCGGCGAACCAATCCACGTCGCCGCCGATCCAAATGCGCTTGAGGTCATGCGCCGAGGCTTCTTCGATCTTCTTGCCGCCTTCGCCGAAATACCAAACCGCGTCGACGCCGTTATGCTCGGCCAGCACTTGCGCCAGGCCGTCGCGCGATCCGGTGACGATGTTCACCACGCCCGCCGGCATGTCGGAGGTTTCGAGCACTTGGTAGAAGTCGGTCGCCGACAACGGATGGCGTTCCGACGGGACGATCACCACGCGATTGCCCATCGCCACCGCCGGCGCCCAAAGCGACACGAAGGCCAGTAAAGGCGCTTCGTCCGGGCAGGCGATGCCGATGACGCCCAACGGTTCGTTCATCGCCAGCACTACGCCGCGCAAAGGCGGCTGATGCACCGCGCCATCATACTTGTCGGCCCAAGCGGCATAAAAGAACAGACGTTGGATCGTTGCCGCGACCTCGCGCGCCGCGGCGGCCTTGCCGGCGCCGGTCAGCCCGCGCAGCCGCGACGCGAATTCGCCGGCGCGCACCGAAAGGTTCTCGGCGCAATAATAAAGTATCTGCGCGCGGGCATGGCCGCTAGTGGCCGCCCAGCTTTCCGCCTTCGCTGCCGCTTCGACCGCGTTGCGGATGTCCTTGCGGCCGCCTTCGCCGACATGGCCGATGAAATCGCCCGCCGGCGAGATGATGGCGCGGCTGTAGCCTCCGTCCGGCCGCGCCTGCTTGCCGCCGATGAACAGCTTCGCCGTGCGGTCGATGACGAAAGCGTCTTCGTTGGTGATGATGGGCGCCGTTGCCGGCGGTTGCGCGGCCGCTTTCTTTGGCGCGATCTTTGGCTTCAGATATTCGTACAGCCCTTCGCGGCCGCCTTCGCGTCCGAAACCGGATTCGCGCGTGCCGCCGAAACCCGATGACGCATCGAACTGGTTGGTGCAGTTCACCCAAACCACGCCGGCCTTGATTTTCGGCGCGAGGTCCAGCGCGACATTGATGTCCTCGCTCCACACGCTCGCCGCCAGGCCGTAGCGCGTGTTGTTGGCGAGCGCGGCCGCCTCCGCCGAGGTGCGGAAGCTCATCGCGACCAGCACCGGTCCGAAAATCTCTTCCTGCGCGACGGTTGACGACGGTTCAATATTGGTGAGCAGCGTCGGCGGATAGAAGCAGCCTTCGGGGCATTGGACGGCGGGCCGAAAGAGTGTGGCGCCTTCGGCGACGCCGCGTATTACCTTCGCGTCAATCTCGGCGCGCTGTTTTTCCGAGACGATGGCGCCGATATCGGTGGATTTGTCGAGCGGATCGCCGACGCGCAGTTTTTCCATCCGTATACGGAGTTTCGCCAAAAACCGCTCGGCCACGCTTTCCTGCACCAGGAGCCTCGAGCCGGCGCAACAGACCTCGCCTTGGTTGAACCAGATCGCGTCCACCGCGCCTTCGACCGCCGCGTCGAGATCGGCGTCCTCGAACACCACGAAAGGCGATTTGCCACCCAACTCGAGCGTCAGCTTCTTGCCGGTACCGGCCGTCGCCAAGCGAATGGCGCGGCCGACTTCGGTGGAACCGGTGAACGCGATCTTGTCGATACCGGGATGTTCCACCACCGCGCGGCCGGTTTCGCCCGCACCGGTGACGATGTTGACCACGCCTTTGGGCAAGCGCGCCTCGCCGCAAATTTCGGCGAACAGCATCGCCGTGAGCGAGGTGTCTTCGGCGGGCTTGAGCACCGCCGTGTTGCCGCAGGCCAACGCTGGCGCGATTTTCCACGCCAGCATCAGAAGCGGAAAATTCCACGGGATCACCTGCCCGGCCACGCCTAGCGGCACGTGATCTGGGAACTCGCTGTCGAGTAACTGCGCCCAACCCGCATGGTGATAGAAGTGCCGCGCCACCAGCGGAATATCGATATCGCGCGTCTCGCGGATCGGCTTGCCGTTGTCGAGCGTTTCGAGCACGGCGAAAAGGCGCGCGTGCTTTTGCACCAGCCGCGCCAGGGCGTAGAGATAGCGAGCGCGTGCGTAGCCTGAAAGTTTGGCCCAACCCGGCTGCGCCGCGCGGGCGGCCTTGACCGCGGCATCGACATCTTCGTCGCTGGCTTCGGTCAGCGTGGCGAGCTTTTTTCCGGTCGCGGGATTGATGCTGGGAAAGCGCGCGCCGTGACCGGCGATCCATTCGCCGCCTATGAACAAATCAAACGCGCGGCCGTGTTTGTCGAGCCAAGCTTGCGCTTGCGCGTCGCTCTCTGGCGCCGGGCCGTAGTCCATCGTCTCGAGGATTTGCGCCACGCGGCTCATCTTGCGGCCTCGCCCTTCGACAGGCTCAGGATGAGGGCCAAAAGGCGTCCCTCATGCTGAGCTTGTCGAAGCATGAGGGACAATTGATGATCGTAGCGGATCATTTGCTTACCCCATCGGATGGCGGTGCGCGGAGGAATAGCGCCCGCTGACGAAATGCTCCAATTGCCGCTCGATGTCGGTGAGCAGGCTCGAAGCGCCAAACCGGAACAGCGCCGGCTTGAGCCAGTCGTTGCCCAGCTCCTCCTTCATCACGAATTGGTAGTTCATCGCGTCCTTTGCCGTGGAGATACCGCCCGCCGGTTTGAACCCGACCTTATAACCAGTCGTCTCGTGCCAGGCGCGGATCGTCCGTACCATGACGAGCGCGAACGGCAACGTCGCGTTCACCGCTTCCTTGCCGGTCGAGGTCTTCACGAAATCCGCGCCCGCCATCATGCAGGCGAGCGAGGCGCGTGCGACGTTGGCGAGCGTACCGAGATCGCCCGCGCCGAGGATTGCTTTCACGTGCGCGGCGCCGCAGGCCTCGCGGAACAGCCGCATCTCGTCATAGACGGCTTGGAAATTCCCGGTCAGCACGTGGCTGCGGTTGATCACGATGTCGATCTCGCGCGCGCCCGCGGCGAGCGACGCCTCGATCTCCTTGACGCGCAGCGCCAGCGGCGAAAGGCCGGCAGGAAAGCCGGCCGACACCGCGGCGACGGGAATATTCGTGCCGCGCAGCGCTTCCACCGCATAAGGCACCATCGCGTGATAGACGCACACCGCGCCGGTGGCGATGGCGCCGAGGCCCATCGCCTCGAGCAAATCCTGCCGCACCGGCTGTTTCGCCTTGGCGCAAAGCCGGTGCACGCGGCCGGGCGTGTCGTCGCCGGCGAGCGTGGTGAGATCGATGCATTGCACCGCGCGTAGCAGCCAAGCGGCCTGCCATTCTTTCTTCACGGTGCGCCGGGCGGGCAGCGTCGCTACCCGCCGCTCGGCCGCGCTGCGATTGACCCGCACCTCTGCGATCAGATCGGTATCGAACGCCGCGATCGGATTGCGCGCGGCCTCAGCTTGCTTCGGCGCGATGGGCTGGACGTTCGACATGGCGCGGACGGTTTCACCGGGGCGAATCCGTGTCAAGCGAGGCGGCCTCGCAAGATGGGGCTGTTGTTGCTAGTCTCTAGGAACGCTCTTGGGGGAGATGCCATGAAAACCGTCACAACCGCCGTTGCGCTCGCCGCTGCGTTGCTCAGCGCGAGTACGGCTTATGCCAATTCCGTCGACGGTCATGCCGCGTTGTCGCTGGCCGAGCTGGTCGGCTTGCGCTCGCCGCTGCTGCCGGCCGCGCAGAAGGACATCCTGTTCAAGTTCATGGCGGGAAACACAAGCTTCCGCTCGTCGGATGCGCCCTTCGCCGTCACCGCGACGGAGATCGATTGCACGGCCGGCGACGTGGACATCACGGCCCATCGCTGCACGCTGAGCTTCGGTGCGCCGGCGATCCAACTCAGCGGCGCGTTGGCGCACGAGCTCTATGCCACCATGATCGAGGCCGGCGTGCAGAGCGAGGGCACCATGGGCCATGTGCACGAAAGCCTGAAGGACCTCCGCTGCACGATCGACGTGGCCGCGGTGAAGCAAAACGGAGGTGCCGGGGCGCATTGTGATTACGCGCCGTTCTGAGCAGCCGTCGACCTGCGCAAGAAACGCTCTCGGCGCCCTTATTTGCGGCAATATAGCTGTTGAACCGGCCGCCCATCTATGCATCTTGCCCATTCCGCGTGCAGCGATGAGGGGATGGCATGATCGACGGAGCCGATACCGCCTGGCTGCTTATGGCCAGCGTCCTGGTCCTGATGATGACCTTGCCGGCACTGGGATTCTTCTATGCCGGCTTGGTTCAGGCCAAGAACATCCTCTCGGTGTTGTTCCAGTGCCTCGCCGTCGCCGTGCTGGTGTCGCTGTTGTGGTTCGCCTTCGTCTACAGCGAGGCGTTCTCCGGCAGCAACGCCTGGATCGGCGATCTGAAGGATGCCTTCCTGGCGCCGATTACGCGCGGCGCGGTGCATCCGGGAACGCACATTCCCGAAACCGTGTTCGTGATGTTCCAGATGACCTTCGCCATCATCACGCCGGCCTTGATCATCGGCGCCTATGTCGAGCGCATTCGCTTCGGCGCGGTGCTGTTGTTCTCGGGACTGTGGCTGGTCGTCGTCTATGCCCCGGTGGCGCATTGGGTGTGGGGCGGCGGCTTTCTGGCGGCGCGCGGCGTCATGGATTTCGCCGGCGGTATCGTGGTGCACTTGACGGCCGGCGTTTCCGCCATCGTGGTCGCTTGGGTGCTGGGGCCGCGTTACGGTTTCCCGCGCTCGGTGCACCCGCCGCACGCGCCTTGGATGGTGATGGTGGGCGCCTCCTTGCTCTGGGTCGGCTGGTTCGGATTCAACGCCGGCAGCGCGCTCAAATCAGGCGCCGACGCCGGCATGACCATGCTCGCGACGCATCTCGCCGCCGCGACCGCGACCTGCACCTGGATCGCCATCGAGTGGATCAAGTACGGCAAGCCCAGTCTGGTCGGCGCCGTCACCGGCACGATCGCCGGATTGGCGACGATCACCCCGGCCTCCGGTTATGTCGGACCGGCGGGCGCCGTGCTGCTCGGCTTCCTCGGCGGCGCGTTGTGCTATTGCGCCGTCCGGGTGGTGAAACAAGGGCTGCGAGTGGACGATGCCCTCGACGTGCTGGGCGTGCATGGCGCGGGCGGCCTTATCGGTACGCTCGCGCTTCCTTTTGCAGCGGGATTGGGGCTGGGCGGCGTCGCGCTGGCGCGCCCGGTGTTCTCGCAGTTCCTGGTGCAGGGGCAGAGCGTGCTGATCTGCGGCGCCTGGTCGGTGCTGGCCACCTTTGTTATCCTGAAAGTCGTGGCGCTGGTGACCGACCTGCGGGCGGGACGCGAGGCCGAGACCCTGGGCCTCGACTTCTCCTCGCACGGCGAAACCGGCTACAACGTCAACACTTGAGGAGCGCTCCATGAAGCTCGTCATCGCAGTCGTTCAACCGCACCGGCTCGATGCCGTCCGCGCCGCCCTGCTCGGCCTGGGGATCGAAGGCATGACGGTCAGCGAAGTGCGCGGCTACGGAAGGCAACGCGGCCACAAGGAGCTCTATCGCGGCGCCGAATACGAAATCTCCTTCACGCCCAAGCTCAAGATCGAAGTCGCCGTGGTGGATCAGCTCGCCGAGGCCGTGGTGGAAGCCATCCGCCAAGGCGCGCTGACCGGCAAGATCGGCGACGGCAAGATCTTCGTCGTGGAGCTCCAGTCGGTGCTGCGGGTGCGCACCGGCGAGCGCGACGCCGACGCGCTGTAGCCGTCACTTCGTCCCGAACATGCGGATTTGCTAGCGCACTTTCCCCGCCGCGTTTTCCAGCACCACGTCTGAGAACACGGCGGTGTCGAGCGTCACCGGTTGATGCGAGCAGAAGCCGATGCCGGCATAGAACGGCGTCTCCAAGTGCAACGTCACCGGCGCGCCGAATTGATGCAGTGGCTCGCCGAACAGGCTGACGAACAGTGCGAAGCTGTCGCCACGCTTTTCGAGGCCGAGGCGCCGCGCCATCGCCGTCACCAGACTGTCCGGGCTTTTGCCGCCGGGAAGCCCGCCACGGCTGCCGATGCGGTATTCCATGTCCCAGACGCGCGCGCCTTTCTGCGGCCGCACGGCGATATGGATCATGCCGGCGCCGTGCAGCGCCGCGATGACCTCGGGTGAATCGTCGTCGAGGCTCTGGCGGATCACCAGCACCGCTTTGCGGTCACCGAAACCGTTCGGATCGGGAAAGGCGATCGAGGCCGCGAGCGACACGTCGCCCGACATCTTCTTCCAGAGATAGCGGAACTCGTCGCGCGTGTACCAGATGTTATAGCCCGCCGAGGTGACCGCATAAGCGCCGGTCTTGGGATCGAAGCTGGCGCTGCCCGGCACCAGCGCGGCGCCGATGTCGGACTGGCCGTCGAAGATGCCGATGGGGGTCGCGTCATTGACGCTCGCGCGATGGAAATCGGGCGGCGGCGCGACTTGCACATGCGTCGGCGATCCCGGCAATGCCCAATCGGGCGGCGCGGGCGGCGTCTGCGCGAAGGCCACGCCCAGGGTGAGAACCGTCGCCGACACGCCGGCAAGAATACGCATGCCTCTCCCCGATTATTCCGCTTTGGCCGTAATGTAGATGTAGCGCAGCGGGACGCTCCCGGTGTTCACGACATTGTGCACCGTATGGGACGGCGTGTAGGTGATCAACCCGGGTTTGATTGGGATCGGCGCGCGGCCGGCGATACGCAACTCGCCTTCGCCGTCCAGTGGTATGAGCATTTCTTCGTTCGCACCAGTCGTATGAACGCCGACGGCATGTCCGGGTGCAAGGATCACCAATCCCGAATGGAACGATTTGGTCTCAGGCGGGCCTTGCAGCAGCGGCAGATAGGATTTGTCGCCGGGATCGAGCGGCACGACTTTGACTTGCGGTTCCGCGACGGCCGCGCCGCAAACCAGCCATGCGAGGCAAAGAAAGAATAGCGGCCTCACGTCTCGACCTCCAGCCGGTCGTAGCCATTCCAGCGGTAAATCGCGGCAGACGCAAGCCAGCAGACCACGAACAGCGCGATGATCAAATAGCCGAGCGTGCCGAAATGATCGTTGAGCGCGCCGATGCCGTTCCAGAACGCGCCTTTCAGCGCCAGCTTGTCGCCGATCAGGCCAAGCGCTTCGATGCCGCCGATCAGCAGCGCCACCAGCGCCGACACCAAGGTGATCGCCATGTTGTAATAGAGCTTGCGCAAGGGCTTGAGGAACGCCCAGCCGTAAGCGCCGAGCATCAAGATGCCGTCGGCGGTGTCGATCAGCGACATGCCCGCCGCGAACAGCGCCGGAAACGCCATGATCGACCACAGCGACAGCCCGTGCGCCGCCTGCGCCGCGGAGATGCCGAGCAGCGCAATCTCGCTCGCCGTGTCGAAGCCGAGGCCGAAGAGAAATCCCAGCGGAAACATTTGCGCGCTCGAGCGGATTATGCGGAACAGCGGGCGCAGCAGCCGCGCCAGCAGTCCGCGCCCGGCGAGCAGCAGGTCGAGATCTTCCTCGACATAGGCGCCGCCGGCTTTCACGCGCAGGAAGGTGCGATAAATCGTGGAGAGGATCGCCAAGTTCATCGCCGCGATGGCGAGCAGGAACGTCGCCGAAACCAGCGTGCCGACCACCCCGCCGATGTTCTGGAACGCGGTGAACTGGCTTCGGAAGGCGCTGGCCATGGCGGCAATCGCCAGCGATGCCAGCACCACGACGCTCGAATGGCCGAGCGAGAAGAACAGCCCGGTCGCGACCGGCCGCTGCCCTTCCTGCATCAGCTTGCGCGTGACGTTGTCGATGGCGGCGATGTGATCGGCGTCCACCGCATGGCGCAGTCCCAGCCCGTAAGCGAGCAGCGCCGTGCCGAGCAGGATCGGATAAGCGTGGAAGGCTGCGAACGCCCAAGCCCAGGCGGCGATGTTGAGCGCAGCCACGACGGCAAAGGCGCCGCCGATGCGAAACGGCAGCGCGCCCGTCCTGTCGCCGAAAATCCTGACCATGCCGGCCTCGAAAGAGGAGTCCGATCTTTTACGAAAATCGTCATAACGGCAAGGCGCCGGCGCGCCATCCGCAATTTCGCCTATGCGACAATGCGCCTTGGCGGTCGCCGAGATCAGGACTATCGACGTGCCTTCAGCGGGTTCACACGCCCTCGACCGTCATCGCGATCCCCATGCCTCCGCCGATGCAGAGCGTCGCAAGTCCGCGCTTCGCGTGGCGCTTGCGCATTTCGTGAAGCAGCGTCACCAGGACGCGTGCTCCCGACGCGCCGATCGGATGGCCCAGCGCGATGGCACCGCCGTTCACATTGACCTTGGTGTCGTCGAAACCGAGTTCGCGCGAAACGGCGAGTGCTTGCGCCGCAAATGCCTCGTTCGCCTCGATGAGGTCGAGATCGGCGACCGCCCAGCCGGCCTTGGCGAGCGCCCTCTTGGTTGCGGGGATCGGGCCCGTGCCCATCACGGCGGGATCGACGCCCGCCGTCGCCCACGAGACGATGCGGGCGAGCGGCGCGATCGATCGCCTGGCCGCTTCCTCGGACGTCATGATGACCAGGGCCGCGGCGCCGTCATTGATGCCCGAGGCATTGCCGGCCGTCACGGTTCCGTCCTTGGCAAAGGCCGGGCGCAGTTTGGCGAGCGCTTCGAGCGTGGTGTCGGGTTTCGGGTATTCGTCCTTGTCGACGGCCACGTCGGCTTTGCGTCCCTTGACCGTGACCGGCGCGAGCTCCGTCTGAAACCGTCCGGCGGCGACGGCGGCCGCCGCCTTCTGCTGGGAGGCCATCGCAAACGCGTCCTGATCGGCGCGCGTGATCCCGTATTTCTGGGCGACGTTCTCGGCGGTCATGCCCATGTGGACGTTGTTGAAGGCATCCCACAGGCCGTCCTTGACCATGGTGTCGGTCAGCTCGCCCGACCCCATCTTGACGCCGGCGCGCAGATGCAGCGCGTGAACCGACTGGCTCATGGATTCCTGGCCGCCGGCAACGACGATTCTGGCATCGCCGAGCACGATCGCCTGAGCGGCCAAAGCCACCGCGCGCAGACCCGAGCCGCAAACCTGGTTGATGCCGATGGCCGTCGACTCAACGCGCATGCCGGCCGCGAGTGCCGCCTGCCGCGCCGGGTTCTGTCCCTGGCCGGCCGCAAGCACCTGGCCGAGGATCGCCTCGTCCACTTCTTCCGGCGCCACCTTCGCGCGCTCGAGGGCGGCGCGGATGGCGACCTCGCCGAGCTTGAAGGCGGGAACGCCCGCGAAAGCTCCGTTGAACGAGCCGATCGGCGTTCGCACCGCGGAGGCGATGACGATCTCTGTCATGACATGCGCTCTTTCTTGGATTCGCGGCCCGGACGCGGCGGATTCATCGGTCCGACGTCAAAGAACCTCGAACAGGGCCGCCGCTCCCATGCCGCCGCCGATGCACATGGTCACTACGACGTAGTGCGCCCCGCGCCGCTTGCCTTCGATCAAGGCGTGCATGGTAAGGCGGTTGCCCGACATGCCGTAGGGATGGCCGATGGAAATGGCGCCGCCGTCGACGTTCATCAATTCGTTGGGGATACCGAGTCGTTCCTGGCAATGGACCACGATCACCGCGAACGCCTCGTTCAGCTCCCAAAGCCCGATGTCGTCCGTTTTGAGGCCAAAACGCTTCAGAAGCTTGGGAACGGCGAACACCGGTCCAACGCCCATCTCGTCCGGCTCGGTGCCCGCAACGGCCATGCCGCAATAGCGGCCCAGCGGCTTCAAGCCTCGCGCCGCGGCGAGACCGGCTTCCATCAAGACGCAGGCAGAGGCGCCGTCGGACAGTTGGCTGGCGTTGCCGGCGGTGATGCAGCCATCCGGCCGAACCACTTTCAACGAGGACAGGCCTTCCAGCGTCGTGTCGGGCCGGTTGCCTTCGTCCTGCTTCAGAATGACTTCTTCCATCGAGGTCGCGCCGGTCTTCTTGTCGGTCACGGTTTTGGTCGCCCTGACCGGAATGATCTCGTCATCGAAGCGACGGGCGGCCTGGCCCGCGGCGGTGCGCTGCTGCGACTGGAAGGCGTAGGCGTCTTGGCGCTCGCGCGAAACGCCGTAGCGCTTGGACACGATCTCGGCCGTGTCGATCATCTGCATGTCGAAGTCTTTGTGCAGCTCGAGCACGGCGGGATCGTAGGTGATGCGCAGTTCCGGCGTCTGGACCAGCGAAATCGACTCCACGCCGCCGGCCACGACCACATCCATGCGGTCGACGATGATCTGCTTGGCGCCCGCGGCGATGGTCATCAGACCCGACGAGCACTGCCGCTCGACGGTCTGGCCCGCGACCGTGGCCGGCAAGCCCGCGGCCAGGGCGGCCTGTCGCCCGATCACCTGCTGATAGCCCTGGGTCAGCGAGCAGCCGAAGATGCAATCGTCGATCTCGGCCGGATCGACCTTGGCGCGCGCGACGGCGGCTCTGACGGCGTGCGCCGCCAAAGTCGGGGCCGGCGTCGCATTGAAGGCGCCCTTGTAAGCGCGACCGATCGGCGTGCGCGCCACGGATACGATGACGGCTTCGCGGCTCATCTCACGCTCCCTTTTTTTCCGGGGCGACATAGCCCGCTTTCTTCAGTTCGATCTCGCTCTGGGTAAAGCCGTATTCCGGCACGATCTCACCCGTGCCATCCGCGACTTCCGCCCATCTCGCCTGAAGCTCCTCGGCCGACGGCGGATCGCCGGCGACGTAGATGCCTTTCGTCAAGGTGATGTGCGCGACTTCGAAGCCGCCGGCGCCGGCGCAGAGAATAGTGCGCGTCGGGGCCGCTTCCGAGACCAGCGCCAGGATCCCCGGGGCCACGAACTCAGGCCGCAACAGCTTCAACTGCTCGGCCGGCAGGATGCCTTGCGTCATGGCCGTCGCGGCCGTCGGCGCGATGGCGTTCACGCGGATTCCGTATTTCGCCCCCTCGATTGCCAGGGTCTGCATGAGTCCCACGAGCCCGAGCTTCGCGGCGCTGTAATTCGCCTGGCCGAAATTGCCATAGAGACCGGACGACGAGGTCGTCATGACGATGCGGCCATATTTCTGTTCGCGCATCGCTTCCCACACCGCCTTGGTGCAGTTGACGGTGCCCATCAGATGCACGTCGATCACCAGACGAAAATCGTCGACGCTCATCTTGGCGAACGACTTGTCGCGCAGGATGCCGGCGTTGTTGACGAGGATGTCGATGTGACCCCAGGCCTGCAGAGTCTGATCGACCATGTTCGCGACAAGCGCCGCGTCGGTCACCGAGCAGACGACAGCGCGCGCCTGCCCGCCCGCCTTGTTGATCTCTTGCGCGACGGCTTCGGCGCCGTTCAGATCGTTCACGACCACTTGCGCGCCGTGCCGCGCCAAGAGGTGCGCATAGGCCCGTCCCAAGCCGCCGCCAGCGCCGGTGACGATGGCTACTCGACCTTTCAGATCAATCATTTGCGCCTCCTGTCCCGTCTGCGGCACGGACTTCGAAGCCGCGACAAGTTTAAGTTCTTGTTTAGCGAAAGCCCCTACGTATGTTGCATCAGCGACATAGTTATGGCTATTCGCTTATCTATCTTCACTATCGAATGAATTAATGTTGAAAGTCTAGTGAATTTGTAGCACTGTGACACATTGCGCCTGCAGAGCGCGGGGAAACGGACCATGGAGAGGGACATGAAGAAACGTGCATTATTGTTGAGCGCATCCGCGCTCGCGATCTTGTCATGTGGCGTCGCGCAAGCCCAGACAACGGCTCCGCCGCCCGATACGGAAAATGGCACGACGATCGAGACGGTCGTGGTGACGGCGGAACGCCGTACCGAGAATCTGATGACGACGGCTATCTCGGCGGACGTTTTGAACGGCGAGGACCTGCAGAACAAAGGCGTCGTCACGGTCGACGCGCTGCAGTTCATCGCGCCCGACGTGACCGTCGACAATTTCGGCCAAGGCATCGATTTCAACATCCGCGGCATCGGCAAGGGCGAGCACAACACCCAGACGCCGGTCGGCGTGGTTACCTACCGCGACAGCGCGGCGACCTTCCCCGGCTATGTCACGGAAGAGCCCTACTACGACATCGCGAACGTCGAAGTGTATCGCGGGCCGCAAGGCACCTTCGTGGGACAGAACGCGACCGGCGGCGCCGTATTCGTCACCTCGAACAATCCGGTCATCGGCGGCGGTTTTGACGGCTATGCCCAGGCCCAGTACGGCAACTACAACGACACCCAGGTGCAGGGCGCCATCAACATCCCGATCACCGACACGCTGGCGATGCGCGTCGCACTCTTCGGTGATGCGAGAGGCAGCTTCTACAGCATCACCGACAGCAATCCGCTGGACGCCTGCCCTGGCGACAAATACGCAGGCTGCCAGAAGGGTTACAATCCGGGCGACGTGAAGTGGGGCGCCGGGCGCGTCAGCCTGCTGTGGCAGCCCGCCGAGGCTCTGACGGTGTCGGTCAAGTTCGACATCGATTATCTCGACAACGGCGCTTACCCTGCCGATGCGTTCACGGATCGCTTGCCTCTCGGCGCTCCGACGCCGGTCAGTGGATACGGTGCAAGCGTACCCAATCCGTATCACAGCGATCTCTTCCATATTACAGAGGATGCGCCGCAGGAGGGGTTGGATCGCTTCTCGCGTACGATCGTGAAGGCCGACTACGTGTTCCCCGACGGCATCAAGCTGCAGTCCGTTTCGTCCTATGCGGTCGCTAACACCAACTACGCGGCGGACCTCGACGGTACGGACTTCGGAGCCCCGTTCTATGCTGCTTTCAACGGCGGTCCTGGTTACAAACCCGGTGATGGCCTGACCTTCTTCGATCGGGTCGACGAGACCATGTATTCGCAGGAAATCAACCTGATCTCGCCGGACAACCAACCGATCACTTGGGTGTTGGGCGCGTACGCGCAGTCCGACTTGTACGGCTGGGAACCGCCATGGCAGTTCTGGATCTCCGTTGGGCCGCACTTCTCAAATCCCACGCCCAGTCCGTCCAACTTCTATCAGGCCTATTCTTGGACGATCCAAGGCCAGACCAACAATTTGGACCTTGCCGGGTTCGGTCAGATTGAAGCCAAGCTTGGTGACGGCGTGCAAGTTTCGCTCGGCGGGCGCTGGTCCACCACCAGCTCGAAGAACGACGTTGATCTCTATTCCTACGGCGGAACTCCGTATGGTACGGAGTTCACCACCCCCGCGAAGCAGCAGTCCTACAACATTTCTTACAAGGCCGCGATCGACTGGGCCATCAACGACGGCAACTTCCTCTATGCCTTCATCGCAACCGGCTACAAGGGCGGCGGCCTCAACACCAACATCACGGCAAACTTCGCGCCTCCTCCGTTCCTGCCGGAGACGGTGACATCCTATGAAACAGGCTGGAAAGCGACGGATTGGTTCGACGGGCATATGCGCACCGAAGTCGATGCCTACCTCAACGCCTATAATCACTTCCAGGTCACCATCGGCTATCCGTTGAACCCGATCTTCGGCACGGGGGTGAACGTTCCCGACCAGACCACGATCTACGGCTTCGAAGCCGAGACCCAGGGTACGTTCGGGAACCTGTCGTTCGACGCCAACCTCGGTCTGTTGCACAGCGCGCTGGGCACGTTCTGGGCGGTCGACACGAGATTGCCGGTCCTCTCAGGAGCCGTGTGCAACGTGTTGACGGGCTCCGGGGGCACGAATCCCAATTGCGTGGACCTGAAGAACCATCCGCAGACCTACGCGCCGAGCGTCACCTACAGCCTCAGCGTCCAGTATGCCTTCAACCTCGACAACGGCGACATGCTGACGCCGCGCCTCAACTACGGCCATGAGAACGGGCAATGGGCGACGTTGTTTGATAACGCATCCTGGGGCGATCGTCTTGGCGTACGCGATCTGCTCGGCGCACAGCTCGAGTGGAAGACCGGCGAATGGGCCCTCACGCTCTACGCTACCAACCTGACGGACGAACACTACGTCGCGGCGATGAATTCCGACCTTGACTTCGCCGGCCCGCCGCGTCAGTTCGGCGTCCGACTGCTGAAGGTGTTCTAAACGTGGTGCTCACTTGGCCGCCGGCCGACCCACGGTCGGCGGCCGCGTTTTCTCTTTCCTGTTTACCGCTCATGCGACCCTACGCCCTCACGGCAGACACGTTCCTCGGCCACTTCACCAAGTGGTCGAGGGACTGCCGGTCCGCCGCGGCGCGACATGAGCGTTGTTATCGCCCACACCCGAAATGCCCGCGACAGAAGGCTCGTAGAGAGGTGCTCCCATGTCCCCGCGCGTAGCGCATGCGCCCGCAAGAAAGATAACCGCCGCCGAAGCGGCCGCTCTGGTGAAGTCCGGCTATTGGCTCGACTATGGCGGCTGCCTGAGCCAGCCCGACGTGTTCGACATAGCGCTCGCCGCGCGGGTCGATGAGCTGACCAATGTCAACTTCCGTTCCAGTCTCGCCGCAAAACCGCGCGCGGTGCTGGAGGCGGATCCCGAAGGTCTCCATTTCCATTACTACACCTGGCACTTCAGCGCCTATGAACGCGCCAAGTCGGATGCGGGGATTTGCTACCACATTCCGCCCAATCTGGGCGAGATTTCCGACTACTACCGCCGCTTCATCCCGCCGATCGACATCGTCGTGCTCAAGGTGCGGCCCGTCGACGCGAACGGATTCTACAATTTCGGCCCGATGAATGGTTGGCAAAGAACTTTGGTCGAACGCGCCAAGACCCTGATCGTCGAGACCTCAACGGCCGTTCCCTATGTCTATGGCGTGGACAACTGCGTTCACATTAGCGAGGTCGACTACATCATCGAGGGCGACAACGCGCCGCTTCCCGAACTCAAGAGCCCGCCATTCACCGACATCGACCGCGCCGTCGCCCGTCGGGTCGCGGGCGAAGTGGAAGATGGCGCCTGCGTGCAAGTCGGCATCGGCGGCATGCCCAATGCGGTTTGTTCGCTGCTGAAGGAATCCGGCGCGAAAGACCTTGGCGTTCACACCGAAATGCTGACCGACGGCATCATAGAGCTATACCAGGCGGGCGTCGTCACCGGCGCGCGCAAGCAGCTCGATCCCGGAAAGGTGGTCTTCACCTTCGCGCTCGGCACCAAATTCATGTACGACGCGATCGACGGCAATCCCGATATGCTGTGCTGCAACGTCGAATACACCAACCTGCCGCACATCATCATGCGGAACGACAGGGTGTTCGCGATCAACAATACGACGCAGATGGACCTGCAAGGCCAGGCGGCGTCTGAATCCGACGGTCACCGCCACATCTCCGGCACCGGCGGCCAGCTGCAATACGCGCGCGGCGCCTATGCCTCGAACGGCGGCAAGTCCTTCATGTGCATGTCCTCGGTGTTCGAGAAGAAAGGCGTGCGCAAGAGCCGCATCGTCCTCGATCTGACGCCGGGCAACATCGTCACCACGCCGCGGACCGACATCATGTACGTCGTCACCGAGTACGGAATGGTCAATCTGAAAGGCAAACCGATCCCGGACCGCGCCCGCGCCATGATCTCCCTCGCCCACCCCGATTTCCGCGAGGAGCTGGAGCGTCAGGCTTACGAAAACCGCCTTATCCCCCGCGCCACGTATCTGACGCAGAAACCCGAGCGCGGCATCCGGTTGGTTTCCTGAGCCGCGAAGGAACCGGAACCGCGGGCGCCCAGGAAGCATTCCTGGGCGCCTTGTTTTTCGGCGCCCCTGCGACAATTTTTCGGCGCCGCCGCGACATCGACGACCAAAGCGCCAGAACAGCTAGTGCAGAAACGACGACGCCAGTGCCGGCGTTTCCAGGCCGCCGCAGGCACAGGACTCGTCGAAGTATCGGCTGTGCGCCAAAGAGCCGCCGCTCACGAGCGGCAACATTGACAACGTCGGATTGCACGCTTACTTCGCAAATGAGAACATCACTATAGTGCGAGTGAAACATTGAAAGACTCAACTCGGCTGGCCTCGGCTCATGACAAAAGGGTGCCGCGATGTCTGAAGGTGCGACCGTGAAGTTACAAGACTCGGCAGCGAAGCGACCTCGCCGCAGCAAGGCGGAGCAGCGCGCGGAGAGTTTGGAACAGATCCTCGACGCGGCCGAGTACCTGTTCTCGAAGAATGGCTTCTATGGCGTAACGCTGCGCGACGTAGCCGAACGTGTGGGAATCCACACCACGCTCCTGCACTACTATTTCGACGACAAGCGCAATCTCTTTCAAGCGGTGTTCGAACGGCGCGCCGGCACGACCAGCCGCCGCCGCCTGGACGCGATGGAAAAGTACGAGGCGGAAGCCGGCGATCACCCAACCGTCGAAGGGGCGCTGCGCGCCTTTCTGGACACCGACTTGGATCTGTACCGGGAAGGCGGCGAGCCTTGGATGAATTACGCCGCCTTCGTCGCCCGCGTCAGCAACACCCCCGAGGGCGCGGTGATGATGCAAATCCTTTTCGATCCTGTCGTGCTCAAGCTCGTCAATATTCTGAAGCGCGCCCTGCCGAACCACAGCGATGAGGAGATATTTTGGGGCTACCACTTCGTGACGGGCGCGCTGATGAACACGCTCGCTCGGACCGGGCGCATTGATCATCTCTCGGGAGGCCTGTGCCACTCCGACGATTTTCTGGCGATTAAGAAGCGGCTCGCCAAGTTCATGGCGGCGGGATTCGAGGCTCTAAAGGATTAACGGCGCGCTGCGGCGCTCATTTGCTTGGCGTGCTCGGAGCGGGCAGCGGCTGGGCGGCGATGCCGACGTTCCAGTTCCAGGCGATGTCCCCGCTCGCGCGGCGCCGGCGAACCACCTCCTCATTGAGCGCGTACATTCCCGGCATGAGACGATCCGACGGGTGCGGAGCATCGCCGAAAGCCATATAGGCGCCCGACGCCGAATAGGCCGGCCAGTCCGGCTCGCCCGCGGCCTCGGGCTTGCCGGCGCGCGCAAAGCTGCTCCAGTAGCCGATCATCGCGGCGGAAAGCCTCGCCTCTTGTGGCGTCGGCGGAATCTTCGGCCAGAACGGCGGCGTGCGATCGGTCGTCCCGAAGACATAAGGCAACTCGCTGGCGTGGAAGGCGTGCAGACCCGCGGCGTCCTCGGCGGGATAGCCGTGATCGAAGAAATAGAGGTACGACGGCTGGCCCAGCCCGGTCTGCGTCTTGACCAGACGCTCGGACGTCCAGCCGTACATCGCGTCGCGGATCGAGGCGAAAATGCTTTCCTGCAGGTTGCTACCGGGATAAAGCCGCAGGAAGTCGTCGGCCAGATCGCCATAGCGCGCGCGGATGGCGCTCTCGTACGCGGCCCTGCCGGCGGGAAGCGGCGGCGCGAGCATCGGCAGCGAACGGATTTCGCCGCTGTTGAAGCCGGCGAGGATAGGCACCGGCGCCTGCTCGCCGCGGTCGAAGACGTCGACCAGCTGGCGCGGCAACAGCTGTCCGTCGATCGTGCCCCAAGGCGCGAAGCCGGCGACGGCCGCGGCTTCGGCAAGCGTCGCCGCATCCATCGCCCTGAGCGCGGCGAGGTTCGGCGCCTTCAGCTTGGCCGCGAGCGCCAGCCCGCTTTCCTCGGCGGAGGGCATGCCGAACTTGCGCGCGTTCAGCTCGGGCATGGAGATCATGTAGGCGCTTTCGGCGATCGCCTTGTTGAACAAGCCGCGCGCGGCGGGCGACGTCATCAGGTACATGACGCTGAGCGCACCGGCGGATTCGCCGGCGATGGTGACGTTCGTCGGATCGCCGCCGAAAGCGGCGATGTTGCGGCGGACCCAACGCAACGCCTCGATCTGATCGAGCAGGCCGTAATTGCCCGAGGTCTTCAGCGGCGACTCGGCGCTGAGCTCGGGATGGGCGAGATAGCCGAACACGCCAAGCCGGTAATTGGCCGTGACCACCACGATGCCGCGCTCCGCCAGCTTGGCGCCGTCGAAAAAGATTTCGCGGCTCGCTCCCATCAGCAAGGCGCCGCCGTGCAGCCAGAAGAATACCGGGGCATTCTCGGCGCCGGCCGGTGCCCAGATGTTCAGCGTCAAGCAGTCTTCGCTCGTCGGTCCCAGATCGTTGATGTAGATGTTCACCATGCGCATTTTCGGCTGGGCGCAGGCGTGCCCGAACGCCGTCGCCTTTCGCACGCCCGACCAGCGCGGCTTGGCGACAGGCGGCTTCCAGCGCCCCTGCCCCAGCGGAGGCTCCGCATACGGAATACCCTTGAAGACCAGCAATCCGCCTTCGCTCAGCCCTTCCACATCGCCGGCCGGAGCGTTCACGATCGGATTGTGCGTCGACATGGTTCGTCCCGCTTCACACCAGAAGGAAATGACAAAGCAAGGCCGTCGCGTCGCGAACGCTCATTTGCACTGCGGGCTTTGCGCGGGCAGCGGCGGCGATGCCAGGCCGACATTCCAGCCCCAGGGGACGTGACCGTTCGCCTCTCTGCGGCATACGACCTCTTCGTTCAACTTGTACATTCCCGGCAAGACATGGGTGGAAGGCTCGGGCGTCGCCGCGAAATGCATATAGGCCTCGGTCGTGTCGTAAGCCGGCCAATCGGGCTCGGTCGCGGCGACGGGTTTGCCGGTGCGCACGAAGTTGGCCCAGTAATCGGTCATCGCGGCGGAGAATTTGAGTTCGTCTTGTGTCGCTTCGATTTTCGGCCACAGCGGCGGCGTTTTGTCGAAGGCGCCGAACAAGTAAGGCAGTTCGCTCGCATGGAAGGCGTGCAGGCCCGCTTTGTCGGCCGCCGGATAGGGATGGTCGAACATATAGAGATACGCCGGCTCGCCGATGGCGGTTTGCTTCTTGGCCAGCCGTACCGCCGTCCAGGAATAGAGCCCGTCGCGCGTCGTCTGCCAAATGCTCTCCTGCATGTTGCTGCTGGGATAGAGCTTCAGGAAATCGTCGGCGAGATCGAGATAGCGCTCGCGGATGGTCTTTTCGTAATCGGCGGCGCTCGCTGGCACCGGCGGGGCGAGAACCCGCAAGGTGCGGATTTCGCCTTGGGTGAAGCCGGCCATCAGCGGCACATGCGCCTGCTCGCCTTTGTCGAAGATGTCGACCATCTGGCCGGTAAAGACGTGTCCGTCGATCGTGGCCCAGGGGATATATCCGCTCATCGGCGCCGCGAGGGCCAGCTTCTCCGCCGGCATCGCGCGCAAATCCGCGAGGTTCGAGGCGTGCAGCTTGTCCATCAGCTTGACGCCGGTGTCCTCGCTGGACGGCATGCCGTCCTGCTCCACTTTGAGCGCGGGCATGGAGACCATGTAGGAGCTTTGCGCGATGGCCTTCGCGAACAGCCCGCGCGCCAGCGGCGACGTCATGAGATAAATGGCGCTGAGACCGCCCGCCGATTGCCCGTCGATGGTGACCTCAGAAGGATCGCCGCCGAACGCGGCGATGTTGCTCTGAACCCATTTCAGCGCCGCGATTTCGTCGAGCACGCCGTAATTGCCCGAGATGCCGAGCGGCGACTCCTTGCTCAACTCGGGAAGCGCCAGAAATCCGAACATGCCGAGCCGATAGTTGATCGACACCACCACGATGCCGCGCGCGGCGAGCTTTGACCCGTCGTAGACCGGTTCCCGGCTCGAGCCGCCGAGCAGCGCGCCGCCATGGATCCAGACGAGCACCGGCGCGCCCCGCGCGTCGGCGGGCGCCCAGATGTTGAGCGACAGGCAATCCTCGCTCAGCGGCATCGGCTCTTCGGAATAGACGTTCGTGATCGGGCCTTGCGGCTGGTAGCAGGCCGGGCCGAAATCCGTCGCCTTGAAGACGCCCGTCCAATGCGCTTTCGGAACGGGCGCTTTCCAGCGCATCGAACCGACGGGCGGCTCCGCATACGGAATGCCCAGGAAGACGTGGAGCGTGCCTTGGCTCAATCCTTCCACAGTGCCCGCCGGCGCGTTCACGACCGGATTGGAATCGGCGCCGTAAGACGGCGACAGGGCGATCAGTGCGGCCACGGAACCCGCGACGAGCAGACAACGAAACAAGCTCATTTGCTTTTCGCTCCTTCTGCAAGAGCCTCGCGCTTCAACACGCGCGACAGCCAAAGGAAGAGGAAGATGGCGATGAAGTAGAACGGCACCATCGAGTAAAGCGCCATCTGAAGCGAATTGTGCGCGAAACCGTGCACGCGGAAGAAGTCGCTAGCCGCGCCGACATAGGTCGGGCCGAGGCCGAGGCCGATGAAGTTCATCACCATCAGCAGCAAGGCGCCGGACATCACCCGCTGATCAGGTCGCACCTCCTCCTGGACCAGCGTCACTGACGCGGAGAGATAGAAGTAATTCAGGAACGCCGCGCCCGCTAGGAACAGCAATGACGTGGACCATACGGGCTCCCAAACGAAGATGACGTAACACGGCAAAGCGAAGATGAGCGAAGTGGCGGGAACCAAAGCATAGGCCTGCTTCGCGCGTTTGGAGAAAAAGTCGACCGCCCGTCCGGCGACGACCATGCCGCCGCCCATGGCAAACAGCAGGACCAGCGAATAGTAAGACGCCACTTCGTAAGGCGTCATCCCTTTCTCGCGCTCGAGAAAAAGGACCACGAAATAACCGAGACCGTAGGTCACGAATTGCGTAGCGCCGCTGGCCAGCGCGGCCAGCAGCAAGGACGGCGTCGCAAAGAAGTTCGCAAAGGTCGACCAGAAGCTCGCCTTGGGCGCGGCTTCGAGGCCGGTGAGCTTATCCAGCCCGCCCTTCGGCGGTTCGCGGACGATGACGAGGATGGCGATCACCGCGAAGATGCCGACAACGCCGACCGCCTCGAACGCCAATTCCCAACTGTACCTGGCGGCGACGTAGGCGCCGAAGGCGACGGCCAGCGCGGCACCGATCGCCGGACCGAGATTGTAGATGCCGAGCGCGGTTCCTCTGCGGCCGGGCGGGAAATAGTCGGAGATGATCGCGTAAGACGGCGGAACGCCGCCCGCTTCGCCGAAGCCGACCGTCACATAGGCGATGGCGAACTGCACATAGCTGGTGACCAGGCCGCAAGCCAGCGTCGCCCCGCTCCAGATCGCGCAGGCGACCGCCAGCACCTTGGAGCGGCTGGTCTTGTCGGCGAGAAACCCGATCGGGATCGAGATGGTGGTGTAGAACAGGGCGAAGAACAGACCGGTGACCATGCCGAACTGGCCGTCGGTGATATGCAGGCTGGCTTCAATCGGCTTGGCAAGGACGCCGGGCATCTGCCGGCAGATGAAATTGATGACGTAGACGAAGCACAGCATGATCAGGACGAGCCGTGCGCGCGGTAACGGCGAGATGGGCTTCGCTTTGGGCGAAAGACCGGCCTGAGGCGCGGGAGATTCTTGTGTGTGCGTTGTCATGGTTTAGCGGCGAAAGTTGCTGCGTTGAGCGGGCGAGATCAGCTCAAGCGGGAAAGCAATCAATAGTTGTATTCGCGCGATTGCTCGCAGCGCAGCATCTTTGCGCACGAAGCTCCTCCCCTTTTGCGAATTCGATCCTTCGTCGTTTTTTTGTTGCCCAACATGGCGCCAACCTGCCTGTCATGTCAATATTCACTATCTCGTTGGTGAATATCCAATCGGCTGCTGAAGTATCGAAGAATGTATATGCAGCGGGCTTTCGGGCGTTGTTCCAGCCACTCAACCCAGATTGAAAATGGGGATGAGCGACTAGGAAGCGCGCGCAATTTGCCTTGCGAGCGCGCGCGCCGTTCCCGCGCGAGGCGCGGCGCTTTCGTCTCCGACACGCCATAGCGGCGCGCGATGGAAACAACCTCGCGGAGAAAACTTCGGACCGCGGCATCAAAAGCGGGTTGCGAAAAAAGGGAGAAACCATTGGCTGATATGGGCACGACCAAACGGGTATTCTTGCAAGCGACCGCTTTGGGAGCGGCAATGAGCATGATGCCGGCGCAAGCCAAGATGCTGCAACAAGAACCCGAGCCGCTGGAGCGGCCTCTCTCCGGGACTTGGCAATTCCGCGAGGCGGGAACCGGCGACTGGCTCGCCGCCACTGTGCCCGGCACGGTGCATACCGATCTTTTGGCCAACGGCAAAATCCCCGATCCGTTCTACCGCACCAACGAGCGCGATCTGCAATGGATCGACAAAAAGGATTGGGAATACCAGACGACGCTCGACCTCGACGCCGACACGCTGGCGCGCGACCATCTCGAGCTTTGCTTCTACGGTCTCGACACCTATGCCGACGTTTATCTCAACGACGTTTTGATCCTGCAGGCGGACAACATGTTCCGCACCTGGACGGCGGACATCAAGGCGCATGCCGTAGCCGGGAAGAATGTGCTGCGCGTCCTCTTCCATTCGCCCATCCAGGTAGGCCTGAAGCTGCTCGACGCCCTGGGCTACAACCCGCCCGCGGTCGACGACTGGAGCGAGATCGGCGGGCTGGGCAACAAGATGCTCAGCATGCTGACGCGCAAAGCCCCTTATCACTATGGCTGGGATTGGGGACCGCGCTTCGTGACCTCAGGCATCTGGCGGCCCGTGCGCCTGCGCGCGTGGAGCGAAGCGCGGATTTCCGACCTGCTTATCGTGCAGAACAATCTGTCAGCGGACGAAGCCGATTTGACCGCGGTGTTCGAAATCGTCTCGGATGTCGCCGGCCCCGCGGCGATCGACCTGCAAAGCCCGAGCCATCCTGAGATCAAGGCCGGCGCGCAAATCCAGCTTGTGGCGGGCATCAATACCGCCGAGGTGAAGTTCACCATCGCCAAGCCTCGCCTGTGGTGGTCCAACGGACTCGGCGAGGCCTTTTTGTACGACTTCGTCGGACGGCTTGCGAGCGCGCGTGCGAGCGATAGCCGCGCGATCAAGACCGGCCTTCGCACGCTGAAGCTGGTGCAAAAGCCCGACGACGAGGGCACAAGTTTTACTTTCGAACTCAACGGCGTACCGCTGTTCGCAAAGGGCGCCAATTACATCCCCAACGACAACTTCCTGCCGCGCGTGACGCATGAGGTCTACGAGCGGCTGGTGCGCTCCGCGGTCGACACGCACATGAACATCCTCCGGGTGTGGGGCGGCGGCGTCTATGAGGACGATTATTTCTACGAGCTGTGCGACGAAAACGGCATCCTGGTCTGGCAGGAATTCATCTTCGCCTGCGCGATGTATCCCGGCGATCAGGCCTTTCTCGACAATGTGCGCCAAGAGGCCGTCGACAACGTCCGGCGCTTGCGCGGCCATCCCTGCATCGCGCTGTGGTGCGGCAACAACGAGATCGACACCGCCTGGGAAAACGACGTACCGGGCAGCCTCTGGGGCTGGAAAGAGAAATATACCCAGGCGCAGCGCGACCAGCTGTGGGCGGCCTATCAGGCGATCTTCTACCAGATCCTGCCGCAAACCGTGGCGCAGCTCGATCCGCAACGCTTCTACTGGCCGTCCTCGCCGCTCGCTTCTTGGGACGGCAAGGACACGGTGCGCCACGCCGATTTCACACTGAAGCAGCAGTCCGGCGACATCCATTATTGGGGTGTGTGGTGGGGCCAGAAGCCGTTCTCCGCCTATCGCAGCAACATCGGCCGCTTCATGACCGAATACGGCTTCCAGTCCTTCCCGGAGTTCAAGACCATCGAGGCCTTCGCCGCGCCGGGCGACTACGACATTTTCTCCGACGTGATGAAGGCGCATCAGCGCTCCTATATCGGCAACGGCACGATCACGGCCTACATGGAACGCGACTACATCGTGCCCAAGGACTTCCGCCAGTTCCTGTATGTCGGGCAGGTCTTGCAGGCCGAAGGCATCAAGATCGCGATGGAGGCGCATCGCGCGCGCATGCCTTACTGCATGGGCTCGCTGTTCTGGCAGATCAACGACTGCTGGCCGGTGGCTTCCTGGAGCAGCATCGACTATTACGGCCGCTGGAAGGCGCAGCAATACTACGCGCGGAAATCCTACGCGCCGGAGATGGTCACTTCCTGGGTCGAGGGCGACACGCTGAACGTCAGCGTGGTCAGCGACCGGCTGAACAACGAGCCCGCGATCCTGACCCTTCGGGTGATGGATTTCCACGGCAAGGTGCTGAAGACGGTCAAGCAGTCGCTGCTGCTCATGGCGCGCGGCGTGATGGCGTTCTCGGCGCCGGCGACGGACCTGCTGACGGGCGCGGCGCCGGAGAGCGTGCTGTTGCACGCCTCGCTTTCCGCCGGCGGCAAAGTTCTGGCCGAGGACCGGCTCTACTTCCGGCCCGTCAAGGAGCTGGCCCTTCCCCGCGCGACCGTGGCGATGAAGCTGAAGGAGCTCGGCGGCGCCTTTGCCATCGGCCTCAGCTCACCGGCGCTGGTGAAGAACCTTTATCTCAGCCTCGACGACGTCGAAGGGTTCTTCAGCGACAATTATTTCGACCTGTTGCCGCGCCAGCCCGTGGTCGTGCAATTCAAACCGGCCAAGCCGATCAGCGCCGCGGCGCTCAAGGCCGGCCTGAAGATGATGCACATGGCGCAGCTGAGCTAGCGTTGCTCACGCCGGCAGGCGCGGCCCCGCGGTCGCGCCGCTTCGCCAGCGCGCGAAAGCGATGCAGCAGAAGCTCGGTGTAGCCGCTCGGTTGGCTATGGCCTTCGAAAATCAGTGAACAGGCCGCGCGAAAAGCAATGCCGGAGTCAAAGTCGGCCGACATCGGCCGATAGCGCGCATCGCCGGCGTTCTGGCGATCGACGACCTTTGCCATTTTCCTGGCGGTTTCCAACACCAGCTCGCGCGAGCAAACGTTGTGGCGCAGCCAGTTCGCGATGTGCTGGCTGGAGATGCGCAGCGTCGCGCGGTCTTCCATCAGGCCGATATTGTTGATGTCGGGGATTTTCGAGCAGCCGATCCCCTCGTCGATCCAATGCACGACATAGCCGAGGATTCCCTGGATGTTGTTTTCCAGCTCTTCGCGAATGTCGCGTTCGGACAGATCGCTGGCGCGGGTCAGCGGTATGGCAAGCAGCTCGTCGAGCACGGCGCCTTCCGTTTCGCTCAACGCCGCCTGCCGCGCGACGACATCGACCGCGTGATAATGCAGCGCGTGCAACGTGGCCGCCGTCGGCGAGGGAACCCAGGCGGTCGAGGCGCCCGCCAGCGGATGGGCGATCTTCTTGGACAGCATGTCGGCCATGCGATCGGGCATCGCCCACATCCCCTTGCCGATCTGCGCCCGCCCGCCCAGGCCACAGGTCAGACCGATCTTCACGTTGCGGTTTTCGTAGGCCTTGATCCATTGCGAGTCCTTCATCGCGTTCTTACGCATCATCGGGCCGGCCTCCATCGAGGTGTGGATTTCGTCCCCGGTGCGATCCAGGAAGCCGGTGTTGATGAAGGCGATGCGATGGCGCGCGGCGCGTATGCATTCCTTCAGATTGAGCGAGGTGCGGCGCTCCTCGTCCATGATGCCCACCTTGATCGTGTGCCGCTTGAACCCGAGGGCGTCTTCCACGCGGTCGAACAGGTGATCGGCGAACGCGACTTCCTCGGGGCCGTGCAGCTTCGGCTTGACGATGTAGATGGAATCGGTTGCAGAATTCGGCCGGCGAACGCCGTCGCGCGACGCGCGCCGATCGTGAAGTGCGATGGCGCTGGTGATCATCGCGTCGACGATGCCTTCGGGCGCCGGAATCTCGCCGTCCAGCAGAATGGCGTCGGTGGTCGGCAACAGGCCCACATTGCGCACCAACAGCAGCGCGCGCCCGGGCAGAGAAAACAGCGCCCCGCTCGGCGCGAGGTAGTGCCGGTCGTCGTTGAGCCGGCGAACGACGGTGCGCCCGCCTTTCTCGAACTCAGCCGTCAGCGTGCCATTCATCAGGCCGAGCCAGTTGCGGTACGCCGCCGTCTTGTCTTCGGCGTCGACGGCGGCGATCGAGTCCTCGAAATCGACGATGGTGGTCAGCGCCGCCTCGACCACGACGTCGCAGATGCCGGCGGCGTCATCGCGGCCGATGGGGTGCCGGCGGTCGATGCGGATCTCGATGTGCAAGCCGTGGTTGGCCAGCAGAAGCGCGCTCGGCGAGTCTTTCGGGCCCTGGTATCCGGCGAATCTTCCGGGTGCGGACAAACCGACGCGCCGGCCGTCGGGCAGCACAGCGCGAAGCTGACCGTCCTCGATCTCGAAAGCGCGCACGTTCTTATAGGAACCGGGCGCCAGCGGCACCGTCTTGTCCAGGAAATCGCGCACGAAGGCGATGACCTGCGCGCCGCGCCGCGGGTCGTATTCGCCGCTCGGGATCGGACCCGGCAGCGCGTCGCTGCTGTAAAGCGCGTCGTACAGGCTTCCCCAGCGCGCATTCGCGGCGTTAAGGGCGTAGCGGGCGTTCATCACCGGAACGACGAGTTGCGGCCCGGCCAGCGTCGACATCTCGGGATCGAGCGCTTCCGTATCGATGACGAAATCCTCGCCCTCGTCTTCGAGATAACCGATCTCCTCGAGGTGCGCCCGGTAAGCGGCCTTGTCGAACGGCCGCGCGCGATGCCAGTCGTCGATCTTGCTTTGCAGCAGAGCGCGCTTGGCGAGCAAGGCTTGGTTCTCGGGCGCCAGCCGATGCAGGATCTCATCGAACGCGGCCCAGAAATCGACGGTCGACAAGCCGATGCCCGGCAACACTTCGTCGTTGACGAAATCGTGCAGGGTCTTGGACACCTGCAGCCTGCGCCGCTTGATGCGTTCCGTGTTCACGATCTTCTCCCTAGATGGCGTCAGCCCGCGGCGCGGAACTGAGCGACTTCCGTCGATTCCGCCAACGCCGTCGTGCTCGAGGCGCCGCCGGAGAGCGCCAACGAGACGGCGTCGAAATAGCCGGTGCCGACTTCGTGCTGGTGGCGCGCCGCCGTATAGCCGAAGCGCGCGGTTTCAAATTCGGCCTGCTGCAGTTCCGAATAGGCCGCCATGCCGCGCTGGCGATACTTATGCGCCAGCTGGAAGGTCGCGAGATTGAGACTGTGAAAGCCGGCCAGCGTGACGAATTGGAACTTGTATCCCATTTCGCCCAAGCGCTCCTGAAATCCGGCGAGCTCGGACTCGTTCAGCTTGGCGCGCCAGTTGAACGACGGCGAGCAATTGTACGCCAACAGCTTGCCCGGAAACTGGCGATGAATCTCCTCGGCGAACTCGCGCGCTTCGCCGAGGTCGGGTTCCGAGGTTTCCCACCACAACAGGTCGGCATAAGGCGCATAAGCGATGCCGCGGGCGATGCAGTGGGCCAATCCCGTCTTGCTCTTCAGGCGGAAGAAGCCTTCGGCGGTGCGCTCGCCCGTCATGAAACGGTGATCGCGCTCGTCGATGTCGGCCGTGAGCAACTGGGCGGATTGGGCGTCGGTGCGCGCGATCAGCAGCGTCTCGACGTCCAGCACGTCGGCGGCCAGGCGGGCGGCATTCAGTGTACGGATGAAAGCCTGGGTCGGCACCAGCACCTTGCCGCCGAGATGGCCGCACTTCTTTTCCGAGGCCAATTGATCCTCGAAGTGGACGCCCGCCGCGCCGGCTTCGATCATGGCCTTCATCAGCTCGAAAGCATTGAGCGGGCCGCCGAAACCGGCTTCGGCATCGGCGACGATCGGCACGAACCAGTCGATGTCGCCACGACCCTCCGAATGGTCGATTTGATCGGCGCGCCGCAGCGCCCGATTGATGCGACGGACCACCTCCGGCACGCTCGAACTCGGATAAAGACTCTGGTCCGGGTACATGTCGCCGGCGTTGTTGGCGTCGGCGGCGACCTGCCAGCCCGACATGTAGATCGCCTCGAGGCCCGCCCTGACCATTTGCATGGCCTGGTTGCCCGTCAGCGCGCCCAGCGCCGGCAAGAAGGGCCTTGTCTGCAGGGCGCGCCAAAGCCGCGCGGCGCCCCGCTCTGCCAGCGTGTGCGAGACGCGCAGCGAACCGCGCAATTTCTCCACGTCCGCCGACGTGTAGTCGCGCCGAATTCCCCGGCTTGGCTGTGATCCCGCGAAAGTCATTGTTTGGCGTTGCTCCTTGCGTTCTGTGTGCGAGTAATGTATTTGTCGAAATCCAAATCATCAATCAACTTATTGATAACAAAAGGAAAAATTGTAATTTACATGACAAACACAATCTGTAAATCTGTAAGTGTGTAAACAACGGTGGGGGCGGGCAGGATGCAAACGCGACACGGAGCAAAGCTGCGCAGGCTGCGGCAGGAGCACAAGCTCTCGCAGGCCCAGATGGCGCATCGGCTCGAGATCAGCCCGACCTATCTCAATCTGCTCGAGCACAATCAAAGGCCGGTCACGGCTTCGGTCCTCTTGAAGCTCACGCGGCATTTCTCAGTCGACATTGCGCAGTTCACGCAGGACGACGAACCGCGGCTTTTGTCAGACGTCATGGAGGCGCTGTCCGATCCGTTGTTCGACGTCCACGGCATCAAAGCCGCAGACGTCAAGGAGCTGGTGACGTCGTTCCCCACGATCGGGCGCGCGATTCTGACGCTCTACCAAGCGGCCCGCGGCGCTCAGACGAAAACGGGCGCAGAGCAGCAAACGGAATCCGTCGACACGACGGCCGGAGAGCTTTCAAGTCCTTTGTCGGGCATGCCCTCCGAAGAAGTCTCCGACTTTCTGCACGTCAACAACAACCATTTTCCCACGCTCGAGCTGGCGGCGGAGTCGCTCTGGAAGGATCACGGTTTTTCCCTGGAGCATCTGTATCAGGATCTGGTGCGCGTGCTGGCGACGCGCTTTGCCGTGAACGTCGCCATCCTCTCCGCCGAGGCGATGGAGGATACGTTGCGCGAGTATCGCCCGCTCCACCGCCAACTGCGCGTCTCCGAAATGCTGCCGCTGGCGAGCCGCGTCTTTCAACTCGCCTATCAGGTCGGCCTTCTGGGCTGGAGCGACGATATCGCAGCGCTCGCCGCGCACGGCAAATTCACCACGGAAGAAGCGGCGCTTCTCGCGCGAACGGCTCTGGCCAACTACTTTGCCGCCGCGGTGATGATGCCGTATGGGCGCTTTCACGAAGCGGCGCGCAGCAGCCGTCACGACCTCGACGTGCTGCAGCAGCGCTTCGGCGCCAGCTTCGAGCAGGTGTGCCACCGCTTGACGACGTTGCACCGGCCCAATGCGGAGGGCGTGCCGTTCCACCTCATCCGGGTCGACGTCGCCGGCAACATCTCCAAGCGCTTCAACGGTTCCGGCATCCAGATCGCCCGTTTCGGCGCCGCCTGCCCGCGCTGGAACGTCTACGACGCCTTTTCCACGCCCGGGATGCTGCGCGTCCAAGTCAGCCAGATGCCGGACGGCTCGTCCTACTTCTGCGTCGCCAAGACGATCAGCCCGATCGGTCGGCAGACGCGCATTCGCCCTTACGGCGCACGGATCACCAGGTTAGCGATTGGCCTCGGCTGCCCGCTGTTCCACGCGCGCGACATCGTCTATGCTGACGGCTTGAACGTCGACGATCCGACGATCATCACGCCGATCGGCGTTAGTTGCCGGATCTGCGAGCGCACCAATTGCTCGGAGCGCTCGATGCCGTCGCGGAACTACAAGCTGATGATCGACGAGAACCGCCGGGGATTGTCCGGCTACTGCGGCGTCTGACGGCCGTCCATCAACTGACCCTCCCCGGCTTGCCATCGTTCAGAGACCGCGGCGTTGCGGCTTCCAAAAGTCGATAGGCTCTCAGTGGTTGTATACCGTGCGGTTACTCGTCGGACGGCATCCCTGGTTACTGCCCCTCCTCGTGCTGGAAACCGCTCATTACAGCGATTTTTTGAAACTCGCCACGCAGCCGCCCGCCTGCATTTCTATACTCACTATCGAGTGGATGAATATCTATTATGCTGGCCGCCGCTTGAAACAATGAGTCCTCCCGTAGAGGGCCGGCAAAGGGGAGAGGCTGCCTGTGGAAAATCTCAATTCTCCTTCCGAGACGAAGGGCCATCGCGTCGCGCTCACTTTGGTGACGACGGTCTTCTTCATGTGGGGATTCTGCACGGTCCTCAACGATGTGCTCGTGCCGCACCTCAAGGCCGTGTTCAAGATGAACTACGTCGAGACCATGCTCATCCAGTTCACTTTCTTCGGAAGCTACTTCGTCTTGTCCTTGCCTTCCGCGAAGCTGATCGAACGGCTCGGCTATCGTCATTCGATCGCGATCGGGCTGTCGGTGATGGGACTCGGCTGCCTGATCTTTCTGCCTGCCGCGCAGGTTCCCTCCTACCCGATGTTCCTGACGGCGCTTTTCGTGCTGGCCGCGGGGATGACCGTGCTTCAGGTGGCGGCCAATCCCTATGTCGCAATCCTGGGGCCGGAGCGGACTGCCTCCGCGAGGCTCAACTTGGCGCAAGGATTCAACTCGCTCGGCACGCTTCTGGCCCCGCTGTTCGGCGGCATACTCATCCTGTCGCGGACCAGGGCCGGCGAGATCGCGACCGGCGCCGTCGAATCCTGGGCGGATCGCATGTCGGACGCCCGCGCCGTTCAAATGCTCTATCTCGGTATCGCGCTTCTGCTCCTGGTCCTGGCCGCGGTGGTCTGGCTGGTCCGGCTACCGGAGGTCTCAACGCGGTCGTCCGATGAGGCGCGCGCCGAGGACTCACTGTGGCGGCATAAGGCGCTGGTAACGGGGGCCGTGGCAATCTTCGTCTATGTCGGTGCGGAAGTGTCGATCGGCAGCTTCCTCATCAGCTACATCGCCTCGCCTCATATCAGCCACATGACCACGACCGAGGCCTCCCGATATCTGAGCTTCTATTGGGGCGGCGCGATGGTCGGCCGCTTCCTGATCGGCGCGGTGATGCGGCGCTACGTGGCGCCGTCGAAGATGCTCGCCGAAAACAGCCTCATGGCGATTTTGATGGTGGCGCTGTCGATGATCGCGAGAGGTCCCCTTGCCATGTGGGCGATCCTCATGGTGGGGCTGTGCAATTCCATCATGTTCCCGACCATCTTCACGCTCGCCATCAAGGGGCTTGGCTCTCTGACCGGGCGCGGCTCCGGCATCCTGATCGCCGCGATCTTCGGCGGAGCGGTAGTTCCCATGTTGCAGGCTCGCGTCGCCGACATGACCGGCGTGACCATGTCCTTTGCGGTGCCGATGCTTTGCTACGCGTATATACGGCTGTTCGCCTTGCGCACCTTCCGCGAGAGCAGAACGATGCAAGAAAGAGCAAAGGACGGCTGAGAACGCTCCCGTGCGCTCAGCCCGCCGTCCAGCCGCCGTCGATCACCAACGAACTGCCGGTCATCAGCGTGGAGGCGTCCGACGCGAGCAAAAGCAGCGCGCCGCTCAGTTCGTCCATGCGGCCGAGCCGGCCGAGTTTTATCCGGCTGAGCACGTAATCGCGGAAGCCCGGCTTATCCAGGATGTCGTGATTGAGCGCGGTCTCGATGAAGGTCGGGCAAATCGTGTTGACGCGGATACCGTGCGGCGCCAGGTCGATCGCCATGCAGCGGGTCAAGCCCTCGAGGCCCCATTTCGAGGTGCTGTACAGCGAACGTCCGGCGCCGCCGGTCAAGCCCATCTGCGAAGAGACGTTGATGATCGAGCCGGGCTTTTTCGCCTTGAGCAAGCCCTTCGCCACCGCCTGCGCCACGAACAGCGCGGCGCGCAAATTGAGGTTCAGCACCGTATCGTAATCGTCTTCGCTGATCTCGGTGATGGGGCGGATGCGGATGGTGCCGGCATTGTTGAGCAGGATGTCGAACGGCCCGCGCGCCTCGATTTCGCGGCGCATGGCAGCGATGTCGCTCACGTCGAGCGCAAACGCGTCCGCCTGAAAACCCGCCTCGCGGATTTCCTTGGCCACGGCCTCCACGTCGCTGGCGGTGCGCGCGCACAGCGTGACCGCCGCGCCCGCCTGCGCGAAGACGGCGGCGGCGGCGGCGCCGATGCCGCGTCCTGCGCCGGTAATGAAGGCCTTTTTTCCGTCGAGCCGGAAGGACGGCAGCGGTGGCGTGAGCGTCATGGAGCGTTCTCGAACCGTTTGCGGTGCGGATGAAATGATAGGGCATGAACAAACACCTTGCCACCGCGACACGGCGCGCGCAAACGCTGTGGTTACGCGCATTTACAAGCAGGTCGAGAGAGGCACACTTAGCAACACCGCTCGGCACGCATGCCGGTTTCCGGCTAAGCTGCCACGGCAAGACAAGCCGCGGTAACGAGCGGCGTCTTCGGAGGATGCGATGGCAAACGTCAGGGTATGGGCCGTATTGGCGCTCGCGGTTTCATTCGGCTGCACAGGAGGCGCGGCAGCGGCTTCCGCAAGCCGTCACCGGCCCGCGGTCACCATTGCGCAGGGCACGTTGGTGGGGCGGATGGATGCGCACGGCGTGCGCTCCTTCAAAGGCATTCCCTATGCCGAACCGCCCGTCGGCGATAAACGGTGGACGGCTCCGGTCGCCGCGGGCGGCTGGACGGGCGTGCGCGATGCGAGCGCGTTCGGCGCCAGCTGCATCCAGCCGCCATGGCCGACGGAGAGCATCTATGCCGACTATCCTCCGAAGTTCAGCGAGGACTGCCTGTTCCTGAACGTGTGGACGCCGCCGCAGGCGAAGAAAGCACCCGTCATCGTATGGATTCACGGCGGAGGGCTGGTCTACGGCAGCAGCTGGGAGCCGCTTTACGACGGCAGCAAGTTCGCGGCGCGCGGCGTCGTGTTCGTGTCGATCAACTACCGGCTCGGCGTGCTTGGCTGGTTGGCCTTGCCGGAATTGAGCGCGGAATCGCCGCACGGCGTTTCGGGCAATTACGGCCTGCTGGATCAGATTGCCGCGCTTGAGTGGGTCCAGAAGAACATCGCGGCCTTCGGCGGCGACCCCGGCAACGTCACCATCATGGGCGAGTCGGCGGGCGGCTTGAGTGTCGTCTATCTGTTGGCGAGCCCGCTGGCGCGCGGCTTGTTCCACAAGGCCGTCGGCGAGAGCCTCGGCGTTTATTCGGAGCCTGAATTGAAACGGGCGGACCACGGCCTGCCGTCCGCGGAAGAAATCGGAGCATCGGTCGAGAAAGCGGTGGGCGCTGCCGACCTCGGAGCGCTGCGGGCGATGGATGCCAAGACGCTGACGCTGGCGGCGCTGAAGGCGGGGTTCTGGGCCACCGGCGCCATCGACGGCTGGGCGTTGCCGCGCCAGCTCGTCGACACCTTCGATCGCAAGGAAGAAGCGCTGGTGCCGGTCATTTCCGGATTCAACGCCGGCGAAATCCAGACGCTGATGAAGTTCCTGCCGCCTTTGCCGTCCTCGAGCAAAGTCTATGAGTCCGAAATTCGCGAGCGCTACGGCGATCTGGCGCCCGCGTTCCTGCGGCTTTATCCGGCGAGCGAGGTCAAGGCCAGCATGATGGCTGCGGAGCGCGATGCGATTTTCGGATGGGGTGCCGAACGGCTGGTGCGCAGTGAAGCCGCGGCGGGCGAGCCGTCCTATCTCTATTTCTTCGATCACGACTATCCCGCGGCGCGCGCCCGGTTGCTGCACGCCTTTCACGCCAGCGAACTTCCCTACGTCTTTGGTCAGGTCGGCCGCGGTGCGGCCCTGGGCGACAACTGGCCGCGCCCGCAAGGCTCGAAGGAGAAGGCTCTGTCCGACGCGATGATGGCGTATTGGACGTCCTTCGCGCGGAGCGGCGTTCCCAAGGCGCCGGGAGAGCCGAATTGGCCGACATTCGCGCCCGGCAAGAGCTACATGCGTTTCGGACAAATGCCGCAAGCATCGACCGACCTGATGCCCGGCATGTACACGCTAAACGAAGAGGTCATGAACCGAAGACGGCGGAGCGGCGATCAGCCTTGGATGGCCAATGTCGGCGTCGCCGCCCCTGTGCTTCCGGGCGCGGCCGCGCCGCACTGAAGACGGCGCCGATGCGAAACGGCAGCGCGCCCGTCCTGTCACCGAAAATCCCGGCCATGCCGGTCTCGAAGAGAAGTCTTATCTTTATTGGAAATCGTCATAACGGCAATGCGCCTTGACGGCACCCGCCGATCTCTCATTGCTCTGATAACGCAATCATTATCCAGCCATAAGGTGCATACCGGGACGTGAAGCTGCTTACGGACGCGTTTTTCTACCAGCGGTAACTGACCTGCGCTTGAACTCCGTCCGGGCTTGCGGTGAACGCGCTGTTGAAACCTCGCGGGCGATAGCGGGTGGTGATCAATTCGTTGTAGCCGAAGGAAATCGCGGCGCTGGTAGCGACATCCCACCAGTGGTGCTGCTTGGCATCGACGCGCGACCAGCCGGCGAAGCCGGCCGCGGCATAGGCTGGCACGCCATATTCCCAACCGTAGCGCTGCCATAGGAACTGCGCCGGCGCAAAAGCGAGCGCACTCGTATCCGAGGGAAACGAGTCCCAGTTCGGCCCGCCAGGCGTGCACGGCTTGGCGAACGGACGGCACTCGCGCACGATATGCTTCAAACCGTACACCGTCCCGACCGTCAGCACCGTCGATACGACAAGTTGCGCCGTGCCCGTCCAATCGTCCTTGAACAGGGTTATGCCTCCTGCGACCACGGGCAGCGACACGGCGACAGCCGTGCCTGCCGTTTCGGTGGTCGATTTCGCCTCGGCGGAAAAGTAGCAGAATGCAAGACAGACAACCGCAACCAGCCATTTTTTCATGATGCGCTATTCCTTTGAGACCAGTTTCAAGCATGAACCATGATTTTTCAAATTAAGAAATCATCGAGCAAGCACAGATCGTCAAAGAGCATGCACACCATTCGCCGCCCGTCCAAAGACATTGAAAACTTTGATGAATAGGCTTTCTTTCGCGGCTCGGTTTCGCGAAAATGTCCGGACACCCGCCGCTCGCGATTCATGCAGGTAGCTGTGGCGTCGAAGTGGGGGTACAGAGAAATATGCGGGTATTTTTGTGGGTATCGGCGCCAACAAAACGAAAGCAACATCAATAATATCAATGAGATAGGTGCGATTTGCTGCTTCTGATCGATAACTACGACAGCTTCACCTACAACCTGTTCCATTATCTGGGGCAGCTTGGGGCCGAGATCGTCGTCAAGCGCAACGACGAGCTGACCGCCGAACAAGCGCTCGCCATGAAGCCCGACGCTGTGGTGCTGTCGCCCGGGCCTTGCACGCCCAACGAGGCGGGCATTTGTTGCGATCTGATCGCCAAGGCCGGCGGGCGCGTGCCGATTTTGGGCGTCTGTCTCGGCCATCAGGCCATCGGCCAGGTCTATGGCGGCAAGGTGGTGCGCGCGCCGGTACCGATGCACGGCAAGCTGTCGCGCATCCATCACAGCGGCAAGAGCGTCTTCCGCGGGCTGAACAATGATTTCCTCGCCACGCGCTACCATTCGCTGACCATCGCGCCGGAGAGCGTGCCGGCCGATCTGGAAGTGACGGCCCTCGCCGACGACGGCGTCATCATGGGCGTGATGCACAAGCGCCACCCGGTACACGGCGTGCAGTTCCACCCCGAATCGATCGCGTCGGAGAACGGCCACGCGCTGCTGGCGAATTTCCTGAGGCTGGCGCGCCAGCCCGAAATGGCATGAGCGCGGCCGACCATTCCAAACTGTTGAAACGCGTCGTGGAAGGCGGCACGCTGGACGCGGACGCTTCCGCGGCGCTGTTCGGCGCCATCATGGCGGGGCGCGTGGACGAAGGATCGCTCGCCGCCTTTCTCACCGCGCAAGCGGTGCGCGGACCGACGGTGGAGGAGATCACCGGCGCGGCGCGGGCGATGCGCGCGGCGATGAAGACCATCGCTGCGCCGGAAGGCGCGATGGACTTGTGCGGCACGGGCGGCGACGGTCACGGCACGCTCAACATCTCGACGGCGGTGACCTTCGTGGTCGCGGCCGCGGGCGTGCCGGTCGCCAAGCATGGCAACCGCAGCGCCTCGTCGCGCGCCGGCGCGGCCGACGTGCTGGAGAAGCTCGGCGCCCGCATCGACCTCGCGCCCGAAGCGGCCGAAGCGTGTTTGCGCCAGACCGGCCTGTGTTTTCTGTTCGCGCAGGTCCATCACCCGGCGATGAAGCACGTGGCGCCGGTGCGCAAGGCGCTCCGCATCCGCACCATCTTCAATCTGCTCGGACCGTTGTCGAATCCGGCGCGGGTGAAGCGGCAATTGCTGGGCGTCTATGCGCGCGAATGGCTGGAGCCCTTGGCGCAAGTGCTGGGCGCGCTGGGTAGCGAAACGGCCTGGTGCGTGCACGGCGAAGACGGCCTCGACGAAATCACCACCACCGGACTCACTTATGTCGCCGTGCTCGACGGCGGTAAGGTCTCGGCCATGGATGTCATCCCGCAGGATGCGGACTTGCCGCGCGCCACGCTGGCCGAGCTCAAAGGCGGCGATGCGGAAGAGAACGCGGCCGCGCTGCTCCGCTTGTTCGAGGGCGCGCGCGGCGCCTATCGCGACATCGTCTTGTTGAACGCCGCGGCGGCCTTCGTCGTCGCGGGAAAGGTTGGCGATCTTCGCAGCGGCGCGGCGTTGGCGGCCGAGATGCTCGACAGCGGCGCGGCCAAGCGGAAGCTCGAAGCGTTCGTCGCCGCCACGAGGGCCGCATGAGCATCCTCGACGACATCGCCGCGTATAAACGCGAAGAGATCGCCGCCGCGAAGGCGAAGCTGCCGCAAGTCGAGATCGAGGCGAGCGCCCGCGCCGCCTCGCCGCCGCGCGGTTTTCGCGACGCGCTCATGCGCCGCCGCAACGCAGCCCGCATCGGCCTGGTCGCTGAGATCAAGAAGGCCAGCCCGTCGAAAGGCCTGATCCGCGCCGATTTCAATCCCGCCGCGCTCGCCCGCGCCTACGAACGAGGCGGCGCGACTTGCCTGTCCGTGCTCACCGACACGCCGTCGTTCCAAGGCGCGCCCGAATTTCTCGTCGCCGCGCGCGAAGCGACCGCCCTGCCCGTCTTGCGCAAGGACTTCATGCTCGACACCTATCAAGTGGCCGAGGCGCGCGCCTGGGGCGCCGATGCGATCCTCGTCATCCTGGCGATGGTGGACGATGCGCTGGCCGCCGCTTTGCTGACCGCCGCGCGCGCTTGGGGCATGGATGCGCTGGTCGAAGTTCACAATGAAGCCGAACTCGACCGCGCGCTTGTGCTGGGCACCAACCTTATCGGCATCAACAATCGCGATCTGAAGACCTTCGCGACCGAACTTGCCGTCACGCTCAGCCTCGCCCCGCGCATCCCCAAGGACCGGCTGGTGGTAGCCGAAAGCGGCATGTCGCGGCGCGAGGACCTCGATCTGCTCGCCAGCGCCGGCGTCACCAGCTTCCTGATCGGCGAAGGGCTGATGCGGCAGGATGACGTCGAGGCGGCGACGCGAAAGCTGATCGGGGCTAGAAACGCGCCATGAGCAAACTCACCCATCTCGACGACGAAGGCGCCGCGCGCATGGTGGACACTTCGGGCAAGGAGCCGACGGCGCGCGAAGCCACGGCCGAAGCCGTGATCGTGCTCTCCGCCGAAGCCTTCGCCGCGGTGGCCGAAGGCAGCGCGCCAAAGGGCGACGTGCTGGCGGCGGCGCGCATCGCCGGCATCATGGCGGCGAAAAAGACGCCGGAGCTGATCCCGCTGTGCCATCCGATCGCGCTGACGAAAGCCCAAATTGCCTTCGAGATGCAGGAGGACAAGAACGCCATCCGCATCGCGGCCACCGTCAAGACCGTGGCGGAGACCGGGGTCGAGATGGAGGCGCTGACGGCCGCGACGCTGGCCGCGCTCACCGTCTACGACATGACCAAGGCGATCGATAAAGCGGCGCACATCGAGGCCGTCCGTCTGCTGACGAAAACCGGTGGTAAGAGCGGCGCCTATATCGCCGCGCCCCGCCCGGCGCCGAAGCGCGTGGCAGCGGCGCGCGCCGGCCGCGCCCGGCCGTCCGTCTTGATGGGCGAAGCGATCGGCCCGCCGCCGCCCCGCGCCGACGCGGCGGGAAAGCGCGAGGCCTTCCGCGCCTTCATGGTGGCGCACCGGCTGCGCGCCACCGAATGGGCGAAACAAGCGGGCGTGCCGGCGGCGCAGCTCTATGCCTTTCTCACCGGCCGCGCTCCTTCGCTGCCGCACGACAGCGCCGAGAAGCTGGCGCGGGCCGCGCATGTGCGCGTCGAGGATCTGTTCCAGTGATCGACGTCGCGGAGGCCGTCGCCCGCATCGTCCGCGCCTTTTCGCCGGTCGAGGCCGAGACGGAAGGCATTGCGCATCTGTCGGGCCGCGTGCCCGCCGAGGACATTCGCGCCAAGGCCGATCAGCCGCCGCATCCCCTCTCCGCGATGGACGGTTATGCCGTGCGCCTCGCCGACAGCGGGCCGCGACACGTGATCGGCAGCGCGCCCGCCGGCCATCCTTTCGCCGGGCGCGTCGGTCAGGGCGAGGCGGTGCGCATCTTCACCGGCGGCGTGGTGCCCGAAGGCGCCGATGCCATCGTCATCCAGGAAGACGCGCGCCGCGAAGACGAAACGGCGCATTTCGCCGAGGCCGACGCCTCGCGCGGGCACATCCGCGCCGCCGGACTCGATTTCAAGGCGGGCCAAGTGCTGGCCAAGGCGGGCAAGCGGCTCACCCCGCGCGATCTGGCACTGCTCGCGGCGGGCGACGTCGCCGAGGTCAAGGTGCGACGCCGGCCGCGCGTCGCCGTCGCCTCCATCGGCGACGAGTTGTCGAGGCCGGGCGCGCCGCGCAAGCCGGGCGGCATCCCGGCATCGTCCGGCTACGGCCTGTCGGCGATGATCCAGGCGTGGGGCGCGGCGCCTTGCGATTTGGGCATCCTTGCCGACAACCAGGCGGAGATCGCCGCCATCGCCGACGCCGATGCGGATTTGCTCATCACTTTGGGCGGGGCGTCGGTGGGCGATCACGATCTGGTGCGCGCGGCCCTGGCCGGCAAGGACTTCGCGCTCGATTTCTGGAAAGTGGCGATGCGGCCGGGCAAGCCGCTGATCTTCGGCCGGTTGGGCAAGACGCCGCTGCTCGGCCTTCCCGGCAATCCGGTTTCGACGCTGGTTTGCGCCATCCTGTTCGTGCGCCCGGCGATCGACGCGATGCTGGGCGCGGCGAGCGAATTGCCGCTGCTGAGCGCGCGCCTCGCCGCGCCTTTGCCCAAGAACGGTCCGCGTCAGGATTATCTGCGCGCGCGGCTTTTCCGCCGCGACGGCGAATTGTGGACGGAAGCCTTCCCGGTACAGGATTCCTCGATGCTGCGCGTCTTTGCGGAATCCGATTGCCTCATCGTGCGAGCACCCGGCGCGGCGGAAGTGGGCCTGGGCGAACCTGTTGATGTGATTGGCTTAGACGCGAATTAGGACGAGTCGCTCGGCAAAAATTGGTGGGCGGCTCTCGCAAATAATCTACTTTAGGTTTATTAGAACGATATTGAGAGTCTTTGTCACTAGGAGGAGCGCATGATGAAGTCTTTTGCGAGCGTATTGGTTGCGTTGAGTCTTTCGCTTGGAGCGGGTGTCGCTAAGACAAATGCAGACTTTCCCGTTGGTCAGTACAACGTTCTCTATCAGGGCAAGCCGTTTGGTTCGATTTGCATCCAGGGCGATGCCCCGGGCTGGAACTATTGGTATGCCGTGACGATTTTCAGCGCGCACACCGGCGTGCCGATTCCGGCACAGGGTGATGCCGGGCGTTGGGGCGTTATGTACGCCTCTCCGCAAGATAGGGTCAGCGTTGTCCATTTCTACGGCGGTTCGGAATCAGCCGGTTACATCGATGTTCTGACGTTCAATGCGGGCACGATGGAGGGAAGTTGGTTACGTTGGTATCCGACCTTCCGCGACGGCAAATACGGCTACTCGCCCAGATATTCCGCCCAGCAATTCGCTGTCTCCAACACCTTGACGGCGCGCAGGAGCGGCAGCGCCGGCTTGAGCCGGTTCCAAATCCAGATCGCGATGTTCTCCGCCGTCGGGTTCTCCAGACCTTCGACCTCGTTCAGGCAACGATGGTCGAGCTGAGCAAGCAGCGGGGCGAACGCCCTTTCGATATCGAAGAAATCGGCCACAAAGCCGCTATGCGGATCGACCGCACCCTCAAGCTGGAGTTCCACGCCGTAAGAGTGGCCGTGCATCCGAAAGCACTTGTGATCCGGTGCGACGCGCGGCAGCCGGTGCGCCGCTTCGAACGAAAAGCTCTGCGTGATTCTCATGCGGTCACCATGCTTTCTCCACATACGGCCAGAACACCAGCGCGCCGATGAGCGCGGCGGCGATAGCGGCGAGCAGCACCGCGCCCGCGGCAACGTCTTTCGCGTGCTTCACCGAGGGTTGGAACCCGGGCGCGACCACGTCGCACAGATGCTCGAAAGCGGTGTTGATCGCTTCGGCGATCCACACCAGGGCGATCGCCGCGATCAGCCAGCGCCAATCGCGCGCCGCGACGCGCAGCGCCAAACCCGCCGCGCACACGGCAAGCGTCGCCGCCGCATGCAGCCAGGCATTATGCTGTGTACGGAGCATATCGGCGAGGCCGGCGAAGGCATGACGGAAACTCTTCGCCCGTGCGGCGACGGAGAAACGCTTGTCGTTCATCGCGCCATCTTAAGCGGCCGCGACGCAAATATCATCCGCGCTTTTGAACCGCGGCGCGCATCCGGGCGCGCCCTGCGTCCGGGATGCTTAGGGCCAATCGACATTCATGTCGCGGCCGCGACGCTGCCGATTTTGCCCGATCCGGCAGGAGCCGCGCGTAGCGCGATGCGGCACATCGGGCAAGCGCGGCGACGCCCTGGGCGGGCAAAATCGGCGCGTCCCGAAGGGTTTCGGCAAAAATCGCGCTCTGGTTCGTCGAAGCGCTCGACCGTACTGCCGGTACGCTCTTCGCGCTTCTCCTGCCATATCGCGATTTTCGCTCGAAACGCGGCTCGCGAGATGAATGTCGATTGGCCCTGGCCTATTTGTGGAGCTGCGGCTGTAACGCGCCGTTGTGCGGCAGCAGCTTGCAGCCGTCCGGCGTGCAATATTCCACTTCGCCGGTGAAGCGTTCGACCACGAACACCGCCTGGCCTTGCGCCGGATAGGCCGACACGGTGCCAACCACGATAAAGGCGATCACCACCGCGAAGGCGCCGATGATCAGCGCCAGCCAAATCTCGACCGTGATGGACTCGATGATGGCGAGCGCTGCCAGAACCAGGGCGATGACGATGACCCAGGGCAAGGCTTCGGCGACCGGACCGCTCAGCGATCCGCGGAACATCCATGCCACGATGGCGCCCGCCAGAAGCACCAGGCCGGCGATGGCAAAGCCCAGCCTCACGCCCCATGGCAACATGGTGCTGGAGATGGTTTCGACGCGCTCGATGTCTTCGTGATGATGCTCGGTATGGTCTTCGCTCATGGGATCCCCCTTGGAACGGCACCGCCGGGCCGGGCGGCAAGCGAGGCTACTCATCCAATGCAACAGATTCTATGTCGCGGGTCCGGTTGCGGCGCCTTTGCGGCGCTTTTGCCATTGACGATTCCAGGCGAACTAAAGTAGAACGATTCTCCATGTTTCGGATTTGTTCGCCGGGGCTGGAAAGCGCGGCGAAAAGGGAGGCGTGGCGATGCTCACCCGCAAGCAGTACGAGCTGTTGATGTTCATCCACGAACGGGTACGCGAAAGCGGCGTGCCGCCTTCGTTCGACGAGATGAAGGACGCGCTCGATCTCAAGTCCAAATCCGGCATCCACCGCCTGATCACGGCGCTGGAGGAACGCGGCTTTCTGCGCCGCATGGAAAAACGGGCGCGGGCGCTGGAGATCATCAAGCTGCCCGACAACGTGGCGGAAACGCTGCGCCCGGCGACCACGCGCAGCCAGGCGATGCGCATGTTGCCCACCCGCCACGGCCGCGGCGAGGCGCGTCTGGCGTCGGATACGCGCGGCGGCGGGTCCCCGCGGCGGGCGATGGGCGACGGCGAAGGCGCCATCAACGTGCCGCTGGTCGGGCGCATCGCGGCGGGCACGCCCATCGAAGCGCTGCAGAACAAGATGGCCGACGTGCCGGTGCCCGGCGGCATGATCGGGCGCGGCGATCACTACGCGCTCGAAGTCACCGGCGATTCCATGATCAACGCGGGCATCCTGGACGGCGACACCGTCATCATCCAGGAGACCAACAGCGCCAATACCGGCGAGATCGTGGTGGCGCTGGTCGACAACACGGAAGCGACGCTGAAGCGCTTGCGCCGGCGCGGCGATTCCATCGCGCTGGAGGCGGCCAATCCGGCTTACGAGACGCGCCTTTACGGCTCGGACCGGGTGCGCATCCAAGGCCGGCTGGTGGGCCTCATCCGGCGGTATTAATCGTCCGTCTACGGAATTTCTCTGCGGGCCTTTGCGACCACGGCCGTTCGCCGCGTTCGCCTTCGACGGTTTCGATCTTCAGCGGCTCACCGAGCCACAGCGCATAGCCGCCGGCGCGCGCCACGTCGATGCGGTCGATGACGAGCTTGGGACCATGGCAGAAGCGCCGCGCCGGAACTACGCTGACGACGATAGCGGCGGCGGCGCAGTCCTCTTCCAGCGCGCCGACGCGCGAGGCGACGGCGATGATCGTTCCGTCGTGCGCCTTGGCGATGCAGCCATAGGCGTCGCAGTTGACGCCGTCGGTTGGCGTGGCCACCGCCGCGTCGCTGTCGCGCGCGTCGCCGTCGCGCTTCAGCCACTCGCCGGCGGAATAATCGTCGCTCGGCTCTCCGACGAAGCGCAAAAGCCCGTCCTCGCCGCGCACCGCCACCGTCACCGCGTCGCGCGCCACCAGCACGTCCGGCCCGCGTACGGCAACCGCCCAAGCCAAGGCGGCGACCATCGGCAGCAAGCCGAGCCAGCGCCAGCCTCGCCGCCAGATCAGAATCCACACGCCGCCCAGCGACAGCAGCGCCAACGCCCACACCGGCCAGGCCGAAACGATGGATACCGCGCCCGGCAAGCCAGAGACGAAGCGGCCGACCGTCAACATGATCTCGATGCCGAAGCCCATGACGCGCAGCGGCCAGGCATCCAGCCCGAACGGCATCAGGATCACGGCAAGCGCCGCCGCCGGCATGGTCACGAAGCCCATCACCGGCATGGCGAGCAGATTGCCGATCACCGCGTAATGCGTGGCGCGGTCGAAATGGAACACGGCGTAAGGCGCGGTGGCGATGCTGCCCACGAAGCTGGTGGTGGCGACGCCGCTGAGGTAACGCCTGAAGCCGGCAAAGCGGCGCGGAGTCTCGGCGCGAGGCCGGCGCGCCGCCCATTCGGCCACGGCGACGAGGCTTCCCACCGCGGCAAACGACATCTGAAAGCCCGGCTCGAAGATGTTCTCGGGACGGAGCAACAGGATGATCGTCGCCGCCAATCCCACGGACCGCATCGACAGCGCCGGCCGGTCGAACAACACGGCGAGCAGCATCATCGCCAGCATCACGAAGGCGCGCGTGGCGGGCGTCGCCGCGCCGCTGATGATGAGGTAAAAGGCGGTGCTCGCCAGCGCCGCCAGCGCCGCCCATTTCTTGATCGGATAGCGCAACGCGATCGCTGGGATCGCCGCCAGCACGGCGCGCACGAACCAGAACAGGCCGAGGCCGACGAGCGCCATGTGCAGCCCGGCGATGGCGAGCACGTGCGCCAGCCCTGCGTCGCGCAGCGCCTGCTCGTCGTCGTCGGAAATGGCGCCGCGGTCGCCGGTGATCAGCGCCGAGGCGATGCCGCCGGTCGATCCCGGCAGCACCGCGTGGATGCGCTCGGTCATCCGCCAGCGCAGCTTGGCGACGGCGAGCCGGATAGTTTCCCCAAAGCCGTCCGCATACGGAGGAGCGATGGGCCGCGGCTTGCCGTAGGCGTAGCCGACCGCGCCGATCTGCTCGTAATAGGCGGCGCGCCCGAAATCGTAGCCGCCCGGCGCGGCCGGTCCCGGCGGCGGCATCAGCACGGCCACCAGGTGCACCCATTGGCCCGGCAACAGCGCCTGTCCGCCGGTGCGCACCGAAAGGCGCACTTGCGCCGGCGTGCGGTCGGCGGACAAGCGCCGCATGGAAAGCGCGCCCAAGACGACGCGCGCGCCCGCGCCGTGCGCCTGCACGAATTCGACGCGTCCGTCGATTCCCAGCGGCCCCAGTTGGCGCGTCAGCAGCGGCGCGCGCACGCTCTCGGTGCGCAGCTTGGCGTCGGCAAAGCCGAGCGCACCGGCGGCCAACAATGCCAGCGCGATGCGAAACGCCGCACCGTTCGAGGCTCTTGCCAGGGCGCCGGCCGCCAACGCCAGTCCGGCGGCGATGACCGCCCAAGGCCAGTCCGGCTCGACCGGCAAGGCAAAGTAGAGGCCGACCCCCGCGCCCAGCGCCACCGGCAGCCACAAGGGCCAGCGCACCCGGTCGGCGTAAGCCTGTTCCCGTATCGCCGCCAAAAGGCGCAAGGCCCAGCCGGCCGGCGTGCCGAACGAGCCAAGCCGCCGCAGCGAAGCAACCGCCTCCACCGTTTGCCTAAAGCCCCGGTTTCACTATAAGCCGATCGACGCCAGCCAGAGCCATCATGACCGAAAACCGAAAGCCCGTCCTGCGCTTTGCGCCTTCGCCCACCGGAATGCTGCATATCGGCGGCGCGCGCACGGCGCTGTTCAATTGGCTTTATGCCCGCCATAGCGGCGGGACGTTTCGTCTCAGGATCGAAGACACCGACCGCGAACGCTCCACGCCCGAAGCGGTGGCGGCGATCCTGAACGGCATGACGTGGCTGGAGCTGAACTGGGATGGCGAGGTCGTCTACCAATTCGCCCGCGTGGCGCGGCACCGCGAAGTGGCCGAGCGCTTGCTGGCCGAAGGCAAGGCTTATCGCTGTTATGCGACCGCGGCCGAGCTGGAAGAAATGCGTGCCGCCCAGCGCGCCAAAGGCCAACCGATCCGCTATGACGGTCGCTGGCGCGATGCCACAGAGCCGCCGCCCGAGCGGCCGTTCGCCGTCCGGCTGAAAGCGCGCCAGACCGGCGAGACCGTGGTGCGCGACGTGGTGCAAGGCGAGGTGCGCTTCGCCAACGACCAGCTCGACGACATGGTGCTGCTGCGCTCCGACGGCACGCCGACTTACATGCTGGCGGTGGTGGTCGACGATTACGACATGGGCGTCACCCACGTCATCCGCGGCGACGACCATCTCAACAATGCCGCGCGGCAATTGCAGATCATCGAGCAACTGGGCTGGCCCGAACCGGTCTACGGCCATCTGCCGCTGATCCACGGCCCGGACGGCGCCAAGCTGTCCAAGCGCCACGGCGCGCTCGCGGTGGAAGCCTATCGCGACATGGGCTATCTGCCCGAGACGATGCGCAATTACCTGCTGCGGCTCGGCTGGAGCCACGGCAACGACGAGATCATCCCGACGGCTGAGGCCATCGCCTGGTTCGATCTCGAAAACATCGGCAAGAGCCCGGCGCGGCTCGACTTCAAGAAGCTCGACAATCTCAACGCGCATTATCTGCGCGCGATGGACGATGCGGCGCTGGCGGACGAGATCGCCGCGCTGCTCGGGCGCGAGGCGCACCCGCTGAGCGATGTCGCCCGCGCGCGGCTGATTGCCGCGATGCCGAGCTTGAAAGAACGCGCCAAGACCCTCGTCGAACTGGCGGCGTCGGCGGATTTTCTGTTCAGCGACGGTCCGCGCACGCTCGACGAGGCGGCGGCCAAGCTCATGACCGCCGAAGCGCGCGCCCTGAACGGCCAATTCCTGGCGCTGACGGCCGAGGTGCCCTGGACGGCGGCGGCGCTGGAGGAAAAAGCCCGTATTTTTGCGGACGCGAAAGGACTGAAGCTCGGCCAGGTCGCCCAGCCGCTCCGCGCCGCCGTGACCGGACGGACAACCTCGCCTCCGATTTTCGCGATGTTGGAGGTGCTCGGGCGCGGCGAATCGACCACTCGGATAGGCGCTTACAGCACGTAAATTGCCGAAATCGAGGTCTTTTGATGCGGGAAACAGGTGACGGCGGGAATTTGGTTACTCTATAGTTGTTGCACTGCGAAAGGTCGGAGAGCGAGATGAGAGAGAGCAAAGCCAAACCTGCGGGCACGGCGACCCTCACTTACCACAACAAATCCTACGAGCTTCCCGCCTATTCCGGCAGCGAAGGCCCCGACGTCGTCGACATCCGCAAGCTCTACGGCGACGCCGACCTCTTCACCTACGATCCCGGTTTCACCTCGACGGCCAGCTGCGAGAGCGACATCACCTTCATCGACGGCGACAAGGGCATCCTGCTGTATCGCGGCTATCCGATCGATCAGCTGGCGGAGCATTCGAGCTTCATCGAGGTCTGCTATCTGCTGCTGTACGGCGAACTGCCCACCAAGGCGCAGCTCGCGGATTTCTCGCGCACCATCACCTACCACACCATGGTGCACGAACAGCTCGCCTCGTTCTTCCGCGGCTTTCGGCGCGACGCCCATCCGATGGCGGTGATGTGCGGCGTGGTCGGCGCGCTGTCGGCGTTCTATCATGACTCCACCGACATCAACGATCCGCGCCAGCGCCAGATCGCCAGCCATCGCCTGGTCGCGAAAATCCCCACCATCGCGGCGATGGCCTTCCGCTATTCCACCGGCCATCCCTTCATCTATCCGTCGAACGCGCTCGACTACACGTCGAATTTCCTGCGCATGTCCTTTGCGGTTCCCGCCGAGGAGTACAAACCCAATCCGGTGCTCACCAAGGCGCTGGACACGATCTTCATCCTGCACGCCGATCACGAGCAGAACGCCTCGACCTCGACGGTGCGGCTCGCCGGTTCCTCCGGCGCCAATCCCTTCGCCTGCATCGCGGCGGGCATCGCCTGCCTGTGGGGACCGGCGCACGGCGGCGCCAACGAAGCGGCGCTCAAGATGCTGGAAGAGATCGGCACGGTCGAACGCATTCCCGAATACATCCGCAGAGCCAAGGACAAGAACGACTCGTTCCGCCTGATGGGCTTCGGCCATCGCGTCTACAAGAACTACGATCCGCGCGCCAAGGTGATGCAGGTGCAGTGCCACCTGGTGCTCGACGAGCTCGGCATGCACAACGATCCGCTGCTCCGCGTGGCGCTGGAGCTCGAGCGCATCGCGCTGCAGGACGAATATTTCATCGAGAAGAAGCTTTATCCCAACATCGACTTCTATTCCGGCATCACGCTCAAGGCGCTGGGTTTCCCGACCACCATGTTCACCGTGCTGTTCGCGGTGGCGCGCACCGTCGGCTGGATCGCGCAGTGGAAGGAGATGCTGGAAGACCCGCATCAGAAGATCGGCCGGCCGCGGCAGATCTACACCGGCGCCAAGCGGCGCGATTACGTGCCGGTGGAAAAGCGGTAGAGCGGGAACGCGGGCGTCGTTAGCCAACCTTTACCCTCCCCCAACGCGGGGAGGTCGAAAAACGCGAAGCGTTTTTCGGGTGGGGGGAGCGAGTGGCAACGGTGTATGAACGCGCCAGCGCGCGGACTTGTCCGATTTGCGGCAGTTCCTGCCAATCGAATTGGCTTAAAGTCACTAGAATCGTTCAAAGCTCCACGAACTTGATCTGAGTCTGATTAATGACATAGTGGCGACTGGACACTTGCAGAAATAGAGATTCTCTATGGCCAAGAAACAATCCAGAGTACCAGAACGGGAAACGCGCAAAGATTTGCCCGCGCAGCATTCTTCGCTGTCTACGTCGTCAAAATCACTAGTTTTTATTAGCCACGACAGCAAAGACGCTGACATCGCCGAGGCTTTTGGCAATTTGCTGTCGGACGTAAGTGCGGGAATGCTGAAGTCATTTCGCTCCTCGGATAAGACAGGCTCGGCCGGCATTGCATACGGGGTAGAATGGTATGCCGCGTTGATGTCGAGGCTTGACGATGCGACAGATGTGGTGGCCCTGCTCACCAAGAATAGTATCGAACGCCCGTGGATTTTGTATGAGGCTGGCGTTGCCAAAGGGAAGTTAGATACAAACGTCCTCGGCATCGCGCTTGGGATTCCGCTGGAACGTGTAACGGCAACTGGACCATTCGGACAGTTTCAGAATGCTGACGGCGATGAGGCGTCGCTGACTGGTCTTGTAATGCAGCTCATTAAGCGAAATCGCGACGCTGAACCAAGAGAAGAAGCCATTCGTGCCCAGGTGCGCGTGTTCTTGGAGAAACTGAAGGAGCTTCTATCAAAACGAGGAAGTGGAAAGGAGACGCCTCCCGTAGTTAGCGAGGAGCAGACGACAGCCAAGCTCTTTGAAGAAGTGAAAGCGATGGTCCGGGATCTACCAGATCGCGTCGATGAACGCGTCCGCATCGCATCAAAGCGCGGACCGTTCAGAGGCAAGCGCCGATTCCATCCCGGCATGATTGAAGAAATGATGTTCCAATCAGAAACGGAAAAGGGCGACCAAGCCACAGCGAGTTTGCTCGTCTTTCTATCTCTATTGCGAGACGATGTTCCCTGGATTTATGAAGCAGGCATGGAGTTCTATCGCGCAGTGCGCTCAGGAAACGTCGAAGGCGCCGAACTGGCCCGCAAACAACTCGGCGTCATCACTGAGACAACAATGCACGGGCCGTTCTTCCATGAAATGATCCGACCTGATGATGATATGTCGTTTATGATGATGCGCCACATGCCTGAGATTATTGATCGACTTGTGTCGAGGATCGAATTGTCACGCCCACGCCTCGTTAAGCCAGGTCACATAAAGGGCATCGAGGTGGAGGCCTCGGGGACTGTCAATCCGAAGGGGCAAAAAGGCTGACAATTGTGCTTATTGAGACGTTTCCTCTCCATTGAGCCAACGTCCACTAGCGTCATCGAAATCGCGTTTTGGGTAACAGCTGTTTTGGCACATTTAAGACATCCACGCTGCGCATCGAAGGGTCGGATTTGCTTATCCCTTCTTGGACGGCTCGCCTAACCGCGCAAAGCCTCCAGAATACAAGGCGTTGCACGCCACCTTTCCGCAAAGTGAAAACTTATCCAAGCCCGACAAACCGGCCTTATCTTATCGCCCGAAGAACAGGACGATGGAGCAGCCGGACAGGAACGGATAATCGCGGCGACATACAGGACGGCGACGGCGTCGCGCACCGCGAGCGCCGTGCTTGAGGCGGCGGAGAGACGATTCCGCGCGGGATACAATTCCCGGCGATCCGGCCCGCCTGCCCGGCCCGTCCGAGGCGAAAACGAAGGTGCGGACGACGCGGCGTACAAAACCGCCGCGGCCCGCTTGCCGGACATTCGAGCGAACACGGCGGAAACGTCCCACGGCGAAGGCGAAAAAAATGAAGCCCGAGCCCGAAAGACAATCCGCCTGTTTCGTATGGGCCGTGCTGAGAGCCGTTTCGGATTGGACTTACGCGTTGTCATTCCCGGCCGAGCGAAGCGAGGGGAAGGGAATCCAGAAATCTGCGCAATTTCCTGGATTCCCTTCCCTCGGCTCGCTAACGCGAGCCTCGCCGGGAATGACAGCGAGTATTTCCAACCAGAACTCGTCCCTACCGCTTCAAAAACTCGAGCACGGCGCGGGCGGCGCGCAGCGAGGGCGCTTCGCCGCCCTGCCCCAAACGCCGCATCGCTTCTTCGAGATCGGCCGTCTGGCGCGCGGCGGCGGCTTTGTCCGTCAACAGCGTTGTTGCGGCATCGGCGATTGGCCCAGCCAGGCAACGTGCCTGCAAGAATTCCGGGACCGCCTCGCGATCCAGCAGCAGGTTGACGATCGTCGCGTATTTGAAATGGACGAACGGCTTCATCAACAAAGTCGTCAGCCAGCCGACCTTGTAGGCGACCACCATCGGCGTTCGCGCCAGCGCCAGCTCGGTCGTCACCGTGCCGGAGGCGGCGATGGCCGCATCGGCGGCGTCGAAGGCGGCGAATTTCTCGTCCTCGCTCTCGACGATGACGAGCGGCGCCGGCCAGTTCGCGGCACCCGCCCGCACGCGCGCCGCCACATGCGCCACGGTCGGAATGACGGTGACGAGGCCGGGAACGCGCGCGGCGATCGAGGCGACCGCCTTCTTGAATTCCGGAAAGATGAAGCGGATTTCGTTGGTGCGGCTGCCCGGCAGCACGGCCAGCAGCGGCGCCTCGGGCGCGATGCCGTGGCGGGCGCGGAACGCCGCGCCGCCCGTCATGCGCGACGCGCGCTCGATGGCGGGATGGCCGACAAAGATGCAGTCGAGACCGTAGCGCTCGAAAAACGGCGGCTCGAACGGCAACAGCGCCAGCACCAGATCGAACGTGCGCGCCATCTTGCGGGCGCGCCAGGAGCGCGAGGCCCAAAGCTGCGGCGCCACATAGTCGATCGTGGGAATGCGCGGGGCGATGTTTTTGATGCGTGCGGCGACTCTATGGGTGAAATCGGGGCTGTCGATCAGGATCACCGCATCCGGCCTGGTGTCGCGCGCGAAGTCGGCGGCTTGGCGGACGCGGGCAAGGATGGCGGGAATCTTCGGCACGATCTCGCGCAGGCCCATCACCGCGGTCGCATCGAGCGAATAAAGACTGTCCAGGCCTTGTGCGGCCATGGCCTCGCCGCCGACGCCGCTGAAGCGCACGCCCTCGCCCAGGATCGCTTTGAAGGCGGCCATCAATTGCGCGCCGAGCCGGTCACCGGACGGCTCGCCGCACACCAGCATGATCGAGAGCGGGTTGCCGTTCATCGTTTCACGGCGCCACGCCGACCACGAACAGGCCGAGCCGATCCGCTTCCGCGATCACCGCTTTGCGGTTCAAGATCAGCGCCCCGCCCGCTTCCACGGCGATGCCGGCAAGGCCCACCGCCGCGGCTTTCTGCACCGTGGCGAGGCCGATCACCGGCAAATCCGTCTTGCGGTCCTGGATGGGTTTCGGCGCCTTGGCCAAGACGCCGCGCCGCTTGTCCCGCGTGCCGCGAATATGCTCGGGCAGCGTGCCCACGCGCGCCACCGTGGCGTCGGTGCCTTCCGCCGCCTCGATCGCCAAGGCCAGTCCGTCGCACACCACGGCCGCCTGCCCGATGTCGAGCGCGCCCATCGCGCGCACGATCTTGAAGGCCCGTTCGATGTCGTCCCGGTTTTGGGCATTGGGCTCGACGCGGCCCATCACGCCCGCGGGCGCCAGCAGGCCTGGCGCGGCCTCGGCCGCGCCGATGGCGCGCAACCCTTCGCGCTCGAAAACATCGACCACGGACCGCAACAGCGCGTCGTCGCCTTTGAACGAGGCGGCGATGATGCGCGGCGCCACCAACATGCCCTTGGCGTCGAGCTTGATCTCGGAAAATTTCGGCCGCGCCAGGATTCCCGCCAACAACACTTCGTCGCAGTCATGCGCGCGCAAAAGCTTGAGCGCTTTTCCCACCTCGCCCAGCGACGCCCATTCATGCGGATAGGCTTCCACCGCCGCGTCCGCCGAACCGGTCAAGGCCACGATGAACACGCCGCGCCCGCGCTCGCGCACGCTCTCGGCGATGGCCAGCGGCAACTCGCCGCCGCCCGCGATGATGCCAAGCGCCTTCCGCGGGGCGGACATCACTCGTCGTCCGCGTCGTGGCCGTGCATTCGCACCGGCAAAAGCGAACGCTTGGCCGGCGCCAAAATGAAGTCGCAGATCTCGACCACTTGCGCGATGTCGGCCCATTTCTCGCGCGCCGCGGTCACGCGCTCTTTCAGCGATCCCAGCGGTTCCAGGAAGATCGCGCGAAACGCCGCGCGCATGGCGTGGAGGTCGGCGTGCGACAGGCCGCGGCGCTTGAGGCCCACGGTGTTCAGTCCGATCAGCTTCGCATGCGGGCCCCAAGCCATGCCGTAGGGGATGACGTCGTTGTTGGCGCCGGAGATTCCGCCCAGCATCGCGCCGCGCCCGATGCGCCCGTATTGCTGGACCGCCGAGAGGCCGCCGAAGACGGCGCCGTCGCCGACTTGCACATGCCCGGCCAGCACCGCGCCGTTCGCCATGGTCACGTCGTCGCCGACCTGGCAATCGTGGGCGATATGGCTCATCGACATGAAATAGCCGCGCGCGCCCACTTGGGTGACGCCATGGCCAATGGCGCTGCCGAGATTCATCGTCACGCCTTCGCGGATCACATTGTCTTCGCCGATCACCAGGCGCGCCTGGGGCGCATCGTTGCCGCGGATTTGCCCTTCGCCGCCGAGAAAAGCTCCGGGATGGACGACCGAGCGCGCGCCCAGCGTGGTGTCGCCGGTTACGCTCGCATGCGAAATCAGACGCACGCCGTCGCCGAGCTTGGCCTTGCGGCCGACGAGGCAGAACGGACCGATCTCGACGTCCGCGCCCAGTTGGGCGCCGTCTTCAACGATCGCCGTCGGATGAATTGCCATCGCCGTTTGTGCTTTCCTGGATCATGGCGCTGAACTCCGCTTCCGCGCACAGCACGCCGTCGACATAGGCCTCGCCGGCAAAGCGCCAGACCGGACCTCTGCGGCGCAGCGCCTTGACCGGCATGCGCAACATGTCGCCGGGGCGCACCGGCTTGCGGAAGCGCGCCTTTTCGATGGTCATGAAGTAGACGAGATGGTCGGCGCCGGCCATCCCCAGCGAATAGACCACCATGGCGCCCGCGGTCTGCGCCATCGCTTCCACGATCAAGACGCCTGGCATCACCGCGTGATCGGGAAAATGGCCGAGGAAATGCGGCTCGTTGTAGCCCACCGCCTTGTGGCCGACGGCGCTTTCGCCGGCCACGATGTCGGTCAATTTCTCGACGAAGAGAAACGGGGAGCGATGCGGCAGGAGACGTTTGATCTCCTCGACACCGCAGTTCGGCAGCGACGTTACCTTGTCAGTCATTGCCGCCCTTTTTCGGCTTTTTGGCCAGTGTCTTCAAGCTGATCAGTTCGCGCATCCAATCCTTCGTGAGTTTGGCCGGAAGACCGCCGTAATCGTGTCCGCCTTCCAGTTCCACGCCCGCGAAGACTCCCGTGCGCGCCGCCAATCGCGCGCCACTGCCGATGCGCACATGGTCCGCCAAGCCCGCCTGCCCGCTGAGCACGACAAAGTCTCCCAGCGTGCAGCTTCCGGAGATCCCCACCTGCGCGACGATGATGCAGTGACGTCCGATATGAACGTTGTGCCCAATTTGCACCAGATTATCAATCTTGGTGCCTTCCCCTACCACCGTATCGCCCAGCGCGCCGCGATCGATGGTGACGCAGGCGCCGATTTCCACCTTGTCCTGCACGATCACGCGGCCGAGTTGCGGGATTTTGACGTGTCCCTGGGCCGAATTGGCGAAGCCGAAACCGGGCTGGCCGATCATGGCGCCGGGCAGAATCAAGAGCTGGTCGCCCAGATAGGCATGGCTGACCACCACATGGGCGCCGATTTCGCAGCCGCGGCCGATGGTGACCCCGCGGCCGACGACGCTGTAGGCGCCGATACGGGTGTTCTCGCCGATCTCGGCTTTGGGGCCGATCACCACGCCGGGGCCGAGCACGACGCCCTCGCCCAGCACGGCCGTCGGATCGATCAGGATGCTCTGCCCGCGAAGGTCGAGGCCGGCTTCGGGATAGAACATCCCGGCCGCCGTCGCGAAGGCATGCGGCACCGAGTTGCAGGCGATCGCCACGGTATGCGCCGGCGTTTCGATGCGCTTTCGCGACCCTGCGGGCACCAAGCAATGGCCGGCTTGCGTACCGGACACGTCGAAGGCGCCGCCAGAATAGAACGTCAAATGCGTCCGCGTCGCGCCCGCAAGACTGGCAAGATCATCGATGCGCGCCGCGCCGTCCGCCCCTTGCGGCACGGCGACGGCCGCTTTGGCGCAGATTTCGGCGAGCGTGAAGGGTCCGCGATTGTCGTAGAAGCGAGGGTCGGCCATGGCCGCCGCCGCGTTATTGCTGCTGGCCCTGCACTGCGGCGCCCGCAGGCAACGGGGTAAGCTCCACCTTGATGGTGGGCATTTTCATGTCGAGCCGTTGCTTGACCACTTCGGACACATCGATCGCGTTGGGTGCCAAGAGTACGGCGGAGCGATCCAGCAGGATGGTCGCGCCGCGTTCGTGCATGATGCCTTCGAGAATCGGACCCAGCGCCTGTTCGACCTGCTGCTGCGCCTTGATGACGCCGCCCTGGATGAGCGAGCCGCGGTCGCGCGCCTCTTTCTGGAAATTCTCGATTTTTGCCTTGAGCGCGTCGGCGCGCTTTTGCTTCAAGTCGGGCGCGAGGATCGCGGCCTGTTGCTGAAACTGCTGCTCTTCGCCGCGCAACTCGTTTTCCTGGCCCTGCAGTTCCTGCGTCGCCTGCCGCTTCAGGACATCGACTTGGCGCTGGATGTCCTGTCCCACCTTCGATTCGGCCATGACGCGGCGGAGATCGACCATGAGGATGCGCGCGGTTGGCGCACCGCCGGCAGGCGGCGGCGCCGCCTGAGCCATTCCGAAGGCCGTTGCAACGACGGCAAGGCTTGCTGCGGCCAGCAGCTTGCGAAGCGAATGCGTCCTGGTTTTCATGGATTTACAACCCCGTGCCCGCGGTGAAATGGATGATTTGAGTCTTGTCATAATACGTCTTGGCGATGGGAACGCCGAGATCGATCTGGACGGGACCGAACGGCGACTTCCAATTGATGCTGACGCCGGCCGACATACGGAACGCCAGATTGTCCTTGATGCAAGACGAAGTCGTGCAGATTCGTTGCGACGTATCAAGATGGCCGAGGGTGCCGAAGTCCGAAAACAGGGCGAAATTCATGCCGTAATCCTGCGGAACGAAATCCGGCAGGCGCAATTGAGCGGTGCCGACGGCATAGAAATCGCCGCCCACCGCGCCGTAATCGCCCGACGCATCCACGTCGCGCGGTCCGATGCCCGCGATCTGGAAGCCGCGGAAGGTGTCGCCGCCCTTGAAGAAACGCTCCTGGATGGGGATGGCCTGGCCGCCGTAACCGGCGATGAAGCCCGACGAGATATTCAGCGATCCGACAAAAAGGTCGCCGAACAGCTTGTGGTAGGAGCCGATCGATCCTTCCGTCTTGAGATATTTCAAGCTGCCGCCGAAGCCGGCGAAGCTCTGGGTCAGGCTGAACACCATGCCGCTGGTCGGTTTGATGTTGTCGTCGAGCGTGTTGTAGGCAAAGTTGAAGCCGAGCTCGGAAACCTTCTCCGTGCCCGCCGACAGCTCGACCTCGAGCGGCGCGCCGGGATAAGGGCTCACTTGGTCGAGCCGGTAGGTGTAAACCAGGCCGATGCTGCCATACTCCGAAGTCGGAAAGCCGAAGCGGAAACTGGCCGCCGTGACGTCGCCCTGATAGGCCACCTGATTGTAGTTGGTGACGAACTTGTAGAGGTCGACGCCCGCCGCCAAAGGCCGGTCGAGGAACCAGGGCTCGGTGAAGCTGAGCTCGAATTGCTTGCTGATGGTCGAGGCGGAGACGCTGGCGCGCAGATACTGGCCGCGGCCGAACAGGTTTCTCTCGGTATACGCGAACTCGCCGACGAAGGAGCTGGTCGACGAATAGCCGGCGCCGAGCGATACCTCGCCCGTCGATTGTTCCGTGACGGTCACCGTAAGGTCGGTCTTGTCCGGACGCGCGCCCGGCGAATTCGTGATCTTCACGTCCTTGAAGAAGCCGAGCGCGCGGATGCGCGTGCGCGAGCGCTCGACGAGGTCGCGGTTGAAGGCGTCGCCTTCCACCAGCCGCATCTGGCGGCGGATCACGCTGTCGAGCGTGCGCGTGTTGCCGACGATGTTGATCTTGTCGACGTAGACGCGCGGGCCCTGCTCGATCTGAAAGATGACGTTCATCTTGCGCGTCGTGGGCTCGCGCCGGAGGCGGACGTCCACGTTGGCCGAGGCGTAGCCCTTGGTGCCGACGGCGTTGACCAGAACGTCCTTGGCCTTTTCGATCAGCTCTTCGTCGTAGGTGTCGTCCTCGGTGATGTTCACCAGCGGGCGCAGCGCCTGCGCGGGCAGCTCTTTCACCTTCGAAACGATCTCGACCTTGCCGAATTTGTATCTCTCGCCCTCGTCGACGGTGAAGGTGATGTAGAAATTGCTGTGGTCCGGCGTGAGTTCCGCAACCGCCGAGACCACGTGGAAGTCGGCATAGCCGTGGTTGACGTAGAAGCGGCGCAATTGCTCGCGGTCGAAGAGCAGACGGTCGGGATCGTAATTGTCGTTGGTCGCCAGGATGCGCCACCAGGTGCTTTCCTCGGTCGCGATCTGCTCGCGCAACGTGTCGTCGTCGAACACTTTGTTGCCGACGAAGACGATGCGGGCGACGCCCGTCGTCGGTCCCTCGTTGATCGAAAAGATCAGATCGACGCGGTTTTGCGGCCGCTGGATGATCTGCGGATCGACGGTGGCGGCGAATTTGCCGTTGCGGCGGTAAAGCTCGATGATGCGCTGGACGTCCGATTGCACCTTGGCGCGGGTGTAAACCATGCGCGGTTGGAGCTGCACTTCCTTCTGAAGGTCCTTGGTGGTGACCTTGCTGTTTCCTTCGAAGTCGACCTGGTTGACGATCGGGTTCTCGACCACGTGCACGGTGAGGGTCGAACCGTCCCAGTTCATCTTGACGTCGGAGAACAGGCCGGTGGCGAACAGCGCTTTCAAGGCGCGGTCGATCGCCTGTTCGTCGTAGGTGTCGCCGGCATGGATGGTGATGTAGGAAAGAACCGTTGCCGGCTCGATGCGCTGCGTGCCGACGACGACGATGCGCTTCACGATCGAAGCTGGCGCTTCGGTGGCGGGCGTGGAACCGGCGGCGGCCGACGGCGGAGCCACTTGCGCCATCCCCGGCGCGTTGAACGCGAAGGAAGCCGCGACGAGCGAAGCGGGCGCGGCGCGTTTCACTCGGGCGAACAGGGCGTTAGCGCTCATTCCCTCGTCTTACCACTCGCGTTAGTCGGGCGACACCCGGCGGAATGGGTGCTGCGGGCCGAATTCCTGCAAAGAGTTACCGGACCAGGTTGTTCCAGGTGGTGAAAATCAGAAGTCCCAACACCAACGCAAGCCCCAGCCGGAACCCGACGTCTTGGGTCCGCTCATCCAGCGGGCGTCCCAAAACGGCCTCGCATCCATAGTACAGAAGATGGCCCCCGTCGAGGAGTGGAATGGGAAAAAGATTGATCAGCCCGATGCTTACAGAAAGGAAAGCTATTAGAGAGATTAGATCGTAGAGGCCGTGAGAGGCGGCGGTTTTGGCCGCTTTGGCGATGCCCACCGGGCCGCTCAGCTGGCTGGCATCGGCCTGACGTGTGACGATCCGCTCCAGGTAGGTCAGGGTCAGATCGGTGATGCCCCAGACCTGGGACACCGCCGCCACAGGCGCCAGGGAGACTGGCAAGCGGACGAAAACGAAAGTCTGGGTATCCTCGGTGTCCGGTCCGATGCCGATGCCGACATAGTTGGCGTTGGCGCCGAACAGATCCTTGCCGTGGATTTCGCGCTGATTCAGCGTCAGCTGTCGGATATTCCCGTTGCGATTGAAGACGATGCTGACAGGTTTGTCCTTGAGATTCGCCAGGGCATCATGGATGTCGGCGAAGAAGACGACCTTCTGCCCGTTGATCGAAAGGATCCGGTCTCCGGCCCGAATGCCGGCCGCGGCGGCGGGCGTGTTGGCGAGGACCTCGCCGACCGTGGTGGACGGGCTGCCCGCGCCGATGGTCGCGAACAGAACGCTGTAGACGACGATCGCCAAGAGGAAATTCGCCGCCGGCCCCGCCGCCGCGACGAGCGCGCGCTGATAAAGCGGCTTCAACGGAAAGGCGCTCTTGCGCTCGTCGGCGCTCATGCGCGCGATCTTCTCGCGGTCGGGCATGCTGGTGGGCCCGTCGTCGCCTTTGAACTTCACGTAGCCGCCTAAAGGCAGCCAAGAGAGTTTCCAGCGCGTGCCGCGCGTGTCGGTCCAACCGACGATCTCGCCGCCGAAGCCGATGGAGAAGGTCTCGACCGCGACGCCGCAGGCCCTCGCAACCAAGAAATGGCCAAGCTCATGAAAGAACACGACCAAGGTGAAGACCAACGCCGTCGCGGGCACGCCGATCCACGCCCAGGCGATTACGTGGTGAACGAAACTCAGCATCACACCTCCACTCGGCCCATCAAACCATCATGCGCCGGCAAATCTTTCCAGCAAGTTCCCGCGCCCGGCCGTCCGTCGCCAAGACGCCGTCGAGCGAGGAAGGCTCGACATTGGCGCCGGGGCTCTCCGCAAGGGCAGTCTCCGCGACCCGCGGGATGTCGAGGAACCCTATGCGGCGGTTGAGGAAAGCGTCCACAGCCACCTCGTTGGCCGCGTTCAGGATGGTGGGCGCCAGTCCGCCCGTCCGCATGCATGCCATCGCCAGCTTGAGGCAGCGGAAGCGCTCGACGTCCGGGGCCTCGAAGGTCAGCTGCGCGGCTTTGGCCAGATCGAGCTTGCGCGACGGCGAGGAGATGCGCCGCGGCCATGCCAGGGCGTGCGCGATCGGCGTGCGCATGTCGGGCGCCGACAGATGCGCCAGCGTCGATCCGTCGCCGTAGGTCACCAGGCAATGCACGATCGATTGGGGATGGACCACGACGGAAAGCTTTTCCGGCGGCAGCGCGAAAAGAAAATGCGCCTCGATCAGCTCGAGCCCCTTGTTCATCAGCGTGGCGCTGTCGACCGAAATCTTGGCGCCCATCGACCAGTTGGGATGGGCCACCGCCTGCTCCGGCGTCGCCGCGCGCATGCGTTCGGCCGACCAATCGCGGAACGGTCCGCCGGAAGCCGTCAAGGTGACGCACTCGACTTCTTCGGCATCGGCGGCACGGAACACTTGGAAGATCGCGTTGTGTTCGGAATCGACGGGAATGACCGCGGCGCCGGAAGCCGCCAGCGCGCGATAGAACACCGATCCCGCCGCCACCACGCATTCCTTGTTGGCGAGCGCCACCGTCCCGCCGCGTTGAACGGCGGCGAGCGCCGGTTCGAGCGCGGCCGCGCCCATGATCGCCACCATCACCACGTCGGAGGGCCCCCCCGCCGCCGCGATCACCGCTGCGCGGCCCGCCGCCGTCTCGATGCCCGTTCCCGACAAAGCGGCCTTGAGTTCGCCATACAGCGCCTCTTCGCCGATCACTGCGAGCTTGGGCCTGATGGCGCGGGCCTGTTCGGCCAGTTCGCTGACGCGCCCTTGCGCCGTCAACGCCTCCACCGGCAGCGCCTCGGCGCCGTAATGCCGGCGAGCATGGGCGATGACGTCGAGCGTCGAAACGCCGATCGAGCCGGTCGAGCCCAGGACGGTGACGCGTCGCGCCAGGACCGGCGAAAGATCGGGCATCTCGAGGTGCCGGCCGTCCGCCGCGATCGCCTTCATGGCCTGGCTCCGAACAGCGGATCGACATGAAAGACGAAGACCGCCAGCTCGAGCGCCAGGGCCGCAGACAAAGTCGAATCGACGCGGTCCAACACGCCGCCATGGCCCGGGATCAGGCCGCCGCTGTCCTTGGTATGGAAACGGCGCTTGACCAAGGATTCGAACAGGTCGCCCAGATGGGCCGCGACGGCAAGCGCCGCGCCGAACAGAGCGGCGGCGGCAACGCCTCCGCCGATCAGACCGATATAGAGAGCCAGCATCGCCGACGCCAAAACCACGCCGCCGATCGTTCCCGCCCAGGTCTTGTTCGGCGAAAGGACCGGCGCGATTTTCGGTCCGCCGATCAGCTTGCCGGCCATCAGCGCGCCGGTATCCGTCGCCCACACGACGATGAACAATCCGAGCGTCAGCCAGGCGCCGTTGGCCGGCACTTCGCGCAAGGCGATGATCGCCAGCGCCGGCAAGCCGAGATAAAGAACGCCGCCGGCCTGCCACAGCAAACGGCGCCGCCACACCAGCCCCAACGCCAACTGGAGCAAAACGCCGCCAAGCAGGACAAACTCGGGAACGAAACCTTGCGGGCGAGCGACCAAGGCGGCGAGCGCCAGCCAAATCGCCGCGGTGGTGACGACAAGTCCGTCGCCGTAGCGGCCTGCGCCCACCATGCGATGCCACTCGCGTGCGGCGGCCAGCGCGACCACGGCCACCAACAGCGCCAGATAAATCGTGCCCGCGTAGATCACGCCGCACACCGACAGCGCCAGCGCTACACCAACCGCCACGCGGATCAAGCCGTCGCGCGAAAACGCATAGTTGCGCAGCGGCGAAGACGGCGATGCCGCAAAGTGGCGGGCCTCGCTCATGCCACGGCCTCCGGCAACGCGCCGAAGCGCCGCTCGCGCTGCGCAAAGAGGTCGAGCGCTTCGAGGAACTCCTTGCGCCCGAAATCCGGCCACAGCGTGTCCACGAACAGAAGCTCGGCGTAAGCCGATTGCCAGAGAAGGAAATTGGAGAGCCGACGCTCGCCCGAGGTGCGGATGACGAGGTCCGGCTCGGGCAACCCGGCGGTGAACAGACGTGATGCGAAGAGTTCAGATGTGATGGTCTCCGGATCGAGCCGGCCCTCTGCGGCGGCGCGCGCCAATTCGCGGGCGGCGGCGGCAATCTCTTCCTGCCCGCCGTAATCGAAAGCGAAGGTGAGATTGAGGCCGCTGTTGCCGAGCGTGCGCCGCTCGGCCTCCTCGATCAATTTGCGGATGTCCTCTTCGACGCGGGTGCGGTTGCCGATGATGCGCACGCGCGCGCCGCGCTCGGCGAGCTCGTCGAGATCGTTGCGGAAATAAAGTCGGAACAGGCCCATCAGCGCCCCCACTTCCGTGGCGGGACGTTTCCAGTTTTCCGACGAGAACACGAAGAGCGTGAGATTTTCGAGCCCGACATCGCAAGCTTGGCGCACCACTTCGCGCACCGCCGCGACGCCCGCCACGTGGCCGGCCTGGCGCGGCAGATGCCGTCTGCGCGCCCAGCGTCCGTTGCCGTCCGTGATGATGGCGACGTGGCGCGGCAGGTTGCTGTTGCGGTCGGCGGCCATAGCTCGTTTCCCATATCCCCTCGACGCGGGCAGGCCCCATGCTGGCCGTGTTGCGGTCCGAGGGCAATCAGACTTGCATGATTTCCTGCTCCTTGCCCTGCAAGGCCAGGTCGATTTCCTTTATGTGCGCGTCGGTCAGCTTCTGCAATTCGTCGCCCTGTTTATGCTGCTCGTCCTGGCCGATCTTATGGTCTTTTTCCAGCTTTTTCAGGATTTCCATGCCGTCGCGGCGAACCCCGCGCACGGCGACGCGCGCCTGTTCGGCGTATTTGTGGGCCAGTTTAACCAGTTCCTTGCGCCGTTCCTCGTTCAGTTCGGGGATCGGGATGCGCAGAAGCTGGCCGTCCGCCTGGGGATTGAGGCCGAGGCCGGCATCGCGGATCGCCTTGTCGACCGTCTTAACCATGCTTCGGTCCCACACCTGCACCGTCAGGAGCCGGGGTTCGGGGGTGGAAATCGTGCCGAGCTGGCTGATGGGCATCTGATTGCCGTAGGCGTCCACCGTGACCGGATCGAGCAGATGCGGGCTGGCCCGACCGGTGCGCAGGCCGGTAAATTCGGTCTTCAGCGCTGCCACGGCGCCCTTCATGCGGTGAGTGATTTCATCCTTGCTGTAGGTTTCGGACATGATCGCCTCCTAAGCTTCGTTCTGGATGATCGTCGCCTGCCCTTCGCCCTTCAGCACGCGGGCGAGCGCGCCCTGGTCGTGGATCGAAAAGACGACGATGGGGATGTCGTTTTCGCGCGCCAAGCTGACGGCGGACGCGTCCATCACCTTGAGGTCGCGCGACAGCACTTCGTGATAGCTGAGTTTGGTGAAGCGTTCGGCGCCGGGCACTTGCTTGGGATCGGCGCTGTAGACGCCGTCGACCTGCGTGCCTTTGAGCAGCGCGTCGCAGCCCATTTCCGCCGCGCGCAGCGCCGCCGCCGTGTCGGTGGTGAAGAAGGGATTGCCGGTGCCCGCCGCGAAGATCACCACGCGGCCTTTTTCCAAATGCCGCAGCGCCCGGCGGCGGATATAGGGCTCGCACACCGTGCTCATCGGAATGGCCGACAAGACGCGGCTTTCAAGGCCGAAGCGCTCCAGCGCGGCCTGCATCGCCAGCGCGTTCATCACGGTCGCGAGCATGCCCATATAGTCGGCGGTGGCGCGCTCGATGCCTTTCGCGGCGCCGGCCAAGCCGCGGAAGATGTTGCCCCCGCCGATCGCCATGCAGAGCTGCGCGCCGGCTTCGGTGGCCTCGCGCACGTCGGCGGCGATACGGTCCACCGTCGCGGTGTCGATGCCGTAGGAGCCTTGCCCCATCAACGCCTCGCCGGAGACCTTCAACAAGACCCGGCGGTATTTCGGCGCAGAAGGCATGTTCCCCTCGTGAAACGGCCCTCACCCTTCGACAGGCTCAGGGTGAGGGCTAACCTAATCCCTCATGCTGAGCCAGTCGAAGCATGAGGGCAACAGCGTTCTAGTGGCCCGTCAGCTTGCCCACTTCGCCGGTGAAGTCGTCGTTGACCTTCTCGATGCCCTCGCCGACCAGGAACCGCACAAAGCCGGCGATCTCGACCGGCGTGCCGAAGTCCTTGCCGGCTTGTTCGATCACCTGCGAGATTTTGCTCTCACCGTCGATGACGTAGGTCTGATGCAGCAGCACCGCCTCTTCGTAGAATTTGCGCATCCGCCCTTCGAGCATCTTCTCGATGACGTTTTCCGGTTTGCCGGACTGGCGCGCCAGGTCGGCCTGAACGGCGCGTTCGCGCTCCACGACGTCCTTGGACAGATGCTCCGGCACCAGCGCCAACGGCGCGGCCGCCGCCACGTGCATGGCGAGCTTCTTGCCGAGCTCCATCAGCTTTGCCTTGTCGGCCGTCGACTTCAGCGCCACCAGTACGCCGATCTTGCCAAGCTCTGGCGATGCAGCGTTGTGGACATAAGAAGCGACGACGCCCGGCGAAACCGCCAGCGCGATGGTGCGGCGCACGGCCATGTTCTCGCCGATCTTGGCGATCAGGTCGGTGAGCGTCTGCTGCACGCTGGCCGCGCCCATCGGCGCCGCCAGCAGCTTTTCCAGATCGCCGCCCTCTTGCAGAGCCAATTTGGCGGCGCGCTTGACGAAGTCCTTGAACTCGTCGTTGCGCGCCACGAAGTCGGTTTCCGAATTGACTTCCACAAGTGCGCCCGCATCGCCGCCAATCGCGAGCCCGATCAGCCCTTCGGCCGCCACGCGGCCCGCTTTCTTGGCGGCCTTGGCGTAGCCGTTCTTGCGCAGCCAATCGACGGCCGCTTCCTTATCGCCGTCGCTCGCCGCCAGCGCCTTCTTGCAGTCCATCATGCCCGCGCCGGTCTTGTCGCGCAGGTCTTTCACCATCTCCGCGGTGACATTCGCCATTTTCGACTCCGTTGTTTCGAGAGATCAGGCGGCTGCGCCTTCGGCCGGCGCTTCGGGGACGACGGCGGCTTCGAGCGGCACTTCGGCTTCGCCCGTGTCGACGCCGGCGGCGATCTGGCTTTCCGAAAGGCCATCGATCACCGCGCGCCCGACCAGTTCGCAATACAGCGCGATGGCGCGCGCCGCGTCGTCATTGCCCGGGATCGGATGGGCGATGCCGTCGGGATCGCAGTTGGAATCGAGGATCGCCGTCACCGGAATGCCGAGCTTGCGCGCTTCGGAAATCGCGATCGCTTCCTTGTTGGTATCGATCACGAACAGCATGTTGGGCAAGCCGCCCATTTCCTTGATGCCGCCGAGCGAGCGCTCGAGCTTGTCGCGCTCGCGCAACAGGCCCAGCAGTTCCTTCTTGGTGAGGCCGGAGCTTTGCGCCGAATCCAGAGTCTCTTCGATCGTGCGCAGGCGCTTGATCGAATTGGAGATCGTCTGCCAATTGGTCAGCGTGCCGCCGAGCCAGCGGTGGTTGACGTAATACTGCGCGCAGCGCTTGGCCGCGGCCGCCACCGGCTCCGACGCCTGCCGCTTGGTGCCGACGAACAGGATGCGCCCGCCGCCCGCCGCCACGTCGCGCAGCGCCACCAGCGCCTGGTGCAACAAAGGCACGGTTTGGGTCAGATCGATGATGTGGATGTCGTTGCGCGCGCCGTAGATGTAAGGCGCCATCTTCGGATTCCAGCGCTGGGTGCGGTGGCCGAAATGGGCGCCCGCTTCCAGTAGCTGACGCATAGTGAATTCAGGCAAGGCCATGAAACGCTTCTCCTTTTCCGGTTAGCCTGACGCGAGAACCATCCTTTGCAGGACACCGGACGGGGACGAGGGAACACCCCACGAAACCCACTCTCGCGTGCGGAATGTGGCGGGTTATAGGGGCAGCAATCACCTTTCGCAAGCGGGGGTTTTGGACCGCCGGTCCTGCGCGGCGCGGACATGGGACACAGCCAAATCCGTGCTATGCCAAGGCATGACCATCCGGCCCTCCATCCGCGCTCTCGAACCCAACGGCATCGCCAAAGTGGCGCTGCTGGGGCTGGGCCGGCGCGACATCGTGCCCTTGTGGTTCGGCGAAAGCGACGTGGTGACGCCGAGCTTCATCCGCGAGGCCGCCAAGCGGGCGCTGGACGACGGCGTGACCTTTTACGACCAGCCGCGCGGCCTTTTGGCGCTGCGCCAAGCGCTTTCGGACTACCACAAGCGCCTGCAAGGCGTGGACGTGGCCGTCGAGCGCATCTCGCTGCCAGGCGCGGCGACGCTGGCGGTGGTGACGGCGCTGCAATGCCTGATCGAGACCGGCGACAATGTCGTGATCGTCTCACCCATCTGGCCGAGCATCTTCCAGGCGGCGCAGATGGTAGGCGCGGAGCTGCGCTTTGTTCGGCTCGACGAGGATTGGACCGCTCAGCGTTGGCGGCTCGATCTCGACCGTCTGTTCTCGTTGTGCGACGGGCGCACGCGGGCGATTTTCGTCTGCACGCCGGGCAATCCCACGGGCTGGACGGCCACGCGCGACGAACTGCAGGCGATCCTCGATTTCGGCCGCGCCCGCGGCATCGCCATCATCGGCGATGAGGTCTACGGCACGCTGATCTACGATGAGCGCGCGCATGCGCCCTCCTTCCTCGACATCGCCGCGCCGGACGACGCGGTGTTCGTGGTCAACAGTTTCTCCAAGCCTTGGGCGATGACGGGCTGGCGCATCGGTTGGCTGATCCATCCGCCGGCGCTCGCCGAAGCGTTGGAGGTGATGAGCATCGCCAACAACACCGGGCCCGCCGTTTTCGCCCAGCACGGCGCGCTGGCGGCGCTGTCGCCGGAAGGCGACGCGTTCCGCAGCGAAATGCGCGAGCGCTGCCGCGCCGGGCGCGAAGTGGTGCAGCGAATCCTCGCCGGCCATAACCGGCTGCGCTGGATCAAACCGGAAGGCGCCTTCTACGGCTTCGTGCAGATCGAAGGGCTGAAGGACAGTCTCGGCTTTTCGCAGGAGCTGGTGCGGCGCGCGCGGGTGGGCGTGGCGCCCGGCGCGGCGTTCGGTCCGCCCGAGCATCGCGCCAACGATTCCTATGTGCGCCTCTGCTTCGCGCAGGATCCCGCTTTGCTGGCGGAGGGTCTTTCGCGCTTGGACAAGATGCTTTCCGCGATTTAAGCGGCGCGCAACAGGCCAAATCTCAGCCGCAACAGCTGCGTCCGCTGCATCAGGAACAGCACGAAGGCGAAGATCAGCAGCGGCGTCGCAAGGCCTAGCAGCACCGCGCGCGGCGGATTGAACAACGGCAACAGCCACACCGCCAACGGCAATACCAAATGCAGCGGGCGATAGGCTTGCTGCGCGACCGCGTCCCAAAGATAAAGCGAAGCGGCTGAGGCAAGCAGGATCATGTCGTAAGGCGAAACATGCGGCGAAGCGACGACCGCGGCCGCGAGCAGAATGCAAAGCTTGCGCGTCGGATCGGCTTGGCTGCCGTAGGTGACATAGACAAGCGCCGCAGCGGACAGCGTCGCGGCCGTTTGGACGGCGTTCGCGAACGCCTTGGACGCGCCGAGCAGCGCGGCACAAGTGTAGGCGCTTTCGTCCCACATGCGGCCCCAATCGACGCCGGTATAGGCCACGTCGTGGCGGGGATGAACGAACAACGCGATCCAGCTTTGCCAAAAGCCGATGCCGAACACCGCGGCGCTGGCCAACGACAGCAAGGCCGCGGTCGCGGCCGCGACGGCGAATACGCGTCCCTGCCGCGCGGCAATCAACGCCACCGGCACCAACAAGCCGTATTGCGGCTTGAGGCAGAGAAAGCCGAGGGCGATGCCGGCCCACAGCGGCCGCTTGTCGAGCAACGCGAAGCCGATCACATACAGCATGCAAACGAACAACATGTCCTGGCCCGACAGCACATTGTTCGACGCCGCCGGCGACAGCAGCAGCGCCAGCGCCAGGAACCAGAACCGCTCGCGGCCGAAAGCGGCGCGCAAGCTGGCGCCGAGGCCGGCCGCGCTCGCCACTTGCGCGGAGAGATAAGAAGCCACGAACGGCATCGCGCCGAACGGCAACAACAACAGCAAGAACGGCGGCGGGTAATCGAAGGCCGGATAGGCCATGGGCGCTTCGAGCCAATGGGCGAAGGCGGCGTTCAGCGTGTCGCGCAACCACACCTGGTCGTAGACGTGCGTAAGATTGCCTTCGAGGAAGCCGCGCGCCGCGGTGTAAAAGATCGCCCAATCGGTGCCCAGAGCGTTGTAATGCGGGCCGATGGTACCGTCGTGGCCGATGGCGGTCGCGATCAGGATCGCCCAGCCGTAAAGCCCGAACGGCAAGGCGATCGCGCCCGCGACCCACAGCCTTTGTCTTGCCGCGCCGTTCATCCGCTCCGCAGCCAAAAATTCTGCGGCTAATGTCCGGCAGCAGACTTAATAATCAGGTAACAAAAGCCTCCTCGGCTAAACCGATTCCACCGTCGCAACGCCCGGCAGCGTGCGAATGGTCTCTTTCATCGCAAGAGTGATCTGCTGGCGTTTGGGCAGCGCGATCTCGACCTCCTCTCCCGTTCCGCCTGGTACGATCAGCGTGACGATGCCCTTGCCCGGCTGGCGCAGCTGGCCGGCCAGCGCGCCGAGCGCGGACGCATCGTTGAGGCGCACGCGCAGCCCCTCGCCCGCATCGGCCGCAGCCGTATCCAAATCGGCGATGGTCAGGGCGCGCAGTTTCAAGTCTTCGCCGTCCCAATCGGCCGCGGCGGTCAACAACACCGGCCGGCCCGGTTCGAGCAACGGGCGCGACGCCGCCAGCGCCTCGGAGAACACCATAACCTCGAACATGCCGGTGGGATCGGAGAGCGAAATGAACGCGAAGGGCTGATCGTTGCGGCCGCGCCGCTCCTGTTTGCGGATCACCGTGCCCGCCAGCACGGCGCGAAAGCCCGAGCGGCGGCGATCCTCGAGCAGCGAGGCATAAGAGACGGCGCCGAGCCGCTTCAACGCCGCGCCATAGGCGTCGAGCGGATGGCCGGAAAGATAGAAGCCGATGGCGGCGAATTCCTCGCCGAGCCGCTCGTGCGCCGGCCATTCGTCGACCGCGGGAAGGCGCAGCGTGCTGGTGTTTTCCGACGGACCGCCGAACAGGCTGGTCTGGCCGCTTTCGCGCTCTTCCGTGGTGCGCGCGGCACTGCCGAGCACAAGCTCCGCCGCTTCCACCGTCTGATGGCGGTTGGGATTGAGCGCGTCGAAGGCGCCCGCCCGCGCCAGGCTTTCGAAGGCGCGCTTGTTAACGAGCTTGGGGTCCACCCGCGCCGCGAAATCGGCAAGGCTTTTGAACGGACCACCGGCCTCGCGCGCCGCCGTGACGTGCTCCATCGCCTGACGGCCGACGCCCTTGACCGCGGCCAGCGCGTAAAAGATCGCGCCCGCTTCGGCATCGCAAGCGAAATACGCCTCGGAACGGTTGATGTCGGGCGGCAAGACCTTGATGCCGAGCCGCTGCGCTTCCTGACGGAAAACATTGAGCCGGTCGGTGTTGCCGATGTCGAGCGTCATCGAGGCGGCGAGGAATTCGACGGGATAATTCGCCTTCAGATAAGCGGTCTGATAGGCAACCTGCGCGTAAGCCGCGGCGTGACCCTTGTTGAAGCCGTAGCCCGCGAACTTCGCCGCCTGCTCGAAAATCTGCTCGGCCACCGACGGCAAGATGCCGTGCGCGCCAGCGCCCTTGATGAACAATTCGCGGTGCTTGGCCATCTCCGACGGGATCTTCTTGCCCATGGCGCGGCGCAACAGGTCGGCCTGGCCCATCGAATAGCCGGCCAGTTCGCGCGCGATGCGCATGACGTCTTCCTGGTACGTCATCACCCCGAAGGTTTCCTTCAGGATCGGCTCCAGTAGCGGGTGCAGATAGTCCGGCGCCTCGCGGCCGTTCTTGCAGGCGATGTATTTGGGGATCGCATCCATCGGCCCCGGCCGGTAAAGCGCCACCAGCGCGACCAGGTCGTTGATGTGGTCGGGCCGCATCTTGCGCATCAAATCGCGCATCCCCGCGCCTTCGAGCTGGAACACGCCGACGCTGTCGCCCTTGGCCAGCATGTCGAAGGTCGGCCGGTCGTCGAAATCGATGTTCTGGGTGTCGAGATCGATGCCACGGCGCTTCAGCAATTCCTCGGCCTTGGCGATGACGGTAAGCGTCTTGAGACCGAGGAAATCGAATTTGACCAGGCCCGCTTTCTCGGCGTCCTCGTAATCGAATTGCGTCACCGGCATGTGCGAGCGCGGATCGCGATACAGCGGCACCAGCTCGTCGAGCGGCCGGTCGCCGATCACCACGCCGGCCGGATGGGTCGAGGCGTGGCGATAAAGCCCTTCGATCTTGCGCACGATGGAGAACAGTTTTTCGGCCAGCGGCTCCTGTTCGGCGATCTGTTTGAGCCGCGGCTCGCCTTCGATGGCGTCGTCGAGCTCGACATGCCGGCCGGTCGGATTGGGGATCAACTTGGCGATGCGGTCGACCAGACCGAGCGGCATCTGCAGCACGCGGCCCACGTCGCGCACCGCCGCGCGCGCCTGCAGCGAACCGAGCGCGATGATGTGCGCCACGCGGTCGGCGCCGTATTTGTCCTGCACGTAACGCACCACCTCGTCGCGCCGCTCCTGGCAGAAGTCGATGTCGAAATCGGGCATCGAAACGCGCTCGGGATTGAGGAAGCGCTCGAACAGAAGGCCGAAGCGGATGGGATCGAGGTTGGTGATCTCCAGCGCCCAGGCGACCAGCGAGGTGGCGCCGGAGCCGCGCACGCCCACCGGAATGGCGCGCGCCCGCGTCCATTTCATGAAGTCGGAGACGATCAGGAAATAGCCGGCAAACTGCATCTTCAGGATGACGCCGAGCTCGAATTCCAGACGTGCGCGATAGACTTCTTCGTCGGCAAAGCGGCCATGGCGGGCCAGCCGCGCTATCAGCCCGGCCTCGGCCTGGATGCGCAATTCCTCTTCGGGCGTGCGGCCGGAGTCCGGCACGAATTTCGGCAGGATGGGATCGCGCTTCTTGGGACGGAAGGCGCAGCGGCGCGCGATCTCGACCGTGTTCTCGATCGCTTCGGGCAGATCTGCGAACTGCGCCGCCATTTCCGCGGCGCTCTTGAATCGGTGCTCGCGCGTCAGCCGGCGCCGGTCGTCCTGCGACACGAAGCTGCCGTCGGCGATGCACAAGAGCGCGTCGTGCGCCTCGTACATCTCGGCGGGGCCGAAATGCACGTCGTTGGTGGCGACCAGCGGTAGCGCCTTGTCGTAGGCGAGCGCCACCAGGCCGTCTTCCGCGGCGCGTTCTTCGGCAAGGCCGTGGCGCTGCAGCTCGACATAAAGCCGGTTCGGGAAAATCTCCGCCAGTCGGTCCAGCAAGGCCTCGGCCGCTTCGGGCTGGCCGTCCACCAAGAGCTTGTTGAGCGGCCCGGAAGGACCGCCAGTGAGCGCGATCAGACCCGCGGAATGGTCGACGAGCCTGTCGACGACGACATGCGGCCAGTCGCCCGGCTCCGCGCCCAGATAAGCGGCGCTCAGCAGCTTGGTCAGGTTGCGATAGCCCTCTTCGCTCTGCACCAGAAGCGGCAGCAAAGGCGGCTTGGCGCGCGAACCCGGCGGCACGGCACCATTCGATTCAACCGACAACAGGCAACCGACAATGGGCTGGATGCCCGCCTTCGCCAGCGCGTCCGTAATCTCGTAGACGCCGAACAGATTGTTGACGTCCGTCACCGCGACGGCCGGCATGGCGCCCGCGCGCGCCAGCTCCGCCAACTCCTTGGGGCGCAACGCCCCTTCGAGCAGCGAATAGGCGCTTTTGACGCGCAAATGGACGAACGGGGCAGCCATGACGCCTCGCGATTCGGATTGCCGTTCAGTATCGGCCTTGCGCGCGGCCCGGCGAACGCCCGAAGCCGCTTTATCCACAAGGCATTAGCCAGGCGCTTTAACTCGCCGTGAAAAGCCCTTGCGCCGCGCCGGCCAGCACAAAGGACGAGGCTAGAAACGCCATCAATCCGAGAAACGCCGCCGCATCCTTTAGCCAAGCCATTGCTGCCTCCTTCATTGGAGCGGCAGGATACGTGTTCTAGTTTTGTTCTGTCAAGAACAAAACGTGATCTCCGGCATCGATTGCCAAAGCAAGAAAATATCAACGATAAGGGGCCGTTGGAGTCGCATTGGAATCGTATGATACCCTCCATCTATGCGCTCGGGAGGGTATTTCCAGAGGTTCCGTTTCTAGCCCTAAGGGCAAGGTGAAAAAGTGGTGAAACAGGCCCCTGCACACAAGCTGCCCACTCTCAAGGTCGACAAGCGCAAAGTCGTCGAAGCCGTGTTGTTCGTCCTAGAGAACTTCCTGGGCTTTTCACAGTACGACATCGTGAAAACGATTTTCCTCGCCGACAAGGCGCATCTCAAGCGCTATGGCCGACCGGTTACGTTTGATAACTACTTTGCGATGGAAAACGGCCCTGTGCCGTCCTTCACCTATGAAATGCTCAAACCCGACTTCGACTTTCGCAAAGAGCTCGGCGAAGACCGCCCCTTTGTGTCGGTGCCGGACTCCAAGAAACCGAACATCCACAAGTTCGTTGGCGTGCGGCGCAAGGCGAATGCCGAGTTTCTTTCCGAAACCGACAAAGACATATTGAAGGAAGCCGCCAGTACGATTCAACTGCTCGATTTCGACCAGATCCGTCGCCTTACCCACGAGGATCCCGCCTACAAAGAAGCATGGAGCCGCCGGGGCGGTGCGTTCCGTTCACAAATGAAACTGGAGCTGCTCGGAGCCGACAAGAGCTTGATCGACGATCTTGTCTATATTTCCAATCATGCGACATGAGAGCGGAAGTCGGACAGGTCATCGGCTTCTGGACCGAGGACGTGCTGAATCCGTCCGATGAAGGCGGTAGTTACAAGTATCATCTGTGCGTTGACGCAGAGAACGGTCTCCACCTTTTTGTCTGCAGCAGAGGATACGCGTTCGACTACGAGCTTCCGAAGTCTCGCTGCCCCGGGCTTTCCGAGCCGGTGAGTTACGTTTCGCTGTCTCGCGTGATTAGGCGAACCACGATTCCGAAAAAGCATCGCGTCGCCTGCACCGTTACGGACGAGTATTTGCGCGGATTGCTGGATTATCTGGAGGATGCAAGAGCATTGTCGCCAAATGATCGATGGGCAATTGCGAACGGCATAGCCAAGCACCTGAATAGATCGACACGCGATCCATGAACATGGAGTTGGCTTATTCCCCGGATTCTCCTGTCACCACCGCGACCAACCACCCGTCATGGCCTTTGACCCCGACGGTTTGGATGGCGGTCGCCGAAACGCGCGGCTCGGCGGCGACGAGCTCGTTGAGCCGGCGCACGCCTTGGACGGCGGCGTCGCCCTTGGGATCGATCACCTCGCCGTCGCGCACGACGTTGTCGACCACGATCGCGGTGCCCGGGCGCGAGAGCTTGAGCGCCCAGCGGAAATAATCGGCGTAGGTGGGCTTGTCGGCGTCGATGAAGATGAAATCGAAGGGACCTTTGAGCTTCGGCAGCGTCTCGAGGGCGGGACCCGTGATCACCTCCGCCACCTTGGAAAGTCCGGCGCGGGCCAGGTTGGCGTAGGCGACGTCGGCGTGCTTGGGGCTGTATTCCAGCGTGATCAGCTTGCCGCCTTTGGGCAGCGCGCGGGCCAGCCAGATGGCGCTGTAGCCGCCCAGCGTGCCGATCTCGAGGATACGCCGCGCCCCGACCATCTTGGCCATCAGATGCAACAGCTTGCCCTGGTTGGGCGCCACCGCGATGTTGGGCAGGCCCGCGGCGCGGCTGGCTTTCACCGCAGCCTCGAGCGCCACGTCGGGGCCGATCATCTTTTCCGAGATGTAACGGTCGACCGCCGTCCACAATTTTTGTCTCATGCCGTCTTTCCGAGTTTGCCGCCGTCGAGCAAGCGGCCGTCATGCAAAACGAGCGCGCGATCCATCTTGGCGGCCAATTGCAAATTGTGCGTGGCAACCAGCGCCGCCACGCCCTCCGAACGCACCACCGCCATCAGCGTATCGAACACGCCAGCGGCGGTCTTGGGATCGAGATTGCCGGTCGGCTCGTCGGCCAGAACGATGCGCGGCTTGTTGGCGAGCGCGCGGGCGATCGCCACGCGCTGCTGCTCGCCGCCGGAAAGCTGCGAGGGGCGGTGCGTGGCGCGGTTTTCCAGGCCCAGCAAACCGAGCAGGCGCATGGCCTCGCTCTCGGCCGCCGGACGCGGCTTGCCGGCGATCAATTGCGGAATGACGACGTTCTCCAGCGCGGTGAACTCCGGCAACAGATGATGCGCCTGATAGACGAAGCCGATGGTCTCGCGGCGGATGCGCGTGCGCTCGGCGTCCGACAAGGCGGAGACGGGAGCGCCGGCGATGACGATCTCGCCCGCGCTCGGCGCTTCGAGCAGGCCGGCGATGTGCAGCAGCGAGGATTTGCCGGCGCCCGACGGGCCGACCAGCGCCACCAACTCGCCCGGCATCAGCGTCGCGCTGACGTCCTGGAAAACCTCCAGCACGCCCTGCCCTTCGCGGTAGCGGCGCGCGACGGCTTCGAGCCGCAAGGCGGCGACGGCGAACGCGTCACTCATAGCGCAGCGCCTCCACCGGATCGAGCCGCGCCGCCCGCCAGGCGGGATACAGCGTGGCGAGGAAACTCAGGCTCAGCGACATCAGCACGACGGCGGTGACTTCGCCCGGGTCCATCTCGGCCGGCATGTGGCTGAGGAAATAGATTTCGGGATTGAACAGCGTGGTGCCCGTCAGCGCCGACAGGAACTGGCGGATGCTCTCGATATTGGCGCAGAACACCACGCCGATGAGAAATCCCGCCAGCGTTCCGACAATGCCGATCGACACGCCCGCGATCATGAAGATGCGCATGATGGTGCCGCGCGTCGCGCCCATGGTGCGCAAGATCGCGATGTCCGAAGACTTGTCCTTCACCAGCATGTAAAGGCCCGACACGATGTTGAGCGCGGCCACCAGAATGATCAGCGTCAGGATCAGGAACATCACGTTGCGCTCGACCTGGATGGCGTCGAAGAAGGTGGAATCCTGGTCTTTCCAGGTATAGACGCGCGCGTAGGGTCCCGCGGCGCGCATGATGGGAGCCATCATCGCGTCGACCTTGTCGGGATCGGCGATCATGATCTCCAGGTCGGTGACCGCTTTGTCGAGATTGAAGTAGAGCTGCGCTTCCTCCAGCGGCATGAAGATGAAACCCTTGTCGTAGGTGCTCATGCCGATGTCGAAGGTGCCGGCGATCCGGTAGGTCTTGGTGCGCAGCGTCGTGCCGAACGGCGTGATGTCGCCGCTCGGCGCGGTCAGCGTGATGTTGCGGCCCGGCGCCAGCCCCAGACTGCGCGCCAAGCGGGCGCCGACGATGACCTCGTCGCCTTGCTCGTAAGCGGCGAGCGCGCCGTCGGACAAGGTCTTGGAGACCGTGGAAAACGTCTTCAGATCGGCCTCGCGCATGCCGCGGATCAAGGCGCCGGTGTCGACGCCGTTGGCGGAGGCCATCGCCTGGCCGTTGATGATCGGCGCCACGTGGACGACGCCCGGCACGGCGCGGACTCGCGCCGCCATGGCGTCGTAATCCTGCAAGCCGCCTTCCAGGCCTTGCACGATGACATGGCCTTGCAGGCCCAAAATCTTGCCGAGCAACTCGTGGCGGAAACCGTTCATCACCGCCATGACGATGATCAGCGTGGCGACGCCGAGCGCGATGCCGACCAGCGAGATCATCGAGATCACCGAGATGAAGCTCTCCGCCCGCTTGGCGCGCAGATATCGCCAGGCCAGCATCCATTCGAACAATGCGAAAGGCCTGGTATCGCCGGTCACTTCGCAAACCTGCTCAAGGTGGCTTCGGGGCTGAGTTCTTCTTTGGCGCCGGTCTTGCGGTTCTTGATCTCGACCAAACCTTTTTCGAGGCCGCGCGGGCCGACCACAAGCTGCCACGGCAAGCCGATCAGATCCATGCCGGCGAATTTCGCGCCGGGCCGCTCCGGCGTGTCGTCGTAAAGCACCTCGCGGCCGGCGGCGAGGAGCTTGGCATACAGCGCTTCGCACGCGCCATCGGCCTTGGCGTCGCCCGGTTTGAGATTGATCAGTCCGATGTCGAACGGCGCCACGGATTCCGGCCAGACGATGCCGGCGGCGTCGTGGCTGGCCTCGATGATCGCACCGGTCAGCCGCGACACGCCGATGCCGTACGAGCCGCCTTCCACCGGCACTTCCTTGCCATCGGGGCCGGCGACCACCGCTTTCATCGGCAGCGAATATTTGGTGCCGAAATAAAACACCTGCCCGACTTCGATGCCGCGCGCGACGAGCCGCTTTTCCTCGGGCACTTCGGCTTCGAAGCGCGCCTGGTCGTGCACGTCCGAGGTCGCCGCATAGAGATCGGACCGCGCTCGCACGATGGGCTCAAGATCGCCGTCGAAATCGACGTCCTCGCCCGGCACCGGCATGTCGACCAGATCGCTGTCGAGGAACACCTGGCTTTCGCCGGTGTCGGCCAGCACGATGAACTCGTGGCTGAGATCGCCGCCGATGGGGCCGGTCTCGGCGCGCATCGGAATGGTCTTGAGGCCCATGCGCGAAAAGGCGCGCAGATAGGCGACGTACATCTTGTTGTAGGAGCGCCGCGCGCCGTCCTTGTCGAGATCGAAGGAATAGGCGTCCTTCATCAGGAATTCGCGCCCGCGCATCACGCCGAAGCGCGGCCGGATCTCGTCGCGGAATTTCCACTGGATGTGATAGAGGTTGAGCGGCAGCGCCTTGTACGAGCGCACATAGGCGCGGAAGATTTCCGTCACCATGTCCTCGTTGGTCGGGCCGTAGAGCAGCTCGCGCTCGTGCCGGTCGGTGATGCGCAGCATCTCCGGGCCGTAGGCGTCGTAGCGGCCGGTTTCCTTCCACAGTTCGGAGGATTGCAGCGTCGGCATCAGGATTTCGATGGCGCCGGCGCGGTTCATCTCCTCGCGCACGATCTGCTCGATCTTCTTGAGCACGCGGAACCCCAGCGGCAGCCAGGCATAGATGCCCGCCGCTTCCTGGCGGACGAGGCCGGCGCGCAGCATCAGCCGGTGGCTGACGATCTGCGCCTCGGCGGGCGTTTCCTTGAGAAGGGGTAGGAAATAGCGGGAGAGACGCATGGTTGCCTTGTGTCCGCGCTGGACGGGACCCTCTTCTAAGCAAGCGCAGCGGTTTCGGCAATCGGGCCTTGGCCGGCCGGTTGAGTCGCATTACGCTGCGTTCATCCTTTCCGGGGGCTCGAATGACCGAACGCAAAGTGAATCCGGCGATCCTCGCCATCGGGCTCGTGCTGGCTCTGATCCTGCCGTTGTTTGGACATTACGTCGCGCCACATATCCCGACCGACGGGCTGACCGCTTCCAACATCTTTTTCTGGGCCTTGGCGGTATTGGTGCTGCTCTATGTCGTCGTCGTCGAGCGGCGGCCGCTGTCCTCGATCGGTCTCAAGACGCCCGGCTTGCGGGACCTCGTCTTTGCCTGTCTTGCAACCGGGGTGGCCGCGGTCGGCATGACCGTCATCTTCTTCGTGGTGTTCCCGGCCTTCCATTTGAAGTTGGCAACGACCTCGGCCAATGCCGCGCTGCTGACGGCGCCGTTCTGGGTGCGCTTTTGGACCGTGGTGCGCGCCGCGTTCACCGAAGAAATACTGTTCCGCGGCTACGGCATCGAGCGGCTCGGCCAATGGACCGGGAGTCTGTGGATCGCCGGTGTCGTCACCTTGGTGTTCTTCACCACGGCGCATCTGGCCGGCTGGGGCCCGGCGGTCCTGTTGAACGCCGGCTGGGGCGGCCTGGTGCTGACGCTTTTCTATCTATGGCGGCGCAACCTGTGGGCCAACATCCTGGCGCACTGGCTGGTCGACGCGGTCGGCTTCCTGCTTATACCGGCTCTAGCGGCCCATCACTGAAGCGACTATCGTCCCACCGGCCCCATGGGCGAAAAGGCGACCTGATTGGGCATCGTCTCGATCAGCGCCTTGATGTCCACCGGCGGCGGGGAGTCGAGGCCGCTGCCTTTGACGTGCCGGTTGAGCTCTGCGAGATCGAAGCCCATCGAGACGTCGTAAGTCTCGTCGGTCAGATTCCGCAGCCGCTGTTCGGCCTCGTACCATCGGAGCTTGGCCTTGCCGTCCGGGCAGCTGTCGCGCTCGGCGCCGACGGCGCCCCAACGCAGTTCGATGCAATGGTAGGGATCGAAGGACATGGCGAACAGCCGGTGCACCATGTCGTCGAAGCTCATGGCGACCGGCCGCGCGGCGGAGTTGAGATAGGTGATCGTGCAGGCCTTCGACTGCGCCGCGTAAGCCTTCGAGAGATCGCCCTTCAGATCGGTGCCGTCGTAGACGATGCGCGGATCGCGGTGCACCCACATATCGATCATCTGCGCCAGGTCTTGGATGAACTGTACGAAAGCCGCCTTGAGGCGCGTATCGCGCGCGGGCGTAGCGTAGCTCTCCCAGTCCTGGTCGTCCGAGCCGTAGATGTTGTCGGGCAGCCGCGCGGGATGCGGACGGTTCGCCACGCCGTCCTTGATGTCGATGTCGACATATTGCGCGCGGTCCTTGAGATCGTTGCACAGCGTCTTCATCGTCGCCTTGAGCTCGTAGATCGGATTGAACGTCATCTTGCCGCCCGACACCGCGACGCGAACGAATTCGTAGAAGCCCAATTCCTCGCCGTTATAGAAGAACCGCGCCTGCTTCACGTCGCGCGACGGATTGGGCTCGGTGCCGAGATATTGCACCAGCGAGAAATCGGGGATCTGCTCGTTCTCGGCGAACACCATACGCCCGCCGATGAGATGGCCCGCCGCGTCCTTGCGGCTGCCGACCAGCTGGAACGGCCGCCAGTTCTTCAGCCCGCCGCCGAGCCGCATCGGGCTTTGGCCGAATTGCGCGCCATAAACGCTGCGCGTGATGGTGAAATCGGGATGGGCGTCCATGTAATAGATGCGCCCGTCGCCGTCGACTTTCCAGACGATGCCGACATGGCCGTTGATGTCGTAGATCACCGTGCCGGGATGGATGCTGCCCGGCTGGATCGCCGGCGAATAGAAATCCGACAGAATGCCGCGATGCTCGGAAGCGTCGGTGCGATAGGTGGCGGAGAACACGTCGTCCAGCATCTCGCGGATGGCAGCCGGCGCGTCGATGCCGCCGCCGCGGTCGATGAGGTCGCGGCGGCCGACCGCGCGGTTGGCCGTCTTGGTGAAGCGCAGATCGCCGCCGCGTCCGCTTACCGCGTCGACAAAGGAAAACGGCAAGCCGTTCTTCCAGGCGTAATAGGCGCGCAGCAGATACGGCCATTTGGCGCAATCGACGTCGATGTCGAGGAAGTGTTTGTCGGTCGCGCGGAAGGGATTGGCGGGATCGCGCAGACAACTTTCCGAAGACGAGCAGCTGCTGGCGCCGATGGCGGCGACGAATTGGCCGAAGCCCTGCTCGTCGGCTTGCGACCAATGATCCTTGAGGATGCGCCAGTTTCCGCCCGCTTCGGCCGCCGGAACGCACAAACACAAGATCAGGATCACCAACGCGACTTTACGCATGTGGTCACGGTCCGGTCAGCGCCTGGCGAAGTCAAGTTTAGGGCCGCACAGCTTGCGGCGATGCTTAACGCGCCGGCCGATTCGCTTTGCCGGGCCGCGTCGCGCCTGTCTTCCGCCGGTCGCCAAAAGCGATTTTTTGCCGGGAAAGCCGGTCAAAATGAAAAATCTTCCCCACTGTGGCCCCTGTTACCACGCCCAAAGCCAGCCAAACCAAGGACATAGCTTGTTTGAAATTTAATTTCTCCAAATTGGCAAATTCTCTAAATAAATTTCGTGACATTCTTCTGAAATTCCAGTATCACGCGCCCATAACGGATGACGAGGCCACCAAGAACGGCCAAGTTCGGGGAGATATCCGCGGGGGATCTGCGGAGGAAGGCCGGGTTCGACCCGGCCTTTCGCTTTCTGGCCCTGCTGCCCTAGTTTGCTCCGCAGTTCGCTGCGGGGGACGCGATGCTCGACAACTGGTTCGGCCTGAAGGCGCACGGAACGACCGCGCGGCGCGAAATCGTGGCCGGCGCCACGACTTTCCTCACCATGGCCTACATCATGTTCGTCAATCCGAAGATCCTCGCCGCGGCTGGCATGAACGAAGGCGCCGTGTTCGTGGCAACGTGTCTTGCCGCCGGACTGACTACGATCTTGATGGGGCTCTATGCGAAGCTGCCCGTGGCGCTCGCGCCAGGCATGGGGCTCAACGCCTATTTCGCCTTCACGGTCGTGCCGGCGCTGCACGGCAACTGGGAACTGGCGTTGGGTTGTGTCTTCCTCTCCGGCATCCTGTTCGTGCTGATCTCGGTCACGCCGGCGCGCGAATGGCTGATCAATGCGATCCCGAAGAGTTTGAAACTGGCCATCGCCGCGGGCATCGGATTTTTCCTGGCGCTGATCGGCCTCGCCAATGCCGGCGTGGTGATCGCCAGCCCGGCCACCATTCTGCAGCAAGGCGTGTTGAGCGATCCCAAAGTGCTGATCGCGGCGGGCGCTTTCGGGGTGATCTTCGCGCTGGCGGCGCGCCGGGTGATCGGCGCGGTGTTGCTCGGCATCGTGGGCGCGACGGCGGTGTCGGTGGCGCTCGGCATGCAGCCGGCGCCCGGCCTCGTGAGCCTGCCGCCGTCGATCGCGCCGACTTACTTTCAGATGCATTTTTCCGGCGTCAACACCGCCGCCATCGCCACCGTCGTCTTCGTGTTCCTCTTGATCGACATGCTCGACACCTCCGGCACGCTGACCGCCGTGGCGCATCAAGGAGGGTTGCTCGAGCCCGACGGCCGCTTGAAGAACGCGCGCCGCGCCCTTTCCACCGACGCGCTCGGCACCATGATCGGCGCCGCGCTCGGCACTTCGCCGGTCACCGCCTATATCGAAAGCGCTTCGGGCATCCAGGCGGGCGGGCGCACGGGATTGACCGCCGTCGTGGTGGGCGTGCTGTTCCTCTTGAGCCTGTTCTTGAGTCCGCTGGCCGCCGCCGTGCCCGCTTATGCGACGGCGCCGGCGCTGGTCTTCGTCGCCGCGCTGATGGCCAAAGGCTTGAAAGAGATCGACTGGGACGACATGACCGAGGCCGCGCCCGCGCTGCTCACCGCGCTCGCCATTCCCTTCACTTATTCCATCGCGGCGGGGATCGGCATCGGCTTCATCGCCTATGTGGCGATCAAGCTGGTCTCGGGGCGCTGGCGCGACATCAATTTCGCGGTGACGATCATCGCGCTCGCGTTCGTGGCGAAAATCGCGCTGGGCTGACGGCGCTCAGGCCTGCTCCAATTCGATCAATGTGCCGACGAAATCTTTGGGATGCAGGAACAGCACCAGCTTGCCGTGCGCGCCGAGGCGCGGCTCGCCGATCACTTTCGCGCCCTCGGCCACCAGCTTGTCGCGCGCGGCGATGAGGTCGTCGACCTCGTAGCAGAGGTGATGCATCCCGCCGTTCGGATGCCGCGCCAGGAATTTGGCGATGGGAGAGCCTTCGCCCAGCGGTTCCAGCAATTCGATCTTGGTGTTGGGCAGCTCCACGAACACCGTCGTGACGCCGTGTTCGGGCAACGGCAGCGGCGCGGAGACTTTCGCGCCGAGCACGTCGCGATAGACCGCGGCCGCTTTGGCGAGGCCGGGCGTGGCGATGGCGACGTGGTTGAGGCGACCGAGCATTAGCATCCACCCTTCACCCTCCCCTTGAGGGAGGGTCGAAATTTGCAACGCAAATTTCGGGGAGGGGTCGCGCGAAGCGCGTTGCCGCGCGCTACCCCCCACCGAAAAATTGCTACGCAATTTTTCGGCTCCCCCTCAAGGGGGGAGCAGAAAAGTTCTGCTCCCTCAAGCGGAGTGTTAAAGACCATTATACCCAAACAATCTCCACCCGCGTCACCGGCTTCTTGCCCCAGGCGTCTTCGGCGGCGCCGCGGGCGGCGCGGCGCACGCTCTCGCGCAGCTTGTCCTCTTCCTCGCGCTTGGGATTGTAGCGGCCGACGGCGCCGTCCACCGCCGCGCGCACCGCTTCGTGCACCGGCTCCGGAATGCCTTCGAGCACGATGGCCGGATCGGCCGCCACCCGGCCTTTGTCGTCGAGCACCAACGTGATCGCGATCAATCCCGCGTAGCCGAGCACCCGGCGGGCGCGCGCTAGCCCAAGCCCTTCCGACACCAGCACGGCGCCGTCCAGATGCACGCGCCCCGACGGCACTTCGTCGATTACCGTCGCCTTGCCGGGCGCCAGTCGCAGCATGTGGCCGTTCTCCAACACCACCGCTTCCGGCACTTGCAGCGCGCGCGCCAGCCGCGCATGGGCGCTCATGTGACGCAATTCGCCGTGCACCGGCACGGCGATGCGCGGGCGCGTCCAGCGATACATCTCGGCCAATTCGTCGCGCGCCGGATGACCCGAAACGTGGACGAAATGATCCTCGGCCGAAAGGATTTCGATGCCGAGGCCAGCCAGCTTGTTCTGCAGCGCGTGGATCGCCAATTCGTTGCCCGGAATGACGCGCGAGGAGAAGATCACCGCGTCGCCCGGCCCCAGCTTGACCGTCGGATGATCGTCCGAGGCGATGCGCGACAGCGCCGCGCGCGTCTCGCCCTGGCTGCCGGTGCACAGATAGAGCACGCGATCGGGCAACAGGTCGGCGGCCTCTTCCTCGTCGACGACGCGCGGGAAATCGGCGAGATAGCCGGTGTCGCGCGCCGCCTCGACGATCTTGTGCATAGCGCGGCCGACCAGCGCGATCTTGCGGCCGTGCGCCTGCGCTGCCTTGGCGACGCTGTCGAGCCGCGCCACGTTGGAGGCGAACGCCGTCACCGCGATGCGGCCTTTGAGCGTGCTGATCAGATCGCTCAGCGCCGTGCGCACCCTCGCCTCCGAACCGGACTGGCCGGCCACCAGCGCGTTGGTGGAGTCGCAGACCAGCGCCAGCACGCCTTCGTCGCCGAGCTGCCGGAAGCGGTTGACGTTGGTCGTGGCGCCGACCAGCGGCTCGGGATCGATCTTCCAATCGCCGGTATGCACCACCGTGCCGAGCGGCGTCGTAATCGCCAGCGCGTTGGGCTCGGGGATCGAATGGGTGATGGAGACGTACTCGATGTCGAACGGGCCGAGCTTCAGCCGGCCGCCAAGCGGCACGACCTTGACGCGCACGCGGTCGTCGAGCCCGGCCTCTTCCAGCTTGTTCTCGATCAGCCGCGCGGTGAAGGCCGTCGCGTAAATCGGGCAGCGCAGCATCGGCCAGAGATAGTGGATGGCGCCGATGTGATCCTCATGGGCGTGGGTGGCCACGATGGCGAGCACGTCCTCGCGCCGTTCCGTCAGGAACGAGATATCCGGCATGATGACGTCGACGCCCGGCGTCATGGCCTCGCGGCCGAACAGCACGCCGCAATCGGCGATGATCCATTTGCGGGCGCCCTCCGGCCCGAAGCCGTAGGCGTTGAGGTTCATGCCGATCTCGCCCGCCCCGCCGAGCGGAAGCAGGACCAGTTCGTTGTCCTGCCCTGTAGACATCTTTGTCATTCCCGGCCGAGCCTTGCATCAGCAAGGCGAGGGGAAGGGAATCCATGGCTTTGTACAAACTTATGGATTCCCTTCCCTCGCCTCGCACGCAATGCGCGCGAGGCTCGCCGGGAATGACAAACGACACTGTTCATACCGGTTTCGCCGCGTTGCGGGCATGGACCAGGATCAACCCGCGGATGGTAAGGTCGTGATCGAGATGGTCGATCGCCGCTGTCTGCTTGTAGAACACGCTGGCGAGGCCGCCCGTCGCGACCACCGTCATCGGCTTGCCGTATTCCGCCTTGATGCGCGAAACGATGCCTTCCACCAGTCCGATATAGCCCCAATAAAGGCCAGATTGCATCGCCGGCACCGTGTCCTTGCCGATCACCGCTTGCGTGCGCGCCACGGCGACGCGCGGCAGCATGGCGGCGGCCTTGTGCAGCGCCTCGGCCGAAAGGTTGATACCCGGCGCGATCACGCCGCCTTCGTAATCGCCGTTCTCGCCGACGATGTCGAAGGTGGTGGCCGTGCCGAAATCGACCACGATCAGCGCGCCCTGGTAGCGCTCGTGCGCCGCCACGGCGTTGACCAGACGATCGGCGCCCACCGCCTCCGGCCGGTCGGTCGCAACACCGATGCCGAGCTCCACGGCGGGATCGCCCACCACCAGCGGCTCGCAATGCAGGTAGCGCCGGCATAGCTGGCGCAGATCGAACAGCGCCGCCGGCACCACCGTGGCGATGATCGCGGCGCTGAAATCGGCGAATTTGAGATCGTTGAGCGCGAACAGCGGCTGCAGCAACACGGCGTATTCGTCGGCGGTGCGGCTGGTCTCGGTCACCGCGCGCCATTCGAAGCGGATCTCCTTGCCGTCATAGGCGGCAAAGACGATGTTGGTGTTGCCGGCGTCGATGGCGAGCAGCATGGCTTATCCTAATTGCCTCCCCCTTGCGGGGAGGTGAAGAAAGAACCGCGCCCTCAAAAGAAAACCTCGCCTGCATTGATGGCACGTGTGCTCCCGTCGGGAAGCCCGAGCAGCAACGCACCCGTCTCGTCGATGCCCTGAAACACGCCTTCGATCTCCTCTTTGGGCAAGCGCACGCGCAGCCGCGCGCCCAATCCCGCCGCCCGCGCCAGCCACGCCTCGCGGAGCGGCGCAAAGCCTTGCTTAAGCCAAAGCTCATACCATTTCCGGAACGCGCCAGCGAGGTGCAGCACCGCCTGCTTGCCGGAGGGCGGCGATATGCCCAAGGCGGCCAGCGAAATCGCGGGCAGGTCCTCGGGATACGCGGCCAGATTGACGCCGAAGCCGATCACCAGCCACGCCGCCTTGCCGTCCGCGCCGCTTTCCGATTCGAGCAAGATACCCGCGATCTTGCGTCCTTCGGCGAGCACGTCGTTGGGCCATTTGAGGGCCAAGCCGAGCGAAGGCGCATAGCCCGCAAGCATGTCCGACACGGCCAGAGCCGCGGCGAAGGTCAGCTGCGCGCAGTCGCCGACCGGCTTGTCCGGATGCAGCAGCAAGGAGGCGAAAAGGTTGCCCACGAGCGACTGCCAGCGGTTGCCGCGCCGCCCGCGGCCCGCGCTTTGGCGTTCGGCGGTGATCCACAGCGGCCCGCGCGCGCCTTTCTTGGCCCGGCGGCGCGCTTCCGCATTGGTGGAGTCGACGTGGTCCAATTCCAGCAAGCCGTAACCGGCCGACCAGTCGCTCACCGGAACAAGGCCTGGGCGGCGACATTCGCCACGTCCGTCAGCGCGCCAGGCCAAAAGACGAACAGCAGCGAGAAGGCGGTGGACAGCGCCAGGATCGTTCCGAGGCCACGGCCCATGTCGCGGTCGAGCGGCGCCGCCGGCTCGTCGAAGTAGATGATCTTGACGATGCGCAGATAGTAGTAAGCGGCCACGCAGCTCGCGAGCAGGCCCAGCGTCGCCGCGACGTAGAGGTGCGCTTCCACGGCCGCCAGGAACACGAAAATCTTGGCGAAGATGCCAGCCAGCGGCGGCAAGCCCGCGAGGCTCAGCATCAAGGCCGACATCGCGAAGGCATAGCCGGGTTGCGTGCGCGCCAGGCCGGCCAGGTCGCCGAGGCTCTCGACCTGTTCGCCATCGCGCCGCATCGCCTGGATGCAGACGAAGACGCCGATGTTGGTGACGGCGTAGAACGCGATGTAGATCAGCATCGCCTGCACGCCGAGTTCGCTGCCCGCCGCCAGGCCGAGCAGCGCGTAGCCCATGTGTCCGATGGAACTGTAGGCCATCAGCCGCTTGATGTTGTCCTGGCCGATCGCGGCGAAAGCGCCGAGCGCCATCGACAGCACCGAGATGAAGACGATGATCTGCCGCCACTGATGCAACGCATCCGGGAACGGGATCAAAATGGCGCGGATGAACAGCGCCAGCGCCGCCACTTTCGCCGCCGTCGCCAGGAACGCGGTGATCGGCGTCGGCGCGCCTTCATAAACGTCCGGCGCCCACATGTGGAACGGCACGGCGGAAAGCTTGAACGCCAGCCCGGCGATCAGGAACACCAGACCGAACACCAATCCGATGCCGACGCCGGACGCTTTCACCACATGGGCGATGGCGGAAAAATCCGTGGTGCCCGTGAAGCCGTAGATCAGCGAGATGCCGTACAGCAGCATGCCCGACGACAGCGCGCCAAGGACGAAATACTTCAAACCCGCCTCGGTGGAGCGCGTGTTGTCGCGTTCGAAGCTCGCCAGCACGTACAGCGCCAGGCTCTGCAATTCGAGGCCGAGATAGAGCGCCACGAAATTCGCCGCCGAAATCATCAGCAACATGCCGAGCGTCGCCAGTGCGATCAGCACCGGCAATTCGAACCGCGCTTTGCCCGCGAAGAAGCGTTCGGCCATCACCATGCACAACGCGGCGGAGCCGAGGGTCAGCACCTTGAAGAAGCGCGCGAAGCCGTCGACCACGAAGGCGCCGTGAAAAGCGGTGGCGTCCGGCGTCAGCGCCGCAATCACCCCCGCCGCGACCAGCAACAGCACCACGAGAAGCGAAAGAAATCCCGTCGCGCCGTTGCCGCGCCAAGCGCCGATCATCAGCACCACCATGGCGCCGACCGCCAGCACCAGCTCCGGCAGAAGCGTCAGAAGATCGGCCCCGAGGTTCACGGTGCGCCTCCCCGGCTTGCGAGCCTCTGCGGCGCCGCGCGGTCGTAAGCCAGCGCGGCTTGATGCTCGGCCAGCAAATGCGTCACCGACACGCTGGTGACGTCGAAAATCGGCTTGGGATAGACGCCCATGATGACGGTGACGATCACCAGCGGCGCCAAGAGCGCCACTTCGCGCAGGCTCAAATCCTTGATGGCTTGCAGCGCCGGCTTCAGCAGTTCGCCGAAGATCACGCGCCAATAGAGATAAAGCATGTAAGCGGCCGACAGGATCGCGCCGGTCGCCGCCAGGATCGCCACCCAGCTGTTGACGCGGAAGGCGCCTATCATCGTCAAAAACTCGCCGACGAAGCCGCCGGTGCCGGGCAATCCGACATTGGCGAGCGCGAACACCATGAAGCAGGCGGCGTAGATCGGCATGCGGTTGACCAGCCCGCCGTAAGCGGAAATCTCGCGCGTATGCATGCGGTCGTAGATCACGCCGACGCAAAGGAACAGCGCACCGGATACGACGCCGTGACTCAGCATCTGGAAGATGCCGCCGTCGAGGCCCTGCTGCGTCAGCGTGAACAGGCCCATGGTCACGAAGCCCATATGGGCGACCGAGGAATAGGCGATCAGCTTCTTCACGTCCTCTTGCGCCAGCGCGACGAAGCTGGTGTAGACGATCGCCACGATCGACAGCACGAAGATCAGCGGCGTGAAGGTCAGCGAGGCCGTGGCGAACATCGGCAGCGAGAAGCGCAAGAAGCCGTAGCCGCCCATCTTCAACAGGATCGCGGCGAGGATCACCGAGCCCGCCGTCGGCGCCTCGACATGCGCGTCGGGCAGCCAGGTGTGGACCGGCCACATCGGCAGCTTCACCGCGAAGGAGGCGAAGAAACCGAGCCACAACAGGTCCTGCATCAAGACCGGGAAGTGGGCGGTGGCGATCAGGGTTTCGATGTCGGCGGTGCCGGCGGTGAAATACATCGCCAGGATCGCCAGCAGCATCAACAGCGAGCCGAGCAGCGTGTAGAGGAAGAACTTGAAGCTGGCATAGACGCGCCGCTTGCCGCCCCAAACCCCGATGATCAGGAACATCGGGATCAGCCCGCCTTCGAAGAAGACGTAGAACAGGAACAGGTCGAGCGCGGTGAACACGCCCATCATCAGGGTTTCGAGCACCAGGAACGCGATCATGTACTCGTGCACGCGCACCGTGATCGATTGCCAGCTCGCCAGGATGCACAGCGGCATCAGCCCGCCGGTCAGCACCACGAACAGCATCGAAATGCCGTCCACGCCCATGTGATAGGAAATGCCGTTGCCCATCCAGGGCGAGCGCTCGACGAACTGGAAGGCGGAGGTCGTGCCGTCGAAATGCACCCAAAGAAGGATCGACAGCGCGAAATCGGCGAGCGTGAAGACGAGCGCGATCCAGCGCGCCGCGGCGGCCACCGTCGCGTCCGAGCCGCGCGCCAGAAGGATCAGCGCCGCGCCGCCGAGCGGCAGGAAGACGATGACGCTGAGCAGGTGGCTCATCAGGAAGCTCATGGCAAGCCTCCCCCGAAGGCCAGCCAAGTTCCAGTGGCCAGCACGACAACCCCAATCAACATGGCAAAGGCATAGTGATAAATGTAGCCCGATTGCAGGCGTACCGTGCCGCGCGTCACCTCGAGCACGCGCGCGGCGACGCCGTCGGGCCCGAAGCCGTCGATGATCCTGCCGTCGCCGAACTTCCACAAGAAACGGCCGAGCTTTAGCGCCGGCTGCACGAAGAGGAAATCGTAGAGCTCGTCGAAATACCATTTGTTGTAGAGGAAGGTGTAGACGAGGCCCTTCTTCGCCGCGAGTTCGGCCGGTCGCTCGGGGTTGAGGATGTAATAATAGAAGGCGATGGCAAAGCCGATCAGGGTGACGACGAACGGCGCCAGCTCCACCCACAGCGGCAATTCTCCGCCTGCGGAATGTCCGTAGACCACGGCCACCGCGCCGTACCAGAATCCGGTGGCATCGGCGCCGATGAAATAGCGCGTGAAGAGTGCGCCCGCGAACAGCGCGCCCGCCGCCAACACCGCCAGCGGCGCCAGCATCGTCAGCGGGGTTTCGTGGACGTCTTCGAGCTTCACGGCATGGTGGCCATGCGCGTGGCCGTCCGGCGCATCGCCGCGGTACTTGCCGTGGAAGGTCATCAGGAACTGACGCCAGGAATAGAACGAGGTCATCAAGGCGGCGGCGACCGTCAGCACGAAGGCGTAATGGCCGATCGGCGTGCCGGCGAGGAACGTCGCGTTGATGATGCTGTCCTTGGAATAAAAACCGGCCGTGCCAACGCCGAGGATCGGCAGGCCGAAGCCGGTCAGCGCCAGATTGCCGATCAGCATCATCGCCCAGGTGAACGGCAGCCTTTTGGCGAGCCCGCCCATCTTGCGCATGTCCTGCTCGTGATGGAGCGCGATGATCACCGAGCCGGCGGCCAAGAACAGCAGCGCCTTGAAGAAGGCGTGGGTGAAAAGATGGAACATCGCCGCGCCATAGGCCGAAACGCCCGCCGCCGCGAACATGTAGCCGAGCTGGCTACAGGTGGAATAGGCGATCACCCGCTTGATGTCGTTCTGGAAGAGACCCACCGAGGCCGCGAAGAACGCCGTGGTGGCGCCGATGAAGGCGACGAATTCGAGCGCCCGCGGCGCCTGTTCGAACATCGGCGAACAGCGGCAGACCAGGAACACGCCCGCGGTCACCATCGTCGCGGCATGGATCAAGGCGGAGACCGGCGTCGGGCCTTCCATCGCGTCGGGCAACCAGGTGTGCAGCCCGAATTGCGCCGACTTGCCCATCGCGCCGACGAACAACAAGAGGCACAGCGTCGTCAGGATGTCGACGCGCCAGCTTCCGAAGATGAAGGTCTTGCCGGCGAATCCCGGCGCGGCCTGGAACACCGCGTCGAAATCGAGCGTGTGGAAAATGAAGAACACGCCCAGCACGCCGAGCATAAAGCCGAAATCGCCGACCCGGTTGACGATGAAGGCCTTCAGCGCCGCCGCGTTCGCCGACGGCTTCTTGTACCAGAAGCCGATCAGCAGATAGGACGCCAGCCCGACGCCTTCCCAGCCGAAGAACATCTGCAGGAAATTGTTCGCCGTCACCAGCATCAGCATGGCGAAGGTGAAGAACGACAGATACGAGAAGAAGCGCGGCCGGCCCGGATCGTCGCGCATGTAGCCGATGGAGTAGAGGTGCACCAGCGAGGAGACGCCCGTCACCACCACCAGCATCACCGCCGTCAAGCTGTCGACGCGGATCGTCCAATCGGCCTCGAAATCGCCCGAGGCGATCCATTGCGCCAGCGTCACGACCTGGGCGTGGCCGAGGATCGCCACGTCGTAGAAGGCGTAGATCGACAGCGCCGCCGAGACGAACAGCGCGCCGGTCGTCAGCAGCTCGCTGGCGCGCGCGCCGATCAAGCGGCCGCCAAGGCCGACAATGGCCGAGGCGATGATGGGAAGAAAGACGATTGCGGTGTACAAGCCCTAGCCTTTCATCAGGTTCACGTCTTCCACCGCGATCGAGCGGCGGCCGCGGAAATAGACCATGAGGATGGCAAGCCCGATGGCGGCCTCGGCGGCGGCGACCGTCAGCACGAACAGCGCGAACACCTGGCCGACGAGATCGTGCAGATAGGCCGAGAACGCCACGAAATTGAGATTGACCGCGAGCAGGATTAGCTCGATCGACATCAGGATGACGATCACGTTCTTGCGGTTGAGGAAGATGCCGAACACGCCGATGGTGAACATGGCGGCGGCGACGGCGAGGTAATGTCCCAGTCCGATCTGCATGTTCAAGCCCCTTCTCCCGGCGGCGCGTCGACCAGCCGCATCGCGTCCTTGGGCGTGCGCGAGACCTGTCGCCACCCCGATTGGCGGCGCACGCCGGGCCGCTTGCGCAGCGTCAAGACGATGGCGCCGATCATCGCCACCAGCAGCACCAGGCCGGCGATCTGGAAGTAGTAGATATAGTCCGTATACAGAATACGCCCGAGCGCCGCGGTGTTGGAGAGAGCGCCGGGCTGCGGCGCCGCGGCCAAGGCGTGCGGCGCGATGCGCCAATGGAAGGCGACGACGAAGATCAGCTCCAGCGCCAGCAAGCCGCCGACCGCCAGGCCGGGCAACAGATAGTTCTGCAATCCGCTCTTCAGCTCGGCGAAATCCACGTCCAGCATCATCACCACGAAGAGGAACAGCACGGCCACCGCGCCGACATAGACCACGACCAGGATCATCGCCAGGAACTCGGCGCCCAACAGCACGAACAGCGCCGCGGCGTTGAAGAAGGCGAGGATCAGGAACAGCACCGAATGCACCGGATTGCGCGCCGCGATCACCATGAAGGCCGCGCCTATCATGAGCGCGGAGAAGACGTAAAAGGCGATGGCTTGGAGGATCATGGCGTGCATCCCCAAACAAATTTGTCATCCCCGGCCGAGCGACACGTCAGTGTCGCGAGGGGAAGGGGACCCAGGTCGTGCAGGCAATGAGGTGTCGACGAAAAGACTGTCAGCATAAGCCGTCCAAACCAAGCCGCCGGAACCACCTGGCTCCCCTTCCCTCGCATCGCACGCGTCGCGCGCGATGCTCGCCGGGGATGACAGCTTTGTATTTCGCGGTTCATGCTTCCCCAATCGCGTCTCATCGGTACGGCGCGTCCAGTTCGAGGCTGTGCGCGATCTCGCGCTCCCAGCGGTCGCCGTTGTCGAGCAGCCGGGCCTTGTCGTAATAGAGTTCCTCACGCGTTTCGGTGGCGAATTCGAAATTCGGCCCTTCGACGATGGCGTCCACCGGACAGGCTTCCTGGCAGAAGCCGCAATAGATGCACTTGACCATGTCGATGTCGTAGCGCGTGGTGCGGCGCGAACCGTCTTCGCGCGGTTCGGCTTCGATGGTGATGGCCTGGGCCGGACAGATCGCCTCGCACAGCTTGCAGGCGATGCAGCGCTCCTCACCGTTGGGATAGCGGCGCAGCGCGTGCTCGCCGCGAAAGCGCGGGCTGAGCGGACCCTTCTCGAAGGGATAATTCAGCGTCGCCTTCGGCGCGAAGAAATAGCGCATCGACAGCACAAAGGCCTTCACGAACTCCCACAGGAAGATCTGGCGCGCGGCGCGGTCGAGCGTGGCCATGTCAAACTCCCACATGATGGTGGAAGACGAGCACCCAGCCCGCCGTCAGCACCACCCAGAACAGCGACGTGGGCAGGAACACTTTCCAGCCCAATCGCATCAGCTGGTCGTAGCGATAGCGCGGCACCATCGCCTTCACCATCGACACCAGGAAGAACATGAAACAAAGCTTGATCAGGAACCACACGATACCCGGCACCAGCGTGAACGGCCAGATGGCCAGCGGCGGCAGCCAGCCGCCGAGGAACAGCACGCTCATCAGTCCGCACAGCATGATGATGTTCATGTATTCGCCGAGGAAAAACAGCAGGAACGGCGTCGAGGAATATTCCACCATGAAGCCCGCCACCAGTTCCGATTCCGCTTCGAGCAGGTCGAACGGCGGGCGCTGGGTTTCCGCCAGCGAGGAGACGAAGAAGATCACGAACATCGGAAACAGAATGGAAAAGGCGAACCAGCCGTGCTCCTGGGCGCGCACGATGTCCGACAGGTTCAGCGAGCCGGCGAACAAGAGCACGGTGATCATCACGAAGCCGATGGAGACTTCGTAGGACACCATCTGCGCCGCGGCGCGCAGCGCGGCCAGGAACGCGTATTTGGAATTCGAAGCCCAGCCGGCGACGATCACGCCGTAGACGCCCAGCGAGGACACCGCGAAGAGATACAGCACGCCGACGTTGATGTTGGAGACCACCCAGCCGTTGTCGAACGGAATGACCGCCCAGGCGATGAAGGCGAGCGTGGCGCTGACCAACGGCGCGATGAAGAACAGCACCTTGTTGGAGCCCGACGGCACGATCACTTCCTTGAAGAAGAACTTCAGCGCGTCGGCGATGGTCTGCAACAGGCCGAAGGCGCCCACCACGTTGGGGCCGCGGCGCATCTGCACCGCCGCCCAGATTTTCCGGTCGGCAAGAATGACGAAGGCCACCGCCAGCATCAGTACCAGACACAACACCACGATCAGGATCGCCTGGCTGATCAGCCACGCCCAGGCATAAGGCAGGCCGAGATATTGCAGGAAAGGGATCAGCGCCATCGCCTACTCCGCCGCCATCGCGTGCGCGCCGTGCACGAAGACGCGCGAGCATTCGGCCATCGTGACGCTGGCGCGCGCGATGGGATTGGTGAGGTAGTAATCGGCGATCGCCGAGCCCAACGGCGCGGTGTCGAGCGGCCCTTCGGCGCCCACCGTGTTCCAGATCGCCGGATCGGCGCCCCTCGGCAGCTTGTCGAGCACGGCGAAATGCGGCGCCTCGGCGACGATGGCCGCGCGCAACGCCTCTTGCGTGTCGTAAGGCAGGCGCTGCTTCAGCACGTCGGAAAGCGCGCGCAGGATCGCCCAGTCCTCCTTCGCCTCGCCTGGCGGGAAGCTGGCGCGTTCGGCCTCCTGCACGCGGCCTTCGAAGTTCACATAGAGTCCGTCTTTCTCCGTATACGCCGCACCGGGCAACACCACGTCGGCGTTGTGCGCGCCGACATCGCCATGACTGCCTTGATAGACCACGAAGACGCGGCCGAGTTTGTCCGCCGGGAATTCGTCGGCACCGAGCAGATAGATGAAGTCGATGTCGCCTTTTTGCGCGCCGTCCACGATGCCCGCCACGTCGCGCCCGCCTTTGCCCGGCAAGAACCCGAGATCGAGCGCGGCCACGCGCGACGCCGCGGTATGCAGCACGTTGAAGCCGTTCCAGCCGCCCTCGGCGGGCGTGCCCGGCGGACCGATCATCCCGGTCTCAGTGGCGATTTTCGCCGCGAGTTTCAGGATCGCCGCGCCGTCGGGCCGCGTCAGCGCGCCCATGCCCAGGATCAGCATCGGCCGCTTGGCCGCTTTCAGCACGGCGGCGAAAGGATGGCTGCCGTCGGCCAACGCTTCCAAAATTCGCACATCGCTGCCCAGTTGCTCTACGGGGTAAGTGAGATCGATCGGTGCGCCGATGTTCGCGATCTTGATCGCGGAATTGACCCAGGTTTTGCGGAGGCGCGCATTGAGCACCGGCGCTTCCCAGCGCGGGTTGCAACCAATCAGCAGCAACGCATCGGCCGCTTCGACGCCGGCGATCGTCGTGTTAAAGAGATAAGTCGGCCGCGCGCCGCCGAGCTTGGCGCCGTCCTGACGGCAATCGAGATGGACGACGCCGAGCCGCGTCATCAGATCCTTCAGCGCCTTGATTTCCTCGGCCGCGGCGAGATCGCCGACGATGGCGGCCATGCGCTCCGGCTTGGTCTCGGCCACTTTCGCGGCGATGGCGGCAAAGGCCTCGCTCCAGCTCGCCGGCACCAGCTTGCCGCCTTTGCGCACATACGGCGTGTCGAGCCGCTGGCGGCCGAGCCCGTCGCAGGCATGGCGCGCCTTGTCGGAAATCCATTCTTCGTTGACCGCGTCGTTGAGGCGCGGCAGCACGCGCAGCACCTCGCGCCCGCGGGTGTCGACGCGGATGGCGCAGCCTTGCGCGTCCATCACGTCGATCGACTCGGTCTTCTTCAACTCCCAGGGCCGCGCGTTGAAGGCGTAAGGCTTGGCGGTGAGCGCGCCGACCGGGCAGAGATCGACCACGTTGCCCGACAGCTCCGAGGCGAAGGCTTTTTCGAGATAGGTCGTGATCTCCATGTCCTCGCCGCGGCCGGTGGCGCCGAGGTCCGGCACGCCGGCGATCTCGGTGGCAAAGCGCACGCAGCGGGTGCATTGGATGCAGCGGGTCATCACCGTCTTGATCAACGGACCCATGTATTTGTCTTCGACGGCGCGCTTGTTCTCGTTGAAGCGGTGAAACGCCGCGCGGCCGTAGCCCATCGCCTGATCCTGCAGATCGCATTCGCCGCCCTGGTCGCAGATCGGGCAATCGAGCGGATGGTTGATGAGCAGCATCTCCATCACGCCCGCGCGCGCCTTCAGCACGTAAGGCGAAGCGGTGTTGATGCGCGCCGGCGTACCGTCCTTGTTGGGGAAGATGTCCTTCACCTGCAGCGCGCACGAGGCTTGCGGCTTGGGCGCGCCCACCCATTCGACCAGACACATGCGGCAATTGCCGGCGACCGACAGGCGCTCGTGATAGCAGAAGCGCGGAATCTCCGCGCCCGCCTGCTCGCAGGCCTGCAGCAGCGTGAGATTGTCCTCCGCCTCGACTTCCTTGCCGTCGATGATGATCTTACGGGGCATCGTCACTCCGCTGCCTGCGCCATCGCGCGGTACTCCGCGATGCGCCGTTCGAGTTCGGGACGGAAATGGCGGATCAGGCCCTGGATCGGCCAAGCCGCCGCGTCGCCCAGCGCACAGATCGTGTGGCCTTCGACTTCCTTGGTCACCTCGTAAAGCAGATCGATCTCCTCGACCGAGGCATCGCCTTTCTGCATGCGCGACAGCACGCGCCACATCCAGCCGGTACCCTCGCGGCACGGCGTGCACTGGCCGCAGCTCTCGTGCTTATAGAAATAGGCCAGCCGCTGGATAGCCTTCACCACGTCGGTCGATTTGTCCATCACGATCACCGCCGCGGTGCCGAGGCCCGACTGCACGTTCTTCAACGAGTCGAAATCCATCAGCACGTCGTCGCAGATCGACTTGGGGATCAGCGGCACCGAGGCGCCGCCGGGGATCACGGCGAGCAGATTGTCCCAGCCGCCGCGCACCCCGCCGGCATGGCGCTCGATCAGCTCGCGCAGCGGAATGCCCATCGCCTCTTCGACGTTGCAGGGCTTGTTCACATGGCCGGAGATGCAGAACACTTTGGTGCCGGTGTTGTTCGGCCGGCCGATGCCGGCGAACCAGTCGGCGCCGCGGCGCATGATTTCCGGCGCCACGGCGATCGACTCGACATTGTTGACGGTCGTGGGGCAGCCCCACACGCCGACATTCGCCGGGAACGGCGGCTTCATGCGCGGCTGGCCCTTCTTGCCTTCCAGGCTTTCCAGCAGCGCGGTTTCCTCGCCGCAAATGTAGGCGCCCGCGCCGTGATGCACGATGATGTCGAAATCCCAACCGTGGATGTTGTTCTTGCCGATCAGCTTGGCGGCATAAGCTTCTTCGACCGCGCGCTCCAGCGCCTCGCGCTCGCGAATGAATTCGCCGCGCACGTAGATGTAGGCGACATGGGCGCGCATCGCGAAGCTCGCAATCAGGCAGCCTTCGATCAGAATGTGCGGATCGTGGCGCAGGATGTCGCGATCCTTGCAGGTGCCGGGCTCGCTCTCGTCGGCATTGACGACGAGGTAATGCGGCCGCTCCTTCACCTCTTTGGGCATGAACGACCATTTGAGGCCGGTGGGAAAGCCGGCGCCGCCGCGCCCGCGCAAACCGGACTTCTTGATCGCGTCGACGATGGCTTCCGGCCCGAGCTCCAGAATCTTCTTGGTGCCGTCCCAATTGCCGCGCTTCTTCGCGGCGTCTAGCCCCGGCGACTGCAAGCCGTACAGATTCGTGAAGATGCGGTCCTTGTCGGCGAGCATCAGACCGTTTCCTTCAATGTCGTCGCTCCGCCTTCGGGTTCGGAGGAATGGCGGCCGGTTTGTGGGCCGGTTTTCGGCGTTTCGCCGCGACGGATGGCTTCGATGATCGCCTCGGTCTTCGGCCCGTCGAGGTCTTCGTACGGGTCCTTGTCGATCAGGATCATCGGCGCGTTGACGCAAGCGCCGAGGCATTCCGCTTCCATCCAGGAGAATTTGCCGTCGGCGGAAACCGTGTGCGGCTTTTCGTGGATGTGCTTCTTGCAAGCCGCGACCACCGCGTCGGAGCCGCGCAGCCAGCAAGGCGTCGTGGTGCAGACCTGCACCAGATGCTCGCCCGCCGGCTCGAGATTGAACATCGTGTAGAACGTCGCCACTTCCAGCACGCGGATGAACGGCATGTCGAGGAGTTCCGCGACGGCCTCGACCATCGGCTTGGTGACCCAGCCTTCTTGCTCCTGGCCGATCCACAGCGCCGCGATCACCGCCGAAGCCTGACGGCCGGGCGGATATTTCGCGATCCACGCATCGACGCGCGCCTTGTTCGCCGCACTAAAGGCAAACGACGTGGGCTGGTGTTCGGCAAGCCGGCGCACGCTCATCTGTCGATCTCCAACCAAATCGTCACCCTGAGGTGCGCGCGACAGCGCGCCTCGAAGGGTGACGGCGCGCGATCCTTCGAGGGCCGCTTCGCGGCCGCCTCAGGATGACGCGCGCCTTCGCGATCAAATGTCATCGGTCGATCTCCCCGAACACGATGTCGATCGAGCCGATCACCGCGGAAACGTCCGCCAGCATGTGGCCGCGGGTGAGGAACTCCAGCGCCTGAAGGTGGGCGAAGCCCGGCGCGCGGATCTTGCAGCGGTACGGCTTGTTGGTGCCGTCGGCGATCAGATAGACGCCGAATTCGCCCTTGGGCGCTTCCACCGCGGCATAGGCCTCGCCCGCCGGCACGTGGAAACCTTCCGTATACAGCTTGAAGTGATGGATCAGCGCTTCCATCGAGGTCTTCATCTCGGCTCGCCGCGGCGGCGAGATCTTGTGGTCGGCGGTGACCACCGGCCCGGACGGCATCTTCTCGATGCATTGTTTGATGATCTTGACCGCCTGGCGCATCTCTTCCATGCGCATGCAGTAGCGGTCGTAGCAGTCGCCGTTCTTGCCGACGGGGATTTGGAAATCCAGCTCGCTGTAGCATTCGTAAGGCTGCGCGCGGCGCAAGTCCCACGCCACGCCGGTCGAGCGCAGCATCGGGCCCGACATGCCCCAGGCCTCGGCCTCGGCGCGATTGACCACGCCGATCTCGACATTGCGCTGCTTGAAGATGCGGTTGTCGGTGAGCAGGACTTCGATGTCGTCGAGCACTTTCGGGAACGTGCCGCAGAAGGCATAGATGTCTTCGAGCAATTCGGGCGGTAAATCCTGGTGCACCCCGCCGGGGCGGAAATAGGCCGCGTGCATGCGGCTGCCGCTGGCGCGTTCGTAGAACACCATCAGCTTCTCGCGCTCCTCGAAGCCCCACAGCGGCGGGGTGAGCGCGCCGCAGTCCATCGCCTGCGTGGTGACGCTGAGCAGATGCGAGAGCAGCCGGCCGATCTCGCTGTAGAGCACGCGAACATATTGCCCGCGCTTGGGCACCTCGACGCCGAGCAGCTTCTCGATGGCGAGACAGAAGGCATGCTCCTGGTTCATCGGCGCGACGTAATCGAGCCGGTCGAAATAAGGGATCGCCTGCAGATAGGTCTTGTACTCGATCAGCTTCTCGGTGCCGCGATGCAAGAGGCCGATATGCGGATCGACGCGGGTGACGATTTCGCCGTCCAGCTGCAACACCAGGCGCAGCACGCCGTGCGCCGCCGGATGCTGCGGGCCGAAGTTGATGGTGATGGTGTTGTCGGTATCGGGCTTGTCCATCACTTCTTCTCGCCCGTCTTTTCGTCGCCCGGCAGGATGTGCGGCGCGCCTTCCCACGGCGACATGAAATCGAAATCGCGAAATTCCTGCACCAGTTGCACCGGCTGGTAGACCACGCGCTTCAGATCGTCGTCGTAACGCAGCTCGACAAAGCCGGTCAGCGGGAAATCCTTGCGCAGCGGATGGCCCGAGAAGCCGTAATCGGTGAGCAGGCGCCGCAGATCGGGATGGTCGGCGAACCCGATGCCGTAAAGATCGAAGGCCTCGCGCTCGTACCAGCCGGCCGAGGGGAACAGCGAAATCGCGCTCGGTACGACGTCGCCCTCGCCGGCTTGCAGCTTGACGCGGATGCGCCGGTTCTTGGTCAGCGACAACAGGTGATAGACCACGTCGAAGCGCTTCTCGCGCTCGGGCCAATCGGCGCCGCAGAGGTCGATCAGGATCTTGAATTCGCACTCGTCGCGCAGGTATTCGAGCAGACGCAGGATCGAGGCCGCGTCGGTCTCCAGCGTCAATTCGCCGACATATAGCTTGGACGACTTGATTGCGCCGGGCAGCGCCTCGGCAATCTTGCTCGCGAGTTCGGCCAATCCCATCACGCCGTCACCGATCGATATTGCCGGTGCGGCGGATTTTCCGCTGCAGCAGCATCACGCCGTAGACCAGCGCCTCGGCGGTCGGCGGGCAACCGGGCACGTAGACGTCCACCGGCACGATGCGATCGCAACCGCGCACCACGGAATAGGAATAATGGTAATAGCCGCCGCCGTTGGCACACGAGCCCATCGAGATCACATAGCGCGGTTCGGGCATCTGGTCGTAGACCTTGCGCAGCGCCGGCGCCATCTTGTTGCACAGCGTGCCGGCGACGATCATCACGTCGGACTGGCGCGGGCTGGCCCGCGGCGCGAAGCCGAAACGCTCGACATCGTAACGCGGCATCGAGGCCTGCATCATCTCGACCGCGCAACAAGCCAGGCCGAACGTCATCCACATCAGCGAGCCGGTGCGCGCCCAATTGATCAGCGCGTCGAACGGGGCGACCAGAAACCCTTTGTCGGCCCACTCGGACTGCATCTGCTTGAAATAGGGATCGTTGTCGGCCGGCGCGGGCATCACTCCCATTCGAGCGCTCCCTTCTTCCATTCGTAGATGAAGCCGACCGTCAATACGGCGAGGAACACCATCATCGACCAGAAGGCGAAGGTCGCAACCGGCGCGGACAAGTGGATCAAGCTGATCGCCCAGGGGAAGAGAAACGCCACTTCGAGATCGAAGATCAGAAACAGCAGCGAGACGAGATAGAAGCGCACGTCGAACTTCATGCGCGAGTCGCTGAAGGCGTCGAAGCCGCATTCATAGGCGGAAAGCTTCTCGGGATCGGGTTTGGTCGGCGCGATCACGAACGGGACGACGGTGAAGACGACGGCGATCGCGCCGGCTATGACGATGAAAATCACTATCGGCAAATATTCCAACAGCAGATTTTCCATCGTCACTCCTTCCCAGGTTCGGGAGCTGCCGGCCCGTCGGTTGCCGTACGCGCGCACTTCGCAGGTGCAATATAAAGGCAGGGATCGCACCGGCACAATGCCGGTTTAGAGCAGGAATCCGTCCGGGAAAACAGGAAATTTAGGGAAAATTTGTGGGCGGCGAACAGAGGACCCAGCTATGTTCCCAAGGAAGCTTCGGTGAGCACCCTTCCCTCGCTTCGCGAGCGAAGACTGGCGGGAGCGACGGGGCTCGAACCCGCGACCTACGGCGTGACAGGCCGTCACTCTAACCAACTGAGCTACGCCCCCGCGGGCGCTCGCGGCCAACAATAAGCCGCGGAGGTTGGCCGATGTAGGGCTGCGACCACCCCAAGTCAAGTTAGAGCCGGGTTATTGGCCTGGATCGTCGCCCCCGCCTTGATCGTTGCCACCATTATTACCGCCGCCCTGACTCCCGCCCTGGCCTCCGCCACCGTTGCCACCGCCTTGGCCTCCGCCGCGGTGGCCGCGATGACCATGCTCGCCTTGTTGTTGTTGCTGTTGCCCTTGTTGTTGCTGCTGCTCGCCGGTGTTCGGCTTTTGCGGCGCGCCGGCGGCGCGGAGTTCCTCGGGCGTGAGCACGCCGTTGCCGTCCCTGTCGAGCTGGTCGAACAGCGAGCGCGCCTCGGCCGCGTATTCGTCAAAATCGATGAAGCCCTGATCCTTCCAATCGATCAGCGGCGAATAGGCGGACTTTTCCTCTTCCCAGCGCTGCGCGTTCACGGCGCGCATTTCGTCCGGCTCGAGCACGCCGTCGTGATTGGTGTCGGCGGCCGCGAAGTCCTTTCGCAGGCCGGCTTCCATCGCCGCGCGGGTGACGTTGCCGTTCTTGTCGGCATAGCGCAGCAAGATTTCCACCGCCGGATGCCATTCCTGTTCGCGATGGGCTTGCTGGCGGGGCGGCGGCGAGGCGCAGCCGGCGATCACCAGCACGGCCGCAACCATCACAATGGTCTTGTGCATCTCGACGCTTCCTCGGGCCCGCAGAGTACGAGACGGGCGGTCGCAAAAGTTTGCCCACTTTGTGGACCGAAGGTGAACGGAGCGAAAGGGGTTGCCGCCACGTAAGGTCAATGAACATCTAGCATATCCCGATTTAGGCCCCTTGTCCGGCGCCGGCCGCAAGGTCAGTCTGCCGCAGGCATCGGGGTGGACACGGCATGACCAAGACGTGGAGGCGACTTGCCGCCGGCTTTGGCTTGGCGCTGCTGTTGCTGGTTCTGGTGGGCGTGGCTGAGATCGCGCGCTTCAAGGCCTCGCTGCCCGCTTACGACGGCACGGTGCGCGTCGCGGGACTGTCCGCGCCGGTCACCATCCTGCGCGACGCGCACGCCGTTCCGCACATCATCGCCAAATCGCGCGCCGACGCGCTGTTCGGGCTGGGCTATGCCGAGGCGCAGGACCGGCTGTGGCAGATGGTGTTCCTGCGCCGCGTCATGCAAGGCCGGCTGGCCGAGATGGTGGGAGCGGCCGGCGTCGGCACCGACGAGTTCATGCGCACCCTCGGTTTTTATCGCCTGGCCGAGCAAGCGGCGGCGCGGCTCGATCCCGAAACGCGCCACCTGCTGGAAGCCTATGCGGCGGGCGTCAACGCTTATCTCAAGACGCGCCGCGGGCCGCTGCCGATCGAATTCGCGCTGATGGGCGTGACGCCGGAGCCTTGGCGGCCGGCCGACAGCATCGTCGTGTTCAAATACATGCAGTTTACGCTCTCGGAGAACATGTATGCGGAGCTGGCGCGCGCGCGGCTGGCGGCGCGGCTCAGCAAGCGCCAGATCGAGGATTTGTTCCCGCCCGCGCCCGGCGATCCGGACAATCCCCTGCCCGATTACCTCTCGATCTTCGCGCACGCCAAGAGCGCCGCGCTGGAGATTCCGGACGCCACCGCGTCGAACGATTGGGTGGTCTCGGGCGCGCGCAGCGTTACCGGCCTGCCGCTGTTGGCCAACGACCCGCATCTGCCGTTGACGATCCCGTCGATCTGGTACCTGGCCCATCTGTCGTTTCCGGGCGAGGACGTGGTGGGCGGCGTGTTGCCCGGCGGGCCGGGCGTCACGCTCGGCCGCAACCGCGAGTCCGCCTGGGGTATGACCAATACCGGGCCGGATACGGAGGATCTTTATCTCGAAAAGCTGGCGCCCGGCGATTCCGGCGCTTACCTCACGCCGAGCGGCACGCAACGCTTCGCGACGCGGCAAGAGACCATCCAAGTCCGCTTCGGTAAGCCGGTGACGATCACCATCCGCGCGACGCGCCACGGGCCGGTGTTGCCCGCCGATTGGCCGCGCGTGGCGGGCCTGTTGCCGCACGGATACGTGCTGGCGCTCGCCTGGACGGCACTGACGCCCGACGATCCCAGCATCCGCGCCAACATCGGCATCGATATCGCCAAGAACACCACCGACATCGTCGCGATCATGAAGGATTTCGTCTCGCCAATGCAGAATCTGGTGCACGCGCACACCGACGGCCATATCGGGCTGATCCTTCCCGGCCGCGTGCCGCTGCGCGGTCCGGCAAATGACTCGCTGGGATTGGTTCCCGCCAAAGGCTGGGAGGCGCGCTACGATTGGCAAGGCACCATTCCGCTCGACAAGCTACCGCGGCTCGACGATCCGCCGTCGGGCCAGATCGCGACCGCCAACAACAAGACCGTTCCGCCCGATTATCCGTACACGCTGACGCGTGAATGGGCCGAGCCGTATCGCTTCGAACGGATCGATCAGTTGCTTGCCCAAACGCCGCGCCATTCGGTGGAAAGCTTCAAGGCCATCCAGCTCGACACGCATGATCGCTTCGCACAGGAGCTGTTGCCGCTGTTGCTCAAAGCCGGGCCGTGGCCGAGCGCGGAGGAGCGTCAGGCCGTCGTCCTGCTGTCGAAATGGGACACGGCGATGGACGCCAACCGTCCCGAGCCGCTGATCTTCGAGGCCTGGGACCGCGCGCTGGTGAAACGGCTGCTCGCCGACAAGCTCGGTCCCGAGTTCAAGGCGTTCTGGAGTCACCGCGCGGTGTTCACGCTCAACGTGTTGCGCAATTTCGAGGGCGCGGCGCGCTGGTGCGACGATGGAACGAAGCCGCGCAGTTGCGCCGCGGTGATCCGGCTGGCGCTTTCCGACGCGCTGGCGGAACTCAAGGCCGCTTACGGCGGCGACATGAGCAAGTGGCGCTGGGGTACGGCCCATCACGCCGTGTTTGCACACCTGCCGCTCGGCGATCTTCCGCTCATCGGGTCGCTGTTCAACCGCGAGATCGAAGCCTCGGGCGGCGCCTTCACCATCCGGCGCGGCGATTTCCGTTTCAACGATGCGAGGCCTTATGCGGCCACGCACGGCGCGGGCTATCGCGCGATCTACGACCTCGCGCACCCGGACGCTTCGCTTTACGTGATCACGACCGGCGAATCCGGCAACGTCTTTTCGCCCTATTACGACGATCAGATAAAGCTCTGGGCCGAAGGCCGCTACATCCGCATCCCGACTTCGCCCTTGGCGGTCGAAGCTTCGGCCAAGCATCGCTTGCTGCTTCAGCCGTCCTCGGCCAGCGCGCCGTAACGGCCGCGATAGAACACCAGCGGCGCGCCCGTCTTCGAATAGTGGAAATTCTCGACACGGCCGACGATGATGGCGTGGTCGCCGCCCTCGTGCACCGCCTGCAGCCGGCATTCGAGCACGGCCAGCGCGTCGGCCAACCCCGGAACGCCGTTCTGCGTCTTGGACAGCGCCAGCCCCTCCAGGTTGTGCTCGCCGGGCTTGGCCAACCGGTCGGAGACGGTGCGGTGCGCGCTGCCGAGCACGCTGACCGTGAAATTCTGCGCTTTGGTAAACGTGTGGTAATGGCTCGACCGGCAGTCCATGCACCACAGGATCTGCGGCGGATCGAGCGAAACCGAGGCAAACGAGTTCACCGTCATGCCTTTCGGCCGTTCGGCCGTGCCCACGGTGACCACCGTGACGCCGGTCGGAAAGCAGCCGAGCGCTTGGCGGAAGGAACGGGTATCGAAGCTCATTTCCGTCTCGAAAGATTCGGTTAAGCCGACGCAGGCATTCTATAGGCCAAAGTAAGCGAGGTCCGCGGCTGCGAAAAGACCGGCGGGCCATCTTTGTTGGGCCATCGGTCGGGGGTTTCATGCGCAACGACGGCGCTGTCATCATCAAGCGAATCAAGCGAAGCGAACACGCGGCCCATCACGGCGGCGCCTGGAAGGTCGCTTATGCCGATTTCGTGACGGCGATGATGGCGTTTTTCCTGCTGATGTGGCTGATCAACACGACCACGCCCGAGCAGAAGCGCGGCATCGCCGACTATTTCGCCCCGCAAAGCATCGCCCAGACGCTCAGCGGCTCGGGCAGCGTGCTCGGCGGCCGGGTGATGGGCCAGGAAAGCGCGCGCGCCGGCGGCTCCACGTCGGTGATGCAGAAGAACAGTCCGCCGGCGCCCGCCAACAGTTCCCACACGCTCAACACCACCAGCGCTCAGGGCGGCAGCCAAAGCAGCAACGGGCAAGCCCAAGCCGGCGAAGACAGCGATCAATCCACCTCGTCGGCGCAAGACGGCGACTACGCCCATGCCGCCGAGGCGATCCATCAGGCGATCAAGGACAATCCGGAGATCGCCAAGCTCTCGCAGCAGGTGATCATGGATCAGACGCCGGACGGAATGCGCATCCAGCTGGTCGATCAGGACGGCCGTCCCATGTTCCAGGCGGGCACGGCAGAACCCATGCCCTACACGCGGGTATTGCTGCAGGAGATCGCCAAGATCATCGACCGGCTGCCCAACCGCGTCTCGATCAGCGGCCATACCGAGGCCGCGCCCTTCAGCGGCCCCGGCGGCATCACCAATTGGGAGCTTTCCGCGGCCCGCGCCAATGCCGGACGCGCCATCCTGACCGAGGCCGGGCTTGATCCCGACCGCATCTACGAAGTGGCGGGCAAGGCAGGCTCCGAGCCGCTGCTGCCGGAGGATCCCGATGCCTCGGCCAATCGCCGATTATCCATCGTTCTGCTGCGCGAGGCGCCGCCGGCCCCGCTCGGCCATCAACTTTGATTCAGGATTTCCTTGACCGGATACTGGCTTTGGCGGCCGATTGTTTGTCATAATCGCGCGGGCAGTTGGGTAATGGCTTCGTGACCGATCAGATCAACCAGCGCGTACCGCAGTTCTTTTTGACGCCCGGCGGGCCTTGTCCCTATTTGCCGGGGCGGATCGAGCGCAAGGTCTTCGCGCGGCTGGCCGGCAACCTCGCCCAGCCTTTGAGCGAGGCTCTGACGCAATCGGGTTTCCGCCGCAGCCAGGCCATCGCCTATCGCCCGGCCTGCGACGCTTGTTCGGCCTGCATCTCGGTACGCATCGTGGCGCCGGAGTTCGAGCCGTCGCGCAATTTGAAACGCATCGTCCGCCGCAATGCCGACCTCAGGCGCGCGGAAGTCCCCGCCGAGGCGACGCGCGAGCAGTTCGCGCTGCTGCGTACCTATCTCGATTCGCGCCACGCCGGCGGCGGCATGTCGGACATGGGGCTGTTCGACTATGTGGCGATGGTCGAGGAGACGCCGGTCGAAACCCACATCATCGAATACCGCCGGCCGGCGATCGACGGAATGCCGGGGCGGCTGGTGGCCTGCGCGCTGACCGACGTGCTGCGCGACGGGCTGTCGATGGTCTACAGCTTTTATCATCCCGGCGAAGAGGCGCGCAGCCTGGGCACGCACATGATCCTCGACCACGTGCAGACGGCGCAGGCGCTAGGCCTGAACTATGTCTATCTCGGCTATTGGGTGCGCGGCAGCGGCAAGATGGAATACAAGTCGCGCTTCCGCCCGCTCGAAGCGCTCACCCGCGAAGGCTGGGAGCGGCTGCCGGATTAATCGCTCTGCGACACCGTGCGCAGCATTACCAGTTCGTCGTAAGTGCGCTCGCCCACACGGATGGTGCGCGGGATGCGGCCGCAGACGCGGAATCCGTGGCGCTCGTAAAGCCGCACCGCGCGCAGATTGTCGGCGTTCACCGTGAGCTTGAGCTGTTCGACTTCGCCCGCCGCGTGCTCGATCACCGCGCGCACCAGCGCATCGGCAAGGCCCGAGCCGCGCGCCGCCTCGCGCACATACATGGCGCTGAGCTCGCCCGTATGCGCGCGCTTCGCCACGCTCGGGCGGGAATAGACCACCATGCCCTCGCAAGCTGCGCCCGAAAATCCGCCGAGCGTCGCCGCGCTGGCCAAACGAGCAAGCCATTGCGGCTTGGACATGGCTTCTTCCTGCTCAAGATCGGCGCAGAACGCTTCGGGATGCAGCCGCAGCGCTTCCAGCCTGATTTCGCGCAAGGCTTCGACATCGTCCGCGACGAAGGGCCTGACGGTCACAGTCACGCGCCCTCCTCGCCGCCGAAGCGCGCTTTCCATTCCGCGAGTTGGTCGTCGGTGATCTTGGCGAACAGCACGCCTGCCGGCGGCGCGATGGGCTGGCCTGCTTCGAGCTGGTCGAGCAATTCCGCCATCGCCCCTTCCGGCCAGGGGATGATCTCCGGCGCGGGCTGGATGGCGCGGTGCATCGCCTGCGCCGCGACCGGCATCACCGGCCAGGCGAGATGCGCGAAGATGTGCACCAGGTTGAGGCCCATGCGCACGCCGACGGCGGCCTTGTCGCGATCCGATTTGATGTGCGTCCACGGCGCGGCGCGGGTCAGATATTCGTTGCCCGCGACCCAGATGGCGCGCAGCTCCGCGAAGGCCTTGCGGAATTCGATCTGCTCCAGAAGCTCGCCGTAGCGCGCGACGCGCTTTTCGAAATCGGCGATCAGCGCCAACTCCTCCGCGCCATAGCTGCCCTCGCCCGGCACGCGGCCGTCGAAGCGCGCGGCGCAGAACTTGGTCACGCGGTTGACGAAATTGCCGAGCACGTCGGCCAAGTCCTTGTTGACGACACCGGCGAAATGTTCCCAGGTGAAATTGGTGTCGGAACTCTCCGGCATGTTCGCCATCAGGTAATAGCGCCAATAATCGGCCGGCAGAATCTCGAGCGCCGTATCCATGAAGACGCCGCGCTTTTGCGAGGTCGAGAACTTGCCGCCCTCGTAATTGATGTAGTTCGAGCCTTTCAGCCGGTCGACCAGCTTCCAGGGTTCGCCCGAAGCCATGATCGTGACGGGAAACCCCACCGTGTGGAACGGGATGTTGTCCTTGCCCATGAACTCGTAATAGCGCACGTCCTTGGCGGGTTCGCCGAACCACCAGTCGCGCCAAGCGTCGCCCTTGGCGTTGGCGTCGGCCCATTCCTTCGTCGCGCCGATGTATTCGATCGGCGCGTCGAACCAGACGTAGAACACCTTACCCTTGAGTTGGCCGTCGGCGATGTCGTCGGGAACCGGGATGCCCCATTCCAGGTCGCGCGTGATGCCGCGGTCCTTGAGGCCCTCGTCCAGCCATTTGCGCGCGATGGACAGCACCAGCGCCGGCCAATCGGACTCGTGGCTGTCGATCCAGCCACGCAACTGCTCGACGAAGTCGGATTGCTTGAGGAACAGATGGGCGCTTTCGCGGATTTCGATCTCGCGCGAGCCCGAAACCGCCGAGCGCGGATCGATGAGATCGGTCGGATCGAGCACCCGCGTGCAGTTCTCGCATTGGTCGCCGCGCGCCCGCTCGTAGCCGCAATAAGGACAGGTGCCGATCACATAGCGGTCGGGCAGGAACCGTTTTTCAGCGTGCGAATAGACCTGCTTGGTGGTGCGCACTTCCAAATGCCCGCGCCGCCATAGGACGCGCGCGAAATGCTGCGTCAGCGCGCGGTTCTGCGGACTGGAGGAGCGGCCGAAATAATCCCACGACAGGCCGAAGCGCTCGCCGATCTCCTTTTGCACGGCGTGCTGCTCGCGGCAGTATTGGGCGATGTCCTGGCCGGCCTCCAGCGCCGCCAGTTCCGCCGGCGTGCCGTGCTCGTCGGTAGCGCAGATGAACAGCGTCTCCAGCCCTTTCGCGCGGCAGAACCGGGCATAGACGTCGGCCGGCAGCATGGAGCCGACCAGGTTGCCCAGATGCTTAACCCCATTGATATAAGGCAGGGCGCTGGTAATCAGGATGCGGGTCATGAGTCCAAAGGTTGCCAGATGAGCGGCGGAGATTACAGGCAGGCGCGCAGCCGTCCAACCCATTCGGCGCGGCGCGGCCGCGCTTTCGCGGGGCGGCCATGAGCCAAACGCCGCAGAGACGGCCCTTCTGGCACGCCAATTTCAAGGGCAACCTGTTGGCGGGGCTGCTCGCCATCGCGCCGCTGATCGCGGTGTGGCTGGTGTTCGATTTCTTCCTCGACGTGCTGTCGGAGGCCGGCCATCCCTTGGCCGTGAGTCTGACCGATTTCCTCGACGCCCATATCCCGGGGATGACGCCGATCCTGGCGAGCGTGACGGTGCGCTGGCTGATCGCGGTGCTGGTGGCGCTGCTGGCGATCTATTCGATCGGCGCCGTCGCCTCGCGGGTGATCGGCCAGCGCCTGATCGAATTCTTCGAGCGGATCATCACCCGCATCCCGCTGGTGGAGACCATCTATTCCGCGGCCAAGAAGGTGGTGGACGTGCTGCGCCGCAATCCCGAAGGCGGCGAGCGCGTGGTGCTGCTCGACTTCCCACACGAGGGCATGAAAACGCTCGGCTTCGTCATGCGCATCTTCGCCGACGCGCAGACCGGCGAGGATGTGGCCGTGGTTTTCGTCCCCTCGGCGCCCAATCCGACCACCGGCTATATCGAGATCGTGCCGTTGGCGAAACTGATCCCGACCGACATGGCGCCCGAGCAGGCGATGGCGATGGTCCTGTCGGGCGGCGCCGTGGCGCCGGACAAACTGTCGATCACCCCGCGCGAAGCGGGTAGCGGCTCTGTTTGAACCTACGCACTACATTTCACCCTCCCCTTGAGGGAGGGTCGAAATTTGTGAGCGTTTCCGCGAGCAAATTTCGGGGAGGGGTCGCGAGCGTAGCGAGCGCGCTGTCGCGCGCACCCCTCCCCGAAGTCAAATTCTCGCCGATGCTCGAATTTGCCTTCGACCCTCCCTCAAGGGGAGGGTGAAAGCCATGACAGATTGCGTGAGTTTTCAAATTGAGCCACCACCGCGAACCCATATAGTTGCGCTTGGACCAACCCCGTCGTATTCCGACGCCCAGGCCGGGTTAGCTCAGTTGGTAGAGCACCTGATTTGTAATCAGGGGGTCGCGGGTTCAAATCCTGCACCCGGCACCGGCCTACGCTCGCGAAACGAGAGAAGGCGTTCGCACGTTGGCGCTGCGAACCGTCGTAGCCGTCCATAGCGACAACGTATGGACGGGCGAAGACGGACCGAACTTTTCCGGCGGTAGGTTTACGTCTACGGTGCGCCATCTCCGGCTATTCGAGAACACGCCGGAGCGCAAGGCCGTGCCAAGGGGGGAATATCGGTTCAGCCTAAGACGCCGCTGCCTTCTCGCTGGGCGCCAAAGCCGGTACGCGCTGCGCCAGGGCGGCGAAGACAAGGACCATCATGAAGCAGGGAATGACGGAAAGGATCAAATAGCGGATGGGTATCGTGCCGCGCAATGTGTTCACGACCAGCAATTCGAATGCCCCACCCATTCCCGCAGCTGTCACCAGTAATCCCGACGCGGTCTTTCGGAGCGGTCCCAAGTCGCGGATCACGGTGCCAAAGATGGTCGGGTAGGCGATCGCCATGAACAGGCTGGTGGTCACGAGCAGAGCGAAGCCGGTCGCGCCGCCGAGCGTTGCCGAGGAAACGATCAGCATGATGCCGACGAACATCGCGATGCCGAGAAGCACCGTCGGCTCGACCCTGCGCATCAGCGCGGTTCCCGTGAAGCGGCCGATGCCGGCGAGAATGCCGCAGACCAGAAGCATGTCAAGGCCGAGGCTGGCTTGCGCGCCTCGGATCTCCTCCGGGGCGTAGTACATCAACGTGCCCCAGGTCGTCGCCTGCGCCAGCTGGCAGCAGAATATCGCCGCCAGTCCGATCAGAATCTCCTTTCGCAAAAGCAGCGAACGCAACTCGTCGCGCATGCGGCCCGTGTTTTTCTGGGACGCGACGGCCGGGAAGCGCACTTTGTCGATGCCGAGCGCGAGCAGCAGGACGGCGATGCCGACGATAACGAAGGGCCGCGCGGTGGCTTCGGCCAATCCGACTGCCGAGGGCTTCAGGTTGAACTGAAGCAGCCAGCGAGCGACGAAAATCCCGATCACCAGCCCCACAGGAAAGAACGACTGTACCAGATTGAGGCGACGGACAGCGGATTCCTGAGGACCGAGTTCGGCCGCGAGCGGATTGAGACAGGTCTCGAGAAACGGCCAGCCGATGGTCATCACCATGACCGAAGCCGCGAAAAACGGATAGGCGTGCTGGGCGATCGCCGGATAAAGCAGGAAAGGACCGAACGAGGACGCGCTGAGTCCGACGATTATACCCAGCTTGTAGCCAAAGCGCCGGTGAAACATCGCAGCGGGAATGGCGACCAGGAAATAGGTGACGTCGAGGACCGTCGGGATCCAGTTGAGCTCTGCCTGGTTCATAGTGAAGAACCCGGTGAGCTTGTACAGCACGGCCGTGAAGTCCCACTGCGCGAAACCCCACATCGCAATCAGGAGCGCGATGGCGACAAGCGCGGGCGCGCGGCTTTCGGTTTTGATCGGTTCGGGCGTGGCATCTGTAGGTTGATGGGGCATGGCGGTCCCGGTCCTGCTTCGCAAGCGCCAGACTAATCGGGATTGATTAACTGGTTGCCAACGCGTGGCGCCCGCGTTAAGGCGGCGCTCGAAACTTGTTAGCGGCACATGCGCGGTCGGTGAAATCACGATGGTTCTTAAGTTTTTGTATGTCGAGAAGAAATGCAGAAAGGGCGCGACCGGCCGAATGTGGAGCGCCCCGCCATCTGCGAACAGAGGATCAAAGATGGTGCACCTAAGACTTTCTCTCAACGGCGGTACCCTTGCCTTTCACGGTCGCTGAACGGGCCAAGCCAAAGGCGAAGACGGTGACCGTGTCCCTCACTCCTTGTCTTGAGCGCCTTGAAAATTCGCCTTTCGTCGCCATGTATGGGAAGGCGTGTCCGTTGGTGGCGCGCGGTGCCCTCGGAAAGATGCGGTTCAATTGGGCAGAACGGACGGTCGGAGCAGGCTCATGCAGGCTCAGGTAGGCTAGAGGAGGACAAAACGGGCGAACTATTTGCAACATCATCAATGCGTTGCGCGGAAAAAACGGGAATTGAATTCGATTTTTTTGTTTTTTCCCAACTCGGCCGCGGAAAATGCGCACCAGCTTCTGAATCGCAACTAGCGCTCAATACCGCCGCCAGATCGACAGCGTGATGCCGCGCTCCACGATGGTGTTGCTGCCGGAGGGAGAAACGAAACCGCCCATCTGCAGCGACCACTCTTTGACGAGGTTCTGCACGAGGGAAACCTCCAGCTTGCTCGCCCGGTAAGGCTGACTGGTGCGGCCCTGGCTCAGCGTGTTGAAGGTCTGCAGCAGCACCAGCGTCTTTTTCGTCAGCCAAAGGCCCGTCGCGGTGTCGACCGCGAGTTCGTTCGGCCGCGGCCGGCTGATCCAGCGTTCCGCCGCTTCCACATCCGAGAAGCCGTCGCGGCCGAACAGTTTGAAATTCCGGCCGTACAACAGGCGCGCCTCCGCCGCCTTGCCGGAGATCAGCTTGGCGGAGCCGTTGCTCGTCGGATCGGCGACGTAAAGGTCGAAGGCGCCGGCGCTGCACGCCGTGCCTTGGATGGAAAGGACACCGGCGCCCGCAAACAGCCGCAGGCGCAGGCCCGCGTCGACCGCCGTATCGGGCGCCTTGACGGCCGCTTGCTGCGACGCGCCCCAGCGCGCCGAAACGAATTCCGGCGCCGCGAGCAGCGTCAGCCAATTGGTCACTCCGTATTCGAGCGAAGACTGGATGAAGGTCTTGTTGAAGTAGAATCCCTTGGGCGTCGCCGTCGGGCCGAACTGATCCGACGCTTCGCTGACCGTGATGCCGTCGATGAGCAACGTCTGTCCCTTGACTTGCGTCCAGGCGCCGGCCGCGGCCGGCAAGCACGCCGACACGGCATAAAGGCACAAAATCAGCGGCAGCCGCATCGTCAGCGGCCGGACGCGGCGGCTTGGCCGTGCGGCGTCTTTTCCCAATGAAACGGCTTCAAGGCGAGCTGCCAAAGCCCGCGATAGGCGGCGAGGGAAATCAAAACCCAATAGAGCATGATGCCCAAGCCGTGCGGGAACAGCGCCACACGGTCTTCGCGGCGCGTTCCGGTCATCACCAGCAAGGCCAGCAGGACGTTGGCGAGGAGCAGGCCCGTGCCGGAGATCCAGGCCAGCAGATTCTCCAAGCCCGTTGCCTGCACCCCGTGAACGGGAAAATGCGCCGCCGCCAGGATCAGCCACAGAACGGGATTGACCAGCCCCGACCAGATGGCGCCGCCGAGGAGCAACTGGATCGCGAGCGTGCCGCGCAATCCTACGCGCCGCACCAATTCCCTGGGATCGCGCATGTGCACCAGCCAGGTCTGCATATAGCCCTTCAGCCAGCGCGAGCGCTGACGCAGCCACGGGCCGAAACGCGGCGGCGCTTCCTCGTACGTCGTCGAGTTCAGCATCGCGACGCGATGGCCGAAGCGCGCCAGCCTGAGGCCGAGATCGGCATCCTCCGTGACGTTGAACGGATCCCAGCCGCCAGCGGCGCGCAGCACCTCGGTGCGGAAATGGTTCAAGGTGCCGCCCAGCGGAATGGGAACTTTCAGCTTCTCCAGGCCCGGCAGCAGCGCCTTGAACCAGATCGCGTAATCGATTGCGAACAGATGCGCCAGCCAGGACTCCGTCGCGTTGTGGATCGCCAGTCGCGCCTGCAGACAGGCGATCTCGGGCGGCGCTTGCCGAAACTTCGCCACCGCCTTGCGCAATTGATCGCGCTCCGGCCGGTCCTCGGCGTCGTAAATGACGAGAAACGCGCCGCGCGCGAAACGCAGTCCGTAATTGCAGGCCTTCGGCTTGGTGCGCGGCAGGCTGTCGGGAATACACAAGACCTCGAAAGCGCCCTCGGCGGACAGCGCCTCGGCGGCGCTTCGCGTTTCCGCATCGTCCTCTTCGACGAGGAACTTGATGTCGAGGCGGTCGCGCGGATAGTCGATGGCGCCGAGCGCCTCGGCCAATTCCGGCAAGACGTTCGCCTCGCGATACAGCGGCACCAAGACCGTGTAGACCGGCAGGCCGCCATCGGCCTCACCGCTTGGCGCTTCGCCATCGTCGCGTTGACGGCGGCCCAGCAGCGCCAAGCCCACGCGATAGGCCGTGCTTGTCGCAAATCCCAGCGACATCACCAGGACGAGGATATGGGCGGCGGCGCTTGGCCACAGCACACATCCCAGCGCGATCAGCAGTCCCGCCACAGCCAACGCCCGGGCCTGTTCCGGCGCGGCGATCCGCGATGCCGAAAAACGCGGCATCGTTCTGGCCAAGGCGTTGACCGCTTCGTCGGAGAGGCGCTCGCGAAACATGCGGGCGATGTCGTCCTGAACTTTGACCGGAGCGGCCGCCACGAGCTTGGCGCCGCGATAGGCGGAGGCGAGCCAGGCTCGGTTCGCGATGCTCGTGTCCGAGGTGACGAGCCAAAGCCGTCCGCTCCGGCTGCGGTAAGGCAGAAAGCGATGGGCCAGATAGAGATCGAGATCGTCCGCCCTGGCGCAAGGCAGCGCTTCCTCCAGCGGCGTTTCGACGTACGCGGCGCCGGCCAGAGGCAAATGTCTTTCCGCACGCAGGGCCGCTGCGCGCAAACGCCCCCTCGGGTTCAAGACAGCCCCCAGCCCTGTTGTGGTTCCGGCCCGCGACGCGACGGCGAGGAGCGTCATGCGAAAAGCAGCGACCGGCTGTACGATCAATTTCCTCGCGTCAGCCGAGAATCTGGTCGGCGTGCATCGGCGGGACAACAAACTTTTGGTTGTGAACCAAACCAATCAACAGGCTGTAAGTTATTGAATCTTTATCCTGACGACATATACGAAAAGCTGTGTGACATTATCGATCATGGGTTGCGGCGCGGGCGGCCGCCAACGGCGAATTTCCATTCAGTTCCTGTAACCCGGATCGAGCTTGTCCAACTTGCGCAACAGCGCCGGCCAGGCAAGGCCGCCGATCAGGCCCTCGAAGCCCATGGCGGCGATCATGCCGGTCTTTTCCGCCACACCTTGATGTGGCCAATTGGGCTTGGCCGTCAGCGCGCGCACCTGCATCGAACAGGCGCGTTCGAGAAAATAGATGCGCGCGAAGGCGTCGGCGCAGGTCTTGCCCAGCGCCAGCGTGCCGTGGTTGCGCAGGATCATGATGTGCTTGTCGCGGCCGAGATCGGCGATCAGCCGAGCGCGTTCGTCGAGATCGAGCGCGATGCCTTCGTAATCGTGATAGGCGATGTCGCCGCAAACCATCATCGCATGCTGGTCGAGCGGCAACAGCCCATCCGCTTGCGCCGAAACCGCCACGCCGTCCGTCGTGTGCAGGTGGATGATGCACTGCGCGTCCTCGCGCGACATATGCAACGCCGAATGAATGGTGAAACCGGCCGGGCTCACGGGATAAGGCGAGTCCCCGACCTTGTTGCCGTCGACATCGATCTTGACCAGGCTCGAAGCGGTCACCTCTTCGAACAGCAGCCCATAAGGATTGATCAGGAAATGGTGCTCCGGCCCCGGCAGGCGCGTCGAGATGTGCGTGAAGATCATGTCGTCCCAGCCGTAAAGCGCCACTAGCCGGTAGGTCGCGGCGAGATCGACGCGCAGTGCCCATTCCGCGGCGCTCACTTTGCCTGCGAGCGAGGCGATATCGCTGGCCGCGGGCGGGCGCGCTTCGAATTGCGCTTTGAGGTCCATGGCCGTCTCCCGTTTTGCCGACGAGAGTGATGGCGCCGCGCGGAGCTGTCAAACTAGCCGCGTATGCGGGTAACCGCGCGCGTCCACCCCCCGTAGGATTCGTCGCGTGCCGCTGCGGAAAGCTCCGGCTCGAAGCGGCGGTCGAGCGCCCAGTGCCGCGCGATGTCGTCCGTGTCGCGGAACAGACCAGCCGCCAAGCCGGCGAGATAGGCCGCGCCCAGCGCCGTCGTCTCGATCACCTTGGGACGCTCCACCGGCAGGCCGGTGAGATCGGCCAGTCGCTGGCAGAACCAGTCGTTCGCCACCATGCCGCCGTCCACCTTGAGCGACGACGGCGCGCCGAGCCCCGTCGCCGTCATGTCGCGTTCCATGGCTTCGAGCAGGTCGCGCGTCTGATAACACACGGCATCGAGCGCCGCGCGCGCCACTTCCGCCACGCCCATGTCGCGCGTCAGGCCCAGGATGGCGCCGCGCGCCTCCGGGTCCCAATAAGGCGCGCCGAGACCGGTGAAGGCCGGCACGAAATAAAGTCCGTCCGCCGGCTTGGCCGCGCGCGCCAGGGCTTCGATCTCGGGCGCGGCGCCGATCACTTTTAACGCGTCGCGCAGCCATTGCACCACCGCGCCCGCGACGAAGATGCTGCCTTCGAGCGCATAGGCCGTGCGGCTCGCGAGCTTAAAGGCGGAGGTGGCAATCAGCCGGTTGTGCGAGATCGGCGGCGCGGCGCCGGTGTTGACCAGCGCGAAACAGCCCGTGCCGTAGGTCGATTTGACATCGCCTGGGGCAAAACAAGCCTGCCCGAAGCTCGCCGCCTGCTGATCGCCGGCAACACCGAGAATGGGGATCGGCGTGCCGAACCATTCGGCATCCGTGGTGCCGAACTCAGCGGCGCAATCGCGCACTTGCGGCAACAGTGGGCGCGGCACGTCGAACAAGGCGAGCAGATCTTCGTCCCAGGCGAGCGACTTGAGATCGAGCAGCATGGTGCGCGAAGCGTTGGTGACGTCGGTGGCGTGCACGGCCCCGCCCGTCAGCCGGTAGATCAGCCAGGAATCCACCGTCCCGAAGGCAAGCTCGCCCCGCGCGGCGCGTTCGCGCGCGCCCGGCACAGTGTCGAGCAGCCATTCCGCTTTTGTGGCGGAGAAATAAGGATCGAGCACCAGCCCGGTCTTGACCGCGACGGTTCCTTCCAGGCCCATGGCGCGCAGCGTGCGGCAGCGCTCGGCCGTACGCCGATCCTGCCAGACGATAGCGTGGTGGATCGGCTTGTGCGTCTTGCGATCCCAGATCAGCGTGGTCTCGCGCTGATTGGTGATGCCGATGCCGGCCACGTCTTTCGCCGCGACGCCGCGCAAGACGATGCGGCAACAGGCGAGTGCCGACTGCCAGATGTCCTCGCCGTCATGCTCGACCCAGCCATTGGCCGGATAGAACTGCCGCAGCTCGGCGGCATGGGCGGCCAGCGGCCGTCCCGTGGCGTCGAAAAGGATGGCCCGCGTCGACGTCGTGCCTTGATCGATGGCCAGCAGGTATGGCGGTTCCGTGCTCATGTTAACGACTCGTTTGGGTTACCCAGGCGGCTAGATTAACACGCTGTTAACGCCAGTTTGCTACTGCTCTCGAACGCGGCCGACCGGGACGGCCCGTGAGCGACGGGGATTTCCTTGGGACTTACAGTACGCGACATGAGCGACATGGGCCGGCTTGCCCAGCTTGCGGCCAATCCGCAGGACACCACGCGAGAGGAAATCTTTCTGGCGGTCGCGTCGCTGTATCGCGTCCAGGGCACGCATCTGACCGCGACCGAGTGCGATTTGATGCGCGACATCCTTCGTCGGCTGACCCGCGACGTCGAGATGGCGATCCGCATCGCGCTGGCCGAGCGGCTGGCCGACGATCCTGACGCGCCCCACGACCTGATCCTGCTCTTGGCCGACGACCGCATCGAGGTCGCCCGCCCCATTATCCTGCGCAGCCCGCTGCTTACCGACGAAGACGTGCTGGAACTGATCGCCGAATGCGGTATCGCCCATCAGGAAGCCGCCGCCGCCCGCCCAAATATCGGCATGCAAGTCACCGACGTGTTGGCCAAGTCCGAAGCGGAATCGGTGCTGGTGACGCTGGTGCGCAACGTCACCGCCAAGATTTCGCCCATGACCTACGAAACGCTGGTGGAGAAATCCCGCCAGCTCGCCAGCCTGCAGGATCCCCTCGCCCGCCGTTCCGACTTGCCGCAACAACTCGCCACGCGGATGTGCGAATGGGTGTCCGAGGCGATCAAGGGCTACATCGTCCAGAACTACGCGGTAGAGCCCAAGGTGCTCAATACCGCGATCGCCGAGGCCGAGGTCTGGATCAAGAACGAACCGGCCGGGCCCAAGAATCCGCCTGCGGAAAGCGCCCAGAAACTGATCGAGAAGCTGGACAGAGCCGGCCAGCTCAAGGCCGGGTTCCTGCTTCGCGTGCTGCACCAGGGACAGATCGACCTGTTCGACCTTGCCTTCGCCAAGCTCTTGGCCCTGTCTTTGGCCGAATTGCGCCAAACCCTGTACGAGCGCGGCCCGAAGGCCGTGGCGCTGGCCTGCCGCGCGGTCGGGATCGACCGCTGCGTCTTCAACACGGTGTTCAACCTGTCGCGCCAGGCGCGCATGATGCGTCCGCTGCTGTCCGAGGCCGACAAGGCCGAAATCGAGGCCGTGTTCGAGAGCTTCACCAAGACCGCCGCTTTCGAGGCCTTGCGCGTCCAAAAGGGCTGAATTGCGCCGCGCAGCCTGCTACGCTGCGGCCATGATCGACCCCTTCGGCCGCACCATCACCTATTTGCGCGTCTCGCTGACCGACCGCTGCGATTTCCGCTGCGTCTATTGCATGGCCGAACAGCCGGAATTCCTGCCCAAGGCGGAACTGCTGACCCTCGAGGAGATCGAGCGGGTCTGCGCTGCGTTTCTGCGCAAAGGCGTGGAGCGCATTCGGCTGACCGGCGGCGAACCGCTGATGCGCCGCAACGCGATCCATCTGATCGAGCGGCTGGGCGCGCGCCTCGGTCCCGGCGGGCTCAAGGAGCTTACGCTCACCACCAACGGCAGCCGGCTCGCCGAATTCGCAAAGCCGCTGGCCGCGGCGGGAGTCCGGCGGCTCAACGTCTCGCTCGACACGCGCGATCCCGAGCGCTTTCGCGCCGTGACGCGCTGGGGCGACGTGAAGAAGGTCCTGGCCGGGATCGATGCCGCGCTGGAGGCCGGCCTCAAGCTCAAGATCAACACCGTGGCGCTGAAAGGCATCAACGAAGACGAATTCGCCGAGCTGATCGAATGGGCGCACGGCCGCGGCATGGATCTGACGCTGATCGAGACCATGCCGATGGGCGGCGCCGAGGCGGACCGCGTGGAGCAGTATCTTCCGCTGTCGCTGGTGCGCGCCCGGCTGATGCGGCAGTTCACGCTGATGGAGACGGACTACCGCACCGGCGGACCGGCGCGTTACGTGCGGGTGATGGAAACCGGCGGACGGCTCGGTTTCATCACACCGCTGACGCACAATTTTTGCGAAAGCTGCAACCGCGTGCGGCTCACCTGCACCGGCACGCTTTATCTGTGCCTCGGCCAGGACGAGGCGGCCGATCTGCGCGCGCCCCTGCGCGCCTCGCAGCGCGACGATCTGCTCGAAGCGGCCATCGACGAGGCGATCGCGCGCAAGCCCAAGGGACACGATTTCGTCATCGATCGCCGTCACCCCGCGCCGGCGTTGCGGCGCGCGATGTTCGTCACGGGAGGCTGAATGACGCTCAAGCTGCATTTCGTCGCCATGCAGACCGTCGAGGCGCAGGCGGCGCTCGCCAAACTGCGCCGGCAATACGACGACGCGGGGCCCGACAAGGCCGATGTGGTGGTGGCGCTCGGCGGCGATGGTTTCATGCTGCAGACGCTGCACACCTTCCTCGGACGCGGCAAGCCGATCTACGGCATGAACCACGGCACGCTCGGCTTCTTGATGAACGAGTACAATCAGAGCCAGCTCGGCGAACGGCTGGAGCACGCCGAACAGGCGACCATCCATCCCTTGCGCATGTGCGCCGCCACGCGGGAGGCCTGCGTCGAGGCGCTCGCCTTCAACGAAGTCTCTCTGCTGCGCCAGACGCGCCAGGCGACCAAGCTGCGCATCCTGGTCGACGGCAAAATCCGCTTATCCGAATTGATCTGCGACGGCGCGCTGGTGGCGACGCCGGCTGGCTCGACCGCCTACAATTTCTCGGCCCATGGACCGATCCTGCCCATCGACTCCAACCTTCTGGCGCTGACCCCGATCAGTGCGTTCCGGCCGAGGCATTGGCGCGGCGCCCTCTTGTCCCATTGGGCCAAGGTGCGTTTCGAGGTGCTGGAGACCGAGAAACGGCCCGTCAACGCGGTGGCCGACGGTCACGAAGTGCGCGACGTGATCGCGGTCGACGTCGCCGAGGACCGCTCCATCGCCATGATCATGCTGTTCGACGCCGGCCGCAACCTGGACGAAAGAATCCTTACCGAACAGTTTATGGACTGAGGCCCACTCGCGCTTCACGCGACGTTAAGCGCCGTTAAGTACCCTGTCCGCTTGCGGGCGTCCGAAAGGCCTCGGACGCGTTGGGCGGGTCATGAGCGGATATCGCTTCGACAGACTGAAGATTCTCGTCGTCGACGACAACCAGCATATGCGCAAGCTGGTGGTCGCGATTCTGCAGGCTTTCGGGGCGGTTCAAATCCACGAAGCGCCCAACGGCGAGCGCGCCTGGGCGCAGTTGCGCGAAATGAATCCCGATGTGGTGTTGCTCGACTGGCAGATGGACGGCATGTCCGGACTGGAATTTGCGCGCCTGGTGCGCACCTCGCCGCAATCGCCCAACCCGTTCCTGCCCATCATCATGTTGACGGGTCACACCCACGTTGATCACGTTCGTGAGGCGCGCGATGCGGGTGTCAACGAATTCCTCGCCAAACCGGTGTCGGTGAAGGCGATCTACACGCGGCTGGTCTCGGTGATCGAGCATCCGCGCCCGTTCGTTCGTACGAAAACCTATTTCGGCCCTTGCCGCCGCCGCCGCGGCAGTGACGAATATCGCGGACCGGAGCGGCGCAACCTCTGCGAGCCGACCGCGCTCGACGATGACCCGATCCCCGAGAACAAGTTTGCCGAGAGGACGCCATGAGCAAACAGCCCGCCGAAGTATTCATGCCCCCGAACATGCTGAAGGCCAAGGTCGGCGGCACGATCAAGGGGCTCGACATGGCCGCCATCCAACGCGCCGAGACGGCGATGGAGACGCTCAAGGAGGAATTCACCGACTGGATCGCGGCCGACCTTGCAAGGCTCGACGAAGCGTTTGACCGCTTTGACGCCGAGCGCAACGAATCCACCGTCGACGATTTGTTCCGCGCCAGCCACGACCTCAAGGGCCAAGCCGCGACCTTCGAGTATCCGTTCATCGCCCGCGTCGCCGCTTCGCTGTGCAAGCTGATCGACGAGATGAAGGCGCCCGACGCTCTCCCCGCGACGCTGCTCGAGGCGCACGTCGACGCCATCCGCGTCATCTTCCGCGACAACATCAAGAGCACGTCGAACTACACCGCCTTGACGCTGGTCGAAGAGCTGGAAGCGCGCGTGCGCGAAACGCTGGAACGCGCGGCCCACAAAGCCTAACGCCAGCGCGCCGCCGTCAGGAGGCCCGCGGCGGTGGTGACGGCCAGCACCGCGTAAAGTCCCTTGGGGCCGAGCGCGCCGATCGCCCAGCCGCTCAACAGCGGCCCCAAAATCGATCCCAGACCGAACAGCAGAATGAGCCCCGCCGCCGCCGCGACGCGCGTCTGTTGCGCCGCCCTGTCGTTCACCTGCGCCACCGAGATCGCATAAAGCGGAAAGACGAAGCCGCCCGCCGCCGCGACCGCGATCAGGTTCGCGCCGCTTCCGCGATCCGCCGCCCAAAGGCCGAACAGCGATGCGGCCAACCCCAACGCAAACAGCAGCGCGATCACGCGCCGGCGTCCCGCGACGTCGGACAGCCATCCGAACGGAAGCTGCAAAGCGCCGCCCGCCGCCATCGCCAAGGCCATGAACAATCCGATTCCGGCGAGATCGAATCCGACATGCTTGGCGTAGATCGGGCCGAAGGTGAACAGCACGGACCAGGACAGGCCCGCCAAGAGCGTCGCGCCCGCACCGAGCGGCGATAAGGCGAAGAGCTTCGCTAGTCCGAGCGGCGCCGGCGGCGCCTGCTCCGGCGCGGTGTGGCGCGCGGCGATCACCGGCAGCGCGGCCACGACGAACAGCGCGCTTGCCAGCGCGAACAGCCCCGCTTTCGCCGGATCGCCTTTGCCGAGCAGATACTGCGCCAGCAGCATGGCCAGCATCTGCACCACGATGTAGACCGAAAAGACGCGGCCGCGCTCGGCGTTCGGCGCGCGGTCGTTGATCCAGCTTTCATAGGCGACGTAAACCAGCGACAGGGAAAAGCCCGACACGAAACGGAACGCCGCCCAGGGCAAAGGCGCGACCACCAAGGGATGGACCAGGATCATCGCGCCCGCCGCCGCCGCGCAAATGGCGATCGCGCCGACATGCCCACTCCAGCCCACGATGCGGCGCGCCGCCAGCGGCGCCAACGAATAGCCTAGATAATAGGTGGCCATCATCCAGCCGATGGTGCCCGCGCCGAAACCTGCGAGATCGGCGCGCACGGAGATGAGATCGGTCTGCAGTCCGTTGCCGATCTGCAGCAACCAGGCCGACAAGATCACCGCTGAGATCGAAGACAGCGTGGCGCGCAAATCGTTCCCCCTCGGGGGAAGCCTTACGGGGTGCTGTCGTCCTTCGCAACCGGCGAGAAGGACGACAACATATCCAAAACGCTCGGCGCCAGCAGGAAAGGCGTGGCACCATCCCCGCTCGGGAAAAAGCCGGCGCCGCTCGGTTGCCACAAGGCGGCCAGCGCGTTTCCCAAGCCCGTCGAGGGTGCTGAAACGGCAGCTTGTCCAGAGGCCGCCGCTCCCTCGGCCGGCAGGGAAATCTGCCGCGTCACCCAGTCATAGACCTCGCGCACCGTCTTGGGCGTGCCGTCGGCGCGGTAAAAGACGCTCTTGTTGGCGACGGCCGCTTGCGGGAAAACCTCGGCCGCGGGAGCCGCGGGCGCCGAGCCGTTCAACTGGATAAGTTTGCAAGCGGCGTCGGCGCCCAGGAAATGCGCGGCATAGAGTTCGCCGCCGCACACCGAGCGGCCGAGCGTGCATTCCATTGCGCTCTTAGTCTGCTGTGCGTATTCGCCGGCCATCAGCGCGGCGATTTGCGGATTGTCGCGCAAGGCGAGGATCGCCTGGCGGTTGTCGGCGTTGGCCACGTGATAGCGCCCGTCCGCCGACGGCGTGATCGCGTCAGCGTAGGAACCAAGCCCGTATTTCGCGCCATAATCCTTGACCAGGCCGTACCAGGTTTGCTCGACGAATTGGAACAGGCCCGCGGCCGACGAGGTACTCGACTGCGCCGCGGGTTTCAGGCTCGACTCGCGCATGGCGGTGCCGAGCAGGTAATGGAAATCGGAACCGGTGGCGACGCTGGCGCGCTTGAGCGCGCTCACGACCGCGAGCTGCTCGCTGGTCACGCCGATGGCTTCTGCCGTCATGGCTGGGCTTCTCCCGAACCAAAGCGGCGCAACCTAGCGCGCAAGACGGTTAAAGATCGTTAACAAGACGGGCAAGAAATGCGGCGCGCGCCTTGGCCGCATAAGGCTCTGGCGCACCGCTGCCCCAAACCGGACCTGGCCAAGCGGCATCGCCGGGGTTGCGCGCCACGACATGGATGTGAAGCTGGCCGACCAGATTGCCCAGCATACCGATATTGATCTTGGCGCAGCAGGTGAGGCGTTTCAGCCCTACCGCTACACGGGCGATTTCCTCCATCAACGCGGCGCGCTCCGCCGCCTCGAGATCGAACAACTCTCTAGCCCCGGCGCAGCGCGGCACCAGCACAAGCCAGGCAAAGCGCGCATCGTCCATCAGCAGGACGCGCGACAGTGGCCAATCGGTGACGAACGCCGTATCGGCCTGAAGACGCGGATGCAGCGCAAAGTCCATCTCTATCCCAGGCCGTGCGGCAACAGCCATCCCTGCCGCCAAGCCAGAAACAGCAGCATGCCGAGGTAAAGCGAAAGCAGCAATGCCGCGCGCGGACGCGTCAGGCGCCAACGCATGGCGAGCAGCGGCAGGAATATCATCAGCGCGCCCAACAGCACATCGGCCGCCAAGCGTGACGTCTCGGACGAAACCGCCAGCGGCCGGATCAGTGCCACGATGCCCAACACGCCCAATAGCTCGTAGGCCGCCGCCGAAAGCATGTGCCCGACCGCCAGCGTGGTCTGTCCGCGCGCGACCGAAATCAGCGTGGTGGCGAGTTTAGGCAAGGCCGTGCCGGCGGCCAAGATCGTCAAGCCGGCGAGCGCTTCGCTGACGTGCAGTTTATGCGCCAGCGGCACTACGCCTGAGACTGCGAAATGGGCGCCGAGCGCCATGGCGATCACACCGAGCAGCAAGAGGAATAAAGCCGCGAAAGCGTGCGGCGGCGGGCTCTCGGAGCGGGCGAGCGCACGGGCCAGCGCCAGGGAGTGATCCGGCGAACGCCGCCAATCGCTGAAAAAACAAAGCGCGAGATAGAAGACGAACCCCGCCATGAGGATCGCGCCCGCCGGCCGCCCGATCATGCTTTCCTGCGTCAGGAAGACCAAGGCGAGGCTTGCCAGCAGCGCCGCGCCGCCGTCACGCAAGACGATTTTTGGCGGAGCCGACATCGGCCGCAGCAAGGCGCCCAGGCCCAGCACGAAAAGCAGCGCGAAAAGCGTCCCGCCGACGATCACACCGAACGCCAGATCGGGCGTGTCACCTACCGCCGCGCGCAGCGAAACGAACAACACCGGCGCCGAGGTCGCCGTGGACAGGATGAGCAATCCTATCGCCAGTGCCGGTACGTTGAACACCCGGGCCAAGCCTACGCCGCCACGCGCCGCCGCTTCACTGCCGATCAGCAGCAACGCGAACCCGGCGACTACAAACCAGCATGCCATTCGTGAATCCCAGGCCCCGCCTGTCGGTGCGCCGTCTCGATTATGAAGCCGGGCTTGTCCGCCTTCGCACCCGAAAAACGCCGCGGGTCGAAAGCGACATCAACCGTCGCCCGTTCCAGAACGAGACGGCTCATCGTTTCGGCAATCGCCGGTGCAAACAGGATGCCGTTGCGGTACTGACCGCCCGCGATAAAAAGTCCTTCCACCGCGCTTTGCCCCAGGATCGGCATTCCGTCTGGAGACGCCGGCCGCAGGCCAACCCAATGCTCGACCATCCGCCAGGACTGAAGCGCCGGCATCAATCCCGCCGATTGCCGCCGCAGCCATGCCGTCGCTTCCGGCGTCGGGCTGGTATCGTAGCCCGCCAGTTCGGCGGTGGCGCCGACCAAGAGACGATTGCCGCGCGGTACGACGTAAATGCCGTTGCCCCAGACGGTATGCTTCGGCAATGCGGCGCCCGCAGGCGGCTCAAGCACCATGATCTCGCCTTTCACCGGAATGACCGGCGGCAGGGTTTCGCCGGGCAGTTCTTCGATATGCGAGCCTCTGCGGCCGGAGACGTTCTTGGTCAGGTTGACATGCGCGTTCCAGGCGCCTGCCGCCAGGATGTAAGCGTCCGCGTGGTAGAGTGCGAACGGCGTGCGCACGCCGCTCACGCGGCCGTCCTCGGTTTCGATGTTCACCGCGGCTTCGTTTGCCGACAGCGTGCCGCCGGCCTTCTGGAACGCCGCGATCAGCGCGCGCGCCATCGCATGGGTATCCACCACCGCCTCGTCCGGCGCCCAAAGCGCACCTTTGACGGTTTCGGCCAGCATCGGCTCCATCGCGCGCGCTTCGGCCGGGCTCAGCTTGGAAGTACCGTGGGCGTGCGGATTGGCTTCGTCAGGCTCTGTCTTGCCGTGCGCTTGGGCGTGGCCGTGCGCGGAGCTATGGGCGTGCGGACAGGTCTCGCCAAGTTCCGGTTTGGCATGCGGCACCTCGCCTTCCAGCATCACCAGCAGCGAGCCGTTGCGGCGATAGCCGATTTCGATTCCTGTCCGTTCCTGCAACGCCGCCGCGAAGCCGGGCCACATCACGCCCGAACGGTGCGCGAATTCCACGTCGGGACCGGAGGTATGTCCGAGCTCGGCCGCCGCCGCGACCATCCCGCCGGAAGCGAGCGTCGTCGCCCCGCCCGCTTGGGCGCGTTCCAGGATCGTGACCTCGGCACCCGCCTCGGCCAGCTTCCAGCCGATGCCGAGGCCGGCGACGCCGGCGCCGATGATGACGATCTTCTTCATGGCGACCTCCCTTGCGCGACATGCGGCGCCAGACGGACACCGGCCGCTGCGAAACACAAAAAACCCAGCACGTACGCGATCAACGCAAACCACTCGGGAAACAGCGATGCAAGCGCGATGGCGACGAGGATTTCGAATTGGCCAATCATGCCGCGCGCCACACCGTCGCTGTCGGCGAAGGCGAAGGCGCTCGCCGTGTTGGCGGACATGGCGAAGATCAGGAAGGTGGCCGCCAGCGCGCGCGGCGGATCGGCCAGTGCGAATGCAAACGGAGCGCCCGCCAGCACCACGGCATCGAAAGCGAAATTGGCCGCCAGCGCCGCCGTGTTTCCTGTCTCGCGCGCGGCCGCGGCGGCCAGTGCCGACACCGGGCGGCTGGCCAGCAAGAGCACCAACCCCGCCGGATAAAATCGGAAGGCGAACAGCGGCAGCGCCGCAAGCCCGAGTGCCAGCCCCAAGAGCGAAAACAGCGCGCCGGTGCGGACAAACCTCCGCGCCACGGCGGCAAAGGCCGGTTTGGTCCACTTGCGCAGGAGCGCGTCGAGCATGCCTAGCAACTAGGCTAAGGGCGGTTTACGGTCAAACTGCGGCGATGACGAAACGCCGCAGGCCACTTATATTCCGGCGGCAAGGATCGGAGAACGGTCATGGAAAAAGCCACGTTTGGCGCAGGGTGTTTTTGGGGCGTCGAGCATTTCTTCCGCGAAGTGCCCGGCGTGATCGACGCGGTGTCCGGCTATTCCGGCGGCACGCTGGACCACCCCACTTACAAACAAGTCTGCACCGACAAGACCGGCCATGCCGAAGTGGTGGAAGTGACTTTCGATCCCGCGAAGGTCGGCTACGCAGCGCTGGTCGATCTGTTCTTCAAGATGCACGACCCGACGCAGCTGAACCGCCAAGGACCCGATGTCGGCACGCAATACCGCTCGGTGATCTTCACCCATTCGCCGGAACAGGCGCGCGTGGCGCAGGAGCGGCTGGAAGCGGCGCGGGGCCGCACCAAGCGGCCCATCGTCACCGTGATCGAACCGGCTGGCCCCTTCTGGCGCGCCGAGGACTATCACCAGCGTTATTTCGAGAAGCATGGCGGCCACTGTCACGTCAGCTATGCGGAGGTCGCGGGGCAATGAACATCAAAGGGGGGATGGCTGCCGTCATGGCCATGGGGTTTCTCGCAACCGCGTCGTTCGGCCAGATCAGCCGCGGCGACCGCTATTCGGGCGCGGACTGGGCGAGCCGCTCGCCGATCCTGGCACAGCACGGCATGGCGGCGACCGAACAGCCGCTGGCCACGCAAATCGCGCTCGACATCTTGAAGAAAGGCGGCAGCGCGGTCGATGCGGCCATCGCCGCCAATGCCGCGATCGGGCTAATGCAGCCGGTGCTCAACGGGATCGGCGGAGATTGCTTCGCCATCGTCTACGATCCCAAGACGCACAAGCTTTACGGCTATAACGGCTCCGGTGTGTCGCCGCGCGGTCGTGACCTCGCCAAGATGAAGGCCGAAATCGAAGCGGCCTATGCGCGCGCCGGCATGCCGTACAAGCCGCACATCCCGCCGGTCGGCTCGCTGCCCGTCACCGTGCCGGGAACCGTCGACGCCTGGTTCGCACTACATGAGCGCTTCGGCAAGCTGCCGATCAAGGACGACCTCGCGCCAGCGATCCGTTACGCCACGGACGGCTTTCCGGTGACGCAGCTCATCGCGATGTACTGGAAAGAGAACATGGCGGCGTTCACGCTGCTGCACGGCCTGATCGAGGAAAACGACAACGCACGCCATACCTATCTCATCCCCGACGCGACCGGCGGCCACACGCCGGCCGAAGGCGAAATCTTCAAGAACCCCGACCTTGCCCACACGCTGTCGCTGATCGCCGATGGCGGGCGCGACGCGTTCTACAAAGGCGCCATCGCGCGCACGATCGATGCTTATTTCAAACGCATCGGCGGCGATCTGCGCTACGAGGACTTCGCGGCCTATCACGGCGAATGGGTCGAGCCCGTGTCGGTGAATTACCGCGGCTACGACGTTTACGAATTGCCGCCCAACGGACAGGGCGCGGCCGTGCTGCAGATGCTGCAAATCCTGAAGCATTTCGACCTCAAAAAGATGGGCCCGGGCTCGGCCGATACGCTGACCGCGATGCTGGAGGCCAAGCGGCTGGTTTATGAAGACCTCGCCAAGTGGTACGCCGATCCGCGTTTCGCGAAGATTCCGATGAAAGGGCTGTTGTCAGACGCCTATGCCGAACAGCGCTTGAAGCTGATCCATCTCGATCACGCCAATCCCGACATCGGACCTGGCGACCCGCGCCTCTATGACGGCGACACGATCTATCTCACCACCGCCGACAAGGACGGGATGATGGTCTCGCTGATCCAGTCGAATTACCGCGGCATGGGATCGGGGCTGGTGGCCGACGGGCTTGGCTTCATGTTCCAGGATCGCGGCGAGTTGTTCTCGCTCGATCCCGGCGCGGCGAATGTCTACGCGCCCGGCAAGCGGCCGTTCCACACCATCATTCCCGGCTTCGTGATGAAGGACGGCGCCCCGTTCCTGTCGTTCGGCTTGATGGGCGGCGACATGCAGCCGCAAGGCCACGTCCAGGTGCTGACCGACATCATCGACTTCGGCATGAACGCGCAAGAGGCCGGCGATGCCGCGCGCTGGCGCCATTACGGCGGCTCGGAGCCGACCGGCGAACCGTCCACCGGCATCGGAACGGTCGAGATGGAATCGGGCTTCAGCCCGACGGTGAAAGCCGAGCTCGAAAAGCGCGGCTACAAGATCGTCGGCGGCACCGGAAACTTCGGCGGCTATCAAGCCATCATGTGGGACACCAAAAACAAGGTCTATTGGGGCGCTTCCGAGATGCGAAAGGACGGTGAAGCAGCGGGGTATTAGGTTATTTCACCGCGCGCCGCGCCGCTTCGGCCTTCTCTTCGTTGATCCTGAGCACCACCAGCACGACGATCATCGCGGCGAAGCTGGTCAGCGTTCCGGGCAGCCAGATGATCAGCCCGCCGTAATGTTGGTCGTTGAGCGCGGTCATCTCCAACACGCGCCCGCAGATGCGATAGACCGGATAGAAATCGCTGTTCGATAGCGACAGAATCGCGCCCAGCACCATCTGCGGCAGCTCGATGGCGATGATGAGCAGCGCACGCATCAGGCTCGAAATCCGCGCCGGCGGCTTGGGCCTTGGGTCGAGGATCAGGCACCAGAAGAAGATGCCGTTGATCGCCATCGTCCAATTCATCACATCGTAGAGATTGCGGTCGAGCATCACGCGGGTGTGGATTTCCGGCCAAAGCCAGAAATACAACAGCCCGACGAACAGCACTGGCGCGACGGCGGGATGCTGCATGAAGTCCACCGCCCGCCGCACCGGCCGCGCGTCGATCAAGGGCCTCAGGAAATCCGGCATGCCGGCGCGCACCGCCGGGCCGGCGCAGCCGAGTGCTATGAAGAACGCGCCCGCATGATGCAGCACGAAATGCGCCCAACGGTGAACGAAGAACATGTGCTGCGCGAAGTAGTCGACATGGGTCTGCAGCACGGCGTAGTCGGCGACGACCCCGAGCACGAAACAGACGATGCGCCAATTCGCGGGGCGTTCGCCGGCCGGTAGCCTCAACCATCCCCGCGCGAACCAACCGAGCGTGAGCATCGTCGCAAGATAAGCCGGCCAGGAGAATTCCCACGGCATCCAGAACGGCAGCTCGGCGGGATATTCGCGGCAGACGACGTAAAGCACTCCGCCCACGGCCAACAGCGCGCCATAGGCGAGCCAGCCGGGCCAATGCGATTCCGCGCGCGACAAAGTCATCACGGCATTTTGCCGATTTGCGCCGCACGCGCCATGCTAATGTCCGCCCCATGAAACGATTTGTCGGCGCCTTTCTGCTCGTCCTGCTCGCCGGCTGCGGGCCGAGCGGCGCGCCTTGGCACGCGACGAACATCACCGGCGCCATGCCGGCGCTCGACTTCCGCATGACCCGCGCGCGCGACGGCGCCGAGGTGACCGCGGCGGATTATCGCGGGCGCGTGACGATCCTCTATTTCGGCTACACCAATTGCCCGGACGTCTGCCCGGCGACGCTGGCCAATCTGTCCGACATGCTGGGCCGGCTGGGCGCGGCGCGCGCGCAGGTGCGCGTCTTGTTCGTCACCGTCGATCCGGACCGCGACAGCTTGGCGATCTTGAAGCAATACACGGCGGCCTTCGCGCCGGAGATCGACGGGCTCAGAGGCAGCGCCGACGAACTCGCCTCGCTGGCGCGGCGCTATCGCGTCGCCTACAGCGTGAAGGCAGGCCCTCCCTACGAGGTGATGCATTCGAGCGCGGTGTTCTTTTTCGACCGCGACGGCCGCGCGCGCCTCGTCACGCTCACCACCGACGATACGGCGGGATTGGCCGCGGATGTAAAGCGGCTGCTTGGCGGCCCATGAAAACGGCGGACGCTCTTTCGGGCTCGGACTTCTTTTTTTTCGCCCTCGCCGCGCAAGCGTTCCGCCGCGTTCCTTCGAAAGTCCGGCCGGCGGGCCGCAGCGAACATCTTCGCCGCGTCGTCCGCACCTTCCTGTCGCCCCGGACTGGCGCAAAGAAGCGGGCCGGATCGCCGGGAAGAACTCCCGCGCGGGATCGTCTCACCGCCGCCTTGAGCACGGCGCGCGCGGCGCCGCCTCGTCCTGTATGTCGCCGCGACTATGCGCTTGTGTCCGGCCGCTCCATCGCCGTGTGTTTCACGCGATAAGATAAGAGCGGCCCGGCAGGCTTGGATAAGGTTTCATGACTTGGAAAGGTGGCGCGCAAGGCTTTGCCGGCAAGCGATTTTTTCGCGGGTGCGCGGTGGTCAGAGCAGGGATAGCGGTTTGGGTGCCGTTCGGGCGGGTGTGGAATGCGGCAAGCTCGGACCGTTACCCTCCCCCAACGCGGGGGGCGAGTAGCGTCAGCGAACGGCGCGTGCGGACGCGAGCAAGATGGGGTTGGGGGGCTGCGCCATTTCCGGTCGTTCGCGTGACACTCCAAGTGCGAGCCATATTGCGCTAATCTCGGCCCGGGCAGTGGAGGGGGATAGCCCTGATCGCACACGTGCGATCACCGGAGATGCAACAATATCAATATGCGCCAGGCGTTGAAACTTCATCCGGACTCGCGTTGCGTAGCAGCGACACACATCGAAGTGGTGGTCGCGCGTCCGCGCCCCGGCAATTTGGTGCTGCACTATTTCGTGATCGGCAAGATAAGTGATTTGTGCATGCCGCCCGTGACTGCTCCCACGCGCACCGATGAGCTTTGGCGGCACACCTGCTTCGAGGCATTCGTCCGTGCATCGCCGGGCACCGCGTACTACGAGTTCAACTTTGCGCCATCGATGCAATGGGCGGCATATCGGTTCAGCGGCGACCGGAGCGGGATGCGTGTTGCGAGCGAGATCGGCGCGCCGCGCGTGGAAGTGCAGTCGAATGGCGCGTGCTTTGAATTGCAGGCCTCGCTGGAGTTGGAGCGGAGCTTGCGATGCGATGCGGCATGGCGTCTAGGGCTTGCGGCGGTGATCGAAGAAACAAGCGGCCGTAGATCGTATTGGGCATTGGCGCATCCGCCCGGCAAGGCGGATTTTCATCATTCCGATTGCTTTGCGCTCGAACTTCCAGCAGCGTAGCGGCCATGAAATTCGGCATCGACCGGCTTCTCGCCGAGCCCGCTTTGCGCGCGCCGCTCAAGGCCAAGCGCGTGGCATTGCTCGCGCATCCCGCTTCGGTCACTGGGGACCTGAAGCACTCGCTCGATGCGTTGGCCGCATGCGGTGACATAAAGCTCGCCGCCGCTTTCGGTCCGCAGCATGGTTTGCGCGGCGACAAGCAAGACAACATGATCGAGTCGCCCGACTTCAACGACCCGGTGCATGGCGTCCCGGTATTCAGTTTGTATGGAGAAGTGCGAAAGCCGACGGATGCGATGATGGACACATTCGATGTCATCCTCGTCGATCTGCAGGATTTGGGTTGCCGTATTTATACGTTCGTCACGACGCTGCTTTACGTCCTGGAAGCGGCATCGAAACATCGCAAAGCCGTGTGGGTGCTGGATCGGCCCAATCCACTTGGCCGACCGGTGGAAGGCCTGAGGCTGCGAGGAGGCTGGGAGAGCTTTGTCGGCGCTGGACCGCTGCCGATGCGTCACGGGCTTACGCTCGGTGAGTTAGGTTTGTGGTTCATCGAAACGCTCAGGCTCGATGTCGAGTATCGCGTCATCGAGATGCAAGGTTGGCGGCCCGATGCCGCGCCGGGATTCGGCTGGCCGCTGGGCGAGCGCACGTGGATCAATCCCAGTCCCAACGCGCCGAATTTATGGATGGCGCGCACCTATCCGGGCACTGTGATGCTCGAAGGCACGACGCTCTCAGAGGGCCGCGGCACCACCCGGCCGCTCGAATTGTTCGGCGCTCCCGACCTCGACGTCCGGCGTGTCATGGGGGAAATGCACGCGACTGCCCCGCAATGGCTACGCGGTTGCCGCCTGCGCGATTGCTGGTTCGAACCGACGTTCCACAAGCACGCGGGCAAGCTCTGCAACGGCGTGCAGATTCACACGGAAGACCCCGGCTACGATCACCAGACGTTCAAGCCTTGGCGTATCCAAACGCTCGCCTTCAAAGCGATCCGGCGCTTGTATCCGGACTATCCGCTGTGGCGCGATTTCCCCTACGAATACGAGCACGGCAAACTCGCCATCGACGTCATCAACGGCTCCCCGTTACTGCGAGAATGGGTGGACGATGCGGCAACATTGCCGCAAGACCTGGATGCGCTGGCCGTACCGGATGAGCAGGCTTGGCTGAGTGAGCGCCAGGCACACCTGCGCTACTGAAGGACGGCGGACGCAAACACGGTGGACGGACGCTTTTGGCGCTTTGCTGCCATTCCCCCGCCTCCGCATGGAGCAGCAAGCTACGGCGCTAGAGCCTGATCGCTTCTTGTTGAAGCGAGCGCGTCATCCTGAGGTGCCCGGCGCGCCCTTCGAGGCTCGCTACGCTCGCACCTCAGGGTGACGCGCCGGGCCTCGAAGGATGACCCTAACGATTCAATCTCAGAATATTATGCTCTAATACCAGGTCCTGATCCGCACCTCGCTCGCGCTGCCCACCAGCGTCTTGAATTTCTCGAGGTCGGAGAACGTGCCGTCGGCGTTGTGGAAGTGATAGGGATAGACGATTTTCGGCTTGAAATCCCTCACCCAACGCGCCGCCGCTTCCACGGTTTCGGTGTAGGGCAGGTTCATCGGGATGAACGCCACGTCGATGTTCGCCAGATGCGCCAGTTCGGGCGCTTCTTCCGTATCGCCGGCGATATAGACGCGCTTGCCGCCAAGCGTGAGCACATAGCCGTTGCCCTGGCCCTTGGGATGGAACTTCAGCCGATCGGGCGTGAGGTTGTACATCGGCTCGGCCTCGACCGGAATTCCGTCGGCCTCGGCCTTGTCGCCGTTGTGCAGGACGACCGTCTTGGCTTGAAGGTCGGCCGGCATGGCGTCGCGCACATTCTCGGGCGCCAGGATTTCGCTCTTCGCGCCCGCGACCGCTTCGAGGATCGGCAGGTTGAAATGATCGTAATGGATATGGGTGATCAGGATCACCTCGGGCTTGGGCAGCGCACGATAGGGCGGCGTGGGATCGCCGCCGTCCGTAACCGGCGCGGCATCGATAAGCACGTGCACGCCGTTCCAGGTCAGCATCAGCGAAGCGTGATGGATGGGATGGATGACGAGCGGCCCGCTCGCCGTGGCGATGGTGTCGTCGGCGCGCGCGGCGGCCGCGCACATCGCCAGAATCACAAGACCCGCCGCGATGTTCACCAAGCTCATGACAAGCTCCTGTCAGATATGCAGCGCCTTCTTGTCGGCGTCGAGCACCGCTTCGTGCATCATCTCAGAAAGCGTGGGATGCGGGAAGATCGTGGCCGCCAGCTCCGCGTCGGTAAGTTCGCCGGCGCGCGCGATGGCATAGCCCTGAATCAGCTCGGTCACTTCCGCGCCGATCATGTGCGCGCCGAGCAATTCGCCAGTCTCGGCGTCGAACACGGTCTTGATCAGGCCCTCGGAATCGCCCAACGCGATCGCCTTGCCGTTGCCGATGAAGGGAAAGCGGCCGACCTTGATCTTGCGACCCAATTGCTTGGCTTTTTCTTCCGTGAAGCCGACGGAGGCCACTTGCGGCCAGCAATAGGTGCAGCCGGGAACCTTCGAAGTGTCCAGCGGATGCACACCTTTCACGCCGGCGATCCTTTCCGCCACGATCACGCCCTCGTGCATCGCCTTGTGCGCCAGCCAAGGCGGGCCGACCAGATCGCCGATCGCCCATAAGCCTTCGATGCCGGTCGCGCCCCACTGATCGACCACGACGTGCGTCTTCTCGACCTTCACGCCCGCCTGTTCGAGGCCGATATTCTCGACATTGCCGACGATGCCGACCGCCAGGATCACGCGTTCGACGCTGATCGTCTCGCTCTTGCCGTCCACGGATTTCAGCAATGCCGTGACGCTGTCCGCGCCTTTCTCCAGCTTCTCGACGGTCGTGGACGTCTTGATCTTCATGCCTTGCTTGACGAAGGCTTTTTGTGCCAGTTGCGAAATCTCTTCGTCTTCCACCGGCAACACGCGGTCGAGCACTTCCACCACCGTCACCTCGGCGCCCAATGTGCGGTAGAAACTCGCGAATTCGATGCCGATGGCGCCGGAGCCCACGATCAGCAGCGACTTGGGAAATGCCGGCGGCACCATCGCCTCGCGATAGGTCCACACCAATTTGCCGTCCGCTTCGAGGCCCGGAAAAGTGCGCGCCCGCGCGCCGGTGGCGAGCACAATGTTCTTGGCGGCAACCTCTTGCGTGTTGCCGTCTTTGACCACCGCCAGCTTGCCCTTGCCGGCGAGCTTTGCCTCGCCCGCGATCACCGTGATCTTGTGTTTCTTCATCAAGAAGGCGACGCCGTTCGACAATTGCAGCGCCACCTTGCGCGAACGCTCGACGATCTTGGCGAGGTCGAACGTCAGGTTCTCGGCCGCGAAGCCGAACTCCGGCAGCCGGTGCATCAAGTGCCAGATTTCCGAGGAACGCAGCAGCGCCTTGGTCGGGATGCAGCCCCAGTTGAGACAGATGCCGCCCAGCCGGTCGCGCTCGACCACGGCGGTCTTGAGGCCCAGTTGCGCGGCGCGGATGGCGCAGACGTAACCGCCCGGCCCTCCGCCCACCACGACGACGTCGAAAGTCTCAGCCATTTCTCGCTCCGGGAATTATGCCGACACCACGCTGACCACGATTGCGGCGGCGAGCGCGGGCATCAGGAAGAACGACGTGTAGATGAAGCCTACCCCCACGAATTTCAAGCAGGTCCACAACCAGCTTTGTCCGTAGAAACGTTTCAGCGACAGCAGCAGGTAGACGGACAATACCAACATCAAGAATGCGGTCACCCAACCGCCGGGCAGTATCTGCGCCAGGATCGCGGCCACGATCAGCGCCACGAAGCCGAAGGTGTGCAAGGTCAGCGAAAACACCATGTGATCGACGAAGTAGAATTCCTTGCGCCGGCGCCAATAGAATGCCACCAACAGCAGCGCGAAGAGCGGCAACAGCAAAAAGAGGATGCGCGGGATCCAGGCGGTCAACGGCTCGTTGAGCGCGGCGGGATTCGTGTCCAGCTTCTGCATGCTGCTGTAAGAGACACGCACGATCCAATTGCCGAAGCGCTGGCCCAGGCTGTTGCCGGGCTTTTGCGCCGCCTTCTCGCTTTCCGCTTTGAGGCTGTTCAGCACCGTCGCGACTTCGGGCGGATAATGCGGATGCTGCGAGCCGATGCGTTGAAAATAATGGGCTTTCACCGTGACGGTGTAGTTGGTCGAGCCGTCGGCCTTCATGCCCGGCACCGCTTTGTGCAGGTCTCCGGCCGCGAGATAGACATTGCCCTTGGCGTCGGCCTTGAAGCCGCTCATCGGCGACTGTTTGCCGTCCTTGACGGTATAGACGTTGCCGCCCTTGTCCGCGAACACGCGCCACATCTGGACGTTCAGCGTCAGCTGCATGATCGCGATGCCGGTGACCGACAGGAACAGGAAGAACAGCAGCGACACGAAGAGATAAAGCCTGACCGGCGGCACATAGCGCTGGGTCCGCCCGTCGCGGAAGGCAAGCGGCAATTCGCCGGGCTGGGCCACCAGCGCACGCGCCGTGCGCAGGATACGGCTGTCGAAACTGATGATGTCCTTGAAGAAATCGTGCAGCAGATGGCTGACCGAGCGGCGGTGCCCGTCGTGCGGTTGGCCGCACACCGCGCAATAAGGCCCGATCAGCGGCGCTTTGCAGTTCGGGCAGATGCCGGTCTTGGCGCCACGCTCGGCCAGCGCCGAGGCGGCCAATTCCACCGCGGCCACGCTGCCGGTTTCCAGTATTGCGCCGAGTTCTTCCATCCCGAAGTTGTGTCCCCTCATGCTTCGACAAGCTCAGCACGAGGATGCCTTCATCCTGAGCTTGTCGAAGGATGAAGGCGCAGCCGCCTTTATAGCAGCATTGCGGCCGGTTCTTCGACGTATTGTTTGAAGATTTGCAGGAACCGCGCGCCGGTTGCGCCGTCGATCACGCGGTGGTCGCAGGACATCGTGACGGTCATCACGGTGGCGGCCTCGACCTTGCCGTTCGTCACCACTGCGCGCGCCTCGCCCGCGCCGACCGCCAAAATGCCCGCATGCGGCGGGTTGATCACGGCGGTGAAATTCTTGATCCCGAACATGCCGAGATTGGAGATGGCGAAGCTGCCGCCTTCATATTCCTGCGGCTTCAGTTTCTTGGCGCGGGCGCGCTCCGCGAGCGACTTCACCTCGTTGGAGATTTGCGCCAGGCCTTTTTCCTCGGCGTGGAAGACAATCGGCGTGATCAGGCCGAAATCCAGCGCCACGGCGACGCCGACATCGGCGTGCTTGTGGCGCAAGATCGCGCTGTCGGTCCAACTGGCGTTCACCTCCGGCACGTGGGTGAGCGCCAGCGCCGCCGCCTTGACGACGAAATCGTTGACCGAGAGCTTGTAGCCGTCGGCGTCCCCCCCGGTCCCGCCTTCGGCGGGCCGGAGGGCAGGCTTCGGCGCCGCTTCGTTGAGGCGCGCGCGCGTGGCCATCAGCGCGTCGATGCGGCAATCGATGGTGAGATAGAAATGCGGGATCAGCGCGGTCGCCGAAGCCAGCCGCTTGGCGATCGATCTGCGCATCAGATCGTGCGGAATCTCGACATAGTCGTCCGGCTTGTAGAACAGCCTGGCGTCGGGAAGCGGCGCGATGCCGGCAATTCCTCCGCCTGCAGATGGTTGCGCTGCCGGTATCGCAGCAGGAACCGCAGCTGGTTTCGCGGCGCCAGGCCCCGCGTGCTCGACATCCTCCTTCACGATGCGACCGTGCGGGCCGGAACCGGTCAGCGCCGCCAAGTCGATCCCCTTCTGCGCCGCCAGTCGCTTGGCCAACGGCGAAGCGAAAATGCGGCCAGCGGCCAGCGCAGACGTAACCACCCCCTCACCCTTGCCCTCTCCCCCTACGGGGGCGAGGGAACGCTGCCCCGACACCCCCTCTCCCCCCTTGGGGGAGAGGGTTGGGGTGAGGGGGACAGGCTTCTTCGCTTCCGCCGTCACGGCTTCCTTGATCGACTTCATTGCCGCAGGAATGTCGGCGGCCGTGGCGTCTTCACCTTCGGAGAGCAGCACCGCGATGGGCGAATTGACCTTCACGCCTTCGGTTCCCTCGGGCACCAGAAGCTTCCCGATCTTGCCTTCGTCGACCGCCTCGAACTCCATCGTCGCCTTGTCGGTCTCGATCTCGGCCAGGATGTCGCCGGATTTCACTTGGTCGCCTTCCTTGACCAGCCATTTGGCGAGCTTGCCTTCTTCCATGGTGGGCGACAGCGCGGGCATGAGGATTTGGATCGACATCAGTTGGCCTCGAGCGGCTTGAGCTCGGCCGCATGTTCGTCCCAATGGGCGCCGTCGAATGGAACGATCTCAACGTGGCGGAATTCGGCGGCGTTGAGGCAGCGGAAATTGACGCTGTAGCCGTCGGGGTGCGAGCGCGGCACGTAAAACGACTTTATTCCGCACACGGAGCAGAACAGATGCTTGGCCGCGCCGGTGTTGAAGGTGTAGGTCGTCAGGTTTTTCTCGCTGGTCAGGAGCCGAAAGCGCGACTTCGGCACGATCAGGTGCAGATAGCCGGTCTTGGCGCACATCGAACAATTGCAGTCGATCAGCTCGACATCATCGGGTGCGGCAACCTCGAAACGGACCGCGCCGCAATGGCAACCGCCGCGATGCCAGGACATGTCGGCAAGCGCGGACATGATCAACCCCTGTAGCAGACCGCCTTCGCCGCGGCGATCACGTCGTCCACGGCGGGCAGCGCCAATTTCTCGAGGTTCGCCGCATAAGGCATCGGCACGTCCTTGCCGGTGACTTTCAGCGGCGGCGCGTCGAGCCAGTCGAAGGCTTTCTCGACCACTTGCGCCGCGATTTCCGAGCCGATCGAGCACACCGGCCACTCTTGCTCGACGGTCACGATGCGGTTTGTCTTCTTCACGGATTCGATGATCGTGTCGATGTCGAGCGGGCGCAGGGTGCGCAAGTCGATCACTTCGGCGTCGATGCCCTCCGCCGCCAGTTTCTCGGCGGCTTCGAGGATCAGCCCGACGCAGATCGAATGCGCCACCAGCGTCACGCTTGCGCCCGGCTTCACGACGCGCGCCTTGCCGATCGGCACGAGGTAATCGTCGAGCTTTGGCACCGGGAAGGAACGGCCGTAGACGATCTCGTTTTCGAGAAACACCACCGGGTTGGGATCGCGGATCGCGGCTTTCAACAGGCCTTTGGCGTCGGCGGCGAAATACGGCGCGATCACTTTAAGCCCCGGCACATGGGCGTACCACGAAGAATAATCCTGGCTGTGTTGCGCGGCGACGCGCGCCGCCGGTCCGTTCGGGCCGCGGAACACGATGGGGCAATGCATCTGCCCGCCCGACATGTAGCGCGTCTTGGCGGCCGAGTTGATGATCTGGTCGATCGCCTGCATGGCGAAGTTCCAGGTCATGAATTCGACGATCGGTCTCAGCCCGCCGAACGCCGCGCCGACGCCGAGACCGGCGAAACCGTGCTCGGTGATCGGGGTGTCGACCACGCGTCCCGCGCCGAATTCCTCGAGCAGGCCTTGGCTGACCTTGTAGGCGCCCTGGTATTGCGCGACCTCTTCGCCCATCAGGAACACGGTCGGATCGCGGCGCATTTCCTCGGCCATCGCGTCGCGCAAGGCCTCGCGCACCGTCATGGTGACGAATGCCGTGCCGGCGGGAACTTCGGGTTCTGCCGCTTTGACCGGTTCCAGCGCCTGCACGACCGGTGCATGGGCCGGCGCTTTCGCGGCAGGAGCTTGCGCCGCTTTCGGAGCAGATGCCGCATTACTGTCTTCGCCATCGCCCTCCAGCACCGCGATGGGCGAATTGACCTTCACGCCTTCGGTGCCTGCGGGAACGAGAATTTTCCCGATCTTGCCTTCGTCGACCGCCTCGAACTCCATCGTCGCCTTGTCGGTTTCGATCTCGGCCAAGATGTCGCCCGATTTCACTTGGTCGCCTTCCTTGACCAGCCATTTGGCGAGCTTGCCCTCTTCCATGGTGGGCGACAGCGCGGGCATGAGGATTTGAATCGACATCAGGCGAGCACGTCCGTGGTGAGTTCGGAAGGATCCGGTTCGGGGCTTTCGATGGCGAATTCGGCCGCGGTGTTGACGACGAGCCTGATCTCTTTGTCGATGGCCTTGAGTTCTTCCTCGGTGGCAATGCGGCGCTCGACCAGCTTGTGGCCGAGATGTTCGATGGGATCGCGCTTCTCGCGCACCATCTGCACCTCCTCGCGGGTGCGGTACTTCGCCGGGTCGGACATGGAATGGCCGCGATAGCGGTAGGTCTTCATCTCCAGGATGATCGGCCCGTTGCCTTGGCGGCACCATTCGATGGCCTTGCGGCCGGCGGCGAAGACGGCCTCGACATCCATGCCGTCCACTTCCTCGCCGGGCACGTTGAAGGACGCGCCGCGCTTGTAGAGCTGCGTCTCGGCACTCGATCGTTCGACGCTGGTGCCCATCGCGTACTGATTGTTCTCGATGATGTAGACCACCGGCAGCTTCCACAGTTCGGCCATGTTGAGGCTTTCATAGACCTGGCCCTGATTGGCCGCGCCGTCGCCCATATAAGTGAGGCATACCCCGCCGCTGTTCCTGTACTTGTCGGCGAAGGCGAGGCCGGTGCCGATCGGCACTTGCGCGCCGACGATGCCGTGGCCGCCGTAGAATTGCTTCTCGGGGGAGAACATGTGCATCGAGCCGCCCTTGCCCTTGGCATAGCCGACGCCGCGGCCGGTCAATTCCGCCATGACGCCTTTGGGGTCCATGCCGCAGGCCAGCATATGGCCGTGGTCGCGATAGGCCGTGATCACCTGGTCTTGCGGCAGCACGTTCGCCTGCATGCCCACCACCACGGCCTCTTGGCCGATATAAAGGTGGCAGAAGCCGCCAATCAGGCCCATGCCGTAGAGCTGGCCGGCCCGCTCCTCGAAACGGCGGATCAACAGCATGTCGGAGTAGAATTGCTTCAGCGACACCGAATTGAGGGTTGCCGCGGCAGTGTTGATATTGGCTACAGCACCCAATTTCGGGTCGGTCATCTCAGGCCCCGGAAGCGAAAAGAAAAGCTGGCCGCGCGTTTTGGCAAGCGCGCCAGGAATTTGCAAGCTTTTGTAAATCTGCCGCGGGGCAAGCCTAGCGCTGATCGCGCGGGACGGCCACTTGGCCCTGGGCGCCGTCCATCAGCTGGGTGCGCGCCAATTCCTCGACCAAATCCGGGTCGCCTTGCTTGAGGAGCTGAATGCGGTGTTCGAGCCGGCCGCGCTGGCCGTCAAGCTGGCTAAGCTGGCCTTGCGCCTCGGAAAGCTGGATTTGGGTCTTGTCGAGCGCCAACAGCCCGCGCTCGCCCCAGATGGCGTAATAGCCGAAATAGCCGATCACGGCGGCGCTGATGACCGGAAAGACCGCCCGCGCGAAGAACCGTACGACGCTTTGCCTGATTCGCATTCCAGGAACGAATCACTACCGATTCGCCCGGTCAAGCGGAAATTAGTAAACGAACATCCGGGGCTGATCGTTAAGAGTCGGCGGTTGCCGCGCTGTGTGATGGATATGGAGGATTATCAACTCGTCGTTTTCGACTTTGAAGTATATGGAATATGGGTAGCGAACGAGCGGAGCGACAAAGACAGCGGGAGTGTCCGATGGGTGGCTCGTCCCAGGAAAAACCGCCAAGCGCGAAACGACGCTTTCAATGCGCCTCACAACAGCATCGGCCGCTTTCGGATTCTCACGCGCGATGTAGGCGAAAATCGCGGCCAACTCCGCCTTGGCATTCGCAGAGTAGCGAACTTTCACCGCTTATAGCGGGCGAATAAGGCCGCCATCTCTTCGTCGGAGGCGTACCGGCCGTGGCGCGCATCGTCCAAGCCGCGTTCCACACCTTCCCGTTCTTCTTCGGAAAGGACGTAAACGCCATCAGGTTGCGCTTCCAAGGCAAGCAGAATATCGACGGCTTTCTCCTGCCGGTCGGCGGGCCAAGAGCGTACGCGGTCGAAGATTGCTTCGATCTGATCCTTCGTCATGCCGCCGGTTTAGCACAAACGGCGAACGAGGTCACGCCTTCAACACGCTCTTGCCCGCGAAGACGGCCTGGTCGCCCAGCTGTTCCTCGATGCGCAGCAGCTGGTTGTGCTTGGCGAGGCGGTCGGAGCGCGACAGCGAACCCGTCTTGATCTGCCCGGAGCAAATCGCGACCGCGACATCGGCGATGGTCGAATCCTCGGTTTCGCCCGAGCGGTGCGAGACCACCGTGCGGTAACCCGCCTTGTGCGCCATCTCCACCGTTTCCAGCGTCTCGGTCAGCGTGCCGATCTGATTGAGCTTGATGAGGATCGCGTTGGCGACGCCGTTGGCGATGCCCTGTTTCAGCAGGGTCGCGTTGGTGACGAAATTGTCGTCGCCGACCAGCTGTGTCTTCGCACCCAGGGCCTTGGTGATCGTCTGCCAGCCCGGCGTGTCCTGCTCGGCCATGCCGTCTTCGATGGAAAAGATCGGATAGCGTGAGACCAGTTGCTCGTAGACCTTGATCATCTGGTCCGGCGTGAGCGATTTGCCCTCGCCTTTCAGCTCGTATTTGCCGTCCTCGAAGAATTCCGACGAGGCCGGATCGAGCGCGAGAAAGACGTCGTCGCCGGGGCGGTAGCCGGCCTTTTCGATCGCCTTGACGATGAAGCTCAAGGCTTCGTCGGCGCTCTTGAGATTGGGTGCAAAGCCGCCTTCGTCGCCGACATTGGTGTTGTGGCCGGCGTCGTGCAGCGACTTCTTCAGCGTGTGGAAGATCTCCGCGCCCATGCGCAGCGCCTCGTGATAGTTGGGCGCGCCGGCGGGCACGATCATGAATTCCTGGAAGTCGATGGGATTGTCGGCGTGCATGCCGCCGTTGATGATGTTCATCTGCGGCACCGGCAAAAGGTTCGCCTTGGCCCCGCCGATATAGCGGTAGAGCGGCAGATTGGCGGCCTCGGCGGCCGCTTTCGCCGCGGCCAGCGATATCCCGAGGATCGCATTGGCGCCGAGCCGGCCCTTGGTGGGCGTGCCGTCGAGTGCGCACATCGCCTTGTCCAGGCGGATCTGGTCCTCGGCCTCCATGCCGCACAAGGCATCGAACAATTCGCCGTTGACCGCGGCGACCGCCTTTTCGACGCCCTTGCCGCCGTAACGCTTGCCGCCGTCGCGCAACTCCACGGCCTCGCGCGTGCCGGTCGAGGCGCCGGAGGGTACGGCGGCGCGGCCAAACGACCCGTCTTCGAGTCGCACGTCCACTTCCACGGTCGGATTGCCTCGGCTGTCCAGGATTTCGCGGCCGATGATGTCGATGATTGCGGTCATTTCGTCTCTCTCGCACGGTAAGTTGGGGCAGCCCCGTTTAAGCGAAGCGCCGGTCTCCATCAAGCACGACGGAGTGAGGCATATTCACCGTTCAACACCAAATCCCAGGGAGCCTTCCATGACTCGTAGCAAGCTCGTTTTTTCCGCCTTGGCCGCGGCGTTTCTGGCCGTTTGCGTCCCCGCCTCGGCCCAGTCCGGTCCGCCCCCGCAGCAAGGCCATTGGCAGGGTCACGGCGGCGGCATGTTGGCCTTTCTGACGCCCGAAGAGCGCATGATGCTGTTCGTCGAGATGCGCCAGGCGACCGCCAACATGACCGACGAGCAACGCATGGCCTATCGCAAGGCGCAGCATGACAAATTCATGGCGATGAGCGATGCCGACAAACAGAAGCTGGCGGCCGACCTAGAGGCGAAATGGAATGCCCTGCCGGCGGACCAAAAGGCTCAGATCCAGCAGGACATGGAGCAGTTCCGCGCCAATCATCCGATGCCGGGCGGCGGCCGGTAACCTCGGATCGGCGAATCCTATAGTTTCCTTGCGCCTCCCATGCCACGCGGCGTGGGGCCAACCCATGAGGAAAACGCCATGACTCCGGTATCCGCAGACCTTTTCAGCGCCATCGTCACTTTCCTGGCGCTTGTTCTCTACACTTATATGGGCGTGCAGGTCGGAATGATGCGCGGCAAGCACAAGATCGATGCGCCCACGATGACCGGCCCGCTCGAATTCGAATGCGCCGTGCGCGTGCAGATGAACACGCTTGAGGCGCTGGTCGTATTCCTGCCGGCGCTGTGGCTGGCAACGTTCTATTTCAAGATGTGGGAATGGCTGCCCGCAGCGCTCGGCCTGGTTTGGGTCGTCGGGCGCTTCCTCTACATGACGGGCTACATGGCCGCGCCGAACAAGCGCTCCACCGGCTTCGGCATCTCCGCGCTCGCGCAGGTCTTGCTGCTGCTGTTGGCGATTTTCGGCGTGGCGCAGATCTTGGTGCAGACCTGGCCCGGGGCCGCTTAGGCGATTGCCCGCTTCTTGGCGATCGCGTCGATGGCGATCAGCTCGGCGAGCAGCGCCGGGAAGTCTTTCAGCTTGAGCATGTTGGGGCCGTCGGATGGCGCGTGGTCCGGGTCCTGGTGCACTTCCAGGAAGACGGCGGCGACGCCCACCGCCACGGCGGCGCGCGCCAGATAAGGCACCATCTCGCGGTCGCCGCCGGTCGTGGCGCCAAGCCCGCCCGGCTGCTGCACCGAATGCGTCGCGTCGAACACCACCGGCGCGCCGAACTTGGCCATGATCGGCAGCGAACGCATGTCCGACACCAGCGTGTTGTAGCCGAAGCTAACGCCGCGCTCGCAGGCCAGCACGTTGGGATTGCCCGCGCCGGTGACCTTGGCGATCACGTTCTTCATGTCCCAAGGCGCCAGGAACTGGCCCTTCTTGATGTTGATAACGCGATGGGTGCGCGCCGCAGCGACCAGCAGATCGGTCTGGCGGCAAAGGAAGGCCGGGATCTGCAGCACGTCGACGGCTTCGGCCACCGCGGCGCAATGGTCGCGCTCGTGCACGTCGGTGAGGACGGGCACGCCGAGCGTCTTGCGGATGTCGGCGAAGATGGGCAGCGCCAGTTCCAGCCCCATGCCGCGCGCGGTGGCGGCGGAGGTGCGATTGGCCTTGTCGAAACTGGTCTTGTAGATCAGGCCGACGCCGGCCTTGTCGGCGATCTCTTTCAGCGCCGCGGCCATCTCGAAGGCGTGGGCGCGGCTTTCGAGCTGGCACGGCCCGGCGATGATCGCGAGCTTCCTGGCATTGCCGATTTCGACGGCGCCGACTTTGACGACGGCATTGGGCTGAACGGCGGTCATGGGCCTATCTTAGCGCCGGCCGGCAACACGCCAAAAGGCCTATTTCAGCAGATAGGCGATCGAGGCGAAGGGCGAGAGCAGCGGCGTCAAGAAGGTCATCACGCTCCAATAGGTCGTGCGGCTCACCCGCACCACGTCGCCAGGCTGGATGCGCGTGCTGGCGTCGGCGGGCTCTTCGACTTCGCGCGTGTCGCCCTGATGGCGGATGAAGACCTCGGATTCCGCGGCAAGCTCGGTATAGCCGCCGGCCAGCGCGATGGCGTTGGGCGCGGTCATGGCGTTGACATAGGGATATTCGCCGGGCTTGGCGACCTCGCCGATGATGTAGAACGGGCGGTAGGTCGTCACCTCGACGTTGACGCGCGGGTTGATCAGGAATTTCCCGGCGTCGTAAGCATCGGCGATGCGCGCTTCGAGCTGATAGGTCGTCAGGCCGGCGGCCGCGATCTGGCCGATCAGCGGCAGGCGCACATAGCCCATGCTGTCGACTCCGAATTCGCCCGAAAGATCGGTCTCGTTGAACACGGTAACGCGCAGCTGATCGCCGGTGCCGAGCCGGTAGACGGTATCCTCGGACGGGCGCAGGCCGGTGACCACGACGGTTTCGCTCGGCGGAGGCGTCTGCTGGGTGGCGTAGCGCGTGGCAGGCGGCGAGGCTTCGCTCTGATCCGGTTCGGGCGCGACTTCGACCGGCGTGGTGGGCGCGGCGGACGGACCGTTCATCTGCGCATCGTCGTCCGCGGGCGGGATTTCGGTGGAATAGCGCGGCTGTTCGATGGATGGGCGCAAGGCTTGTGGCGCGCCGCTCGCCGTCTGGGCGCAGGCGGGCGCACCGGCGAAGATCGCCAGCGCGACGGCGAACGCAATCAAGGCAGCATACCGGACCATGCCGGAAATCTAGGGGCCAGACGTTTACGAATTGCTAAGAATGCTGGGCCGCACCTATCTGTCATTCCCGGCCGAGCGCCGTGTCACGGCGCGAGGGGAAGGGAATCCAGGTGGTTGGACCTAGTCGTGTCTATCCACCTGGATCCCCTTCCCTCGCGCTCACTGACGTTCGCGCTCGCCGGGGATGACAAGCTGGGCGCGCCGAAAGCGGTGACGAAGGCGCTAAGGGCGGTGTAGTCGTTACTTTGGCTCAGTAGTTCGCCGTAGTTCGCTACTTTTTTTGTCACCGAAGGAGCGATAAGCGCGGCTGCCTTTTGCGAAGAAATAACGATAGAAGCAGAACGAGTATTTGGCACGTACGAACAAACTTCTCTCGATTGAAGGTTTGGCTGTCCGGGTCAAGTCTGGTGAAAATGGCTTGCCTTTTGATCTTGTCACGCCGATGTACGCCTTGAATAATGAAGTTACGGTCAAAATTCTTGATGTTGCGGCAGAGATCTCCGATGCGAGTAGAGCAAAAGTCCTTTTCTCGAAGACCATGCGCAAACGCATTTCTGATTTCCCTAATTGTATGCATATCTTTATAGATTTCAGGACTATAGAGCCCCATCAAATACCCCAAGTCGATTTTCGCGCTAAACGAACCCAGTGGACCGCTCTGGCGAAATAAACGTGATACTGCATCTTTGTCATTTCGAAGTTTTGACTGAATCGCCTTCGTGAGACGATCTTCAAGGATAGCGGCAGCGACGATTGCAGTCGCGCGATCCGACTTTGATGCTTCGATTTCCTCGAGCACCTCACGTTCGTCGAAAGACATGTTTGCCCACATGGTGGCCCACTAAATCAGAGCCGATTATAGAGCGGACAAACTATCTTACACCAATCTCCCCTGCTTCACCGCCGCGGCGATGAAGCTGCGGAACAGCGGGTGGGGATCGAACGGCCGCGACTTGAGTTCGGGATGGAACTGCACACCGATGAACCAGGGATGGGCGGGGATTTCCATGATCTCGGGCAACTGGCCGTCGGGCGACCAGCCGGACACCATGAGGCCGTGCTCGGCCAGGTGCTTCACATAGCCGACGTTCACTTCATAGCGATGGCGATGGCGCTCTGAAATCTCGCGCGTGCCGTAGACCTCCGCCACGCGGCTTCCCGGCACCAGCACCGCGGGATAGGCGCCGAGCCGCATGGTGCCGCCGAGATCGCCGCCGGCCATGCGGCGCTCGAGCGCGTTGCCCTTCATCCATTCGGTCATCAGCGCGATCACCGGGTGGCGCGGCTTGCCGATTTCGGTGGTGCCCGCGCCTTCCAGGCCGGCCAGATCGCGCGCCGTCTCGATCACCGCCATGTGCAGCCCGTAGCAGATGCCGAAGAACGGCACCAAGCGTTCGCGCGCGAACTTGACCGCCTGGATCTTGCCTTCCACGCCGCGCTCGCCGAAACCGCCGGGCACCAGGATGCCGTTGACGCCTTCGAGGAACGCCGCCGCGTCGGCGCGCTCGAAGATTTCGCTGTCGATCATCTCGATGTGGACGTGCACGTTGTTGGCGACGCCGCCGTGGACGAGCGCTTCCGACAGCGACTTGTAGGAATCCTTCACCTGCATGTATTTGCCGACGACGGCGATCTTCACTTCGCCTTCGGGATTCTTGACGCGATCGACCACCGATTGCCATTTGCCGAGGTCCGGTTCGGGCGCGTTCTTGATGCCGAAGACGCTGAGGATTTCCGTGTCGAAGCCCGCCGCGTGATAGGCGAGCGGCGCCTGATAGACGGTCGGCAGATCGAGCGCGGGGATCACGCGCTGCGCCGGCACGTTGCAGAACAGGCCGATCTTCTTGCGCTCTTCGTCGGGGATCGGCTTTTCGGCGCGGCACAACAGAATGTCCGGCTGGATGCCGATGGCGCGCAGCTCCTTCACCGAATGCTGCGTCGGCTTGGTCTTCAGCTCGCCCGCCGCCTCGATGTAGGGCACCAGCGTCAGATGCACGAAGCAGGTCTGCTCGCGGCCGAGTTCGTTGCCGAGTTGGCGGATGGCCTCGAAGAACGGCAGGCCTTCGATGTCGCCGACCGTGCCGCCGATCTCGCACAACAGGAAATCGACATCGTCGCTTCCGGCGATGATGAATTCCTTGATCATGTCGGTGACGTGCGGGATCACCTGCACGGTGCGGCCCAAATATTCGCCGCGGCGTTCCTTCTCGATCACCTGGCTGTAGATGCGCCCCGAGGTGACGTTGTCCGCCCGCGAGGAGGAAACGCCGGTGAAGCGCTCGTAATGGCCGAGATCGAGGTCGGTCTCGGCGCCGTCGTCGGTGACGTAGACCTCGCCGTGCTGATGGGGGCTCATCGTCCCCGGGTCGACGTTGAGATAAGGATCGAGCTTGCGCAGGCGGACTTTATAGCCACGCGCCTGCAAAAGGGCTCCCAGAGCCGCGGAGGCTAGACCCTTTCCCAAGGAAGAGACCACGCCGCCGGTGATGAAGATCAACCGCGCCATGGAAGGCCAACATGTCGAAACAGGCGCGCACACTCAAGCGCTAAATTCGCCGCTGCGCGGGTTTGCCAAGCCGCTTGAGGACTTCTCCACAAGCTCCTGAAAGGAAACGCTTTAGTGCGGCGTAGGAACGGCCGGGCCCTGCGGCGCGGGCGATGGCGCCACGGGTCTTTGCACCGGCGCCGCCGGCGCAGTCCGCGTTGGCTGCGACTCAAGGATCGAGCCTTCGCGATGGCCTTGGCGCACCAAGAGGCTCAGCGACAGGCAAACGATGAAGAATCCCACCGCCAACATGGCCGTGGTGCGTGTCAGCGTGTCGGACGCGCCGCGCGGGCTGAACAGCCCGCCCAGGCCGGACCCGCCGCCGCCCATGCCCAGCGCGCCGCCTTCGGAACGCTGCAACAGCACGACGATGATCAGCGCGATGGAGATCAGAAGCTCGATGACCAGAAGCAGGGTTTGCATGGGCGGCGTCATAGACGATTGCGGGACGGATGAAAAGACGCGCGTGGCGAGTAGCGAATGGCGAATAGTAAGCTCTTGTTCCCTATTCGCTATTCGCCATTCGCGATTGGCTATTCGCTAGCTCGCCAGCTGCGTCTGGTTGCGGGCGCGGATGATGGCCACGGTGGCGTCGATCTCGCTGAGATGATCGGTGGCGGATTTTTCCGGATGGAAGACCCGGTTGAGGTTGAGCGCCGCATGGCCCAGCAGATGCATCGAGGCATTGCGGTCCACGCCCAGTTCCAGGCCCTCCACCGCCGCCAGCACCGATTCGCACCACTCCGCGGCGATGTCGAATTCGGCTTCGAGGCAGCGCTTCGACACCGCATGGGTCAAGCGGGCGATCTTGGCGAGTTCGGCCTGGTAGCTCTCCTGGCCGGGTTTCTGCTCCTGCATCAGCCGCCACAAGATGCAGATCTGGAAGGCGTCGCGGCGTAGTTTCTCGGAATTCAGCGTCGAGCGCGCGTGGCGCAGTTCGACGTCGAGGCGCGCGTTGGCCATGTCCGGGCTCAGCCGCTCCTTGGCCTTCATCTTGAGCGAATTGGGCGGCTGGAACAGGTCGGCGTTCGAGGCGCGCGTGGTATCCTTGCGCCGATCCGGTCCGACATAGTCGTGGGTGATGACGAAGCCCTTGCGCCGCTCCACATGGGATTCGATGCGCGCGCCCAACAGCGCGGTCGAGAACGGGCGCAGGATCAGATCGTCGGCCCCGGAATTCAGCACCCGACTGACCAGCGCGTTGGTCTTCTCCCAAGCGGTGACGATGATGACGAGGAAGGGGTTGTAACCGGTGGCCCCTTGGCGCAGCGCCTGGATCATCTCGCAGAGTTCGGTATCGGCGCCTTGCGCTTCGCACAGCGCCAGATCGGGCGGGCGGCACTTGATGGCCTCGGTGAAGCTTTCCACCGACGCCACCGTCTCGATGTAGCGGAAGCCGAGCGTGTACAGCGCCGCGCGGGTGGCCGTGCGGTTCGAGGAAACCGGATCGTAGATCAAGGTTTCGGTCGTCTCGTAAGAGAGCCTAGCCATGCCCAGTCGCTCGCAGTGTCTTTGGGATGAAAATGACACGCGGCCGGTTAAAGAAGCGTGGGGCCGGATGGTTAAAGTAAGACTGGCGCCGAGGCTATAATTGCAAGGAAATCCTTGGATTTGAGACTGGCGCCGCCGACCAGCGCGCCGCCGACCTCGGCTACGGCCAGGATTTCCCTGGCATTGTCGGGCTTCACCGAGCCGCCGTAGAGAATCTCGACCCCGCGCCCCGCAGCGCCGAAACGCGCCGTCAGAACCTCGCGGATATGCTCGTGCATGCGCGCGATGTCGGCTGCGGTCGGCGTGCGTCCGGTGCCGATGGCCCAGACCGGTTCATAGGCGATGGCGCAGTTTGCCGCGGTCGCACCCTCAGGGACGCTTTCGGCCAATTGGCGGTGGACGATCACTTCTTCCCGGCCGGCATTGCGCTCCGCTTCCGTCTCGCCGAGGCAGATGATGGCGCCAAGCCCGGCGCGCCAGGCGGCTTTTGCCTTGGCGGCGACCAGCGCGTCGCTCTCGCCGTGATATTGCCGCCGTTCGGAATGGCCGACGATCGTCCACGTCGCGCCGGCATCGCGCAGCATCTCGGCCGAGATATCGCCGGTGTAGGCGCCCGAGGGCTTGGGGTGGCAGTCCTGCCCGCCAAGCTCGTAGACGCCCTCCGCCGCGGCCGCAAGCCGGCTGATGAGAGTCGCAGGAGGGCAAACGACGATACGGGCCTTGGGCGGATGGGCCTTGAGCGCCTGCGCCAGCGCCTTGGCTTCTCCCAGGTCTTGCGACAATCCGTTCATCTTCCAATTTCCCGCGATCAGCACGCCGTTCTCCTTGCTCCGATTTGTCCCCCTCCCTATCATCCGCCGCCTTTTGCCGCCAGTTCTCAGCGATTGGGTTTGCCATGCTCCAAGCGATGCGCCGCTTCACCAAGTCCTGGATTTCGTCCGCGTTCCTCGGCGTGCTGACGCTCAGCTTCGTCGTCTGGGGCGTGGCCGACGTGTTCCGCGGCTCCTCGAGCACCACGACGCTGGTCAGCGTCGGCTCGACTCCCGTCGACCAGGCCGCATTCAAGCGCGATTACGACAATTACCTGCGTCTTGAGGGCGCCAGGCTGGGCCACGCCATCAGCGCGCAGGAAGCCCAGCGGGAAAAGCTCGGTGAGAAACTGTTGCAACAGTCGATCGACCGTACGGCGCTCGACAATGTGGTGTCTTCGCTCCACCTGACGGCAAGCGATGCCACGGTGACGGCGCGCATCCAGGCCGTGCCGGAATTCGCCGGCCTCACCGGCACGTTCGACCGCCAGACCTTTCTGGAAGTGATTTCGCGGATGAATTACAGCGAGCAAGGCTTCATCGAAGCGGAGCGGAGCGACGCCTCCCGCGAGCAGCTCCTGTACGCGGTGGAAGGCGGCTACGCCTTGCCGCTGGGCTATGGCCAGGCGCTGTTCGCTTACTATACCGAACAGCGCGCGGCGCAGTACGTGATCGTCAATGCCAAGTCGCTGACGCCCATCGCGCCGCCTGCCGACGCCGCGCTCGAGGCTTTCGTGAAGCAGAACGCGGCGCGCTATTCGACGCCGGAATACCGCGACGTGACCTACGCCGAACTCACGCCGCAGGACGTGATGGGTTCGATGAGCGTCAGCGAGGAGCAAATCAAGACGGCTTACGACAACAACAAGGACCAGTACGTCATCCTGGAAAAGCGCCATCTCGAACAGATGGCGTTCCAAAGCGAAGCCGACGCGAAAGCGGTGCGCGCCAAGATCGACGCGGGTACGGATTTCGACGCGCTGGCGACCGCACGCGGCCTGAAAGCGTCGGACATCGACATCGGCGACCTCAGCCCGGCCGATCTGACGGATTCACGCTCGGCCGCCTTCTCGCTGCCGGAAGGAGGCGTCTCGCAGCCGCTCAAGACCAATTTCGGCTGGGTTCTGCTGCATGTCGTGAAGATCACGCCGGGCAAGACCACCAGCTTCGAACAAGCGCATGACCAGCTTAAACAGGCCTTGCTGCAGCAATTGGCCGAGGCAAAGCTCGACGACGTCTCCAATGCCTACACCGACGCCTCAAGCGGCGGCTTGAGCCTTGTCAAAGCGGCGGCGAAGGTCGGCATGCACGTGATCAACGTGCCGGCGATGGATGAAAACGGACTGGCGCCCGACGGCAGCAAGGCCGGTGTGCCAGACGATCCCGAATTCCGCAAGCTGGTCGCGCGCGCCGACGTCGGCGAGGAAGGCGATCCCGTTCTGGCGAAATCCGGCAACCTCTACGTCATACTGGTCAACGGCATCACGCCGCCCAAGCTCAAGCCGCTCGCCGCCGTGCGCGCCGATGCGCTGGCCAGCTGGACGGCGGTCCAGCGCGCCCTCTTGCTCAAGCAACGCGCGCAGGAGCTGACCGCGCAGGCGAACCGCGACAAATCGCTCGACGTCGTGGCCAAGACCGCGGGCAGCGCGGTGCAGTCGAGCCCGGCGCTCGCGCGCAACACCAGCGACGCCACCTTCTCGCCGGATTTGATCGCGGCCCTGTTCGATGCCATGCCCGGTCAGGCGGTCTACGGCCCGCTCGGCAAAGGCGACGGCTATGTCGTGGCGCGTTTGACGGGGATCGCCCATCGGCTGCCGCCGCCGAACGATTTGAATTTTATCGAGGCGATGCGCGAGCTCTCGGGGGTCGCCGCCTCCGATATCACCGATCTGTTCGACCAAACGGCGCGCAACCGACAAGGCGTTCATTACAGCAGTTCCTATCAAAAGCTGCTCAACGACGTGACCGGCGGCGAGGGATCGTGACCATCTGGCCGGATTTTGCGTCCTTCGCGTTGCGTTATGACGGCGGCGAGAAACAGGCGCTGTACACCCGCTTGGTGGCCGACCTCGAGACGCCGGTTTCGGCCTATCTGAAACTGGCCTACGGACGCGACAACGCCTTTCTGCTCGAAAGCGTGCAAGGCGGCGAGACGCGCGGCCGTTATTCCATCATCGGACTGAAGCCCGATTTGATCTGGCGCTGCCGCGACGGCCAGGCCGAACTCAATCACGAAGCACGCAGCGCGCCGGACCGTTTTGTGGCGGAGCCGCAGACGCCGCTCCAATCGCTGCGGGCATTGATCGCGCAGACGCGCATGGACCTGCCCGAAGGCGTGCCGCCGATGGCGGTGGGCCTGTTCGGCTATCTGGGCTACGACATGGTGAGGCTGATCGAGCGGCTGCCTGACGTTCCGCCCGACACGCTCGGCCTGCCGGACGCCATCCTGCTGCGCCCCACCATCACGGCGATCTTCGACACGGTGCGCGATGAGATCTTGATCGTCACGCCGATCTGGCCCGAGAAGGGGCTGGACGCGCGCGCCGCTTATGCCCGCGGCTGCGAGCGGCTGAACGACGCCGTCGCCGACCTCGAACGGCCTCTGCCCGCGAGCCCGGTCTTGGAGATGCTGCCGGCCGCCGCGCCCGTCGAGTCCAATATGACTCACGACGAGTATCTGGCGATGGTCGAACGCGCCAAGGAATACATCCGCGCCGGCGATATATTCCAAGTGGTGCCGAGCCAGCGCTTCCGCCGGCCCTTTACGCTGCCGCCGATCGCGCTGTATCGCGCGCTGCGGCGCCTCAACCCGTCGCCGTTTCTTTATCACCTCGCTTTTCCGGGTTTCGCCATCGTCGGATCGAGCCCGGAGATTCTGGTGCGCTTGCGCGGCGGCACGGTCACCATCCGTCCGATCGCCGGTACGCGCCCGCGCGGCGCTACGCCCGAAGCGGATAAGCGGTTGGCCGAAGAGCTCATCGCCGATCCAAAGGAGCGCGCCGAGCATCTGATGCTGGTCGATCTCGGCCGCAACGATGTCGGCCGCGTCGCCGAGACCGGCGAGGTGCACGTCACCGACAGTTTCTTCATCGAGCGCTACAGCCATGTGATGCATCTGGTCTCCAACGTCGAAGGCAAGATCCGCCCCGGCCTCGACGCGGTCGACGCGCTGGCGGCGGGATTGCCGGCGGGCACGCTGTCGGGCGCGCCGAAAATCCGCGCTATGGAGATCATCGACGAATTCGAAAAGGAAAAGCGTGGCGCGGCCTATGCCGGCGCGGTGGGCTATTTCGCGGCCGACGGCTCGCTGGACACTTGCATCGTGTTGCGCACCGCGCTGGTGAAGGACGGCATGATGTACGTGCAAGCAGGCGGCGGCATCGTCGCCGACAGCGTGCCCGAGGCGGAATATCAAGAGACCGTCAACAAGGCTAAGGCGCTGATGACCGCGGCGGAAGAAGCCGTGCGGTTCGCCTCAGCGGGCAAGCACGGCCAGTGAAACGCCGATTTCCCGTTCCGTTTTCATCCTGATCGCCTGCGAGAGCCGCACGAGGCGCAGGCCGGGCGGCGCCGCGCACCAGCGCGCCAGCATGTCCAGCGTCAGCGCGCGCGGATGGCCGATGGCGATGGCGACGCCGTTCGTCCGCGCCAGGCGCGTCAATTCCGCCAATTGCGCCGCGATCGCCGCCGGCGTCACGACATCGTCGAGGAACACGTCGCGCGCGGCGCTCGGCACGCCAAAGGCGCGCGCCACCGGCACGACTTGCGAGGCCGCCGTCGTGCGCGAGTCGAAGAAGAAGACGTGCCGGTCGGCCAGCGCTTCGACCACCGGCAGCAGCGCGGCGCGATCCGGCGTGAAGGCGCTGCCTTCGTGATTGTTGATGCCGGCGAACCCCGGCACGCGCGCGAGCGCCCAATCGAGCCGGCGGAGATTTTCCTCAGCCGGCAGGTCGAGGCGCAGCGCCATCGGACCGGGATCGGCCTCGCCTTCCGCCTGCATCGGCACATGTACGATCACGTCGTGACCAGCCTGTTCCGCCTCGCGCGCCAAAGCGGGCGTCGGCTCGGGATAAGGCAGGAAAGACAGCGCCACGGCTTGCGGCAAGGCGATGGCCTGATGCGCCGCCGCATCATCCGCGCCCAAATCGTCGATCACGATGGCGACGGCGGGAAGCCGGCTTGCCCTCATCCATTCCGGAAACGGATGTTCGACGACCGGATAAAGCACCTGCGGCGTAAAGCTGCTCGGCGCCAGCCCTGGCAGCTTCAGCGAGGTCACATGCGTCGGCACCTGGTCGCGCGCTTCGGCGGCGAAGGCATGCTTGGGCAGAAGCATCCCGACCAGTCGCGGCAGACCCGACAAGGCGCTCTGTCCGCCGAGCGTGAAGGCCAGCGCCAGCACAAACCAGAACGCGGCCTCGGCGCCGCGTAACGCGCGCGGGTCGATCCCGGCTTTGCGGCGAATCGGCCTCAGACGGAACATGGCTTTGCCTTGCGCGGCGGGGGCGATTCTGTCAACCGGGGAAACCCAAACGTTCGATAGCGTGACTCGGACATTTCACTTACCCTTCGCCCGGATGGGCCGGCCGGTTTTGCGGCTGCGACAAAGGAGGATTTCATGAAGCTTTCGCGATTAGGTTTGGCGTGCAGCCTTCTTTTCACGCTTATGACGACGGCTGCCGCGGCACAGGCTACGGGGCCTTTCGTCGGGCAGATCATGATCGCCGGTTTCAACTTCTGTCCGAAGGGCTGGTTGCCGGCGAACGGACAATTGCTGCCGATCAGCCAATACGTGGTGCTCTTCAACCTCTACGGCACGACGTACGGCGGCGACGGCAAGACGAATTTCGCGCTGCCCGATTTGCGCGGCCGCGTAATCGTCGGCGCGGGACCGAACACACCCATTGGACAAGTGGTCGGAATAGCCACTCCGGCGCCCAGTCCGATCATGGTACGGCGCGGATTGCAGGGTTTGGCGATGACGGTTTGCATCTCGGCGTTCGGGGTCTATCCCTCGCAGAATTAGGGACCGTCAAACGTTCTGTCGTGCTTGAGGTTGGGGATGCGCGCGCGCGCTTCGTCCGACAGCGTTGGATCGATGTCGGCGACAATCACGCAAGGTTCGGTTCCGGCTTCCGCCAGCACCTCGCCCCAAGGCGCCGCGATCAGAGAATGGCCGTAGGTCTTGCGGCCGTTGGCATGCACCCCGCCTTGCGCGGGCGCGATCACGAAGGCGCCGTTCTCGATGGCGCGGGCGGGCAAGAGCACATGCCAATGCGCCTTGCCGGTGGTCTCGGTGAAGGCAGACGGCACGGTCAGCGCCATCGCGCCCGCTTGCGCCAGCGCGCGATAAAGCTGTGGAAAGCGCAGATCGTAACAGATGGAAAGGCCGATTTTGCCCCAGGGCGTCGGAGCAACGACCGCGCGCCGGCCGCCTTCCACCGTCTTGGATTCGCGATAGGCCTCGCCCTGGCCGGGATCGGTATCGAACAGATGTATCTTGTCGTAGCGCGCCGCGACGGCGCCGGAAGGGTCGATCAAGAAAGAACGGTTGGCGGTCTTGCTTTCGCTCACCTTGATCGCCAGCGAGCCGATCAACAGCCAAATCCCCAATTCCTCGGCCAGCGCGCGGAATTGGGGCAGCGCCGGATCAGCGTCCTCGGTGAAACTTTGCGCTAGCTTGGCGCCGCCGTCTGGCGCCATCAGCGTGGTGTTCTCGGGCGTGGCGATGAAATCGGCGCCCTGCCTTTTGGCCTCGCGGATCAGCGCCGAAGCCGTCGCGACGTTCTCCGCGATGTCGTCGGAGGAACGAAGCTGCACGCAAGCGGCGCGGAAACTGTTCATGTTGGTTTTCCGGACCTAGTTTTGACCCCAAAAATAGAAATCGCCCGACTTGACATCAATCGCGCCAAATTGGGAGTTATCAAATTCCAGGAAGACGTAATGACCAGTTTTTCCCTCTTGGATCATAACCGGTTTCCCACGCAAGCCGCTTGGCATTGCAGATTTCGGCATAGCTCTTGCGTCGTAGGAATTCAGACCAATCGCAAAAATGCAGGCCGGATCTACCTGATAAGGCGGTACTCCTTGATGCGGGTCACGTCTCCAGAGAACGTGTCCGTGTGAGTCCACAGCATGCAAAAGTCTGCCATCGGATTCGACCTGTAATGTAATGCCTGTGTCGACGTCCTTGTATGTCCATATCCTCTGTTCGACGCGGCCATTTGGATCAGTGCGCGGTCGGAACCGGTAATCGCAACGATGATTATGCTCCCAAACAGGAAATAGGCTGGGAGGCGATAGCTGACCAGTCTTGGCAGCTGCGATTGTGGTCACCAGAAACGCACTGAAGATAAGGGCTGCAGTGCACTTCATAAAGACCTCTATTTTGCCAGTAACGGGTCGAGTTCGCCGGCGCGGTCGAGGGCGTAAAGCTCGTCGCAGCCGCCCACGTGCTTTTCGCCGATGAAGATCTGCGGCACGGTGCAGGCGCCTTCGGCATGGTCCTGCATTTCCTTCATGGCGGCTTCGTCCATGAACACGTCGATTTCCTCGAACGGCACGCCCTTCTTGGCGAAGAGCGCCTTGGCACGAACGCAATAGGGACAGATCGGCGAGGTGTAGATGCGAATCTTCGGCATGACTCGAAACACGGGATTGCGACAGTTCCTTATATAGCCTCGGACAGCGGCCGGACAACGCGCGCCAGCGCCAGAACGTAAACGGCGCCGGCGCCAGCCCGCTTCAACGCCTTGGCGCAGGCATGGGCGGTGGCGCCGGTGGTGAGCACATCGTCGATCAAGAGGATGGTGCGGCCGTCCACATCGGCCTTTTCCGGCACCGCAAAGGCGCCACGCACGTTGCGCCGGCGGGCGCTGGCGGACTTCATCTCGCCTTGGCTGGGCGTGCGGCGGACACGAACCAAGACGAAAGGATCGGTCGGCACGCCCGAGAGCCGCGACAAGGCGCGCGCTAGCTCGGCCGACTGATTGTAGCGCCGGTTCCACAGCCTGAAGCGGTGCAGCGGCACCGGCACGATCAGATCGGTCTCGGCTAAGAGCGCGCGGCCGGTGCGTTCCAGCCAGCGGCCGAACGCGGGCACCAGATCGAGCCGGTCGGCATGTTTCAGCGCCAACACCGGCCGGCGGCTGGCGTCGTCATAGCGCAAGATGGCGCGGGCTTTGTCGAACGCCGGCGGTTGCGCAAGGCAAGCCGCGCACAGCGTCTCGCCGCCGGGATCGATCTCGAACGGCAAACCGCATCGGTCGCAGCATGGCCCGTCCAGGAATTGCATGTCCTGCCAGCAGGCGGGGCAAAGGCTGCCGGGCTCGCTCACTTGTTCGCGGCAGGCGATGCACAGCGGCGGAAACAGCAGATCGAGCGCCGAACGCCCCATCCGCCGAAAGCCGCCTTCCCACACGCTTGCCATGCGAGCCTCGCCCTCATGCTTCGACAAGCTCAGCATGAGGGCGTTACATTACTCCTCACCCTGCGCTTGTCGAAGGGTGAGGAGCGTAATGACCGACGGCGTGCCGCGAATTTTCGACAGCCACGCACAGGCGCTGCGTCGCGCGCGCGCGGCGCGGCTAGCGGGCGAGCGGTTCCTGCTGGCCGAAGCGCAGGACGGAATCGCGGCGCGGCTTCAACCGATCAATCGGACTTTCGCGAAGGCGCTCGATCTGGAAGGCCATGCGGCGGCGTTGGTTCCCGGCGCGGAGTGGCATCGCGGCGCGTTCGGCGCGGATGGGCGCTTGGAAAGCGAAACCGGCTTCGACTTGGCGGTGAGCGTTCTGTCGCTGCACGGCGTGAATGACCTGCCCGGCGCGCTGGCGCAAATCCGCCGCGCGCTGAAACCGGACGGATTATTCCTGGCGGCGATGTTCGGCGGGGCGACCTTGTCCGAATTGCGCGAGGCTTTCGCGGCGGGAGAGATCGCGACGCTCGGCGGCATCAGCCCGCGCGTGGCGCCGATGGCCGACGTGCGCGAGCTCGGCGCGCTGCTGCAGCGCGCGGGTTTCGCGCTACCGCTTGCCGATGTCGAACGCACGACGGTGCGCTACCGCGATTTCCACACCCTGGTGCGCGATCTGCGCCTGCATGGCGAGACCAATGCGCTCCTCGGCCGCCAACCGCTCAAGCGCGCCACGCTGGCCGCCGCGCTGGCGCATTACGCCAAAAATCACGCAACGCCGGACGGCCGGCTGCTCGCAACGTTCGAGATCGTCTATCTGATGGGCTGGGCGCCGCACGAAAGCCAGCAAAAGCCGCTCAAGCCCGGCAGCGCCAAGACGCGGCTCGCGGATGCGTTGGGAACGACGGAGCACTCGGCGGGCGACAAGGCCAAACCTTAGAACAAATTGCATTCACATAGCATCGCGTCCTCACCCTTCGACAAGCTCAGGGTGAGGAGGTTTATTCAAGTCCTCATGCTGAGCTTGTCGAAGCATGAGGACAGCCTGAGTGCGTCAAAACGTATTTTGCTTTAATCCCGTTTCAAGAACGCGGCGATCGCCGGATCCGTCTCCATCGCGGCGCGTTCCTCTGCGCTCGGCTGCACCGGCTTGTCGCGCTCGACATTGACCATGCAGAGAAAGCCGAGAAACTCGTCAGGCGCGGCGCGGAATTGATGCCAGGTCCACGGCGCAATGGTGACGAGATCGTTGGCCCTTATGTCGCGCACCTCGCCGCCGATCAGGCATTGCCCGCGCCCGCGCAGGATCAAGACCGCGTGCATGTGCTCGTGGCGTTCGAGCGTCGAATAGCCGCCCGGCGAGACCTCGAAATAGCGCAGCTCGCATCTCAGCGCCGGATCGCGGAACAAGGTCTGGCGCGTGATCGCCTTGAAGGGCGCGCTGCCCTCTTGCTTGTAGGCGAGCAGATCGGTGTCGTCCCAGCGATAATCGCGGAAGCGGCGGATGGGCTTTTTCGGTTCCATCTTGTCCATCACTCAGGCCTTGGTGGCGCGCACCGCTTCGACGTAACGCGCGGTTTCCGCGGTGATGCGCTCGCGGGTGGCCAGCAGGCTGCCGCCGATCAACAGCATGACATCGACGCCGAAGAAATCCAGCAGCTCGCCAATGCGCTTGAGCGCCATGCCGCCCGCCGGCACCGGCACGCAGGATTTGAGGCCGAGCCACGGCGCGAGCGCGGCCATCGACAAATCCTTGCATTCCTCCGGCGTATAGCTGAAGCGCCCGCCGTAATTGGCGAACACCGTCGCGTCGGAACCGAGCAGCCGAAACAACTTGCCGAACAGGAACGTCGGGCGGATGCGCGAGGCGCCGCCGAAAGCGGGATGCGTCATGAAGACGATGTCGGGATTTTCCTTCACCAGCGTATGGAAGGCGGGTAGCCCTACGATCAGCGGTACGATCAACACGCCGTCGAGTCCCGCCATCACCACGTGGCGCATTTGCTTGCGCAGCGAGTCGAGATTGCCGCTGAGGCTCGGCAGATAACGCGTCGGAATGCCGGTCTTGGCGCTCGCCGCCGCCACGGCTTCGGCGATGGCCGGCACGCGCTCGGCGAACGGGCTGTAGACTTGATCGGCCAAGCCGTGATCGTCCTTGATGTAGTCGATGCCACCTTCGGCCAAGCGGGCGGCGAGCGCCGCGAGTTCCTTGGCCGGCAAACCTTGCGGCTTGAGCGCCGAGCAGGTGAGCGCGCGGCGCGGCGCGTTCACGCGTTTGCGTATCCCTTCGAGACCATGGCGCGGGCCGCCTAAAGCCGCGGCGAAACTGCGCGGAAATTCGGCGTCGTAAAACACCACGTCTTCCTGGATCGAGGTGTTGCCGAACAGCATGTTGAGCAGCTGGCCAGGCTCGAAACCGGTCGTCGCTGCGGCAAGCCCGATGCGGACCTCGAACAGCCCCTCGCCCAAATCCCGGATGTCTTCGACGCGGCCGACGATGTCGTTCAGCACGAAGGGATCGTCGATCGGCTCCACGGGCATTTCCACGCTCTGCTCGACCGCGATGGCCTTGGCGCGGGCCGCGATGGACTTGGCGTCGCTCTTGACGCGGTAAAGGACCTGGATGCGTTCGCTCATCGCTGACATATCGGCAAGGACGGGGAAAAGCGCAAGAAAAATCAGAACTGGACCTTCTGGAACATCGCCAGAAGGGACTGGCCGATGCTGGTGAATGCCGTCACTCCGACGATGGAAATGATGCTGGCGATCAAGGCATATTCGATGGCGGTGGCGCCGCGCTCCGCGGCCCAAAACCCGGCTAAAGCAGGTCGCGCAGCATCGGGATCAGCGGCCGGTCGGCCGGCGGCATGGGATAATCCGCCATCTGTTGCGGCCGCAGCCATTTGATCGCCTGATGCTCCAGCGGTTGCGGCGTGCCCTCCCAGCGGCGGCAGACGTAAAGCGGCATGAGCAAATGAAAGTCCGCGTAGCTGTGCGAGGCGAACGTGAACGGCGCCAAACACGACTCCTTCACCGCGATCCCCAGCTCCTCGCGAAGCTCGCGGATCAGCGTGTCCTCCGGGCGCTCGCCCGTCTCGATCTTGCCACCCGGAAATTCCCATAGCCCCGCCAGGTTCTTTCCCTCCGGACGTTGCGCGATCAGCACGCGCCCGTCGGGATCGATCAGCGCGCAGGCGGCGACCAGAACCAGCTTCACCTGCGTCATGTGATCGTTCCAGTATGAGAGAGGCTGTTTAAGAGTTGACTAATGAATAGCCACGCCGAATTAAATACGAAAAACCAAAGAAATCCAGCCTTATGCACGCTTGCCCAGCCGGCGAAGCCTGAACCAGGGAAGGCCGATGCGCCATGGCCGGTCAGCGTACTTCCGTCCACGGCCCAATTCGACAAACCACCGTTCAATTGTCAGACTATTGCATCTCGGCCTTGCCGACGAGTATGTCCTCAAAAGAAAACGACCGCGGAGTGGAAACGATCATGAGACGGAAGGTCCTTTCGACGATCACGAGCGTATTTCTCCTGGCCTTGTCCGGCGGGGCGCCGGCACAGGTGCAAACCGAAGTCCCCCCCGTCGCAGCGGGTGCCGCAGCCGTGACGGAGGAACACATCAAGATTCATGGGGCGGCGCTAGAAGGCAATTTCGAAGGCGAAGCGGTCGATCGCGACGTGATCGTGTTCCTGCCGCCCAGCTATTTCCAGGACACGACGCGGCGCTATCCCGTGGCCTATGCGCTGCACGGCTATTCCATCGGGGCCGAGCAATGGACGCAGGAAATCCACGTGCCGCAGACCATCGAAGGTGCGTTTGCGCAAGGCACCAGGGAGATGATCGTCGTGCTGCCCGATTCTAAAACGGCGTATGGAGGATCGATGTATTCAGGCTCGGTTACCGTGGGCGATTTCGAGGATTTCATCGCACACGATGTCGTCGCTTACATCGACGCGCATTATCGCACGATCCCCGACCGGCTGAGCCGCGGCCTCGTCGGTCATTCCATGGGCGGATACGGCGCTCTGCGCATCGGCATGAAGCATCCCGACGTGTTCTCGGCACTCTACGTGATGAGTCCGTGCTGTCTCTCTCAGCGGCCGGCGCCCGATCCCAATTCGGCGCAGGAAAAGCAATTCGATGCGACGGTCGCAGCGATGAAATCGCCCGCCGATGCAGCGAACATGTCGTTCTTCCAGCGCGCCGAGCTGGCCACGGCCGCAGCCTGGTCGCCTGATCCCAAGAACCCGCCGCTTTATTTCGACCTGCCGGTCAGGGACGGCGTGGTGCAGCAGGACGTGTTGGAGAAATGGGCGGCGAACGAGCCGCTCAACTTCATCGACCAGTACATCGACAATCTGCGCCAATATACGGCCATCGCGCTCGACGTGGGCGATCAGGACGAGCTGCGCTTCGACACGGAGAAGGTACACGGCGTGCTGGACAATTACGGCATCAAGAACAGTTTCGAGCTGTTCCACGGCACGCATACGAGTCGGGTCGCCTACCGCTTCCAAGACCACGTGCTGCCGTTCTTCAGCGAGCACCTCTGCTTCACGGAAGGCTGCAAATAGGGCTTGAGGTGCTCCGGCGCGGTCTCCTCGCGGTAGCATGAACTGGCCGCCATACGCGCCGATCCGCGCACACGGCCCGGCGTGCACTCGCCGGCTGTACCTCATGCGACTGGGCGGCCGGCGGGGATTCCGCCAGCAACCGGATCGCAATTGTTGGGATGTAGCGGATATGGTCATTCGACCGACAAGGTTCAAGGGGGGTAGTGGCCTGATTTGAATTTATTTGCCCAAAATCCAAAATGGATTGAACATCCAAAAGGCGACCGTAATGGAACTCATCACTAGGAGTATGAACATCTCAACCTGTATATAAAATTTCACACGCGGGGCCAGATGTGGTTTAAATTGTTGCGCTTCATGGGCAGGCGGTTCGCAGAGGCTTAATTCAATTTTCTTATACTTATCATGCGCACGCATGCTTCTAATGATAATTACCACGCAGGTCAGATATAAGTATGTGACCAACAGACCGGCCATCGTTCCGAATGACAACGCGGCTTGCTCGCCCAAGACTTTTGCGGACGGTGCAGAGGATTGAAGTTGCAAAGTGAGCCAAATGGAGCCGCCAACAATCCCAGCAAGCGTTTGAACATATATCTTTAAGGCGTCCGTCATCCGTTCATTAGCGGCGATCTGCATTTGACCAGAAAATTCGTATCTCTTTTCGTCGCTAATCATCTTTCTCCAGCCCTTTCCTCCACCACAATCCCCGCCCTAACTCCTATAACTCCCATTGATATCGATATACCCATGCGTCAGGTCGCAGGTCCAAACCCGCGCCTGGCCTTTGCCGAGCGCCAGATCGACGCCGATTTCGACCTCGCGGCCGGAAACCGCCTTGGTCGCGGCCTTTTCGTTGTAGGCCGCCGCGCGTTCGCCTTTTTCCGCCACCAGTTGTCCGCCGAAGTGGATGGAGAGCGTGTCGCGATCGGCCTTTTCGCCGGCCTTGCCCACGGCCATGACCACGCGGCCCCAATTGGCGTCGCTGCCCGCGATCGCCGTCTTGACCAGCGGCGAATTGGCGATGGCGAGCGCGATGCGCTTGGCCGCCTCGTCGTTCTCCGCGCCGGTCACCTCGACGCAGATCAGCTTTTGCGCGCCCTCGCCGTCTTTCACCACTTGCAGCGCCAGATCGAGCAGCAACGCGTCGAGCTTGGCGCGGAAATCGGCGAGCCGCTTGTCGCTCGCCTTGGCGATCGCCGCGTGTGCCGCGCCTTTGCCTGTCGCGAACAAGAGCAGCGTGTCGCTGGTCGAGGTGTCGCTGTCCACCGTGACGGCGTTGAACGACGGCTTCACGCCGGCCGCCAGGCATTCCTGCAACACGGGCGCCGGCAAATTCGCGTCGGTGAAGACGAAGGCCAGCAGCGTCGCCATGTCGGGCGCGATCATGCCGGAGCCTTTGGCGATGCCGTTGATCGTCACCTTCTTGCCGTCGATGACGGCCGAGGCCGTCGCCAGCTTGGGGAAGGTGTCGGTGGTCATGATCGCGCGCGCCGCCTCAAGCCAGCCCGACGACGACATGTCGTGCACCAAAGAGCCGAGCAACCGCGTGATCTTCTCCGCCGGCAAGGGCTCGCCGATCACGCCGGTCGAGGCGAGAAACACCTCGCCGGCGCGGCAGCCGACGCTGGCCGCCGTCGATTGGGCGACGGCACGCGCGCCCTCTAATCCCGCCCTGCCGGTGAAAGCGTTGGCATTGCCGCTGTTGACCACCAGCGCGCGGGCCGTGCCGGCTTTCAGGCACGCCTTGCACCACTCGACCGGCGCCGACGCGGTCTTGGATTTGGTAAAGACGCCGGCCACTTGCGTGCCTTCGGCCATCACCGCCAGGAGCACGTCGGTGCGCGCCTTGTAGCGGATACCCGCCTCGCCGGCGGCCAGCCTGATGCCCGCCAGCGGCGGCAATTTCGGTAAATTCTTCGGCGCCAAGGGCGAAACGGGCTGCGCGCGGCTGCCGCCCGCAACCGGTTTTGTCTTCGTCTTGCCGCGGAGCTGCGTCATTGTGCCCTCGCCTGGAACCGGGGGCGGGGTTTGGCCGGAATCGTCTGATTTGACAAGGGGGTGTGCCGTTCTTATCTCTCCGGCGCGTGCCGGGAGCTGCTTCCGGCCCTAAGCCCCGACCGAGGTCTTTATGCGGGATTTCAGCGCGATTGCGCAGCGGCTGTTCGGTTCGTCCAACGAACGGAAATTGAAGCGTTTTTGGACCACCGTCGGCGAAATCAACGCGCTGGAAGACGACTTCAAGCTCAAATCCGACGAAGAGCTGCGGGAGATGACCCCCGCCTTCAAGGAACGGCTGGCCGCCGGCGAAACCCTGGAAGACATCCTGCCGGAAGCCTTCGCCACGGTGCGCGAGGCCGCCAAGCGCACCCTCGGCCAGCGCCACTTCGACGTGCAATTGGTCGGCGGCATGGTGCTGCATTACGGCAATATCGCCGAGATGAAGACCGGCGAAGGCAAGACGCTGGTCGCTACCCTAGCGGTCTACCTCAACGCGCTCGCCGGCGAAGGCGTCCACGTGGTGACGGTCAATGACTACCTCGCCAAACGCGACGCCGAGTGGATGGGCCAGATCTACAGGTTCCTCGGCCTCAGCGTCGGCTGCATCGTGCACGGCCTGACCGACGAGGAACGCCGCGCCGCTTACGGCGCCGACGTCACCTACGGCACCAACAACGAATTCGGCTTCGACTATCTGCGCGACAACATGAAGTATTCGATCGCCACGATGACGCAGCGCGGCCATTCCTACGTCATCGTCGACGAAGTGGACTCCATCCTGGTCGACGAGGCGCGCACGCCGCTCATTATCTCGGGGCCGACCGAAGACCTGACGGAGATGTATCGCAAGGTCGACGCGCTGATCCCCAGCATCGTCAAGGAAGACTTCGAACTCGACGAGAAGCAGCGCCAGGTGACGCTGACCGACGCCGGCAACGAGCACATGGTGCAACTGCTGCGCGCCGCGGGCCTGCTCGAGCGCGGCGACCTCTACGACATCGAGAACATCTCCGTCGTGCACCACGTCAACCAGGCGCTGAAGGCGCACAAGCTGTTCCAAAAGGACAAGGACTACATCGTCAAGAACGACGAAGTCGTCATCATCGACGAGTTCACCGGCCGCATGATGCAGGGCCGGCGCTACTCCGAAGGCCTGCACCAGGCGCTCGAAGCCAAGGAGAACGTCACGGTCCAGCCCGAGAACGTGACGCTCGCCTCGATCACCTTCCAGAACTATTTCCGCCTCTACGACAAGCTCGCGGGCATGACCGGCACGGCGCTGACCGAAGCGGCCGAGTTCATGGACATCTACAATCTCGACGTCATGGAGGTGCCGACCAATCTGCCGGTCTGTCGCGTCGATCACGACGACGAGGTCTACCGCAGCATCGAGGAAAAGGAAGAGGCGATCATCGCGCTGATCAAGGACTGCCACGAGCGCGGCCAGCCGGTGCTGGTGGGCACCACCTCGATCGAGAAATCCGAAGAGCTGTCCGAGCTGCTCAAAAAGCGCCAGATCAAGCACAACGTGCTCAACGCGCGCTACCACGAACAGGAAGCGGTGATCGTGGCGCAGGCGGGCGTTTCCGGCACGGTCACCATCGCCACCAACATGGCCGGCCGCGGCACCGACATCCAGCTCGGCGGCAATCCCGACATGCGCATCCGCACCGAGCTCGGCGGCGTGGTCGACCGCGACGAGCTGGCGCGCCGGGCCGAACTCATCCGCGCCGAAGTCGCCGTCGACAAGCAGAAAGTGATCGCGGCGGGCGGCCTGTTCATCGTCGGCACCGAGCGCCACGAAAGCCGGCGCATCGACAACCAGCTGCGCGGCCGTTCCGGCCGCCAGGGCGATCCCGGCGCCTCGAAATTCTTCCTCTCCCTGCAGGACGATCTGATGCGCATCTTCGGTTCGGAGCGCATGGACGCGGTGCTGACCCGGCTCGGCCTCGAAAAGGGCGAAGCCATCACCCATCCCTGGGTGAACAAGGCGCTGGAGAAGGCGCAGCAGAAGGTCGAGGCGCGCAATTTCGAAATCCGCAAACAGATCCTCAAATACGACAACGTGCTGAACGACCAGCGCAAGGTGGTGTTCGAACAGCGCAGGGAGATCATGTCGGCCGACGACGTGAGCGACCAGATCGCCGAATTCCGCGCCGAAGTGGTCGAGGAATTGGTCGAGCGCCACATCCCGCCCAAGGCCTATGCCGAGCAATGGGACGCCGCCGGCCTCAAGGACGAGGTGTTCAAGACCTTCGACATCGACTTGCCGATCGTCGATTGGACGCACGAGGAAGGCATCGCCGACGAGGAAGTCCGCGAGCGCATCATGCGGACGGTGGAAAACCGCGCCGCCGAACGCGCCGCCAATTTCGGGCCGGAGATCATGCGCTACGCCGAAAAGGCGATCCTGCTGCAGACGCTGGACCACAATTGGCGCGAGCACATCGTCAATCTCGACCATCTGCGCCAATATGTCGGGCTGCGCGGCTACGGCCAGCGCGATCCGCTCAACGAGTACAAGGGCGAGGCGTTCGAACTGTTCCAAGGGCTGCTCAGCAAGCTGCGCTTCGACGTCATCCGCCAGCTCATGCACATCCAGATCAGCGTCGAGCAGCCGCCCCCGCCGCTGCCCGAACAGCCCCCGCGCGAGATCCGCGCCACCAAGATCGACCCCTTGACCGGCGAGGACGAAATGGCGCCGCCCAGCGCCCAGCGTCCCGGCCAGCCGCAGCTTTCGCGGCCGCGCGACGTGGCGGTCGATCCCAACGATCCGCGCACCTGGGGCAAGGTCCAGCGCAACGCGCCTTGCCCTTGCGGTTCGGGCCGGAAATTCAAGCATTGCCACGGAGCGCTGGTACAATAGGCGTTCCGAGATAGGTGGGGGTCATGGAAACTGCCGTTTTCCTGAGAGAGGCCGAGACGCGCAAACGCTGGTTTGCCGCGCTCCAGTTCTTGGGCTTCGTCGTGTTGGTCGTGGCGTTGGGGTTTCTGGCAGGCAAAGGCCTTACCGCTGCCCTGCAATCCATTTACGGCAAGAAGCCGGACGATCTCGTGGGCATGATGATCGCGGCGCCTATGTCCGCGGTCGTCACGCTGCTTGCGACCTTCGTCATGGCGCGTGTGACCGGACAGCCATTCCGGCGCTTCGGCCTCGGCGGCCGCCACCGTCTGCGCAATCTCCTGATCGGGACCGCAAGCGGCATCGCTTTGCTCGCCCTCGTTCTATGGGCGATGCAGGCCTTGGGCGTCTTCAGCTTCGGCCCGCCGGCGGAAGACGGCTTAACGTTGCTGCGCTGGGGCTCGCTTTACGGCGTGATGTTCCTGTCCGTGGCGATCAGCGAGGAATTCATCTTCCGCGGCTTTGCGCTGGTGACGCTGTCGCGCGCCCTGTCGTTCTGGCCGGCGGCGATCCTTCTATCCGCGCTGTTCGGCGCGTTGCATCTGGGCAACGGCGGTGAAGACATCGCGGGCGCGCTGACGGCCGGCCTGTTCGGATTAGCCTTGGCGGTCACCTTCAAATGGACGGGCTCGCTGTGGCTGGCGCTGGGCCTGCATGCCGGCTGGGACTATGCGGAGAGTTTCCTCTTCGGCGTGCCCGACAGCGGCGCGGTGCTGGCGGGTCGCGCCATGCATTCCAGCTTCCACGGACCGGTTTGGCTGACCGGCGGCAGCGTCGGTCCGGAAGGCAGCGTGTTGGTCGTGTTCCTGCTGATCCTGATTGTGGTCATCGGCTGGCTGTTGCGCGAGCGCCCGGCGTAAGCGTCGCCGCCAGGTAAAGCGTCGCCGCGATCGCCGCTAGATCGAGCGCGTAGAGATAGCGGTAATCGCAGGCAATCGAGATGACGAAGAACGTCAGCGTGAACAGCAGCGCCGCGCCAAGAAGGCCCGCCATCGCCAAATCCGCCGGCTCTCGGCGCCGCAGCAGCAGCACCAAAGCCGCGAGCGCCAGCGCCGCATAGAAGACATGCGAAAAGGCCGGCGTGCCTACGAAGAAATCTCCCAAGCCCTGGAGCCAGCGATCGCGCGCGTCAAAGCGCGGACGCATTCCCAGCGTCTTGATGCGCAAAGGGTCGCCTTCTGCGCCAACGTGAATGGCATAGCACAGGCCCAAATCGGGCGTGGTGAACACCCAGCCGAACAAGCGCGCGCGCAAGCCGAGATAAAGGCCGGGATGGTCGAGCGCGGCTTCGCGCCACTGCGCCATCACCACGTCATCGTCGGTATCGGTGAAGACGTCCTGCAACGGCTGCGAGCCCACCAGCGTGTCGTTGCGCGCCGGCGTGAACAGGCGCACGCCGTCGTCGCGGATGCGCGCGGCCAGTTCGGGCGCGGATTCGTTCAGCACCGGCAGCGGCAAGGCCGGATCGCTTTTCGTCATGCCGACGAGATCGTAAAGCGCCAAGAGCTTGAACTGGCCCGCCGTGCCGTCCGAGTCTTCGTCGACGCGCGTCTGCAAGGCCGCGTTCCCGGCGAGCACCACAAGTGCTACGAGCGCCAGCCCGCCAGCCGCGTAAGCCGCCGCGCTGCGCCAGCGCTTTTCGCAGGCGTAGGCGATCCAGCCCAGCGCCGCCGCGGCGCACGGCACGATCACCGCCCCGTTCTGCCGCGCCAGCGTCGCCAAAGCCAGGAACAAGACGCTGGCGGCGAGCATCGTGAAGCGCAGCCGCCGCGTCTGCCAGCGCGCCGCCGCCCAAGCCAGGCAAACAAAGCCGGCGAGGCAAGCGTCGGCGAACAACACGTCCTTCCAGATGATGGCTTGGTAGAGGAACAATTGCGGCAAGCAGACGATCGCGACGGCGGCCGCAACCGCGCCCCATCCCGTTCTCGGCCGCAACCATAAGAGCGAGAGCAGCGCGCCGAACGCCAGGGCCGTATCGAACAGCATGAAGAGGCCGGCGCCGGGCACGATTGCGTCGAACAGACCGAGCAGCCACGACATCACGGGCGGATGCCAGCCGCCGTAGTTGGCGCTGCGTCCTTCGAACAATTGCACGAAACTGTCGAAAGACAACGAGCCGGGGTAATTGACCGCGGCCGCGAGCGCGCCGCCGGCTGCCAACACTGTCGTGGCGATCGTTCGCGGGCGATCCGCGATGAGCGCGCGCCCGCTCACTTGCCGAGATCGCGGCCCATGGCGAGGAATTTCTCGCGGCGCTGGCGGCGCAAATCGTCGGGCGAGAACGGCGACAATTCCACCAGGGCGCGGGCGATCTGCTCGCCGACGTTGGCGATGGTCTCTTCGACGCCGCGATGCGCGCCGCCCAGAGGCTCCGGGATGATGGCGTCGATCACGCCGAGCCCCTGCAAATCCAGCGCCGTCAGGCGCAAGGCGGCGGCGGCGTCCTGCGTGTTCTCGGGCCTCGGCTTTTTCCACAGGATCGAGGCGCAGCCTTCCGGCGAGATCACCGAATAGACCGCGTTCTCCAGCATGTAGACGCGATTGCCCGTCGCCAGCGCCAGCGCGCCGCCCGAGCCGCCTTCGCCGATAATGGTGGCCACGAACGGCACGCGCAGATCGAGGCAGGCTTGGGTCGAGCGCGCGATGGCTTCCGCCTGGCCGCGCTCCTCGGCGCCCACGCCGGCATAAGCGCCCGAGGTGTCCACCAGCGAGATCACCGGCAGCGCGAAACGCTCGGCCAAGGCGAACAGCCGTAGCGCCTTGCGGTAGCCTTCCGGCATCGCCATGCCGAAATTGTGCTCGAGGCGCGATTGGGTGTCGTTGCCCTTTTCCTGCCCGATCACCGCGACCGAGCGGCCGCGGAAACGCGCCAGCGCCGCGATCACCGCCGCGTCTTCGCCATAGGCACGGTCGCCAGCCAGCGCGGTGAACTCGTCGAACAAGCTCGCGGCGTAGTCGGAGAAATGCGGCCGGCCGGGATGGCGCGCCACCTGCACCCGCTGCCACGGCGTCAGCTTGGCATAAATGTCCTTGATCAGCTGGTCGGCCTTGGCTTGCAGGCGCGAAACTTCCGCCTCGATCTGCACGCTGGGATCGCCCGCCGAAAGCTGGCGCAGTTCGACGATCTTGCCTTCGAGTTCGGCAATGGGGCGTTCGAAATCGAGATAGACGTGCATGGCGCTCCGCTCGGCCGGACTCTGGCCGGCCAAAGGGGCCGGAAAGTGGCAATGTCGCTCCGGCGTGTCAATCTGAGGTAAAGGGCGCGCGGGCGGCACGGCGGCGGTCTGGCAGATATAGAAGTTATCCTTGCATATTCAATACCTTATCGCGTATTCCGCAATATAATTGTTCCGCCGAATTTCAGGGGCCCCCCTCCATTTCTGTTTTCTTGAATTCAAATCCCGAAAATGGCGTTCAAGTCTTTGACCTAAAAACTGAAACCGCGAATTGCGGGCGTTACGCGAAGCTGCACCGAAGCGACATGGGCTAACACCTGCTCGTTCGAACCTCGATTTGCGGGGCCGCCATCTCCGCGCCTCCGCGCTTTGTTTTCCGAACCTCCTTCGGCGAACAATACCGGAGAGATGTGGAAACCAATGCCGCCGCCTTCAAGGCGGTGCGGCGATGTGGATCAGCGGCGTCGGCCCCCGTGTACACATGGGGACGCGTGCTTCTGGTACCTAATTCCGATAAATTCTATACAGGCATTGGGATGGGCTAGAGCCGATGGCCTCGATTCTTGCGGATGCCTTCCTGTTGCTCGGCGCGGGTGCTTCGGCAGACGCTAACGTTCCGACGGCCTATCAGTTTGTAGCGCGGATCAGAGCCTATCTTGCGAAGCTTCCTTCTGAAGCAAGCGGGTCGCTTCTTGCTGAATTCGATAATGTTGTCAATACGATCAGAAAGGCAACGGGCAGTGAACCGGGATTGGAGCCGTTCTTTGAGGCAATCGATGATTGCCTTGATGCACATTACAATAGCGCCGATCCACCCAACGCCTTGAGAGCATCCCGCGCCATCGAGCGCATTCATTACGAGACCAAGCGCGTTATTCAGCAAGAGTGCGATGTTCGGGACGAGGCCCGTGTGGCTTATCTTCAGCCGCTGCTAACGCGGCTGCGGGAGTTCGGTCCTGTTCCGGTTGTCTCATTCAACTACGATAGCGTCGTCGAAACGGCGTGTTCAAAGCTCGGCCTTACCTATGCCGAGAGTGTGCTGAATGAGAATGTTGCGCAGTGCGACATCGAGCTCGTCAAAGTGCATGGCTCAGTGACGTGGCTGCCAGACAATAAGAGCGGTGGCCTTCAGAGAAATAGGAAATTTGAGAGCGCCATTATGCGTCAGTTCGGCGAGTTAAGGTCGCCGACTCTAGAAACGCCGATGATTTACCCGTCGCGGCGTAAAATGCCTATTCACGAGCCGTTCATGCGCAATGCCTTGCGACTTCAACGACTACTGCATACCAAGAAAAATTGCATCTCGGTCGGTTATAGCTTCCCGGATTTTCACGTCCGCTCATGGCTGGCGGACGCTCTGAAGGACAAACCAGAACTGTCGCTCTATCTGGTCGGTCCGAGTCCAGAATCACAAACGTTCGACAATCTCACAAAAAACCTGCCAACGGTCGCGTGGACCAAGCGGTTGCGCCTTGTGAGAAAGCGATTTGGGGAGGCGATAGCAGAAGGTTTTGAAACTTGTCTTGCAAAAGCTGAGCTTTTCAGCCCCGATGTTTTCTATCCAGCGGATCGCGCAACCCTGCACTGTGCACAGAAGCCGTGCAGCACGATAAGCGCTTCAGGTATCGGTGCTTCACCAGATGGCGAGGCGATCTATGTTTCGGAAGGTTCGCCCGATGGGCGGCTCTTCCGCATAGATCTCGAAACCGGCCAGCAAACTGAATTCGCCGCCAAGCTAAAAAATCCGCGTGGGGTCGCTGTCAGGGCAGACGGGAGCGTGCTGGTGGTGCAGAATCGATTATTTCGCAGCAGGGCAATACCTAGTGCAGGTGCGGGCACTGTTGTTGAAATTTCGCCTGACGGACGAAGCCGTAGGCTACTGACACGGCTTCGTTACTGCGAACTACTGAGGCTGGCACTCGAGTTGCGTAAAGGAACGCCTTGGTCCGACCTACGTGATCGGCTTCGAGCGGTTCTTAGCTGGCCAACGGACGTCACCTGCAACAAGGACGGCGCCGTTTTTGTGACCGAGGCACGCGCGCTCGTGCAAATCGACAAGACCGATACTATGCCACGGCGCATCTGCAAGCCGGACCTTGCATTCAATTTGCACGGTATCGACATAGCGTCTGACGGTGCACTGGTGGGGGTTGAACAGGGTGTCGGTCAAGCATTTAGCTGGGGCCGTGTCCTTCGTTTTGAGCTAACTCCTGACGGAGTTCTTTACGCGATTAGCTCTGCAGCCAAAGGCCGTTCGCGGTTAATGGCGATCTGCTACGTGCCACCGCTAAATAAGGTCATCGTCACCCAAACATTGACATGGCCGCACGGTGGACTGCTTGTGTTGGATTATCCCGCGCTTGATAACCCGAAATTCCTCGCTGGCTTTGATTTTCCGCAAAAGGTCGAATATGTGCCTAAACGTGACCTTCTCGCTGTTAGTACGTTGTACGGCGTGGAGCTTATTCCCCTTACGGAACTTGACCGCGGGGTTGCCTGCTAACCGATCTTTGATAGCAATGGGGTTGTGTAGTGATCGTGTCCCTGTCCGTGGTGTAGGGGCGCGAGGAATACGGCGGAATACGGTGACAGCAGCACTATACCCCAATAGCGGCTCATAGCATCGTTGGTTGCTCGTTGGCGTCGCGCGGCCCGGCGCGCAATCGTCCGGCTAAAGGGGTCGGAAAGCGGCAATGCCGTCATCCTGAGGTGCCCGGCGCGCCCTTCGAGGCTCGCTGCGCTCGCACCTCAGGGTGACGCGCCGGGCCTCGAAGGATGACCCCGACGATTCATTCTCAAAATATTATGTTCTAGGCCAATATGTCGGTCTTGCCTTCCGGGGGCGCGTCGTCGCCAAGGACATCCTCGTCCGGCAGCGGATGAGTCCGCAGCTCGGCCGTAAAGGACTTCAGCGGCTTTGCGGCATGTTTGTAGTCGCGCGGCTTTTCCTTCTTCTGCGGCGGCTGATAGGCCACGACAGGCAGTGGAATGATCTGATGCATGCGCATGGGCGCCTCCGGCAATGCACCATAACCCGCTCCAGGATCGCCCATCTTGGTTAAGGAATGTTAGCTCGCCAAGTATTCTTGATCGCGGCGTTCCTGGAGAGAGGGCCGCAAAATCTGGTTGCTTGAGTTGCCCTCATGCTTCGACAGGCTCAGCATGAGGGCTTGATTTAATCCTCACCCTGAGTTTGTCGAAGGGTGAGGATCAGATTTTCTTCCGCGCCAGCGGATGCGCCGCGGCGACCGTCGCGGCCAAGCGGTCCTTCGCCACGTGGGTGTAGATTTGCGTGGTGGCGATGTCGGCGTGGCCGAGCATGGTCTGTACGCTGCGCAAATCGGCGCCGCCTTCGACCAGATGGGTGGCGAAGGCGTGGCGCAGCACATGCGGCGAAAGCTTGTCGGGATCGAGCCCGGCCTCCAACGCCAGCGCCTTCAGCATCTGATGACAGCGCCGTCGCGTCAGATGGCATTCGGCCGAGCGCGACGGAAACAGGTATTTCTCGGCCAGCCGCCGGCGCTCGCCGCGCGGCAAAAAGCGCTCGCGCACCGCAAGATACTCCGCGATGGCCGCGCGCGCGGCGTGGTTCAGCGGCGCCAGCCGTTCTTTGCCGCCCTTGCCTTTCACCAGCAGCACGCCCTCGCGGTTCCTGGCGGCCGCAAGCGGCAGCGACACCAGCTCCGTCACGCGCAAACCCGAGGCGTAGAGCATCTCGACGATGCAGTTGAGGCGCACGCCTTCCTCGCTTTCGCCGGCGCGCTTCTTCGCGGCTTCGCTCAGCTTGTCGAGATCGTCGCGCGACAAGGTCTTCGGCAACGGCCGGTTGCGCCGCGGCGCTTCGATCGCCGTGGTGGGATCGTCGGGCCGCAAACCGTCCGCATACAGAAAACCGAAGAACTGGCGCAAGGCGGAGAGCTTGCGCGCCTGCGTCGAGCCGGCCATGCCCGAGCGCGACAGGCCCGCGAGATAACGCTTGACGTCTTCGCGCCCGGCCTGCTTGAGGCTTGCGGCACAGGCCGCGGCGAAATCGAGCAGATCGCGGCGGTAGGCGGAAAGCGTGTTGACGCTGGCGCCGCGCTCGGCGCCCATCATGTCGAGAAAGGCTTCGATCAGATGCGCGTCGGTGCGGCTCACTGCGCGGCCACGGGTGCGGTCACGGGCGGAGGCGGCGGGGGCGGCACGTAGAGCATCGCCGCTTCGCAGGCGACGGCGCGCGCCGCATCCGGCAAGCCCATCGCGCCCAACAGCCGCACGAATTCGACCGTGACGTCCGGCGACAGGTCGCGCAGGCCGAGCTCGTGCAACTGATCGACGATCAGAAGCAGCGCCTCGCCTTTGCGCTCGGGCCTGCCTGAAGCCTGTTCGATCTGCCGCATGATTCCGGGATCGGGACGTTTGCCGCCCCAGTTCTGCGCTTCGAGCGCACCCGCCTGCGCCTTGGCATCAGGCGGCACCGGCGCACCAAGGACATCGCCGAGGCCGAGCACCAGCGCCTTGTAAGAGCGATCCGGATCGGGATCGGGCGGATTCTTGGTCAAGGCAACGGCATCATTGCCGAACGCCGCGGACAACTCGGCGTCATAGGCGGGATCCGGCGCGGCCAGATCGGCGACGCTGAGCATCACATCGCCGGGCTTGAGCCAATGCCGGGCGCGGTCGGGCAAGCCCGCCAGCAGCAGGGCGCGCACGAAAAGACGGGCATCGGTCAAATCCGGCATCGGCTTCAGCGCGGCGATCATGTCGCTTTGCAGGTACGCCGCCAGCGGCAAAAGCCCTTCGCGTTCGCCCAGCGACAAGGCTTCGACCAGCAGCGCCGCTTTCGCTTGCGGACGCGGCTCGAGCTGGGCGGCGCGGCGCAGCACCGTCTGTCCTTCGAGGAAGGACAGTTTCGGCGCGTCGTCAAAGGCGTTCGCGAAGCGGCTGAGCGGGATGTCCTCGGCATCGCCGAGCTTCTTCAATTCGGCCGGGTTCAGAGCCCCGGTGCGCACGATCCGCTCGGCGGCCGCGAGCCTTGCCGGCAACGGATTGCGCGGGTCGCGTGCGGCCAGCAGGTCCTCCGCCGTCCCCATCTTCGCCGCGATGTCGCCGGTGACCGGCAGTCCCGCCTGCTGCAGCAGGAAAACATGCAGCGCCGTCGGTTGCGCGATCGCGCCGGGCGGCGCGGTCTTGTGATTGAGCACGTCGTCGAGCAGCACGTCGAACGCCTTGTCGTCCTTACCTTGCGCCGCCAGCACCGATTGCGTCAGGTCGGCCGTCGGCTGATCGCCGCTCGTCGCCGCGCAATAGACGCGCAATTGGAGCCAGAACGGCTCGGGCGCGCTGAGGCGCGTCGAGGTCTTGTCGGTGCAGACGTCGCTGGTGCGATTGGCGGTCAACAGCGCGTCGGCTTGCACGCGCGCGAAATCGGTATCGTCCGGGATCGAGGCTTGCGCCGCCAAGGCGCCTGCCTCTTCGATCAGTCCGGCATCAAGCAGCTTTTCGATGCGTAAAGTGGTGAAGGCGCGCTGGGCGGCTCCAATGGGCGCATCCGCCTTGGTCAGCACAAGCTGTTCGGTCAGCCCCCGCAGCACCGGATCGGCGGAGGCCAACGGCGCACGCTCCAGCAAGGCTTCCATGTCGGCGCGCGGCGAGCCGTTCCAGATGCTTTGGCCCAAGCCGCCATTGCTGGAATCGAGAAGCCCCACCGGCGGACCTTCGGCCATTCCCAGCGTGCCGACCTCGACGCTTGGCGGCGGCTGGTTTTGTGCCATCGCGGGCGCGACAGACTGGTTGCCGGGCAAGGCTTGCGGCGGCGCCGTGGCCGTGGCCGGCGCCTGGTCAGCCACTGGCGGATAGTCGTTGGGCGTAAGGACCGGCGGCTTGTCCGAGTCCCAGGGAAAGGATTGCGCCAAGGCCACCGGCGCCAACAACAGCGCCAACAAGGCCGTCTGAATTCGAAAACCGCTCATCGGAGAACCTTCCGCAGGCCGCCATGCAGGCTCTGGAGTGCCTTTTTGAGGGAAACGGCACCCTCCCCGCAAGTCCCGCTGGCGAGCCGCGGCCCGGCGTTGTAATTCCAACTTATGGCAGGGTTGAGGCGCACGGTGGCTTTGGTGGGCATGATGGGCGCGGGCAAAAGCTCGCTCGGGCGCAGGCTCGCCGCCCGCTTGGGCGTGGAGTTTCGCGACGCCGACACCGAGATCGAGTCGGCCGCGGGCTGTTCGATCTCCGATATTTTCGAGCGCTACGGCGAAAACGCCTTCCGCGACTGCGAACGCAGGGTAATCGAGCGGCTGCTCGACATGCCGCCGCACGTGCTGGCGACCGGCGGCGGCGCTTTCGCGAACGCGGAAACCCGCGCGCGCCTGAAGCAAAGCGCGGTAACCATCTGGCTCAACTTGCCGGTCGACGTTTTGCTTGCGCGTGTCAGACGCAAGGACAACCGCCCGCTGCTGAAAACCGGCGACCCGCGCAAAATCCTCGAAAAGCTGCTTCGCGAGCGCGAACCGTTCTATGCCCAGGCCGATCTCATCATCGAAGGCGATAACGGCCCGCACGACGAGGCCGTCGAACGCATCGTCGCCTTGCTTGCCGAACGCAGCGATTGGGAGGGTGCATGAGCGAACGCATCGCCGTGGCGCTGGGCGAACGCAGCTACGACATCCATGTCGGTCCGGGATTGATCGCGGACGCGGGCGCGCTCTTGAAGCCGCTGGCGCGCGGGCCGTTGCCGGTGGTGACGGATACGAACGTGGCGGCGCTGTATCTGGAGCCTTTCGTGCGATCGCTAGGGCGCGCCGGGATCGAGGCGCGGCCCATCGTCATGGAACCGGGCGAAGCCACCAAGAGCTTTGCTGGGCTCGAGAAGCTTTGCGGCGCGCTGTTGGCGACGGGCGTCGACCGCGGCGGGCTGATCGTGGCCTTCGGCGGCGGGGTGATCGGCGATCTCACGGGATTTGCCGCGGGCGTGCTCAAGCGCGGCATCGATTTCGCGCAAGTGCCGACCACGCTTCTGGCGCAGGTCGATTCCTCCGTCGGCGGCAAGACGGGGATCAACACGGCCGAGGGGAAAAACTTGGTGGGCCTTTTCCACCAGCCGCGCCTGGTCGTGGCCGATACCAAGACGCTGTCCACTTTGCCTCGGCGCGAAGCGCTGGCGGGCTATGCCGAAGTCGCCAAATACGGCGCGTTGGGCGATGCCGCGTTTTTCGATTGGTTGGAATCCCACGCCGCCCAGGCGCTCGCCGGCGATGAAGCCGCCATCGTGCAGGCCGTCGCGCACTCCTGCCGTATGAAGGCAGCCATAGTGGCGCGCGACGAACGCGAGGCGGGCATGCGCGCGCTGCTCAATCTCGGCCACACCTTCGGCCATGCCTTGGAAGCGGCGACGGGCTATTCGGACCGGTTGCTGCACGGCGAAGGCGTGGCCATCGGCATGGCGCTGGCGTTCCATCTCTCGGTCGCGCTCGGACTTTGTCCCGGCCAGGATGCCGAGCGCTTCATCCGCCATCTGAAAACCATCGGGCTACCGGCCGCGATCGCCGATATTCCCGGCCCGCGGCCGGCGGTCGACGAGTTGCTCGAACACATGGCGCACGACAAGAAGGTCAAGGACGGCAAACTCACCTTCGTGCTGCTGCGCGGCATCGGCCAAGCCTTCACCACGCGCGACGTGCCGATGGCGAAGGTGCGGGAGGTGCTACAAGACTAAACCTTCAATCGCCTCCCCCTTGTGGGGAGGCCGAAGCGGTCCTGAGCGACAGCGAAGGACGCGCTTCGGGTGGGGGGCAGTTTCGACGGTCGTACCCCCACCCGACGCAATTCGCTACGCTCATTGCGTCGACCTCCCCGCAAGGGGGAGGTGATATAAGAAGCTCCTGCTTCGAGGTTCGCCATGGACATCACCCTTTTTGCCTTTTTCGGCGCGATCGCCGTTTTGGTGAGCGCCGGAGCATTCTTCGCCGGCTCCGAGACCGCGCTCACCGCCGTCTCGCGCGGCAAGATGCACCAGCTGGAAAAGGACGGCTCGCGCGCCGCCGCCAGCGTCAACCGCCTGATGGCCGACCGCGAGCGGCTGATCGGCGCGCTGTTGCTCGGCAACACCTTCGTCAACATCCTGGCCTCTTCGCTGGCAACCTTCGTGCTGGAGGGCCGCTACGGCCAGCGCGCCGTCGCCATCGTCACGGTCGCGATGACGCTCTTGATCCTGATCTTCGCGGAAGTGCTGCCGAAGACGCTGGCGATCGCGCGCACCGACCGCTTCGCGCTTGCCGTGGCCGGCACGGTGCGGCGCGTGGTCGGCGTGCTCGGACCCATCGTCGGCGCGGTGCAGTTCTTCGTCTGGAAAGTGCTTGGACTGTTCGGCGTCAAGGAAGAAGACATCGTATCGGCCGCTTTGGCGCAAGAGGAAATCCGCGGCACGGTCGATCTGCACCACCAGGAAGGCTCGGTCGAGCGCGAAAGCCGCGACATGATCTCGGGCGTGCTCGACCTTACCGAACTCAGCGTTGCCGACGTCATGATCCACCGCAAGAACATGGTGACGCTCAACGCCGACGAAAGCCCCGAGAAGATCGTCAGCGCGATCATGGCGATCCGCCATGCGCGCATTCCGGTGTGGCGCGAGCAACCGGAGAACATCATCGGCGTGTTGCACGTGAAGGACGTGGTGCGGGCGATGCTGGCGGCGCGCGGGGCGCCCGGCCGCATCGACATCGCCTCGCTGATCACCCCGCCCTGGTTCGTGCCCGAGACCATGGCGCTGGAGGAGCTGCTCGACGCCTTCCGCGAAAGGCGCTCGCATTTCGCGCTGGTGGTGGACGAATACGGCGTGATCCTGGGTCTCGTGACGCGCGAGGACATCCTCGACGAGGTGTTCGGGCGCATTCCCGACGAGAACGCCGAAAAGGTGCAGACCGGCATCGCGCCGCAAGCCGACGGCTCTTATGTGATCGAAGGCATCACGCCGATCCGCGACGTCAACCGCGAACTGGAATGGAATCTGCCGGACGAAGAGGCGACGACCTTGGCGGGCCTGGTCATCCACGAGGCGCGGACCATTCCGGAAGTCGGCCAGCGCTTCGCCTATTACGGCTTCAAGTTCGAAATCCTGCGCCGGCAGCGCAACCAGATCACGCTATTGCGCGTCGTACCGCCCGGTAAGGCGGAACAAGACAGAGTTGCAACCGCGCGCTGATCGCCGCACGGTCCGGTGCGAACGCCGCCCGCGACGGTCCGGCTCTTGTTTGTGAATTGTCTGACTTTTACTTTCCGCTTCCGTTACGATGCTTTGGGAGGAAAGAATGGCGTCGGTCAAGGCGATCTGGATTGGCGCGGCGATGTTCGGCGTGCTCTACGCGACACCGGCGGCACAAGCGCAAGTGCTGTCGATCGAAAAGACATCCGCCGGCGCCAGACTTGGGACCGCCGAGGGTGTCCTCGAAATCGAGCCTTGGTCGGCGCGCATCATCCATGTGCGGGCGTTCCGCAACCCGGACTGGAAGGGCGCCTACAACCCCGCGGTGATCGGCCGACCCGAGCGGATCGCTTGGCGCCTGACCCAATCGTCCAAGGCGATCATCCTGACCACGCCGGCGCTGCAAGTGCGCGTCGACCGTGCCACCGGATCGCTCAGTTTCTGCGACTTGGCCGGGAAGGTTCTGTTGCAGGAACCCGCGGGCGCCCGCTCCACCCCGACTTCGCCGCAGGTCGCGCAAGCCGTCCGTCAGGACTTCGTCGCCGACGGCGGTTATTTCGGCCTCGGCCAGCACCCGAACGGGCTGATGGATTACCGCGGCTCTACGGTCCATTTGCAGCAGGAAAATCGCGATGTCGGCATTCCCATGCTGGTCGCCCAAAAGGGTTACGGCATCTTGTGGAACAATGCGTCGGTGAGCGATGTGGACGTCGCGCTGCCGACGAGCCCGCAAACACTGAGCTTGCGCTCGGAAGCCGGCGGCGGGATCGACTACGACTTCATCTACGGGCCGTCGCTCGACGGCGTGGTGGCGGGGTATCGCCGGCTGACCGGCGACGCGCCCATGATGGCGCGCTGGACCTGGGGCCTCTTCCAGTCCAAAGAACATTACGCCACCCAGCAAGAGTTGTTGGACGTGGCTGCGAAATACCGCGCGCTGAACGTGCCGATCGATGCGGTGGTACAGGACTGGCAGTATTGGCCGCAGGACCAATGGGGCAGTCATCAGTTCGACCCGGCGCGTTATCCCGATCCCGCCGGGATGGTGAAGACGCTGCACGACGAACATGTGCACGTCATCATCTCGGTGTGGCCGCGCTTCGATTTGAAAACCGACAATCTCGCCGAACTCGCCGCCGCCGGTGCGGTGTTCGAACCAGTCTATCCCAATGTCTATCCCAAAGGCTTCGGCCGCTGGTACGACCCGTACTCTCCGACCGGGCGCGACCTTTATTGGCGCCAGATCATGAAAAACCTCGGAGTTTTCGGCTTCGACGGCTGGTGGCTGGATGCGAGCGAAGCGGAACTCGGCGGCCAATGGGGCGAGATGCGCAATCTCGCAACCGCCGCCGGCCCCGGCGCATTGGTCTACAACGCTTATCCCTTGCTGCATACGACGGGCGTACATGACGGCATGCTCCGCGACCAGCCGGACAAGCGCGTCTTCATTCTGACGCGGTCGGCCTACGCCGGCCAACAGCGCAACGGCGCCATCACTTGGTCGGGCGACACCACCGGCAACTGGGATTTTTTCCGCCAACAAATTCCGGAAGCGCTCAATTTTTCGCTCAGCGGAATACCCTACTGGTCCGCAGACATCGGCGGCTTCTTCGGCGGCGATCCGATGGATGCCGCCTATGCGGAATTGTTCACCCGCTGGTACCAGTTTGGCGTCTTCAACCCGATGTTCCGCGTGCACGGCACCAGCCATCCCAAGGAGATCTGGCAGTTCCCGCCGGACACGCAGAAAATCCTTTTGGCCTACGACCGGCTGCGCTACCGGCTGCTGCCTTACATCTATTCGCTATCGTGGGATGTGACGCATAACCAAGGCACGATGATGCGGCCGCTGGCGATGGACTTCCAGGACGACGCGAAGGCGGCCTCTATCGGCGACCAGTACATGTTCGGCAAGGCGCTGTTAGTCAGTCCGGTGCTCGAGAAGGGTGCCACGACACGCGCCGTCTATCTGCCGGGCCATTCGCCTTGGTACGATTTCTGGAGTGGGGCGCGCATGGCCGGCGGGCAAACGGTGAGCGCGAATGCCGGCATCGCGACGATCCCGGTGTTCGCCAGAGCCGGCAGCATCTTGCCGCTCGGGCCGGTGGTCCAGTACGCCGACGAGAAATCGTCCGAGCCGACCGAATTGCGCGTCTATCCCGGCGCGAACGGCGCGTTCGATCTCTACGACGACGCCGGCGACGGCTACGCCTATCAAGCGCGCCAATTTGCCGTGGTCCGCATTACCTGGAACGAGGCCAAGCGCACGCTGACGCTTGCCAAACGCCAAGGATCGTTTCCGGGGATGGCCACCCAACGGGTTTTCGTGGTCACCTGCGGCCGCACCGGCGTCTCTCAGGCAAGCCAGCGCGTACGCTACATCGGTCAGCCCGCGACGGTGCGCCTGGCAAGGTGCCGATGAGAGGTTATCATTCCCCCGGCGTCAGACAGGTCAGCGCCAGCGCGTGGATCTGCGATTTCATCTCTTCCGCCAGCACGGCATAGACGCGGCGCTGGCGTTCTAGGCGCGTGAGGCCGGCGAACACCGGCGAGACGATGCGCACGCTGAAATGGGTCTCGCCGCCTTGGCGATGTCCGGCGTGACCGGTATGGTGCGCGCTGTCGTCGATCACCTCGAGTTCGACGGGGCGAAACGCCGCGTTCAATTTGCGCTGGATCGTGTCGGTCATGCTCACGGTATTGGAACCCTTCGACAAGCTCAGGGTGAAGGTTTCCTCATGCTGGGCTTGTCGAAGCATGAGGAAACGGTGCTACTGAACATGTCAAGCACTACGTTTTCTTGTTTTTTCACGGATCGTCCCCATAATTCGCGCATGAGCAAACCGCGCCCCGCTTCGCGCCTGGGAGACATCCGCATCAAGCCCGAGGGCGCCGCAACCCAGGCCGTGAAGACGCGGCTTTGCGCGGTCGCCGACTGCGGCGACGAAGGGACCTATCGCGTGCCTAAGAGCCGCGACGAACTTTCGACCTATCTGTATCTGTGCCTCGTCCACGCCCGCGAGCACAACGAGAAATGGGACTATTTCGTCGGCATGAGCGAGGTCGAGATCGAGCGCTTCCGCGAAGCGGCCGTGGTGGGCCACCGGCCGACCTGGCCGCTCGGCAAGCGGGCCGCGGGTGCGCCGCGCACCTCCTCGGGCGCTTATCGCATCGAGGACGGCTATGCGGTTTTTGCAGAGGCCGACGCGCCGTCCCAGCCGCGCCGTCCCGAGCGGGTTCTGACGCGCCTGCAACGCCAGGCGTTCGACGTGCTGAACCTGGAATCCTCGGCCACCTTGAACCAGATCAAGGCGCGGTATAAGGAGCTTGTGAAGCGGTTTCATCCCGACGCGAATGGCGGCGATCGGGGCGCCGAGGAGCGTCTGAAACAGGTTATCAAGGCCTATGGCGTGTTGCGCGCCTCGGGACTGACCTAAGAGGGCGTTTGGCGCCCGTTCCTCCATCGCGGCGGACCGCGAGCGAGGACATTCTAGGATATGAGCAGCGAAAAAGAGGGGCTTGATCCCTCCCTGGTTCCCGACAAGCAGATCGACGTCAAAACCGCCTTCGGCATCGACGCCAAGATGAAGGCGCCGGCGTTCTCCAAGCCGAACGAATACGTGCCTGACCTCGATCTGGCCTACCGCTTCGACCGCGACACCACGCTGGCGATCGTGGCCGGCTTCGCGCACAACCGCCGCGTCATGATCCAGGGCTATCACGGTACCGGCAAATCGACGCATATCGAACAGGTGGCGGCGCGGCTCAACTGGCCTTGCGTGCGCATCAATCTCGACAGCCACATCAGCCGCATCGACCTGGTCGGCAAGGACGCCATCGTCTTGAAGGACGGCCAGCAGGTGACCGAATTCCGCGAAGGGCTGTTGCCCTGGGCGCTGCAGCATCCCGTGGCGCTGGTGTTCGACGAATACGACGCCGGCCGGCCCGACGTCATGTTCGTCATCCAGCGCGTGCTCGAGGTGCAAGGCAAGCTGACGCTTCTCGACCAGAACCGCGTGATCCGCCCGCATCCGGCGTTCCGCCTGTTCTCGACCACCAACACCATCGGGCTCGGCGACACCACCGGCCTTTATCACGGCACCCAGCAGATCAATCAGGGCCAGATGGACCGCTGGTCGATCGTGGCGACGCTGAACTACCTCGCGCACGACAGCGAAGTGGAGATCGTGCTGGCGAAGGTGCCCGCTTACGTCTCGCCCGAAAAGAAGAAGCAGGTCGCCGCCATGGTGCGCGTCGCCGACATGACCCGCAACGCCTTCATCAACGGCGATCTTTCCACCGTAATGAGCCCGCGCACGGTCATCACCTGGGCGGAGAACGCCGAGATTTTCGGCGACATCGGATTCGCCTTCCGCCTCACCTTCCTCAACAAATGCGACGAGCTGGAACGCGCCAGCGTGGCCGAGTTCTATCAGCGCGCCTTCGGCGAAGAGCTGCCCGAAAGCGCCGCGAAGGTGCTGGTGGCCTGACGAGAAATCGCCGTTGCGACCATGATTATGAGCCGCCTGCGCCACAATTTGACCGCAACAGGTTTGGTAAATTTCGCTCCGTCGATCCTTACAGGGGGATGGAAGCATGGTATCGAACTCTTTGGTCGGTGGGCTCTTCGCAATAGCCGCAGGACTGGTTCTGGTCGTCACCAATCCCTCGCTGGGGGATTTTTCCACCAGGATGGATTCGCAAGCCGGGCTGATCTCGCACTTCACCTGCAAGGGCGTGGAAACCGGCAATTACGTGCTGTTCTCGCGCTACGAATACCGCTGCATGACGACCTCGCAGAAGTATGTCGGCGTGCTCGGCAACTACTTCCGCATCGACGGCAAGGGCGACTCCGGCCAGGACTGAGCGGGCTTGACGGCTTTGCGCCGGCGGCGGACGTGCTAACCTTCGCCGCATGAAGCAAGAAAGCCCCGTCGAGCCCTTCAAGCGCGCCGTGTCGAGCGCGGTGCGCGCGCTGGCCGGCGAGCCGGAGCTGGAAGTCACCTACAGCGCCGAGCCGCCGCAGTTGCGCGGCCAGCAGGCGCGCCTGCCATTGCCTTCGCGCCATCTGCCGCCGCAGGAAGTGGCCGCGGTGCGCGGCGCCGGCGACGCGGCCGCGCTCTGGCTCGCTTATCACGAAAACCGCATCCACAATCAGTTTCGCCCCGCCGCGCCGGATGCGGCGGCTTTGTTCGAAGCGGCGGAACAGGCGCGCGTCGAAGCCATCGGCAGCCTGGCGATGAAAGGCGTGGCGGAGAATCTTTCGGCCAATCTCGAAATGCGCTGCGCAACGCGCGGGCTGACCCGGGCACGCGAAAAAGCCGAAGCGCCGCTCGCCGACGTGCTTGGCCTCATCGTGCGCGAGAAGCTGACCGGCGAGAAACCGCCGAAAGCGGCGCGCGCCGCCGTCGATCTGTGGCGCGGATTCGTCGAAAGCCGCGCCGGCAAGGACCTCGACAAGCTTGCTCAAGCGTTGCGCGACCAGAAGGCCTACGCCAAGCTGACGCGCGCGGTGCTCAAGGACCTCGATTTCGGCGAAGAAGACAAAGGCAACGAAAGCGAAGAAAACAGCGAGGAAGGCGAAACCTCGTCCGAAGATCAGGAAGGCGGCGAAGATCAGGATACGCGCGGCGAAAGCTCCAGCTCCGAAGCGGAACTGCGCGAAGCCGAGGGCGAGGAAGGCGAGGAAACCTCGGCCGAAATGGCGGCGCGCGACAGCGAGGAGCTTTCCGAGGCCGAGCCCGACGACGGCGCCAAACCGTGGCGGCCGGAGCTTCCCTTCGCCAATCAGGAGGAGTGGGGCTACAAGGTCTTCACCACGCAATACGACGAAGTGATCGCGGCGGAAGAGCTGTGCGACGCCGAGGAATTGTCGCGGCTGCGCAATTTCCTCGACCAGCAATTGCTGGCGCTGCAAGGCGTGGTGGCGCGCCTCGCCAACAAGCTGCAGCGGCTCTTGCAGGCGCAGCAAAATCGCAGCTGGGACTTCGATCTGGAGGAAGGTTTGCTCGACAGCGCGCGGCTGACGCGCGTGGTGATCGATCCGATGCACCCGTTGTCGTTCAAGCAGGAACGCGACATGGATTTCCGCGACACCGTGGTGACGCTGCTGCTCGACAATTCCGGCTCGATGCGCGGCCGGCCGATCATGGTGGCGGCGATGTGCGCGGACATTCTGGCGCGCACGCTGGAGCGTTGCGGCGTGAAGGTGGAAATCCTCGGCTTCACCACGCGCGCCTGGAAAGGCGGGCAAGCGCGCGAGAAATGGATCGCCGACGGCAAGCCGCCGAACCCGGGCCGGCTCAACGATCTGCGCCACGTCGTCTACAAGCGCGCCGACGAGCCGTGGCGGCGCGGGCGGAAAAATCTCGGCCTGATGATGCGCGAGGGCCTGCTCAAGGAGAACATCGACGGCGAGGCCTTGATGTGGGCGCACGGCCGCCTCGTCGTGCGGCCCGAACAGCGCAAGATCATGATGGTGATCTCCGACGGCGCGCCGGTGGACGATTCAACCCTGTCGGTGAACGCGGGCAATTACCTCGAACGCCATTTCCGCAAGGTGATCGAGGACATCGAGGAGAAATCGAGCGTCGAGCTCGTCGCCATCGGCATCGGCCACGACGTGACGCGTCATTACCGCAAGGCGGTCACCATCGTCGACGCCGAACAGCTCGGCGGGGCGATGACGGAGCAGCTCATCGGCTTGTTCGCGGAACAGGGCGCGCATGCACCTCAGCGCCGCGGCCGGCGCGCGCGGATGCGTTGATCAATACCCGCCGAAACCCGACAGCGGCGGCACCACGCCGCGCAGAATCCAATAGGGCACCAGCAGCACGATGCCCTCGCCCGCCAGCACGCCCATGTATTCGAGGCCTTGCTTGAGCCAGGGCGCGTCGGTGCCCACATAGGCCGCCGGGAAGAAAATCGCCGCGAAGAAAATCGCCGCGCCGAGGAAACCAGACAGCGGCGCCGTCCACCAGTGCGCGCCGCGCGCCCCGTCGAACATCACAATGGCAACCAAGCTCGCGAAGAAGAACGCACCGGCGAAGCCCAGCGCCTCGCGCAGCGTCGGCAGCGTGTCGGAGGGCACGAACGGCCTGAGCGCATGGCCCGCGAACAGGAGCGTGCCGGCGACCAGCGCCGAAGCGACCACCACCTGCGCGAAGGCGTAGGACGGCCCATAGCGCCGGTTGGTCAGATGCACGGCGAGGAAAGCCAGCGGCACCACGACGTGGCCGATGGTGAGCCACGGATGCGTCCCGTCCTGGAACAGGCCGAGCGGCGTGTCGCGGTAGAGATAAATGCCGGCAAAGCAGGCCAGCAACGTCAGCACGGGCAAGATCAGCCGCAGCACCGCCGTAAGCCCGCCCGCGATCTTTTGGCCCCAGCTCTCGCGATGGCCGTAGGCGGTATGGCCCGCCCACGCCGCGTCGCTCGCACTTCGCAACCGATAGGGGCCCTCTTCGACGACCGACACCCGCACGCTCAGGCTGTCACGCCCGACGGCCATTCCTCTTCCATACGCGCGCACTGCAACACCCCGACCCCGCCGGCCGCTCGCTCGTCGGCCTGACATATTTTGACACATTACGGGAAAATGGATGCAGATGCCATGCCTGAAGAGGCGGCAATCGAAAGTAAATGACGCAGTAACGATCTTAGGCGGTCTTGGTCAGCTTCTTGACGATCTGACGCTTCAGCCGGAGGGCGCGGTCCGACAAGACGCCGTCGCGGGCTTTCATCAGAAAAGCGTCCAGCCCCCCTGAACGATCTACCGATCGCAGCGCATTCATGCTGATACGCAACTTGTAGGTCTGCCCCAAGGCGTCGCTGGCCAGCGAAATGGTCTGCAGGTTCGGGCGGAAGATTTTCTTGGTCTTGTTGTTGGCGTGGCTGACGTTATGGCCGATGAGCAGGCCTTTTCCGGTCAATTCGCAGCGGCGGGACATGGCAAAATCCTTGGGCGGAATCCTTGGAAAACGCGAAAGAGGCGCTCTCTTAAGGGCAGGCGGCGGCCGGGTCAAGCGGACGCCTTGCGGGCCGCCGGCAAAACGTCACAGGATGCTGGCAGGATTAACTTTTCCTTCATCGCGCCGTCGTGACCGGACGGCCAAAACGTCATAATGGAAAGACAGAGCGCGGCAAATCTGCCCGCGGAACCGCCTGAAGAGAGCCTGCCATGAAGCTGCACCGCCTAGCCCTCGGCCTTCTCATGCTCGCCCTGTCAGAGCCGGCGCTCGCCGCCGGAGGCGCCGGCGCCGAGCAGAGTGAGGGCCCGACCTCGGAGCTTTGGCTCGCCATGACGATCTATGCCGGCGGCATCACCCTCGGCAAAGTGGACATGGACGCGAAATTCGTCGGCGACAAATACCACGTCGTCTCCAACCTGCAGACCAGCGGGGTGGTCAACGCCTTCTGGCAATCGCAGATCCAGGCGAGCGCCAACGGCAAGATCGACGGCCACGATTTCGAACCGGAGCTGTACGACTCGTTCTACACCGGCCACACCGAGAAGCATCAGGAAGTCTCGCTGAGCTACGAGAACGGCACGCCGGCGCACCTCTACGCCAACCCGCCTTATTCGACGACGGGCTACGAAGTGAAGCCGGAGGAACAGAAATCGACCGTCGATCCGTTGAGCGCGGTGGTGCTCATCGCTTCCGGCGTGGGCGCCTCGCCCAACAATCCGTGCGGCGTGCTGGCGCCGGTGTACGATGGCCGCCGACGCTACAACGTCGAGATGAGCAAAGTGAAGGACATCCATGTCGACATGGACAACGGGCTTTACAAGGGCCCGGCTTTGCTTTGCGCGATCAAATACAGGCAGCTTTCCGGGTTCAGCCCGCGCGTCCTCAAGGACGCTAAATTCCCGGCCATCCACGCCTGGGTGGCGACATTTCCGAGCGCCAGCGGCCGTAGCTTCGCCATTCCGCTCAGAGTCTGGGCGGACAGCCAATATGGCGTGATCGCGGTGGTGGCGACGCAGCTCAAGATCGACGGCGTCGAGCCGAAATCCGCAGGCGGATGAAAGTCTAAGGATCGAGGGCCGCTAGCAGCGGCACCAGCGCCGCGCTGACCGGCACGGCGATGCCGTGGCGCGCCGCCTTGCGCAAGATCACGCCGTTCCTTGCCTCCCATTCCATGGCACGGTGCGCCATGCGGTCGGCATACATCGAATTGCCGTCGCTTGGTGCGGCGTTCAGGAACGCCGCGATCTGCCGTTCGATCAAGGATTCGTCGAGCGTGACGCCTTCGGCGCGGCCCACGGCCACACATTCGCGCAGGATCGCGCGCGCCACTTCGGCGATGCCCGGCTTGTGGAAAACGCCCATGGTCTGGCCCGTCAGCGCCAAGATCGCCCCGCTCGGCGCGTTGAGGCAAAGCTTCATCCAGGCGCGGCTGAGCAGATCGTCGCAGATCGAGGCATCGACGAAAGAGCCGGCAAACAACGCGCAGAATTCGCGCCCCGCCGCATCGTCGGTCACGGTCAGAAGCGCGCAACGGTGCCATTCGACCTCGCCCGGCGCGTTGCGCGTGACCGGAAGCTCGACGACCACCGGAACGATGCTCGTGCCCGGCGGAACGAACGGGGCGACATTCTCGCGCTGCTCCACGCCGTTTTGTAAGACCGCGACTTTCGTGTTCGGTCCCACGGCGGCGCCCAGCCAGCCGGCGGCCGACGGCACTTGATGCGCCTTGACGCACAACAGAACCCAATCGGCGGACGTGACCGCCTTATCATCGGTGACGACATGGGCGGGGAAAATTTTCGCCGCTTCGCCGCGCTTGCGCACCACAAGGCGCGCGAACGGCTGGCGCGCGCAGAACGTCACCGCGCCGCCGGCTTCGACCAACGCCGCGCCCACCGTGCAGCCGATGGCGCCGGCGCCGATGACCACGATGCGCGTCATGCCTTTTCCCTTGCGCGCACGAGTTTGAGCACCTGGCGCGCCGCCTCCGGGATGTTGGTGCCGGGCCCGAAGATCGCGGCGACGCCTGCCTGCTTCAAGACCGCATAATCCTGCGGCGGGATCACGCCGCCGAGGACGACCAACGCTTCCACCTGCTGTTTCTTCAGCGCCGTCAGCAATTGCGGGATCAGCGTGAGGTGTCCCGCCGCCTGGCTGGAGACGCCCACCACGTGCACGCGGCGCGCCGCGGCTTCTTGCGCCACTTCTTCCGGCGTCAGGAACAGCTCGGCGATGTCGACGGCGAAGCCGATGTCGGCGAAGGCGGTGGCGATGACTTTCGCGCCGCGGTCGTGACCGTCCTGTCCCATCTTGGCCACCAGAAGGCGCGGCGGCGTGCCGGCGGATTTGGCGAACGCTTCCACTTCGCCTTTCAGCGCGGCGAATTCGTTGTCGCCGTCGAACGCCGCGCCGTAGATGCCTGCGATCGTGCGGATCTCGGCGCGGTGGCGCGGATGCACTGCTTCGATGGCGGCGGAAATCTCGCCGACCGTGGCGCGGGCGCGCGCGGCCACGATCGCGAGCTCGAGCAGATTGGCCTCGCCCGCCGCGCCCCGCCGCAAAGCCGCGAGCGCCGCTTCGACCTTTGCCGCGTCGCGCCCGGCCTTCACCTTCGCGAGCCGCGCCAGCTGCGCGGCAAGCACGGCGGCGTTGTCGATGGCGCGCACCTCGATCACGTCGGTCTTGTCGGCTTCGAAGCGGTTGACGCCGACGATCACGTCTTCGCCCTTGTCGCTGCGGGCCTGGCGCCGCGCCGCGGATTCCTCGATGGCGAGCTTGGCGTCGGCGACGCAGCGCGTCATCCCGCCCTTCAATTCCACCTGATCGATGATCGTCTTGGCGTGAAAGGTGAGCGCGTGGGTCAGGGCCTCGAGGTAATAGGAGCCGCCGAGCGGATCGACGGTCCGCGTCACCTGCGTCTCATGTTGCAGGATGAGCTGCGTGTTGCGGGCGATGCGGGCGGAAAGCTCCGTGGGCAGAGCAATCGCCTCGTCGAAGGAATTGGTGTGCAGCGATTGCGTGCCGCCGAGCACCGCCGCCAGCGCCTCGTAAGCGGTGCGCACGATGTTGTTGTAGGGGTCCTGCTCGGTCAGCGACACGCCGGAGGTCTGGCAATGTGTGCGCAGCATCAGGCTTTCTGGCTTTTTCGCGCCGAAGCCCGCCATGATCTGCGACCACAACAGACGCGCGGCGCGCAGCTTGGCGATCTCCATGAAGAAATTCATGCCGATGCCGAAGAAGAAACTGAGCCTTGGGGCGAAATCGTCGATCTTGAGGCCGCGCGCCAAGGCGGCGCGGACGTACTCGATGCCGTCGGCCAGCGTATAGGCGAGTTCCTGCACCGCGGTCGCGCCCGCCTCGTGCATGTGGTAGCCGCTGATCGAAATCGTGTTGAACTTCGGCATGTGGCGCGCCGTGTGGGCGATGACGTCGGCGGCGATGCGCATCGAAGGCGCGGGCGCATAGATGTAGGTGTTGCGCACCATGAATTCCTTGAGAATATCGTTCTGGATGGTGCCGGAGAGTCGCGCCGGCGCGACGCCCTCCTCTTCCGCCGCGACGATGTAATTCGCCATGATCGGGATCACCGCGCCGTTCATGGTCATCGACACGCTCATCTTGTCGAGCGGAATGCCGGCGAAGAGGATTTTCATGTCCTCGACGGAATCGATCGCCACGCCCGCCTTGCCGACGTCGCCGGCGACGCGCGGATGGTCGCTGTCGTAGCCGCGGTGCGTCGGCAGATCGAAAGCCACCGACAAGCCCATCTGCCCCGCCGCCAAATTCTTGCGGTAGAAGGCGTTGGACTCCTCGGCGGTGGAAAATCCGGCATATTGGCGGATGGTCCAAGGCCGGCCGGCGTACATCGTCGCGCGCACGCCGCGCAGGAACGGCGCCAAGCCGGGAAGCGTATCGGTTGCGAGCCCTTCGAGATCGGCCGCGGTGTAGAGCGGCTTGATCGCAAAGCCTTCCGGCGCCGTCCAAATCAGGCTTTCCGGCGCGCGGTCCTTCAATTCGCGCGCCGCGCGCTCGCGCCAAGCTTTGGGGAAATCGTCGGCCATGCCACACTCCGGGGCCGGGGGAGTATCGCAGGCGCGTAAGACGGTCAAATATCCGTAACCGGACTGTCAGCAAACCGTCGCAATGCTCCGCATACGGAGTTTTACGTGGATAAGTCGGCGGGACTCCATGTCTCGATTGATCCACAAGATATAGGGCCGTATGACCCTTGACAAACGCCTAATAGTATGAGAACAAACGCTGATATTGATTCGGTTAGTGATTCGGTCGGATTTTGTTCGCTCGACGTTCTTGCTGTGAACGAGCGGCAAGGTTACACTTGACATACCCAGCACAATGTATATCATACCAGGGCTAGGAGACGCCCGATGGCCCTGTCGATCTTGAACGCCCCGCACTTTCAGAACGAAGAGCAAGCCTTTGCCTATGTTGAGGCGCGGCTTTGGCCTAAGGGGCCTGTGTGCCCGTTCTGCGGTGAAACCAAGCGTGTAGGCCGCCTCAAGGGCAAGTCCACCCGTCCCGGCCTTTGCAAGTGCTATGCGTGCCGGAAGCCCTTTACCGTGCGGATCGGGACCATTTTCGAGTCCTCTCACTTGCCCTTGACCCTGTGGCTTCAGGTCATCCACCTGATGTGCGCCAGCAAGAAAGGTATCAGCACCCGCCAAATTCAGCGGATGTTGTCTTGCTCCATGAAAACCGCGTGGTTTCTTACCCACCGCGTGCGTGAAGCGATGAAAGACGGCTCGGTCGGCCCGCTCGGCGGCGAAGGCATGACCCTGGAAGCGGACGAAACCTTCATCGGCGCCGAAGCGGGAAAGAAGCTCGGCCGGCCGCCCGTCGAGAAGCGCGTCGTTTTCTCGCTGGTCGAACGCAACGGTCGCGTCCGCTCCATGCACGTCCCGAACGTCCGCGCCAACACCTTGCGCGAGGCAATCGCCGCAAATGCCGACCGCAAGTCTCACCTGATGACCGATGAGCACGGCGCATACAAATACATCGGCTGGAACTTCGCCTCGCACGAAACCGTCGTTCACTCGCAAGACGAATACGTGCGCGGCAACGCCCACACCAACACCGTTGAAGGCTTTTTCAGCGTGCTCAAGCGCGGCCTTTACGGCACCTATCAGCACGTCAGCGACAACCACCTTGGCCGCTATTTGAGCGAGTTCGATTTCCGCTACTCCAACCGCGCCAAGCTCGGAATTGACGACGTGCGCCGTGCCGACATTGCCCTGCAAGGCATGAAGGGTAAGCGGCTCACCTATCGAACGACTCTTAGAACGTGGTGAGAAGTTCGCGGAATTTCCCGAACTTCCGCCCGATTGGATTGTGAAACCGGGGAAGGGGCGGAAATGACTCCGGTCCTCTTCCCCGGCCATCCCAGGAATCGCGACAAACCTAGGAGTGCTCATTATGGGTTCCGTTCAATTCGTCGGCCAAGAGCCATACGTGCTGCCCACCCCGCAACACACAAAAGTGCATCCCTTATCAGACGGGGTGGAGGTGCATATTCGTCTTGCAGAAAGCCCTCGTAGCCTCTACGCCGCAGTTCTTCGACTGACAACGAGTCAAGCTCTTCTTCTTGTGAAGCAGTTGAGCGAAGCGGTTCAGCAGCAATAGACATACAGCACGCCCTTCTCTTAGTCCGCCTCGCAAGACATATCGGACGATCCGTCTATGCTGCGGTTTGCGGCGACCCAATGGTGGTGCGGCCCGCACTTATCGCCTTCGTGCGGCCCGCTTGATTTGCCAAAAAACATAGCCGCAATAACGGCAACGCCGAGCACCACGTAAAGAACGCCCCACAAATAACTGCGAATTTTCTTTGTCATGGCCGTCATGCTATAAGCGCCTCCATGCCGCGCAAATCACCTGTGAAGAAAAAGCCCAAGCTCACTGATGCCGAGCGCCACGAGCGCTTTGTCGATATGGCACGGGAAGTTGAAGCGTCAGAAGACCCGAAGGATTTTGAGAGGGCGTTCAAGAAAGTCACGGCCAGATCACCCAAGAAATGACGTGTTGTAGATAGTTGCCTGTTTGACGCGGACATCCACTTCAATAGTCAGTTTCACAAAGTCCTTTGGATGATCCGCCGCGCCCCATAGCCTCTCACTTTCCACGTTGATCCCCGAAATCATGGAATCGTCTTCCAGAAGGCAGTAGACCAAGCTGGGGGTTTCGGGCGGTGCCGATTGAACCTGCTCTTGATGCTGGGGCATCGCTAGACCGTCGAGAAGGGTCTTGATGCGCCCGTCTATATCGCCGCCTTGATAGACCTTGCCGGGCGGTTCGTGCCGCAGAAACAGGATTTTGAGACCGCAATGTAAGGCGTAATTCTCCCGAACCAACGGCCGGAAGGGACGCCCGTGGACGGCAATCTCCTCGCAAAGGTCCAAAATGCCTCGGCTAGAAACTTTAGCGGATTTATCCCGAACGAGAGGCATAAGCTCGGTAGGGTGCAAATGATGCGCCTGTAAGAAAGTTGCGCCTCCCGTTTTGGGGAAGTGCCTATTCTCGTTTACAAAATAAAGGGCAGGATGGCTTTTCCAGAGATCGACCAATTGCGGGTGGATGGCATTACGGACATCCCAAACGGCTTTTGGCTTAGGCTTGTTGCCGGCGGACGGCAGCAAGCCTTCATAGGTCAGGTTGAACCTCATGACCGGCACACCCCAAACCGCGCCAGCGCGGAATTGCGCCCGCGCGCTCACTTAATAATACCCCTTGTGCCAGGTACGGCAAGTGTAACGTCGCCGAACGAGCACCATATGCGGCACAGATGTGCGCTCTCGTTTCTTGTGCGGCGCGCCGAAAAACACGATCTTGCGGGTCATGACCCCGAAATTCCAGGACCTGGCGGGCGGCAAGATCACCGCCGTTTTGGGCCCCACCAACACCGGCAAGACGCACTTCGCCATCGAGCGGATGGTGGCGCACAAATCGGGCATGATCGGATTGCCGCTGCGACTTTTGGCGCGCGAGGTCTATGACAAGGTCGCGCGACTGAAAGGCGCGCCGCTGGCCGCCCTGATCACCGGCGAAGAGAAGATCGTGCCGCCCGGCGCGAAGTATTTCGTCTGCACGGTCGAGGCGATGCCTCTCGGCCTCGGCACCGCGTTCCTCGCCGTCGACGAGATCCAGCTGTGCGCCGATCCCGAGCGCGGCCACGTCTTCACCGACCGGCTGCTGCACGCGCGCGGCGACGAGGAGACGCTGCTGCTCGGCGCCGACACGATGCGCGGGGCCATCGCGCGCTTCGTGCCGGGAGTCTATTTCACCTCGCGGCCGCGCTTTTCCGACCTCGCCCACACCGGCTCGAAGAAGCTGACCCGCCTGCCGCGCCGTTCCGTGGTGGTGGGATTTTCCGCCGACGACGTCTACGGCATCGCCGAATTGATCCGCACGCAGCGCGGCGGCGCGGCAGTGGTGCTGGGCGCGCTCAGCCCGCGCACGCGCAACGCGCAAGTCGGACTCTATCAGTCGGGCGACGTGGATTTCTTGGTGGCGACCGACGCCATCGGCATGGGCCTCAACATGGACGTGGATCACGTCGCGTTTTCGGCGCTGGAGAAATTCGACGGCCATGTCACCCGCCCGCTCCTGCCGCACGAGATCGGCCAGATCGCCGGCCGCGCCGGCCGCCACATGAACGACGGCACCTTCGGCGTCACCGGCGAGGCGGACTTGTTCGACGACGAAACCGTGTCGCGGGTGGAAGGCCACCGCTACGATCCGGTGCGCGTGCTGCAATGGCGCAACGGCGCGCTGTCGTTCCACTCGCTCGACGCGCTGATCGCCAGCCTCGACGAGCCGCCGCCGGCGCGCGGGCTGGTCAAGGCGCGCCCGTCGAGCGACGCAATCGCGTTGCGCCTGCTCGCGGCGCAAGACGACATCCGCGACAAGGCGCGCTCGCAGCTGCGCCTGTTGTGGGACGTCTGCCAATTACCGGATTTCCACAAGCTGTCGAGTGAAGAGCATGCGCGGCTGGTGCGCACGATCTTCCTGCATCTGGCTGAGGACGGCGCGCTGCCCGAGGATTGGCTGGCGCGCCAGATCGCGCGGCTCGACGAAACCGAAGGCGATGTCGCCACGCTTTCCGGCCGCTTGGCGCAAATCCGCACCTGGACCTACGCGGCCAACCGCCCCGGCTGGGTGAAGGACGGGCCGCATTGGCAAGAGCTGACGCGCGCGGTGGAAGACCGGCTCTCGGATGCCTTGCACGAGCGGCTGACGCAGCGTTTCATCGACCGGCGCACGTCGGTGTTGATGCGGCACTTGTCGGAAGACGACGTGGCCGTGGTGCTCGACGATTCCGGCGGCGTGACGATGGGCGGCGAAACCATCGGCAAGCTCGAAGGCTTCCGCTTCACCCAGGCCGACAGCGCTTCCGGCATCCATGAGCGCGCCCTGCGCGCGGCGGCGGCGAAAGGCCTGGAAGGCGAATTCTTCGCGCGGGCGCGGCGGCTGGCAAACGCGGCCGACGCCGACATCACGCTCAGCGAGCACGGAAGGCTGTGGTGGGACGGCGCCATCGTGGCGCGGCTGAGCGCGGGCGCTTCGCCGCTGGCGCCGAACATTCTTCTGTTGGCGGACGAAAATCTGAAAGGCGATGATCGCGGCGCCGTGCAGCGCCGGCTCGAAGACTGGCTGAAGGCGCGCATCGCCGCCCGCCTCGAACCGCTCTTGGCCTTGCGCGCCGGCGTCGAAGCCAAAGCCGGAAGCGCCGAAGCGATCCCCGCCGAGGCGCGCGGCATCGCCCATTTGTTGTGCGAGAATTTCGGCTCGCTCGACACGGCGCGCGTGACGCTGCCGGAAAACCGGCGGGCGGCGATGCGTGCGCTCGGCAAATACGGCGTATGGTTCGGCCGACGTTCGATCTATCTCTCCAAGCTGCTGCGGCCTGAGGCGGCGGCGCTGCTCGCGCTCTTCTGGAGCATTTGGGCAAAGCTGGAACAGGTTCCGGCGCTGCCGCGGCCCGGTCTCACCTCGTTCGTCAACGATACCGATGCGCCGGAGGGTTTTCTCGCCGCGGCGGGTTATCGCGTGCTGGCGGGCCGCGCCGTGCGTCTCGACATGCTCGAACGGCTTGACGAGGTCTTGGAGAAAGGCGCGGCCGAAGGCGCGACGGCGGAGGCGCTGCTGCCCAAGCTGGTCTCGCTGCTCGGCTGCGGCAACGACGAATTGCCGCCGGTGCTGGAAGCGCTCGGCTGGCATACGGCGCAAGTCGCCGGCGAGCCGCCGCTCACCGTCTGGCGGCGTAGCGGCACGCGGCCGCCATCGCGCAAGCCGCTGCAGGCGAATGCGAACTCGCCCTTTGCCGGTCTGGCAGGTCTGATCGGAGCCAAATGAACCAAGCCCGCCTCGACAAATGGCTGTGGTGCGCGCGCTTTTATCGCTCGCGCGAGCTGGCCAAGGCGGCCTGTGAATCCGGGCTTTTAAGGGTAAACGGTCATCGTGTTGAAAAGCCCGGCCGCGAAATCAAGCCGGGCGATGTCCTGACCCTGCCGCGCCCGCGCGAAGCCGTGGCCGTTCGCGTCCTGGCGCTGGCCGTCCGGCGCGGTCCGGCGCGCGAGGCCCAGGCCCTTTACGAGATCGTCTTGCCGCTTGATCCGCCGCCCCGCGCGCCTTAATGGACGGACCGTCAATACCCGGAGCCAGTAATGACCTACGTCGTCACCGATGCCTGCATCAAATGCAAATTCATGGACTGCGTGGAGGTCTGCCCGGTGGACTGCTTCTACGAAGGCGAGAACATGCTGGTCATCCATCCCGACGAATGCATCGATTGCGGCGTCTGCGAGCCGGAATGCCCGCCCGAAGCCATCAAGCCGGACACCGAAAGCGGGCTCGAGAAGTGGCTCGGCCTCAATGCCGAATACGCCAAGCTCTGGCCCAATATCACCCAAAAGGGCACCGCACCCGCCGATGCCAAGGAATTCCAGGGCGTGGAAGGCAAGTTCGAGACGTATTTCAGCGAAAAACCCGGCTCCGGCTCGTAAAATTAAATTTTGTGCACGTGCGAAAAAGTGGCGCACGGCAGGGCCAAGCCGGGCCGCTTATTGTGAAGCCGCGCAACGAATTACCGCGATATTTGAAATAAATGACGGCAATTCAAAGGTTTGCCGATTCCGGCCTTCCCTTTTGCCGCATTGTGTGTTACATTTTTGACGTTCTGAACTAGCTCGAAAGGCGCTGCCCCCTCCGGATTGGCGAAAGGTCCGGTGCGCCGCTCTTTTTTGCAATGCGAAGGCATAGCGGGCCTCCGGAAGGATGGCGCGGTATCGAGCGCGACACGGAAATGGAAATGACAACGGCAAAGACGACGGTACCCGCGGTGGCTGTCAAAAAAGTCCCCGCCAACACCAACAAGAAACTGGAATTCAAGGCCAACGACCATGTGGTCTATCCCACCCATGGCGTGGGCAGGATCATGCGCATCGAAGAGCAGGAAGTGGCGGGCCATAAGCTCGAACTCTTCGTCATCACCTTCGACAAGGACAAGATGACGCTGCGCGTCCCGATCATGAAGGCCAAATCGGTGGGCATGAGGAAGCTGTCCTCGCCCGATACGGTGGCGACGGCGCTCAACACGCTGAAAGGCCGCGCCCGCATCAAGCGCACCATGTGGTCGCGCCGCGCGCAGGAATACGAAGCCAAGATCAATTCGGGCGATCTGGTCTCCATCGCCGAGGTGGTGCGCGACTTGCACCGCGCCACCGGCCAGCCGGAGCAGTCCTATTCCGAGCGTCAGCTTTACGAAGCAGCCCTCGCCCGCATGGCGCGCGAAGTCGCCGCCGTCGAGCGCATCGACGAAGCCTCGGCCGTCAAGCGCGTCGAAGGCGCGTTGCTGAAGAAGGCGGCGTAGACCGCAACCCGATCGTTGCTGACAAGGCCCGCGGGTGACTGCGGGCCTTTTCTATTGCAGCAATTCGATCTGCTTGGGATTGGCGATTTCGATCTCCGGCCGGCCCTCGGCTTCCACGAAGCCGCGCACGCGCAGCATCTTGCCTTTGTAGGCGAGCGGATCGACGCCCATGGCGCGGAACGTCTTCATGTCGTCGGGCGAGATGATCACGGTGAGAGCGGTGTGCCAGTCCGGCCCGAAATTGAGGAAGGCGCGGCCGTTGACGATGCTGCTGTCGAACACGCGGCCCATCACCACCTGGAAGGTGCCGATGTCGACGGCCGGGACGTTATCGGCCGAGCGCACCTGATAGGCGGGCAAGGCCCAAATGCCGGCATTCGCCGCGCGCGCTGCGATCTCGGCGTCGTAGAGCTCGCGATAGCATTCGCCGCGGTCGGGCGAGAGGTCGACGCGCGCCAAGCCGCGCCGCAACAGCTCGGTCTGAATCCAGGTGCCGTCTTGGGTGAAGGCCTGCACGCGCACGCGGTCGTAGCGGTCTTCCTTGGGGTAGACGGCATAGGCGACCAGGACCTGGCCCTTCACCAACGCGTTCAGCGCATCGTAGGCCTGCGTGGTCAAAAGCTGCGGCGCGTGGTCCGCCGCGTCATGCGGCAGACGGATGCCTTCCAGGCTCAGCGCCCTTCCGTCGTCCAGCACCAGAACGCCGTTGTGCTCCACGCGCACGATATGGGCGTCGCTGATCTCGACCAAACCGGCGCAATCGGGCGCCGCGGCTGAGGCCGCGGCCGTACACAATATTGCCGCAAGCAGTATCCGCAAACCCATGATCCCCCCCGACAGGCGCATTCTGCATAGCCTAACGGCTTTCGCACGCCTTACCACGCGACACGGTAACCGCGGTTCATGACAGCGGCTTAAGGCTGACGCCGGGCGGTGGGACGGCCCAATCGGGAACGAAGAAATCGGGCGCCAAAGCCTTGCCGGGATCGACGCGGTAGCGATCGAAATCGCTCACGCCGTTTTCGGCCAGGAAACTGTCGTCGATCAAGAAACGGCCGGTGAATTCCCGCGACGGCTTCTCGAAGATCATATGCGCCGCGTCGGCCAGGATGTCCGGCGTGCGGCAATAGCGCAGCCCCTCCTCGCCCGCCAGCACGTTCTTGACCGCCGCGGTGGCGATGGCGGTGCGCGGCCACAGCGCGTTGAAGGCGATGCCGGCGCCGCGGAATTCCTCGGCCAGCCCGAGAACCACCATGCTCATGCCGAACTTGGCCATGGTGTAGGCGGTGTGGCCGGCGAACCACTTGGCCGCCATGTCGAGCGGCGGCGACAGCATCAGCACATGCGGATTGGCCGCGCGCTTGAGATGCGGGATGCAGGTCTTGGAAACGAGCCAGGTGCCGCGCGCGTTGATCTGGTGCATCAGATCGAAGCGTTTCATCTCGGTCGCAAGCGTCGGCGTCAGCGAGATGGCGCTGGCGTTGTTGACGCAGATGTCGATGCCGCCGAAACGCTCCACCGTGCGCGCGACGGCCGCCGCAACCTGTTCCTCGAAGCGGATGTCGCAGACGAGCGGCAAGGCACGGCCGCCAGCCTTCTCGATTTCTTCCGCTGCGGAATGGATGGTGCCCGGCAGTTTCGGATTGGGCGTCTCGGTCTTGGCGGCAATCGCGATGTTGGCGCCGTCGCGCGCGGCGCGGAGCGCGATGGCCAAGCCGATGCCGCGGCTCGCGCCGGTGATGAAAAGCGTCTTGCCGGCCAGCGACATGGCGTTTCCCCGTAGGTTTGCGTGGACTATGGAAACGGCCAGCCGCCAGCGTCAAGCTTGGCGTTCGCGGAAATTTGAGCGATAGAAAGAGCCGAAGCGGAAGCGTCTTGTCCTAGGATGGCAAAATGATGATGCGTTCGATGCTGCTTGCGTTTGCCGTCCTGGCCTCTGCGGCCATGGCCGGTGGCGTCTCCAGCGATCCCAAACAGGCGCCAACCGGCCGCTATGCGATCGAGACGGGCCACAGCCAGGTGCTGTTCGCGATCTCCCACGAGGGCCTGACGGAATATTACGGCCGCTTCGACCGCCTCACTGGCACGCTCGATTTCGATTCCGCCGAGCCTGCGAGGAGTGCGGTTTCCGTCGCCATCGACATGACGAGCGTGGATGTGCCCAGCCAAGCATTGACCCAAACGCTGGCCGGTGACACGGTGTTCGACGCCAAGGATTTCCCGACCGCGACCTTCAAATCCACCTCCATCGTCCGCACCGGCCCGACGACCGGCACCATCACCGGCGATTTGACGATCAAGAACGTCACCAAACCCGTCACGTTCGACGCCACCTTTGAAGGCGGCAGGCCCAATCCGCTGAGCGATTCCTACGCCCTCGGCTTTCACGCCAGTTTCACCATCAAACGCAGCGATTTCGGGATCACCGGCATGCGCTGGGAATCCTTCGTGGGCGACGACGTGACGCTCACCATCGAAGCCATGTTCGTGCAGCAAAAAGGATAAAGCATGCCCGTTTCCAACACCGCCCTGCGCTACGGCACGGTGGCGATGGCCCTGCATTGGCTGATTGCCGCGCTGATCATCGCCAATATCTGCATTGGCCTTTATTTCTCCGATCTGTTGGACACGGCGCGAGAGCTTCCGAAAGACCAGCTGACCGAAATCGCCCGGTATCAAACGATGGCCTATGCGTGGATCCCGCTGCACAAGTCGATCGGGCTGACGGTCTTGACGCTCAGCGTGCTGCGCCTGGTCTGGCGGCTGGTCAATCCCGTGCCGCCGCCGCCCGCGGGCCTCGAGCCATGGCTGAAATTCGCCGCGCGCGCCATGCACGTCGTGCTTTATGTACTGATCGTAGGTATTCCGCTGTCGGGCTGGCTGATGGTGTCGGTGGGCTCGATGGGCCATGCGACGCCGGTGTTCGGCCTGTTCGGCTGGCCGGGCGCGCCGATCCTTTCCGGCTTGCCGCGCAGCGTCGGCCATCCCTATCACGAATTCTTCGAGACCATTCACGTCTGGCTTGCCTGGAGCGCGATCGTGCTGGTGCCGATCCATATCCTGGCGGCGCTCTACCACCAGTTCGTGCGCGGCGACGACGTGCTCCGCCGCATGCTCCCCGGAACGAACATCGCGGGGAACGCATGAGGCGCGTTCTATTTGCGGCGCTGGTTTTCGGCCTTGTGGCCGCGCCCGCCTCAGCGGCGCATTGGACGGTCGATGCGGCCAAAAGCAAGCTCGGCTTCAGCGTCGCGTGGAGCGGCGAGCCGTTCAACGGCAGCTTCAAGAAATGGACGGCCGACATCGAATTCGACCCGGCCGACCTGGCGCATTCGCACGTCGTCGCCGTCATCGATATGACGAGCGAAGCCTCCGACGATCCGGACAGCGACGAGTCGCTGAAAGGCGCGCTTGGTTTCGCGGTCGACAAATTTCCCACCGCCCGCTTCGAGACGACGGGGTTCAAGAGCCTGCCCGGCGGCAACTACCTGGCGCAAGGCAAGCTGACCATCCGCGGCATCACGCGCCCGCTCGATCTGCCTTTCAAGCTCGACATCGCCGGCAACCGCGCCCATATGACCGGCAAGGCGGTCGTCATCCGTACCGATTTCGGCGTCGGCCAGGGCGAATGGGCCTCGCCCGAGCCGGTGGCGCACGAGGTCACCGTCACGGTCGACCTGACTGCGACGAAGGGCTGACCGCACTGCAGGCGCAGGCTAGATTAGGGCATGACCGTCCAGGATGTTGCCACTGTCAGAGAGGCCGATTCCGCCGCCATAGAAGAGGCGGCAAAGCTGATCCGCGCCGGCCGTCTGGTGGCGTTTCCGACCGAGACGGTCTACGGCCTCGGTGCCGACGCCACCAACGGGAGGGCGGTTGCGGCGATTTTCGAGGCCAAGCGCCGGCCGCGCTTCAACCCGCTCATCTCGCATGTGAGCGACTCAGCGCAAGCACGGGAATTTGCGGAATTTTCGCCGCTGGCGGAACGGCTGGCCGAGGCTTTTTGGCCCGGCCCGCTGACGCTGGTCTTGCCGCGCCGCAAGGATTGCCGTCTGTCGCTGCTGGTGAGCGCAGGGCTGGATACGGTCGCTGTCCGCGCGCCATCGCATCCCCTCGCCCGCCGGCTGATCGCCGAGGCCGGCGTGCCGCTGGCCGCTCCCAGTGCCAATCGCTCCGGCGCAGTCAGCGCCACGCGGGCGGAGCATGTGGCCGCCGAACTCGGCGACAGCATCGCGCTGATCCTCGACGGCGGGCCGACGCCGCTCGGTATCGAATCGACGGTGATCGGCTTTGCGGACGGCAAGCCGGTGCTGCTGCGTCCCGGTGCCGTGACGCGCGAGGAGATCGAGCGGCTCAGCGGCCCTCTCGCCGCGCCCGGCGACGGGCCCGTGACCTCGCCCGGCCGCCTCGCCAGCCATTACGCGCCGCGCGCCATGCTTAGGCTGAACGCGCGCAAGGCCGAGCCTAGCGAAACACTGCTCGGCTTCGGACCCGTGCTCGGCACCACCATGAACCTCAGCCCCTCCGGCGATCTGACCGAAGCGGCGGCGAACCTCTTTGCCATGTTGCGCGCGCTCGACGCGCGGACTAAGGCCATCGCCGTCATGCCGATCCCCGAAACGGGACTCGGCGAAGCCATCAACGACCGTCTGCAACGCGCCGCCGCGCCACGCGAGGTTTGAATGAAACCCGACATCGCCGAGCGCCTGAAGCAAGCCGTCGGTCCCAAAGGCTTCACCGAGGACCCGACGGAACTCGCGCCGCATCTCGAGGAGTGGCGCAACAAGTTCCACGGCCGCGCGCAATTGATGCTGAAGCCCGCCACGACGGCCGAGGTTTCTGCCGTCCTTGCGATTTGCCACGCCAACGAAACGCCCGTAGTGCCGCAAGGCGGCAATACCGGGCTGGTCGGCGGGCAAATCCCTTTCGGCGACGAAGTGCTGTTGAGCCTCGAACGGATGAACCGCATCCGCGCCGTCGACGTGCCCAACGCCAGCCTCATCGCCGAAGCGGGCGTGATCCTGGCCGAGGCCCAGCGCGCCGCCGACGAGGCCGGGTTGATGCTGCCGCTCAGCCTGGCGGCCGAAGGCAGCTGCACGCTCGGCGGCAATCTATCGACCAACGCCGGCGGGGTGAACGTATTGCGCTACGGCATGGCGCGGGCGCAGGCTCTTGGCCTTGAAGTGGTGCTGGCCGACGGACGCGTGCTCGATCTCTTGCGCACCTTGCGCAAGGACAATACGGGCTACGATCTCAAGCAGCTTTTCATCGGCGCCGAAGGCACGCTCGGCATCATCACCGCGGCGGCCTTGCGGCTGATGCCAAAGCCCCGGATGCAGCGCACCGCCTTCGTGGCCGTGCCGAGCATCGAGGCGGCGATCGAATTGCTCGGGCGTCTGCAGGCCGCCAGCGGCGGGCTGGTGGACGCCTTCGAGTTGATCCCGCGGCTCGGCCTCGATTTCGTGCTGGCGCATATTCCCGCGACCTCCGACCCGCTCGCCGCGCCTTCGCCTTGGTATGTGTTGACGGAAATGTCGGGCGCCGAAGGCATCGAGGCGGCGTTCGATGCGGCGCTGGAGGCGGCGATCGAAGACGGCATCGTCAGCGACGCCGCCATCGCCTCGAATGAAGCCCAGCGCGCCGCCCTGTGGAAAATCCGCGAGACCTTGCCGGAAGCGGAAAAGAAAGAAAGCGCTTCGCTCAAGCACGACGTATCCGTGCCGGTGACGGCGATCCCCGCTTACGTCGCCGCTTGTATTGCGGCCGTCGCCAAAGTGCTGCCAGACGCGCGCCCGCTGCCGTTCGGACATCTCGGCGACGGCAATCTCCATTTCAATTTCCAGGCCGAACGCGGCACGCCGGCCGAGCCCTTTCTCGCCCATTGGGACGACGTCTCGCGTATCGTGCACGACATCACGCGCGATTTCGGCGGCTCGTTCAGCGCCGAGCACGGCATCGGCGTGCTCAAGCGCGGCGATCTTCTCCGCTACAAAAGCGTGGCGGAAATCGAGGTGATGCGCAGCCTGAAGCGCGCGCTCGATCCCAAGAACATCCTCAATCCGGGAAAGCTGCTGCCGGATTAGGGGCCGTAAATAAGGTAACAAGAGCACCATTCCGCAACACGAGTGAATGGTGCTACCGTCACCGTATTCAAAGTGAATGGTCAGGCACCCGGAAGCAACAGGAAGGTGGAAACTGGAAATTTAAGAGGAATGAATGATGGCCCGCATTTCGGTTCCTTTCCTGCTGATGATTTTCTCGTTTTTGTCGGGGTGTGCGCCACCGCGGCCTGCGACGGTTCCCGCCGACGCCGTCTATTCCGGTGGTCCGAAGATCGGGGCATGGCTTCATTGCACAGCCGAAGGTGACGGCTATCGCTGTGACGTCTACACGCCGAACGGCGGTCTCACCTATCGCGGTTCGTTCGACTATCTTGGGGAACTACCGCACTGCGACGCGGGTTTGGAGTATCCTTTCCACAGTGGCTATCTGATGCCGCATCTCGTGCGCAGCGTAGATGACGAGCTCTATATCGCTGAGGCATCCAATACGATGGCACTTGAGGCTAGCATCGCAGACCGGTTCGGGGAACTCTACCATGTCAGGCCGACCTCAGTGACCGTCACACGAGAGAATACGTGCGGAGATGGTCGTTATGTGGCCACCTTCCAGAACTTTCCTCATCCAATCCACGGCAACGTGTGGGCCGGTAAATTCTTTCAAGTTTGGGGATACGACACCGTGAGCGGCGAAAAAATACGGTGATGATACGAGCGCCTCTAAATTCCGGCCGGTGCCAGTTAATACGGTGACAGGAGCACTATTCCCCACCCGACCATTTTTTTGAGGCCGTCACCATCGCGGAGAAACAATCGCGCCATTCACCGAGTAGCTGCGCCACGCTCGGCTGCATAGCACTACGCCGCCTTGGCGAGCGGCGGCGGCACGGCGGCGGGCTCGCCGGGCGCGCGCCGATCCTTGGCGTTGGAGCGCGCGCTCAACGCCGCGGTCGCCACGGTCGCGCCGTAAGGCAGGCTCTGCACCGCCAGCATGACGATCCACAACAGCGCCGCCGGATCGTCGTAACGTCCGGTCGCGATCACCGAGACGATGGCAAGCAGGCACAGCGCGAACAGCGCGGTCTCCTGCCAGGCGCCGCGCAAGGCCTGGCTGAGCAGGGCCTGATCGGCGAGTTTCGGCGTGCGCAAGAACGGCTTGCCGGAGGTGAGCAGTCCCGTCCACACCGCCTTGCCCACCGTATGAGTCAGCGACAGGCCGGCGAGCGAGGCCATCAGCGCGCCCTTGACGCCGGAGCCCACTTTTCGCGGGTAAAGCAGCAGCGTCTTGGCGATCTTGGCCGCGAACAGCGCCAAGGCGCCGGCGGTCAGGATCGGCATGGGCACGTCGACAAAACGCGGCGCCGCCCACATCAGAAACGTCCAGACCAGCGCGACATAGGTCACGATCATGCCCATGCCGTCGGAAAGCCACGGCAGCCAGCCGGAGAAGAACTGATAGCGCTGCGCCCAGTTGAGCCGCGAGCGGCCACGGAAGATGGCGCCGGCGTGGTGCTTCATGATTTGCATGGCGCCGTAGACCCAGCGGTAGCGCTGGCTCTGAAAATCCTTCAGCGTGTCGGGGATGAGACCGCGTCCCATGCATTGCGGGATGTAGGCCGCGCCGTAGCCCGCCTCGAACAGGCGCAAGCCGAGCTCGGTGTCCTCGGTGATGCACCATTCGCTCCAGCCGCCGACCTCCTCGAGCGCGCTCTTGCGCACGATGGTCATGGTGCCGTGCTGGATGATGGCGTTGTGCTCGTTGCGCTCGACCATGCCGATCTTGAAGAAGCCGCGATATTCCTCATAGGCCATCGCCTTGAACAGGCTCGCGCCCGCGTCGCTGTAATCCTGCGGGCCTTGCACCAGTGCGATCTCTGGCGCGGCGAAATAAGGCAGCGCCAGGCGCAGCCAATTCGGCTCGACGCGGTAGTCGCTGTCGATCACGGCGACGTATTCGGCCTTCGGATCGGTGAGCCCGAGCGCGACGTTCAAGGCGCCCGCCTTGAAGCCCTTGACCTTGTCGAAGTGGAAGAAGCGGAAACGCGGGCCAAGCGTTGCGCAATGAGCCTCGACCGGTTGCCAGGTCGCGGCATCGGGCGTGTTGTTGTCGAGCACGATCACTTCGAAATCGTCGTAGTCGAGCCGCGCCAGCGCGTCGAGTGTTTCGTTCACCATCTCGGGCGGTTCGTTGTAGCAGGGCACGTGCACGCTGACGCGCGGACTCTTTTCGGGAATGGAGGCGGTCACCGCGCGCCGCTCGACGCGCCACAGGCTGGCTACCAATTCGATGCCCTCGGTCAGGATCACGGCGGAGGCCAGCACCACCAGCGGCGACATCGCCAGGATCATCGCGACGTCGGCCGGATCGATGTAATCGAGCGTCACCGCGTCGATCAGCATCAACAGGCCGGTGGTGACGGCGGCGACCAAGCCGCCCATCACGATATAGCCGGGTGCGCTGACGCGCGGCATGCGGCCGAGGGTGAGCAGTCCAAGCAAGAGCGCGATGACGGCGGCGAAGAAGGTGAAGCTGCGCCATTCGGGAAAGGAGCGCAGCAAGCCGGTGAAGGGGAATTTGGGATGGCTGGTGGCGTCGAACAGGCCCCAATGCGGGCCGGCCTGGCCTTCCGTCGCCGCCTTCCAAGGCTGGTCATAGGCCTCGATCACGTAATAGTCATAGCCCTTGTTCAACGCGAGCTGAACGAAGGTGCGGATGAAATAGGCCTCGTTGGCGAGCGAAGCCTCGGCGGCGCCATTCGTAAGCCCTTCCGACGGCCAGCCCACTTCGCCGATGACGACAGGCTTGTCGGGGAATTCCGCCTGCACGTCGTCATAGGCGCTCTGCAGGAAGGTCATCGCGTGGCGCACGTCGGCGTGCTCCCAATAGGGCAACAGGTGCACCATGATGAGGTCGCAATACTGGCCTTCTTCGGGATGCAGCAGCCAGGTCGACCAGGTTTCCGCCGTCGTCACCTTGATGCGGGCGGGCAAGGCGGCGCGCACCCGCTTGATATAGGCGTTGAGCTGGTCGGAGGTGACGTCGCCGCGCATGACGGCTTCGTTTCCGACGATCACGCGGTCGATAACGCGTCGGTTGGCCAGGATCGTCTTGAGCGCGAGGTCGATCTCCTTTTCGTTCTTTTGGAGATCGGCGCTGATCCAGATGCCGAGCGTGACGGTGAGGCCGTAGCGCCGCGCGATCGCGGGCACTTTGTCGAGGCCGTACGAAACCGTATAGGTGCGGATATGGCCGGTGATCTTGGACAGCTGGCGCATGTCCGCGTCGATGCGCTCGGGCGAGAAGTGCGTTTGCTTGCCCAGCGCGAAGGTATGGCTCGGGTAATAGGTGACGCCGCGCACCTGCCCGTCCCAGTCCGGCGCCACGACGGTGTAGTCGCGGCTGGCCCAGAACATGGCGCTGGCCGCCACGACCAGACAGAGCGCAAACGCAATCCTCAGCGTGCCGCGAATGCGATGAAAGAAACTGGCCACCGTATCAGCCGCTCCGGCCCCTTAGCCGACTACTGACAGACGGCGTCGTCGTCGGGACCCAGGTCCTTGTTGTCGTCGATCTTGTCGGGATCCTCATCCGGTTTGACCGGTATCAGTTTCGGCGGCTGGCATTTGACCAGCTCGAGGTCGAAGACCAGCGTCTGATTGGGCGGAATGCTCCCGTCGGGCGTGCCCGATTCGCCATAGGCAAGATCGGAGGGAATGACGATCTGCCAATGATCGCCCACGCGCATCAACTGCAACGCCTCGGCCCAGCCGCTGATCAGCGAGTCGACGCGGAACTGCACCGGCATGTCGGCCTCGGTGCCGTCGAACACTTTGCCGTTGATCAGCTTGCCGGTGTAATAGACGGTCACGTAATCCCTCGGCTTGGGCTGGGCGCCGAAGCCGTTATGGATGATGCGGTATTGCAACCCGTCGGGCCGGACGACGACCCCGGGCTCCTTGGCATAAGCCGTCAGAAACGCCTTGTTGGCGGCGGAGCTTAACGCACTGTCGGCCGCCGTTGCCGCACAGGCGAAGGCCGCGAACGCGGCCAAAAGGATTCCCAGACGCTTCATTCCTCACGCTCCTTTTGCCCCACTCGTTTGTGACAAGCGCTCATGGCGCACGCAAGCATCTCGCCAAACAATCTTAACGCCGGTCAGCCGCGGGTGAACAGCCGCGCGAGCCAGGATCGCGGCCGCACGGGCTTGCCGATGGCAAGACCGATCGGCTCGGCGGGCCGGCGCGCTGCCGGATTGCCGGAAGACCTGGGACGCTCCGGCTTGGCCTCGACCGCCGTGCTGAGGACTGGCGCCTGCGGCGGAATGGCCGGAAATTTGGCGAGTCCCGGCGGCGTGGCCGTCTGCGTGAAGCAGACAGGGCCGATGCATCGGGTGGTGTATTGCTTGGCCCAAGCCTCGTCCGGGCTCAGCACAAAAGCCTCGGTCACAGGCGGGGTGACGGCGGGCGTGCCGCGGGTCTTGTCCAGCTGGTTGTCCTTCAGAATACGCGCCAGACGGTCGAAGCGCTCGGCGCCTTCCGCCAGCGTCATGCTCGGTTTGGCCATGCTCAGCTCCCGCCTTGCTTCGTCCACCATTGAAAGCCGCCTTCGCGACTGATGACGGCGACGTCAATCGCCCCGCCCACCGTCTGGTGCTGCGCCATGATACGCTTCTTGAAGACGTTGAGCGCCACCAATTCGCGCGCCGTCTCCGCCAATTCGGAGCGGGCGGCGATCTCGAGCACGCGCAGCACCGGGTTGATGTAGGCCTGTTGCTGGTACTCGCCCATCAGGTTGCGGAACGCGGCGACGTATTGCGGCAAGAATTGCGATTGGAACTGGCGGCGCACGCCTTCGCGCTCGGCCGGATCGACATGGGTGAAGGAAGCAGCCAGATGGTCGATCAGCCCGCTCATCACCACTTGCATCCCGCCGTAGAAGCGCCGCTCGAGATTGAAATCGACGCCGCGCAGGAAGGCGTTGGTCACCTCGCTGTCGGCGAAGACGCGGATCATGGAGCGCAGCTCGCCGTCGATGGCGTCGCTGCTGGCCTCCGTGCGCTTGACGATGCCGCCGACGATGGCCGAGAGCAGCCAAGTGGTGACGGCCGGATAACGCTCAACCGTCCCGAAGCCCGCGAACACCAAGCCCGTCACGTCTTCCAGGAACAGGTCCTTGACCACGCAGAAGATCGCGATGTCGCGCAGCCGCTGCATCGCGGTGCGGTCGATGGCGAAGGAGGAAAAGCCGTAGCTGACCAGCTCCTCCATCGCGTCGGCATAGTCGCGCGCGACGACATCGGCGAAACCCTTCGGGAAGCACGGTAGATCGCGGCGCGGCGAACCGTCCTCGCGGAACTGATAGTCGTGCCAGACGCGCTCGATGGCTTTTTCGAGCAGCTGGGCGTCGGCCAGCTTGGCGCCTTCGCCGCTGTCGCGCAGATATTGCGCCAGGTGGAAGACGTAGCGGAACACCGAGGCGAGCAGGCGGCGATAATCGTCCTTCTGGCGCTCGCGCGGGAAGAACTCCTCGAGATTGTCGAGCATCGCGGTGAACGCGACGGCGTAGTCGCGCACATGGGGGTGCTTTGCCGCTCCCGCCTCGTCGCGGAAATAGTCGATGAGCTGCTCCCAGGGATGGCCCATCATGTCGGCGACGCCGAAGAACATCACCCCGATCGGCAGGCTCTCGGCCAGATTGAACAGCTTGCGCTGGTCGTTGCGCACCGCGACCATGCCGCCGTCGATCAGCGTCACCGCGGAATCGGCCGCAAGAGCCACCGCGCGCTGGTTCATCACCGCGATTTCGGATGTCATCGGCCCGCGCCTTGCCCCACGCGCCGAGGATGTCACAGCGCTGTGTAAATTGGGAGACGGCGCAAGGGTTATGGTTAGAGCAAACGGCCGAAAACGCGGGTTTTATAATCTACAGGAAATATGTGTTAAAAAGTCGCGGCTGTTACGACAATGGTGCGACGCGACGACATGGCCCAAAACCGCCAACCCGAAGAGCAGGATCAGCACACCGCAGACTTTGTTGGTGATGCTCATCACGCGTTCGTCGATGCTGGCGTGGAAAAGGCCGACGAACGTCGTCAACGCCAGCCACCATGAAGCCGAGCCGGCGAACACGCCGCCCACCACGACGGCGGCCGAAATGAAGCTCGGTTCTTCGCCCGTAAGCCCACCCAGTCCCGCGAACATCAAGGTGAAGCCGAACAGGGTCGCCGGATTGGTGACGGTCAGCGCGAAGGTGGAGGCGATGTCGCGCGCGTAATTCGCCGTCTTTTTCTCGGCGGCGACGAATCGGTCGGCGAGCCGCGTGGTAGGCTTGGCGAGAAAGATGCGCAGGCCGAAGAACAAAAGCAGCGAACCGCCGGCGATTTGCAGCATCACGAAATGGCCGTTGATCAATTGCCCGATGGCCGTGAGACCGAAGCCGGTGATGATCGCAAAGAGGCCGTCGCCGAGCGCGGCGCCCATGCCCGAGACCAAGCCGTGGCCCGGTCCGTATTGCAGCGTGCGGCGGATGCAGATCAGATTCACCGGCCCGATCGGAACGGCCGCGACCAGCCCGATGACGACGCCGGAGATGACGAGAAGAATGTAATCCATTACGTCCCGATCCCAACGGTCGCCAGCATCGACAATGCGACCGCCGGCACGGCTTGTCTTGGTATTCCGCGCGTCACGGTGCGGAGTTTCCCCAGGCCGTCATTCGACGCAAGGTCTCGCCGCGCGCCATGGCGCCGCGCCCGGCCGAAAGCCGCGTCGTTTCAACGCCCGCCATTTGGCACTCCTTCCCGGAGATTGCTGCCGGGCGCACCCCTAACCGGGCCCGCGCGAAAGTCAAGCCTCGACAGGAACGCCTCGAAAACGCAAGCTTCGGAAAACATATCGCCAGAGGATGGAACCGCCGGAAAGGAGAGAAGCGAGCGAGGTGCCATGCGTAGAGTGGAATTGACGTTGCGCGGCTGGCGTCTGACGACGGCCGAAATCCTCTATCATCTGCCCGATCATCCCGCGCTGCTGCAAAGCTACGTCTGGCAGGAACTCGATCTGGCGCCGAGATTTCCGGTCCTCAACAAATTCCTGCGCTTCTGGGAAGCGCGCCTCGAAGGCCGGCTGTATTCGGTGCGGGTGGCCGCGCGCGGGGTGATCGCCGATGCGGAACTGAAGCTGGCCGGCGGCGAGTTCAGGCTTCATTGAATGAATTCCGACCCTCCCCTTGAGGGAGGGTCGAACGATTGAGCGCAGCGAAATCGTTCGGGGAGGGGTCGCGCGTAGCGCGCTGCCGCGCGCCACCCCCCACCGAAATCCGCTACGCGGATTTCGGCTCCCCCTCAAGGGGAAAGCGATATGGGGTTCGACGCTTCCTCAAGGGGAGGGTTGAAGAGTTTCTACAAAGCGCACCGGCGCGCCCTGCCCCGCCTCCGCCAGCGCCCGCTCGCGCATGACGATCCGTCCACGGATGATCGTGGCGAGCGCCCAACCGGTGGTCTCCATGCCGTCGAACGGCGTCCAACCGCACTTGGAGGCGATCCAGGAATTCTCGATCTTCTTTTTCGCCTTGAGATCGACGATGGTGAAATCCGCGTCGTAGCCCAGCGCGATGCGCCCCTTGCCGGCGATGCCGAAAATCCGCGCTGCGCCCGCGCTCGTCAGATCGACAAAACGCTCGAGCGTCAGCCGTCCCGCATTCACGTGGTCGAGCAAAATCGTCACCAGCGTCTGCACGCCGGGCATGCCCGAAGGCGTATCGGGATAAGTCTTGTCCTTTTCCGCGCTTGTGTGCGGGGCGTGATCGGAGCCGATGACATCGATCAACCCGTCGCCGACGGCGCGCCACAGCGCCTCGCGATGGCGCGCCTCGCGGATCGGCGGGTTCATCTGCGCGTAGCTGCCGAGCCGCTCGTAGCATTCCGGCGCGGCAAGCGTCAGATGCTGCGGCGTGGTCTCGACGCTGGCGAAATCGCGCGCCGCGGCGAGCAGCGGCAATTCCTCTTCGGTCGTGACGTGCAGCACATGCAGCCGGCGCCCCGCCGCGCGCGCCAGGCGCAGCACGCGTTCGGTGGAGAGCCGCGCGGTCTCCGCGTCGCGCCAGACCGGATGCGTGCGCACGTCGCCTTTGACCGCAAACGCTTTACGTTCCTTGAGCCGCGCTTCGTCTTCCGAATGCACCGCCATGCGGCGCGTACCTGCCTTGAGCGCGGCGAAGATCGCCTCTTCCTTGTCGAGCAACAGCGTGCCGGTGGACGAGCCCAAGAACGCCTTGATGCCGGCGACGCCCGGCAACCGCTCGAGCGTCGAAAGCGCGCCGACATTGGCCGGCGTGGCGCCGACATAGAAGGCGTAATCGCAATGCATACGTCCGGCGGCGCGCGCCAGCTTGTCTTCCACCGCGGCGCGCGTGGTGGTGGGCGGCGCGGTGTTGGGCATCTCGAAGACGGAAGTCACGCCGCCCAAGACCGCCGCGTGGCTGCCGCTTTCGAGGTCTTCCTTGTGCTCGTTGCCCGGCTCGCGGAAATGCACCTGGCTGTCGATCACGCCGGGCAGCACGTGCAGGCCTTTGGCGTCGAAAACCTCCGCGGCCTTGGCGCCGGAGAGCGCGCCGACGGCGGCGATCCTGCCCGCCCGGACGCCGATATCGGCCTCGGCGATGCCGGAAGGCGTGGCGCATAGCCCGCCGCGGATCAATAGGTCGAAGTCCATGGCGAAGCAGTAAGACGGTGGCGGCACCTTGGCAACGGCGGCGCGGGCCATTACTTCCTAGGCTATGATCGCCGAACTGACCGACCGCGCCGTGATCGCCGTTTTCGGGCCGGAAGCGCGCGGCTTCCTGCAAGGCCTCGTCACCAACGATGTCGAGAAGATCGCGCCCGCCCGGCCGGCCTATGCGGCGCTGCTCACCCCGCAAGGCAAGATCCTGTTCGATTTCCTGCTCTACCAGGGCAATGACGAACTGCTGATCGATTGCCAGCACACGGCGTCTGCCGCGCTGATCAAGCGGCTTTCGCTGTATAGGCTGCGCGCCAAGCTCGAAATAACGCTGCGCGAGGATTTGGGTGTTTATTCCGGTATCGGCTTTGCGGACCCGAGGCTCGCCGCGCTTGGGGACCGCACCATCGCTTACAAAAACGCAATGCCGGCGCATTCCGGCCCGGCCGAGTATCACAAACTCCGCCTCGATCTGGGCGTGCCGGAAGGCGGCGATTTCGGCTCGGACAGGATTTTCGCGCTCGATGGCGGGCTCGACGAGCTTCACGCCATCGCCTTCGACAAGGGCTGTTATGTCGGCCAAGAACTGACCGCCCGCATGAAGCACCGCGGCACGGCGAAGAAGCGCCTGCTGCTGGTTGCGGCCAAAGACGGAACGCCCTTGCCCGACGGTGCTTCTGTGACTGCCAACGGGCTGGAGATCGGAACGCTGACGGCCGCTTACGGCCCGCGCGGCTTCGCGCTGATCCGCCTCGACCGCCTGGCGGAGGCCGGTCCGCTGGCAGCGGGCGGCGCGCCGATCAATGTCACAAAGCCGGATTGGCTTTTCCCTTGACGTTGTATCGGCTTTGATCAGAGTCCTTTCAGGTTCATGGAGGGATTCTCATGCTGCACCATGTTTCCGTCGGCGTGCACGACGTGGAGCGCGCCGCGAAGTTCTACGATCCGGTATTGAAGACGCTCGGTTACAAGCGGGTCATGGAGTTCCTGCCTTACGCCATAGCCTATGGCGAGGAGAATCCTGAATTCTGGATTCAGCAACCGCACAACCAGCTTGCCGCGATGGCGGGCAACGGCGTGCATGTCGCTTTTGCCGCCAAGACCAAGGGGCAAGTGAACAAGTTCCACGCCGCCGCGTTGGCCCAAGGCGGCAGCAATGGCGGCGAGCCCGGTCCGCGCCCCGATTACGGCCCGCATTATTACGGCGCCTTCATCTACGACCTCGACGGCAACAAGGTCGAGGCGGTGATCATTGCGCAAGCCAAACCGGCGGCCAAAGCGGCGAAGAAGCCGGCGAAGAAAGCCGCCAAGAAGGCCGCGCCGAAAAAGAAGAAGGCAAAGCGCAAGGCCAAACGGTGACGGACAGCCTCGTTCGCTGCCACTGGCCTAGCGAAGACCCGCTTTACATCGCCTATCACGACCTGGAATGGGGCGTGCCGGAGTTCGACGACCGCGCGCTCTACGAAAAGCTCGTGCTCGACGGTTTCCAGGCGGGCCTTTCGTGGATCACGATTCTGCGCAAGCGCGAAAATTTCCGCCGCGCCTTCCACGCGTTCGCTCCCGAGAAGATCGCGCGCTACGGCCCGCGCGACGTCGAACGGCTGATGAAGAACGAAGGCATCATCCGCTCGGGCGCCAAGATCAAGGCGGCGATCAGGGGTGCGCAGCTTTGGCTCGAGATCATGGAGAAAGAACCGGGCGGGTTCTCGCATCTAATCTGGAAACACGTCGACGGCAAGCCGCGGATCAATCGCTACAAATCGCCCAAGCAAATCCCGCCGAAAACCAAGATGAGCGAAGGCTTGGCGAAGGAGCTGAAACAGCGCGGCTTCAATTTCTGCGGCCCGGTGATCGTCTACGCCTTCGCCCAAGCCGTCGGCATGGTCAACGATCACATCGTGGCATGTCATCGCCACGCAGCGTGCGAAAAGCTGGCAACTAAGGGGAGCCGAAGCTCCCCTTAGCTACTGTTGCCTATTTCGCCAATAGTACGGTGATCACAGCGATAAGCAGTGCGAGATCAACGTAAACGTCGATCCGCACACGGAGCCTTATCCGCCTCATCGAAATCTCCACGATGAGAAGGTTTAGCCGCGCGGGAACGCAGCTTGCCCGACTCGAAATCGCCGTGGTGCCCAACTTTCAGGAAAATGACCGCCGATTGTCTGCGCCGGCTTTAATGAATGCCGACGAACCGAATCAACGCACGTTCTTTGTGCTGCGTTATAACTTCCAGGTCAACAACCTAGCTTGTCATGGCCGGGCTTGACCCGGCCATCCATCGATCAAGTTACTCGCGCGCGGACGCGCGCGCGATGGATGGCCGCCTCAAGGGCGGCCATGACAATGAGTGAGTTGCGGGCAAACAAAATCATCCCCGCCCGCGATAGGGCGTAACGCCGGTGTCAGGAAGCCACACGCCGGCGGGCAACTTTCCGGTCTGCCAGAACACGTCGATCGGCATGCCGCCGCGCGGATACCAATAGCCCGCGATGCGCAGATATTTCGGTTTGATCGCGGCGGCGAGCCGCTTGGCGATCATCAGCGTCACATCCTCGTGGAACGCCGCGTGATTGTGGAAGCTCGACAGAAACAGCTTCAGCGACTTGGATTCGACGAGGCTTTTCGCCGGGCAATAGTCGATGACGAAATGCGCAAAATCGGGCTGGCCGGTCACCGGGCAAAGGCAGGTGAATTCCGGCGCGGTGAAGCGCGCCACGTAATCGCAGTCCGGATGCGGATTGGCGACGGTTTCGAGCACCGCCTCATTCGGCGATTTGGGCAACGCCACGCGCCGTCCAAGCTGGGTGAGTCTCTGCTTTGCCATCGAAATTGCCCCGCTTGTCATTCCCGGCCGAGCATCGGCCGATAGCGTCAGCGTATCGGCACGATGCGAGGGGAAGGGAACCCAGGTGTCAATACCTTGCGCGATTTTGCCACCTGGGTCCCCTTCCCTCGGCCGTCGCCTCCGCGCCGGCCTCGCCGGGGACGACAGCGTGGTTCAAGCGCTCACGCCTCGTACACACAGCTTTGTCCGTAAGACGGCCGGCGGATTTGCACCGGCACCACCTCGGGCAGCGCCACCCGTCAAGAACCGTGCCGGTGATGATGAGTCGCCCGCCAATCTTCCACGGCGCGCAGCGTCAGATCGACATGCTGGTACGGGTCCATGGCGGTGTAGACCATGATGATCTTGTGATCCGGCGTGATCACGTAAGAAGTGCGGTTGGCGATCGCCGGATTCTGCGGCAAGGGCGTGTCGTAGGCCTTGATCACCGCACCCTCCGGATCGGCGGCCACGGCGAATTTGCTGCGGCATTCGCTCACGGAGAATTTATCGAGCGTGTCGATGCTGTCGTGGCTGACGCCGATCACCGTGGCGCCAAGCGCCTTGAATTTGTCGGTGGCGTCGGCGAACTCGTGGGCTTCGATGGTGCAGCCTTTGGTGAAGGCCGCCGGATAGAAATACAGCACGACGGGCCCATGCTTCAGCGCTTCGGCGAGCGAGAAGTCGAATTCCCGGCCTCCCAGCGAGGCTTTCGCCGAGAAATCCGGGGCGACGGTACCCACCGCCAGCGTGGCATAGGCGGGGACGGCGGCCAGGCCGCAGAGTAGCGTCAAACAAGTGAGAAAGCGTTTCATGTGCACCTCGGAAGTTGAACGTTTATTATGCCCGCCCCGGCCGCCGCTGTCTTCCCGGAACGGCGATTTTTTGCGAAAAGCTTGAATTCACGCGTAAAAAGCCCGACATCCGTCCGGGATATTCGAGAGGTAAGCCTGCATGAAGCTCGACGTCGGCGAATGGCTCGCGCGAGGACGCGGACACATCGCGGCTTTCCTGACCCGCAAGGACGTTGCGAAGACGCTGGACGGCGCGAAGCATGCGGGACTGCTCACGCTCGGCCTGATCGTGGCGGCGGCAAGATGGCTGAAGGAGCCGTTTCTGGCCGTGGTGCTGGTGTTTTCGGCGACCACCGTCATCGCCCAGCCCTTTTATGTGCCCTCCGGCTCGATGCAACCCACGCTTGCCATCGGCGACATGACGCTGGCGACGAAGTTCTCCTACGGCTATAGCCGCTACTCGATCCCCTACATGAACGGAGCTTCGCCGGCCACCCGTCTGTTCGGCCGCATGCCCAATGTCGGCGACGTGGTGGTGTTCCGCCTGCCGCGCGATCCCTCCGTGACCTTCGTCAAGCGGGTGATCGGGCTTCCCGGCGACCGCATCCAAATGATCGCCGGACGGCTCTACATCAACGGCCGCGAGCTGCCGTTGCGCCCGGCCGGCGAAGGCGAGGACGAATACGGCCCCGATGAATCGGTCCCCGGGCTTTTCGTCACCGTGCCGAAATACATCGAGACCCTGCCCAACGGCGTCGAACATCCGATCTTCAAGAAGGGTTGGAGCGAGCAGCTCGACAACACCGAAGTCTACGTCGTGCCGCCGGGGCACTTGTTCATGATGGGCGATAATCGCGACGATTCCTGGGACAGCCGCGTGTCGGAAGCGGAGGGCGGCGTGGGCTATGTGCCGTTCGGAAATCTGGTCGGGCGCGCCTTCATCGTTCTCGGCTCGGTCGATTTCGCCAATGCCGCCGGTCTTTGGGATTGGCCATTCGAATTCCGCTTCTCGCGCGTGCTCAGGGGCGTGCATTAGCCGGCCGCGACACCGGGGCCTGATCGCTTATGTTGCGCCCGCTCCCTCGCCCATGCTAAGGCCAGCGCGCGCCGCGGTTGAGATTCGCTCGCGCGAGATTTTTTCTTTGTGAAATCAATACGTTATGTTGGGTCCGCGGAGTGCTCTCCGGCGGCCCTCGTGAAGCGGGGCATGGGTTGGCCGAGGAAGCTCAAAACGCCGGGATCGCCGAACGTTACGCGCTGGCCGTTTTCGAACTGGCCCAGGAACAGAAAGTCGTCGAGATCGTCAGCCGCGATCTGAGCACGCTCAGGGCGTTGCTCGCGGAAAGCGCAGATCTCATGCGCTTGGTGCGCGCCCCGATCTTCAGCCGCCGCGAGCAGCAAAGGGGCCTGGACGCCATCCTGGTGAAGATTGGCGCCGACCCGTTGACCGCCCGCTTCGTGCTGCTCTTGGCCGGCAAGCGCCGGCTCTATCTCTTGCCGGAAGCCATCCGCGCCTATGACAAGCTGGTCGCCAAGCAGCGCGGCGAAGTGGACGCCGAGGTCGCTTCGGCGCGCACCCTCAACGAGCCGGAACGCGCCGCGCTGACGCAGGCGCTGAAATCGAGACTCGGCCGCGAGCCGCGGCTGCACGCGCACGTCGATCCGACGCTGCTCGGCGGGCTGGTGGTCAAGATCGGCTCGCGGATGATCGACTCTTCCTTGCGGACGAAGCTGAACGGCCTGCGCCTGGCGATGAAAGGCCGGTGAATTCCCTGTGCCCTCATGCTTCGACAAGCTCAGCATGAGGGATTGGCTAAGACCCTCACCCTGGTCGCCACGCTGTCGCTAGCGACTGTCGAAAGGTGAGGGAAAGTAGATCGGAACCGAGGACGCAACGACATGAACATCCAACCTGCGGAAATCTCCGCCATCCTGAAGCGCGAGATCGAGAACTTCGGCACCGAAGCCGAGGTGAGCGAAGTCGGCCAGGTGCTGTCGGTGGGCGACGGCATCGCGCGCGTCTGGGGCCTCGACAACGTCCAGGCCGGCGAGATGGTGGCGTTTCCCGGGAACATCATGGGCATGGCGCTTAATCTCGAGAACGACAATGTCGGCGTGGTGATCTTCGGTTCCGACGTCACCATCAAGGAAGGCGACACCGTCAAGCGCACCGGCGCCATCGTCGACGTGCCGGTCGGCAAGGCGATGCTCGGCCGCGTCGTCGATCCGCTGGGCAATCCCATCGACGGCAAGGGCGACATCGTCGGCGCCACCGAACGGCGCCGCGTCGACGTGAAGGCGCCCGGCATCATTCCGCGCCGCGGCGTGAACGAGCCGATGCAGACCGGCCTCAAGGCGATCGACGCGCTGATCCCCATCGGCCGCGGCCAGCGCGAGCTAATCATCGGCGACCGTCAGACCGGCAAGACCGCCATCGCCATCGACACCATCATCAACCAGAAGAAGATCAACGAATCAGGCGACGAGGCGAAGCGGCTCTACTGCGTCTATGTCGCCATCGGTCAGAAGCTTTCCACCGTGGCGCAAATCGTCAAGACGCTCGAAAACGCCGGCGCGATGGAATACACCATCGTCGTATCCGCCACCGCCGCCGAGCCCGCGCCGCTGCAGTTCCTGGCGCCGTTCGCCGGCTGCGCCATGGGCGAATGGTTCCGCGACGGCGGCATGCACGCGCTGATCATCTACGACGATCTCAGCAAGCAGGCCGTCGCCTACCGTCAGATGTCGCTGCTCTTGCGCCGCCCGCCGGGGCGCGAAGCCTATCCGGGCGACGTGTTCTATCTGCATTCGCGGCTGCTCGAACGCGCCGCCAAGATGAACGCCGAGCACGGCGGCGGCTCGCTCACCGCGCTGCCGGTGATCGAAACCCAGGCCAACGACGTGTCGGCCTACATCCCGACCAACGTGATCTCGATCACCGACGGGCAGATCTTCCTCGAGACCGATTTGTTCTATCAAGGCATCCGGCCGGCGGTGAACGTCGGCATTTCGGTGAGCCGCGTGGGTTCCTCGGCGCAGGTCAAGGCGATGAAGCAGATCGCCGGCTCGGTCAAGCTCGACCTGGCGCAATATCGCGAGATGGCGGCCTTCGCCCAGTTCGGCTCCGACCTCGACATTTCCACGCAGCGCCTGCTCGCCCGCGGCGAGCGCCTGACCGAACTGCTCAAGCAGCCGCAATTCTCGCCGATGCCGGTCGAGGAGGAAGTGGTGGTGATCTATTCCGGCATGAGGGGCTATCTCGACAAGCTGCCGGTGAACGCGGTGCGCCGCTTCGAGCAAAGCCTGCTGACCGCTATGCGCGGCCGTTACGCCGACGTTCTCGCTGAGCTCCGCAGACAACTGGTGCTGACGCCGGAGATCGAAGCCAAGCTGAAAGCCGCGCTCGACGACATCGCGAAGAGCTTCACCTAATGCCCAGCCTCAAGTCCCTTCGCAACCGCATCGCTTCGGTCAAGGCGACGCGCAAGATCACCAAGGCGCAGCAGATGGTGGCGGCCTCCAAGCTGCGCCGCGCCCACGAGGCGTTCGATGCCGCGCGTCCCTATGCCCAGAAGATGAAGGCGGTGATCGCCAACCTCGCGGAAGGCATGAAGGGCAATCCCGGCGCGCCGAAGCTGCTGGCCGGCACCGGCAAGGACGAGACGCACCTGTTGATCGTGGCGACCTCGGACCGCGGCCTGTGCGGCGCCTTCAACACCAACATCGTACGGCTGGCCAAACATCACATCGAGACGCTAGAGACCGCAGGCAAGAAGGTGATGATCCTCACCGTCGGCCGCAAGGGCCGCGACCAGTTGAGGCGCCAATACGCCAGGCTGATCGTCGGCAGTTTCGAGTTCACCGCGATTAAGCGCATCGCCTTCGCCAACGCCCAGGCCGTCGGCCGGCGCGTGCTCAAGATGTTCGCGGCCGGCGAATTCGACGTGGCGACGATCTTCCATTCGCGCTTCAAGTCGGTCATCAGCCAGATTCCGACGGCGCAGCCTTTGATCCCGGCGCCTATCGAGGAAAGCAGGAAACAAGCGGTCGGCACGGTCTACGAGTACGAGCCGGACGAACAGGAAATCCTCGACGCGCTGTTGCCGTTGAACGTCAGCGTACAGATATTCCAGGCGCTGCTCGAGAATGTGGTGGGCGAGTTCGGCGCCAAGATGACGGCGATGGACGGCGCCACGCGCAACGCCGGCGATATGATCGACAAGCTGACGCTGGTCTACAACCGAACGCGCCAAGCGCAGATCACCAGGGAACTGATCGAAATCATCTCCGGCGCGGAAGCGCTGTAACGCAAGGAGCAAAGCCATGACCTCCTACACCACCAAAGCCACGAGCAAGGGCGGCCGCGCGGGCCGCGCCCATCTGGACGGCGGCGCGCTGGCGCTGGCGATGGCCTTCCCCAAGGATTTGGGCGGCGCGGGCGACGGCCACAATCCCGAGCAGCTGTTCGCGCTCGGCTATTCGGCCTGCTTCAATCAGGCGGTGATCGCGCTCGGCCGCAAGCACGGCATCGATCCGGCGGCGGCCGTGGTCGGCGTCGAAGTGACGCTGACGAAAGACGAGATCAGTTTCGCGCTCAAGGTCGACATCACCCTGCACGTTCCGGGCGCCGATAAGACCGCGGTGCAGGCGCTGCTGAACGACGCCCACACCATCTGCCCCTATTCGCGCGCCACGCGCGGCAACATCCCCGTCACGCTGACGGTGATCTGATACGTTCCGAAGGAAAAAGCCATGAACGCCATGACGGAGAGCAACACTTTGGGCCGCGTGACGCAGGTCACCGGCGCGGTGGTCGACGTGCAGTTCGACGGCCACATGCCGGAAATCCTCAACGCGCTGGAGACCGACAACAACGGCCGCCGTCTGGTGCTGGAAGTGGCCCAGATGCTCGGCGAATCCACGGTGCGCACCATCGCGATGGATTCGACCGACGGTCTGGTGCGCGGCCAGGAAGTGCGCGACACCGGCCTTGCCATTGCGGTGCCCGTCGGCGCCGGCACGCTCGGGCGCATCATGAACGTCATCGGCGAGCCGGTGGACGAAGCGGGCCCCATTCCCTACGCGGAAATGCGCCCGATCCACGCCGAAGCACCTTCTTTCACCGACCAATCGACCGAGACGCAGGTGCTGGTCACCGGCATCAAGGTGGTCGATCTGCTCGCGCCCTACGCGCGCGGCGGCAAGATCGGACTGTTCGGCGGCGCCGGCGTCGGCAAGACCGTCATCATCCAGGAGCTGATCAACAACATCGCCAAGAAGCACGGCGGCTATTCGGTGTTCGCGGGAGTCGGCGAGCGCACCCGCGAAGGCAACGACCTCTACCACGAGATGATCGATTCCGGCGTCAACAAGGACCCGAAAAAGGGCTCGACCGAAGGCAGCAAATGCTCGCTGGTGTTCGGCCAAATGAACGAGCCGCCCGGCGCACGCGCCCGCGTCGGCCTCAGCGGCCTCACCGTCGCCGAATATTTCCGCGACCAGGGCATGGACGTGCTGTTCTTCGTGGACAACATCTTCCGCTTCACCCAGGCCGGTTCGGAAGTGTCGGCGCTGCTCGGCCGCATTCCGTCGGCGGTGGGTTACCAGCCGACGCTGGCCACCGACATGGGCGAGCTGCAGGAACGCATCACTTCCACAACCAAAGGCTCGATCACCTCGGTGCAGGCGATTTACGTGCCGGCCGACGATTTGACTGACCCCGCGCCGGCGACCTCGTTTGCGCACCTTGACGCCACCACCGTGTTGTCGCGCCAGATCGCGGAAAAGGGCATCTATCCCGCGGTCGATCCGCTCGACTCCACCTCGCGCATCCTGGACCCGCACGTGGTCGGCGAAGAGCATTATCACGTCGCCCGCGAGGTGCAGCAAATCCTGCAACGCTACAAGAGCCTGCAGGACATCATCGCCATCCTCGGCATGGACGAATTGTCGGAAGAGGACAAGGTGACGGTGACGCGCGCCCGCAAGCTCGAGCGCTTTCTGTCCCAGCCCTTCCACGTTGCCGAAGTGTTCACTGGTTTTCCTGGCCTCTTCGTCGAGCTGAAGGATACCATCCGTAGCTTCAAAGCGGTGGTGGCCGGCGAATACGATCATCTGCCCGAGCAGGCGTTCTTCATGGTCGGCACGATCGAGGATGCCGTCGCCAAGGCGCAGAAACTGGCGGCAGAAGCGGCGTGATGCTTCGAGACGCCCAGCGGCCCTCATCCTGAGGAGCAAAGCGTCTCGAAGGACTGAGGGCCGCTGGGCTCCTCAGCATGAGGAATGGGTTATATGACCGACAAAATCGCCTTCGATTTGGTCTCGCCCGAGAGGCTGCTCCTCAGCGAAGCAGCCGAGATGATCACCATCCCCGGCACGGAAGGCGACATGGGCGTGATGCTCGGCCATATGCCGCTGATCTCGACGCTGCGTCCCGGCGTGATCGCGGTGAAGGGCGGCGATGACGGCGATGCGCGTTTCTACGTCACCGGCGGTTTCGTCGAAGTGACGCCCGCAAGGCTCACCGTGCTGGCCGAAGAAGCCGTGCCGGTCGCCGAGCTCGACGCGGCCGATCTCGACCGCCGCATCAAGGAAGCCGAAGAGGCGCTGGCCGCCGCCGCCGAAGACGAAAAGGGGGCCGCGCAGGACGCGCTCGACCGTCTCAAGCGCCTGCGCGCGGCGCTGTAGAAAAGTTGGCGGCGCCTGCCGCTAGCCATAACTATTCCAATTCGTAGGCCTTCCCGGTAGGTTTCCCGTTAGGTGCGGCGACGGCTCTTGTCCGTGCGCCGTTTGGCGAAGGAGACGGCGGCAAATGGCCGAGGTCTACAAAGCGGGCTGGACCATGGAGGACGTGCCGTGGTCGCGCCTCGACGCCTCCAAGATCGAGCCCTGGCTTGTGGTCGCGATCAAAGCCGCCTCGCTGGTCGAAGCCAACGCGCCCGATTACGTCGTCTATCTCAAGCGCGTCTTCAAGAACAGCGGTCCCGAGACCCACGCCGCCATCGAGCAATGGGGACGCGAAGAGAGTCGCCACGGCGAGGCCTTGGCGCGCTGGGCCGAGCTGGCCGATCCAAGCTTCAGCTTCGCGGAGACCTTCGCGCGTTTCCGCAAGGGCTATAAGCCCGAACATTTCTTCGGCGACGGCGAAGGCTCGGTGCGAGGCACGCGCCGCGGCGAGATGATCGCGCGCTGCGTGGTGGAAAGCGGCACTTCGACCTTCTACACGGCGATCAAGGAAGCGACGGACGAGCCGGTGCTGAAGGAAATTGCCGGCCGCATCGCCGCCGACGAATTCCGCCACTACAAACTGTTCTACGAGACGCAGCAGGCGCAGGACGAGCCGGCGCTGCCGTTCTGGCGGCGGCTGAAAGTCGCGATCGGCCGCGTCACGGAAAGCGACGACGACGAACTGGCCTATGCCTATTACTGCGCCCGCGTGCCGGCCGACAAGGAACGCTATGTGCCGTATCGGCGCCGGGAAATGTCGAGCGCCACCTTCGCCACGCTCACCCACATCTATCGCCGCCATCACCTGCAGCGCTTGGCGCAGATGGTGGCCAAGGCGGTCGACCTCGACCCGCAAGGCCGCATCGCGAAATTCGCGGGCGCGCTTTTGTGGCGGATGTTCAGAATGCGGGCGGGACTTTCAGGGGCTGCCGCTTGAGCGGCGTCAGCCGTTCGATCTTCTCATCCTCGCGTTTTGCGCGCGTAAGAACGATCAGAAACGTCGGCACGAACACGGTGTTGAACACGATCATGATCGGCAGAAAAGCGTGCGCGTGCAAGACCGCAAAAAATCGGGCGTGATTGACCAGCCACAACGCGCCGCCGACGGCAGCTTCGAACAGAACGGCCGTTATGGCAACGGCCAGCACAGCAGCGGTAATTCGCGTCATGTGAGAAGTATACGCTCACAGGCTCCGCTTCACCAACATCTGTTTGATCTCGCCGATCGCCTTGGCGGGATTGAGGCCCTTGGGGCAGGTGTTGGCGCAATTCATGATGGTGTGGCAGCGGTAAAGCCGGAACGGGTCTTCCAATTCGTCGAGCCGCTCGCCCATCGCATCGTCGCGGCTGTCGGCCAGCCAGCGATAGGATTGCAGGAGCGCCGCCGGTCCCAGATAGCGGTCGGCATTCCACCAATAGCTCGGGCACGAAGTCGAACACGAGGCGCACAGGATGCACTCGTAAAGCCCGTCGAGCTTGGCGCGATCTTCCGGCGACTGGCGCCATTCGGTCTCCGGCTCCGCCGTCCTGGTTTGCAGATACGGCTTGATCGAAGAGTATTGCGCGTAGAAATGGGTGAGGTCGGGCACCAAATCCTTCACCACCGGCAGGTGCGGCAAGGGATAGACCGCGACCGGCCCCGACACGTCGGTGATCGCCTTGGTGCAGGCCAGCGTGTTGCCGCCGGCGATGTTCATGGCGCAAGAGCCGCACACGCCCTCGCGGCAGGAACGGCGGAAGGTCAGCGTCGGGTCGATCTCGTTCTTGATCTTGATGAGGGCGTCGAGCACCATCGGGCCGCAGCTGTCCAGATCGACGTGATAGATGTCGATGCGCGGGTTCGCGGCCTCATCCGGATCGTAACGGTAGACGCGGAACTCCTTGGCGCGCTTGGCTTTTTTGCCATTGGTGCCTTTCGGCCCGGGCCACACTTTGCCCTTCTTCGGTTTGCTGCCCTTGGGCAAAGTGAGTTGGACCATGGGTGCGCGAACTCCGCTCCTGCGGCTGTGTGCTTAGCAAGCCGGCATGGCCCTCGGCAATGAATATTCCCGGCCGACAGCCTGCTGTTGTCGCTTTGGACTGAGAATTCACCCTGTCATTCCCGGCGAGGCTCGCGGTAGCGAGCCGAGGGAAGGGAATCCAGAAATCTGTGCAAACTTATGGATTCCCTTCCCCTCGCTTCGCTCGGCCGGGAATGACAAAAATGATTCGATTCAAGCCGAAACGGCTCTAAACCACGCCCAGCTTCCTTCCGACCTTCTCGAACGTGGCCAGGGCGAAGTCGATCTGCGCGTCGCTGAGCGCGGCGCAGGCCTGGATTCTGAGCCGCGCCGTGCCTTCCGGCACCACGGGGTAACCGAAGCCGGTGATGAAGATGCCCTCCGCCAGCAGCTCCTTCGACATGCGGACGGCGAAGGCGGTGTCGCCGACGATGATCGGCACGATCGCCGATTCGCCCTCCAGCGGCTTGAAGCCGCGCGCCTTCAGTCCGTCGCGGATCGTCCGGGTGATGGCGTGCAGGCGTTCGACGCGGCCCGGTTCGCGCTCCAGGATTTCCACCGCCTTTTGCGCGCTGGCGGCGATGGTCGCCGGCAAGGCGTTGGAAAAGAGCTGCGGGCGCGACACCTGGCTGAGATAATCGATCAACGTCTTCGATCCGGCGACATAGCCGCCGGCCGCGCCGCCCAGCGCCTTGCCGAGCGTTCCGGTGATGATGTCGACCTCGCCTTCCATCCCGTAATGCTCGGCGGTGCCGCGTCCATGCTTGCCCATGACGCCGGTGCCGTGCGAATCGTCGAGGATGACCGCAGCGCCGGATTTCCGCGCCAAGGCGACGATGTCCGGCAGGCGCGCGATGTCGCCTTCCATGCTGAACACGCCGTCGGTAACGACGAAAATCCGCCGCGCGCCTTTGACCTCGGCGAGCTTGGCCGCGAGATCCGTCATGTCGGAATGCTTGTAGACCAGACGCTTGGCCTTGGCGCCGCGGCAACCGTCGATCAGCGAAGCATGATTGAGTTCGTCGGATACCAGCGCGTCGTCGGCGCCGGCGACGGCGGGGATCAGTCCGGTGTTGGCCGCCCAGCACGAAACATAGGTGAGCGCGCTTTCGCTGTGCGAAAGCTTTGCCAGCGTTTTTTCGATCTCATCATGAATCGAAAACGTACCACAGATGAAGCGGACCGACGCCGTGCCGGCTCCGAACTTGTCGAGCGCGGCCTTGCCGGCGGCGACGACTTCCGGGTGATCGGCTAACCCAAGATAGTTGTTGGACGACAGCACCAGCACGCGGCCGCCTCGCTCGGCCATCGTCACTTCGGTGTCCATCGCGCCGGTGATGTGCCGGAAGCTCTTCAGCGTGCCGGCCTTGTCCATTGCCGCAAGGTCGGCGCCGAGCGATTCGTCGAGCGCCGCGCTCATTTTTCGCTCCAATCGAGAACCACCTTGCCGGAATTGCCCGAGCGCATGACGTCGAAGCCTTTCTGGAAATCCTTGTAAGAGAAGCGGTGGGTGATCAGCCGCGCCATGTCCATGCCCGACTGGATCATGCTGGTCAGCTTGTACCAGGTCTCGCCGAACATGCGGCCATAGATGCCGCGGATGGTGAGGCCCTTGAACACCACCGTGTTCCAGTCGATGCCGGTTTCCTCTGGCTGGATGCCGAGCATGGCGATCTTGCCGCCGTGCGCCATGGTCTCGAGCATCTGGCGGAAGCCAGCCGGATTGCCGCTCATCTCAAGGCCGACGTCGAAGCCCTCCTGCATGCCGAGATTCTTCATCACCTCGCGCAAGTCCTGCCGCTTGACGTTGACCGAAGCCGTGGCGCCCATCTTGTCGGCGAGGCCGAGGCGGTAGTCGTTGATGTCGGTGACCACGACGTAGCGGGCGCCGGCTTTTTGCGCCATCGCCGCCGCCGCCACGCCGATCGGCCCCGCGCCGGTGATCAGCACGTCCTCGCCCACCAGGTCGAACGACAGCGCGGTGTGCGCGGCGTTGCCCAGCGGATCGTAGATCGCGTACAGCTCCATGGGGACCTTGTCATCGCAATGCCAGACGTTCATCGCCGGCACCACCACCAGTTCGGCGAAGGCGCCGTTGCGGTTGACGCCCACGCCCAGCGTGTTGGCGCAGAGATGGCGCCGGCCGGCCAGGCAATTGCGGCAGTGGCCGCAGACGATGTGGCCTTCCGCGCTCACCAGCTCGCCGACCTTGACGTTCTCGACGTTCGAGCCCACCGCCGCCACGCGTCCGACGAATTCGTGGCCGATGACGGTGCCGGGCTTGATCGTCTTCTGCGCCCAGGCGTCCCAATTATAGATGTGCACGTCGGTGCCGCAGATGCCGGTTTTCAGCACCTGGATCATGACGTCGTCGATGCCGTAGGTCGGCTCCGGCACGTCTTCGAGCCAGATGCCTTCCGCCGCCTTGGATTTCACGAGCGCTTTCATCGCGTTCCCGTCGCTGAGAATCGCAGCGGGCTTAGCAAAGCGTCCCTGTCGCCGCAATGCGGTTCACTTTTACGGCACGATCTTGTCGCGCCAGCGCTGCCCAGCTTTCCGGATCGTGCGCCGGAAGAGCGAAACCGTCTCGACCCGAAAAGCCCAAACCATTGAAGCGGCTGGAAATTGCCTCGGAGGTTGTTTTCGTTTTCCGCCCCCTCCCCCCCACTTTATCCCTATTTCCTGAATTCGATTCCCGAAACGTCCAATCGCCGACAATGCTTCAGTCAGATGGTGAAGTGCGCCTCCGTCTTCAACCCGGTGCGGCGATATGGAGCGGCACGTCGGAGCTTGGCATTACAGCGCTAAAGGCTGGGCCGCACTTGGGAGAAACGAGAATTCTTGGTCTACTAGGTCGATTGAATACACCGGCTGGCGCTGCACTATTTGCATGGGACGTTTACAACATTGGCAAGTTTGCAATGGCGTGCATGGCAAAATGGGGCGATAAGAAGCGATGGCTGAAGCTTCAGACCTGATAACCAAGATAGTCCTTGAAGCCATATTGGAGCACGGCAATTGGCTACCACAGGATGTTCTCCTTACAGATGACTTCATTCGCGATTTGCGCATGGGTTCGGATGATCTGACTGCCCTCGTACTTGATGTCGAGAAGCAACTCGGGGTGAACATTCCGATAAAAGAGTGGAAGCAGGTACATACCGTTGCGGACGCTTGTAATCTCTTACGACGGTATTCGCACCTTCAATCCCCGGATCGTGCGTGAGACTTCCCTTCTACCCCGCCCCGATCTGCTCGAAGATCCAGGCGGTTTCCAGCGGCGCGTCCTTCACCAGGCCCGAGAGCACGATCTGCTCGGCGCGGCGAACCGTCTCGCCGCCGAGATAGACGCTTTCCTCGATGGCGATGGGCACGCCGGCGCGGAAGCGCCAGCCTTCCCCGTTCGCCAGCTTGAGGATCACGTCGCCGCTTTCCACCCGCGACACGCGCACGTCGGGATGGATGTGGAAGCGCACGGCGAACGGCAGCGCCGCGCCGGCGCGGCGCGGCAGCAGCCGGTCGGCGCCGGTCAGCGCCAGGCCTTGCGGCGACAAGGTCAGCTCGCGCTCGTGGCGGATGCCGAAGCCCCTGAGATAGCCGTCATGGCTCGCCGTCGCGGTGACGCCGCGCTGCGACTCGCCGCGTTGGGTTTCGATCTCCTCGGGCCCGGCGAGCAGCCGCGCGCCTAGCACGGACCGCATCCAGCCCTCGGTCAGGAACGCCGCCATCGAGGTATCGGCGAGCGTCACGGTGGAATGGGCCGCGGTGGCGCGCAAGGCACTTTCCCATTCGCGCGGGCCGGCGCCGCAATTGACCACGATGCGCTGCGCGCCGGAGGAGAATTCGAAGGCCAGGCAACCGGCATGGGCGGCGATCGAAAAAGCGCCCGGCGGAACGCCTCCGCAATCCATCAGCGCCAGCGCGCGGCCCGCCGCCAGACGCTGATAGGCCGAATGGCGCGCGTGGGTGAAGGGCTGGCCGCGCACTTCGTCGCGCGCCAACAGGCCCGCGACCATGCGCGGATCGCTTTCGCCGCCGCCGTTGAACAAGGCGAGCGCGCCGTCGCCGTGGCGGAAGAAACGGATCATCGGCGCCATGCGGTCTTGGGCGCTGCGCAGGGCGTGCGGCACTTCGTGCCCGATGGCGACGAGCGCATCGCTCACCATCACCACGTGGCGATAGGCATCCACCAGCGCTTCGGGCGAACGGCTGACGTGCCCGCCGTCGGGCAGAATCTGGCGGGCGATCTCGATCTCGAGGCGAGCCAGCCCCGCTAGCAAACGCTTGGGACTGTCGCCGAGACAGGCGCCCGACAAGGCCAGCGCCGCGGCCGCTTCGAGGCGCGGCAGGCCGTCCGGTGCCTCGCCCGCGCTGCGCGCCAGCATGCGCGACTGCTCGCGCAGCGACACGAACACTTTCGAGCGCCACAGCATGTCGGAATTGGCGAGTACGAAGCGGCCGTGCGCAAAGAGATGGATCAGCCGGCGCGCGATGATTTGGGGCAGCCAGGCCGGCTCGGCATAGCGCTGATTGCGCTTCAGCCATTGGGTGAGAAGATTGCTCGCCAGCGTTCGCGCCGGCTCGCCGCCCGCCGCCGACAAAGGCGGCAGCCAAGCGAAACCGTTCAGCGCCTCGGCCCATGCGCGCGACGGCGGCTTTTGGTCGAAGATCGAGCCGTCCTTGGCCTCAACCATCTCGCCGTGAAAGCGGAAACGTCCGCGCAGCAGCGCGTCGGCGTCCTCGAGCCGGCGCGGCAAGGCGTCATAAGGATGGAAAGCGATGCGGTCGGCGAGCGCGCCTTTCAGCAGGCGCCGATACAGCCAGGTGCGCCTCAGCCAGCGGCGCCAGCCGGCGAAGAGGCGCCACAGCGCCGCCGCTAGCGCTTCGGGAAAGAGCGCAAGCGGCCGGCGCGGGATCCTATTGTTGGAGGACACACCTTTATCCCCTGAGCGCGGCGATGTTGGCGGCATAGTGCGCGGCGCCGCCCTTGAACACCGCGGTTCCGGCGATCAGCGTATCGGCGCCGGCGGCGGCGACCAGCTTCGCCGTCTCGCGATTGATGCCGCCGTCGACCGCCAACGCGATGTCGCGCCCCGTCTTGGCGATGAGATTGGCCGCCGCTTCGATCTTCTTGAGTTGGCTGATGATGAAACTCTGCCCGCCGAAGCCCGGATTGACGGTCATGACCAGCACCAGATCGACCAGGTCCATGACGTTTTCCAGCACGCCGACCGGCGTTCCCGGATTGAGCACGGCGCCCGTTCTTTTGCCCAGCTCGCGGATGGCCTGCAGGCTGCGATGGATATGCGGTCCGGCCTCGGGATGCACGAAGATGCCGTCGGCGCCAGCCGCGGCGAACTGCGGCACATAGACATCGACCGGCGAGATCATCAGATGGCAGTCCATCGGCCTTTTGGCGTGCGGCCTGATCGCCTTCACCACGCTCGGCCCGATGGTGAGGTTGGGCACGAAATGGCCGTCCATGACATCGACATGGATGAGGTCGGCGCCGGCGGCTTCCACCGCCTCGATTTCGGCGCCCAGCCGCGAAAAATCGGCGGCGAGAATCGAGGCGGCGATGCGGACCGGCTTGCTCATCAGGCGGCATTAAGTGCCGGATTCGACTGGCCGGAGCAAGCCAAAGGCGCGCGGCGGCCGCGCCAGCAGAAGCAAAACCGCGACGGCCAGCCAGATGAGGCGTGACTGGTAGCGGTCGTGCGGCCCGGAAAAGATGCCGCACACCAGCGCGTTGCCGATCAGGGCCAGGAACACGTAAGCGGGCAACGTGGCCTCGTGCCGGCGTTTTCGGCTTGCCGCCCGCCACAGGATCAGGCCGAGCCAGAACAGCGACAGAAACGCAATCGTGACATGCACGACGTTCACGGCCTCGAAGCGCACCAGGCCTCGTTGCTGGCGCGCGGCACTATAGGCGGCGAATTGCTTCGGCATGAAATGGCGGAACTCGGGATCGAGCACCCATTGCTGCGGCGCGATGCCGTCGCCCGTGCGCACCATGAAGAACTGATCCAAGGCGGGCCATAGCCCGAGCCCAAAGCTCGCCAAGGGATGCCGGCGCCAGCTTTCGCCGACCACGATCGCGGATTCGCGCTCGGTGCCCTTGAAGCGACCCAGATCGTTAAAGGGACTTTCGGGTCCCCACAGCCAATCGTCGGCGGTGGGCGGCAGCTTGTCCTTGACCGCGCAGAGTTTGAGAGGCCGTGTCGGGCAGATCTCGTCGAGCGTCTGTTTGGCGATGCCCTCGCCCACCAGCCGCGCGAACAGGAACACCGGGCCGGAACGGCTGACGAAGATTTTGTGGGTCAGCGAATAATTGGCCGCCAGCACCAGCGCCAATCCGAGCGCGAAACTGAACGCCGGAAGCAACGCGTTGGGCCTCGGCAAGCCGAGGCGCGGCCAGATCACGGCCACGAGCCACAACGCCGCCAGCGTAATCGCCAATCCCGCGCTCAATCCGAGATGGGAGGGATGCACTGCGGTGGCGAAGGCCGCGACGGCCAGCAGCAACGCGCCTCTGAGCCAGCCCATCGCGCGGGCGTGAAACGCCAGGAGGTAGATCGCCATGGCGAGAGCGGCGGTCAGGCTGTCCGGCTCGATGTCGGCGGCAAACCACGGCAGGCTGGTGAAGAACAGCAGCAACACGCCGATGCCGAGCAGCTTCCACAGGCCGGTTCGCGGCGCCACGGCGCGGGCGAATTCGGTCAAGACGAAGGCGACGATCAGGCATTGCGCCGCCGCCACAGTCCACAAGCTCGTCTTCGCTCCGGCGTAATAGAGGAACAGCGAATAGACCGCCGCGCGCTCCGGCACGAAGAAATGCGCCAGCCCTTCGAGCACATAGGCGCCGGTGTCGAAGAAGACGAAGGGAAATCCGTTCCACCAGGCCGCCGCCAGGAACAGCGGGCACAAGAGGGCGACGGCCGCGACTTCGGCAAGCGGGTTGCTGAGCGGCGCCGCTGGCCATTTCCAAGCGGCCAAGCCGGCTATCCCTGCTTGCGAATCACTCATGTCCCATGCCGGAAAACGCGCGGCGGACACTGCCCCAACGTGCCGCAAACCGCAAACCTTTGACCTCACCCTTCGACAAGCTCAGGGTGAGGATTGGATAAAAGTCCTCATGCTGAGCCCGTCGAAGCATGAGGGTCCCTTTTGGTTGACTCGGAGCCTTGGAAACCTACACTCCGGCCGGCTTTCGCGTTCCGGGGATTTTCATGGCGCAAAAGGCGCGTCCGCTGTCGCCGCATCTCAGCATCTACCGCTGGCCGATCACCATGGCGACGTCCATCACCCATCGCCTGACCGGGATCGCGCTCGCCGCCGGCACGCTGCTTCTCGCCTGGTGGCTGATCGCGGCGGCTTCGGGGCCGGACGCCTTCGCCTTCTTCAATACGACGGTGACGACGCCGCTGGGCCAGCTCGTGCTGCTCGGTTTCGTGTGGTCGCTCGCCTATCACCTGCTCAACGGCATTCGCCATCTCGCCTGGGACTTCGGCTACGGCTTTGCCCTGCCGAGCGCCAACAAGACGGGCGTTCTGGTCTTCACCTTCTCGATCCTGATCGCCATCGCCGTGTTCATGCTCGCCTACAGCGGCCGCGGAGGCTATCTCCAATGAGTCTCGAAACGCCGCTGCACAAGGCGCAAGGGCTGGGCTCCTCCCATTCGGGAGTGAATCATTTCTGGCGCCAGCGCGTCAGCGCCCTCGCGCTGGTGCCGCTCTCGCTATGGTTTGCGATCTGCGCGCTCGGACTGGTCGGCGCCGACGAACCTTCGGTGCTGATCTTCCTGCAACAGCCGCTGAACGCGCTGTTGATGGGCGCCTTCGTCCTGATCACGCTCTATCACATGGCGCTCGGCCTGCAGGAAGTCATCGTCGACTACATCCCGCACGAAGGCCTGAAGATCGGCTTCGTGCTGCTCGTGCGCGGTTTCGCTTGGGCCGTGGCAGCAGGTTGCGTCTTTGCCTTGCTGAGAATCGCGATCTGACCCTCATGCTTCGACAAGCTCAGCATGAGGAATAAAAGATAACCCTCACCCTGAGCTTGTCGAAGGGTGAGGACAAGAATCGGATGACCAATAGATGAACGCTTATCCCATCACCGATCACGTGTTCGACGTCGTCGTCGTGGGCGCCGGCGGCGCCGGCTTGCGCGCCACGCTGGAATGCGCCCGCCAGGGCCTCAAGACCGCTTGCGTGACGAAAGTCTTCCCGACGCGCAGCCATACCGTCGCCGCGCAAGGCGGGGTCGCGGCCGCGCTCGGCAACATGGGCGAGGACGACTGGCGCTGGCACATGTACGACACGGTGAAGGGCTCGGACTGGCTGGGCGATCAAGACGCCATCGAGTATCTGTGCAAGAACGCGCCGGAGGCGGTCTACGAGCTGGAGCATTTCGGCGTGCCGTTCTCGCGCACCGAAGACGGCAAGATCTACCAGCGCGCCTTCGGCGGCATGACCAGCCATTTCGGCGAAGGCATCGCCCAGCGCACCTGCGCCGCTGCCGACCGTACCGGCCATGCGATGCTGCACACGCTGTACGGCCAATGCGTCAAGCACGAGGTGAACTTCTTCGTCGAATATTTCGCGCTCGACCTCATCGTCGATGACGGCGCGGTGCGCGGGCTGATGGCTTGGAACCTCGACGACGGCACCATCCACCGCTTCCGCGCCCACAAGGTGATCCTGGCGACCGGCGGCTACGGCCGCATCTATTTCTCCTGCACCGGCGCGCATACCCAAACCGGCGACGGCAACGCGATGGTGCTGCGCGCCGGCCTGCCGCTGCAGGACATGGAGTTCATCCAGTTCCACCCGACGGGCATCTACGGCGTCGGCACGCTGATCACCGAGGGCGTGCGCGGCGAAGGCGGCTACCTGACCAACTCCGAAGGCGAGCGCTTCATGGAGCGCTATGCGCCGCACGCGAAGGACCTCGCCTCGCGCGACGTGGTCAGCCGCGCCATGACCATCGAAATCCGCGAAGGCCGCGGCGTCGGCCCGCTGAAGGACCACCTCCATCTGCACCTGTCGCATCTCGATCCGAACATCATCCATGAGCGCCTGCCCGGCATCACCGAAAGCGCGCGCATCTTCGCAGGCGTGGACGTGACCAAGGAACCGATCCCGGTGCTGCCGACGGTGCACTACAATATGGGCGGCATCCCGACCAATTATCACGGCGAGGCGGTGACGCTGAAGGACGGCAATCCCGACACGGTGGTGCCCGGCTTGCTGGCGGTGGGGGAAGCGGCCTGCGTTTCCGTACACGGAGCAAACCGGCTGGGTTCCAATTCGCTGATCGATCTGGTGGTGTTCGGCAAGGCGGCCGGCCTCACCTGCGCGCAAACCGTCGACAAGAACGACAAGCACGACGAATTGCCGAAGAACGCCGGCGAAGAGGCCGTCGCGCGGCTCGACAAATACCGCCATGCCAAGGGCTCGACGCCCACCGCGCAACTACGCCTCGCCATGCAAAAGGCGATGCAGGACGACGCCGCCGTGTTCCGCACCGGCGCAACGCTCGACAAGGGCCGCAAGCGCATCGACGCGATCTACCAGAACATCGCCGACATCGCGGTCAGCGACCGTTCGCTGATCTGGAACAGCGATCTGGTCGAGACGCTGGAGTTCGAGAACCTCATCCAGCAGGCCGTGGTGGCCATCGAAGGCGCCTTTGCGCGCACCGAAAGCCGCGGCGCGCACGCCCGCGAGGACTTTCCCGATCGCGACGACGCCAACTGGATGAAGCACACGCTCAGCTGGATCGATCCCAAGACCGGCTGGGCGAGCCTCGATTACCGCCCGGTGCACAGCTACACGCTGACCAACGAAGCGGAATACATCCCGCCGAAGGCGCGGGTGTATTAGGGCTGCATTTGACTTGGCAATTGTCAGTGTTGCGCGTTTTCCAGCTGTAGAGCGGGCGCCTGCAATGTACCTGGGTACTTACTTATGACCGTGCTACCATCAAATACGATGATGATTTGTCCTTCTTGCGGCCCAAATGTATAGCTACGAGCAATTGAACCGTCAGGCATGTCAGTGCTTGTCGTCTGCACGCCCTTTTGATGCAGCACCATAACAACATCAGAATAGCTCATCCCTGGGGCGATGCTCTGGTATTCATCCCAAGTTACTAATGGCTGTCCCACGGCCTTATGACTAGGAGTTGGAAGCAGTTGGAAAATCAAAGCTATTAGGGCAACGAGAAAAGCGCCCACAATTGCGAGGCCCGTATATCTCGCCCAGTTCGTCTTCTCTCTCGCCCGGTCCTCTTTCTTATAACTGCTGCATTCATCCTTCCACCGCACCCAATCTTGAGCTGCGTATAGTGGTGGCCCTGATATACCGTAGAGATTGGTCCTTCCGGAGTTTTGATTAAGCAATCTACGGACCTCGTCGAGACCTATTTTATCAAATTCATTTTCGTATTCCGGCTCTAGAAAAGGCTTTTTGGGCCAACGCATGTAACGAGTCCCTTTTATTGTGAGGCCGATTCAACTGGCTCTGCCTCAAAAGGCAGAATGTCGTATGTGAACAGACCAAAAGGCATAATATCCGGATGATCGCGAATCCATGAGAGCGCATCTTCGTGATTATCGAAGGCTGGGATTTCCGGCACCGCGACGCCTGAAACTTTTGTCGTTATTACGATATGATATTTGCGCATGAGCCGTCTTTAAAACAAATGATATGCGTTACAACGCAACGCTCTAATTGTTAAACAGGATATCACTTTTTCCAGCGGCCCACACAGAGAAATCAACTCCTGAAGAGAGAGCCGATACCTGCGTTACAGCGGAGCGTTACAAAGGTCTCGCAGAAGCGGAATACATCCCGCCGAAGCCAAGGGTGTATTAGAGTCGTTTCGGTTTGAATTGACGCAGGAGCATATTACTCACCTCGCCATGGGCGGCCTTGAGCCGCCCATCCATGGATGGCCGGGTCAAGCCCGGCCATGGTGAGAGTTGGGGATTCCATTTATTCCGAAACGACTCTAACCGTCCCGGAAATCGGTTCGTGCAAATTTCCCTGCCCCGGTAGCCATTTAGGGCGTTCGGAATCATTCAACCGTCACAATTCCCGGCCAGATTTCTCCCAAAAATAACCAGGGGAGACTGACCATGAGGCTTACCCTCGCCGCGTTTTCCGCCCTTTTCATCGCCCAGCCTACCCTTGCCGCCACCGCCGAACCCACCTCCAGCGCCTTCGAATGGCTGCAGCTGGTGGACAGCGGCAAGTACGCCCAGAGCTACGCCGAGGGCAGCGCCATCTTCCATTCCCGCATCACCGAGCTCGCCTTCGAGCAGAAGACCAAGCTCTATCGCGACGCCACCGGCCCCATCAAATTCCGCGCCGTGGACGGCGTGTCGATGGTGGGCGATTTGCAGAACCTGCCGCCCGGCCAATATGCCATCGTGCGTTATCACTCGAAGTTCGCCAATCAGCCCGCGGCGGTGGAAACCGTCTATCTGACGCTCGAAAACGGGTTGTGGCGCGTCGCTGCCTACGACATCAGCAGTGAAAAATAGCCATTCCCATTCGCCTTTCATCCTTCGAGACGCCCCATTGCCCTCATCCTGAGGGCGAGCGCAGCGAGCGTCTCGAAGGGTGAGGGCAAAGGGGCTCCTCAGGATGAGGCGAATGGGACAATAACGCATTCATCGCAAGTTCCGGGTCGACCGCTCATCGCGGCGGCGGCATAGTCCCTGTCATGAGCGAAGAAAAATCCTACGTCATCGGCACCCATGACGCCGAGATCGAGCGTCTTGGCGTGCAGCATCGCGTCTGGCGCGCCAGCGTGCTCGATCTGTGGCGCCTGGGCGGCGTCACGACGGGACAGAGCGTGCTCGATGTCGGCGCGGGGCCAGGCTATGCGACGCTCGACCTGGCGGAAATCGTCGGCCCGGGCGGAAAAGTGATCGCGCTGGAACGCTCGGCGCGCTTCCTCGCCGCTTTGAAGAGCTTCGCCGCCGCGCGCGGGCTTGCCAACATCGCGGCCGTCGAGACCGATCTGATGGACTATGATTGGCCCGAAGCGGTGGCCGATCGCGCCTGGTGCCGCTGGGTGCTCGCTTTCGTCTCCGATCCGGCAAAGCTGGTGCGCGGCATGGCGCGGGCGCTGAAACCGGGCGGCAAACTGCTGCTCCAGGAATATTACGATTACGCCTCTTGGCATTTGGCGCCGCGTTCGCCGGAATTCGAAGCCTATGTCGCCAAGATCATCGCCAAATGGCGCAAGTCCGGCGGCGAGCCGGACATCGGCCTTGCTTTGCCCCGTCTGTTGCCGCAAGCGGGCCTCGAGATCGAACTGGTCCGTCCGGTGATCTTCACCGCGCGGATGAACGATTTCGCGGCCAACTGGCCGATGGATTTCGCCCGGCAATACAGCGCGGTCATGGTCGCGGACGGCGACCTCACGGCGGCCGAGGGCGAAGCCATAGAAGCCCTGCTCGACCGCGCGGCGGCCGATCCGCAGGCGCTTGTCATCACGCCGGGACTGCTGCAAATCGTGGCGCGGAAGCTCTGAAGCGGATAAAATCCCCGGGAACAAAACAACGGCTCGCGCGTTGTCTCGGCGTGCAAGCCGCCCTGGCCGTGCCGCAATCTTGCCGCAATCCGTTCAGCGGACGTTCAGTCGGCCAAGACGAGGTTAGCCCGGTTTTCATTGGGAAGGAGTTGGTTTGATGAGGAAGATACCGTTCCTGGCCGCTGCGGCCCTCTGCCTGATTTTCGCCGGCGGCGCGGCGCTGGCGCAAGACGACAACGGCCCACCTCCGCCGCCACCAGGCGACAACGGCCCGCCGCCGGGCGACGAAGCCGGACCACCCTCGCCGCCTCCGGGCGCCGATCCTTACGGCTACTACAGCCAGTACGACCAAAACGGCTATTACGACCGCAACGGCCATTACATCCGCTTCAGCGACCTGCCGCCGCCGCCGCCGCCTCCCGGCTATTACGAAGACCAGCGCTATGAAGAGGATTGCGAGCGCGGCAACAACGCGGCTGGTACGGTCTTCGGCGCCATCGCGGGCGGCTTGATCGGCGGCGCGGCCAGCCACGGCAATGGCGGCGCGGTGGTCGGCGGCGCCATCCTCGGCGGGATGTTCGGCAACGCGATCACGCGCGACATGCCGTGCCAAGACCATTCTTACGCTTTCCGCGTCTATGCCCAAGGCCTCGACGGCAATATCGGCCAGCGCTACGAGTGGCGCCACGGCGACGATTGGGGCTATTTCGTTCCCGAGCGCGAATTCCATCGCGACGGCTATGTCTGCCGCACTTTCACCGAAACCAGCTATGCGCACGGCCAGACTTACACCCGCTCCGGCACCGCCTGCCGCGAAAGCGACGGCTACTGGCATTACGAGTGAACGACACGCGAAAGAGCCCCGGCCAACGGGGCTCTTTCCTTTTCTGGTTAATGCCCTCGCCCGGATGCCCTAGCGGCAAGGGTTGAGTAATCATTCGGCCCTAGGCTCGGCGCGAGTTTGGATCGCGAAGCCGCCATGCCGGACACTTGGACCATCAGCGTAAACGGGCACAGCTACGGCCCTTATACGATCGCGCAGATGCGCGGCTTCGTCGCCGAAGGCAGGCTTGCGGCCCAGTCGCTGGTGGCGCGCGCCGGCATCGAGCAATTTGCTCCGGCCGCCCAGGACGAGGAACTGGCGCCGCTGTTCCGCACCCCTGCTCCGAGCCGGCCCGCCTTCTTCACCGCCGAGGGCGGCCAGCACACTTTCGGCCACAGCGACGTCGAAGAGGTCCGCGAACGCAGCCATTATCTCATCGTCGCCGACATGAAATCGCGCTCGATCACGGGGCTGGAAGAGGAAATCTTCAAGCTCGGCCAGGCCCAGCCGATCCTGCCGCAAGCCTGGCTCGTCGCCAGCGAATTGCCGATCAACGTGGTGCGCAACACGCTGGTGAACCGGCTGGGCAAGCTCGACACGATCTTCGTGGTCGACGCCACGCACGACAAGGCGGCCTGGTTCAATTTCGGCCCCGAAGCCGACACCCGCATCCGCCGCCTCTGGCAGAAGCAGGAGCCAAGCGACCAGCGCCAGGCGGGCTAATCCGTCAGTCTCTCCAGCTTCTCCCGGAAGCGCGCCGAATTGGCGACGTAGACCTGCGCCGAAACCGCGATCATCGCGATCTCGTTTTCCGACAGCGCGCGCACCAGCCGGCCCGGCGAGCCGACGATCAGCGAGCCGTCGGGAAATTCCTTGCCTTCGGCGATCAGCGTGCCCGCGCCGACGATCGAGTTCTTGCCGATGCGCGAGCGGTTGAGCAGGATCGCGCCCATGCCGATCAGCGAATTGTCGCCGATGGTCGCCGAATGCAGGATGACGTTGTGGCCGACGGTCACGTTGGCGCCGAGGCTCGCGGGCTGGCCCGGATCGGTGTGGACGACGGAATTGTCCTGGATGTTGGAATTCTCGCCGACGCTGATCCAGTCATTGTCGCCGCGCAGCACCGCGCCGAACCACACGCTGGCATGTGTCATCAATCTGACGCGGCCGAGGAGCGTGGCGGTCGGCGCGATCCAATGGCTGGCGTCCGCCGGAAATTCCGGCGCGATCCCTTCGAGCGCATAAATCGGCATAGTGTCATCCTGGTGGCGTCGCGCGTACAATTCTGACCGTCTTTGCGGCAAAGGTGAAGCCGGTCGCGCGACAACGATCTGCCGGCGGACTCCTCGCACGGGAGAAATCTTCGCGACGCGACTGTCATCGATTTGAGATTCCCAACTTTCCCGCTTCTGTTATTCTGAACGCGAGCAGGTGATTCGCTCGACCCAAGGAGGCATGATCGCAGTGCGTCGTTGCACTTTGCAGATCGCGGCATTTCGGGGCGTTTGCCCCCGCCTCCGCCCACACGCTCCGACCCAGATAGGCGTTTGTTCTTTGACCAGGGAGCATCCATGGCCAAGCGTTCCGCGCGTTACAAAGCCCGCGAGCAGAATTTCAACGACACGGAAAACGTCCATCCTCTCTTTCCCGCCCGCAGCGGCTGGTCGCCGCGCGACGACGAGGGGCGCGACCGCAAATACGTAAAAAACATCCGGGCGATGAGCCCGACGCAGCAATGCCTGATGGACGCCATCGACGAGCGCGCCGTGGTGCTGGCGCTCGGCCCGGCCGGCACGGGCAAGACCTATCTCGCCATCGCAAAGGCGGTGGAAGCGCTGGAAGCGGGCCGCGCCGGCCGCGTGGTGCTGTCGCGCCCGGCGGTGGAAGCGGGCGAGAGCCTCGGCTATCTGCCGGGCAATCTGGAAGACAAGCTGGCGCCGTATCTGCGCCCGCTCTACGACGCGCTGACCGAACGGCTCGGCACCAAGCGGCTGAAGGCGATGGTGGCGGAAGGCGTGATCGAGATCGCGCCGGTGGCCTACATGCGCGGGCGCACGCTCAACGACTGCTTCATCGTGATCGACGAGGCGCAGAACTGCACCTACGGCCAGCTCAAGATGCTGCTGACGCGGCTGGGCTGGCGCTCGACCATGGTGTTGACCGGCGATCCCGATCAGACCGATCTGCTCAGCGGCATGTCGGGTTTGCGCGACGTGGCGGACCGGCTGGAGAAGGTGCCAGACATCTCGGTGATCCGCCTGGGCGAGGCCGACATCGTGCGCCATCCCTTGGTGGCGGGCATGTTGACGGTGTTGTGAGCCGGTTTGCCTTCACGAAGAACGCGTCAGGTACCACTTGCAGTTCTGTCCAGCGACATCGACTTGTCCTTCGATGCGGTTCGGCTGGACAAGATGGCCCGCATAGACCCTTTCGCTCAGCAAAGTGTCGTAGTGCAGGATGACATCGTTATCCTTGATCTCGACCTTGCGGAATGTGCCGTACGTCTCGCCACTCGTCGCCGTGGCGAGCAAGGTTCCGTCCGCCATCAGTGCAACATTCATCGCCAGGCGCCATTTATCGGTCGCCTCCCGGCACGTTGCCATGCCAGCCCAGGAACCGCCGAATTTCACCACCGACGGCGGCACGATCAACGGCACTTGAGGCTGGGGCGGCGGCGTCACAAGCGCCGGCTCGGCTGGTGTTCCCGGGGCACGGCAGACTTGGTTCCGCCAGGCGGTGCAGTTGTCGAGCCAACGCATATTGGTGACGATGCAGGTCGCCCGTTCGGCCCCGATCAGTGGCGCACAGCTCGTGGGAGCTTCGGAATAGGTTCCGCACTCGCAGATCCCGCCGGCGGGCTTATCGCCTGCCGATGCCGAATACATCGCGGCGACCGCCGTTGCTGCCATGGCGATCAATCGCCCGTAAGAAGACATTTGCTCCTCCCACTTTGCTACCCGGATTGCGGGAGAAACAGTAGACCACCACAGAACGAGGCTTGCTATGCCGCATTTCGTCTAGGCCGGCGTGGCGAGGAAAGCGGAAAGAGCGACGCTATCGCGAGCGAGATACCTCAGATGCGGGGCGCTTTTAAAGCGTATCGGTCAATGGATGGGATGCGTCGCATCATCGCGCATTTGCAAGCTTGTCTCAAAGGTGATCGAGATCACCTCGGCGATGCCGACATCGTGCGCCGTCCCTTGGTGGCGGGCATGCTGACGGTGTTGTGATCGCTAAAGCGTCATCCCCACTTCGAGCACGAACAGGCCGAGCATGAAGCTCCAATAGCCGGCGATCGCGGCGGCGAGCCCGAAGGCGAAGACCGAGCAGCCTTTGGCGCGAAAGCTCTTGGCCGCGTTCTCGAACAGCACGCTCGGTCCGGCCAGCACCATGACGGCGACATAGGCCGCCTTGCCGGAAGCGGCCTGCGGCTTTTTGGCCACAAGCCGGTAGAAATTGGCGGTGATGCCAGAGACCGTGAAGCCGGCCGTCATCGCGAATAACGCCACGGTCAGGTAATGGATCATGTGCCGCCCCTTGCGTTCCAAGCGGCGGCGTTGCAGGCGATATGCCCGTCCCGGCCACGAAATCTGTATCATAGCGGCACGGTTGACGCGCGTTCACCATTCCGCCGTGTCCCGCGACGGGCACGCTCCGTTAATTCCGTCGTGTTTGGATAGTATAGGCGATCCCGACTCAGCGTGCGGGAATAGGCATGGCCATGAGCCGCACGAGCGACGACGACGAAACCATCCGCAGGCGATCGGCCTGGCTGATCCCGTTTGCCGTATTTTTCGTCACCTTCCTGCTCTCGGCCATGATCCTGTTGCTTTACGTGGCGCCCAGCGTCCCGAGCCTGTTCGAGGAACAGGTTGCGCCCACCTCGCGCACCGACATCATCGCGCTGAGGGTGCGCGGCAAGCCGTTCTACATCCCGGCCAATTATCTCGAATACGAACGCACCCGCCAGGGCGGCGAGCGCCGGGAGGTCGCGCTGTTCGCGATCCTGCCCGATTTCGCCGGCTGGTCGAATTGGGAGGCGCAGAGCTTCGCCGGCGACCGCCCGACCTCGCCGATCGTCGAAATGCGCATCCACGCGGACGATCAGAACCTCAGCGAGACGGATTACCTGCGGCGCGTCTATCTCGGTTATGTCGCGGACAAACGCGGAGAGCCCGGGCCGTACGGTCTCACGCAATTCGTCTTCCGCGGCGATTCCGGCTATCGCGACACGGACCTCTATGTCGGCAAGACGGACCAGGGCATCGTGGTGATGCGCTGCGAGCGGCTCGGACCGGACGTCACCAGCCCCAACTGCCGGCGCGACACGGCGATCGGCCGCGGCGTGTCGCTGTTCTACAGCTTCAAACGCACGCGCCTGTCGCATTGGCAGGACATCGCCGAGGGCGTCGTCAAGCTGACGGCGAGTTTCGCCAAAGCGCCGAAATAAGTTTCTTCGCCGGTGCAATTCTTCCGGAATTCCGATAGATGGGCGATGGAAAATCGCTGAAGATCGCATCGTGCCCCGCGCCGTATTGTTCATTTGTCTCGGAAACATCTGCCGTTCGCCCTTGGCCGAGGCGGCGTTTCGTGCCGAAGCGGGGCGCATCGGCCTGGAGGTGGAAGCGGATTCGGCCGGGCTTGGCGGCTGGCATGCCGGCGAGCCGCCCGATCCGCGGGCGCGGGCCGCGGCGCGCCGTCACGGCATCGACATTTCCACCTATCGCGCGCGCAAGGTGACGAAAGAGGATTTCCGGCGCTTCGATTTCATCGTCGCGATGGACAACGAGAACCTCGCGGCGCTACAGCGCTTGCAGCCCAGGGACTCGCCGGCGCAGCTCAGCCTGCTGCTCGATCATGTCGCGGGGCGTGCGGGCGAAGACATCCCCGATCCCTATTACGGCGACGAGGCGGATTTCGAGGCCGTCTGGAACGACGTCAGCGAAGCCGTGCGCTCATTGGCGCGCGAACTCGCGCAACCATGAGCGGGTTGGCCGAGATCGGCGCCGCGCTGATGGGCGGCGCGCTCAACAGCGCCGAGCCGCTGCATGGCGGCGATCTTTCGCAAGTCGTGCGCATCGTGTTGACGGACGGCCGCACGGCCATCGTCAAGAACGGCCCCAAGCCGCGCGTCGAAGACGAGATGCTGCGCGCCATCGTGGCGGCCAGCGCGCCGGCGCCTGCGGTCTACGGCGCCAATGACGAAGCCTTGGCGATGGAATGCGTCGCCGAGGACGGCTCGCTCCACGCCGCTTGGGCCGATCTGGGAACGGCGCTGGCCAGATTGCATCGCGCGCGCGGGCCGCGTTACGGCTGGCCGGAGGATTACGCCTTCGGGCGGCTTCAAATCGCCAACGGCTGGACCGACGAATGGTCGCGCTTCTGGGCCGAGCGGCGCTTGCTGGTGCATCTGCCGCATCTGCCGAAAGCCGTGGCGCGGCGCCTCGAGAGCTTGTCGCGCGATCTTGACAACCGCCTGCCGGCGCGGCCCGTCCCGGTGCTGCTGCACGGCGATTTGTGGGGCGGCAACGTGCTGGTCTCGGGAAATCGCGTCAGCGCGCTGATCGATCCGGCCTGCTATTATGGGCACGCCGAGGTCGATTTCGGGATGCTGAACCTGTTCGACCGTCCCGGCCGCGAATTCTATGGGGCTTACGGCGCGCTCGACGCGGGCTTCGAGGATCGGCTCGTCCTTTACAAGCTGTGGCCGGCGCTGGTGCACCTGCGCCTGTTCGGCGGCGGGTATCTTTCGTTGGTGGAAGGTCTTCTGTCGGCGGCCGGGGTTTAGCTCCGGCCGTACAATTCCTCGACCGAGCGCCGCCGCGGCAGCAGCGCGTCGATAGCGGCCGCGAGCGCGGGCGCCAAGATCAAGGCGCCGATGCCGGCAAGCAGCAGCGCGATCTCGTAGACGGCGTAATTTTTCTGATGGATCAGGCTTGGCGCCAGCGCCGCGGCGGCGCCGAGCATGGCGAAGAATTGCGGCGCGCCGGTCTCTTCCACGGCACGCGGTCCGGCGGAATCGTCTTCGCGCTCGCCCCCGGCCCGCGCCGCCGCGCAAAAGATCGCAAAGGCGGCGAGCACGACGAGTTCAATGACGGCCGCAAGCGCCCATGGCGGCACGCTGCGCGTCACGGCGCATCCCCACAACGCCATTAGTCCCGCCGAGACGCAGACCACCGACGCCGCCAAGCTCCCGCGCCAGCCGGCGCCGGCGGCCAGCGCGAACAGAAAGACCGCGGCCGCGGCAACGGTTGCCGCCACCGAGAGTACAGGTATTCCGTACACGGAGATTGAGGCGAAAGCCGGCTGCGCGCCGAACCACGCCAAGGCCAAAACGATCAGCGCGATGCCGCCGAAACTCAAGCCCCAGCGCGGCGTGGCGACCGCGGCTAGCGCCTCTAGCGTGCGCTCGCGCCACTCGCGCGCGCGGTTGGCGCGGGCGATGAAGCTCTCGTCGAACGGCAGGAAGTAGGCGCCCAGCGGCACGACGATCAGAACCGAAAGTGTCGCCAGCAACGTGTCGGCCACCGCCTGAATGGCGATCGCCGACAGCCGCGAGCGCCAGAACCATGCCGCCGCCAGCGCCGCCATGAGTCCCAGCGCCGCCGCAACCGCGCGCAGCGGCAGTCGCGACGGAGCGTCCTCAAGGACCCGCAGCACGATGTCGTCCGCGGCGAAGGCGGCGACGGCGAAGCCGAAGCCGTAGGCCAAGAACGGCACGGCGCCGTAAGAGGCATCGCCGGCCAGCGGCGCCGCCCACGCCAGTCCCGGCAGCGGCGCCATCGCCATCAGGATGGCAAGCGCCAGATGGCGTGTCTGCAGCAAGGCGACGACGCCGGCCAAGGCCGCGCCGGCGAGCAGCAACGAGGTCTCAAACGGCGAGAAGCGTTGCAGATAGGCCGCCATCGTCGCCGGTCCGGTGACGAAGCCGAGCGCCGACAAGACAATGGACAGCAGTACGACGCGGTGGCGCAGAAAGAAGTCTCTGACTGCGAGGCCTATTCCGTCTCGCGGGCCGGACGCCATGGAGGATTATCCCGCCCGGCTCGGCGGCGGCTCCGGCAGGTCCATTTCGAGAATGGCCATGTTGAAGGCGTAGGAGGTTTCGCCGTCCTCCACGTCCTTGAAGATCACGCCGATGAATTCGCCATTGACCTGCACTTCGACCGAATCGGCCTGCCGGGGGCGCTCGACGATGGTGATGGTGTCGAGGCGGAACAGGTTCCTCAGATATTTCTCGATGCGCCAGATTTCGCTGCGGGTCACGACGTTCTCCCTCGTGCAGGCGCCTGACTTGGCACGGGCTACCGCGGACGGTCAAGCCGTTCCGACGCCGCGTCGCGGCGCGAGATTAAAGTTTCGCGTCGTCGATGAACTGGTCCATGTCCTGGGACGGGCGGTCGCAGCCTTGGCAGTTGACCAGCCGGGCCGGAACGCCCACGGCCGTGCAACGCGCCGGCACCGATTTCAGCACCACCGAGCCGGCCCCGATCCGCGAATATTCGCCGATCTCGATGTTGCCGAGCACCTTCACGCCCATCGACAGCAGCACGCCGCGCCGTATCTTGGGATGGCGGTCGCCTTCTTCCTTGCCGGTGCCGCCCAGCGTCACGCCGTGCAGCATCGAGACGTCGTCCTCCACCACGGCGGTTTCGCCGATCACCACGCCGGTGGCGTGATCGATCATGATGCCGCGCCCGAGCTGGGCGGCGGGATGGATGTCGACGTCGAACACTTCCGAGATGCGGCCTTGGAAGAACAGCGCCATGCCTTCGCGGCCCTGGCGCCACAGCCAATGCGACACGCGATGGCATTCGAGCGCGTGGAAGCCCTTGAAGAACAGAAAGGCCTCCAGATGCGAACGGCAGGCCGGATCGCGCTCGTAGACGGCGGACAGATCGGCGCGCACCGCGTCGACGATGGCGGGGTCGCCGGCGATGGCTTCCTCGAAAATCTCGCGCGCCAGCATCGGGTTCAAGTCCTCGCCGCCGACTTTCTTGGCGAGGTGGTAGCTGAGGGCGTCCTCCAGCCGGTCGTGCTTGAGGATCGTGGCGTGGACGAAGCTCGCCAGCGCCGGCTCGCGCGCCGCCAAGCCTGCGGCCTGCTCGCGCAGAGCGCTCCAGATGGGATCGAAACTCGTTACCTTTTCAACCGAGATGGCCATGACGTTCTCCGCGACGCAGGATTCTAGCGCGAAACGGTAGCTTTCCAAAGCGCGGACCTTTCCGCCCCGCCGCGCCCGCTTTACATAGGGCGGCATGGCATTCCTGCAAGCCTCCAAAGGTTAATCATGGATACGCAATTCAACCGCGCGGCGCCCGGGACCATCGAGCTTTTGCTGACGCGCCGCTCCGGTTCGGCCAAAGCCATGTCCGGTCCCGGTCCCACGCCGGCGGAATTGGAGACCATCCTGCGCGCCGCCTCGCGCGTGCCCGATCACGGCAAATTGTTCCCCTGGCGTTTCATCGTCTTCGAAGGCGACGCGCGAGCGCGTATGGGCGAGCTGCTGGTCGAATGCCTCAAGCAAAGCGAGACGGTGACGCCCGAGCGCGCTTCGCTCGAAGCGGGACGCTTCCTGCGCGCGCCGGTGGTGGTGGGCGTCGTCAGCCGGGTGCGCGAGGCGATCCCGATTCCCGAATGGGAACAGCAATTGTCGGCCGGCGCGGCGTGCCAGACCATGCTGATCGCGGCCACCGCGTTGGGCTACGTCGCCAATTGGCTGACGGAATGGTGCGCCTATCATCCGCTGGTGCAGGAGCGGCTGGGCTTGAAACCCGGCGAACGCATCGCGGGCTTCATCTATATCGGCAAAAGCGCGATCGCCCTCGAAGAACGCCCGCGCCCCGAGCTGGCGAAGATCGTGATGCGGTTTTAAGCCACGTTCGCTTCGCGCAACGTCAGGGTGGGCGGAAAGTGCAACCGGACGGTGGTGCCCGCGCCCGTCGCGCTGTCGATCTCGAGCCTGCCGCCATGCTGCTCGGTCAGCGCTTTCACCAGCGACAGTCCCAGCCCGGTGCCTTCGACGTTGCGCGACAAGGGCGAAGCGATCTGGCGGAACGGTTCGAGCGCGACGGGGATCATTTCCGGCGCCATGCCGATGCCGGTGTCGCTGACGCTGATGACGATAGCGTCTTCGGCGCCGGTCTCGGCGCAAACGTCGACGCGGCCGCCGGCGGGCGTGAACTTCACCGCGTTCGACAACAGGTTCAGCAGGATCTGCTTCAGGCGCAGGATGTCGGCCTCGAGCAGCGGCAAGCCGTCCGGCACGGCGACGGTCAACGTCAGGCCGCTGTCGTTGGCGCGCTCGCGCATCAGCCGCGCGCATTCGTGGAACAGCGCCGCAAGATCCACCGGCCCGAAGCGCAGCTCCAGCTTGCCGGCATCCGATTTCGACAGGTCGAGGATGTCGTTGATCAGCGCCAAGAGGTGCTTGCCGGCGCCGTAGATGTCGCCGGCGTATTCGCCGTAGCGCGGCACGCTGTGCGCCCCGAACAGCTCGCCTTTGATGATCTCGGAAAAGCCGATGATGGCGTTGAGCGGGGTGCGCAGTTCGTGGCTCATCAGGGCGAGGAAATTGCTCTTGGTGCGGTCGGCGTCCTCGGCGGCCACCAGCGCCGAACGCAGCTGCTCCTCGCGCGCGGTGAGCAGGGCCACCTTGGCGCGCACCAGCGCCTCGCTGGTGCCGATGCCGAGATAGCGCCCTTGGCGCGTCACCACGAAGCATTCGCGCAGCGCGTCGGGGCAATCGAGCGTGATCATCGCGCCGAGTTCGCCGATGGGCATGGCCTCGTCGACGGTCAGCGGTTGGGTGTTGGCGAGCTTGAGGATCGAGCGCCGGCCGTAGATTTCTGGAACGTAGCGTTGCGCGTAACGCGCCAGGAACCTCAGCCGGTTGACGATGCCCGCGACGCGGCCGTCGTTCTCGACGATCGCGACGGCGATCTGCGCCCCCGGCGCGTTGAAATGCTCGTAGGCTTGCGAGCAGGTTGTTTCCGGCGCGAAGGTGGGAAGCGCAACGGCCAACGCGCCGGCCTTCCACTCGCTCGCATCGTCGGCCATCATCGTGACGTGACGCATTGCCTTGCCGAAGGAGCTCATTCAACTCCACCCGCCCATGTTGCGGCGAGGATAAAGGCGGCTGCGTTTTTGCCCGGTTAACGCGAGCAAGTTGGCGCGCGAAACACGCTGTGAAATTCTCGTGACACGGTTTACGCGGGGAAATTTTCCCGCGCGCGGTTTATCGTCAGCTCGTCGATCACGAGCTTGTTGACGCGCGCGCGCCGCACTTCGAGCTTGCCGACGGCAACGATCCCGATCGCCAGCGCGCCGACGGCAACGGCGCCGAGCGCGAAGGCCGCGAGCGCGACGGCGAGGGAGATGCGCGGGCCGTTCTTTTCCATAGCGTTAGTAGATCACCTCAGGGCAGTCCGATCAATTTGTGCGTTTGCAGGCTGAGACGCCATTGCGGATTTTTTAGGCAATATTCCGCCGCGGCGCGCGTATTCGCCGCACGGTTTGGGCCGTCCATCGGCTGCAGGAAGAAATGCGCGAACGAGAGGCTCGCATAGCGTTCCGGCTCGGCGCCGGCTTGCGGAAAGATGAGCTTCAGCTCATGGCCGCTGGTTTGTACCAATTCGGCACCCGCTTTCGGGCTGACGCAAAGCCAATCGATGCCGGGCGGCGCGGGCAGCGTCCCGTTGGTCTCGATGGCGATCTCGAAACCTTGCGCGTGCAAGGCCGCGATCAGCGCCGCATCAAGCTGCAACAGCGGCTCGCCGCCGGTGCAGACGGCGTAAGGCGCGGCCGCGTCACCCTGAGGTGGGCCCCGCGTGCTTCGAGGCGCGCGTTCCGCGCGCACCTCAGCATGACGCGGGGCGCCTCGAAGGGCGCGCGGCCATTTCTCGGCAACGGCCCTTGCCAGTTCGTCCGACGTCGCGAATTTGCCGCCGCCCTCCGCGTCGCTGCCGACGAAATCCGTGTCGCAGAATTTGCAGACGGCGCCGGCGCGGTCGCGTTCCAGCCCGCTCCACAGATTGCATCCGGCAAAGCGCAGGAACACCGCCGCGCGGCCGCTGCGCGCGCCCTCGCCTTGCAGCGTGTAATAGATTTCCTTGACCCGGTAGGTCATGCGCCGACGTACTTCGCATAGCCCTTGGCGCGCAGAACGCACGCCGGGCATTCGCCGCAACCCGTGCCCCAAGCGTGGCGATGGAGGCGGTCGCCTTCATAACAGCTGACGGTTTCTTCGCGGATCAGATCGACGAGCGCCAGCCCGCCCAATTTCTCCGCCAGCCGCCAGGTCGCGGCCTTATCGAGATACATCAATGGGGTGTGGATCGTCACGCGCCGGTCGAGTGCCAGCGTCAGCGCGGCGGCGGTGGCGTCGATCGTCTTTTCGCGGCAGTCGGGATAGCCGGAATAATCCGTCTCGCACATGCCGCCGACGAGATCGACGATGGCGCGCCGGTATCCCAGCGCCGCCGTCGCGGCGAGGAACATCACGTTGCGCCCGGGGACGAAAGTAGTGGGCAGGCCGTCGGCGCCCATCTCGATCTTGATCGCCTCGGTGAGCGCGCTGCCGCCGAGTTCCTTGAACACGCCGAGCGAAAGCAGATGATCTTCACCCAACCGGCCGCCCCAATCCGCGGACAGCTTACGGATCGCGGCGAGCAGGCGCGGGCGCGCCTCCAGTTCGGCTCTGTGGCGCTGGCCGTAATCGAAGCCGACCGTCTCGACGCGCGCGAAGCGCGTCAGCGCCCAGGCCAGACAGGTGGTCGAATCCTGCCCGCCGGAGAACAGCACCAAGGCGGCATCCGCGGTCATGGCGCGGGTGTAACGCCTCGCAGCCCGCGACGCCACTGCCGAAAGCTCGCGGGCGCTGCCATGCGTCGCGCTTGCCTTCCGGCGGCGCTTGGGTCAGGTTGCCCCAACGATAACAAGGGGATACTAGCGTGACGCGACTGGCGATTTCCGGAAGCGGGGTGTACACGCCGCCGCAATCGGTTTCCAATGCCGAACTGGTGGCGGCGTTCAACACCTATGTCCGCAAGGCCAACGCGGCCAATGCCGAGGCGATCGCCGCGGGCAAAGCCGCGCCGCTGCTGGAATCCTCCAGCGCGTTCATCGTCAAGGCCTCTGGCATCGAAAACCGCTACGTGATCGACAAGAGCGGCCTGCTCGATCCCGAGATCCTGTGCCCGCGCATTCCCGAGCGGCCGGACGACGAGCTTTCGATCACGGCCGAGATCGCGACCGCCGCGGCCGAAGAGGCGCTGAGCCAGGCGGGTCGGCGCCCCGCCGACATCGACGGCGTCGTCGTCAGCTGCTCGAACCTGCAGCGCGCCTATCCCGCGATGGCGGTCGAGGTGCAGAACGCGCTGGGCGCGACCGGCTTCGCCTTCGACATGAACATCGGCTGCTCTTCGGCCACCTTCGCCATGCAGCTCGCCGCCGACACCATCGCGCGCGGCCATGCCCGCGCCGTCCTCGTGTGCAACCCGGAAATCAACACGGCGCACATGAATTTCCGCGACCGCGACAGCCATTTCATCTTCGGCGACGCGGCCGGCGCCTTCGTCGTCGAACCCGCCGACGAGGCCCGGGGCCGCAACGTGTGGGAGATCGTCTCGACCAAGCTGGCGACCAAGTTCTCCAACAACATCCGCAACAATTTCGGCTTCCTCAATCGCACTGCGCCCGAGGGGATCGGCGCGCCCGACAAGCTGTTCACGCAGAAAGGCCGCAAAGTCTACCGCGAAGTCGTGCCGCTGGTGTCGGAGATGATCCTCGCCCATCTGGCCGAGAACAACCTCAAGCCGCAAGCGTTCAAGCGGCTGTGGCTGCACCAGGCCAACAAGAACATGGACGAGCTGATCGCCCATCGCGTCTTGGGGCGCGAAGCCACGGCGGACGAATTGCCGATCATCCTCGACGAATACGGCAACACCTCTTCGGCTGGCGCCATCATCGCGTTCCACAAATACAGCGCCGATCTCAAGCCGGGCGATCTTGGTCTGATGTGCGCTTTCGGCGCGGGCTATTCGGCGGGCAGCGCGATCCTGCGCAAACGGGGCGGCTGAGCGGCCGTTGTCCCGAGGCGCGATCTATGGGATAGTGCATTCCACACGCACCATAGATGTAAACTTAAATAATCACATAGAATCCAAGTGGAACGTCGGGGATGGAGTTTCTTCAAACCATTCAATGGACTTACGTGGCTTCCGGCTTTGCCGTCGGGATGCTGGTCGGGCTGACCGGCGTCGGCGGCGGCTCGTTGATGACGCCCATCCTGGTGCTGGTTTTCGGCATCTCGCCGGTGACCGCGGTCGGCACCGACCTGCTGTACGCCTCGGCCACCAAGACCGCCGGCTCGCTGGTTCACGGCTTCAACCACACCATCGAATGGCGCGTGGTCGGACGCTTGGCGCTGGGCAGCGTACCCGCCGCCGCGGTGACGCTGCTGCTGATCCACGAGCTCGGCATTTCGAGCGCCACCACCAACCTGATCGTGTCGAAAGTGCTGGGCGTCGCGCTGATCCTGACCGCCGTGGCGCTGACGATGAGGCCGCTGCTGCTCAAGCTCTACCGGCGGCGCGTGGGCTCGCTCGATCCGCGCCGCACGCGCAACTACACGATCCTGACCGGCGTCGTGGTGGGCGCCGGCCATTGGCTGCTCGGCAGCGTGAACCTCGCTTTACTCGGCACGCTGTTGATCGGCTCGCTGCCGGGGATATTCCTCGGCAGCGTGCTGGCGCCGCGCGTGCCGGACGTCACGCTGCGCTTTCTGCTCGCGGGCGTGCTAGTTGTTTCGGCCATGAAGCTGTTGCAATGACGGTGAGGCCTTGGCGAAGCAACCCCGCGCCTGGCAGAGGATGCTGAGCGGGCGGAGACTGGATCTGCTCGATCCCTCTCCGCTCGACGTGGAAATCGAGGACATCGCGCACGGACTGGCGCGCGTGGCGCGCTGGAACGGACAGACCAAGGGCGAGCACGCCTTCTCGGTGGCGCAGCATTGCCTCCTGGTCGAGCGCCTCGCGGCCGAGCTCGCGCCGAAGCTCTCGCCCAAGGCGCGGCTGATGGCGCTGTTGCACGACGCGCCGGAATATGTGGTGGGCGATCTCATCAGCCCATTCAAGGCGGCGTTGTCGCTCGACTACAAGGATTTCGAGCGGCGGCTGCTCGCTTCCATCCATTTGCGCTTCGGCCTGCCCGCCAAGGCGCCGGCGGAGCTGCAATCGTTGTTCAAGAAAGCGGACATCTATGCCGCCTATTTCGAAGCCACGCAGCTTGCCGGCTTCGAAGAAGTGGAAGCGCGGCGCCATTTCGGAACCCCGCCCAAGAGTCTGCACGCGCCGCGCCTCACGCCTTGGCCGACCGCCGAGGCCGAGGCGCGGTTTCTCGAGCGCTTCCGCAAGCTTTTAGCTTAGGGCAAAAAACGACCTGTAACCAGACTTCCGCCAAGCAGCGGGTTCGCGCCATTTCTCGCCGTCCGCAATCCAGCTATTCGAATGCGGAACAGTTCAAAAGCAGACATCCGCACCGGATTTCTGCACCAGCTAAGTAGCTGGTTTTCCTGTCGCCGTTTTGCGGTGCAAAATTCTTGAGATGTGCACTAACAGCACAACCACTCGCATTGAAAGGACCCCTACACTACGTGCAAGGCGCCAGTTGCGAGGCACAGCTGTTGTGAACCGCTTCGGCGTCAGTTGAAGCGGGCAGTCGTGGATTTGCTCGCGGCATCTTCCAAAAATTCCAATATCCGCGGCCAAGCATCTGCCTGAGCCTTGACGGTGCCGTGAACCGTCCCGCCAACAGCGAACTTTTCATGGCTAAAGTCGCCGCGGAGCGGCGCATAGGTGTAGGGAATGGGATGGCCGACTTCGTCGTAGGCGACCAGCGCGTCCGAATAGGCGTGGCCCCTTCTCGCCATAATGCGGTTCGCCATGAGGAATGAGGGCCAAATTTGGTCATCCTTGCCCGCTAGCAATAGTATCGGGCCGTGGATGTTCTCGACCGCGATTTCGACGGGCTTCGTATCCCCATAATCTTTGAGGTTCTCAAGAAAGAGAGCGGTCTGGCGCACCGGTGTCCCGGTGCAGATGTCCCACAGATAACGAGCGGCGAAGCCAAGGGAGATTTTGTTTGCGATGTAGGGAAGCGGTATTCCATTCTGCGTCCAGGCCGCAGCGCCAGGCAAATGGCGAGCGGTTACGCCACCCCAAAGAGCAAAACTTGGCGACCGCGCCACGACGGCCTTCGCGCGCGGGTCAGATGCCGCCACCCAAAGAGCCGGCTCGGTCCCTCTCGACTCGCCGTAGATCGCAACAAAGTTGGGGTTCACGCTCGGTTGCCGGGACAGCCAGTCGATAGCGCGCTTAAAATATTCCATCGGCACGCCTTCCAAGGTCGCCGGCAAACCGGGTTCCCCGAAATAGGCGAGGGCAAGTGCGGTGAAGCCATGGGATGCGAACAACATCGCCACATCCGTTCTTCCCAATCCGCCGTCCGATCCGCCGATGACAAGCACGGCCGGATGTGCCGCATTGTCACCCGGTGAGTAGAGCATGCCGTGGACGCCGTCGCTCGCCGCCGCCACACGTATGTCGGGCTTGGCATAGACCCGTGCAATGTTTCTGGTCGCGAGAATGCGTCGGCCATCCGATATTTGAAATTCGGTCTCCATCGGCTTCGAGGAGTCTTGGGCAAAAAATGCGTGATCGGCGTTCCGAGGTTCGATGTCCGGTGTCATCGACCAAAAGAGCCCCATCGCGTCAGGCCCATGATAGCTACCCACCACCGATGCCTGGGATGCGAGATCGATCCTTCCTCTCGCGTCGGCGATGAAGACTGCCGAGCTTCGCCACCACAGCCCATCCCGCGCCCGTGTCTTGGCGGTTATTGTTATTGGCCTCTGTGGCGGAAGGCCTGAAACCAAGATGGCAAGCCGCTCATCCATCAGCGGATGCGCCGGCTTTATGTCGACAACGACTGCAGCCTGCGCCTGTTCTTCGCTAAGCCGTGAGTCCGCCGCTTCCGCGACCGCCGTCTGAAAGAGAACGAAGGCTATAATAAGCAGCAGCCCTGCCAACCTTCTGCATTTCACTCGGTTTCCCCGTCGCATCGTCTTTGTTCCCCAAGCCCCACAAATCGTCCATTGAATCGTAATTCTGGGCACACGCGAGCACAAGTCTGCGGCGCAAGCAGTTCTTGCATGGTGCATAATTCTTGAATTATGCACCGGCTGAATGTCCGAAAGGGGATTTGACCGGCGGTTCGTTCGGTATCGGGCGGACAGCTACTTCTGGCGCCTTTCTGACTTCGCGGCGAAGGTGGGAACATCCGGTCGCAGGATGACAGCGGCATTTGAGACAGCTGGATCACAAGCCGGAGCATTAATATGCTTCAAGCCACCGCGACGCGGTGCGCACCGGAAAGACTTTCGCCTGCCATAAAGCTGGGCTAGCACAGAACCATGCCGCTGATTCTCGTCACCTCGCTTTCGCATATGCCCGACGCCTTGCGGACCTATCGTCCCTCGCATCTGGTGACGCTGTTGTCGCCCGAGCACATGATCGAGACGCCTGCCGGCTTTCCTCCCGAGCGCCATTTGCGCCTCGGCCTCAACGACATCGCCGATCCCGCCATGGGCGAGGCGCCGCCTGCCGCGCGGCATATCGCCCAACTGATCGCTTTCGGCCGCGCCTGGAACGGCGAGGCGCCTATGCTGGTGCATTGTTGGGCGGGAGTGAGCCGGTCGATGGCGGCCGCTTTCACATTGCTGTGCGACCGCAATAGCACGGGCGAAGAGCTGGAAATCGCGCAGGCGATCCGCGCGCGGGCGCCTTTTGCGCATCCCAACCGGCTCTTGGTGCGCCTGGCCGACGAAGCGCTCGGCCGCGAAGGCCGCATGAGCCGCGCCGTGGAAGCGCTGGGGCCCGGACGGCCGGTCGAGGAAGGCGTGCCGGTCGAATTGCCGCTCGACCTTTTGCACGCATGAGCCCGCCGGAGAGCCACGTCGTCGCCATCGGCCTTTCGGCCGCCATCGTCTCCGTGACGCAAGACAGTCCCGCCGTGCTGGTGGTGCGCCATCCCGATCACGGCGACGACGCCCTGCCCTTCGGTCCGTTCGATCCGCTGCATCACCGCACGCTGGAAAGCGGCTTGCGCGCCTGGGTGGGCGAGCAAACCGGGCTCGCGCTCGGCTATGTCGAGCAGCTTTACACCTTCGGCGATCGCGGCCGCCACGAAGTGAAGGCGGGCGAAGGTCCGCGCGTCGTCTCGGTCGGCTACTTGGCCCTGACGCGCCAATCCGAGGCCGCGCCCGACACGCTGTGGCGCGATTGGTATCGCTTTTTCCCGTGGGAGGATTGGCGCGGCGAGCGGCCGGCGGTGATCGCCGCGACCATCGCGCCGGCCTTGCGCGCCTTCGCCAAAGCCGCCCCCGACAAGACGCTGGCCGATCAGCGCCGCGAACGGGCGCGGCTTTGCTTCGGGCTCGACGGCCTCGCGTGGGACGAAGAAAAGGCGCTGGAGCGCTACGAACTGCTTTACGAAGCGGGCCTGGTGCAGGAAGCCGCGCGCGACGGCCGCGCCGCGCCCGCCCCGCCGCTCGGCGCCGGCATGATCTTCGACCATCGCCGTATCCTCGCCACCACCATCGCGCGATTGCGCGGCAAGATGAAATACCGCCCGGTGGTGTTCGAGCTGATGCCGTCCACGTTCACGCTGCTGGAATTGCAGCACACGGTCGAGGCGATCTCCGGCATTCGCCTGCACAAGCAGAATTTCCGCCGGCTGGTCGAGGCCCAAGGTCTGGTGGAAGGCACCGGCAAGATGTCGGCGCTGGCGCGCGGTCGGCCGGCGGAATTGTTCCGTTTCCGCCGCGAAGTGCTGCGCGAACGGCCTTCGCCGGGGGTCCGGCTGGGCGCAAGACGGGGCTGATTATTTTCCCTCTTGACCGATTTATGCTCATATGCAGCATATTAAATTCATACCGGCCTTGAAGGCCGGTGTTTTCGCCCCATATATATACTCGAATAGAGTATAAATCGGCGGCGACGCGGAAAACGGGATCGGACGATGGCGCAGCGCGAACCCTCTCTTGCCTATACGCCAGAGGTGGCGCGCTTGACGCGCGGGCTGTACCAGAAGGTGGCGCACGTCGTTCCCGAGATCGAATGGCCGGTGCATGCGCCTTATGTGGCGGCGATCAACGCGTTGAAGCGCGAGAAGAACGCGGTCGTCCTCGCCCACAATTACATGACGCCGGAGATTTTCCACTGCGTCGCCGATTTCCGCGGCGACTCGCTGCAGCTGGCGCGCGAGGCGGCGGCGACCGACGCGGCGGTGATCGTGCAAGCCGGCGTGCATTTCATGGCCGAGACCTCCAAAGTCCTTTCGCCCGACAAGACCGTGCTGATCCCCGACCCCGAGGCCGGCTGTTCGCTCGCGTCCTCGATCACGGCGGCGGATGTGCGCCTGTTGAAACAGAACTATCCGGGCCTGCCGGTCGTCACCTACGTCAACACTTCGGCCGAGGTGAAGGCGGAAAGCGACGTGTGCTGCACCTCCTCCAACGCCCGCGCGGTGGTGGAAAACATCGCGCGCGAATGGGGCACGGACGCGGTGGTGATGATCCCCGACGAATTCCTCGCCCAGAACGTCGCCCAGCAGACGCGGGTGAAGATCTTCACCTGGAAAGGCCATTGCGAGGTGCACGAGCGCTTCACCGCCGCCGACATCCGCGCCTTCCGCCAAGGCCATCCCGGCGTCGTGGTGCTGGCCCATCCCGAATGCCCGCCCGAGGTGGTGGCGGAAGCCGATTTCGCCGGCTCGACCTCGGGCATGATCGCCTATGTCGGCGACAAGCGGCCGGCGCGCGTCGTGCTGGTCACCGAATGCTCGATGAGCGACAACGTCGCCGTCGAGTTCCCCGAGCTCGAATTCGTGCGGCCGTGCAATCTTTGCCCGCACATGAAGCGCATCACCTTGCCCAAGATTTTGCGCGCCCTCGAAACCATGAGCGTGGAAGTGAGCGTGGCGCCCGACATCGCCGCCCGCGCGCGCAAGAGCGTCGAGCGCATGTTGGCGGTCGGCAAGGAGAAAGGGCGCCGCGCCGCGGCGTAACGACCATGACCCACCGCATCGACAACGTCATCGACGTCAAAGGCGCGCTGATCCTCGGCGCGGGCGCGGCGGGCTTGTTCACCGCGCTCAAGCTGTCGCCGTTCCCGGCGCTGGTGCTGGCGAGCGGGCGGGCGGGCGTGTCGGGCTCGAGCGCCAAGGCGCAAGGCGGCATCGCGGCGTCTGTCGGCCGCGGCGACACCTGGCAATCGCATGCGGCAGACACCATCGCGGCGGGCGCCGGTCTGTGCGATCCCAAGATTGCGGCGCTGGTCGCGCGCGAGGCGTCGGCGCGGATCGAAGACTTGGCGCGGCTCGGCGCGCCGTTTGATCGCGCGCCCGACGGCTCGTTCGCCGTGGGCCGCGAGGCGGCGCATTCCGTCGCGCGCATCGTGCACGTGCACGGCGATTGCGCCGGCGCCGCGGTGATGAAGACGCTCGCCGCGCGCGCCTCTGAAACCCAATCGATCACCATGGCGCAAGGCTTCCATGCCGTCGAGCTGGCGATGCAGGACGGCCGCGTGGCGGGCGTTTTCGCGCGCACCGGAACGCCGGCGCGCCTGGTGCTGTTCCGCGCTTCGACGGTGATCTTCTGCACCGGCGGGCTCGGCGCGCTTTATGCCGTCACCACCAATCCCTCGGAATCGCGCGGCGAAGGGCTCGGCATGGCGGCGCGCGCCGGCGCGCTGATCGCCGATCCCGAATTCGTGCAGTTCCATCCCACCGCCATCCTGACCGGCGCCGATCCCGCCCCGCTCGCCACCGAAGCCTTGCGCGGCGAAGGCGCGGTGCTGATCGACGAGAGCGGCCGCCGCTTTATGCCCGCGGTACACGCCAATGCGGAATTGGCGCCGCGCGACGTGGTGGCGCGCGCCATCCATCGCGAGCTCGCGGCGGGGCGCAAAGTGTTCCTCGATTGCCGCAAGGCGGTGGGCGGCAAATTCGCCGAAGAATTCCCCACCGTCTACGCCGCTTGCCGCGAGGCGGGCATCGAGCCGGCGCAGGAGCCGATCCCGGTAGCGCCAGCGGCGCATTACCATATGGGCGGCATCGCCACCGACGGGCGCGGCCGCACCTCGCTCGAAGGCTTGTGGGCGGTAGGTGAATGCGCCGCGACGGGATTGCACGGCGCCAATCGCCTCGCCTCCAATTCGCTGCTCGAAGCGCTGGTGTTCGGCACGCGCGCGGCGGAAGACGTTCGCGCGCACGCCGTGGAACGCGCCGCGCAAGGCACGCCGCTCGCGCCGGAGCATTTCCAGATACCGCCGGCGCCGCAAGTCCTGCGCCGCGCCATGACGCGCCTGGTCGGCCTCGAACGTTCCGCCGAAACCCTGACCAAGGCTTTGGACGTGATCGCGCAGGTCGAGCGCGCGGGCGCGCACGAGCCGGCACTGCTCAACGTCACGGCGACGGCCAAGCTGGTCGCGGCCGGTGCGCTCAAGCGCCGCGAAAGCCGCGGCAGCCATTTCCGCACCGATTATCGCGACACCGAAGCGCAAGGCGAGCGCAACTTCCTGACGCTGGCGGAAGCGGAAAGGATCGCGGGCGCGGCGCTGGAACAGTCGCCTCAGAAACATGCTGTGCGGTAACGTCACTCCTAGTTCCCACCCTCCCCTTGAGGGAGGGTCGAAAAATCCTGAGCCCAGCGAAGGATTTTTCGGGGAGGGGTCGCGAGCGTAGCGAGCGCGCTACCGCGCACCCCTCCCCGAAATTTGCTTCGCAAGGGCTCGCAAATTTCGACCCTCCCTCAAGGGGAGGATAGAATTTTTGGGTAGGCTTGGATTAGAGATGAGCACAAACCTTCATCCGCCCCATCCGCTGTTGCTCGATCCCATCGTGCGCCGCGCGTTGGAAGAAGACCTCGGCCGCGCCGGCGACATCACCAGCGATCTCGTCGTGCCCGCGGAGCGCGAGGCGCGCGCGCTGCTGGTGGCGCGCAAGCCGGGCACCATTGCCGGGCTGATCGCCGCCGAAGCCGCGTTCCGCCTGATCGATCCCTCGCTCGCCTTCCGTTTCGAAGCGCAAGACGGCGAGGCTGCCAATCAAGGCCAGGGGCTCGCCACCATCGAGGGCGCCGCCCGCGGCATTCTCGCCGCAGAGCGCGTGGCGCTGAATTTCGTCGGCCGTCTCTCGGGCATCGCCACGGCGACGCGCGCGCTTGTGGAGGCGGTCGCGGGCACCAAGGCGCGCATCGTCGACACCCGCAAGACGACGCCCGGCCTGCGCCTGTTGGAGAAATACGCGGTGCGCTGCGGCGGCGGTTTCAATCACCGCTTCGGCCTCGACGACGCCGTGCTGGTCAAGGACAACCACATCGAAGCGGCCGGCGGCATCGCGGGCGCCGTGGGGCGCCTGCGCGCCGGGCTTGGCCACATGGCGAAGATCGAGGTCGAAGTCGACACGCTCGATCAGCTGCAGGAGGCGCTGGCGCTCGGAGTCGATACCGTTCTGCTCGACAATATGGGCGTCGAGGATTTGAAGCGCGCCGTCGAACTCGCGGCCGGCCGTGCGGTGCTCGAAGCTTCGGGTAATGTGACGCTGGCGAATGTGCGTGCCATCGCCGAGACGGGCGTCGATTACATTTCGTCCGGCGCGATCACGCACTCTGCTCCGGCGCTCGACGTGGCGTTGGATTTCTAGAGTTGTTTTGACTTGGATTGAATCACGCCTGTCATTCCCGGCGAGGCTCGCGCGAGCGAGCCGAGGGAAGGAAATCCAGAAATCTGTGCAGGCTTATGGATTCCCTTCCCCTCCCCCGGAACAAGTCCGGGGTCGGCCGGGAATGACAACGCGCATTTCAGTCCGAAACGGCTCTAACCCTCACATCGCGCCGGCGCGCGGCGGGTTCTTGTAGAAGACGTGGTTGCCGATCTGCACCGTGCGCTGCAGATAGTTCGCCCAGTCGGGGTTGACCGACACGGCGTGATAGCTGATGGCGCCGTCGGTCTCGTCGTCCATGCGCTCCTCGCCGGTGAGGATGCGCGCCGCCAGCATTTGCGCCTGCATCCAGGCCTCAGGCACCTTGGGCAGCTCGAGATCGCCGTTGCAGGCGAAGGAGAACTGGCAGCCCGGCTTGCCCGCGCCGGCATAGACCACGTCGCAGATCGAGCGGCCGAAATTGCCGGCGTGCAGGCGGTGGAAGATGACCTCGGCCACCGCCTTCTGGCCTTCCACGCCCTCGCCGCGCGCCTCATAGTACAGCGCTTCGGCCAGGCACCGGTGTTCCGCCAACAGCTTGTTGAGGACCACATCCTCGACGTCCGCGTCGGCCGAATAATCGGCGCGCCGGAGATCGCCGTCGGCCTTCGACACCGGCTGCGGCGCTTGAGACGCGGCGGGCGCCGGCGCCGCGGCGGCGGCCATGGACGCCATTAAGTCCGTATGCGGATGATACACGGCGGCCGCGCCGAGCGCGGCGCTCCCCGCCGCCAGCATGACGGCCATCACGCCGGTCAGCACGCGGTCGGAACGCATCAAGGCGTCGGTGGATTTCTTGCTCATGGGTATGACTCTCTCGGATCTCGTGTCGTGTTAAGCGGCGTTAATTCCGAATGTCTCCCACCCCGTTCAAGGTCGCGCCTTTTGGCCAAGAAAATCCGAGTCGTCAAATAGTAATTTCATCAAACCTGACACGGCGTCACGCAAGGCGCGAAAAAACGCGGGAATCCTTGGTTTTTCCAAGGATTCCCGTTTTTAGTCCGTATACAGATTATCGCCGAGACGAGGTCTCAGACGTCGCGCTCGATGTTCTGCTTGAGCGCCGCCTGGGCCGCCGCGAGCCGCGCCACCGGCACGCGGAAGGGCGAGCACGAGACGTAATCGAGGCCCGCTTCCTGGCAAAGAGCGATCGAGTCGGGGTCGCCGCCGTGTTCGCCGCAGATGCCGACCTCGAGGTCTTTGCGCGTCTTGCGGCCGCGCTCGACCGCGATCTTGATCAGTTCGCCGACGCCGTCGCGGTCGATGCTGACGAACGGGTCCTGCTTCAACAGGCCCTTCACCTGATATTCCGTCAGGAACGGTCCGGCGTCGTCGCGGCTGACGCCGAGCGTGGTCTGCGTCAGATCGTTGGTGCCGAAAGAGAAGAACTCGGCGGTCTGGGCGATCTCGCCGGCCCTGAGCGCCGCCCGCGGCAGCTCGATCATGGTGCCGATCTTGTATTTGGGCAGCTTGCCGCGCTCCTTCTTGATCTGCGCCGCGACCTTCTCGATCACGTCCTTGACGTAATCGAGCTCCGCCTTGAAGGCGACCACCGGGACCATGATCTCGACCTGCGCCCCTTTGCCCTCGGCCTCGACGTTGAGCGCCGCTTCGAGGATGGCGCGCGCCTGCATCGCGGTGATTTCGGGATAGGTGATGCCGAGCCGGCAGCCGCGGTGGCCGAGCATCGGATTCATCTCGTGCAGCGCCGTGCTCTTGGATTTGAGCTTGGCGACGCTGACGCCCGCCGCCTTCGCCACGTCGGCGAATTCCTCTTCCTTGTGGGGCAGAAATTCGTGCAGCGGCGGATCGAGCAGGCGGATGATGACGGGCAGCCCCGCCATTTCCCGGAAGATCTGCTCGAAGTCGCTGCGCTGCATCGGCAACAGCTTGGCCAAGGCCGCTTCGCGCGACGCCAGATCGTCGGCCAGGATCATCTGGCGCACGGCGATGATGCGGTCGTCGTTGAAGAACATGTGCTCGGTGCGGCACAGCCCGATGCCTTCGGCGCCGAAGCTGCGCGCCGTCTTGGCGTCGGTCGGGGTGTCGGCGTTGGTGAGCACGCGCAGCTTGCGCACTTGGTCGGCCCAGATCATCAGCGTATTGAAGTCGCCGGTGAGTTCGGGCTGGAGCGTGGGCACCGTGCCCTTGAACACTTTGCCGGCCGCGCCGTCGATGGTGATGATCTCGCCGCGCTTGATGACGACGTCGCCCGCCGTCATCGTGCCGGCCTCGGCGTCGATCTTGAGCGCGCCGGCGCCCGCCACGCAGGGCCGTCCCATGCCGCGGGCGACCACCGCCGCGTGGCTGGTCATGCCGCCGCGCGCCGTCAGGATGCCCTTGGCGGCGTGCATGCCGTGGATGTCCTCGGGGCTGGTTTCGGTGCGCACCAGGATGACCGGGAAGCCTTCCTGGGCGCGCTTTTCCGCCTCGTCCGCCGTGAACATCGCTTCGCCCGTCGCCGCGCCCGGCGAGGCCGCCAGGCCGACCGCGATCTGGTCCTTCTTGGCCTTGGGATCGAGGGTCGGGTGCAAAAGCTGCTCCAGCGCCGCCGGATCGACGCGGACGATCGCCGTCTTCTGGTCGATGAGGCCTTCGGCAACGAGGTCGATGGCGATTTTGAGCGCCGCCTTGGCCGTCCGTTTGCCGGTCCGGCATTGCAGCATGTAGAGCTTGCCTTCCTGGATGGTGAATTCCACGTCCTGCATTTCGCGGAAGTGGTTCTCCAGCGTGTCGGCGATGGCTTTCAGTTCCTTGTAGGCGACCGGCATGGCCTCTTCCATGGCAGGCCGCTTGCCGCCCTGGCGCTCGCGCACCAGCTTGGTGATCGGCTGCGGCGTGCGGATGCCCGCCACCACGTCTTCGCCTTGCGCGTTGATGAGGAATTCGCCGTAGAGCAGCTTCTCGCCGGTCGCCGGATCGCGGGTAAAGGCGACGCCGGTGGCGGAAGTCTCGCCGCGGTTGCCGAACACCATGGTCTGGACGTTGACCGCCGTGCCCCAATCCTCCGGGATGTTGTTGAGACGGCGATAGGTTTTCGCGCGAGGGACTTGCCAAGAGCTGAACACCGCGCCGATGGCGCCCCACAACTGCTCGTTCACGTCGTCGGGGAACGGCTTGCCGAGCTTCTTGTGCACCAGCGCCTTGAATTTCGCGGCGACCTCCTTGAGGTCCTCGGCGGTCAGTTCGGTGTCGAGTTCGACGCCCTTGTCTTCCTTCTTCTCGGCCAGGATTTCCTCGAAATCGGTGTGCTCCAGCCCGAGCACGACGTTGGAATACATCTGCACGAAGCGGCGGTAGGAATCATAGGCGAAGCGCGGATTGTTGGTGAGCTTGACCAGGCCTTCGACCGTCTCCGGCGTCAGGCCGAGGTTGAGCACCGTGTCCATCATGCCGGGCATCGATACGCGCGCGCCCGAGCGCACCGAGACGAGCAAGGGCCGCGCCGGATCGCCGAGCTTGGAATCGGTCAGCTTGCCGATATGGGCGACCGCGTCGGCCACGTTCTGCTTCAACTCGGGCGGATAGCTCTGGTTGTTGGCGTAGAAATAGGTGCAGACCTCGGTGGTGATGGTGAAGCCGGGAGGTACGGGAAGCCCGAGATTGCTCATCTCGGCCAGATTGGCGCCTTTGCCGCCCAGCAAATTCTTCATGCTGGCTTGGCCGTCGGCCTTGCCGTCTCCGAACGAATAAACCCACTTGCTCATGATTTCCTCGCTTGCGTCATTGTGGCCTGTCCGCCTTGCAGGCAGGGCCATCTATATCCTCGCGGAGGGCGCCTTGGGTTTTTATTCGCCTGCGCGACGGTTTGACGCCCGCCATTTCGGCGTCGCGACTATGCCCGCTCCGCTCCGCGAAGGAATGCGGGACTCTACCTACGCCGCGCGCGGCCTGCCCGCCGGGCGCATGTTTTCTGCGCCAAATCAAATTCTTGCGCTGTGGCCTTTGCCGTGGCGCGCGGTCGCAGCTAACGTGATGCGGCGCGAAGCAGCGGGGGAATCATGGCGCAAAGTGAGATTTTTCTGCCGATGGGAGTCTTGGCGTTCTGGACCTTCGCGGTGCTGAGCTTGGTGCCGCTGCGCCGCTTTCGCGCCGGGGCCGAAGGCAAGGTCAGCGAGAAGGACTTCAAGTTCGGCGAATCGGCGCGCGTGCCGGGCACGGTTTCGATCCCCAACCGCAATTACATGAACCTGCTCGAATTGCCGGTGCTGTTCTACGTCGTCTGCCTGATGTTCTACGTGACGAATTGGGTGGACGCGCCGGCGCTGTGGCTGGCCTGGACGTTTGTCGTCCTGCGGGTGATCCACAGTCTCATTCACCTGACCTACAACAAGGTGCGCCACCGGCTGGTGCCGTTCGCATTCGCCAACCTCGCCGTGCTCGCGATGTGGTGCCTATTTTTTGTGCGGATGTATGGGTAGCCCCCTTTGCCTCGCTTCCGCCTTCGCTCTGCGAGCTTCGGCGGACAAGACGCTCGGCACTTCCCCCGCTGCGCGGGGGCAGAAAAAACGCAATCACTTTCCGCCCCCGCGCAGCGGGGGAGGTGTCGAAAGCGAGCGCAAGCGAGCTTGAGACGGAGGGGGCTACCCCTCGATCTTCGAGAAATCGGCGACCAGATGCAGCGTGGCGCGCAGGCGCGAGAGCAGCAGCAGCCGGTTCTTGCGCAGCGCCGGGTTCGGATCGTTGACCGTCACCTTGTCGAAGAAGGCGTCGACGGGTGTGCGCAGCCGCGACATCACGCCCATCGCCTCGACGAAGCGCTCGCGCTCGATCTCGGCGCGGACGAGGTCGGCCGCCGTCGCCAGTTCCACATAGAGCGCCTTTTCCTCCGGCGCCGTGAAAGCATCGGGATCGGGATCGCCACTGTATTCTGTCTTGTCCTTCTTTTCCTCGATCTTGAGGATGTTCGCCGCGCGCCGGTAGCCCACGAGCAGATTGGCGCCGTCTTCGGTTTTCAGGAACGTCTGCAACGCCTCGACACGGGCGACCGTAAGAAGAATGTCATGTTCATCAGTATTCCGCGCAACTGTGGCTGGAAGAATTTGGAACTTTGGCTGAACTTCAACGCAAGAAAGAACAGCGTCGACCAAATCAAACGGCTTGCCGTCGTCTCGCATCTGGACGCGAAGCCGATCTATCATAAAGTCACCTACTTCATCGGCCACGTGGTGCGAGCTTCGGCTAAATGCGCGTTCAATTTTGTCTACTCTTGAGCCCTGCAAAGTTTCTTGAGCAACGATCTCAGCTTCGATGACGGGAGAAGGTTCTTTTAACAAACGTTCGACTTCTCGTTCTCTCAATTGATCCGCCAAAAGATTTAGGCAGCCAAATGCGTGCGCGGAAACTGCGATTCGCAGTTTATTGGTCAGAATAATTCGTACCGCTCCTAATGCGGCACGTCTGAGAGCAAACGGATCTTTTGATCCGGTTGGTTTTTCATCTACAGCAAAGAAACCGGTGAGTGTGTCGATCTTGTCGGCTAACGCGACTGCGATGGAGACTTTCGCCGTCGGAACGGCATCGCTCGGGCCGAGGGGTTTGTAGTGATCGCGGATGGCGTCTGCGACTTCGGCATCCTCGCCGTCGTGCAGCGCGTAATAGCGGCCCATCACGCCTTGCAGTTCGGGGAACTCGCCGACGACGCCGGTGGTGAGGTCGGCCTTGCTGAGAAGCGCGGCGCGCTTGGCTTTCGCGACATCCGCGCCGATCTTCTCGGCAATCTCGCCCGCCAGCGCTTCGATCCGCTCCACGCGTTCGTATTGCGTGCCGAGCTTGGCGTGGAAAACGATGCCTTTCAGCTCCTCGACGCGGCTTTCGAGCGTATGCTGGCGATCCTGATCCCAGAAGAATTTCGCGTCCGACAGCCGCGCGCGCAGCACGCGTTCATTGCCCGCGACGATCTCGCGCCCGCCGTCTGCCGTAATCATGTTGGAGACCACGGCGAAGCGGTTGGCGAGCGTGGTGCCCTCGCCCTTCAAGACGGCTTCTTCGCGTTGCGAAGAAGCCTCCTCAGGGTGAGGGCTATGTTCAGCGCGACCCTCATCCTGAGGAGCGAGCGCTTCGCGCGAGCGTCTCGAAGGGTCCGTAGCGACAGCGTGCGGACGGGAGCGCAGCGCAAAATATTTCTGATGCATGCGCATGGAGGTTTGCAGAATCTCTGCCGGCACGTCCATGAACTGGTCTTCGATCTTGCCGATCAGCACCTGCGGCCATTCGGCGAGGCCCGCGACTTCTTCCAGCAGCCCCTCGTCCTCGATCAATTCGAGGCCAAGCGCGAAAGCCTTTTGTTTGGCTTGGTTGAGGATGATCGCTTTGCGCTCTTCGCCATCCACGATCACATGCGCATCGCGCAGCTTTTTCACGTAATCGTCGAAGCGCCGCGCTTCGATGACGCCGCGCGACAGGAACCGATGCCCCATCGTCGTGTTGCCGCTCGTCACGCCCGCGAAGGCAAACGGCACGACCTCGCCATCAAATGTGCACAGAATGGAATGCAGCGGCCGCACCCAGCGGACCGCGCTGCCCGGAAAGCGCATCGATTTCGGCCAAGGCAGCTTGGCGAAACACTCCGGCAAAATCTCCGCCAGCACCTCCGCCGTGGCGCGGCCTTTGCGCTCGATCACGGCGACGTAGAATTCGCCCTTGCCGTCGCTTTGCTTCTGGCATTGCTCCAGCGGCACGCCCGCCGAACGCAGAAACCCTTCGATAGCTTTTTGCGGCGCGCCGACGCGCGGGCCTTTCTTTTCCTCTTTGACGTCGGACTGCTTGGCCGGCAATCCCATGACCGCCAGCGTCAGCCGCCGCGGCCCGGCGAATGATTTCGCGCCGTCGAACAACAGCCCGCGATCCGACAGCGCGCCCACCACCAGCCGCTCCAAGTCCTTCGCGGCCTGCGTCTGCATCCGCGCCGGGATTTCTTCGGAGAAGAGTTCGAGGAGAAGGTCAGGCACGGTCGCTCACCAAAACTAATCTGTCATCCCCGGCCGAGTGCCGCGTTAGCGGCACGAGGGGAAGGGGACCCAGGTGCCGAAACAAACTCCCTATCAACGGAAAAGCCTCAGTGCCCTTCCTTCCGGCGCAAAGCGGTTTCGCGACCTGGGTCCCCTTCCCTCGCGCTCGCGTAAAGCGCTCGCGCTCGCCGGGGATGACAAGTAAAGGCGCAATCGCGTGCGATGCTCGCCGGGGATGACAAGCGAGGGTGCGGAAAAATATCATCACGCGTACCTCGGCCGATATTCGCCCATCGGGCTCGCGAGCCAGCCTTCGCAGCACGCTTTCGCCAGCGCCCGCACGCGCCCGATATAGGCGGCGCGTTCGGTCACCGAAATCACCCCGCGCGCGTCGAGCAGGTTGAAGCAGTGCGAGGCCTTGATGCACTGGTCGTAGGCAGGCAGCGGCAGCTTGGCCTCGATCAGCTTCGCGCATTCCTTTTCGGCGTCCTCGAAATGGCGGAACAGCATCGCGGTGTCCGCCGCCTCGAAATTGAACGCCGAGAATTCGCGCTCGCTTTGATAAAACACTTCGCCGTAGCGCACCGTCTCGCCGTTGCCGCCGGGCTTTTCGCAGAACGCCAAATCGTAGACGAACTCGACGCCCTGCACATACATGGCGAGGCGCTCGAGACCGTAAGTGATCTCGGCGCACACCGGATCGCAATCGAAGCCGCCGACCTGCTGGAAATAGGTGAACTGGGTGATCTCCATCCCGTCGCACCACACTTCCCAGCCCAGCCCCCAGGCGCCGAGCGTCGGGCTTTCCCAATCGTCCTCGACGAAGCGGATGTCGTGCAGCATGGGATCGAGCCCGATGGCCTTGAGCGAGCCGAGATAGAGATCGAGCACGTCCTTCGGCGCCGGCTTCAGGATCACTTGGTATTGATAATAGTGCTGCAGCCGGTTCGGATTTTCGCCATAGCGGCCGTCCTTGGGCCGGCGCGACGGCTGCACGTAAGCGGCGCGCCAATCGCGCGGGCCGAGGGCGCGCAGCGTGGTCGCCGGATGGAAAGTGCCCGCGCCCATCTCGACGTCATAAGGCTGCAGGATGAGGCAGCCCTGCCCTGCCCAGTAATTCTGCAGCGTCAGGATCAAATCCTGGAATGTCTTTGCTCTGGCCACGATTCGGCACGCTTTGGCGGCGCGGCGAACCTACAGATAGGGGCGCGCTCTCACAACACCCGCCTGACCGACGGCCATCGGGATTCTAGCCGTTCTGCAGTTGCGCAACCGGCTGTGCCGCTTTCGGGACGCCAGTGAAAAGGGCAAAGGCCAGGACCCCCGCATAGCCCAACGTCGGCACGATCATGGCGAACTGGACGGATGTGACGGTCCAGATGAGGTACATGATCACGAGGCCGATGCCGATGCCGGAACTGCCCGTATACATCAGCGCCGTGCCCGCCTTGGTCAGAGGGCCCAGGTCCTTGATCGCGGTACCCAGGATGGTCGCGAACATGATCGACACCGAGAAGCCGGAGCCGACGATGGCATAAACGCCGATCGTGCCGCCGCACAGCGTGGCGACCGCGCCCAGTACGACGCCGCTGGCGGCGAAAACCGCCAAAAGGCGCACGGGGTCGAAACGGAACATGAGGAAAGCGCCGACCCATCGGCCGATGGCGTAGGTGACGAGAGTCAGCAGCAGATAGTCGTCTGCCGTCAGCGCGGAGGCATGGGGCATGCTGTTCTTGACGTACAAGATGCTCAGCGCCCAGGTGCCGGTTCGCGCGGCCGTCGCGCCACCCAGCGCGGCGACGGCGGCGAGGAATTTGGGCCGCGCCAGAAGCGTGCGGAATTCGCCCAGAATCTTGCGATGACTGACGCGTTCGGTCGCAAACGGAGGAAAGGCGATCTTATCGACGAGGAAGGCGGAGAGCAGCAGACCCAAGCCGAGCAGCATGTAGGGCTTCACGATCGCGCCGGCCAACTGGGCGAGCGGCCTTGCGTCGTTCGACAGAATGACCCAACGCCCGACATAGACGGCGAACAGCACCCCCAGCGGATAGCAGGCATGGGCGAAATTGAGGCGCCGCACCGTGGTCTCTGGCGGTCCCATGCCGGCAACGATGGGATTGGCGCCGATCTCCAGGAAGAGATAGCCGCACGACATGACCGCCGCCGCGAAGAGGAAAGAGCCGTAGGCGTGCGCCAGCGCCGCCGGATAGAACAGGAAGGCGCCGACCGCCCAGAACCCCAAACCGAAGACGATGGTGGCTTTGGAGCCGAACGTCCGCGAATAAATGGCGGCGGGCACGGCAAACACGAGATAGACGAGGGAGTAAACGCTCTGCGCCAGGATGAGCTGGGCCGAATTGAGCTCAAGGACCTTGGCGAACTCGGGCACGACCGTCTCGTAAAGACGATGGCCGACGCCCCACAGCGCGAAAAGGCCGAAGGTCAGGACGATCGCGGGCCTGAACTTCTTCATATCCTCGCTGAACATGTGCCCCCCCGATGAACAGGCGGCGCAGCATGAACTCACGCGGTTAATGCAATTTGAACAAGCGTCGGCGCGACCACCAATGTGTTAGGCGGCAACTTGAAAGAAAGACGCATTCTAGCGTCTTCGTTTTCGTTAGAGCAAATTACGTTCTGAAGCGCTCAGACAGCCCTCATGCTTCGACAAGCTCAGCATGAGGGCTGAATTTAGAGGCCCTCACCCTGGTCGCCACGCTGTCGCTAGCGACTGTCGAAGGGTGAGGGCCATTCCATCGCGCAGCACCGCATCGGCCTCCGGCGTATAGCGCCCGTCGGCTTCGTGCAGCACCAGGCCCGGCAGGATCACGAGCGGCGCGCGCGAGCCGACGCTGGCTTGCACGATAAGGCGCTTGGCCGGATCTCCCGCATGCGGCCACAGCGGGAAGATCGTCACGCCGGTATGCGGCAGCGCGAGCAGCGCCACCTTCAGCCGGTCGGCGCGCAGGATGGCGGTGAAGCTGCCGCCGCTTGCCGTGCGGCGCAGGCCGGCCGCGAGCCAATCGGTCAGCCGCCCGTCGTCGTGCAGCGCCAGGGCGCGCGCCGCATCGGGCGACACCGCGCCTTCGCCGCCGTGGAACGGCGGATTGCAGAACACGTGATCGAAGAGATGGCGCAGCTCTTCGGGCGGTCCTAGCGCATCGCCGGCGACGAAGGAGACGCGCCCGTCCATCCCGTTGGCGGCGGCATTGGCGTCAGCGATCGCCGCGAGCGTTTCGTCGATTTCGATGCCGAGGACCGTCAGCCCTTCGATTCGGGCCGCCAGGCACAGGCTTGCCGTGCCGGCGCCGGCGCCCAGTTCGAGCGCCTCTTCGCCGGCGGCGGCCGGCACGGCGGCGGCCAGCATCACCGCGTCAAGGCCTGCGCGAAAGCCGTTCTCCGGCTGGCGTACCAGGACGCGCCCGCCCAGGAAGCGATCTTCGCTGGTTCCCGTCACGATTTTGCGTCCGGCGGCGGCTGCCCTGTGCCGTCCTTGAGCAACGCCGAGGCCCGTTCGAAATCCTCGTCCGCCACCATCAGCCGGCGCGGCAAAATGCCCAGGCTGCCGTCCATGACGCTCATGTCGGCGTCGAACACGACCGCGTGAATACCCGCCTCAGAGAGCAGGACTTGTGCGAAATTCAACAGAACCGGGTCGTTGGTCTTGAGGATGGCACGCATCGCGTTACCCTAGCACGGCGGCAGGCGTTTGGCCGCCCGCTGGACGAGCTTTAGAGGTTTTCAAATGTCGCAAAGGCTGGCACTGTCCGGCAAGCCTCTAGGGGAAGCGTGATGCTGGCGCCCGAGCGCTTGAGATCGAACGAAACGGGCATCTCGCCCGTCGAACGGCTGCAGGCGCTGGTGGCCGAGGACATGCGCGCGACCGATGCGCTGATCCACGACCGGCTGGGAAGCGCGGCCAGCCTGATTCCCGATCTGGCGCGGCATCTGATCGATTCGGGCGGCAAGCGGCTGCGCCCGCTGTTGACGCTCGCCGCCGCGCGCATGGGCGGCTACGCCGGCGACGGCCATGTGAAGCTCGCCGCGGCGGTCGAGTTCATCCACACCGCGACGCTGTTGCACGACGACGTGGTGGACGAGAGCGCGCTGCGCCGCGGCAAGGTCTCGGCCAACATCGTCTGGGGCAACAAGCCGAGCGTGCTGGTCGGCGATTTCCTGTTCAGCCGCGCCTTTCAGCTGATGGTGGAGAGCGGCGATCCGGCGGTGCTGGCGATCCTCGCGGACGCCTCGGCGGTGATCGCCGAAGGCGAAGTGATGCAGCTCAAATCGGCCAACAATCTCGCCACCACCGAGGAGCATTATCTCTGCGTGATCCGCGCCAAGACGGCGGCGCTGTTCGCCGCCGCGGCCGAAGCGGGCGCCGTGCTGGCGCGCAGCGCGGGCGACTACGCCTCGGCGATGCGCGCCTATGGCGAAAATCTCGGCATCGCCTTCCAGCTGGTCGACGACGCGCTGGATTATTCCGGCCGCCAAGCGTTGATGGGCAAGTCGGTGGGCGACGATTTCCGCGAAGGCAAGGTGACGCTGCCCGTCATCCTCGCCTTTGCGCACGCCGAGGGCGAAGCGCGCAAGTTCTGGCAGCGCGCCATCGAAAGCGGGCCGCAATGCGAGCGCGATCTCGATCTGGCCATCACCCAGGTGGAGGAAACCGGCGCCATCACCGAAACCATGACGCGGGCCCGCGCCTATGCCGACCTGGCTTGCGCCGCGCTGGATGCGGTCGAGCCTTGCGAGACGCGCGACGTGCTCGCCGCCGTCGCCGATTTCTGCGTCGAACGGGCCTATTAACGCCGTTTCGTCGGATGATGCTGCGGCAACCGCATCGCCGACAGACAAATCTTAATCTTCTGCCGCAAGAGTGAGTTTACTATCGGTTGCATCGATTCCTGCTAGCCGCGATGGGGCGAGCGGCATGAGGTGACCATGGAGACGCCTTTCCCATTGATCGGATTCTTCTGCGATACGCCCATGGTGGGTTCCGGTTATCTCGCCATGTTGCAGACGGGGCTGTTGGCGGGCTGCCGTAAATGGAATTGCCTGCTGGTGATCGCTTCCTTTGAATTGCACGATGCCGACATGCCGGCGCGGGTTGCGGAGATCGTCAGGCATGTGCCGTTGTGCGGCGTTGTGCTGCCCGAACCGATGTGCGACATGCCGGGGTTGCTTGGCGTGTTGCAGGCCGCCGGTCTGCCGGTGGTGCGCATCGCGCCCCACACCGAAGACGCCACCACATTCGATATCTGCATCGACAATGAACAGGCCGCCTACGACGTCATGCAGCATCTCGTCGGCCTGGGCCATAAGCGCATCGCCTTCATCAAAGGACCGCCCGATCACGGCGACGCCAACGCCCGCTATGCCGGTTTCCGCAAGGCGATGAAAGCCGCGGGGCTGCCGATCGAAGAGGCGCTGTGCGTGCAAAGCGCGACCTTCGATTACAGCAGCGGCACGATCGCCGCCGACGAGCTTCTGGCGCGGCGGCCGCTGCCGACCGCGGTGTTCGCCTGCAACGACGAGATCGCGGCGGCGGTTCTCGAAGCGGCGCGGCGGCGAGGGATCAAGATTCCCGAGGACCTGTCCATCGCCGGCTTCGACGACGCGCCGCTCGCCCGTTTGGTGTTGCCCACGCTGACGACGTGTCGCCAGAGGATGGAGTTGATCGGCTACACGGCGGTCGATTTTATCGTCAATCCGCCGATCTTGGGGGACGTTCGCCAGCGCATCCAGCCGCACGAGCTGGTGGTTCGCGAGTCCACCGCCCGCGCGCCCGACTCAGTGACGGGTCACGAGCCGCCCAGCAATTCGCCTTTATAAGCCTCGAGATTGGGATAAGGACGCATCATGCGGGCGAGGCGCTCGATATGCTCGGGCGCGAAGTATTGCCGGCCGCGCCCGATCGCGCCCTTGTTGTAGCGGTATTCGCCGCGGTTGCGCCACACATAGGCGCTGGCGATGGCGCATTCCTGCAGCGTGCGCGAATAGCCCATGTGCGCGATCACGGCTTGCAGCACGGCTTCGGGTTCGTCGTGCAGATCCTGGTAGTCGAGCACCAGCACGCCGTCGGGCTTGCGCGCGGCGTAAGCGAGCCAGCCGGCGTAGTAATTGACGTACCACGGCCCGATGACGTCGATCATGAAATCCGCCTTCGCCGCGCGCGGCAGAGCGGGAAAATCCGGCGGGATATGGCAGTTCAAGCCGTCCTTGCGCGCTTCCTCGTCGCTGTCGAGCATGTCCCAATAGGACGCCAGCATGTCGGGGATGTTGCGCTTGATGACGATCGGGCGGATGCCGAAGACCTCGACGAAGTTGAGATTGGCCGGCAGCGCCAGCATGTGCATGTGCGCGACGAAGCCGTCGTTCGGAATGCCGTCGAGGAAGTAGTTCACGAAGTACGGCAGATAAGGCACGCCGTCGCGTCCGCCTTGGGCATGCACCGTGCGCACGAAGGCGGCGTCGACGGCGCAGGCGATGGCGGTGCGCAGAAACGTCCCGGCTGCCTTGGGCGGAAAGGCGAGCAGCGCCACTTTGCGCCGTTTGCCGAGTTCCTGCAGCACGGCGCGGTGCTGCCCGACGAAGCGGCCGTCGGGATCGATCGGTCCAAAAACCGCGCTGATGGAATCCGGATCGAGATGCATGAGCCGTCCGTTCACCTTGAACGGAACCAACCCCAACTTGGTCCGTGAAGAAGAAGTCATCTCGGACGATATGCTCCTGGTTATTCCTTCGCAATTCTTTGCGAAGGTTTATTTTTCTAAGCCAATACTGTCCACCATTGAGGAAATTGCGCACGAATACTTGCCGCGGCGTGGCGCGCCGCCGCGTCGTCCTCGCACAAGGCAAAACAGGTCGCCCCGCTGCCCGACAGGCGCGCGATGAAGACCCCAGGCCGTGCGGCCAAGGCCTCCAGCACCTCGCCGATCACCGGCGCCGCCAAGCGTGCGGGCGGCTCCAGATCGTTGCTCATGGAACGCAGATAAGCGACCAGTTCCGTCGCGTCAATCAGCGGCGGCGGCAAAGAAAGTCCGGTGCCGCGGCGCCGCTCGAGGGCGGCGAAGATCTTGCCGGTGGACACGGCGGCGCGCGGATTGACGAGGACCATCGGCAGCGCGGCGATGGCATCGAGCGCCCTCACCTTTTCGCCGCGGCCTTCCATCCAGGCAGGCCTCGGCTCGACGCAGACCGGAACGTCCGAGCCGATCCGTTCCGCGATGCGCCGCAAGTCGCTCGCCTGCAGGCCAAGTCCCCACAGCGTGTTCAAGCCGCGCAACGCGGCGGCCGCATCCGCCGAGCCGCCGCCGATGCCCGAAGCGACCGGCAGGTTTTTCGTCAGCGCAAGCCGCGCGCCGCCGCGGAAATCGCTCTCGGCGGCCAGCATACGCGCGGCCTTCAGCACCAGATTGTCGGGATCGGAGGCCAAATCGGCGGCGAACGGGCCGTCGAGCGCGAGCGAAAGCTCGTCCGCCGCTTCCAGCACCAGCTCGTCGCCGATGCGCGCGAACACCACCAGGCTCTGCAGCTCGTGATAACCGTCGGCGCGTTTGGCGCCCACATGCAGGAACAGATTGATCTTGGCCGGCGCGAATTCGCGAACCAAGTCAGCTTTTGTCATCGGCGGTCAGTCCGACCTCGAGCTTCTTTTCGATCTTGGCTTTCTCGCCGTCTTCGGCGCCGAAGGCAAGCGCGTGGCTCCATTGAAAGCGGGCGTCGAGCTTCTTGCCCACCATCCAATAGGCGTCGCCCAGATGATCGTTGATGGTCGGATCGCCGGGCACCAGCAGCACCGCGTCCTCCAGCGTCTTGGCGGCGTCGCCGTAGCGGCCGAGGCGGTAATAGGCCCAGCCCACGCTGTCGATGATGTAGCCGTCCTTGGGCGCCAGCGAACGCGCCTTTTCCAGCATCACCAGCGCCTGGTCGATGTTGCGGTGCTGATCCACCCAGGTGTAGCCGAGATAATTCAGCACTTGCGGCTCGTCGGGCTTGAGCTTGAGCGCGGCTTGTAGATCGGCTTCTTCGGCCGGAAAGTCGTTGGCCGATTCCTCCGCCACCGCGCGCGCGAAATAGAGCGACCAGGCGGTCTGTGGTACGGGCGTGCCCGCCGCGGCGATGGCGCGGGCGTAGGCTTGCGTGGCGCCGGCATAGTCCTTGGCCTCGCGCTCGGCGTCGCCGAGCGAGGTCCAGCCGTCGACGTAGTCCGGATTGGCGGCGGTGAGCGCCTTGAGGTCGGCGATGGCCTTGTCGGTCTCTTTCAGGCGCATCTCGTCGATCGCGATGGCGATGGTCGCCACGCGCGCATAGGGCGAGCCGGCATCGACGTTGCGGAACACCGCGATGGCGTCGTCGTATCGCTCCATGCCCTCCAGCTTGTCCGCCAGGGCCAGGTCGGCCAGATCGAGACTAGGCTCGAGATAAAGCGCCAGCCTGAGATAGAGGATCGAAATCTCGACGTTGTCCTCGTCGTTCAGCGACGAGGCGATGCCGAACAGCGCCTCGGCGACGCCGTCCTCGGGGTGGACGATGAGCGGCGGCGGCGTGACGCCGGCGGCGATCCGCTTCAGTCCCGCTTCCTTGACCGGGCCATAGGCCGGGTCGGCCGGCAGGTTGCGGTAGAGCTCGGCGGCTTCTTTGGCGCGCCCGTGGCGTTCGAGGAAACGGCCGTAGGCGTCGATCATCCGCATCGAAGGCTGCGGCACCGCCAGCTCTTTGCGGAAGAGCGCGTCCGCCTTGTCGGCGTCGCCCGTGAAGTCGGCGTACAGCGCCTCGGTGAAGGTGGCGAGCGCATCGGCGCCCTCCATCGCGTGCAGGGACTTGAAATCTGCTTCGGCCGTGCTTTTGTCGCCCATGCCGACCGCACCCCAGGCATCGATCAGGGCGACGAGGATCGAGGGGTACGGTCCCTTGGCCGACTTGGCGATTTCGGCGCGGGCCGCTTTGTAGTCCTCGTGCTTGAGGGCGGCGACGGCGAGCGTCAGCCGTCCGGCGCGGTCGTCCGGCTGGGCGGCGACGAGCTGCTTGGCGAGCCCGGCGGCATCGTCGATCTCGCCGGCGCTGGCGGAATAGAAGAAGGCCAAGGTGAGCAGCTGCGCGTTTGTCGGATCGTCGGCGAGGCTCTTGCGATAGAATTTCGCGGCGTCCTTGAGGTCGTACTGATCGGCCGCGAAGTGCGCGGAAAGATAGGCGCCGTAGGCTTGCGTCTCCGACGTAGAGTCCGGCGCGAACACCGACGACGTCGTCGAGCCCGCCAGCGTGCAGCCGGCGAGCGCAACCGCGAGGCAGCTCACGGCGGTCAAAGTGAGAATACGCAACCCGGTCTCCTACATGTTCGAATAATTCGGTCCGCCGCCGCCTTCCGGCACCGCCCAGGTGATGTTCTGCGCAGGATCCTTGATGTCGCAGGTTTTGCAGTGCACGCAGTTCGGCGCGTTGATCTGGAACCTCGCTTCCGACCCCGCACCCACGATCTCGTAGACTCCCGCCGGGCAGTAGCGCCGCGCCGGCTCGTCATATTCGGGCAAATTGAGCCGGACGGGAAGTGTCGGATCGGCCAGACGCAAATGCACCGGCTGATCCTCTTCATGGTTAGTATTGGACAGGAAGACACTCGAAAGTATGTCGAAAGCAAGACGGCCATCGGCTTTCGGATAGGCGATGGGCCTGGCGTTCCTAGCTTTTTCGAGCGTCGCATAGTCCGGCTTGCCGTGGCGTAGCGTGCCGAAAAGGCTGAAGCCGAACAATTGGTTGGTCCACATGTCCAGCGCCCCGAGCGGCACGCCGAGAAAGGTGCCGAAACGCGCCCATAGCGGCTTGACGTTGCGCACCAGCTTGAGGTCTCGGTGGACGCGACTGGCGCGAAACGCGCTCTCGTATGCGACGAGCGTGTCGCCTGCCCTTGCCTCGCCCAAGGCCTGGAAAGCCGCCTCGGCCGCCAGCATCCCCGATTTCATGGCGTTGTGGCTGCCCTTGATGCGCGGCACGTTCACCAGGCCGGCGGCGCAGCCGATCAGCGCTCCGCCGGGGAAAGCGAGCTTGGGTATCGATTGCAACCCGCCCTCGGTCACCGCGCGCGCGCCGTAGCCGATGCGCCGCCCGCCTTCGAGGGTTTGCGCCAGCAGCGGATGGCGCTTGGCGCGCTGGAATTCCTCGAACGGCGAGAGATAGGGATTGCGGTAATCGAGCTCGACGACGAAGCCCACCGCGCAATAACGCTCGCCCCAGTGATAGAGGAACGAGCCGCCGCCGGTGTCGTTCGCCAGCGGCCAGCCCATGGTGTGCAGCACCCGTCCGCGCCGGTGCTTGGCGGGCTCGATCTCCCACAATTCCTTGAGGCCGATGCCGAACATCGGCGGCTCGCGGCCCTCCGACAGCGCGTAGTGCGCGATCAGCCGCTTGGCGAGCGAGCCGCGCGCGCCTTCGGCGATCAGCGTGTATTTGCCGAGCAATTCCATGCCCGGCGCGTAGCCGTCTTTGTGATGGCCGTCCTTGGCGACGCCGAAATCGCCGGTGACGACGCCTTGCAGTTCGCCCTTTTCTCCGAAGACGAGATCAGCCCCGGCGAAGCCAGGATAGATTTCGACGCCGAGCGCCTCCGCTTGCCGGCCCAGCCAGCGGCAGAGATTGGACAGGCTGACGATGTAATTGCCGCGATTGCTCATCAGCGGCGGCATCAAGAAATGGGGGACAGCGAAGCTCGCGCGCTCGGTCAGGTAATAGAAATGGTCTTCGCTGACGGAGGTGTCGATCGGCGCGCCCTTGTCCTTCCAATCGGGGATCAGCTCGTTGAGCGAAACCGGATCGATCACCGCGCCCGAGATGATATGGGCGCCGACCTCCGAGCCTTTCTCGATCAGGCAGACCAAAACCTCGCGCCCTGCCGCCGCGGCAAGCTGCTTCAGCCGGATCGCGGCCGCCAGCCCCGCCGGGCCGCCGCCGACGATCACCACGTCGTATGCCATGCTGTCGCGCTGCATGCCCGACTCCGAAGTTCCTTGTTGATATGGGACGAGGCGCGCGCCGCGGTCAACCGAAGCCGTCGCGTGGCGGTGTCCTCATTTCGCCTCATCCTGAGGAGCCCTTTCGCCCATCCTTCGAGACGGCGCTTCGCGCCTCCTCAGGATGAGGGCGAAAGGGCGTCTCGAAGGATGAAAGGCGAAATGAGGGCCGTCGCGTGCGGCGCGTTCCTGTTCTATGCTGCCGTTATGTCAACTCCCAAACCCCGCGACGCGCTCTCCGCCCTCCTCTGGCTTCTCGACGAAGATGCCGCCGAGGCAACCGGCGAACAGCCGATCGACAGGTTTGCGAAACTCGGCCCCCACCCTCCCCTTGAGGGAGGGTCGAAGGCGAATTCGCGCGCGAGCGCGAATGCGGCTTCGGGGAGGGGTGAGAGCCGCGACCCCTCCCCGAAATTCGCTTCGCGAATTTCGACCCTCCCTCAAGGGGAGGGTGGGAATTTGTTGTTTCAGGATTCCGACTCCATCGGCACGGCGCAGGCGCTGGCGCGCGCGGCGTCGACGCTCGCGGAATTGAAGGCGGCGCTCGAAAGCTTCGAAGGTTGCGCCTTGAAACGCAGCGCCACCAACACCGTCTTCGCCGACGGCAATCCCGCCTCGCGCATCATGCTGATCGGCGAAGCGCCCGGCCGCGACGAAGACCGCATCGGCCTGCCCTTCGTCGGTCGCGCCGGCAAGCTGCTCGACAAGATGCTGGCGGCGATCCATCTCGACCGCAGCTCGGCCTACATCACCAACGTGCTCAACTGGCGCCCGCCGGAGAACCGCGAGCCGACGCCCGAAGAGGCGGCGCAATGCCTGCCGTTCCTCAGGCGGCACATCGAGTTGGTGGGTCCGGGGATCATCATTCTGCTCGGCGCGGTCGCCGCGCGGCACGTGATGGGATTTTCCGAAGGGATCATGAAACTGCGCGGCCGCTGGCTGGACTATCGCGTGGGCGAGGCGATGGTACCGGTTCTTCCGACGCTGCATCCGGCGTATCTGCTGCGCCAAGCCGCGCACAAAAAGCTCGCTTGGCGCGATCTGCAGGCCGCAGAAAAGAAGATTAAAGAACTCGGCCTGCTTGAGCGCCAAGCCGCGCTCGGCTAACACTGCGCCGGCGACTTATGACGCAGGTTGAACCATCACTCGTCATGGCCGGGCCGTCCTTCGAGACGCCCTTTCGCCCTCATCCTGAGGAGGCGCGAAGCGCCGTCTCGAAGGACGAGGGCGAAAGGGCTCCTCAGGATGAGGCCCGGCCATGATGAAGTAGATTAGGATATGCGTTACGGCCGCAAAACAAAGGGGTCGTACATGGCGCGTTGGGCGGCGTTTGCTTTCGTGTTGTTGTTCGCGGCGCCCGCGTCGGCGCAGGAGCAGCCCGCTTTCACGCCGTCCGTGTTGTCCGCCGCGGACGTGACGCGCTACCGTGAAATCTTCGCCGCCGAGCGCACCGGCAAATTCGCCAAGTCGAAAGCGCTGTACGCCAAGCTCGACGACACTTCGCTCGAAGGCTACGTCAAGGCCGAGCACATCCTCTCGCCGCATTCCAAGCGCACGCCGGTCGCGGACCTAGTGGCATGGCTGCGCGACTACGGCGATCTGCCGATTGCCGAGCGCGTCTACAAGCTGGCGGTCAAACGCGCCACGCGCCACATCCACAAGCGCCATCACAAGATCGTGACGGTGATGACGGCCGAGATCCCCGAGCCCATGGCGCAGCATCATCGCGGCGGCGGCTACGAGGACCTCGCGTCGCGCGAGCCGCCGCTGGTCTCCGACGCCGCGCGCGCGGTGCAGGAAGAGATCGGCTCGGCGATCCACAGCGACCAGCCGGACCAGGCTTTCGCCACTTTGCAGGCGCTGACCGCCTCCAACACCGCGCCGGCCTCCGACATCGCGCTTTTGAGCGAGCGCGTCTGCGCCTCTTATCTCGCCGAGGGCATGGACGACAAAGCTTACGCGCTGGCCGAGGCCGCCGCCGAAACCGGCCGCGCCGCCGCGCCGATGCTCGATTGGTGCGCCGGACTCGCCGCCTTCCGCCTCGCCCGTTACGACGACGCGGCCAAGCATTTCGAGACGCTGGCGCAAGTCGGCTGGCTGCCGTCCGGCACGCGCTCCGCCGCCGCCTTCTGGGCGGCGCGCTCGCTGATGCGCTACGGCGATCCCGAGCGCGTGGTGGGCCTTCTCACGCTGGCCGCCCAAGAAGAACCGACGTTCTACGGCCTGTTGGCGGAGCGCCTGCTCGGCGAGGACGTGCAGACCGGCTTCGCCGATCCGGTGCTGTTGTCGGGCGACTTCGCCAAGATCGCGACGCTGCCCGCGGCCCACAGAGCCGTGGCGCTGTGGCAAGTGGGCGGCGAGGCGGATGACTATGTCGGGTCGGAATTGAGCCGCGCCTTCGGCGATGCCGCCGCGCTCAAGCTCGACGCTTCGTTCGCGGCGCTGGCGCGGCGCCTCGACGTTCCCAACGTCGAATTGCGCGCCAGCGAGACCTCGGCCTCGCGCGGACTGCTGCTCACCGGACTGTTCCCGATCCCGCAATACAAGCCGCTCGGCGATTACACCATCGATCCTTCGCTGGTGCTCGCCGTGGTGCGCCTGGAGACGCGCTTCGAAGCCGATGCGGTTTCGCCCGCCGGCGCCAAGGGGCTGATGCAGCTGATGCCCTCCACCGCCGCGCACATCGGCGGCAAGGGCGCGGCGGACAAACTGCTCGATCCCAGCTACAACATGACGCTCGGCCAGCGCTACATCGCCGAGCTGCTCGATCTCTACGACGGCAATCTGATCGAGCTCGGCGCCGCCTACAACGCCGGGCCGCAAAAGGTCTCGCAATGGAAGGCGGCGCGCGACGGCAAGGAAGACGACCCGCTGATGTTCATCGAAAGCATGCGCGCGCCGGAAACCCGCGCCTACGTCAAGCGGCTGCTGGTCTATTACTGGATGTATCACCGGCGCGACGGCACCTCGGCGGGCAGCCTCGATGAAGCCGCGCGCGGCGGCTGGCCGGTCTATCGCGCGCCCGAGCAGAGCGCGCCGCCGCCGCCGCCGCCCGACAGCGACGAAGACGAAGAGAATCCCGATGCCCCAAACCCCTCGTCTTGACGAGACGCGCCCGTTCGTGCCGGTGCACATCGCGCTGCTGACGGTGTCCGACACGCGCGACGCCTCGAACGACACTTCCGGCGACACGCTCGCCGCGCGCATCGCCGAAGCCGGGCACGTTCTCGCCGCGCGCACCCTCCTGCGCGACGATCAGGCGCGCATCGCCGAACAGCTGCGCGTCTGGATCGACGATCCGGAGATCGACGTGGTGATCTCCAGCGGCGGCACCGGGCTGACCGGCCGCGACGTGACGGTGGAAGCCTTCCGCTCGCTGTTCGAAAAAGAGATCGACGGCTTTTCCGTCCTCTTCCATCAAATCTCTTACGAGAAGATCGGCACTTCCACCGTGCAGTCGCGCGCCTGCGCCGGCGTCGCCAAAGGCACTTATCTCTTCGCCCTGCCCGGTTCGCCCGGCGCGGTGAAGGACGGCTGGGACGGGATCCTCAAATGGCAGCTCGACAGCCGCAACCGCCCCTGCAACTTCGTCGAAATCATGCCGAGGCTAAAGGAATAGTAAGAACGGAGTTTACGGTTTGACCCTTTCTTTCCAGCGCCTGGGATCACGCCGCCCGTGCATGCAGGCAAGGATTACAATCTCGTCGTCCGTCACTGCATAGATCACGCCGTAGGGAAATCGGCGCAGCAGAACCCGCCGGACTTCGCCGAAAACCTTCCGGTAAGCAAAAGGATGTCGTTCGATTGCGGCGATGGCGACGTCAACTGCGCGAAGAAAATCCGCGCCGAGGCCTTTGCCGCGTTCTTCGTACCATTTTGCCGCTTCGACAAGCTCGGCTTCCGCTTCCGGGCGAAACAGAATTCGCCGGGTCATCCGACGTGCGACCACAACCTCGCGCGCACGTCTTGCCAAGACAACGCGGAGGACGGATCGTTCTTGTGATCCGACAGGCGGCGCTCGACCTCGGTGCGCTGTTCGGCCGTGAGCGACGGCACGCCGTCCTGTTCGGCGGCCACGCTGTCCCACAAGTCCTCGGCGAGCTGGATGCGCTCGGCAGGGCTGAGCTTAAAGAGATCGGCTAGGCGTTCGTTCATGCGCGTTAGACTAGCAGCATTGCGGCGGCGATGAAAGAATACTACCCCAACCTCGCCAGCATTGCGTTGGGAAGGCGCAGGGCGTGCAGCACGGTGAGCGCCAGCCGGCGCGGCGCGGACAGGCTCGTCGCCGTCTTGTTCACGGCGCGGGCGCGCAGCATGGTGAGCCGCCGCGAGCCGATGCGCCGCACCAGATCGACGTCCTCCATCGCCACTTCGCGATAGCCGCCGAGCTTGTTGTAAAGCCGCTTGGGGATCAGCATGCCTTGCTCGCCGTAAGGCAGCTTGAACAGCCAGCAGCGCAGCCAGGCGAGTGCCTCGGCTCTGCGCGCGCGGGCCTCGAAGGCGTCGAGCCCGAAGCGGAAGGCCGCGGCGCGCGGGCGGTCGAGCGTCACGCGCGCCATGAACGCCTCGGCCTCCACTTCCCAGCCGGGAGCGAGCGCGGTTTCGGGATGGAGGAACAGCAACCAGTCGCCGCGCGCCGCCTTGGCGCCGGCCGCGAGCTGTTCCGCGCGCGACTTGCCGGCGCGCACCAGATGGGCGCCCGCCGCATCGGCGATGGCCAGCGTGTCGTCGGACGAGCCGCCGTCGGCAACGATCACCTCGCGCACCACGCCGCCCACGGTGGCGCCGATCAGGCTGTCGAAACAGCGGGTTAGGCCCTCCTGGGCGTTCAACGTGGGAATGACGACGCTTATCATTCTTCCATCATGACCGAGGCGGCGGCGCAAGTCATAAATTTTCTGTAGCAGAGTATTACAGGCAAAAGTGTTGACCATATTCCTACTCGGATGCCCATACGTCCTGTTGCCTTCAACATCGCCATGCAGCGCGTCCATTCCGCCGCAGGATGCTCGTTGCTTTGCGGGTCTAGACTGGCGCAAAGCGGAGGCGCCGATGAACCGGCTGATCGTCTTGTTGCTGTGCTGCTATGCAGTTTTGGCGCCGGCGCGCGCGCAGGCTCCCGTCTTCAACGATAAAACCGTCGGCCATTGGATGACGCATTACTACGTCGACAAGGATGTCGGTCAGGTCGGCGCCTTCGTCCATTGGATCGCGGCGTACGATTTCGTGAAGAACCCGAGCTTCAGGACGCCCGCCAGCGGCTTTCTGGCGGCGGTCTTCATGGATAATCCCGGTCTGGTGCGCGGCTGGGTTTCGGATGCTCAGCCCAATGCGGAGGCAAAGTCCGTCATCGAGCGGGCTTTGTGGTTCTCGGGCCGCGCCGATCTGATCTCGCAGGTATTTCACGATACGCCCCCCTCTGCGCCAGCCAAGCCGTTCCCACTCATGGAATTGACGCTCAATACGCCGGCCTCGTGGGAGGTCATGTGGACGGCTTTCTCGGCCACCGGCGATACGGCCTATCCGGCACGCCTGATCGATCTGTTAGACGACCGCATCGCCTTCACCCACGACGCGCAGGTCGATGCCGCCTACCATCAGGACATCGCCCGGTCGCTGGAAGCCAATATGGCGCAGCACGAACTGATCCTGCGCATGGTCCGCCAGCAAGCCCAGCAGCGCACCGGCGTGGTGCAGCAGAAACTTCAGGCGATGATCACGCGGGTTGAGGCACAGCGCCTCGTCACCAATGACTGCGACGGCGAATTCTGCGGCCTCTTGGCGCTGATCAACGCGAACGATTTGAAGGAGCTGGACAAGCCGTCTGACGAAACGCCGGCTTTTCACGAAATGCACTTCGTCAAGCCGGGCGCCAACGTCGCTGTAACCCTCGCCTTTACAGGCATGAGCTTGGCCGATGACCTGTCCGCCGATGTGAGCTACGATATCAAGATCGTCCGCCCGGACGGCGCGTTGTATGCCGACGGCGAGCACAAGGATCTGACGGCTTTGAAGTCCAAGGTGGCGCAACGCTTCAGGCTCTACGACAACCGGTCCGGCTTGCTGACGATCAGCTTCGAGCCAACGGACCCGCGCGGCCTGTATCAGGTGGAAGCGGTGCTGAAGGACAATATCGGCGGCAAGACAGTGACGCTCAGGAAAGGCATCACCTTGATCGATTAACGGCGCTATTGGATTAGGTTGACGCACCAACTCTCGGTGTCATGGCCCGCGAATACGGGCCATCCAGGTGACCAGAGGCTGTTCTGTCGAAGGATTATCTCAGCCGCTTTTTTTCGATAACCGCGTGCATTTCACCTGGATGGCCCGCTGTGGCGGGCCATGACAATTTGGTTTGTGACTAAAGTATCAGCCGCTCTATGTGGCCGAATTCCAATTCCTGTATAACAACCGTGTGAATGCCGACTTTTTTGGGACGCCGCTTCAGGGTTTCTGAGGCTCTTGTTTTACGAGAATGATGGAACCAAGCTTTGCGCCAACGCCATCGGGTTCCAGCATACTGCCCACTGGTCCTGGCGAGATATTGCTGTCCATTACAACGCCACCAATAACAAAGGTTTGTTTTACATTCGTGCCATCTGTCGTTTCATAGCTAATATCGACTGAAATTGGATACATCATTCTCGATTCAAATGGCGGCATTTGGTGTGTCATTTTAATTAGCTCGTCTCTGCGGTTTATGATCATCTTCGCTTGAGCGAGCGTACTAAGAAACAGCGCGTACTTGACCGCTTCTGGCAAAATGGCGCGCGCCGTTGAACCATCCGCGATGACGGGAATTTCGTTTCTCCCAATTGTCGAAAAGCTGAACCCGCCGGAATTTTCGCCTTCTTCTCGCTTGACGACAAAACGAAGGTAATTGTCATGAAGCTCAGTGATGCGGCCCTTAAATAGTCCGGACTGTTCAATCAGGTTCTTTATCGGCTCTTTCGTATGCAGTCCCCATAGAATTTTGATGTGCCGCACATCTCCGGGGCCAGAGTTGGTGAGATAGATCGTTACCGATTTCTCAGTTGGTGGTGTTGTTCCTGCTTCTCTGCTGGCGCTGTCACCAAACCAGCCATAGATCATCTTTGGCGAGGCCCAATACGCATAATAGGCCTTCTCGTCTTGCATCTGTGGATCGGGAAATAGATGAGCGGCTAATTGTGCCGCGGATAACAATCTGTTGGTGCTTGTTGAACCCAATAAAACAGCCGCCGCGCAGCTAATGGCTAACGCCAAACCGGTTCCAACACCGAACAGAAGAACAGGCCTTCCATTGGGCCGGACGATGTCAATCAGCAGGACAACCGCACACGCCACAAACACGCCGATGCCACCCCATAGTATCCATTTCCACAGGGGCGATTCTGGCCTTAGCGTTACGGCCAAGGCGGTCATAACAGCCGCCCCGGCAAGACTGACAATACAGAAAAGAATTTCCCGCATGATGACAGCCCCCTGGGGGCAACGACTCCGCCTCCTCCGAGAGAGGATACCGCCGACGGTGCGCATACGGGACCTCATTCCAGCGAGAGTAGAGATAGGAAATTATTCAGTCTCGGTGCAGCGCAAACGTTATCTCAAAGGCGATTATCTGCATCTTGACAGAGAATGGCGGAAAGCCTATATTCTTCTCAAGTTGAGAGGAAATTTGGCTATGAAACATAGGAAGAAAATCCAGCAGATGACCGTCACTCAGTGGGAAAAAGCCTTTCCTACCGAGGAAGCCTGCCAGACCTATTTGCTTCACCACCGCTGGCCTACAGGCATTTATTGCCCGCGCTGTGGCAATCGCAAGGTCTATGCGCTGTCCGCCGCCTTCAAGTGGCAGTGCCATCAGTGCACACCGCAAGGCTACAGGTTCAGCGTCATCGCCGGGACGATTTTCGAGAACACTAACAAGCCTTTGCGGCAGTGGTTCAAGGTCATCCACCTCATGCTGACCAGCAAGAAAGGCATCAGCGCCTTGCAAATCCATCGCATGATGGGCTTCGGCTCTTACGAGACGGCCTGGAGCATGTGCCACAGAGTCCGTGCCGGCCTCGCTAACGAAGAGTTCCGCAAGCTGTTCGGTATCGTCGAAGTGGACGAAACGGTCATCGGCGGCGACGACAGCAACCGGCATTTCGACAAAAAGAAAGGCAAGAACGGCGGCAAGTCCATCGTGATCGGCGCCGTCCAACGCAAGGGCAATGTCATCGCCCGCATGATTGACCGTGCCGATTGGACCACGCTGGAGAATTTCGTCCACTTTACGGTTTCCGACAAAGTGTCGTTGCTTGCGACGGACGAGCACCACGGCTACAAGCACCTTGACGACACCTATCCCCACGGCCATGTGAGGCATTCGGCCAAGCAGTACGTCGTCGGCGCAATCCACACGAATACAATTGAGGGTTTCTGGTCCATCTTGAAGCGCGGCATTGTCGGCAGCTTCCACAAGGTCAGCGCCAAATATCTGCCGCTGTACGTCGCGGAGTTCCAGTTCCGGTACAACAACCGCCTTAATCCAGATATTTTTGGAGAGGCGTTGAGCGGATGTTGATACGAAAATCATTCTCTTTGTTTCTCGGAAGAATGTTTTTCTTCTGGGGTGCTAGTGGCTAAGAGTGACTTGTCCCCTGTCCGGAGCTTTTCCAAGTACTCCAGCGATGTCATGGGGAGCCCCTCGCTACTTTTGGTCACGCCATACCAAGTGGCGCATCCCAAAAAGATTGCGATTTCAACTAGACCCACCAGTCCCAGCGAAAAATCCGGTGGCCATGTCCACTGAATTGCCTCCAACAACGACACGATAGCGGGCACGGCCGCTGTGAGAGTACAGGCGAGCGGGGTCGAAATTGGGTCGTCAGCCCGTTTTCTTGGGAGTGTCGCTAACATGTAAGCGTGATGAAAATCGAGGTTGGGGAAGGATTGTGGCAGATGCTCCGGAAGCTGACTTGCGCGTCCCAATGGCGCCAATTTTTCCCTTCCGCCCCCGCTCTCTTCCATTCGAATGGCGTCACGGGTTTCGCGCAGCTCAACAACTGCTGGAAGCTTAGATGCCTCCTTTTTCGCGTCTCCCGGCTCATTCTCGGCCATGGCTGCGACCCTATTTTTCCGAGCTGTCGTCTTCCTTTTTGGCGTCCTCTTCCGCTGTTTTGATGATTCTCCCCAATGAGGCATGTAAATCCTTGATGTCGCTCAAGGGCATCGCGATTGCCACTCGGTAAATGGGGAAATAGTTCTTTCCGATGTATTCTCCAAACGATACTCGGACGACTTTGCTGCTTAGAAGCTGCGCTGAATAATGATCGCAATAAATTGGCGGGTCCTGGAGCCAGCGATATTCCGGGTCGTCCTCTGGTACCTTCCTCTTGGGTCTGACACGACCGGCAGATTCTTCTTCGGTCATAACCTTCTCCGATAAGTTCCCACTGAAGAGAAGATATTAACGAATTACAGTAGTTAAGTCTGGGACAATCGCCGAATTCCGCCGCTGATCCCCGTATGGGATTCCCTTCCAGCGGGAGTAGGGGTAGGATTTCAGTCACTGTCAAGTCCCGGATAATCGCCATCTCAAATTTCGTACTTGATTTGTTCTCATTCTCACGCTATAAATTCCTCTACCATGACAACGGTCCTAGACAGAACCGCCGATCCCAGGCTGTTGCGAGGGCGCGGTGCGGTCTCGAATGCCTCGGGGCGCTATGAGCGTCACGCGCGCGTGCTGCTGGATGATGGCTGGAGCAGTTCTGAAGTGGCGGCCTCGCACGGCGCCGCCCAGCAACCCGCCGTGCTCGGCCGCGAGGGGACCGAGGACGACTTCTCCCTCGGCTGGCTGCCCTCCGACGCCGCGCCGCCGCCGCTGCGCACCGAAGTGATCGTCGACTCCACGCGCACGATCATCGCGCGCAACCAATCGCCCGACATTTCCTTCGACCGCTCGATCAATCCCTATCGCGGCTGCGAGCACGGCTGCATCTATTGCTTCGCGCGTCCCACCCACGCCTATCTCGGCCTGTCGCCGGGCCTCGATTTCGAATCGCGCCTGTTCGCCAAGCCCAACGCGGCCGAGCTGCTGGCCAAGGAGCTGTCGGCGCCCGGCTATGTGCCGCGCTCCATCGCCATGGGCACCAACACCGATCCCTATCAGCCGATCGAGAAGAAGCTGCGCATCACGCGCTCGATCCTGGAGGTGCTGCTCGCGTTCCGCCATCCCGTCGGCATCGTCACCAAGTCGCCGCTGATCCTGCGCGACGCGGACATTCTTTCCGAGATGGCCAAGCTCGGCCTGGCGCGCGCCGCTTTGTCGATCACCACGCTCGACCGCAGCCTCGCCCGCGCCATGGAGCCGCGCGCCGGCACGCCGGAGCGGCGCCTCGCCACCATCAAAGGCCTCGCCGAGGCCGGCATTCCGATGGCCGTGATGTTCGCGCCGATCATTCCCGCGCTCAACGACAGCGAGATGGAGAGCGTGCTCGCCGCCGCGCGCGAGGCGGGCGCGACCTCGGCCGGCTATGTGCTGTTGCGCCTGCCGCTCGAGATCAAGGATTTGTTCCGCGAATGGCTTGAGGCGATGAGGCCCGAGACCGCGCGGCACGTGATGTCGCTGGTGCGCTCGATGCGCGGCGGCAAGGATTACGACTCCGCGTGGCATACGCGCATGCGCGGCACCGGGCCTTATGCCGAGATGATCGCGCGGCGCTTCCACTTGGCAGTCAAGCGGCTGGAACTGAACCAGCGCTCTTATCCCTCGCGCGTCGACCTGTTCCGCCCGCCGCCCCGCACCGGCGATCAGCTGGCACTGTTTTAAGGCCTGGGCGAAGATGTCGCGTTGTCGAAGGGGATTGCGATCTTACCTATCTTCGGTAGAGCGGATCGCACCTGGATGGTCTGCGTGTGCATGTCAGGAACACGGCAAAAAGGAGGCAAAACGGGCGTCAAACGTAGGCGGAATATATAACCAAAACAATGTATTACGCCGCGAATGGCCGATTTGAATTCGATTCTCAAATAATTTCCCGAGGAGGGACCGCATCCAAACCGGCCAGCCGGCGCATCTTATGGACGCGACGGGCTTTCAGGCGCGAAGAGTCGAATGCCGGTCGCGGGCGTTCCGAGCGGCGGAACAAGGATGAAAGGGAGAGGACATGCACGACAATATTTGGTTCTGGGTTCTGATTTTCGCGATTCCGATCGTGGCGATCGTCTTCAGTTCCCTCGAAAAAATGAACCGCGTGAGGGTGCTGGGCAAGCTGGCGGAACGCGGCCAGGCGGTCCCGCCCGAATTGTTTCGGGACATCCGCGAGCCGCATGGTCGCGCGCACACTTTGCGCGGCGGCATCGTGACGATGTTCGTGGGCGTCGGGCTCGCGGTCATGTTTTGGTTCATGACCGGCGCCAACGGTCATGTACACGGCCTCCTGGACCAGACACTGGACTGGCTGCCCGCGGTCGGCGCCATTCCCTTCATGGTCGGCATTGGACTTATCATCGCCTCCATTTTCGAGCGGAAGGACCCATCCTGACCGGCGAACCGTGAGCGGAAATGGACGAGAACGACCTCGCGGCCCGCGCAGCCTCCGGCGACGCGGCTGCGTTCGCCCGGCTGGTGGGCCTGACGCAAGGAAGGGTGCGCGGCTTTCTGCTGCGGCTGGTGCGCGGCGATCACGCGCTGGCCGACGATCTGGCGCAAGAGGTCTTTCTCGACGCTTGGCGCAAGCTCGCGCAGTTCCGCGGCACCGGCAGCTTTTCCGGCTGGCTGTTTCGCATCGCCTGGACGCGTTTCCTGATGCATGCGCGGGCGCGCGGACCGGCTTGCGAAGCGCTGGACGAGAGCCTGCCCGCGCCGGTCGTCGGTTTGCCGCCCGGCGAACGGCTCGATCTCGAGAAAGCCATGACGCACATCTCGGCTGCCGAACGCGCCGCGCTGACGCTATGCTGCGCGCTGGAGTTCAGCCACGGCGAGGCCGCGGACATTCTCGGCCTGCCGCTCGGCACGGTGAAGTCGCACATTGCGCGCGGCCGCGACAAGCTGCGCGCCCTGTTGCAGTTGGAAGCGAGTGAGCAACATGCGTGAGGCGTTGGACGATCTTCTGCGAAACTTGCCGGAGCCGCGCGATGGCGGATTCTCGGCGCGGCTGATGCTCCGCATCCTGAAGGCCGAGGCCCGCGCCCGCTTCTGGGAAACCCTGGCCTATGCGATCGCGGCGGCCGTGGTGATGGCGGCCCTGCCCTTCACCGGCCTTGGCGAAGCGGTGGCGCGCGTCACGCCCGCGTTGATGAACTCGGGACCGCTGATCCTGACGTTGGGCATTGTGACGTTCACCGTCGCCGGCGCCCGGCTGATGCGCGAATAGGCAAACGCGCGCTATAAGCGGGCGATGCCCGATTACACTTTCGAGTCGCGCTTTGCTTCCCGCGCGCCGGTTTGCGGCGTCGACGAAGCCGGCCGCGGGCCGCTCGCCGGTCCGGTCTTCGCCGCCGCCGTGATCCTCGATGCGCGGCGTATTCCCGAAGGCATCGACGATTCCAAGAAGCTTTCCGCCGCCGGGCGCGAGGTAGCTTTCGTGCGCATTCAGGAAACCGCGCTCGCCATCGGCGTCGACGAAGCCAGCGTGGACGAGATCGACTTGCTCAACATTCGCCAGGCGACGCATTTGGCGATGGCGCGCGCCGTCCGTGCGCTGGCGCTCGTGCCGCGCTTTGCGCTGGTCGACGGCAACGATGCGCCCGCGCTGGCTTGTCCGTGCGAAACGATCATCGGCGGCGACGGATTGTCGCTCTCCATTGCCGCGGCCTCAATCGTTGCCAAAGTAACACGCGACCGGCTGATGGAGCGGCTGCACGAGGCGCACCCCGTTTACGGCTGGCGCAACAACAAGGGCTACGGCACGGCCGAGCATCTGGCGGCGCTGAAAGCACACGGCTTGACCGTCCATCACCGCCGCAGCTTTGCCCCCATCCACAACATCTTGTGTGGTGGGAATCCTGTGGACTCAAGCATAAGTCTTTGATTCACAAGACTCTTGACCTGTGGACTCCGGCGAATCACTGTGGCCGCCCTTTGTGGACAAATGGCGGGGCAAATGGCCGGGCTGGAAGACGCGCTCGATCAGGTGATCGAAGGCGATTGCGTGGAAAAGATGCGGGCGCTGCCCGAGGCGTGCGCGGACCTCGTCTTCGCCGACCCGCCATATAACCTGCAGCTCAAAGGCGAGCTGCGCCGGCCGGATAACTCCAAGGTCGATGCCGTCGACGATCATTGGGATCAGTTCGGCAGCTTCGCCGACTACGACCGCTTCACCCGCGATTGGCTCGCCGCCGCGCGGCACGTGCTGAAAGAGTCCGGCGCGCTATGGGTGATCGGCTCCTATCACAACATCTTCCGCGTCGGCGTCGCGCTGCAGGATCTCGGTTTCTGGGTGCTCAACGACGTGATCTGGCGCAAGACCAATCCGATGCCGAATTTCCGCGGCCGCCGCTTCACCAATGCGCACGAGACGCTGATCTGGGCGGCCAAGAGCGCCGAGCAGAAAAGCTACACCTTTAATTACGAAGCGATGAAGGCGCTGAACGACGATCTGCAGATGCGCTCGGATTGGACGCTGCCGATCTGCGCCGGCGGCGAGCGGCTGAAGGACGCCAACGGCGACAAGGCGCATTCGACGCAAAAGCCGGAGAGTCTGCTTCATCGCGTGATCCTGGCCTCGACGCGGCCAGGCGATGTCGTGCTCGATCCGTTTTTCGGCTCCGGCACGACCGGCGCGGTGGCCAAGCGGCTCGGCCGCCATTTCATCGGCATCGAGCGCGACAAGGCGTATGCGAAGCTCGCCCGCGCCCGCATTGCCGAGGTCAAGCTCGCCGATCCCGACGCGGTGGAAGTCAGCAAATCGAAGCGCGCCGAGCCGCGCATTCCTTTCGGCTGGGTGGTCGAGCGCGGCTTGTTGCCGCCGGGCACCGTGCTGCACGGCCAGCGCGCCAGCCATCGCGCCAAAGTGCGCGCCGACGGCACGCTGGTCTGCGCCGACGCCACCGGCTCGATTCATCGCATCGCCGCGCATGTGCAAGGGCTCGACGCCTGCAACGGCTGGACCTTCTGGCAGTTCGAGCTGAACGGGAAGCTGGTGCCGATCGACGTGCTGCGTCAGCGCCTGCGCGCCGATTTGGCGTGAGCCTGTCGCGGCCGCTCGCCGTCGAAAGCGTGCGCCAAAATCTTACGCATCACAGTCGGCAGCGCGACGTTTGAAAGATCGGTGGTCCAAACCATATCTGTCATCCCCGGCGAGGCGCTCGTCAGAGCGCCGAGGGAAGGGGACCCAGGTGGCGAGACCAAGCTCGGCTTTGACCCCTGGGTTCCCTTCCCCTCGCGCTGCTTCGCATCGCTCGGCCGGGAATGACAAAGGTGGATGCGTTTGGGTCTCGAAGAAATCTCCGCCGTCCAAACCTTTATCGCCAGCTCGAAATGCGTGAAGCCATGGCGCACGAGGCCCGGCAGCTTGCGCCATTTGGCACGGAACGGCGCTTGCGCCAGAGCTTCTTCGGCGGAAGGGAAATCGTCGCTCCAAGGTCCGAGCGGCGGCTGCAACATGCCGCCGAGCAAGCCTTTCTCCGGCCGTTTCACCAAGAGCACCGCGCCAGCAGCGTCGCGCGCCACGAACGCCACGCCGCGCCTCAGCGGCCGCGCCGCTTTCGGTGCCTTGACCGGCAGGCGTTCCGCGATGCCGCGCTTCTTGCCCTCGCACGCATCCGCCCATGGACAATTGCCGCAAGCGGGACGTTTCACCGTGCAGATGCCGGCGCCCAAATCCATCAACGCCTGGGCGAAATCGCCGGCGCGCTTTTCCGGCACGAGCGAACGGCCAAGTTCCAACAGCTTCGCCTTCGCGCCGGGCAAAGGTTCGTCGATCGCGAACAGCCGCGCGATCACCCGCTCGGCATTGGCATCCATCGCCGCCTCGCGTGCCTCGAAGGCGATCGCCGCGATCGCTCCCGCCGTATAGGCGCCGACCCCAGGCAGCGTGCGCAGTTCGGTAGCGGTGCGCGGAAACCGGCCGCCCATCTGCTTGGCCACGACGTTTGCCGCTTTGTGCAGGTTGCGCGCCCGCGCGTAGTAGCCAAGCCCCGCCCACGCCGCGAGCACTTCGTCGAGCTTCGCTTTTGCCAAGTCTTCGACCGTCGGCCAGCGCGCGATGAATTTCCGGTAATACGCCGCAACCGCTGCAACCGTTGTTTGCTGCAGCATGATCTCGGACAGCCAGACACGATACGGATCGCCGGGTCGCGCGCGCCACGGCAGCTCGCGGCGATGAACGTCGTACCAATCCAGCAAACGCTGGGCGCGGTTTTTCCTGTTGGCCAACGTCCTCATCCTTCGACAAGCTCAGGATGAGGACTACAATGTCCTCCTCATGCCGAGCCTGTCGAAGCATGAGGAGGACGAAGATGACCCGAACCGACAAGCCCGAACAACCCGCGCGCCGCAATTGGGTGTCGGCGCTGGCGCCCGACGCCGAGGCGGCTGCGCGCTCGGCTTTCGCGCGTGCCGGGTTCAGCGATCCGACGCTGGTGCTGCACTGGGAAGAGATCGCCGGTGCCGAAACCGCGCGGCTGGCCGTCCCGATGCGCCTCAGCGAGGGCCCGCATGGCGGCGTCTTGACCTTGAAGGCCGAGCCGGGCGCGGCCGTCTTCCTGCAGCACGAAACCCGCCCGCTGTGCGAGCGGATCAACGCCTATCTCGGCCGGCCGGCGGTGGCGCGGCTTCGATTCGTGCCAGGAAGCCTTCAACCGCGCCTCGGCCCGGCGGCGAAACGGCCTTCGCCCGGCCCCCTCCCGCCGGCCGATCCGGCACAAAAATACCAAGGTCCGCAAGGGCTTCGCGACGCACTTCTGGCCCTTGCCCGCGCCCGGCAAAGCAAGACTATGATAGACCTCTAGGACGCGGCTCGACCGAATCGACACGGGGAGACAGAATGGCCCTCAAGAACCTTTTGACCGAGGCGTTGAACGCAACGCCAGCCGACAACGACCGCCGCAAGGCGACCTTGCAGGCGGCGATCAAAGCTGTGGATGAAAGTCCCGGCGCCTCGGACGCCGACATTCTCGGCAAGCTGATCGCCGAGCGCGAATATAAGGCCGCGACCTTCACCGCGGCGGGCCAGAGCGACCTCGCCAAGGCCGAACGGGTGGAAGTGGATGCCCTGCGCGCCTTGTTGCGCGTGACCGGTCCGGGCGAGCCTCAGTCCAAGAAAGCCAAGCCGGCCGCCCCTTCCCAGAAACCGGACAAAGTCGCTGCGGGGCCGCTATTTTCGCGCACGCAAATCGTGATCGCGGGCGTGGCGGTGGTTCTGCTGGCCGCGGCGGGCCTGGCTTATTACCTGCTTTCTGGCTCGGGAAACGAGGATACGGCCGCCGCCGCCGACAACGGCAAACTGACGGTTCCGGTGCTCCAGGACGACCACACCATGGGCAACCCAAAGGCGCCGATCCTCATTGTCGAATATGCCGCGCCGGCCTGCCCGCACTGCGCCCATTTCAACGAGACGGAGATGCCGCTTCTCAAGCAGCAATACATCGACACCGGCAAGGTGTTTTATGTCTTCCGCGTCTTCCCGATCATGCCCGCCGACGGCGCCGCCGAGGCGATCGCGGTCTGTTTGCCCAAGGAAAACTATTTTCAGTTCATTGACCTGCTCTTCCGGAATCAGAAATCATGGGATCCGGAATACGGCGTGACGGACGTTCGGGGCGGTCTTCTCAAAATGGCCCGGATCGTGGGACTGGACGCCGACAAGGTCGATCAGTGCATAGGGAACAAGGACGAACAGGATCACATCAATGCCGTCGCGCAGGATGCGGAGACCCGCTACAACGTCCAGGGCACGCCCACCTTCGTCGTCGACGGCCAGGTGCTTCAGATTGGGGACGTGCAATGGCCGCAACTGAAGCCCCGGCTCGACTCCTTGCTCGCCAACAAGCACTGACGCGCACCGCAACGGCACGGAACGGACATTGAAATTCACCCGACTGAGACTGACCGGCTTCAAGTCGTTCGTGGAACCGACCGAGCTCACCATCGAGCCGGGGTTGACCGCGATCGTCGGTCCGAACGGCTGCGGCAAGTCGAACCTGTTCGACGCGCTGCGCTGGGTGATGGGCGAGTCGCGGCCGACCTCCGTGCGCGGCACGGAGATGGACGACGTCATCTTCGCCGGCTCGGCGGCGCGGCCGGCGCGCAACATGGCGGAAGTGACGCTGGCGATCGACAATGCCGACCGCACCGCGGGTCCGCCCTATGCCGATTACGAGGCGATCGAAATCTCGCGCCGCATCGAGCGCGAGGCGGGCTCGATCTATCGCATCAACGGGCGCGACGTGCGCCAGCGCGACGTGCAGATTTTCTTCGCCGACGCCGCCACCGGCTCGGCCTCGGCCGCGTTCGTGCGCCAAGGCATGATCGGCCAATTGATCGGCCAGAAGCCGCTGGCGCGCCGTGCCATCCTTGAGGAAGCCGCGGGCATTTCCGGCCTGCATCAGCGCCGCCACGAGGCCGAGCTGCGCCTGCGCGCGGCCGAGGCCAATCTCTCCCGGCTTGACGACATCATCCGCGAGATCGAAGGCCAATTGCAGAATCTGAAGCGCCAGGCGCGCCAGGCTTCGCGCTACCGCAATCTGTCGGGCCATATCCGCAGGGCCGAGGCGCTGGCGCATTATCTGCGCTGGACGGCGGCAGCCGAACGCGCCGAGGCCGCCAAAGAAGCGCTGGCCGACGCCGAAACATTGGTCGAAGGCGCAACCTCCGTCGCCGCACGCGCCTCGGCGGAGCAAGCCGAAGCGGCCGCGCTCCTGCCGCCCTTGCGTCAAAGCGAAGCGGAGAAGGCTGCGGCGCTGCAACGGCTGCTCGTGCAACGCGACGCGCTCGAGGCCGAGGAAGCCCGCGCCCGCGCCTTGGCGCAGACGCTGCGCCAGCGCATCGCGCAGACCGCGGCCGATCTGGAGCGCGAAGCCGCGCTGGCGTCCGATGCGCAAACCGCGCTCGAAACGCTTGGCGCGGAAGCGGACGGATTGGAAGCGGCGCAGGAACGCGCCGGCGAGGAATTCGCCGCCGCCGAAAGGCGCGCCGCGGAACTGCGTACGGCCCTCGTCGAAACGGAAGCGCGGTTGGAAAAACTTAACGCCGAGCTCGCCGAATGGGGCGCCCGCAAGACAAGCTTGGAACAGAACCGCTGCACCTCCGCCGAACTCGCCGAAACCACGGCGGCGCAGCTGGCCGAAGCGCAATCGCGTCTCGACGCGGCGATGGCAAGCGCCGCTGTGGCGCCCGACGTCGCGGCGGCGGAACTGGCGGCGGCCGAAGCGCATCGCCTGGCCGAGCTCGCTGCCGCCGCGGCCGCCGAAGCGCGCCAAGCGTTTGCGTCTGCGGAGCAAGCCGAGAATGATGCGCGCGCGCCGCTCGAAGAGGCGGACCGCGAAGTGCAGCGGCTTGCCGCCGAAGCCAAAGCGCTGGCCGATCTGCTTCAGCTGGAAACCCAGAACTTGTGGCCGCCGCTGATCGATGCGGTGCGCGTCCAGCCCGGCTACGAAGCCGCGCTCGCCGCCGCGCTGGGCGATACGCTGCAAGCCCCGCTCGACGAAGCCGCGCCGCATCACTGGCGCGATCTCGGCCGTTACGATGAGACCGCGCCGCTGCCGGAAGGCGCCAAGCCGCTGTCGGAATTCGTCACCGGACCCTCCGCGCTGACGCGGCGGCTTACGCTGACCGGCGTCGTCTTTCCCGATCAAGGCACGCCGCTGCAAAAGGATTTGCAACCCGGCCAGCGGCTGGTCTCGCCGCGCGGCGATCTGTGGCGCTGGGACGGCTATCGCGCCTCGGCCGACGCGCCGTCGGCGGCCGCTGTCCGGCTGGCGCAACACAACAAACTCGCGGCGCTGGAAGAAAGCATCGCCGCCGCGAAAGAAACGCGCGCGGCGGCCTGGGCTGTCTATTGCGCCGCCAAGGCCGTCGCGGAGAAGGCGCGCGAAACGCTGCGCCAGGCCGAGAGCGAAGAGCGCAGCCTGGGTCAAGCCATCATCGCGGCGCAGGAGTCCTCGGCCAAGGCGGCGCGCGCGGCGGCCGAACGCGCTTCCAAACTTGCCTCGGTGGAAGCGGAAATCCGCCGCGTGAGCGAAGCACGCGAAACCGCGCTTGCAGCGGAAAGCCAAGCCGCGGCGGGACTTGCCGAGCTGGGCGACGGCGCGATGCTTCTGCACGCCGTGGCGGAGGTGCGCGAGAACGCGATCGAGGCGCGCACGGCGTCCGGCGAAGCGCGCGCCAAGGTGGAGAATCTGAAACGCGAAGGCGAGGCGCGCGCCCGCCGTCTGGCCGCCATCGCGGACGAACGCCTGCGCTGGCAAGCGCGGCACGAAGCGGCTTCGCTGCACATCGCCGAACTCGACCGCCGCAAAGACGACTTGGCCGGTGAACTCGCGGTTGCCGAAGCCGCGCCCGAAGCCATCGCGGCCAAACGCGGCGCCTTGCTCGACGCCATCGCCGCGGCCGAATCCCTGCGCAATCAGGCCTCCGATGTGCGCGCCGAAGCCGAAATGAGGCTCGCCGAAGCCGACAAGGCCGCCAAGGCCGCCGATCAGGCGCTGGCCGCCGCGCGCGAGGAGCGCGCCCGCGAGGAGGCCGTGCGCGAAGCGGCCGAGGCGCGGCTCGTCGAACTGGCCTCGCGCATCCGCGACGAGCTCGACCTTGCGCCGGAGGATCTCGCCGAGAGCGCCGACATCTCGCCGGACGAAGAGCTTCCGCCGCTGGAACAAGCCGAAAAGCGCGTCGAGAAGCTCAAGCAAGAGCGCGAACAGCTGGGCGGGGTGAATCTGCGCGCCGAAGAAGAAGCGGCCGAGCACGAACAACGGCTCGCCGCGCTGACCGCCGACCGCGACGATCTCTTGGGTGCCATCGAGCGGCTGCGTCGCGGCATCCAAAGCCTCAACCGCGAAGGGCGCGAGCGGCTCGTCGTCTCTTTCGAAAAGGTCAACGCCAACTTCCAAGCGCTGTTCACCAAGCTGTTCCAAGGCGGCGAGGCCAAGCTCACCTTCACCGACTCGGAAGACCCATTGGAAGCTGGCCTTGAGATCTACGCACGCCCGCCCGGCAAACGGTTGCAATCGCTGGGTCTGTTGTCGGGCGGAGAGCAGGCGCTGACGGCGTTGGCGCTGATCTTCGCGGTGTTCCTGGTCAATCCGGCGCCCATTTGCGTGCTCGACGAAGTGGACGCGCCGCTCGACGACGCCAATGTCGAGCGCTTCTGCGACCTGCTCGACGAGATGACGCGCATCGCCGACACGCGCTTTTTGGTCATCACGCATCACGCGCTGACCATGTCGCGCATGCACCGCCTGTTCGGCGTGACCATGGCCGAGCGCGGCGTCAGCCAGCTGGTCTCGGTCAGCCTGGCCGAAGCCGAGCGCGTGGCGGCGGAGTAGTGACGTTTTGCGCCTAATGCGATAGTATAAAAGCCATGACGACCGAAATCCTTCTTTCACGCATCACCATCCGGGCGGAGCAATGCCACGGCCAGCCTTGCATCCGCGGCATGCGCATGCGCGTCGTCGACATTCTTCAAATGCTGGCTGGCAAAATGACGCCAGAGGAAATCCTGGCGGATTTTCCGTTCCTGGAAGCCGATGACATTCGCGCCGCGATCCAATACGCCGCCAAGGCTCTGGATCACCCGATCGTGGACGCTGCGGAATAGGCAGCTAGCGACGGTCTGTGGATAACTTCGGATAGGCGTTTACACAAGATGGCTGGGCATTCCGAATGGATTCAAGCCGTGATTCAGTTGATGTACGATTGATTCGCTCTTGGTTGCCGTTTGCACGCTGAGTGCGCGGGTTGCAACAATGACGTGTTCGATATTTTGCGACGTTCATATTCCTCCGAGCTTGGCCATATTGCTGCGCGCGCAAGGCTATGATGCAGTTCACGCTTCCGAAGTCGGCTTAGAAAGTGCGACGGACAAGGTCCTTTGGGAATATGCGAAAACTCACGACGCGATCATCGTGACGAAAGACACCGACTTCCTTCGCCTGAACATTTCCGAGCCCGGTCCGCGGGTCATCCTCGTCTGCACCGGCAATTGCAGCAACCGCATACTGTTGGAGAAGTTCTTCGCCCGTTTGCCCGAAATCCGCGCCCATTTCGATTCGGGGAATCGACTTGTGGAGTTGAGGTAGCTGATAATCGCGCGTGCATTTCGCCGCGTCGGGAGTTTCTTCAGCCATTTCAGTCAGTTATCTCTTGTCGCATACGCTTGACGCTCGTTTTCGCTGCCCCTATGGTCCGCCCGCCCGAGCCGAAAAGCGATCAACGGCGGAGCTGGTGGCATGCCCCCTGCCCATCCCGACGACCTCAAACGGCTCGGCGAACGCATCGACGAAGCCGCGCGCAAACACGCGCAGGGGCCGAAACGCCAGCCGCCGACTGCATTGGGCGTCGCTTGGCGTTTTGGGGTGGAGATGACCTCGGCGCTCGTCGTGGGCGCGGCGTTGGGTCTGGCCGTCGATTGGGCGTTCGACCATTGGTCGCCGTTCCACACGCGACCCTGGGGGATGGTGGTGATGTTCGTGCTGGGCGCCGCGGCGGGGATCAGAAACGTCATGGCGGCCGCAAAGGAATTGAACGCCGCAATGGCGTCGAAGGAGAAATAGCGCCGTGGCCACGAGCCCGATGGAGCAGTTCGAGGTCAAGCCGATCGTGCCGCTGCACCTCGGCCCTTACGACCTCTCCTTCACCAACCAGTCTCTGTTCATGTGCATCGTGGTGGCGACGGTGTCGCTGTTTCTGATGCTGGCCGTATCGCGCCGGCGTCTGGTGCCTTCGCGCACGCAATCGATGGCCGAAGTCTCCTACGAATTCGTCGCCAATATGATCCAGTCGACGGCGGGCGAGGACGGGCTCAAATATTTCCCCTTCGTCTTCACCATTTTCATGTTCGTGCTGTTCAGCAATTTCCTGGGATTGATCCCCGGCGCCTTCACGGTGACCAGTCAGATCGTGGTGACGCTGGCGCTGGCCGCGCTCGTCATGCTGACGGTGATCGTCGTGGGCTTTGCCACGCACGGCATCGGCTTCCTGAAACTGTTCGTGCCCAAGGCGCCGTTCCTGCTGCTGCTGTTGCTGGTGCCGATCGAGATCATCTCGTTTTTGACGCGGCTCGTCAGCCTCTCGGTGCGCCTGTTCGCCAACATGCTGGCCGGCCACACCATGCTGCAGGTGTTCGCCGGCTTCGTGATCGCGCTGGGCAGCGCGGGCGGTATCCTTTCGGCGCTGTCGATCACGCCGATGTTCATGATCGTCTTCATCGGCGCGCTGGAAATGCTGGTGGCGTTCCTGCAGGCCTATGTCTTCGCCATCCTGACCTGCATCTACCTGAACGAAGCCCTTCACCTTCACGACCAACACTAGGGGACCACGACATGGATCACGCAATCAATCTGCTTCCCGCGGCGAAAATGATCGGCGCCGGACTGGCTTGCATCGCGCTCGCCGGCGCCGGCAACGGCATCGGCATCGTGTTCGGCAATTATCTCGCCGGGGCGCTGCGCAATCCGGGCGCCGCCTCCACCCAGACCACCAACCTCTTGCTCGGTTTCGCGCTGTGCGAAGCGACCGGCCTCTACGGTCTGGTGATCGCGCTCATCATTCTGTTCACCTGATGCTGGCCGCACCCGCCGCCACGACGACGAGCACCGTCCAACAGGGCGGCGCCTTTCCGCCGTTCGAGACGCAAACCTATCCGGGCCAGCTGTTCTGGCTCGCGATCACCTTTGCCGTCCTGTTCGTGGTGTTGGCGCGCATCGCCGGCCCGCGCATTGCCTCCGTGATCGGCGAGCGCAAGGGCCGCATCGCCAACGATCTGGCCGGCGCGGAAAAGCACCGCAGCGACGCCGAGGCGACGCTGGCCGCTTACGAATCCGCCCTCGCCGAGGCCCGCGGCCGCGCCCGCACGCTGGCCGAGGAGAGCCGCAAGCTGGTCGACACCGAGGTGGAAAAGGCCAAGGCCGAAGCCGACGCGGCCGCCGCCGAGGCCTCGGCCAAGGCGGAGGCGCAGATTGCCGCGTCGCGCGCCGAGGCGGCGCAACATGTCACAAAAATGGCGCAAGATGCCGCCGTCGAAATCGTGGCGCACCTGATCGGCGAGAGAGTGGCGCCCGACGAAGCCGAAGCGGCGGTCAAGGCCGGAGCCGGCTGAAGATGAGGAGAATGCGCCATGTCGACCTTTCGCGTCGCCTTCTCTTCGCTCGCCGTGGGCGTGGCGCTGTATCTCGTGACCATCCACCGCGCCGAGGTTCCCGGCATCATGACTGAGCTTTTCCACAATCCCGAGTTCTGGGTCGCGGTCGGCCTTGGCATCGTGGTGCTGATCTTTCTGCACCTGCGCGTGCCGGCGATGGTGGGCAAGGCGCTTGACGCGCGCGCGGCGGCCATCGCGGGGGAATTGCGCGAAGCCAAGCGCTTGCGCGAGGAAGCCGCCGCGTTGCTCGCCGGCTATGTGCAGAAGACCTCGCAGGTCGAAAGCGAAGCCGCCGCCATCATGGCCGACGCCAAAGAAGAAGCCGAGCGCTTCGCCAAGGAAACCCGCGCCCAGCTGCGCGCTCAGATCGACCGGCGGGCCAAGATGGCGCAGGAAAGGATCGAGCAGGCGGAAGCCGCGGCGCTCGCCGAAATCCGCGCGCTTGCCGCCGATGTCGCGGCCAAAGCCGCCGAGAAGCTCATCGCCGCGCGGATGGACGAAGGGCGCTCCGCCGCCCTGGTGGCGAAAAGCATCAAGGATTTGCCGGCGAAGCTGAACTGACGCTTTTCTCCACCCTCCCCCCACTGGAATAGTAAAAAGTGAATTCAATTCCACTTTTTCGCGCGTAAGCGGTTGAATCGCCTCGACAATCGTGTCGCAATTGCTCTGCACCAAGGCGACATGAGCGTGCGCCGGGGCGACCCTGGCGTTCATCAACCGGGCGGGGCGATGGAATTTGTCTTGCGACTGAGGCGCAGGAACGATGTGCGACCGCGGCACAGCGGCGATCCGCGATCGCGGCGCAGGGGCGGTTGCGATCCGGATTGCGGCGGCGCGTTGGCCCGCGACGAAGGTATCTCCCACACTCATGCTATGGAAATGACATCAAAGACGCTGGCTTCAAGTGGGCGCGACAATATTGTCACGCAATCATGCAGCACACGCGTTTCAGTCGCGAGGTGCAAAGATATCACCGACCCGAGTTCTCACAGCAAGAATAGGACCATCACCCGACATTTCTGTCGCGGCCGTGATGGAAACAGGACGCCAAACGCAGATCTCCACCCTCCCCCAGCGCGGGGAGGGTGGATCGTCGCGAAGCGACGATCCGGGTGGGGGGATTTCGATGTCTGCTTCGCGGCAACTTCTGCCATTCGATCTACCTGCTGAAGTAAGCCTCAATCTGTGCCTTCTCGTTGCAGGCGAACCGATGCTATCATCTAGATGGGAGGAAATCTGCTCACTCAGGTTTCACCCGCTCATGCCGAGGAGAAATGAGCAGTTGACAGCGTGTGAACCCTGCCTCGCTGAGGAAAACGACATTCAGGAAATCGATAGTCTCCTATGTTCAGCCAAGGAGCCAATAGGGCTAACCGAGAGATTTTGTGAGAGCGCCAACTATCCGAAGCGAGAGCAGTGGTTTCAGCATTTGCGCGAACGCAATTTGCTTTGGGTCATTCGAGATGCCGAGGGGATTGTCGGATTACTGATTTTGGAAGAGGCCAAATTTGGAGAAATTGTAGGGATCGCCTACGTTGTCGTAGCCGAACATTTGCGCGGACGAGGCGAGATAGGCCCGAGGTTGGTGCGACAGGCTCAAGCCCTCTCTAAATCTCTGAGGGCAGAAGCACGAAACGGCAGTTCATGTCTGTTACTTCGAAAATGCGGATTTCGAAAGCGGCAAGAAGTGTCACCATCAGGACACCCAATTCTTACTTGGTCAAGCGCGTAGGCAGTGGGGCGCCGTAAAAAACAGGTGATGACATGTTCGGACTGCGAAGGTCAGAATATGACGCTCTCTGCCAAGTTGTTTCCGAAGAAAGTAGTATACCATGCGATGTCTGGAAATCAGACCACGTAAGGCTCCTATACAATGAATATTCATCTCATTTACAAAGGGAAACTAAAGTAGCTGTCCTGTATCTATCATTTATCCTGACAGCTATGATACCAATTCCGGGTGATCAGGTTCCGGATCGTGACTTTCTTACTCTGTTGGCAATACTCTACGAGAAATCAAAGACGTGGCTTGAACGTGCTGACGATAAATTGAACTTTTATTTGGATTGCCACGATTTATTCTATGACGTTAAATACAAACTAGAGAGACTGATAGATCGCGCGAACGAAGCTGGTGAATGACTGCAAATACACCTCTGGCTTTATTTAAGTGTGATGCACACCCGGAATTGATCATGAGTGATGTGAGATTATCTAGCCGTGTGACACAGGTGGAACGGAAACTTCTGGCGCAAAGCGGAAGTCCCCCCACCCGGCGAGCCGCTAACGCAGCTCGCCACCCTCCCCGCGTTGGGGGAGGGTTAAGCTATTTGTTCTCCGGCAGCACGACGCGGATGTGCAGTTCGCGCAGCTGTTTGAGCGAGGCTTCGCTCGGCGCGTTCATCATCAGATCTTCGGCGCGCTGGTTCATCGGGAACATGGTGACTTCGCGCAGATTCTCCACGCCGGCGATCAGCATGACGATGCGGTCGATGCCCGGCGCGGTGCCGCCGTGCGGCGGGGCGCCGTAGCGGAAGGCGTTGAGCATGCCGGCGAATTTCCGCTCGGTCTCATCGCGCGCGTAGCCGGCGATCTCGAAGGCCTTCAGCATCACGTCGGGATCGTGGTTGCGGATCGCGCCGGACGACAGTTCCACGCCGTTGCAGACGATGTCGTACTGGAACGCCTTGATGCCGAGGATGGTGTCGCGGTCGGCGGCGTCGAGCGCGAGGAATTTCTCGCGGTCGAATTGCGGCATGGAGAACGGATTGTGCGAGAAATCGATCTTCTTCTCGTCCTCGTTCCACTCGTACATCGGAAAATCGACGATCCAGCAGAATTCGAATTTCTTGTCGTCGATCAAGCCGAGTTCGCGCCCGAGCCGGATGCGCACCTGACCGGCCAGCGCCGCCGCGCGGTCTTTTTTGGCGTCGGCCGCGAAGAACAACGCGTCGCCCGCCACGACGCCCGCTTTCGCGGCCAGCGCCGCCAGCGCTTCGGCGGAGAGGAATTTCGTAATCGGCCCTTTGCCCGCAAGCCCCTCGCCTTCGGTTTCGAACACGATATAGCCGAGCCCCGGTGCATTCATTTCCGCTCGCGCCCAGTCGTTCAGCCGGTCGAACCAGGAGCGCGGCTGAGTGGAAGCCCCCGGCGCGGGGATCGCCCGCACAGTCTTGTCCTTGAACGCCTTGAAGGCCACGTCGTCGCGCGCGAACACGTCGGACACGTCGGCGATGACGATGGGATTGCGCAAGTCCGGCTTGTCGACGCCGTATTTCAACATCGCTTCGTCATAGGCGATGCGCGGGAACGGCGCGGGCGAAACCTTGCGGCCGTCGGCGAATTCCTCGAACACGCCGAACAGCACCGGCTCGACCGCCGCGAACACGTCGTCCTGCGTCACGAAGCTCATCTCGAGATCGAGCTGATAGAACTCGCCCGGCGAGCGGTCGGCGCGCGCGTCCTCGTCGCGGAAGCACGGCGCGATCTGGAAATAGCGGTCGAAGCCGGCCACCATGATGAGCTGCTTGAACTGCTGCGGCGCCTGCGGCAGCGCGTAGAACTTGCCGGGATGCAGCCGCGACGGCACCAGGAAGTCGCGCGCGCCTTCGGGCGAAGAGGCGGTCAGGATCGGCGTCTGGAACTCGGTGAAGCCCTGTTCGATCATCCGCCTACGGATCGACGAGATCACCTGCGAGCGCAGGACGACATTCTGGTGAAGCTGCTCGCGGCGCAGGTCGAGGAAGCGGTATTTCAGCCGCGTGTCCTCGGGATAGTCGAGATCGCCGAACACCGGCAGCGGCAAGTCCGCCGCCACCGACTGCACCGCGACCTCTTCGATGCGCAGCTCGACCGCGCCGGTCGGCATCTCCGGGTTGACGGTCTCCGGCGAGCGCGCCACCACTTTGCCGGTCAGCGTCAGCACCCATTCCGAGCGCGCCTTGTCGGCCTCGGCGAAAGCGGGCGAGTCCGGCTCGACCACACATTGCGTGATGCCGTAATGATCGCGCAAGTCGATGAACAACAGCCCGCCATGGTCGCGCCGCCGGTTGACCCAGCCGGACAGCCGCGCGGTCTGGCCGACATGGCCTTTGCGCAATTGGCCGCAGGTATGGGTGCGATAGGCGTGCATAGCGAGTCCCCGAAAAAGGCCGGTATGTGGCGGCTTTAGGGGGTGTGGGTCAAGTCCGCCTGTGTTTTCTCTGTCGCAAATCATGCCTAGGGTCTTGGCCGTTCCAAAGGGATGACCCGCCATGACGCTGTCGCGCGCTCTGACCGTGCTTGCCGTCGCGCTTGCTCTTGCCCTGCCCGCCGCGGGCAAGCGCAATGTGGTGATCTTCGTGGCCGACGGGCTGCGCTATGAAAGCGTCACGCCGGATACCGCCCCGACCATGTGGAAAGTCCGCCAAGAAGGAGTCGATTTCTCCAACAGCCATGCCGTCTATCCGACGCTGACCACGGCCAATGCCTCGGCCATCGCCACCGGCCATTTCCTGGGCGACACGGGCGACTACGCCAACACGCTGTGGGCCGATTTCCCCATCCCCTGCCGGCTCGGCATGGTGATCGCCTTCGTCGAGGACGATTGCATCCTGCGCGACCTCAAGGCGCATTTCGGCCAGGGCTATATGGGCCAAACCACGCTCATGCAAGCGGCGCGCGCGGCGGGCTACGACACCATCCTGGTGGGCAAGCGCGGCCCGCTCGCCATCCAGGACCTCGACGCGCTCGACGCCAAGAACGCGAACGTCGATGAGCCGCTCGGCATCTTCATCGACGATGCCACCAACCGTCCGACCAATGCCGACGGCACGCCCACCAAGAGCACGCTGCTGAAGGGGCAGATGGCCGCCGACATCTTCAGCGCCACCGGCATGGGCGAGCCCTCGTTCACTTCGACCCCCAATCTGACGCAGCAATCCTACATGCTGTCGGCGACCGCCGGCGTGCTGATCCCCGACCTGCAGATCTCGGGCAAGCCGTTTGCGCTGCTGTTCTGGTCGCGCGATCCCGATACCACCCAGCACGGCGCGACCGACAGCGACGGCAGGCTCATTCCCGGCATCAACAGCACCAGTGGGCGGGCGGCGATCCGCAACGCCGACAACGATCTGCGCGGCATCCTCGACGCTCTCAAGCAATGGGGCATGGCCGACGACACCGACGTGTTCGTGATCGCCGATCACGGCTTTTCCACCATCGGCAACGGCATTCCCACGCCAGACGGGCGCTTGGAACGCTCGTCTATTCCGGGCGGATTCCTGGCGGTCGATATGGCGTCGTGGCTTGGCAATCAGCCGATCTACGATCCGGACCGCTCCGACGCCCTGCTCGATCTCGACAGCGGCGAGCATCCGCAGAACGGCGACGCGCTGATCGGCCCCTCGCCCGACAAGCCGCTGGCGATCGTCGCGGCGAACGGCGGCAGCGACTTCATCTACGTGCCGGATGGCCACGAGCAGCACGCCATCGCCAAGCGCATCGTTGAAAAACTCACCGAGCAGCCTTATGTCGGCGCGCTGTTCGTCAATGACGACGTGATGGAGGGCGATCCCGGCGATTTCGCCGGCGCCTTACCGATGAGCGCGATCAACATGATGGGCTCGGCCAGTGTGCCCAGACCCACGATCATCGTAAGTTTCCGCTCCTTCGTGGTGAAAGGCTGCCCGCTCGGCGAACAGATGTGCACGGCGGAGATCGCCGATACCACGCTGCACACCGGCCAAGGCATGCACGGCAGCTTCAGCCGCACCGACACGCGCAATTTCATGGCCGCCATCGGCCCCGATTTCAAAACCAAGTTCGACGACGCCGCACCGGTCGGCAATACCGACGTGGCCCCGACCCTGGCCCGTATCCTGGGCGTGGAGTTGAGCGGCCCCGGCACGCTCAAAGGCCGCGTGATCGGCGAGGCGCTCAAAGGTGGCAAGCCGCCCGCGGTGCACCGCAGCGTGCTGCGATCGGCCAAGGCGGCGGGCGGTTTCGCGACCGTCCTCGACCTCGAGGAAGTCGGCGCCACGCGTTATTTCGACGCGGCGGGCATGCCCGGACGCGTGGTCGGCCTTCCCGCGCATTGAAAAACGCGCGCGCGTCAAAAGAATCCGCTATCACGGTCCGATGCGGATCGTGGAAACCACCGACGAACTGAAGGCGCTGGTCCAAGAACTCAAGGGCGCGCCCTATCTCGCGCTCGACACCGAGTTCATGCGCGATTCGACCTATTGGTCGAAATTGTGCCTGATCCAGGCGGCGGCGCCGGGCATCGCCGCCATCATCGATCCCTTGGCCGACGGCGTCGATCTCAAGCCGTTCTATGGCCTGCTCAAGGATCAAAGCATCGTCAAGGTGCTGCATGCCGGCCGCCAGGACATCGAGATCTTTTGGCATCAAGGCGGGGTCATTCCCGATCCCTTGTTCGACAGCCAGATCGTGGCGATGGTCTGCGGCTTCGGCGAAGCCGCCTCTTACGAGACTCTGGCGCGCAAGCTGGCGCGCGCCGACATCGACAAGTCCGCCCGCTTCACCGACTGGGCGCGCCGGCCGCTGACCAAGCGCCAGCTTGAATACGCGCTGGCCGACGTGACCCATCTGCGTACCATTTACGAGGCGCTGTCGGCGCGGCTCGAGAAGAACGGTCGCGCCGGCTGGGTCGCCGAAGAAATCGCCGCGCTCAAGAGCGAGGAGCTTTACGCCCTCGATCCGGCCCACGCCTGGAAGCGGTTGAAGCCGCGCACGTCCAACAAACGCTTCCTGGCAGAGCTCGCCGCCGTCGCCGCCTGGCGCGAGCGCGAGGCGCAAATGCGCGACATCCCGCGCGGGCGCGTGCTCAAGGACGAAGTGCTGCTCGAGATCGCCGCCCATCCGCCGGAAGACGCCGAAACGCTGGAACGCATCCGCTCGGTGCCCAAGGGCTTTGCCGCCTCGAAGATGGGCCGTGCCTTGCTCGAAGCGCTCGGCGAAGCCAAAGATGCTCCGCCGCCCGAGATCGAGCCGGAACGCAAGCGGCTGCGCCGCGAGCCTTCGCCGGCGACTGTCGATCTGCTCAAGACGCTGCTCAAGCTGCGCTCCGAGGAAACCGGCGTCGCCCCGCGCCTGATCGCCAACGCCGATGACCTCGAGCGGCTGGCGGCCGGCGACACCGGCGTGCCGGCGCTCAGCGGCTGGCGCGCCGAGGTGTTCGGCCGCGACGCGCAAGCGCTGATGGCCGGCACGCTGGCCATCGCGTTGGAAAACGGCGAGGCGGTACTGGTCGAACTTGAGGATTAGAGTCGTTTCGGATTGAATGGACTCTCCCCTTCTCACCATGGCCGGGCCTCATCCTGAGGAGCCCTTTCGCCTCTCCTTCGAGACGGTCGCTGCGCTCCCTCCTCAGGATGAGGCGAAAGGGCGTCTCGAAGGATGGCCCGGCCATCCATGGATGGGCGGGTTTAACCCGCCCACGGTGAGGAGGGATTGTGCGTCCGTTCAATCCGAATTGACTCTAGCTCTTTTTTTCCGGCGGCGGCAGCGGCGTGAAGTCGCCCAACATGCACGGCGTGTGCGTGCGCAGCACGGAGAAACTTTGCATGTGGCCGCAAATCTCGTCGCCGCGGATCACCCAGGCGATCCCGCTCTCGAAATGCAGCCCGAAGCAGGCGTGGGGCAGATCGTTGCGGTAGAGCCGGATCGGACCACCCTTCATGTGGAACAAGATGGTCTTGTCGTCGGGATAGCTCAGATAGTCGATGTCTTGCGGGCTGAGGCAGATACTGCGATTGGGCGTCGCATGGACGTCGGCGGCCTGGGCGGCGCTCAGCAAGGCGAACGCACAAGCAGCAGCGGTAAGAACGATCTTCATCGTCCGCTCCTCTCTCATGGGCCGCGAACGGCCCTTACGCCCCTGTACTGTCATTGTCGCGCATGGCGCGGCGCCGTCAATGGCGATGTTTTGAACGGGATTACGGCTCCATCGGGTCGGCGTTGCCAGTGGCAAGATCGCTCGGTTCCGGGCCTTCGTATGGATCCTCGTCCGTGCCGAGCTGATCGCTGGGCTGCGGCACCTCGAAGCCGGATGGCGGCATGGCTTCCAAGAAGCCCGCGGCCTTCAGCTCGTCCATGCCCGGCAGATGGGAGATGTCGTCGAGCCCGAACTGCACCAGGAATGCCTCCGTCGTGCCGTAGGTGACCGGCCGGCCCGGGGTGCGTTTGCGGCCGCGGATTTTCACCCAGCCGATTTCCATCAGCGCGTCGACGGTGCCCTTGGACAGCATGACGCCGCGGATGTCCTCGATCTCGGCGCGGGTCACCGGCTGGTGATAGGCGATGATGGCCAGCGTCTCCATCGCCGCGCGCGACAGCCGTTTCTGCTCCGGCTTTTCCTTGCGCAGCAGGAAGGCGAGGTCCGGTGCGGTGCGGAACTGCCATTTCTCCGCGACCCTGACGAGCGTTACGCCGCGGCCTTCATAAAGCCGTTGAAGCTCGGCGAGCGCCGCTTCGAGATCGGCGCCTTGCGGCAAAAGCGAAGCCAGCGCCGTTTCGCCCAGCGGTTCTTCGGCGGCGAACAGGAGTGCCTCGACCATCCGCAAATGCTCGATGTTGACAGAGGCCACGGGTTCTACGCCCTGCTGTTCCACGGAAACGGAACTCTCTTCAGCCATCGCCTCGGCCAGTGCTTCCTGCAGACGCAATACGCGGTTCATGGCGCGGCCTCTTGGGTGCGGTCCCTGACGAACACTTCCTCGAACGGCGCGAGCTGGCGAATCTCGACCCGCCCGTCTTTGACCAGTTCTAGGCACGCCAAGAGCGTGCTCGCAAGCGCCGAGCGCCGCCTCGGCCCGCCGGACCATTCGAACGGCAGCAGCCGCGAAAGCCCGCTCCAGTCCGGGATGCGGCCCAGCATACGTTCCAGCCGCGCGCGCGCTTCTTCGATCAAAAGGACCGGCGCGTTCAACGGTTTATAGGCCGTTCCGCGCAACCTTTTGATGCGCTCCGTGGCATAGGCGGTCAACAGGTCGTAGAGCGAATCGGTGTAGGTGCGCAGCTTCACCACTTTCACCGGCTCCGGCATGCCGCGGGGGAAGACGTCGCGGCCCAGCCGGTCGCCCGCCATCAGCCGCGCCGAGGCCTCGCGCATCGCCTCCAGACGCTGCAGGCGCCAGCGCAGGCGCGTGGCGAGTTCGTCGGCGGTCGGCTCGCCGTCCTCGGTTTCGGGCTGCGGCAAGAGCAGTCGCGATTTGAGATAGGCAAGCCAAGCGGCCATCACCAAATAATCGGCCGCCAGTTCCAGGTTGATGCGCTTGGCGCTCTCGACGAACTCCAGGTACTGATCGGCCAGCTTCAGGATCGAGATCTTGGCGATGTCCACTTTCTGGTTGCGCGCCAGCGTGAGCAGAAGGTCGAGCGGCCCTTCAAAACCGTCCACCGTCACCATCAGCGCTTCTTCCGGCGCCGGCGCCGCGAAGCTGTCGAACTCCTCGAACCCGCTCATGGCTGCGCTCCCAACAGTTCCTGCAGCCGCGCCGCGGCCGCGGCCGGCTCGAACGGATCGGGCGCGGCCAAATGCGCCAGCGCGTGCTCGGCGCGTTTGAGCGCGTTGCCTTCCAACGGCTTGGCTTCCTTGGCCACTTCGAGCATTTCCTCCGTCTTGCCGTTGCAGTGAAGCACGCCGTCGCAGCCGGCGAACAGAGCCGCTTTGGTGCGGGCGGAAATCGGCCCTTCCAGCGCCCCCATGGAGACGTCGTCCGACAGCAAGAAGCCGTCGAAGGCGATTTCGCCGCGAATCACGTCGCGGATCACTTTCGGGCTGGTGGTGGCGGGGCGCTGCGGATCGACGGCCTCGTAGACCACATGCGCCGTCATCGCCAGCGGGCACTGGTTGAGGCTGCGGAAGGTGACGAAATCGACGGCGCTCAATTCCTCCATCGTCGCCGTCACCCGCGGCAGCGCCAGATGCGAATCGGCGGTGGCGCGGCCGTGGCCTGGGATGTGCTTCATCACCGGCAGCACGCCGCCTTCCATCAGCCCTTCGATCTGAGCGCGGCCCAGATCGATGATCGTCGAAGGATCGGTCGCGAAAGCGCGATCGCCGATGATCGGATCGGCATCGGCTGCGGGCACGTCGAGCAGCGGCAGGCAATCGACATTGATCCCCACCTCCGCCAAGTCATAGGCGATCAGCCGAGCGTTCAGATAAGCCGCTTCCGAGGCCGCTTCGCGCGCCACAGCATAGAGTTCGCCGAAGCGCGACGCGGCGGGACGTGCGGTCCATTGCGGCGGCTGCAGCCGCGCCACGCGTCCGCCCTCCTGATCGATCAGCACCGGCGCGTGGCCATCGCCCACCGTCTCGCGCAAGCCGGCCACCAGCGCACGCAACTGCCCGCGATCGGCGACATTGCGCGCGAAGAGGATGAAGCCCCAAGGCTGCGCCTCGCGGAAGAACGCGCGCTCCGCTTCGCTCAGCACCGGACCTGAGCAGCCGAAAATCACCCGCGTACGCATGGCTCAGCTCATTTCGCCGGGAAGCAGACGCCGCCTTCGGCCTTCAGCTTGTCGCATAGCGCCCCGGCCGTTTCCTTGTCGGCGAAAGAGCCGGCGCGCAAGCGATACCACACGCCCTTGTCGCCGAGATCGGCCTTTTGCACCTCGTGCGAGGCGCCGGCGAGCACATCGGCATGTTTGGACGCGTAGTCCTTCCAGGCGGTTTCCGCGTCGGTCTCGGTTTTGTAGGCGCCGATTTGCAGCACAAAGGCGCCGCCTGCGACTGTCGCGGTTTGCGAGGCCACAAGCGCCTCGGGCTTGGGCGGGACCGCTTTCGCGACGGTCACGGGCTTCTTCACCGGCGGCACAGGCTTTTCGACGATCGGCTTCTGTGCCGTCCGCATCTTTTCGCTTGGCACCGGCGCGGGCTTTGCGGGCGCCGGGGCGACTTTCGTCAATTGCGCGGGCGGCGACGTTGCCGTGCCTTGGTCGGCAATCTCGTCGGGGCCGGCAGGCTGTTGATAAATCTTGATCGGCGCGCCGCTGCCGGGCTCGGTCGCGGGCGCTTGCGTTGAAGCGGTCTGCGTCGCCGGATGCGAGGTCACGTCGCCCCGGCCGTGCGCCACGCCATAGTTATAGGCAAGCCACACCACACCGCCGAAGGCGGTCAGAACCAATAGGCAGATGACGATCACCACGGGCAGGCTCGAACCTTCCGTTTCCGCTTCGTCTTCGCCGCCGTCGAAAACGCGCACATCGTCGTCGCTTCCACGTTCATAAGGGGCCATGCGCCTGCTCCGAATCTGAATGGGGCTAGATTAGCACCCGCGCGCCTCCGAATCACGGCACGAAAATGCCGTTAGAGCGCAATCTCGTTGTGGAAAATCCGCCGGTATTCCGCCAGCGCGAAGCGGTCGGTCATGCCTGCGATGTAGTCGCGCACGACACCTTGGGTGGTGGCGTCGCCCGGAGAGCCGCAGGCCGCCGCCCAATCCGCCGGCAACAGCGAGGGGTCGTGCGCCAACGCGCCAAACAGCTCCTGCACCACCAGCTTGGCCTTGTCCATCGACGCCATGACCCGGGCATGGCGATACATCCGCGCGAAGAGGAACTGCTTGAGGTTTCCCACCGCCTGCGTCATCGCCGGCGAGAACAAAGCCGTCGCCTGCCCCGCCGCGCGCAACGCCGCGGCCGAGGACGGCTTTGCGGCCGCAAGGCGCCGCCTGGTTTCGCCGAGCAGATCGTCCATCAGCGCGCTGATCAGTATGCGCACCAATTCGCCGATGAAACGGCCGAGCTCGAGCTTGCCGTAGCGCTGCAGGATGTCGCGCGCCATCGGCCCGGCCAAAGGCGCCTCGGCCAAATCGTCCACCGTGAACAGGCCGGCGCGCAGCCCGTCATCGATGTCGTGGCTGACATAGGCGATGTCGTCGGCGAGCGCGGCCACTTGCGCTTCCAGCCCCGGCCAGCTGGAAAGATCGAGCGGCCAGCGTGCGTCGAAACTCGCGATCGGTCCCGGCAGCGGCGGGCCGAGCGGGCCATTGTGCTTGACCAGGCCCTCGAGCGTTTCCCAGGTGAGGTTCAACCCGTCGAAAGCGGCATAGCGGTGCTCGAGCTTGGCGACCAGGCGCAAGGCATGGGCGTTGTGATCGAAGCCGCCGATGGCGGAAGCAGCAGCGGCCAGCGCTTCTTCGCCGGCATGGCCGAACGGGGTGTGTCCGAGATCGTGGGCGAGCGCCACCGCCTCGGCCAGATCTTCGTCGAGCGCCAGCACGCGCGCGGCTGAGCGGGCGATCTGCGCCACTTCCAGCGAATGGGTCAGCCGCGTGCGGTAGTAATCGGCTTCGTGCTGTACGAACACTTGCGTCTTGTGCTTCAAGCGGCGGAAGGCGGTGGAATGGATGATGCGGTCGCGATCGCGGCCATAGCAGGTGCGGGTGGGACTTTCCGGCTCGGGATAGTACCGCCCGCGGCTGTCGGCCGGCTTGGTGGCATAAGGCGCACGTTCGGCCGGAGGGACGTAAAGCGGACCCACCAGCCGCCCTATGGGGCGGATTTCTTCGCCGGCAGGCTTTGCGCTGGCCATTCCACAGACTACATAAGACTCGCTAGAATAGGATAGCCATGACCACCGAAACCGCCATGCCGGTCACCGTTTCCGCCCGCGCCGCCAAGCGGATCGCGGAGATTCTGGCGGCCGAGCCGCGGCCGACGATGCTCCGCCTGGCGGTGACGGGCGGCGGCTGCTCGGGCTTTCAGTACAATTTCGTGCTGGACGAGGCGGTGGCCGACGACGACCTGATGATCCGCGAAGGCGGCGCCACGGTGCTGATCGACTCCACCTCGCTCGAATTCCTCAAAGGCGCCGAGATCGATTTCGTCGACGAGATGATCGGCGCGAGCTTCAAGGTCCACAATCCCAACGCGACCTCTTCCTGCGGCTGCGGGACGAGTTTTGCGGTGTAGCGACGCAATTAGGACAGCACCTGCGTTCTAGCGGAGATGAGTTGAACGGCATCTAGCGGGGGCGGCATGTCGAACGCTGATCAAATTCCAGAACCGGTCACCAAGCCATGCCGCGTGTGCGGCGAGGACATAAAGCTCACCGCGCGTAAGTGTCCTCATTGCGCGAGCTATCAGGACTGGCGCGGTGGACTCGGATTAAGCACGGAAGTATTGGCCCTCTTGGTTGCCCTAATTTCGATTGCGACAGCGGGCACACCAATTATCCTAAACGCGCTTACCCCGAGAGAGTCACAGTTGCACTTCTCAGTTGCATCAGTCGGAGCCGGATATGTTTCTATGTTTGTGACCAATTCTGGCGCCCGTCCGGGGCTTGTTTGGGGGCAAGCAAGAATCTCGGTTCAGGGCGAAAAAGGAATGAGAGTGTCATTCCCGGGATTCCCGTCAACGGATACAGTCATACCGCCGGAAACAAGCGCTCTAATACGGTTTCAACCCTCACCGGGTGACCTGCCATTCTACGGTTGGGACGGTGATCGGATTTGTTCCGTAGCGATCACGACCACAAATTTTGACGGTGAAGACAATTCTGTTGAAGTGCCGTTCGACTGCCGCAAAATGCCGACACAGCCGCCAGCCCTTGATCGCTCCGCAATTGCACCCGCTCCGAAGTAGGATACCCCTTTATCCGACTTAGGACACTCAGAGGCTATTTAGGACAGCACACACCCCCTTGAACCTTGCGGGTCGAATCACCATTTCTCTTAAGTTCCAACATTTGCGCGCGTCACCCTGAGGTGCGCGGCTGTGCTTCGAGGCCCGCCTCCGGCGGGCACCTCAGCATGACGGCCGCGCCTCGAAGGGCGCGCGCAAATGGCTCTTTTCAAAAAAGCCGATTCCGTGGGCGCGGCGAGTCTGCCAAAAACGAGGTAAAGAAATTCGCGCCAGCTTATCCGACGCGACGCGCTTTAGAGTCGTTTCGGAATAAATGGAATCGATTGAAGCTCCTACCCTCCCCTTGAGGGAGGGTCGAAGGCAAATTCGAGCGTAGGCGAGAATTTGGCTTCGGGGAGGGGTGCGCGACAGCGCGCTCGCTGCGCTCGCGACCCCTCCCCGAAAAATCCTTCGCAAGCTCGGATTTTTCGACCCTCCCTCAAGGGGAGGGTGAGAAATTTTGCGTCGGTCCAAACCGAATTTGCTCTAATGACCCTTCGCGGCTTGCCGGTCGTTGGCGGTCGCGTTCGGCGGCGGCATGGCGGGAACCGGACGCCAGCCTTGCGAACAGGCGTGCACATAGGGCGCGTAGCCTTTGGGCGTGTCGCAATAGAACCAGGTGGCGCTGAATGACGGCGGACGTTCGTCGCGTTCCGACGCCGGCTGCGAAACGGCGACGGCGGTCCAGCCGGCCGGGCACGAGGTGACATAAGGGAAATAGCCCTTGGCCTTTTCGCACCATTCCCAACTCGCGTAGGAAATGGGCTTGGGCGAAGCGGGCGGCGGCGGCGTCACCGGAATGGCCGTCCAGTCGTGCTCGCAGCTCTTCACATAAGGGAAAAAGCCGTTCGGCTGGTCGCAGTAATACCAGAAGGGCCAAGGCGGCGGACCCTCCGCCGTGTCGTTCGTCGCGGCGGTTTGATCGGGTCCGGCCGGTGCAGGTGCGCCCGGTGCAGGTGCGCCCGGTGCTGGCGCGCCCGGCGCGGGCGCCGGCGGATATGGCGGGATGTCCGGATAAGGCCACGGCCCGGGATAATAGGGATAACCGACGATCACGCCGCCATCGTCGCTGCCATCGTTGCCGCCGCCGCGAGAGCCGCGATGATCGCCGCCGCCGTGGCGACCGCCGCCCCAAGCCAGGCGTTCGCCGCGGCCGGCGGAATTGTTCGCTGGGACCGGGCCGTGCGAGCGGTTCGATGGACTGGTGTGCGTGCCGCCGCTCGCCGACGCGTGCGCCGCTGCGGGCGCGTTCTTGTCGGAGCCGTCCGACTTGGCGAGGGCCGAGCCGTTTGCGCCGAGCAGCAGTCCGGCGGCGAGAACCACGAGAGCCTTATCCAGACGGCGCATTGGGCTCTCCTCAGCGATGCCCGGCCTTATGCTATCACGGCCCTACCCGCCCGGATACCGCCGCGGGTCGCTAGGAGGTCGCGGCTTCGTCGCAAAGCTTGTCGGGACGGGCCGGACGATTCCGTTTAAGATGGACCGCCATGAAGATCGCAACCTGGAACGTCAATTCGGTGAAAGCGCGCCTCGAGGCGGCCGCGCAGTGGCTGAAAGAGGCCGCACCCGACCTCGTCTGCCTGCAGGAAATCAAATGCACCGACGACGCCTTTCCGCGCGCGGCGTTCGAGGACCTCGGCTATAATTGCTCCGTACACGGACAAAAAACCTACAACGGCGTGGCGATCCTGTCCAAGCGCCCGCTGGAGGACGTCGCGCCCGGCCTTCCCGGCGGCGACGGCGACGATCACGCGCGTTATCTCGAGGCGCTGGTGCCCGGCGACAAGGGCGTCGTGCGCGTCGCCTCGATTTACGCGCCGAACGGCAACCCGATCGGCACGGAAAAATTCTCCTACAAGCTGGCTTGGCTGGAGCGGCTGCGCGCCCACGCGAAAGAGCTGCTGGCGCTCGAAGAGCCGGTGGCGCTGATGGGCGATTACAACGTCATTCCGACGCCGGAGGATTGCTGGGACGTGAAGCCGTGGCTGGAAGACGCGCTATTCCAGCCGGAGTCGCGCGCGGCGCTGCGCCGGATCGAAAATCTCGGCTACAGCGATGCCTTCCGCGCCGTGAACGCGCAGCCTTATCAATACTCGTTCTGGGATTATCAGGCGGGCGCCTGGCAGAAGGATCACGGCATCCGCATCGACCACATTCTCTTGTCGCCGCAGGCGCTCGACCGCCTCGCCGGCGCCGGCATCGACAAGAAGGTGCGCGGCCGCGACAAGCCGTCGGACCACGTGCCGGTGTGGTGCGAGATCGAGGTATAATTTGCCATCCCCGCTGTGCGCCTTTCATCGGCCCCACAAGCTTCTCATTTGCGCCGCATTTGCCGCCTAGACCGAGCCACGCTACCGGACAGCAAGAGGTGCGGACATGCGCTGGCGTATGGCGTTTGCATGCGTTGCGATCGCTCTTATGGCGCAAGGCGCGCTTGCCGCGCCCAAGCTGGTCTATCGCGTCGACAGTGCCACGGCCCAGATCGAGAACGGCCGTCTTGTCGTCACGGCCAGCGGCGCGGTGAAGAGTGGCGGCTGGACGAGGCCGGTGCTGCGCCTCCACGGCTCGCCGCAAGCCGACACGCTGGTGATGGATTTCGCGGCGACGCCGCCACGCTCGAAGCGCGTGGTGGTACAAGCGATCCTGCCGATCACGGTGACGCTCAAAGCCGCACCGCCGCATGACGGTACGGTGCAGGTGAAGCTCGTGTCGCAAACCAACAGCGTAACCGTACCGATTGTGCGTCACGCTACGGCGGCGACCACCCCGTTGCGTCCCGCGCGCGTTGCACGCAGCAAATGATGGGCAGTAAACACTTTTAGGATTGCGCGGAATTAAGCCGCGTCGGCGACAACGCGATTGCGGCCCGTGCGCTTGGCGCGATAAAGCGCTTGATCGGCGCGGTGCAGCAGCGCCTCCGCGGTGTCGTTCTCACCTTCCGATTTGGCGATGCCGATCGAGATGGTGATGCTGAGCCGCTGCGGGGCGCGGCTGATGTCGATGGGCGTGGTCTCGATGCTCTTGCGCAACCGCTCGGCTACCGAATAGGCGTAGGCCACGTCGGTGTCGGGCATCACCACGACGAATTCCTCGCCGCCGTAGCGGCAGACCAAATCGATGCCGCGCACGTTGGCGGCGATGCGCTTGGCGAATTCGCGCAGCACCTCGTCGCCGATGTCGTGGCCGTGGTTGTCGTTGACCGTCTTGAAGAAGTCGATGTCCATGATGACGAAGGCGAGCGGCTTGCCGCTGCGCTGCGCCTCGGCGATCAGATTGTCGAGATGGCGCGCCATGTAGCGGCGGTTGTGCAGGCCGGTGAGCTGGTCGGTGATCGCCATTTCCAGCGACAGCTGCACGTTGTGGCGCAGCCGGTCGGCGTATTTCTTCTTGCGCAACTGCGTGCGGACGCGCGCCACCAGCTCGTTTTTGTCGACGGGGCGCGTCAGATAATCGTTGACGCCCATTTCGAGCGCCTGGGTCAGCTTGCGCCGGTCGCTGTCGCTGACCACCACCAGGATCGGCACGTTGCGCCCCTCCGGCAGCGAGCGCAGCTGCGAGCACAGCCTGAGGCCGTCGAAGCCGCGCATGCCCAGGCTGACGATGATCAGGTCGTAATCGCCGCCGCGCACGCGCACCAAGGCTTCCTCGAAGGTGTCGACCGACGACACCGAATGCGTCGGCTCCAGCGCCGAAGCGAACCAGGCGACCGATTCCGGCCGGTCCTCGATGATCAGCATGCGGCCCGGAATGTTGGCGTCCAACAGCGTCGTGGCCGGATCGAGCAGGCCCATGCTCTGGCCGGTGGCCTCGCGCATGCGCAATTCGTCGGTCATCATCTTCAGGCGCACCAGCGAACGCACGCGCGCGAACAGCGCCGCGTCGTCCACCGGCTTGGTGAGGAAATCGTCAGCGCCCGCCTCAAGCCCCGCGACGCGGTCGGCCGGCTGGTCGAGCGCGGTCACCATCACCACCGGCACATGCGCGGATTTTGGATTCGATTTGATGCGGCGACAGACCTCGAAGCCGTCCATGCCCGGCATCATCACGTCGAGCAGCACGATGTCGGGCGTGGCCTCGTCCATCTTGGCGAGCGCTTCGAGGCCCGAATAGGCGGAGACGACCTCGAAATACTCGGTCGTCAGTTTGGCTTCGAGCAGCTTGACGTTCGACAGGATATCATCGACGACAAGGACACGCGCCGTCATGGCCGCTCCTTATCCGATGAAGCGGCGCACGGTATCCAGGAAGCTGGTGACCGAGATCGGTTTGGAGATGTAGGCTTCGCAGCCGCCCTGGCGGATCACTTCCTCGTCGCCCTTCATTGCGAAGGCGGTGACGGCGACCACCGGAATGGCCTTCAGCGAATCGTCTTCCTTCAGCCATTTGGTGACTTCCAGGCCCGACACTTCGGGAAGCTGGATGTCCATGAGGATGAGATCGGGGCGGTGTTCGCGCGCGATGTCGAGCGCTTCCATGCCGTCCTTGGTCTGCAGGATGTGATAGCCGTGCGCGTCGAGAAGATCGTGGAAGAGCTTCATGTTGAGCTCATTGTCCTCGACGATCAGGACCGTCTTGGTCTTGGCGTCCATGCTGCCGTTCTCCGCCTTCCCACCCCCCGCCGGCCGTATTGCCCACGGATGGAGCCGATTCTCCGGCTCATGATGGTCCAAGTATTAGTTGGTATGTCTTAACGCTCTCTTGACGTTGCCGAAGGCTTGGCCTCGCTGGCCTGACTAAAATGCCGCGCCTGGCCGCTTTGCCGGGCTCGGCAGGCGGGCGTTCTTTGCGTATCCTTGCAGCGTTGCCAATCGGTAAAGAAAGAATTGACGCGCCAGAACCCCAATCGCGACCGTGCCGAGACCATCGCGCTCGATGCCCTGGTCTTTCTGGCCGCCGGCCCGGAGCGAATCGAGCGATTCCTGCGTCAATCGGGACTCGAGGCCGCAACCTTGAAGGCGCGGGCGGGCGAAGCGGAGACGCTGCGAGCCGTGCTCGACTTTCTTTTGGCCGACGAAAGGCTGGCGGAGGAATTCTGTCAGCAGAACGGCCTTTCGCCGCGCGAGCTTTGGGCGGCACAGCACCTGCTTGAGGCGTGACGACGGAATGTTACCGGTCCCAGCCGGAGCGGCGGCTGTGTAGGGCAATAAACCGCAGAAAATATGGATTGTGACCGCTGCCAATCGGTGCACAGGACGCTCGATCTGTGTAGGAATGGCGGCGCGGCCGCGCTGGCCTGACAAGCAATGGGTGGAGCATGCGCTTCGGCATCGATCTCGGCGGTACCAAGATTGAAATCCTGGCGCTCGGCGACCGCGGCGAGGAGCTTTTGCGCCAACGGGTCGCCACGCCTCGGGACTCATATGACAACGTCGTCTTGGCCATACGCGATCTGGTTTATGACGTCGAAACCAAGCTCGGCGGGCGCGGCAGCGTGGGAATCGCGATTCCCGGCGCCATCAGCCGCGTCACCGGGCTGGCGAAGAACGCGAATTCCACGCGGCTCATCGGTCATCCGCTCGACAAGGACCTGACGCAGGCTTTGCATCGCGAGGTGCGAGTCGAGAACGACGCGAACTGTTTCGTGCTCTCCGAGGCGGCTGACGGCGCGGCCGTCGGTCATAACGTCGTCTTCGGCGTGATCGCAGGCACCGGCGTGGGCGGCGGATTGTGTGTCAACGCGCGCCTGCTGCCCGGCGCGCACGGTATTGCCGGCGAGTGGGGACATACGCCCTTGCCTGCGCCGCGCGCCAAAGAATTTTCGGATCCGCCGCGCTGCTATTGCGGCCGCTACGGCTGCATCGAGACCTGGTGCAGCGGCCCGGCGCTGGTCTCCCATTATGAAGCCCGCAGCGGCAAGCGCCTTTCGGTGCCCGAAATCGTCGCCGCGGCCGACGCCGGCGAGGCCGCCGCCAAGGCGGAGCTCGAAGACTTCTACGACCGCTTTGCCCGTTCGCTTTCGCTGCTGGTCAGCATCATCGATCCCGACGCCATCGTGCTCGGCGGCGGGCTGTCGAACATCGATGCGCTCTATGCGGAATTGCCGCCGCGGGTGGAGCGCTATGCCTTCACGCCGGAGGGGCCGACCGCGATCATCAAGAACCGGCACGGCGATTCCAGCGGCGTGCGCGGCGCGGCCTGGCTGTGGCGCGAAGAAGAAGTGCCGCTGGCGCTGCCGAAATAGCTTTGGCGCGGCGGCGCATTCGCGCTAGCCTCATTGTCCGAAACGAGGGAACCGTCATGACCGGCCGCATCGAAGTGCGTTTGCAAGAATTGGGCGTCACCCTGCCCGCCCCGCCCGCACCGGTGGCCAGTTACGTGCCTTATACGGTGAGCGGCAATCAGGTCTTCATTTCCGGACAGGTTCCGGTGACCACCCAAGGCGTGCAGTTCATCGGCCTGGTGGGCGACGGCATTTCGATCGAGCAAGGCAAACAGGCCGCGCGGCTGTGCGCGATCAATCTGGTGGCGCAGCTCAAGGCGGCGTGCGGCGGCGATCTCGACCGCGTGAAGCGCTGCTTGAAGTTGACGGTGTTCGTCGCCGGCGTCGCCGGTTTCGGCGGCCATCCGGAAGTCGCCAACGGCGCTTCCGATTTCATCGTCGAAGTGTTCGGCGAAGCGGGCAAGCACGCCCGCGCCGCGGTGGGCGCCGCGACGTTGCCGCGCGGCACGGTTTGCGAAGTCGAAGGCCTATTCGAGATCGCGTGAGCCAGGACAAAATTTCCGCGCGTCTGGCGGGCCGCGCCGCCGAAATCGGAGCCCAGCGGTGGAACGCCTGCGCGCGCGTGGGCCACGATCCGCATCCCTTCACGCGCTACGAATTCTTCGCGGCGCTGGAGGAATCCGGCTCGGCCACCGCGCGCACGGGCTGGCGGCCGTTGCATCTGATCGTCGAACGCGACGGGCGTGTCCAAGGGCTGATGCCGCTTTATCTCAAAAGCCATTCGCAAGGCGAATATGTCTTCGACCACGCCTGGGCCGACGCGCTGGAGCGGGCCGGCGGCGCTTATTATCCCAAACTGCAGGCGACCGTGCCTTTCACGCCGGTGACCGGACGGCGCTTGCTGGTGGCGGAGGACGCCGACGAGGCCACTACGCGCACCGCGCTGTTGGCCGCAGGCGCCGCCGCGGTGGAACAGCTCGATGTTTCCTCGCTGCACATCACCTTTGCGACCGAAGAGGAATGGCGCGCGGCGGGCGAATTTGGCTATCTGCAGCGCACCGACCGGCAATTCCATTGGGACAATAAGGGCTATGCCTCGTTCGAGGAGTTCCTCGGCGAACTCTCCTCGGCCAAGCGCAAAAATCTGCGCAAGGAGCGCTCGAGCGTGCGCGAGGCCGGCGTCGAATTCGATTGGCTGACCGGCGGCAACATCCGTGAAGCGCATTGGGACGCTTTCTTCGAGTTCTACATGGACACCGGCGGGCGCAAATGGGGCCAGCCGTACCTGACGCGCGAATTTTTCAGCCGCGTCGGCCAAGCGATGCCGGAGCAGATTTTGCTGGTGATGGCGCGGCGCGGGAGCCGGCACATCGCGGGTGCGCTCAATTTCATGGGCGAAGGCGTGCTCTACGGCCGCAATTGGGGCTGCATCGAAGCCGTGCCGTTCCTGCATTTCGAGACCTGCTATTACCAGGCGATCGACTTCGCCATCGCGCACGGCCTCAAGAAGGTCGAAGCCGGCGCGCAGGGCGAGCACAAGCTGGTGCGCGGCTATCTGCCTCAGCCCACCTACTCCGCCCATTTCATCGCCCATGCGGGGCTGCGCCGTGCCGTCGCTGATTACCTCGAGGCCGAACGCGAGGCGGTGGCGGAGAATATCGCCGAATTGGGCCAGGCGGGGCCGTTCAAGAAATCGCCATGAACCGAGGCGTCTTGGCCCGCAAAGGCGTGACACCCGCTTGACGCCTTCACAAATATTGAATGTTCAAGGCGACTTCGGCGTTTATACTGGCGGCACTGAGTCAGACGCCAACCTGGGTGGCCGGCTGCCCGGGCCCTGACAGATAAGGTTGGAACCGATGCCCTACGACCCCAACAACGTCTTCGCGAAAATCCTGCGCGGCGAAATTCCTTGCGTGAAAATATATGAAGACGAGCGCACGCTCTCCTTCATGGATATCATGCCGCAAGCCGACGGCCACACGCTGGTGGTGTCCAAGGAACCGGCCGAGAACATCTTCGATCTTTCGCCCCACGGCGCGGCCGCCCTGATCGCGGCGACGCAAAAGGTGGCGAAAGCGGTCAAGAAAGGACTGAACGCGCCCGGCCTGATGCTGGCGCAGCTGAACGGCGCGCCGGCGGGGCAAAGCGTGTTCCACGTCCACTTCCACATCATCCCGCGCAGCGCCGGCGTCGACCTGCGACTCCACGCGCGAATGATGGTCGAACCGGAGATGCTGGAACCGATCGCGGCGAAGATCCGGGCGGCGCTGTAAGCGATGGTCGCGGATGTTGTCATCCGCGATCAGAGCGAAGTTGATTTCGCCGCCGTCCACGCGCTCGTTGCCGCGGCCTTCGAAACGATGCCTTATGCCTCGGGCCGCGAGCCTTTCATCATGGATGCGTTATGGACCAGCGGTGCCGCATTTGTGGCGCTGGTGGCGGACGACGGCGCGATCATCGGTCAAGTGGCATTTTCCCAAGTGACGGTGGGTGGACGCGACGAGGGCTGGCACGCCTTGGGGCCGCTTTGCGTAACGCCGAGGCGGCAACGGCAAGGGATCGGCCAAGCTTTGACCCGCGCGGGCCTCGATCGCTTGCGCATGCTGGGCAGCAAAGGCTGCGTCGTGGTCGGCGACCCGAACTACTATTCGCGGTTCGGTTTTGCCAACACCTCCGAGATGTTCGCGCCGGGCATCGGGCCGGAGCACTTCATGGCGCTATCGTTCGGCGCAGCGATACCGCAAGGACCCGTTGCCTTCGACCCTGCGTTCGCGGCGGGGGTGAGGCTTTGACGGAAGCGACACGGGCTTTGGAACGGGCGCGGGCCCTTGCCGCCGCGGGACAAGACGGCGAAGCGATCAAGGCCTATGTCGAGACGCTGCATCACGATCCAACGCATCGCGCCGCTTTGAACGAGTTGGCGGCGCTGGCCTACGCCAACGGCTATCGTTCGGCGGCGCGAACGGCTTACGAACAGATCATTCGCCACCATCCCGACGACGCCATGGCGCGCGTCAATCTGGGGAACCTGCTTGACGAAGACGAAGATTTCGCCGCGGCGCGCGCGCAATACGAGGCCGCGCTTGCCGCCAGCGCGCATTTCGCCGAAGCGCATCAAGGCTTGGCGCGTGCGCTCACGGCGCTTGGCGAGACGGAGGCCGCCGCGCCGCATTGGGAAGCCGGGTATCGCGGCCACGCGCTTGTCCGCTTGCCTTATCGCGGCGGCGCGCCTGCACAGCCCCTGCTGATGCTGGTTTCGGTCAAGGGCGGAAACCTCCCGGTGCGGCAAATCCTCGACGAACGGACGTTCGCGGTTCATGCTCTTTATACGGATTATTATGACGCCACTGTAACGCTGCCGCCTCATGCGTTGGTGTTCAACGCCATCGGCGATGCGGACTTGTGCGGCGAGGCGCTGGCACGCGCCGACGAAGTGTTGGCGCGGACGAAGGCGCCGGTGATCAATCCGCCTTCCGTCGTGCGCGAGACGACCCGCCTCGCCGTGGCGCGGCGGCTCGCGGAGGTTCCGGACGTCGTCGTGCCGGACATCCGCGCCTGGCCGCGCGAGGCGCTGGCGCGCGCGGACGATCTGACGTTTCCGCAGCTTTTGCGCGCGCCGGGCTTTCATACCGGCAAGCATTTCGTGCGCGTCGAAGGCGCCGACGAACTCGCGGCGGCCGTGGCGGCGTTGCCCGGCGAGGAGTTGCTGTCGCTGTCTTATCTCGACGCGCGCGGCGCCGACGGCATGGCGCGCAAATACCGCGTGATGATCTTGGATGGCGCGCTTTATCCACTGCACATGGCGGTCTCGGCCGAATGGAAGGTGCATTACTTCAGCGCCGCGATGGCCGACAATGCGGCCTTCCGCAAAGAGGAGCAGCGCTTTCTCGATAACATGGAGGCCGCGATCGGCGCGCGCGCCGTGGCCGCGCTTGGCGAAATCGCGCGGCGCCTTGGCCTCGATTACGCCGGCGTCGATTTCGGCCTCGACCAGCAAGGCCGCGTGCTGCTGTTCGAAGCGAATGCGACGATGGTGATCAACCCGCCCGATCCCGATCCCGTCTGGGACTACCGCCGCGCGCCCATCGCCTGCGCGCTGGAGGCTGTTCGGTACATGCTATGCGCAAGAGCCGGTGGCTAAACGTGCAGCGAAGATCAGACCGGCTATAGGCCGTTCCGCGCGAAGCGGATTAAACTTCCGTCGAAAAACATCTTCAAAAGGGCCCACTATGCGCGGGATCATCATTGTCAATTTAGAGAATGACATCAGCGGTCTAGCCGTCGCCTCATTTCCGCTCAATCACAGGATTGCAGGTGACATCGTCACGTGGCTGGCAGATGTTCCGACAAGTTACGCACTGGACGTTGCTGAATGGCTGGCAGCTAAAATGGAGCTGCCGGTTATCTGCTAAACACTCTCCTCCTTCTTCGGCGGAGGGAGTTGCTTCGGCTTGGTGTCTGCGTCGGTGACGAATTCGAAGACAAGCTTGTCGGCCTCGCGGTCGAGCAGCACGCGCACCGTGCCGCCGCCCTTCAGCTTGCCGAACAGGATTTCGTCGGCCAGCGGCTTCTTGATGTGGTCCTGGATGACGCGCGCCAGCGGCCGCGCGCCGAAAGCGTCGTCATAACCCTTCTGGCCGAGCCAGCGCGTCGCTTCCGGCGTCAGATCGAAGGTCACGTCGCGGTCGATCAACTGCGCCTCGAGCTCGAGGACGAATTTCTCGACCACGCGGTCGATGGTGTCGCGGCCGAGCGGCGCGAACGAAATGTTGGCGTCGAGCCGGTTGCGGAATTCCGGCGTGAACAGCTTCTTGATCGCCTCTTCGTCCTCGCCTTCGCGCTTGCCGCGGCCGAAGCCGATGGATTCCCTGGCGGCGTCGGAAGCGCCGGCATTGGTGGTCATGATCAGGACCACGTTGCGGAAATCGATCTTCTTGCCGTTGTGGTCGGTGAGCTTGCCGTGATCCATCACCTGCAACAGGATGTTGAACAAATCCTGATGCGCCTTTTCGATCTCGTCGAGCAGCAGCACGCAGTGCGGATGCTGGTCGACGCCGTCGGTCAACAGCCCACCCTGATCGAAGCCGACATAGCCCGGCGGCGCGCCGATCAGCCGGCTCACCGTGTGGCGCTCCATGTATTCCGACATGTCGAAGCGCAACAGCTCCACGCCCATGATCGAGGCGAGCTGGCGGGCGACCTCGGTCTTGCCGACGCCGGTGGGGCCGGAGAACAGATAACAGCCAATGGGTTTTTCCGGCGCCCGCAGTCCGGCGCGCGCCAGCTTGATGGCCGAGGCCAGCGCGTGGATCGCCGCGTCCTGGCCAAACACCACGCGCTTCAGATCGTCCTCCAGCGTGCGCAATTGTTCGGCGTCGGTCTTGGAGACGGATTTGGGCGGAATGCGCGCCATCTTGGCGATCACGTCCTCGATCTCGCGCACCCCGATCACCTTTTTGCGCCGCGATTCCACGAGCAGCATCTGCGAGGCGCCGACTTCGTCGATCACGTCGATCGCCTTGTCGGGCAGCTTGCGGTCGTTGATGTATTTCGCCGCCAGTTCCACCGCCGCCTTGATCGCGTCGGCGGTGTAGCGGATCTTGTGATAGTCCTCGAAATAGGGCTTGAGGCCCTTCAAGATCTTGATGGTGTCTGGAACGCTCGGTTCGGCGACGTCGATCTTCTGGAAACGCCGCACCAGCGCGCGGTCCTTCTCGAAATACTGGCGATATTCCTTGTACGTGGTCGAACCGATGCAACGGATCGAGCCAGCCTGCAGCGCGGGTTTGAGCAGGTTGGAAGCGTCCATCGCCCCGCCCGAGGTGGCGCCGGCGCCGATCACGGTATGGATTTCGTCGATGAACAGGATCGCGCCGGGAAGGCCTTCGAGCTCCTTGACGACGGATTTCAGCCGCTCCTCGAAATCGCCGCGATAGCGCGTGCCGGCGATGAGCGCGCCCATGTCGAGCGCGTAGATGGTGCAGTTCCGCAGCACTTCCGGCACGTCGTTCTTGACGATCTTGCGCGCCAGGCCTTCGGCGATGGCGGTTTTGCCGACGCCCGGGTCGCCGACGAACAGCGGATTGTTCTTCTGGCGGCGACAGAGGATCTGGATGGTGCGCTCGACCTCCGGCTCGCGGCCGATGAGCGGATCGATGCGGCCCTGCTTGGCCTTTTCGTTCAGGTTGACGCAAAAATTTTCCAAGGCGCCGCCTTGCGGCTTACCGCCCTTGTCGTTGTCGTCTTCGTCTTCGGCGCCGCGCACGGTTTTTTGCTGGCTCATGCCGGGCCGCTTGGCGATGCCGTGGCTGATGTAGCTGACGGCGTCGAGCCGCGTCATGTTCTGTTCCTGCAGGAAGAACACGGCGTGGCTTTCGCGCTCGGTGAACAACGCCACCAACACGTTGGCGCCGGTCACTTCGTCGCGGCCGGAATTCTGCACGTGCAGCACGGCGCGACTCACCACGCGCTGGAAACCGGTCGTGGGCTTGGCGTCCTCGCCGCCTTCGACCACCAGCGTGAGCAATTCGTCGTCTATGTATTTGAGCAGCGTCTGGCGCAGCGCCTCGGTATCGACGTTGCAGGCTTTCATCACCTGCGCCGCGTCTGGATCGTCCATCAACGCGAGCAACAGATGCTCCAGCGTCGCGTATTCGTGATGGCGGTCGCTCGCGAGCTTGATGGCGCGCCGCCAAGCCTGTTCGAGACTGCGCGAGAGCGAGGGCATGCTATTCCTTCTCCATGGTGCACTGCAAAGGATGCTCGTGCCGGCGGGCAAACTCAATCACCTGCGCCACTTTGGTCTCGGCGACCTCGAAAGTGAAGACGCCGCACACGCCCACGCCGTGGCGATGGACGTGGAGCATGATCTGCACCGCCTCGTCGCGGCCCTTGCCGAAGATGCGCTCGAGGATGTGGACGACGAACTCCATCGGCGTGTAGTCGTCGTTGAGCAGGAGCACCTTGTAGAGGCTCGGCTTCTTGGTCTTGGGGCGCGTCTTGGTGACGATGCCGGTCGAAGGGCCGGCGCCGTTACCGCCGCCCGTATTCTGCCCGCGACCGTCGCGCTTGTCCGTCATGGCCGACCTCGGAACGCACCGTATTATAAGATGATGAACGCATGCTTCCGCAATCGTCCAGCACAAAGAAGGTGAAATCGCCCTCGCAACAAAAAGCCCGGAAGCTTGGCCTCCGGGCTTTTTGTATGACACACGCCTACCCGTTTTAGGCGGCGCGCGCGGCCTGAACGGCGTCCACCCAGGCCTGAATGCGGCCTTGCAGCGGCTCGAATGTCTCTTTGGTCGTCGCCATGACGATTTCGGAAACCTTGCTGACTTCGGTCACATAGGCTGCGAAGGCGATGTTGGCGATGTCGCTCTGGAACGCGAAGGCTTCGGGGACCGACTTGCTGGCCAGCAGCTTCGTGGTGTTGGCGATCGAATCCTCGACCGTCTGCTTGGAAAAAGCGTAAAGCTCGTCGTGAAGGGTCCCGGCGCCCTTGCCGGCGGCCTCGACCGCCGCGACATAGGCCGCGACCGTTTCCTTGCCGAAGCCGATCAGCTTGTCGTAGCCCGCGACGGCCTTTTCGAAGCCGGCCTTGAAGGCTTCGGCGCCGGTCTTCACCACTGTCTCCATGGTTTCGGCGGCCTCATCGCCCGCCGCTTTGGATGCTTTCGCCATCATTCTCTCCGTCATTCCTGTCGCACCGTGCTCGGGACGAGCGTCAGTATTTATGTTGCAGTGCAATATAAGCTATATGCGCCGCGCTGCAACCTAAGTCAAGGACGAATTGCTGCACTGCGTCAAAAATTGTGCCACATCTGTTAACTATCTCTAAATCCCGGAAGTTTAACGTCGAATAGCAATGAGACTTGCGCCTCATGCCGTGATTTGGTCTCTTTCCCGAGAGGGCGCGTGCCAATCACCCAGAGGCCGGGGTAGTGGATGCTTAACCAAGCGCGAAGCCGATTTGGCTGCAACGCGACCATGTGGGGCGTGCTGCTTGTTGTGGCGCTCGCTCTGGCTGCGACACCGGCCTCGGCCGCAAGACGCCATCATCACGCCTACCTGCCGCCTGGGCTGACGGATCCCGCCAAAGACGCCGCCCTGATCGTCGACGGAGAGACCGGCAAGGTGCTCTATGCCCGCAACGCGACGGCCGAGCGCCATCCTGCGTCGCTCACCAAGCTGATGACGCTTTACATGCTGTTCGATGCCCTGAAGAAGGGGCAGCTTACGCTCTCATCGCCGCTCACCTTCTCGGAGCATGCCGCCCTACAGCGCCCGACTAAGCTGCACGTCCGCACCGGCGAGACGATTCCGGTCGACATCGCGATCAGGGCCATCGTGGTGCACTCGGCCAACGACGTGGCCGTGGCGATCGCCGAAGCGCTGGGCGGCAGCGAAGCCAATTTCGCGGAGATGATGACGGCCAAGGCACGCGCCCTCGGCATGCACGACACCTTCTTTCACAACGCCTCCGGCCTGCCCGATCCGCTGCAGATCACCACCGCCGCGGACCTCGCCGTGTTGGCGCGCCATCTGGCCTATGACTTTCCGCAGTATTTCCACTATTTCGCGACCACCGACTTCGTCTATCGCGGCTTGCATTACTTCGGTCACGACAATCTGCTCGGCCGCTACGACGGCGCCGACGGCATGAAGACCGGCTATACCGAGGCCTCTGGCTTCAATCTCGTCTCGTCGGTGGTGCGAGGCAATGAACAGGTCATCGGCGTGGTGTTGGGCGGGCGCACCGCGCATCGCCGCGACGTCGAGATGATGCGTTTGCTCGACAACACCTTCGATTCGATCGCGCAGAATCCGATGTTGGTCGCCCACGCCGCGGTGCCTTGGCAGATGGTGGCCGTGAACGCCGTGCCGGCGGTGGCGTACAACGCGACGCCCGCGCCGGTTCCCGATACGCGCGGCAGCGTCGCGGACGCCGACGACGAGGACGCTGCCGAATCGCGAAGCGACGACGAAGACACGGACGATACGGCGCAGCCGCCGGTGCCTGCTCCGCCGCCCGCGCAGCCCGTCGTGGTGGCCTCGTATCATCCTAACCCGCCGGCCGCCGTTCCCAAGCCCGCGTTGCGTCCCGACGAGGGCGATACAGACACGGACAATGGCGCTTCGCTCGGCCTGCACGATTGGACCGTGCAGATCGGCGCTTTTACCGACCTCAACTTGGCCCGCGCGCAGCTCGAGTCCTATGCCGAGAAGTCGATGGACGTGCTTGGCCAGGCGCAGCGCATCGTAGCGCCGTTCCAGTCGCTCGACGGACACATGCTCTATCGCGCCCGCTTCGGTCCGTTCCTGGAGCGCGAAGCGCGCGCCGTGTGCGCCACGCTGACCGCCCGCGGCCAAACCTGCTTTGCTGCGATCTCGACGCGCTAGCTCGAACTCAACAGCGCCGCATTGCCGCCGGAGGCGGTGGTGTTCACGGTGAAGGTGCGTTCGAGCGCCATGCGCAAGAGATAATGCGGGCCGCCCGCTTTCGGGCCGGTGCCCGACAGGCCTTCGCCGCCGAAAGGCTGTACGCCCACCACCGCGCCGATCTGGTTGCGGTTGACATAGACGTTCCCCACCCGCACGCGCCGGCGCACGAACTCGGCGGTCTCGGCGATGCGGCTGTGGATGCCGAGCGTGAGGCCGTAACCCGTGGCGTTGATCGCCTCGCACACCTTGTCGAGCTTGTCGGCGGAATAGCGCACGACATGCAATACCGGCCCGAACACCTCGCGTTCTAGCGCCGCGATGGCTTCGATCTCGAAGACATGCGGCGGGAAGAAGACGCCGTTCGCGTGCGCCGGGCCCAGCGGCAGCTTGCGCAGCAGCTTGGCCTCGCGCGTCATGCGCGCGGCGTGCAGCTCCAGCGTCTCGCGCGCCGCCTCGTTGATGACGGGACCGACATCGGTTGCCGGATCAAGCGGATCGCCGACGGCAAGTTCCTCCATTGCGCCCAAGACGATCTCGATCATCCTGTCGGCCACGTCCGTTTGCACGAACAGCACGCGCAAGGCCGAGCAGCGCTGGCCGGCGCTGTCGAAGGCGCTGGTGACGGCATCGCGCGCCACTTGCTCGGGTAGCGCGGTCGAATCCACGATCATGGCGTTCTGACCGCCGGTCTCGGCGATGACGGTGGCGATTGGCCCATTGCGGGCGGCCAGCGCGCGGTTGATGACGGCGGCGGCTTCCGTCGACCCGGTCAGCACCATGCCGGCGAGGCGCGGATCGGGAAACAGCACCTGCCCCAGCATCGCGCCGCTGCCCGGCAGCAGATGCAGCACCTCGCCCGGTACGCCTGCCTGGTGCAGCAGGGCAGTGCCCGCCGCGGCGATCAAAGGTGTGGGCGCCGCCGGCTTGGCGAGCACCGCGTTGCCCGCCGCCAGCGCGCCGGCCACTTGGCCGGTGAAGATCGCCAGCGGGAAATTCCACGGACTGATGCAGGCGAACACGCCCTTGCCGTGCAGCGTCAGCTCGTTCGATTCGCCGGTCGGCCCGGGCATGACCATCGACGAGGAGAAATGCCGCCGCGCCTGCTGCGCGTAATAGCGCAGGAAATCGGCCGCCTCGCGCACCTCGCCGAGCGCCGTCTGCAGCGTCTTGCCGCCCTCGCGCACGGTGAGCGCCATGAGGCGGGCGCGATTGGCTTCGTAGAGATCGGCGGCGCGTTCGAGGATCGCCGCACGCGCCTCGCCGCCCAGAGCGTCCCAGGCCGGCTGGGCGCGATAGGCAGCATCGAGCGCATCCTTGGCGTCCTTTGCGGTGGACAGCGTCACATGGCCGATCAAGCGCCTGCGGTCGGCCGGATCGAACACGTCTGCAGGCGCGCCCGCGCGGCGTTCGCCGCCGATGATGGGAGCGGCCGTTGCCGGCTCGCTCAGCTCTTCTTTCATCGCGGCGAGCACGGGATCGCTGGCGACGGGATCGCTCCATAGAAATCCACGCGAATTGATGCGGTCCGGCAGCATATCGCGCGGCAGAGCAATGCGCGGATTGCGCAGCGGTTTTTCCTTCGCCAGCGCGGCCACCGGATCGGCGATCAAGGCTTCAATCGGCGCTTCCTCGTCGGCCAGGCGGTTCACGAACGACGTATTCGCGCCGTTTTCCAGCAAGCGCCGCACCAGATAAGCGAGCAGATCCTCGTGGTTTCCCACCGGCGCATAGATGCGCGTGCCGGCGCCGACGGCGCTCGGCTTCTTGACCTCGTGATACAGCTCGTAGAGCGTCTCGCCCATGCCGTGCAGGCGCTGATATTCGAAGTCGCCGCGGCCGCCCGCCAAGACTTCCACCGCCGACAGTGTATGGGCGTTGTGGGTGGCGAATTGCGGGAAGATCGCGTCGCGCGCCCCGAGCATGAGCCGCGCGCAGGCGATATAGGACGTGTCGGACGCCGCTTTGCGCGTGAACACGGGATAATCGGCGAGGCCCGCTTCTTGCGCGCGCTTGATCTCGGTATCCCAGTAGGCGCCTTTGACCAGCCGCACCGGAATGCGCCGGCCATGGCTGCGGCCGAGCTCGGCGAGCCATTCGAGCGTGGCGAATCCGCGCTTCTGATAGGCCTGTACGGCAAGCCCCAGCCCGTCCCAGCCTGGCAGCGCGTCGGCCACCGTCTCGAACAGATCGAGCATCAACTCCTGCCGGTCGGCCTCTTCCGCGTCGATGGTGAGCCCGACATGCACCGCGCGCGCCTCCCGCGCCAGTCCGGTCAAGACCGGCAAGAGTTCCGCATTGACCCGCGCGCGCTTGACCCATTCGTAGCGCGGATGCAGCGCGGAAAGCTTCACCGAGATGCTCGGCCGCGTGAAGATCGGCTCTTCGTCGGCGGGATAGGCCGCGCCGATGGCGTGCAGCGCCTGGCGATACGACGTCAGATGGCGCGCGGCGTCGTTTGCCGTGTAAGCGGCCTCGCCCAGCATGTCGAAGGAGAAGCGGTAGCCGCGCTCGCGCATCGCCCGCGCCGCCTTCAGCGCCTCGCCCATCGAGCGGCCGAGCACGAACTGGCCGCCCAGGATGCGCATCGCCGCGGTGACGGCGCTGCGGATCACCGGTTCGCCCGAGCGCGTCACGAGTTTCTTCAAGATGCCTTCGAAATCCCAGCCTGCCGTCTGGTCCATGCGCAGGATTCGCCCGGTCAGCATCAGTGCCCAGGTCGAGGCGTTGACGAACAGCGAAGCCGACTTGCCGTCGTGGCTCGCCCAATCGCCCGACCCGATCTTGTCGGCGATCAACCGGTCGGCGGTGGCCGCGTCGGGCACGCGCAGCAAGGCCTCAGCCAGGCACATCAGCGCCACGCCTTCCTCGGTCGAGAGCGCGTATTCCTGGGTGAAAGCATCCACGCCGCCGCGCGTGGCGCCTTCGCTGCGGACGCGGCCGGCGAATTCGCGCGCCAGCGCTTCGGTCGCGGCGGCTTCGGCGGGCGTGAATTTCGCCTCGGCGATCAGGCGGGCCGAGACGGTGTTTTCGTCGGCGAGATAGAGATCGGCAATGGCTTGGCGTGTGGGCATGGCGGTGGGGGCTTGGTGTGACGATTCCATTCTAGCGCCTTAATCGTGCGGCGCGCTAATCTCCGTCCCCATGACCGCGCCCAAAATCGTGACGACCATCGCCGAGTTGCGCGCAGCCGTCGCCGGCTGGCGGCGGGAGGGCCTCGTCGTGGGCCTCGTGCCGACCATGGGCGCCTTGCACGACGGCCATCTCTCGCTGGTGCGCGAGACACAAAGGCGCGCGAACAAGTCGGTCGTCAGCATTTTCGTCAATCCGACCCAGTTCGGCCCGCACGAAGATTTCGCGCGCTACCCGCGCCCGCTTGCGGCCGACGCCGAAAAGCTCGCCGCAGCCAAAGCCGACCTCGTCTTCGCGCCCAGCGTGGCTGAGATGTATCCGGAGGGTTTCGCCACCCGGATCGAAGTGGCCGGCCCGGCGCTTGGCCTGGAGACCGACTTCCGGCCGCAGCATTTTTCGGGCGTCGCCACGGTGGTGGCCAAGCTGCTCTTGGCCGCGATGCCCGACATCGCCGCGTTCGGCGAAAAGGACTATCAGCAGCTTCTGGTGGTGAAAAGGCTCGCGGCCGATCTCGGCCTGCCCGTCGAAATCCTGGGGTGTGCCACGCTGCGCGAGGCGGACGGCCTGGCGATGTCGTCGCGCAACGCCTATCTCTCGGCCGCGGAGCGCAAGATCGCCGGCCAACTCAATCACGTGTTGAAAGAGGTGGCTGGACGTGTGCGGGCTGGTGCGCCGCTTGCGGAAGCCGAACAGGCGGGCCGCGCGGCGCTGCTCGCTGCGGGCTTTGCGGCCGTCGATTACCTCGCCGTGCGCGACGCCGAAACGCTCGCGAAAATCGACATCCTGGCGCGCCCGGCCCGCGTGCTCGCGGCCGCGAAGGTCGGCGTGACGCGGCTGATCGACAATCTGGCGGTCCTGCCATGAAGCTGTTTCGCGCGACCGACGCCGACCTGCCGGCCGTCGCGGCCTTCGTCAATGCCGCCTATCGCGGCGAGGGCGCGCGCCAAGGCTGGACGACCGAAGCCGATGTCCTCGACGGCCAGCGCGTCGATCTTGCCATGCTGCGCACCGATCTTGCCGCACAGCCTGAAGCGATGTTGCTTCTGCTGCGCGATGAGGCCGAGGCGCCGCTGCTCGGCTGCGTCTGGCTGGAGCCCACAAAGGCCGAGGTTTGGTATCTCGGCATGCTGACCGTCCGCCCCGATCTGCAGGACCGCCAGCTCGGCCGCGCCCTGCTAGCCGAAGCCGAAGCCCACATCCGCGGCCGCGGCGGGCGTCGCGTGCGCATGACGGTGCTGAACGTCCGCGAGGCGCTGATCGCCTGGTATCTTCGCCGCGGCTATACGCGCACCGACGAGACCAAGCCCTTTCCTTATGGCGACGAGCGCTTCGGTATCCCTCTGCGCGACGACCTGCATTTCGTGGTGCTGGAAAAGACTCTGTAATGGCGTTCAGCGCACCAGCAATTCCGGCCGGTATTCGAAATGCATCGTGTCGTAATGGTACCAGGCGCCGCCCCAGATGAATCCGTGGCGCCGGAAAATCGCGACGATCGCCGGCGGCATGCGGTTGCGATAGGGGATTTGGCGCGTCTTCTTGCCTGCATCCCATAACCAGTAATCCGAATAGGCAAGATTGAGATCGATGGCCGCGCCGTAAGCATGCATCGACGGCTGGCCGTTGTCGGCCACGCCGCGGCAGGCGTAAGTGCCGGCAACCGGATAGGCGGCGCGTTTGATCTCAAGCGGCAGCGCGTCGATCTCGGCGGAAACCTGCCGCAATTGCGCATCGACGCCGTTGATGCGCGTGACTTCGATCTTCCTGCCCCAGGTCTTGGGCAGCCAAACCAGCGAAACGAGGTTCCTGCGGACTTCGTCCCTGCGGCAGTCGCCGTACAGATAATCGAAGAACGCCTTGTTGCGAAACCGTCCGGGATCGAAATTTTCCACTGGCGGCTGCGAGGGTGTTCCCGCCGGATAAGCGATCAGAAACATGTCGCGGATCGAGGCCTGCGTGAGCAACTGCTCAAAGGGAACACCGGTATCAGCTTTCCCGGCATCCAGGCGCGTTCCGTCGCGGAAGAGGATCGCATTGCCCGAGCGCCCGGCCAGCGCCTCGGGATAGGCGCGCACCAACGCATCCAACGGATCGACGGACTCCTGCGCGCGAGCGGAGCTCGCCGCCATCGCGGCAATCACAAGCATCGCGCCTAAGACGAACCTCAAAGCAGCCCCAGCTCCGCCAGTTCCAGTTTCAGCGCCTCGGGCAAGTTCAAGCCTTTGAGCTCTCGCGCGTCGGGCGGCGCGTCTTTGGGATCGAGATAACGCCAGCCTTGGAACGGGCGGTGATAGCGACGCGCCGTCGCGATCAGCTTGGGCTCGTAAACGAGGCCGCAATGGGGCACGCCGTCGCGCACCACGGGTTTCAGCGCCAACAAACGCTGGCGCGCGGCGACCTGGCCCTTGATCACCCAATAAAGCGAGCCGCCGTCGAGCAATTCCTCGGCGCGCTTGGGCGTCTGCCGCGTGACATGCATGAGCACTAGCGGGCGCTTTTTCTTCTTCAGTTCCCTGAGGCGACCTTGCTGCCACGCCGCCAACTCCTCGAGGCTGTCGACGCCGACGCACAGCTTGATGAGATGCACAGTCATGTCTGCTCCGCAAAGCGCACCAGCACCGCCCCTTCCACGATCTGATCGCCGACCGTTGCCTCGACGGTTTCGACCGTGGCATCGGCGGGGGCCGAGAGCGTGTGTTCCATCTTCATCGCCTCCAGCACCAGCAGCGGCTCGCCGCGCTTCACTTCCTGTCCCGCCTTGACATGCACTTGCACGATCCTGCCCGGCATTGGCGCGATGATGCGTTCGGCGACGGCGCCTTCTTCTTCCACATGCGCCAGCGGATTGTAAGGATGCAAGACGAAAGTCTCTCCGTCCCGCATCACGGCAATGTCGCTGTTGGCGAGCCGCAAGGCCGTCGCGGCCTGGCGCGGCGCGCCGGCGATCGCAACCGAAAGCCGCTTGCCCCCGGCGATGAAATCAGCGCGGAACTTGGCCGCCCCAGCAAGTCGGAAACCGTCGGCCCTGCTCCAAGGATCGCAGCCGTCGTCTTTGGCCGTCGCGTGCAAGAGAGCTGCGGCCGCCTCGAGAATATCGTCGCCGATGGCGGACGGCGCGGCCAATTCCGCAAGGTGCCGCGCGAGGAATCCCGTATCGATCCTGCCGGCGAGAAAATCGGGATGACGCAGCGCGCGCTTCAGGAACGCGTTGTTGGTCTTGAGGCCCGCGATTTGCGCCTTTCCCAGCGCGTCCGCCAGTTTCGCCGCCGCTTGTGCGCGCGTGGGTGCGTGCGCGATCAGCTTGGCGAGCATCGGATCGTAGAATTCCGTCACCGCATCGCCTTGGCGCACGCCGGAATCGACGCGCACCTCTTCGGGCATCACGAACCGCTCCAGTACGCCGGTCGAGGGAAGAAAGCCCTGCTCGGGATCTTCGGCGTAAAGCCGCGCTTCGATGGCGTGGCCGCGCGGGCGGATGTCGCTCTGCTGCCACGGCAACGCCTCGCCCGCCGCCACGCGCAACTGCCATTCCACCAGATCGAGCCCGGTGACGGCTTCCGTCACCGGATGCTCGACCTGAAGACGCGTGTTCATCTCCATGAACCAGATGCGGTCGGCGCGGAGGCCCTCCGACGCATCGGCGATGAATTCCACCGTCCCCGCGCCGACGTAATTCACCGCCTTGGCCGCTTTCACGGCGACGGCGCCGATATGGGCGCGCAACGCCTCCGACAGGCCGGGCGCGGGGGCTTCCTCGATCACCTTCTGATGGCGGCGTTGCAGCGAGCAATCGCGTTCCAACACATGCAGCACCTGGCCGTGAGCGTCGGCGAACACCTGCACTTCGATATGCCGCGGCGTCGCGACGTATTTCTCGATCAGCACGCGGCCGTCGCCGAACGCCGCTTGCGCTTCGCGTCGCGCGCCCGCCAGAGAGGCGGCGAAATCGGCCGCGCGCTCCACGCGCCGCATGCCTTTGCCGCCGCCGCCAGCCGCCGCCTTGATCAGCAGCGGATAGCCGAGGCGCGCGGCCGCCGCCCGCAACGCGGCGTCGGCTTGATCGTCGCCGTGATAACCCGGCACCACGGGCACACCGGCTGCTTCCATCAAGGCCTTGGCGCGGTCTTTCAGACCCATGGCGCGGATGGAAGCCGGCGGCGGGCCGACGAAGACGATCCCGGCCGCGGCGCAAGCCTCGGCGAACTCGGCGTTCTCGGAAAGAAAACCGTAGCCCGGATGGACCGCATCCGCCCCGCCCGCCTTGGCCGCCGCAAGCACCGCCGCGATATCGAGGTAGCTCGCGCGCGCGGGCGCCGGGCCGATGCGCAAGGCCTCGTCGGCCAGGGCGACATGAGCTGCCTGCGCGTCGGCATCGGAATAGACCGCAAGCGTGCGAATCCCCATGCGCCGGGCCGTGCGCATGATGCGGCAGGCGATCTCGCCGCGATTGGCGATCAAGAGCGTGTGAAACATCATCGGCCCCGGCAAGCGATTGCCTAGGGCCTTCTAGCCTATTCGCGCCGTCCGCACACGAATCCTGCCAGGGGTGGCCGCGGCCTTCCCTTACGGAGGCGCACCAAAACGGCGGCGCACCTCCGCGCCGCCGTCATGTTGCAGACGCGCACACGCCATCGACGCGACGGCGTGACCGCCGGCTCCGGCAAATGCGCGGTCAGCGGCCGGTGACGGCCAATACGAGTTTTTTGACCACGAAGATGATCGCGACCGCCACCAGGAAGAAGACGTACAGCGCCAATGCTTCTTGCAGCATGTGCTTGTCGAACATCGGCATGGCGATCGCCGTATGATGCAGCAGCGGGGGAATCACGGCGTCCGCCGCGATGTACACGATCGCAGCGATCACCGGTACGATGATCACCCCTGCTATGCTAGACGCCGCAATGCCGAAGAACAACGCGATCACCGCGGCCTGGATCATGTGATAGTGATCAAGGCCGTGTACGAACTGTTGCAAATACGCGGGTAACCCCGTGATGATGTCCATTGCCATCCCCCAGACGCCACTTACTGTCCAGGCACTTTACGCTATCTCCTGCGAAAGAGCCATTGCGACAATTGCACAATTTGCGGGCTTGGCCGCTAATGATGCCCGCTCTGGCCCTTGAACAGCCGCGTGCGGATGAAGAAAAATGCGGCAATCACAATCACATAACCGAGATACAAGGCGAGCGTGTCGCGCCAGAAATCCAAATCAAGCAGTCGCGGCAAATGGATAGGCGCATTGTGGTCGATCACCGGGATCAGGATCCTGGCCGCGATGTGGACCAGGGTTGCCACCAGCGATATTTCCCAAAGCTTCTTCCAAGCTTACAGCTGGAATGCCGCCACGAAGGCGATGATCAGACCCAAAATGGCGTTGACGTTCTCGAAGCCCTGACGAAAGAAGTCCAGGATTTCATTGAGATAATGCAGCAATAGAGCCATCGCCTCCCCCTTACAGGTTTCCGGTTTCGTATGCTTAACAACGGCTGACAGCCGACTTTTATCCCGCGATTAAGGCGGACGCGCGACGTGATCGCGCAATTCTCAACCGCTAGTAGCCGATCAACGTTTTCCAGCCGAACAGGAGAATACCGAGAATACCGCCGAGCACAAACACGACGATCAGCAGGCCAAGACAACCTAGCCCGCAGCCGCCGCAGCCGAGCGCCCGCAGGAACGGCGGGGCGTTAATGTAAATGCGGGTTTGCGAGGGCGGATAGGGGTCGGTCATCTGTAGTCCGCGTTCGACCTTCTAACGGTGTGCGAAGCAAGCCGCCTGGCACATCGCGAGAGCGACTACAACATATCCGGCCGGAAAAGCTTTCGCCATTTTCGCGTCTCGCTGCCGGAAATCATGAATTCGCCGCCGCCCCGATAATGGATGGTCTTGGGAAATTTGGGACGCGTGGCGGCGCGCGCGGCCACGACCTCGAACACGAACAGGCCGTATGCATCAATCAGCTTCGCATCGGCGAGGCGGCATTCGAAATTGGCGTAGCATTCCGCGATCAGCGGTGCGGCGACGCGTTTGCCCTTTTCCTTGGTGAGCTTGAACGCCGCGAATTTGTCGACCTCCCGGCCGGAGCAATTGCCGATACGCACGACCTTGGGAGCGATCTCCACCGTCGGCAGATTGATGACGCACTCCCCCGATTTGCGGATCAGCCCATGGCTGTGGTTCGCGTCCCAGATGTAACAGCCGATCCGCGCGTAATCCAACATCATGTGCCAGCCGCATGCCATGATGTTCGCCTCACCTTTGTAGGCGGAGCTGATAAGGATGATCGGACCCGGTTCCAGAAAACGACGGGCGTCGGACACCGGAATGGAACCTTTGGCGATGGGTTTCATGCGGAACATCCTGATTTATTCATGTCCTAAACAGCCCGAACTTCGTTTCCGGCACCGGCGCATTCAAGCAGGCCGACAAGGCCAGCCCGAGCACGCGGCGCGTGTCGGCAGGCGCGATGATGCCGTCGTCCCATAGTCGCGCAGTGGCGTAATAGGGATTGCCCTCGCGCTCGTATTGTTCGCGCACGCCCGCTTTGTATGCGGCTTCGTCGTCGGCGGACCACGCCTCGCCTCGCGCCCCTTCGCGCTTGACGGTGGCGAGCACGCTGGCCGCCTGCTCGCCGCCCATGATCGAGATGCGCGCGTTCGGCCAAGAAAACAGAAACCGCGGCCCATAGGCACGCCCGCACATGCCGTAATTCCCCGCGCCGTAGCTCCCGCCGATGATCAGCGTGATCTTGGGCACGGCAGCGCAAGCCACCGCGGTTACCATCTTGGCGCCGTCCTTGGCGATGCCGCCCGCTTCGTATTTTCTGCCCACCATGAAGCCGGCGATGTTCTGCAGGAACAACAGCGGAATGCGCCGCTGGCAGCACAGCTCGATGAAATGCGTCGCCTTCAGCGCGCTTTCGGAAAACAGGATGCCGTTGTTGGCGACGATGCCGACCGGAATGCCTTCCAGCCGCGCGAAGCCGGTGACGATGGTGGTGCCGTAAAGCTTCTTGAACTCGTCGAATTCCGACGCATCCACCAGCCGCGCGATCACTTCGCGCACGTCGTATTGCGTCGCGAGCGATTGCGGCACGATGCCGTTTAGTTCCGCGGTGTCGTAGGCCGGCGGGCGCGGCGGGGCGAGCGCGATGTCGGGGCGCTTGGTGTAATTCAGCCCCGCCACGATGCGCCGCACGATCGCCAGCGCGTGCATGTCGTCATTGGCGTAATGATCGGCGACGCCCGATTGGCGCGCGTGCACCTCGGCGCCGCCCAGTTCCTCCGCGCTCACCACTTCGCCGGTCGCGGCCTTCACCAGCGGTGGGCCGCCGAGAAAGATCGTGCCCTGCCCTTTGACGATGACGCATTCGTCGCTCATCGCCGGCACGTAAGCGCCGCCCGCGGTGCACGAACCCATCACCGCGGCGATCTGCGGAATGCCGGCCGCCGACATCGTCGCCTGATTGTAGAAGATGCGGCCGAAATGCTCGCGGTCGGGGAAGATCTCGGCCTGGTTCGGCAGATTGCCGCCGCCGCTGTCGACCAGATAAATGCACGGCAGCCGGTTTTCGCGCGCGATTTCCTGCGCGCGCAGATGCTTCTTCACCGTCAGCGGATAATAAGTGCCGCCTTTGATGGTGGCGTCGTTGCAGGCAATCACGCATTCGCGGCCTTCGACGCGCCCGATGCCGGCGATGATGCCGGCGCCGTGGATGTCGCCGCCATACATCTCGAAAGCGGCAAGCGGCGACAGTTCCAGAAACGGTGAGCCGGGATCGAGGAACCGCTCGACGCGTTCGCGCGGCAACAGCTTGCCGCGTTCGGTGTGGCGCTTCCTCGACCGCTCGTCGCCGCCGAGTGCCGCGGTCTCGAGCCGCGATTTCAGCTCGCTGACCAACGCCCCCATCGCCGCGGCGTTGGATTGGAAGGCGGGATGGTCGCTCGAAATGTCTGAGATTATTCGCGACATGACCTCAGGACTCGGATTTCTTCTGGTCAAGATACTCCGGCCATTCGAGAGCGCATTTAGCAAATAGCTTACGGCTAAATGGCCTTATGGCATCAACAGTGAAGTTCGTACCCTCTATCGTTCCCTCTTCGGTTATTAAATTAGCCACGCATGCTCCGCGTGAGTCTTGCGTCACCCAACGATGGCCTGGCGGTGGGTCGTAAAGCAAACCAAACGTACGTATTCCCTCTACACCGATAATCCATCTGTAAGGTGGGGCAATACCTAATCTCGACAGAAATTCTGCAAACGACGTCATCGCGAGGACAAAAGCTTGTTCAAATTCCTTTACAGGCAGCCCAGGCTTCCCGCCAGTATATCCCGCAAGGTGTGGAATTACGCGCGAATCTATTGACCAAACCTCACCTGCTTCGAATGCAAAGGTCACACTCCAAGCAAGCGGCTTATCATTTTCCTGGACGAAGTAACCATAGCCGTCGTCAGCACGAACTTCCCTGAATGACCCCGAGACGAATAACTGACGAAGCATCTTACCGGGCGCTGAGGCGGCTTTTCGTAATTCTGGAATTGTCCAAGTGCGACCTGGGTTGATAGTAGGCATTAATCTAGCCCACACCACAGGCCCGTCTCTCATAAGTATGTCGCCGGCCTTACCCCATTCATCATCAACAATTCCAAGCGGAAGCCCAGATAAGCGAAACCTTGAAATGCCATGACCCGCGCTTGGCACTGGTTGATAATCCTGCGTCGCAGGTTCTTCGTCAGATATCCCATTACTCTCTGCTTGGAGTACGGCCTTTAATGCTCCCTCCAAATCCTTTGTAAGACGCAGCTGTTCAGCTTTTCTTTCTCCGTCAGGTGCGCCCTCTCGCAGGTGATAAGTGATTGGGTTCCTTAAATGCCGCATGTCAAAAGGCATGGCGTCACTAATTGGCTCGCCAAAAGCCGTGTTCATTACAGGAACAATTCGCCCATGCCCGCGACTTTTCAGCGCCCAACCATATTCGATCAGAACATTCGGATTTGGGGTAGGACGGCCATCTGTCCGCTTTCCAACAAAAGTAAGGTCGGGAACAAACACGGCAGCAGCGTCAATTTTCTTAAAGATTGTCTCGACAATCGGCGGCTGTCCGGGAACTCCTTTGGTATCTCGGTCAAGAATAAGTTCATCACGCTCTGGCTCGTCTAACTCGAGTTCGCGCTTTAACCGCTCGAGCGCTCGTTCTAGCGCCCGTTCAAGAAAATTCCGACCAGTGTTGGTCGGTGTATCAGCCTGCCACGAAAAGAAAATGGTCTCGGCCATCGTTACCTCTCACACCACCTCCACTGCCATCACTGCCGCTTCGCCGCCGCCGACGCAGATGGCGTCGATGCCGCACTTCTCCTCCACCTCCCCCAACGCGGGGAGGTCGAAATGCGCGAGCGCAGCAAGCGCATTTCGGGTGGGGGGCAAATATCGACAATATCCCCACCCGACGCGCTGCCCGCGTCGGCCTCCCCGCAAGGGGGAGGCAAGAAAGTGAGCGCACTCATACCACCTCCACCGCCATGGCCGTCGCTTCTCCGCCGCCGATGCAGAGCGAGGCGACGCCGCGTTTCAAGCCGCGCCGCTTGAGCGCGTGGATCAGCGTCGCCACCAGCCGCGCGCCGGAAGCGCCGATCGGATGGCCGAGGGCGCAAGCCCCGCCGTTCACGTTCACCTTCTCGTGCGGCAAGCCGAGATCGCGCATCGCGATCATCGCCACATTGGCGAAGGCTTCGTTGATCTCGAACAGATCGACCTCGTCCACCGTCCAGCCCGCAGCCGCCAGCACCTGACGCATCGCGCCGACGGGCGCCGTGGTGAACCAGCGCGGTTCCTGCGCGAAGCTCGCCTGCGCCACGATGCGCGCCAGCGGTTTCAAGCCCCGCGCCTCGGCCACATCCGCGCGCGCCAGCACCACCGCGGCCGCGCCGTCGGAAATCGAGGATGAATTCGCCGCCGTCACCGTGCCGTCCGGTGCGAAAGCCGGTTTCAGCGTCGGGATTTTCGCCGGGTCCGCTTTACGCGGCTGTTCGTCCAACGAAACCTCGCCGCTGGCGACGCGCACCGCGACGATCTCATTGGCAAACGAGCCGTCCGCTTGCGCGCGCTTGGCCCGCACGAGCGATTCCGTCGCATAAGCATCCTGTGCTTCACGCGTGAACTGGTAATGCCGCGCCGCGTCTTCGGCATAGGTTCCCATCAGCCGGCCTTCATAAGCGTCCTCGAGTCCGTCGAGGAACATATGATCCTTGATCTCGCCATGGCCGAGGCGATAGCCGCCGCGCGCCTTGGGCAACAAATAAGGCGCGTTCGACATGCTCTCCATGCCGCCCGCGACCGCGATCTCCGCCCGACCGAGCGCCAAACCGTCGGCCGCCAGCATGATCGCTTTCATGCCGGAGCCGCAGACCTTGTTGACCGTCGTGGCCGGCACGCCATCGGGCAAGCCGGCATAACGGGCGGCCTGGCGCGCCGGCGCCTGGCCAAGGCCCGCCGGCAGAACGCAGCCCATGACGGTTTCTTGAATGGCGCTCGGCTCGACACCAGCGCGCGCTACGGCCTCGGCGATCGCAGCGGCGCCAAGACGCGGCGCGGTCACTGAGGCGATTTCGCCGCGAAAGGAGCCTATCGGCGTGCGAATCGCCGAAAGAATCACGATTCCGCAGGGTTGCATTGTTGCACCTCTTGGGCCGAACGATTTGCTTAACGCACAACCGCCGCTTTGCCCGACGACGGCGCCTGGGTTATCATTAATCGAAGGTTAGGGCTATTGGGCCGGTCGGGGATGAACAAGGTCGCGATTTCCGCGCTTGTTGGCAGCGCTGCGGCGCTGGCGCTCTCCGCAGCATATCTCGGCGCGCCCTATATAGGCTACCACATCGACCCGGCGACGCTGGTGGCGGCGGCGGCGATCGTGGCGTTCGGCTCGGCTGTGGCGGTCCTCACGCTCTCGGCGCTGAGCAAGCCGGAAAAGAAGAAGCCGAAGAAGTCGCGCGAGCTGCGCGACCTCGCCGTGGCCGACTACGCCCATTTTCCGACCGGCGGCTTGCGGATCGTGCTGCGGTCCGATTCGGTGATCGACGAATTCGACGTGGTGCGCAATCCCAAGAACTACGAGAAGAAGGACATCTTCCTCGTCATCAAGAAGTCCTCCGGCAAGTCGGTGTTCAACCCGGTCCTGATCAAGCGGCTGTTCGTGACCCTGAAGGATTTCGAGAATTTCCTGCACATCCTTCTAGTCAACGAGCACGACGAATATGTCGGCTACATTCCGGCCGCTTATGTGCGCTGGCATATGGTCGGCGACGACGCGGAAACGAAGATCGTCAGGTACGTCATCGAAGTGCTGAACGACCCCAAGAGCAACAGCATCAGGCTGCGCGAGATCAACGGCCTGTCGATGGACGAAGCCGTCTCCGACAACGAAACCGTCGCGGTCGCGTTGAAGACCGTGTCGGAAGGGCTGTTCCGCGGGCTGGTGGTGTTCAAGAACAGGCGCAACCGCAAACCGGTCGGCGTGATCTACGAAGAAGACCTCGTCAAGCTCAACATCGAGGATTAGTTCTTTTCTTCATACAATTCCCGCCCGATCAGCCAGCGGCGGATTTCGCTGGTGCCAGCGCCGATCTCGTAGAGCTTGGCGTCGCGGAGCAGCCGCCCGGTCGGATAATCGTTGATGTAGCCGCTGCCGCCCAGGCATTGCACCGCCTGCTGCGCTATCCACGACGCCTTTTCCGCCGCATAAAGGATCGCGCCGGCCGCGTCGCGCCGCGTGGTCTGGCCGCGGTCGCAGGCGCGCGCCACCGCGTAGACATAGGCGCGCGCCGCCGACAGCGCGACGTACATGTCGGCGAGCTTGCCTTGCATCAGCTGGAACGAGCCGATGGGCACGCCGAACTGCTTGCGGTCGCGGCTGTAGGGCAGGACGATGTCGAGACAGGCCTGCATGATGCCGAGTGGCCCCGCCGACAGCACCACGCGTTCGTAATCGAGCCCGCTCATCAGCACCTGCATGCCGCGGCCGACATGGCCCAGGACGTTCTCCTCGGGCACTTCGCAATCCTCGAACACCAGCTCCGCCGTGTCGGAGCCGCGCATGCCGAGCTTGTCGAGCTTGGGCGAGACGCGAAAACCCTTGAAGCCTTTTTCGATCAGAAAAGCCGTCACGCCGCGCGTGCGTGCGTGGGGATCGGTTTTGGCATAGACCACCAGCGTGTCGGCGCCCGGCCCGTTGGTGATCCACATCTTGGCGCCGTTGAGCCGGTAGCGCTCGCCGCGCTTTTCGGCACGAAGCCGCATCGAGGCGACGTCGGAGCCCGCTTCGGACTCGCTCATCGCCAGCGCCCCCAAATGTTCGCCCGAGATCAGCTTGGGCAGATAGCGGCGCTTTTGCGCCTCGCTGCCGTTGCGCCGGATCTGGTTGATGCAGAGATTGGAATGAGCGCCGTAAGACAGCCCCACCGAAGCCGAGGCGCGGCTGATCTCCTCCATCGCCACCACATGCTCGAGATAGCCGAGCCCCGCCCCGCCATATTCCTCTTCCACCGTGATGCCATGCAGACCGAGCGCCCCCATCTCGGGCCACAAATGGCGCGGGAATTTGTTGCTCTTGTCGATCTCCGCCGCGATCGGCGCGATGCGGTCGCGGGCGAAATTCTGCACGCTCTCGCGCAGCATATTCGCGGTCTCGCCGAGATCGTAGTCGAGCATGGCAGCTAAGGTCATTGCAAATCCGGCTGAAAGGCTTGGCAATCCTACAAAAATCCGTTCAGCCCCGCCATGTTCCGGCGATGACAAGCCCGACTGTTTCGCTTAGTATTTGCCACCGCCCGTCTGGGATTCCGTGGCGGAAGGAAACCAAGCGAATGGGGCTGAGATGACTGATACTTTCAATTTGCCCGTCAACGACGCAAGCCAAGGCGCGTCCGTGCGATCCTCGAAGAAATCTTTGCTCGGCCGCTTTGCGGAACAATATACCGACGTCGCCATTCCCTTTGAGGTCGTGCTGCCCGACGGTCAGAGCGAATTGTTCGGCAAAGGCGCGCCAGCCTTCCGCGTGACGATCAAGAATCAGAGGGGCCTCAGGGCCATCGCCAGCCTCGACGAAGGCAACATCGGCGACGCCTATCTCTACGGCGACGTCGACATCGACGGCGACATGGTCAAGCCCTTCCAGCTCCGCGCCACGATGAAGGACGCCCATTGGCTGACCGAGGCCTGGCGCTACATCCAGCCGCTGTTCTTCGGCCAGATCTACACCAACCGCGAAGCCATCACCACGCATTACGACATGCCGGAGGATTTCTTCCTGTCGTTCCTCGATCCCAAAGTGCCCTGTTACACCCAAGGCATGTTCACCCATCCCGAAGAAGAGAAGATCAACGAGCCGCTGGCCGAGGCACAACTGCGCAAGTTCGAATACGCCTTTGAAAAGCTGCAGCTGAAGCCCGGCGACCGCATGCTCGAGATCGGGCCGGGCTGGGGTGCCTGGTTCGAGTTCTGCTCGCAGCGCGGCGTGAAATGCCACGGTATTTCGATTTCGAAATACTCCGTTGATTATCTCGTGCGCCGCGCCAAGGAGCTCGGCTACGACTGGAAAGTCGAACTGTCCGATCTGTTGAGCTTCGAGATCAAGGCGCCGTTCGACGCCATCGCCATCATGGGCGTGATCGAGCATCTGCCCGACTACCAGCACGTGGTCGACAAATTCATGACGCTGGTCAAGCCCGGCGGGCGCATCTTCCTCGACGGCAGCGCCGCGACCAAGAAGTACGAGCTGTCGTCCTACATGGTGAAATACATCTATCCCGGCAACCATTCGTTCCTGGTGCTGGATGATTTTCTCAACAAGGTCGCCAAGACGCCGCTGCAGATTGAGGAGATCTTCAACGACCGCATGAGCTACTTCCACACCTTTGTGCAATGGGCGAAGAATTTCGACGCCAACAAGGACTATGTGGTCAACAAGTTCGGCGATTTCCACTTCCGCCGCTTCCGGCTTTATCTCTGGGGCTCGACCTGGGAATTCATGAGCCGCAGCCTCGACTGCTTCCGTATGATCCTGCAAAAGCCGGCGGATCTGGCCTAACGGCCGCGCATGAACGAGGAACCCTCGACAGCCGACGGCAAAAGCTGCGGGCGCTGCACGTTTTGTTGCAAGATCCTGGGCGTCGACGCACTGCAAAAGCCGCGCGGAACCTGGTGCCCCCATTGCGTGCAGAACCGCGGCTGCTCGGTCTACGAAACGCGCCCGGAAGAATGCCGCCGCTTCGTCTGCGATTACCTGCGCTTGCCCGAATTTGGTCCGGATTGGAAGCCTGACAAGGCGCGCTTCCTCATGATGACCGACGCGGCGCACGGCATGATCTATGTCGAACTCGATCCCCAGCAACCTGATGCCTGGCGAAAGGAACCTTATCTCAGCGGGCTCAAAGCGACGGCGCGCGATATGGTGCGGACCGGCCGGCTCATCGTGATCCGCAACGGTCAACGCACCATCGTCCTGTTGCCGGACGAAGAGGTCGACCTCGGCATCGTCGGCCCCGACGAAGCCATTTGGACCGAAAAGCGTGGCACAGCGCCCTTCGTGCAATACCGCGTGTCCAAGGTCAAAAAGAACGACCGGCGTGTGGTGCGTGAGGCTTCACCGCGCACCTTGCAGAGATGATGGTGGCCGGTTTGCCGGGCGTAGCCCGCACAGCGGGCGAACACCGGTAGCGCGACGAGACTTTGCATCCCTGCGTGAAAATGAAGCGCCCTCGATTCCAGTGCCGTCGCCCCCGAGATATCGGGCGGCGGAGAAAGTTCGACATCGATGAACGAGGAAATATGATTGGATTATTCTGACGCACTTCTTTACCCATTTCTCCCGGAAGAGCGCTTTTCGTACCTGGGGGGATGAAATCTATGGGTATTAGCGGTCTGACGATTATCGCCGAATCGATCAACGATTCCGTTCCCTCGACGCATGAACTGTTCGAGAAAAACGATATCGCCGGCATCATCGAGTTGGCGAAATCTCAGGCCGAAGCCGGCGCCGCCTATATCGACGTCAATGTTGGACTACGTTCACCCGGATTCATGGCGGAGCTGGTAAAACAAATACAAGAGCATGTGACTCTTCCCCTCTCCATCGACACGCCGGATCCGGAAATCGCCGCCGCCGGACTGGAAGCGTACAGTCCCGCGCGCGCGGCAAACCGAAAGCCGATACTGAATTCCATTTCCCAGGCCCGTCTGGAGATGTTCGACATCTACAAGAAACAGCCGTTCATACCGATTATGCTCGTCACGGAGGGAGCGGATAGCGGCGGCGAGGCCAAGATGAATAAGACCGCCGAAGAGACCTACGCCACGGCAAAAATCATGACGCAGATCGCCCGCGAGCGCGTCCCGGGCGTCAAAAACAGCGAACTCATCCTCGATCCCGGCATTATGCCGATCGGGAGCGATTCCGACGGAAACTTCAAGCGGCTCATCGACTCCATCAGGCTCATCCACCAGGATGCCGATCTTAAGGGCGTGAACATGTCCGTCGGGTTGAGCAACTTTACTGTCATGTTGCCGTCCAAACGCGCGGACGGTTCGCCGGTAAAAAGCGCGCTGGAAAGCGCTTTTTTGACGATGGCGATGCCGATGGGATTCAACACGATTGTCGGGTCGGTGAAGAGAAAATATTCATTGCTTCCGGACGATCATCCGGCGATGGAGTGTTTAAGAGACGTGTTGGAGCTGGAAGAATTCGACGTAATCATGAGAGTGTTGCGTTTTTATTCTTGAATGATGTTCCCCGAATGAAACGTTGCGCCGCTGGATTTCGTTTAGAAATGCCCCCGGCTGTCTCATCAACACTGACGGGGAGCGAGCAGGTATCATCCCCCGGCGATCTGGCGGCACAGTGGCGCGGAATCGGTGATCGCCCGGTTGATCTGCGCAGTGCGGTCGTCCGCCCCGAAGGCCAGTAGCATGAGCTGCGTGGCATACACGATCGGCGTCGGCGTTTTGAAACCCAGCTGCTGCTGCCTGGCATCGAGATTGATGTGGCACATCGGGCACATCGTGGCGACGATGTCGGCACCGCAGGCGCGCGCGTTCGTCAGCACCCTCTTGGTCATCTTCAGCGCCACTTCGGTTTTCGAGACACCCAAAGCGGCGCCGCAGCAATCGGTCTTGCCGGACCAGGCGATCGGTTCGGCGCCCAGCGCGCGGACCAATTCGTCCATCTTCATTGGATATTCGGGATGCTCGGCGCCGGTGATCCGGCTGGGGCGGGTGATGAGGCAGCCGTAATAGCAGGCGATCTTGAGGCCGGTCAGCGGCCGCGTGACGCGCGCGGCGATCTTCTCCGGCCGCTCCATCAGCGTATCGAGCAGGTGCTGCACGCGCACTTTGCCGCCATAGGCGTAGCCGATTTTAGCGGCGATCTTCTCCGCCTTGGCGGCATCCTGGCCGACATCATGTTCGACCGTCTTGAGCCGGGCGAAGCAGGCACTGCAGGGCGTGGTCAGCGTGCCGATCCGCATGCGCTCGACGGCGGCGATGCTGCGCATCGGCATCACCACCGCCTCAACCGGATCGGTGGCATGCGCGGGGCTTGAGCCGCAGCAGGTCCAGCCCTCCGGCTCGACCAGATCGAGATCGAGGGCGCGCGCCACCGCGCGCACCGTCCGGTCGTAGTCCGAAGCGCTGCCCTGCGAAGTGCAGCCGGGAAAATAGCCGACCTTGGAGCCGGCGTCTTCGATCGCGGCAACCAACTTCGGCGTGCGGGCAAATTTCGGCAGCAGCTTGAGGCGGCCGCGCCGAAGCAATTGCCATCCCAGGCGGGCGTCGTGAGCCGGCTTGCCGCGCGCGAGGTTGAAGGCCAGCATCAGCAGCGCCTCCGGCAGTCGCCCGAAGATGCGCACCAACCGCATGAAGATCGCGTTGAACGCGGGGATCTCCGGGATCGCCGGCGGAATCCCGCGCTTCTTGGATTCGATGCGCAGCGCGTCCATCACGCCGGCGACGTCGATGTCGCGCGGGCAGCGGGTGGTGCAGGTGTAGCAGGAGGAACAGAGCCAGATCGTTTTGCTGGCGAGCACGCTCTCGTCGTTCAGCTGCAGCGCGCGCATCACCTGGTTCGGCGTCAGGTCGAACTGGTCGGCGAGCGGGCAGCCAGCCGTGCATTTTACGCACTGCCAGCAGCGATCGACCTTCTCGCCGATCTTCGCCTTGAGCGTTTCGGCGAGCGGACGTGCCTTGGCGTCGCGTTCGACTGTTGCGGCCTGTTCCGTCGCGCTCATCGGCTCACCCTTGTGGCCCGCTGCGCAATCCGGCCGCCTTGACGATATCGGGCACCGCTTCCTCCCATTCGATCGCCATGATGTGCACGCCGGCGACGCCTTCGATCTCGCGGATTTGCTGGATGGTTTCGACGCACAGGCGCTTGCCTTCTTCGCGCCAGGCCTGGGCGCGGGCCTGCTTGTCCTCGATACCCTTGCCCGCATCGTCGAGGCGCGCGTCGATGGCTTCCGGCACCGCAAGACCCGGCACATTGAGGCGCAGATGGCGCACCATGCCGGGGCTCTTGACGGGCCCCACGCCGGCCAGGATCGCCGTCTTCTCGTGGAGGCCGAGATCGACGACCTTCTTCATGAATTCGCGAAAGCGCGGCACGTCGAAGATCAGCTGCGTCTGGATGAAATCCGCGCCCGCCAGCACCTTCTTGCGCAGGCGGTAGGGACGGATGGCGACGGGATCGGCGAACGGATTCTCCGCCGCGCCGATGAACAGGCGCGGGCCGCCGCCGGGGATGTCCTTGCCATTCTGGAAGCGGCTTTCATCGCGCATGGCGCGCACCATCGTCACCAGCTGGACCGAATCGATGTCATGCACGTTCTTGGCGCCGGGATGATCGCCCTTGGACTGGTGATCGCCCGAAAGGCACAGCAAATTGTGCACGCCATGCGCGGCGGCGCCGAGCAGGTCGCTTTGTATCGCCAGCCGGTTGCGGTCGCGGCAGGTCATCTGGACGATCGGCTCCAGCCCTTCGGCGATCATCAAGAGGCCCGTGGCGATGCTGCTCATACGCACCACGGCGGACTGGTTGTCGGTGACGTTGGCGGCATCGACCCAGCCCTTGAGCAGCTGCGCCTTCTTGCGCACCGCGGCGGCATCGCAGCCGCGTGGCGGTCCGAGTTCGGCGGTGACGGCGAAACGGCCTTCGGCCAGCACGCGTTCGAGATTGCCGCCGGACTTGGGCGCGGCTTCGGCAGGAACGGCCGCGGCGTTGACCTGGCCCATCCTCAGCCCTCCTTCTTCTCTTCGCGCGGCACGCGTAGGTCTTCGCGCACCATGCGGCGCACGCCGCCGTCGCGGCTGGTGGACCAGTCCTTCGGCGGCTCGATTTCCATCAGCGCCTCGGTCATGCCCAGGGCCTCGGCGCGTTCCCAGATCAGCTGCCAGGCGCAGGGCACCATCGGGTCCGCTTCGCAGACGCCGTTCCGCGAGCCGCCGCAGGGACCGTTGAAAAGTTGCTTGGCGCAGCGGCTAACCGGGCAGATGCCGACCGTCTTGTCGAGCACGCAGTTGCCGCAGCCCTGGCAGCGCTCCTCCCAAACACCCGGTTCGGTCGGAAGGCCCATAAACAGCGTGTTCAGTGCCGGCAGCACGCGCGTGTTCGGGAACCTCTCGGCCAGCGTTTGCACGCCGACGCCGCAGCCCAGCGAGAGCACGGCGTCGTAGTTCTTCACCTGCTCGGCCAGAGGATCGATATATTCCCATTCGCACTGGCGCTGCACCATGGCCTCGTCCACGGCGAGCAGCTTGCCTTCGATGCGCCGTTTCATGCGCAGGCTCGCCGCGAGCGCGGCCACTTCCTTGGCTCCGCCCGAGGCGCAGACCGTGACGCAGGTGCCGCAGCCCACGGCCAGCACCCGGTCGTAGCTCTCCAGCATCCTGGCGACGGTTTCGAGCGGTTTCTTCTCCGCGACGATCATGCGGGTTTTCCTTCTTTTCGAACGCTGCCGCGCAGCGGGCTGGGGCCGAGCGCGCGCACGGTATCGACATGCTCGCTGGCCAGCTCGGCGAACTGCACGCCCATGGCGGCGGAGATGTTGATCATGCGCGCGCGCTGCGGCTTCAGACCGATCTCCTTGAGCAGCGCCTGGATATAGTCGAGGCGCTGGCGCGCGTAGAGATTTCCCCGGAGATAATGGCAGCTGCCGTTCACGCAGCCGGCGATCAGCACGCCGTCGGCGCCGTCCTCGAAAGCATGCAGCACGTTCACGATGTCGATGCGGCCGGTGCAAGGCAGCTCGACGATCTTGATCGCGCTCGGATAGGGCTGGCGCAGGCCGCCGGCGAGATCGGCCGCGGCATAGGCGCAATGCCGGCAGCAGAAGGCGACGACTTCGGGATGGAAGTCGCTTGTGGTCGCGGGCGGCGATGCTATGGCGGTATCAGGAGTCGTCATGACGCGCGTATCTCGTGTGAATGCTCGAACAGAGCATCGACCTTGGCCCGTAGCTGTGGGTCGGTGTAGTGCTTGAGTTGGATCGCATCGGCGGGGCACTGCGCGGCACAGAGGCCGCAGCCCTGGCAAAGCGCCGGCTCGATATAAGCTGCGCCGACGACGCCGCCGACGCCGCAGAGATCGGGGTTGATGCGCGGCGCCGCGTAGGCGCAGCTGCGCACGCAGGTGAGGCAGCCCACGCACAGCGCCGGATCGACCTCGGCGATGCTGCCGCCGACCGTGATGCTGTCATGCGAGATCAACGCGCCGGCCCGCGCCGCCGCCGCGCGCGCGTGCACCAGCGTTTCTTCCAGCGATTTCGGATAATGCGCGCTTCCCGCCATGTAGAGGCCTTCGGACAGGAAATCGACCGGCCGCAGCTTGACATGCGCTTCCAGGAAGAATCCGTCCGCGTCGATCGGCACCTTAAGACACGACGCAAGCTCGCGCGCCGCGGGCGGTGGCACCAGCGGCGTGGAGAGCACCAGATAATCGGCCTGCAGCGCCATCTCCTTGCCGAGGATTTCCTCGAACACGCGCACCACCGGCCGGTCGTTCTCGCTCGAGACTTCCGGCTTGCGCGCGTCGTCGTAATGGACGAAGCGGACGCCGGCCTCCAGCGCCTTGTCGTAGAGGCGCTCCTTGAAACCGTAGGTGCGGATGTCCTTGTAGATCACCGTCACCTCCGCCGAGGGCCGACGCTGCTTGAGGATCAGCGCGTTCTTGAGCGCAACGGTGCAGCAGATGCGCGCGCAATAGCGTTTGGCCGGGCCGACGCACTGGATCATCACCACGCGGCCGGGCGCTTCGCCAGCGGCCAGCTTCTCCTCGAACTGGCTCTGCGTCAGGATGCGCGGATCGCTGCCGTAGCCATATTCCTCGCCGCGATATTCGATGCCGCCGGTCGCCAGCACCGCTACGCCATGCTGCACCTGCACCGCGCCGTCGGGCGAGGACAGAGTCGAGGTGAAGTTGCCCATGAAGCCGCTGGTCTTGGCCAGCACGGTTTCGCGATGCACCGTGATCAGCGGCTCGGCCTCGACCTCCGCCACGAGTTCGGCCAGCAACTGCTGCGGTTTGATGCGCACGCCGTTGCGGCCGAGCGGGTTGGCCACGCCGATATCGTCCAGCCCGAAATGCTGCTGGCGCAACGCGCCGCCCAGCTCGGGCTGTTTTTCGACCAGATGCACGCCGAAGCCTTGCCGCGCCAGGGACAGCGCCACGGTCATACCCGCCGGCCCGCCACCTACCACCAGCGCGTTGCTGTTCATCGCCATCTCGCCGGTCTTCAGGGGTTTCAGTTCCGCCGCACGCGCCGCCGACATGCGCACCAGACCCTTCGCCTTGGCGGTGGCCTCGCCCCGGCTCTTGCCATGCACCCATGAGCACTGGTTGCGGATGTTGGCCATATCGACCAGGAAAGGATTGAGCCCGGCGCCGCGCGCGCAGTCGCGGAACAGCGATTCATGCGTCAAGGGCGTGCAACTGGCGACGATCAGGCGGTTCGCGCCGAGTTCCCGCACCGTGTCCGCGATATGCGAGACGCTGTCGCGCGAGCAGGCATAGAGACTTTCCTCGGCATGAATGACGCCGGGCAGCGTCTTGGCGTATTCGGCGACTTCGCCACAATCGAGGAAGCCCGCGATATTGGTGCCGCAATGGCAGACGAAGACGGCGGTGCGCGTCTCCTCGCCGCTGACGTCACGCTCTGGCGGAAACTCCGGCTCGCGCGTCAGCGTGCCGCGTGCGCTAAAGAGCAACTCGCCGATACTCGCCGCGGCGCCGCTTGCGTCCATCAGCGATTCGGGAATGTCCTTGGGCTCGCGGAACGGGCCGACGGCGAATACACCGGGCCGGCTCGTCTGCAGAGGATCGAACTGCACGGTGCAGCAGAAGCCGTAATCGTCGAGCTCCACGCCGAGGCGGCGGCCGAGGTCGCGCACTTCCGGCGCGATCTCCATGCCGACCGAGAGCACGACCATGTCGAACTCTTCCTCGATCATTTCGCGCGCCCCGGCCCGGTCCCAGGTGCGCAGCACGAGGTTCTTCGTCGCCGGGTCTTCGCGCACATCGGAGATGCGGCAGCGCGTGTAGGCGATACCGTATTTCTCCCGCGCGGTGCGGTAATAGGTTTCGTAGCCCTTGGAGAAGGCGCGCGTATCCATCATGAACACGCGGATCTTCGTGTCGGGCTCGTGCTCGATGGCCTGTATGGCCTCTTTGGCGGCGGACATGCAGCACACCGCCGAGCAGTAGTCGTGCGTCTGGTCGCGCGAGCCGACGCATTGCAGGAAGGCGATGCGCTTTGGCGTGCGCGCGTCGGAAGGGCGACGCACATGGCCGTTGTTGGGGCCGGAGGCGCTCAGCAGCCGCTCGAACTCCAACGAGGTGACGACGTTGGGATAACGGCCGTAGCCATATTCCTCGGAGAGCTGCGCGCGATAGGTCTGGTAGCCGGGCGCCAGCACCACGGCGCCCACATGGATGTCGCGCGTCTTCTCCACCATGTCGTGATCGATGGCGTCGATGCCGCAGACATAGACGCACTGGTTGCATTCGCTGCAGATGCCGCAGGAGAGGCAACGCCCGGCTTCGGCCTGCGCCTGCTCTTCGGAATAGCCCAGCTCGACCTCGGCGAAATCGCCGCGGCGCGTGGCGACGGTCATCTCCGGCATCGGTACGCGCGGCGTGCGGATGATCTGGCGCTGCCGCAGCTTGCGGTCGATATCATCCTGAGACATCTCGGCGACGGACAGCGCCGGCTTCTCCGCCACTTTGGCCACGCCTTCGCGCAGATAACGGTGAATGCTTTCGGCGCTTTTGTGACCGCTGGCGATCGCCTGGACCGCGAAGGCGGTGCCGCTGGTGCAGTCGCCCGCCGCGAAGACACCGGGCCGCCCCGTCGCCGTCGTCTCGGCATCGATTGCGAGCGTCTTGTCGCGCGAAATGTGCAGGTTCGAATCGGCTGGCGCGAGGCCGAGGCCCACCCGCTGGCCGACGGAGAAGATCAGCACCTCGCCGGGGATCACGAACTTCGAATCCGGCACCGTCACCGCGCTCCGGCGGCCGTTCGCGTCGGGTTCAAAATGCGCGCGCTCGCATTCGAGGCCGGCCACATGTCCCGCCCCGTCATCAACCACGCGCAGGAAGTTGAGGCCGACATCGATCTCGATGCCTTCCTCGCGCGCCGCTTTCTGTTCATGCTCGCCGGCCGGCATGCGCCCCGAACTGCCGCGCACCGCCATGCGCACCTTGCGCGCGCCCAGGCGCAGCGCGCTGCGCGCCACGTCCACGGCGACGTCGCCGCCGCCGACCACCACCACATTCTTGCCTTCGATCAGCCGGCGCGGATCGACGCCGGCCGCGCCCGCCTCGTCGCCCTCGGCGCGCTTCATCTCCGCCAGGCGCACGTCGCGCAGGAAATGCGTGTTGATGATGACGCCGTTCAGATCGTTGCCCGGAATGGGCAGACGGATGCCCTCTTGCGCGCCGACCGCGATCAGCACGGCCTTGAAACCCAGGGCGAAGAGTTCGTCGAGATTGTCCACCCGCGTGTTGAGCCGCAGATCGACACCGAGATCGAGAATGTCCTGGATTTCACGCTCGACGACTTCAGCCGGCAGGCGATGTGCCGGAACGCCGAAGCGCAGCATGCCGCCCGGCGCGGGGAGCGCCTCGAACACCGTCACGCCATAGCCTTGGCACAGCAGGTCCTGCGCCGCGGTGAGGCCGCAAGGGCCGGCGCCGATGATGGCGATACGCTCCGTGTAACGGCGCTCGGCCGGCGCGGGCGCGACGCGCGGCCGGGCGTATTCGCGATCGACGACGAAGCGCTTGAGGCCGCGGATGTTGAGCGGCTCATCCACCTTGCCGCGACTGCAGGCACTCTCGCAGTGGTGATTGCAGATGCGGCCGCAGATGCCGGGGAAAGGATTGTCTTCCCGGATGGTGCGCAACGCATCGCCATAGCGCCCTTCGCGGATCAGCGCGATGTAGCCCTGCACCCGCTGGCCCGCCGGGCAAGCATCGCGGCAGGGCGCGACGCCGCGCTTCTCGATGGCATAGGCGGCCGGCGTGGCCTGCGGATAAAGGCGGTAGGCCGCGCGCTGCTGGCACAGACCCTCGTCGAACAAGCTGGGCAGCGTTTCGGGGCAGACCTCCGCGCATTTGCCGCAGCCGTTGCAGACATCGGTGTCGATGAAGCGTGGCTTTGTGCGTAGCGTCGCCGTAAAGGCACCGGCCGTGCCCTCCAGCGCGGCGACTTCGCTGTCGGTCAGAATTTCAATATTGGGATGAGACGCAACATCAACCAACCGCGGCGAAATCGTGCACATGGCGCAATCGTTGGTGGGGAAAGTCTTGTCGAGCTTCGCCATGTGCCCGCCGAGGGCGGAGCGCTTCTCGACCAGATAGACCTTGTAGCCGCTTTCAGCGAGATCGAGCGAAGCCTGAATTCCGGCGATGCCGCCGCCCACCACCATCACCGCGCCGGTTATTTCCTGCGGGTGGCCGTTGGCCGCTACATCCATTTGGCAAGCCTCGACAGCGGTAGAGCCGGCCTTTCCGGACACACCAATTCCGAGCGTTGACGTCGGGAATGCCTTTGACAGTGTCGCATGTTGGCATTGCTCCGCATTTCGTCCATGCGCGAGAATTGGTTGCGTCTGATTTTCTCTATCTGCTCGGTCGGCGCAATGCGCTAACGAGCGCAGTCCCGGCGAAACACCAGGCGACGCTATGTATTGCGACTGATTGTCAAGTTCAGGTGTTTATCTTTCCTCAGGCTGCACCGTAGCGTCCTTGAGCCGGACGAGTGCCAGACGAACGAGAGGGTCAAGGCCTTGGCCGCCACTCGCGGCGTGCTTCAGGATGGCGGCACGCATGCGAGGTTCCCAGAATTTCGTCAGATGGTCGGCGATCGAGGCGACAGCCTGCGCGTCGCCCTCATGCGCAAAGAACTTGCCAATCTGGTTGGCCATGTACACGAGCTTCTCAGGCGACATCTTTTACCGTCTCGATGCGCTCGGCATGGGTGAAAATCTCGAAACCATCGTCGCGCGCAATGCCGATCAAGGTGATGTTGGCGGCCTCCGCCGAGCGCAGCGCCAACGCCGTGGGCGCGGAGACGCCCACAAGCACTGGCGCGTTCATGGCCGCGGCCTTCTGCACCAGCTCCACCGAAAGGCGGCTGGTGAGGACGACGAGTCCTTGGCCCGCGCGCATCGACGCGCGGGCCAGTGCGCCGACCAGTTTGTCGAGCGCGTTGTGGCGGCCAACGTCCTCGCGCAAGGCCACAAGGCCCAGACCAGGTTCCCAATAGGCGGCGGCGTGCACGGCCCGCGTCTCCCGGTTGAGCTTCTGATGAGCCGGTAGCGTCGCCAAGGAAGCCATGATCGAGCCCGGCGGAAATGTGCCTGTGCCGGTCACGCGCTTCGGCGCGCGCATCGCCTGCTCCAGGCTGTCGATGCCGCAGAGGCCGCAGCCTGTCGGCCCCGCCGCGGCGCGCCGTCGCGCGATGAAGACCTCTCCGGCGCGCGAAGCGATGTCCATGCGCAGCTCGATGCCGTGCGCGGTCGGCACGATACGCAGCTCTTCGATTTCCTCGGGCGCTGCGACGATGCCTTCCGTCAGGCTGAAGCCGAACGCGAAATCCTCGAGATCGGCGGGCGTCGCCATCATCACCGCCTGGGTTATCCGATTGTAGGTGAACGCCACCGCCGTCTCTTCCGGCACGACGCGCTCACCCGCGCTCAAGGCGCCGTCGCGCCAGGCAAGACGCCGCGCGCTGCGCATGGGCGGCGGCGGCGTCATTTGGCTGCCTCCACCCGGCGCGCCTGGTCCGCCAGCGCCCGGTATCTCTCCTGCCATTCGCTGGGCCCGTTCGACGGCATCACCTGCACCGCCGTGACCTTGTATTCGGGGCAATTGGTGGCCCAGTCGGAATAGTCGGTGGTGACGACATTCGCCTGCGTATCGGGGTGGTGGAAGGTGGTATAGAGCACGCCCGGCGCCACGCGGTCGGTGACGTGCGCGCGCAGGCTGGTGGCGCCGGAGCGGCTTGACAGCCTGACCAGGTCGCCATCGCGGATGCCGCGCTGTTCGGCGTCGTGCGGATGAATCTCCAGGAGATCGCGTTCGTGCCACATGACGTTGTCGGTGCGCCGCGTCTGGGCGCCGACATTGTACTGGCTCAGAATCCGCCCGGTGGTGAGCAGGAGCGGGAAGCGCGGTCCCGTCTTTTCGTCGGTCGGCACGTACTCGGTGACGACGAATTTCCCCTTTCCACGCACAAAGCCCGTCACATGCATCACCGGCGAGCCAAGCGGCGCCTTGTCGTTGCACGGCCATTGCACCGATCCCAGCGCCTCGAGCTTGTCATAAGACACGCCCGCGAATGTCGGCGTGGTGCGGGCGATCTCGTCCATGATCTCGGAAGGATGGCTATAGCGCATGGGATAACCCATGGCTTCGGCAAGCTTGAGCGTGATCTCCCAGTCGGCATAGCCGTTCCTGGGCGACATCACCTTGCGCACCCGATTGATGCGCCGCTCGGCATTGGTGAAGGTGCCGTCCTTCTCCAAGAACGTCGAACCGGGCAGGAAGACATGGGCGAAGTTGGCGGTCTCGTTGAGGAAGAGGTCGTGCACCACCACGCATTCCATGGCGGCGAGCCCGGCGGTGACGTGGCGCGTGTCCGGATCGGATTGGGCGATGTCCTCGCCTTGGACGTAAAGACCCTTGAACGAACCGTCGAGCGCCGCGTCGAGCATATTGGGGATGCGCAGCCCCGGCTCGGCATCCAGGTGAACGCCCCACAGCGATTCGAACGTGGCCCGCACGGCTTCGTCGGAAACGTGTCGGTATCCCGGCAACTCGTGGGGGAACGAGCCCATGTCGCAGGAGCCCTGCACGTTGTTCTGGCCGCGCAAGGGATTCACCCCGACGCCCGGCCGGCCGAGGTTGCCGGTCGCCATGGCGAGATTGGCGATCGCCATCACCGCCGTCGTGCCCTGGCTGTGCTCGGTGACGCCGAGGCCGTAGTAGATCGCGCCGTTACCGCCGGTGGCATACAGGCGCGCCGCGGCCCGGAGCGTGTCTGCCGGCACGCCTGAGATCTTCTCGGCTTCCTCAGGGCTGTTGCGCTCCTCAGCGACGAAAACGGCCCAACGGGCGAAGTCCTCGCAGCGTTCCCGCACGAACGCGTGGTTGACCAGACCCTCCTTGACGATCACATGGGCCAACGCCGTCAGGACCGCAACGTTGGTGCCAGGCCTGAGCGCCAGATGATACGCCGCTTCGACATGGGGCGTGCGCACCAGATCGATGCGGCGCGGGTCGATGACGATCAGACTGGCGCCCTCGCGCAGGCGCCGCTTGAGCCGCGAGGCGAAGACCGGATGGCCGTCTGTCGGATTGGCCCCTACCACCAGGATGACGTCGGCGTGTTCGACCGAGTCGAAATCCTGCGTGCCGGCCGATGTGCCGAAGGTCGTCTTGAGGCCGTAGCCGGTCGGCGAATGGCAGACGCGGGCGCAGGTATCGACATTGTTGTTGCCGAAGCCGGCGCGCACCAGCTTCTGCACCAGGAAGGCCTCTTCGTTGGTGCAGCGCGAGGAGGTGATGCCGCCGATCGCGCCGCGCCCGTATTTCTCCTGGATGCGGCGGAACTCGGAGGCGGCACGCCCGATCGCCTCCTCCCAGCTTACCTCGCGCCAAGGATCGCTGATCTTGTCGCGGATCATCGGCTTCAAGACGCGGTCCTTGTGCGTGGCGTAACCCCAGGCAAAGCGGCCTTTGACGCAGGAATGTCCCCGGTTCGCTTGGCCCGCTTTGTAGGGCACCATGCGCACCAACTCGTCGCCGCGCATCTCGGCCTTGAAGCTGCACCCCACGCCGCAATAGGCGCAGGTGGTGACCACCGCATGCTCCGGCTGGCCGATGCAGACAACCGATTTCTCCACCAGCGTCGCCGTCGGGCACGCCTGCACGCAAGCGCCACACGATACGCATTCCGACTTGAGGAACGTCTGATCCAGGGAGGCCACCACTTTGGACTCAAACCCACGCCCCGTGATGGTCAAGGCGAATGTGCCCTGCACCTCCTCGCAGGCCCGCACGCAGCGCGAACAGACGATGCATTTGGCGGGATCGAAGGTGAAATAGGGATTGGATTCGTCCTTTACGGCACCCAGATGGTTGGCGCCGTCGAGGCCATAGCGCACTTCGCGCAAACCCACGACGCCCGCCATGTCCTGCAATTCGCAGTCGCCGTTGGCGGCGCAAGTGAGGCAATCAAGCGGATGATCGGAGATGTAAAGCTCCATCACGCCGCGACGGAGGCGTTTCAGCTGCTCGGTTTGGGTCGAGACAACCAGTCCTTCAGCCACCGGTGTCGTACAGGAAGCGGGCGTGCCCGGGCGGCCGTTGATCTCGACCAGGCACAGCCGGCACGAGCCGAACGGCTTCAAGGAATCGGTGGCGCAGAGTTTGGGGATCTTGATGCCCGCCTGCATCGCCGCGCGCATGATGGACGTGCCCTCCGGCACGCTGACCGCAAAGCCGTCGATGGTGAGCGTGACGCGATGCTCCACTTTCGACGGAGGCGTGCCGAAGTCGATTTCTGGAACAAACGCCATGATGCCATTCCTATTCCGCGGCGACGCGCACAGCGCCGAAGTCTTCGGGGAAGTGCTTGATCGCGCTCATCACCGGATAGGGCGCAAAACCGCCCAAGCCGCACAGCGAGCCGTACTTCATGGTGTTGCAGAGGTCCTCCACGATCGCCAGATTTTCGGCGACGCGCTCACCTCTCATGATGCGGGCGATGGTTTCGGCGCCGCGCACCGCGCCGAGCCGGCATGGCGTGCACTTGCCGCAGGATTCCAGCGCGCAGAACTCCATGGCGAAGCGCGCCTGCTTGGCCATGTCGACCGTGTCGTCGAACACCACGACGCCGCCATGGCCGATCAGACCGTCGCGCGCCGCGAAGGCTTCGTAGTCGAACGGCGTGTCGAACAGCGCGCGCGGGAAATAGGCGCCCAGCGGGCCGCCCACTTGCACGGCGCGCACCGGACGGCCGGACGCCGTCCCGCCGCCGATGTCGTCGACGATCTCGCCGAGGCTGAGCCCGAAAGCCGCCTCGAACAGGCCCGGACGCTTGACGTTGCCGGCGAGCTGAATCGGCATGGTGCCGCGCGAACGTCCCAGGCCGAAGTCGCGATAGAATTCCGCGCCCCGCTCGAGAATGACGGGCACGGACGCCAGCGAGATAACATTGTTGACGATTGTCGGCATGCCGAACAGCCCGTGATGAGCCGGCAGCGGCGGCTTGGCGCGCACCATGCCGCGCCGGCCTTCCAGGCTTTCCAAGAGCGCCGTCTCCTCGCCGCAGACGTAAGCGCCGGCGCCTAGGCGCAGCTCGATGTCGAAATCATGGGATGACCCGAAAATGTCCTCGCCCAGAAGTCCGACCCGCCGCGCCTCGGCGATCGCCGCCGTCAAGGTGCGGTGGGCATGCGGATATTCCGACCGTAAATAAATGAAGCCTTTGCTGGCGCCCACCGCGATGCCGGCGATCGCCATGCCCTCGATCAGCAGGAAGGGATCGCCTTCCAGAATCATCCGATCAGCGAAGGTCCCAGAATCGCCTTCGTCCGCATTGCAGACGATATATTTCTGGGCGCCTTGTGCCTCGCGCGCGGTTTTCCACTTGATGCCGGTCGGAAAGCCGGCGCCGCCTCGGCCGCGCAACCCCGATCGGATGACTTCCTCGACAATTTCCGCGGGGCGCATAGCGAGCGCCATTCGCAGGCCGATCATCCCGCCATGGGCGCAGTAGTCGTCGAACGACAGCGGATCGACGATCCCGCAGCGTGCGAAGGTCAACCGCGACTGACGCTTCAGGAACGGGAGTTCTTCCGGCGCGCCCAACCGCAAGCGATGCGGCGCGCCGTCCAACATTCCGCTGTCCAGCAGGGAAGCGACATCGCTCGGGCCGACCGGACCATAGGCGATGCGCCCTTCGGGCCTTGCTACTTCCACCATCGGCTCGAGCCAGTACAGGCCGCGCGATCCCGTTCGTACAATTTCGAGCGGAATCTTGCGCTGCCGCGCGGCAGTCACAAAAGCCGCGGCCACCTCGCCGGCGCCTACCGCCAGCGCGCCGGAATCGCATGGAATGTACATCCTGCCCGTCATCGCACGGTGCCATCCAGCAGTTGCTCGAGACGCTCGCGGTTAAGCCGGCCGAAAGGCTTGCCGTCGAAGAGCGCCGCCGGCGCGCAGGCACACAAGCCCAAGCAGTAGACCGGTTCCAGCGTGACCGTGCCGTTGCCGCTGGCGTCGCCGACATGCGTGCTCAGTTTCGCCTCGGCCGCAACGGCGAGCGCATCCCCACCCATGGCCTGGCAGGCTTCCGCCCGGCAGAGCTTGAGCACATGACGGCCAGGCGGTTTGCTCCGGAAATCGCGATAGAAGCTGACGATGCCGTAGACCTCCGCGTGCGAGAGATTGAGCGCGTCGGCGATCAGCGGAATGGCCTCTTCGGGCACGCAACCAAAGGCCTCCTGCATGGCATGCAGGATCGGGAGCGTGGCGCCTGCAGCATGCCGGTGGGCCTGGATGAGTTCCTGGCCGCGTTCCTTGTTCCAGGGCTCTGTCATGACTGCAACCCGTGCCAATGCGGTAAGCTTCGTCGGCGTTTGGCCCTGCCGTCAATAAGGGAGGCTGGTGGAACGAGAGGATTGTGCGGTTAATCGTCCGCGTGGCTCCTATTTCCATGAGTTCCCCTTGGTCAGGGTCGCTGCCCGTGGGGCGGGATGGGGATGTTGCGCCGTCGCTCGCAAACTCCGAAGATCGGATGACTTTCAACGTCATGCGGGGAAAGGAACGTGCGAGTCGCCGGACTTATCATCGCGGGAGGCAAAGCCCTGCGCATGGGGTCGGACAAGCCGTTCCTGCCGTTTTGCGGCGGGACTCTGCTGGACGCCGTGATCGCCCGCGCGCGACCGCAAGTCGATGTGCTGATGCTCAATGTCCGGCCCGATCAAGAGGCGCGCTGCCGTACCTGCTATGGCGACGCCTATGCGCTGGTGACGGACGCGTTTGGCGGCGAGGCCGGCCCGCTCGGCGGCGTCGTTGCGGGATTGGACAGCTTGTCGAACTTTGATTTGCCGTTGCTCGCGACCTTTCCGTGCGACACGCCCTTTATTCCCATGACCATGGTGTCCGCACTTCAGAAAGCAGCTGGCGAAAAGCCGGCCGTGATCGTCGCCTCCGGTGAAGTGCAATGTCTGTGCGCTCTATGGCCGCGTCGCTGCCTCGCGCCGCTGCGCGACGCCGTCGCATCGGGCGCCTGGCGCAGCGTGCGACGTGCGCTGGACATGCTCGGTGCCGTGCATGTGGAGCTTGCGTCTCCCACAACCGCGTTCTTCAACGTCAACATGCCGGAGGATCTGGCCGAAGCGGAACGGCTGGCACGCTGCGGATCAGCCTAGATGCGCCGCGACCCATTGGAGCACGTCTCAAGCTGTACGCGATGACGCGCGCAAGCAGCTACGCAGCGAAGATTGGTGCGGTCGAGAAAAGTTACCAAATTGAGCAAATTCAAGCGCTTGCATCGAAGGTGGGGCCAAACCAGCCCCATTGAGCTGTAACCGTTATTTTGAGCAGCGGCCCCACCTTTTCCGGCTCGCGGCTTGGCCCGTGGCCAGAACATGAAAAACGCCATCGATTAATGAGTCAGACTCTCATGGAAATGCGGTTTTCACTTGATCTATGGCTCGTTTAAAAGCGTGCTTGAATGCCTTCCTCAATCGTTGGTCCTTCACGGCTTCAACTAGGTCGCGATAAAACGTCTGCGTCTCCATGAGCATTCGAACTCGTTTTGGCACATCGGGACAGTTGACCAAATCCCGAACGTTGTCGAGGCGATCCGCCAGTTTAACATAGCGCACGGTTTCATCGGGAAACTGGGCGATGCGTGGAAAATACACCGAGTTAATTTCGGCGTGCGTTCTGCCTTGTTTGGGTGGCTTGGTTAGAACACGTACCAACTCGGCGATGGCGGGACTACACTCGGCAGCGATTTCGTCCAAAGTGACCATAGCACTGTCTTCGACAGCGTCGTGAAGCAAAGCAACACAAAGAGTCTTGAAATCTCTTACGTCCATTTCCTCCACCAGCATGGAAGCAACACGGAGCGGATGCAACACGTAAGGTGTTCCGTCATCCCGGGACTGCCCCATGTGCGCTCGGAACGCCAACTTCAAAGCGTTCTTCAGAGCAGCCATTTGCTCCGGGGGCGCATCAACGAACGGCGTCTCCAGCCGACGTGCCAACAGATCGGGTTGACCGAGTCTATGAGGTGCGCCGTCACTCATACCAGTGGATCGGTATTTCGACGTCGAGCTGAGTGGCGACTTTTCGAAGCGTTGCATAGCATTGGTCCAAAACGGCCGTCCCTCCTGCCGTACCTTGAAGGTTGTCGCGAAGGATTCGATAAACGTGATACGCTTCCTTGAACCGCCCGCGCCGCCGCTCCACATTGGGGGTCTCCGGAAGCTCTTCCAGTCGTTCCGTCAACAGCGCCGCCATGAAGCGGCACGCGTCGAGGCGGTCTTTCTCACCGGCCAACCGGATCATATCAGCCCAGGCAGGTGTTTTGATAAATGTCAGCCCTCCAATATCCTCGTCTTGGCCGCCTGAAACTACCTTTGACGAACCTTCGCGTGGGATATCTCCAAGTTCTGCTCGCCAATAATCGCGGAAGAAACCAAACATGTACTTGACCCATTTTTGGGGTGGGCTCCCCCAAAGAAGCTCAATGTCAATGAGTCCTCCGTACCGCTTGATCACCAGGTCGCACTCAGCCTTGATCAACTCTGTGACCGCACGCACAACATCTTTTCTTTTGTTCCAGTACTTCCGACGCTGATCGTTCTGGATGAGCCCCGTTTCGTGATCGGTCGCAGCCATCCAGCAGTCGTGCAACAAAGCCATTACAAATAGAGAGACCTGCCGCGATACCTTACTGTATTTCGAGAAGTGATTTTCCTCATCACGCGGGTCCGGGAAGAGTCCGAATCGCCGGACCAACTGCAGGACAACGGATACCGCGTGGTTGTATTGTGAAGTGCCGCCGTACTGGACATTCCGCTTGTACAGTTCGTGGGCGCATTCTACGGCGAAACTAAGATAGCCCAGCGGCCAGTCTTCCACCCGGAGTGGACGCGCCTGCAGAGCATCTTCCTGAGGATTGACGCGTAACCGCTCCCGCAACAGTGTCTTGAGGCGAAGCCCCTCGCCCAGTTCTGGAGCAAGGAACTCTCTGATTTGTTCCTGCACAATGTCCGAAAGGCGGTCCGTCTCGAACAAATTGTTCGACATGATCGTGAAGAAATCTTCGAGTTCCTTGGGGATTGGCGTGCGCAATCGATCCAATTTGTAGATGAATTCATGGGATTTGCCAGCCCACGAATCTTCGTAGGCCGTGCGGATCTGAACTTCGCAGGGGAACCAGAGTTCGTCCTCGCCAAGTTCGTTCTTGCGGATCAGATCATTCAGCTCATTGAAAGTTTGTCGAGCATTGCGGTGTCCATCGGGCACGCTGCACAGCTGTTCCTTGAGAAGCTCGATATCTTTTTTCGCAACGATTTTCTCCGCCCGTACGAGGAGATCAAGATGAACCGACCGGTATCCCGAGGTCTCCGGGTCTATAAGCTTGTCGTCCACCTTGCGGATCAAAATCTGCCATTTCTGAGAGAGGAGGAAGATTGCCTGGACCACCTGCGCTACGTCGCTCAGATAGTCACAAGTCAAACGGACGCCACACATGTCGCGGATGTCATACAATTCCGCCAACATCAGCCGGCTTACCAAGTTGTATTGGGTAAACAGCGCGGGCTTGCCATCTCGTTCGTTTGCGGCAACGGCCGCATCCCATTTTTCGTTGTGCCTGCCGATGGCCTTTTGAAGCAGGCTGGCATACGTCTTGGTGCGCGCATTGATATCGGAAATGGGATTTCGCACGGGCAACACACCTTGGCGATGCGCGGCCGCAATTCTGCAGTACTCGTCGTAGCGCAGGTCCGATTTGAGGCGCTGCAGCAAAAACTCCATATGTGAACATATCCGTTCTGCTGCCCGGTGCAGGCTTTGCAGTCCCTCGATGTCATCTGCACGGATGAGCAAAGACCCTACTTCGTTCTCATCCAGTACCATGCCCTTCATCGAGGCCAACTGGATCGTTCGCCAAGGCAGCACCCGGCCCAGCAGCATGGCGACGGAAACCAGCAATTCCATATCCTGATTGCTGAACGTGGAATCCCAAGCCTTTGTCAAGAAATCCACACACGGAAGACAAACGTGATTCCATTCCCAACTATCGGACAGTCTTATCGCTCGCCCGTACGAGCGCTTTTTTTGTGTTTCTTGCTGCCATAGTCCCAGTAGAATGCGCTCATAACTTTTATCTTTGCTCGCTTTCAGGCCGAGTCTTTTTTTGACTGCCTTATTAACGCAAAGATTTTTTTTTAGGAGGCCACATTGTTTCCTATAAATGGGGCACTTGCCCGCAAGTAACGCACGGAAATCGCGCGCCAGATTTTGTTCATTTGGACCAAACCGTGGTTGTTTGTTCTCCGCCTTCAGCATGCCCACGACGCGGTGGTTCCGCAGGAAGCGCACATGCCGGTTCAATTCCCCGCCTAGGAATGAACAACGGCCTATTGTCGTCACTATCTTCTTGATCTCGGCCATATCGGGCGGACGACTGACCCGTCCTGGGGCGAAGATCGGGACCATGACGCCGTTTCGGAAAACGCTATTCAACGAGCGCCCTGGATACGCATACCGATCCCCTTTTCCAGTACCGTGCGCGGCGCCGCGGCCGGGGCTGCGCAAAGCTTCCATCTCTTGCCTGGTATTGGCCCAGCGGGCCAGTCCGCAATGCCAAGCGATCTGTGTTAGACCGGCGGGTCGTGCCCCTGCGCGCTTTTCTTTGTATGATCCGTATATTTTGCCGTCTATCTCATTACTGTTCAGCGTTCTCGATAGGCGACCCGAAGCTCCGCGCATGCGCAGTTCCTGTTTCACTTCGGGTATTCCGTCCTTGTCGACAAAGAAGACGGCACAGCTATCCGCGCGCAATTGATCAGCGAGTGCGCTGCAAATCTTGTTGAGCTTATTCTCAATGCTACCGAAGAACTTATCGTCATCGCTTTTCGCATAGGTTTGAACGCCCTTAAAAAGCCGCTCAATAGTCTTATGTAGTTTGTGCGAATATTGCGTGTCGCGGTTCATGAACATAAGTCCAGATTTTGATCAGTTGACACTCGAAGTGTTCTCTCACCCCGGCAAAATGCTGCTAGATCTCGATTCAAAGCAAACAGCCATTTTGGGACCGGCCTGCTGAAGGCGTTGGGGGCATCTTCGGTTCCGTCCTGGAAGAGTTCTTGTGTCTCGAAAGAGGATGCAGGTTTGAGAGGATTCTTGAATCGATACCTACGAAGCGCATTTCGTATCTTGACTTCAGTATCGTGTGTCTCCGAGTCCTTCTGCACGTTCTTGGGTCTAAGATGGACCTCAAACCATGGAACTAAAAACCTCTGCCCTTTCTCTATTTTACCACGCATGGGCTTGATCAGTTCATCCAAAATATCGCGGATCGAATGCGGACGGGCCTCCACGGAGTATCGTTCAAGGGCAGTGCCACTACCATACCTTACATTGGTCAAATGGAAGTGCACAGCCATCTCTTGGCGCCGCACAGAATCCTGCAGCAATTTGTCCAGAAGTTCCAACTGCTCCACGCTCGAGTCTGTCAAGCCGAGGAGTTCGAGATGATCAAACGATATCTCCAGATCACGCATCCTTTCCATTAGGTGATTATCGATGATTTGACTGACGTGGCTCTGGATTGAGTACAGTCTTGCGCCATCGACTTGTGGGTCAAACGTATGGGCGTACATGCAGGCTTTGGCTTGGGTCGCCGCAAAGCGACGGATAGAGTTTTCTAACTTGACCGCCGCATTCGCAGAGGGGTGTTTGGAGACTGCTTGCGCTTTCGACTTTGACTGGACGATATCCAACACGCTCTTTGCACACTGATAGCTGCTCAAGACCTCGGGCGCTAAATCTACTACGCCTGCGGGCGGCCGCTTGTCTAGGATCAACGCAGCTACTTTGCTGATAAATCCATACATTTCGTCCGCAAATACCTGTCGCCCACTCTTTTCCAGCAGTCCCGACAAAGAGGGTCCATTCTCTTCAAATCTTTCAGTCAGTTTATTCCATAGCCGTTCAGTCTTCGCCAATCCGTTCTTCTTTCCCTTGCTCTCGTCCTCGTTTCTCCGTCTCTTTCGAGGCGGGCAACACGCCCTAGCGAGGACCCTGCAGGTTCGCTCGGCATGCTGCGGATCGCATTTCATCTTGCTGGTTCGCTTGGCATGCTGCGGATCGCAGTCCATCTTGCAGGTTCGCTCGAGCGCGACATAGATGGCCTCACGAACCTGAGACAAATGCCTCTTTGTCCGGGTTCCGGCTTTTGCCAAATCGATGACATTGAAGAAGGAAGGGATCGGCGTACTGCCCAAATCGTTCTTTTGGGGCTGTGATTTTGCCTCGTTATTGAGTTCAAGCAAGGCCACCTGTAGCGCCTGCAGGAACACCTCTGACTCTACGACGATGTCTAATATGGTACTGAGCTTCTTGGACACCTCCTTATACTGCCCTTTTAGGTCGGCCTTGGCGGATTTGAGAGCGCCCTCCCCGTGACCTTTCCAGTAGGTGGCCAACTTCTCTTTGTGCCACGCCTGCACGATTTGGTAGTACGGCTCTCCGGCCTGGTGCACCTGGAAATGTTGCCGCCATCCATCGCCGTCATGCATCGGCGAAGAGAGCGAGTCTGGACTGTCGGCATACTTGAGGCGGTTATATAAGTCGCGAACGTAGCCGGCGACGGAGCACAATTCAAAGTAGGCACCGAAATAGAGTTTGCGAGCTTCGTAATTGAACTCGAATGCCTTGCTGTAGAACGGCCGCCGATTCTCCAGTTTGATCACGCCGACAGGATAAGGCTTCCACTGACCGCGGGATCGGTGGCGGAGTATCGGACATGAGATAATGTTGCGCGAAACATTGTAGAGGTTGTCTCGGGGCCACACCACGTGCCATTCCGGTTCGGGAGTAAGGCCGCGGCTACCTCGATTGCGCCGTGATCGCCCGAGTGGCACGTCTCGGCTGGATACCCGGTAATCCACTCGGCTCAGGTCCACATGAGCTACCTCTTCGCGGAAGCGCTGTGCCGTCTGGCTGTCTGAGTCCAAAGGGTATTCGATGGGAATGATGCGTCGGACGTACCGAGGCTTGAGAGCTGCTTCCCAAGGACCAAAGGCTGCCACAAGGGACAGGACTTCTCCGCCCGATGGCCGCTGCTCCACGAGGTAAAGCTGGCAGCAATCGCAGCGAAAATACTGCGCCAACTCCTGGCAGATGTGTTCGTAGAGTTGGGACCGCTCGCCTTCACCCAGGCGGAATTCCTGATAGAGGTTGCGAAGAAGGCGGGTGAGCCGTTCGTTCTCACGCTGCACCAATTGCGTGACGACTTTTACTTGTCTCGATACCGGACGTTTTCTGGCGCCGGCCCGACGGGGCGAAGGCTTTTTTTTCGTCGGCTTTTTTTTCATGCGCGCCGCCTTGAACAAGGTCGTCAGATTCGTTCTTCTGGAGCGTTCGGTTCGTCTCCGGCGGCTCCGAACTCTACAAAAGGTACTTTTCCATCATCGAAAGGAAGTAATAGCCTCCAACGTCCACGCACTTGGTCCCCGTCGTCGCTAGTTTCATCGGCACGAGCACAAACTGGTTTTTCCAGAGAGAAACAACGCACCGGCTCATCCCCGCCAGGGCGGTGTCGACCATCAGCTTTCCTGTCTGTTTGCATAAATCCACGTCGAACGAATTGGGCGGGGTGCTGCGGATCAGGTGACGCGGCTGGCTGGTAAAAAACTGTGGTGGTTGATTTGACGGGAAATGCTTCTTAAGCCCTTGCTGGAGACGATTCATAAGCTGCGCAAAAGCGTCTTGTTTGGCGCCCTGCTCTCCCTGGATGAACCCGCCGAGATCGCTCGCCAACGTCGTCGCCCCCTCGGCAACCACCAGAATGGCGTGGCCTTTCTTTTTAAACCGCGCCGCCAACCGCGCCACCGCACGATCCAACTCTTTTTTTTTCTCCGCAAGCGACCCCTGCATCATTTCCGGAATGAGCACGTAATCGACTTCCCCGCTTGCGTAGGATGCGTGAAGAGCGACAAATCCGGACCCCGCCCCAAACAGTTCAACGACAGCAATCCGGCCACAGGTTTCGGCCTCCAAATGGATTCTCTTTATCACCTCCACTGCGTTCTCGACGGTGGTGCGAAATCCGAACGTGACGTCCGTGAAATGCACGTCGTTGTCCATCGTCTTGGGCGCAGCCACGACCCGCACAGGCTTTCTGTGCTGCCCCTTCACCGCCGCAAGATATCTGCACATCTGGTCGGCAGCTGTTATTGTTCCGTTGCCGCCAACCACGTAAAGAATGTCCAACCGGTCCCGAGCTACTGCCTTGGCCATCTCGCGGGCGATTCGATCCTGAGCCTGTTTGTCCTTAGGCGTTTCACCACGCTGAACCTTCAGGAGACTTCCGGCTTGAAGCGAAACTTTGTCTGTCAGATGGACATTCAACTCCAGCTTTTTGTCTTCGATCAGACCTACATAACCACCCTCATATCCCCAAATCCTCAATCCCCGCGCAGAGCCTCGTCGGTTTCCAGGAACACCCACCATTGTAGCAAGAAGCGAATGCCGCTTGACCACTGAATCGATAACTGTGTTGAGGCCAGGTGCGTTTCCACCAGCCGTCAGAATGCCAATTGTTTGGGATTTGGGATCAAGACGGTACTTTGATCGCGCGCCAGCTAACTTGAAAACGGGGAATCGCCGAAGCATGTCCCGTGATCTAAAAACTTCTTGGACCGATAGAGCGTTTATAACAGAGACTGATGCGTCATAAGGTATGAAAACGCTGCGACCGTCTCCTATAAGTCTGGTAGCGTACTCTTCGTAAAACGCTTGCAGTGGATGCGGATACTTCGGTCTAAATTTAAGTTCCTGTATGTTGCATTTTATTAGTGACCCATCCGAATTGAATAGAACTTTCCCCCCGGTTTTCCACGCACTTGGAGAGGCCTTGATGGCGGCGTAAAGACCTGCATCTGGTTGTCTGTGATTAGCATTCACAATTTAGCTCCATTAGTTTCGCAACCGACGCAATCCACGACCTTTTTGCTGTAAGAATGTGCAAAACTCTCGGCAATTCGCCTGTTCTATTGCTCTCAACCTTCTACGCTGAAGACGTTTCACCCAGTGCGGCACAGTTTGGTATTATAGCTCATCAGTGAAGGACAACTACTTTTGCTTGTGCCGTTCATGTCACACACTATTGTCCTACTTAAGTGCCCAGCGAACCTGCGCCTGGCGGGTAATCAGCCCTCAAGAGGGCGCCCAGCATCGATCACAAATAACGTAGTGCTGGACTCAAGATATGGGTGCAGATTCAGCCGGAACGCAGAACGTGAATCTCCCAGATCCAGCGCATTCGAAAACGCCTTCAGCTTCAGCAGGCAAATTGGGTGTGTTTAGTCGGAAGCGCACCAAGCCAATCCAACCATGGCCACAAGCCACTTGCCGCGGGCGCCCCGGACACCAGCCTCGCGAAACTGTGCCCACAAGCACGCAGCCAGATTGATGCGGCGCCCGCCGCCGCCGCCAATCGTGCCAAGGTGGTGGAAGCGGTGGAGAACGCCGATCTGCGCAAGCGCCAGGCGAACGCGGCGTATGTCGCTGCGTGACTTGGAAGAGGACTTGGTGATCGAGGCGACATGCTTGCGATGCCAGTACACATGGCAGCAAAGCCCGTTGCAGCTTTTGATTAAGGTCGATCACCGTGACGTGCATCTCGATGAGGTCGAACGTAATCTCACATGCCCGAGGCGCGAATGCCGCAATGTCTGTCAAATCGCTTCCAACCGTGACCCCTATTTCGCGCCCAAGAGTGACCCCTTTGTATGTGATGGTTCGGCAGGCCACGGAGGGACCCGCGCGCGCAGCGTAGCCTCTTGGGCGTAGCGCAGCGGA